>Ga0247741_1000031_pt1 | contig 131891 bp, 108 predicted proteins | sample UWRJL213509R2_FD_180945 | JGI IMG/M metagenome (GOLD analysis project Ga0247741, IMG submission 180945) | Plant litter microbial communities from Arlington Agricultural Research Station in Wisconsin, United States - UWRJ-L213-509R-2 | ecosystem: Environmental > Terrestrial > Plant litter >...
CGTGAATTTTTTGGCCTGATGATCTTAATAGCTGTTTTGGCTACCAATTGGATCTATTCTGCAAATAGAAAAAAGTAATACTATTTGTGGTTTTTGTTCCAGCCTATCTTCATTTTACCATTTTCCTCATGCGCGCGGATGTGGAGCACAATGCCTTTAAAACGTTTTTTGGCTAACTCATCCTTATCGGTTATCAAACTGTCTTTACCGGGGTTACGCAGTGGGATGTCCAGCGCGATATCTGTGCCTTTGGTTAATCCGTAAACACCCGCAACATCTACATTTAACACACTTGAGCTTACCTGCAATGGCTTAATGGTGATCATATCGCCATTTATGGTAAAGTGCCCATCCATTTTAGGGATGCGGATATTCTTCAGATCGCGAAATGGGAACGCGAACTTACCCACCCCTATTAATGGTTTAAAGTTAAGCAAGGCGGCATCGCGCAGGCTCAGATCAAGGTTACCCACTATAGAGTGCGGCACCAGGTTGCCGGCATCAGTTATACCACCTGTAATATTTGTTTTGGCCGATAAAAAGCCCTGCAGGTTCTCGGAGGTAAAATCCTGCAGGCCAAAATTGTTAAACGCATAGAAAAACTCGCGCATGTTTACATGGCTAACGGTAGTGTTAACCGCAAACTTGTTTGACGATTTCCCCTGCATCATGCGCCCGTTGATGGTTAATGAACCACCGGAATGTTTTAAGCCGATATTTTGGATGATGATACCGTTATCGGTTGTCAGCAAGTCGGCCCGGGCATCAGTAGCCAGGAACTTTTTGTAGTAAACCTTGGCTACCTGCATATGCATTTCGGCCTTGCCTTTATCAAGTACGGTGCTCAACTGGTCAACTATATTGCCACTATTACCCCTGCTTTTTGCGGCAGGCGCGCTTTTTCGCTCGCTCAAAAAGCCTAAAAACTCGCCTAAATACAATTGCGGACTGCGGATTTGCCAGGTAAGCAGTATTTTCTCAGGCGCGTTATAATACAGGTTCAAAAAGTTTTTCACACGGCCTTCCATGGTTACAATGCTCTTGCCGCTTTGCAGGCGGATATTGTTCAACACCAGGTCGTCGCCAATAAAATTCAGCGAGATGGATGAGTTCTTTAATTTAAGGTTACGGGGCAGGTAATAAATATCGGTATTACGCAGGTTGATAGAACCCCTTATAATTGGCTTATTTATTTTATAGTCAACAACACTTGCGGTATATCGCAGGTTCATATCTGCCGAGCCGTTAGCAAATTTGGCCACGTTGTCCTGCAAAAACCAGTTCAGATCTGCCGCCGGGAAGCTTGATTTAAAGTTACCAGTGGCAACGGGGTTTATGAGGTTAATAATGCTGCCGGTATCTATGGTAAATGGCAAGTGATTATAAGTGCCCTTTAAACGAATAAGCTTTATGGCAGAGTTATCATCCCCAAAGCCTTTATCTTTTACATAGTTATTGGTAAATATGCCATCGAACGAGCAATTATCAAGGTCGCCGCCGGGGATGCTTATCTTACTATCTCTAACTTTAGCGGTAACATACAATTTGGGGCCACCGTCATTACCGCCAAAAGTGCCGTTTATGTTACAGGTAACATCCATTGGTTTGCTGATGTTAAAGCGGTTAAGTACCTGTGTAATGTTGGGTGCCAGCAAAGACGATGCCCTGCGCCATAGTATCTGGTCGGCAACAATATTGATGCTAAAGCTTGCCGAGGGTTTATCAGCCGTGGCAAAAACGGCATTTATTTTAAACGGGGAGTCGCCAATGTTCAATGGTAAAACCGATACGTTAACCTTGCCTGTTTTTTCGTTATAGCCGGCATCAAAGTCGCCCTTTAAATGCTGGTTTTTGATAAAGCTGCCACGCAGGCTGTTAAAGGCCATGCTTTTTGCCATTACATCCAGGTGGAATTTTGCCCGCCAGCCGCTATCCGGATAGTTCATTTTACCGCTGATATCGTTCACCGCAAAATTGAACAGCTTATGTGCCTTGCGGTCGTCAACCGTAAAGGTAACATTGCTTAAGCTAAACTCTTTCAACTGGGTAGATGAGCTGCTTTCGGATGGGTTATCCTTTACTTTTTTATGGTCTTTTTTAAATACGGTGGTGTTGCTATAGCCTGTGCTATCGGTAAAAAGGTCAATAGCAGCATCACTGATGTCAATGTGGTTAATATCAATAGTTCCTCTGAAAAGGGCCGCTGTATTTACAGAAACGTTAAAATCCTTAGCATCCAGCAGGGTGTGTTTATGCTGCTCGAAGTTTTTATCGCGAATGAGCACGTTTTTTAGGGTAAGTGAAACATCCGGGAACCCGCGGAAGAAGTTTGGGCTCATATCGCCGATGATAAGGGTACCGTCCACGCTTTTATTAAGCTGGTCGTTAACCATTTTAAGCACTTTGGTTTTATTGTAGGTAATGTATAGCGTAAAGCCTATCAATACCACTACAATAAGCAGTACAAAGCCGGCAAGTATTTTTAGGGAAGTTTTTAACCACTTAGGCATATGCGTAATTTACAGATAAATAGTGAAATGTGTTGTTTTGTTTGTTTTGTAGCAAATTGGCCTATAGCTGATGGGAATAACATAATATTTCTTCCCTGTTATGCCGAGCGAGCGTGACAAGCTTAGATGGGGCATGGTGAGTTTGTAAAACCACAATCAGCATCACCTTTAACCGCCTAAAACCGCCCTTAAAACGCCCGAAACCGCCCCTCAAATGCCCAAAGTGTTCACGTTCACTGCCGTGAACACCCGTGAACATTCGCAACAATTTGATAATCAGCCGTTTTGTATTTTTCTATACTGACAAGATTGCGCCACCATTGGCAACATAAAGGGTTTGAATGGTTATGCTTGTGGAACCATATAGCGGGCAGGGCCTTTCCGTGCGCCCTTCAACAAGCTCAGGCTGGCACTCCCTTTTCTATGTCATTTCCCCTTCAAACTCCCGGCGGGATTCCATAACTCAGGCTGACAAACCTATCTCTCAAATCCTTATATTAGCCCCACACAAACCATGGCTAATACCGCACCCCAATTACGTACCGTTAATGTTACTCGCTATGTTACGCCATTGCGCGAAGGCGGCTCGCTGCCGGCTATTGCCGAGGCTGATGACGGCTTTTTGTACGTACTGAAATTCCGTGGTGCCGGGCAGGGGCCAAAAGCGCTGATTGCCGACCTGATTGGCGGCGAAATATCCCGCAAGCTGGGTTTTAAGGTACCCGAACTGGTATTTGCCAACCTCGACGAGGCCTTTGGCCGTACCGAACCGGATGAAGAGATCCAGGACCTGCTGAAGTTTAGCGTGGGCCTTAACCTGGCGTTGCATTACCTTTCGGGCAGCATCACCTTTGACCCTACCGTTACTTTCGTGACCACCGAAACAGCATCAAAAATAGTATGGATGGATGCCCTGCTGATGAATGTTGACCGCACCGCACGCAACACCAATATGCTGATGTTTAACCGCGAGCTTTGGCTGATAGACCATGGCGCGGCCCTATACTTTCACCATAGCATGGAGAACTGGAAGGAGCAGGCCAAACGCCCTTTCACACAGATAAAAGACCATGTATTGTTGCGCAAAGCAGCCGAACTGGATAAGGTTGATGCTGAGTTTAAAGCACTGCTAACGCCGGAGTTTATCCAGTCGGTAGTTGATCTGATACCCGATGCATGGCTTACCGACCGCTCTTTTGAAACCGAGGATGAGCAGCGGCAGATCTACGCCAAATTTTTGAACACCCGTTTAGCAAACTCAAATATTTTTGTAAAGGAAGCACAACATGCAAGATCGTCACTTATTTGAGTATGCCGTTATCCGCGTTGTGCCCAGGGTAGAGCGCGAGGAGTTCCTGAACGTGGGGGTTATTTTGCTGTGCAGCAAACAAAAGTTTTTGAAGATGATGTATCATATTGATAAAGACCGCCTGCTGGCTTTTTCAAATGACCTGGATATTGACGCGCTCGAAGAAAACCTGTCATCCTTCCAACGCATAGCTACCGGTGGTAAAGATGCCGGCCCTATTGGCGAACTGGATGCCGCATCACGTTTCCGCTGGTTAACCGCTACGCGCAGTACTGTGGTACAAACCTCAAAAGTACACCCGGGCTTTTGTTTGGATGGAGAGGATTCGCTCTCGCGTTTATATGACCAGTTAGTAAAATAATCTATTTCTAACTACAAAGGTTTAATGACCAACAATTTTATGGAAAACGCTTAAACAAGTCTCTGTGTATTTTGTGGTTCTCTCTCTGTGACCCCTGTGGTTAAATTCCTAAATATCCTACAGTTTCTCCACTCAATCGTTTTCGCAGAATAAAATATAGGGTATGTAAAATATACACTATATATGCTAAATTAGCTTTCCGAAACCAATTTAATATCTAACCTCATGGCCTTCCTCATTAAAACAAAAGCAATGTTGCTTTGCCTTGCATGCCTGTTTTTTATACAAGCAGCATCAGCACAAAAAAAAACTACGGCACAGCCAAAGTTTAAGGTAATTGCTTTTTACACCGGCAAGGAAGACCAGGCACATATCAGCTTTATGCACGAGGCCAATAAGTGGTTCCCGGAGATGGCCAAAAAGTACAATTTCACTTACGACTCTACCAACAACTGGAGCAACCTTAACACCCAGTTCCTGGCTAAATACAAGGTGGTTATATTTTTAGATACCCGCCCCGAGGATTCCCTGCAACGCGTTGCTTTTGAAAAATACATGAAAGGCGGCGGTGGATGGATGGGTTTCCATTTTTCGGCCTTCGCGCTTAACCAATCGGCTGTGCCCCAAAACTGGGACTGGTACCACAACGTTTTTTTAGGTTCGGGGCAGTATGGCAGCAATACCTGGCGGCCAACATCAGCCGTTTTAAAGGTAGAGGGCAAAGACCATCCGGCTATGAAAGGCCTTGGCGACACCTTTAAAGCATCGCCAAACGAATGGTACCGCTGGGAAAAAGACCTTACCCAAAACCCGAGTATAGAAATACTTGCTTCGATAGACCCGGCAAGTTTCCCGCTGGGCACAGGGCCAAAACAAAGCGAGATATGGCATAGCGGCTATTACCCCGTGGTGTGGGCAAACCGTAATTACAAAATGGTGTACTTTAATATGGGCCATAACGACATTGATTACGAGCACAAAACCAATAAGGACCTGTCGCACACATTTGGTAACCCGGCAGAGGATAAACTGATTTTAAATACCCTGCTTTGGCTCGGTACTTCTAAATAATGGCATTAACAATTAATTGATTTTTAAACCCAATACCTTCAGCCCTCACCCCATGAAGAAAGGATTTTTGATAGCCGGCCTCGTTTGCTTTTCGGCAAGCGTATTTAGCCAGGCGCCCGTAGCAAAAAAAACGCTGCCTTACTCGGCCGCCAATAAAACGGTAAAAGTATATGTTACCGAAAAAGAATCGAACAGAAGGCTTTTCCCCGCCGGCGAGCTAAAGTTTGAAACAGAAGCACAACCGCCCGAAACCGAAACCGTGATTTTTGTTGACCCGGCGCAAAAGTTCCAAACCATGCTGGGCATTGGCGGCGCCTTGACAGATGCCGTTGCCGAAACCTTTTACAAACTGCCAAAAGATAAACAAACCGAACTTTTAAACGCTTACTATAACAAAACAACCGGTATTGGCTTTACCCTTGCCCGTACCAATATACAAAGCTGTGATTTTAGCAGCGGCAGCTACAGCTACGTAAGCAACAGCGATAAATCGCTTTCCACATTTGATGTTAGCCATGATAAAAAGTACCGCATCCCATTTATAAAAGCGGCTACAGCCGTAGCCGGAGGTAAACTTACCATGTTTGTATCGCCATGGAGCCCGCCGGCTTTTATGAAGGATAACAACGATGTATTACACGGTGGTAAGCTGAAACCCGAGTTTGCGCAAAGCTGGGCAAACTTCTACATCAAATTCATTAAAGAATATGAAAAACTGGGTATCCCTATCTGGGGTTTATCTGTACAGAACGAGCCAATGGCCACCCAAACTTGGGAATCGTGTAAATACACTGCCGAAGAAGAGCGCGATTTTGTAAAGAACTATTTAGGCCCAACCCTTTGGAAACAAGGCATGAAAGCCAAAAAATTAATTGTTTGGGACCACAACCGCGACTTGCTTTACCAGCGTGCAAGCACCATACTGGAAGACCCTTCCGCTGCCAAATATGTTTGGGGTATTGGTTTCCACTGGTATGAAACATGGACAGGTGCCGGCCAAAACTTTGAGAGTACCCGCCTTACCCACGCGGCCTTCCCCGATAAGAATTTGATATTTACCGAAGGCTGTGTTGAAAAATTTGATTTTAGCCGACTAAACGACTGGGCCCTTGGCGAACGTTACGGCCTATCCATGATCAACGATTTTAACGCCGGTACCGTAGGCTGGACCGATTGGAACATCCTGCTTGATGAAAAAGGCGGCCCTAACCACGTAGGCAACTTTTGCTTTGCACCGGTACATGCCGATACCCGTACCGGGCAACTGCTGTACACTAACTCTTACTACTACATTGGCCACTTCTCTAAATATATCCAGCCGGGGGCTAAACGCATTGCAGCTTCTGCAAGCCGCGATAAACTGTTAACCACTGCTTATCAAAACCCAAATGGTTCTATTGCCGTAGTGGTAATGAACCGCACCGACGAGAAAATAGCATACAGTTTATGGATAAAAGGCAAAGCCGCCAAAACCGTAAGCGAGCCGCATTCAATAGCTACTTTGGTAGTGCAATAATACATTTCAATCAAAAAAGCTTCCCGAATACCCGGGAAGCTTTTCTTTTATACGCTATCCTCATTCTTGATGCCTTTCAGTAAAGCGTAAATAGCCATAGTGTGGCCGTGGCCCAATTCAAAATCGGCCTTTAGCCAATTGGTAATATCGCCAGCTTTGGCAACAAGTTCGCCGCCTTTGGTGAACCCCTTTTCTTCGGCCAGTGCCCTGAAATCTGCAGGGCCTTTGCCTGTTTTTTGTTTGATGGTATTTAAGTATGCTTGAAACGACATGCTATTGTTTTTAATGGTTAATGATTATAAACCAAATCTAAATCCTTCCCATAATATCCGTAAGGTGCATAAACGACAATTTGAAGGCTATTCGCGACTACCGGCCACAAAAAAAAGCGGGCAACCACAATGGGCTACCCGCTTTATCATCACTCACTCACAAAAATTATCCGGCGGTTGGGGCTTTAGGGCCTCTCCTGTTTTTCATTCTTTCTTTCATCTGGGCTTTTAGCTCAGTATAATTTTTTAACTGGTCGGCATTTAAAACCGCTTTCAGTTCGCCGTCTGCTTGTACCATTATCGCTTTGCGGCTTTCTTTGTTCGCTTTACGGTCGGTTGTTGAACGGTTTGCTTTTAAGCTATCCATCTGCGTAGCACGTTTTAATAAAATAGTATTCACCTTAGCGTACTGATCCTGGGTCAAGCTCAATTTTTTCTGCAGTACTTTAGACATACGCTGTGCTTTTTGCTCGGGCGCTATACCTTTATGGTCGCCATGTTTGCCGTGCATCCTGCCTTTAAAGTTGGTTTTTAAAGCTGCAAACTTAGTTTGCTGGTCGGCAGTTAAAACGGTTTTAAGGCTGGCATTTGTATTTGCCATAATAGCTTTACGCGCCTGCATGTTTGCCTTCCTATCGGCAGATCTATGAGCTCTCAGGCTATCCATACTTACTGCGCTTTTAGCAAATATGGCATTTACCTTTACAGACTGATCTGCCGATAAGGCTAATTTCTTGTTCAAAGCCTCGGTCATGTGCTTGGCTTTTTGCTCGGGTGTTTTATGCACCTTTTGGGTTTGCGCCTGGGCAAATACCGCGGTACCGGCCAGGAATGTTATCATCAATAATATCTTTTTCATGTTTCTTAATTTGCATATATGACGATGCTTACCCCCCCATGGTTTAACCGGGCGTTTGGCATTCGGGTAACATTTATATTACAAGCTATGTAGGTAAGACCGAACGGCCCCCATGAAAATTATTGAAACATCATTACAAAGGCCATGCGGTACACCTCCCGCATGGCCTTTCTGTTTTACCACATGTTAAATAAAGCGTCTTTAGGTAACCTTTTTGCTTTTAACCTATAGCGTTTTCTTTTTACCTTTTTTTTCTAAGGCCCCTATAAATACGGTAAGCTCTTTTGTGAATGTATCCAGGTCTTTAGCAGATACTTCCATATATCCAACCAACTTTTTTAAGGTAACCGGTGCTTTAATATACTGCTCCAGCATATGCGACAGGCCTAAAATATTGGCTACCGGCTGCCTGACTTTATGATGGGTCATAAACATCATTTGTTCCAATCCCTTTATATATTCCTTTAGTACCTCTTCTGCCTTTTTAATTTGCATGTAAGCGATACTCAATTCTTCCGCGCGCTTTTCTTTCTCATCACCCTGAAAAACCAATTCTTTATTGGCTATGATCAGTTCAGCTGCACGTTTTTCTTTCTCCCCGTTCTGGAAAACCAGCTCTTTATTGGCAATGATCAATTCGGCGGCGCGTTTTTCCTTCTCGTTGTTTTGAAAAGCAAGTTCTTTGTTAGCTATAATCAATTCGGCCGCACGCTTCCCCTTCTCTTCATTCTGAAAAACCAGCTCTTTATTAGCTAATACCAATTCTGCAGCTCGTTTACTTTTTTCTTCGTTTTGGAAAACAAGTTCTTTGTTGGCGATGATCAGTTCGGCGGCACGTTTTCCTTTTTCGCCATTCTGAAAAATGAGTTCTTTATTAGCTACGATCAGTTCGGCCGCACGTTTAGCTTTTTCAGCATTTTGAATAACAAGCTCCTTATTTGCAATAACCAGTTCTTCTGCCCTTTTCTCCTTCTCCTTATTCTGAAAAGCGAGTTCTTTATTTGCTATGATGAGTTCGGCCGCACGTTTTTCCTTTTCACTATTTTGAAAAGCAAGCTCATTATTGGCAACTACCAATTCAGCAGCGCGCTTTTCTTTCTCCTCGTTATGCAAAACAAACTCTTTGCTATAAGTTATGAGGTCGCTCGGTTTGGCTTTTTTATGCATTTGTATTGGATAAGATTGGGGCAAAATTTATATGACGCCAAACAGTTATTAGCATCAGTGTCAATTTACCATAATCTCATCATACTAAATGATTTTATATTACAAAACACCCAATTTAGTACCATTATTAGCTATTGTATTACTTCATAAGAAAATACACCCAACGTGTGATGTAAATCTGTATACAATAACCTGCAGTTGTAATCATTCCTAACACTATATTTCGCTTACATAATTATTAAGGGTTAGCAGGTTATTTATGGCAGCGCCCATGGTATTATTAAAATAGGTGTACACCGTTTTGCCATCTGCAAGCCAATCGGTAATATATCCGGCATATTCATATAAGAATGCGTCGGTATAACTACCGCGATAATCGCCACCCGGCCCATGGAAACGCAGGTAAACAAAATCCGTTGGCATATCTATCATCGGCGTTAGCGATTTTGGCATATCCTGTATCACCAAACCCGCCTCGTAATTATCAAGCATGGTGTAAATATTGTCTTTATACCATGATGGGTGCCTAAACTCTACCGCCACATCCCAACCATGCGCGGGGTTAGCATCTCTTATGGTTTCTAATAACTGTTCTAACTGTACAGCGCCGGCAATAGTAGTTCCCGGCGGAAACTGGATCAGTAAACTTCCTTTTTTATCTCCGGCGGCAGCTATCACCTGCATAAAACGTTCTACATCCGCAGGGTTAAAAAGCAAAGGTTTGTTATGGGTAATATCGCGCCAAAGCTTATAAGTAAACCTGAAATTATCCGGTACATCGGCAGCCCATTTTTTTATGGTTGATGCCTGCGGAACTTTATAAAATGAACTGTTTACCTCAATACTATTAAACAGCGACGCATAATAACAAAGCCGCGATTTATCCCGGAATTCCTGCGGATATAATGATTTATTAGGGACAGGCAGCACTAACCCGCTGGTGCCCGAGTAAAAATTTTGCTTTGCTTTTTGCATACAATAGCTTAACACACTTGCATTTACTATTGTTGCGCTTATATTAGCATTAAAATCAACAAAACCTCAATCTCATGAAATTAATGCGTTTACTGCCCATTGTGGCTATTGCCCTTGCATCTTGCAATCAAAAACCTGCTGCTACTACTACAGAAGAGCCTGTTTCGCCTATGATAGGCACCTGGAAACTGGTATCGGCCGTTACAGTTACCAAAGGAGATACTGTAAAAGACTACCCCGTTCCCAACCAGGAAATGATAAAAGTTTTAAATGCCACCCACTTTGCTTTTATGAGGCACGACCTAAGCAAAGGAAAAGGCAAAGATGCTACCTACACAGCCGGAGGCGGTACCTACGATTTTAAAGGCGACAAATACACCGAGCACCTGGCCTACTTAAACGCCCGCGATTGGGAAGGCCGTAGTTTTGATTTTACCGTTCAGTTTAAACACGATACGCTGGTACAAAAAGGCATCGAGAAAATAGATAGCCTGAACATTAACCACGAGATCATAGAAACGTACGTTAAGCAGAAATAAAACTCAGGACCAGAAACCCTGTACTTTTATTTGTGCCGATGGATAGCCCTGTTGCTTAAGCAGCTTGCGCAGCTGGGCTACCATTGTATTGTTACCGGCAATGTAAAAAATGGTATTTTCCAGGCTGTACTGCTGTTTAAGTACCCATTCCATTAAACTATTGTGGCCGTAAACATCTTTGCGCGCCACAGGCTCAATAGGTGTCCAAAAATATTCGTTAAATAACCGGCGGTGCTCGTCCTCGCCAATTACTATACCACCCGAGAAACGGGTATGTGGCAGCACCATTTTTTGCAGGGCCAATAAATGGCCAACGCTGCTTTCATCACCCAGGGCAATTACTGCCGATGTATGATCGGGCTGGTGGTGCGTAAAGCCTACTTTTTTGATGTAGCTGATGGTGTCGTTCTTTTTTAACTGGCGCGCCCATTTACTACCCGGGCCGTTGTGCACCGCGTCGACATAAATGGTGCAGGTACGGGTTTCGGCATCCCAGCCGGATGGGGTGTAATCCCTAAAGCTAAAGTGATCTACCTTAAATTTGATATAAGGTATATAGTCCCATTGCTGCATATCAACAAGTGGCAAATGCAAATCAATTTCAATTAAGGTAGATGGCGCCCATGGCCTTACTTCCAGCACGGTACCGGTTTGCAGGAATCGGGGTTCGAAAAACTCGCCGGCTTTTTTTTTGAGTTTATATAATGCAGATGTTTCCATGTGAGTAATTTTTGATACTACAAAGAAACGGGGTAAATCATGCCATAACAATGGCAACTATGCGGTAATGATTGGACTATTTACGGTAAGACACGCGAAAAGTTAAAGGCGTAACCCCTTCGGCTTTTTTAAACAGCCTGGAAAAATAGGCATGGTCATCATACCCCAAAGCATGGGCTACCTCCTTAACATTACATTCACTATAATATAAAAGGCGCTTGGCTTCCAGCATCACCTCGTTCAATATCCAATAACTTACCGAAAAGCCGGTAACCTTTTTTAACACCTCGTTCAGGTAACTTTCTGATACGTTAAGCATCGCCGCGTAAACCGAGGGGCTTTTTATAGCCACGTAATTATCAACCAGTAATTGCTTAAACATTTGCGAAAGTTCTACCGGCCTTGATACCTGTATTGCGGTGTTGTTGTTCCCGGCATAGCAAGCTGCTGCAATCCCAATAAACGATTGTAAAAGCGAGTGTACTATAGATACATTGAATGTGCTTTTTTCATACTCCAGAAAACGCTGCAGCAACAGATTCAGCAGATCCATGCACTGTTTCATTTGCGCATCATCTAACAAATGTGGTTTTTGCAAGGCCAACTGCCCCTCAAACACCTTACGGTAATCGGGCGGCACCAACATGGTATCTACCGCCATAAACCAGCCTGCAGCGTGCTCGTCGCCTATACCGTGATGCACCTGCCCCGGCAAAATGTAATATAAAGCCTTAGGAAAAAAAATTATCCGGTTAAAATCAATCATTAAGGCCGTATTCCCGGCCTCCACTACAAAAAATATATAGTGGTCATCGCGGTGGGCTCTCATTATCCCCTCATCAAGGCTATTAGGCCTTGCATCCCCCGCATGATAGCGCCATATCTCAAAGCCAGCGCTGCCCCTTTTCTCCAACTGATGTACAGGAATATCTTTCATGGCGGGTAAAAATAAGGATTAAATAGTATCCGAAAGGGGAAAATTGTCCATGCACTAACGAACATCCTCCATGGTGCGGGGGGGCGCTTGTTTGCACATTTGTACTGTCAATAACGACAAACAAAAAATTGAATACAATGGCACGCTTAACAGCTCTAAACCCAGACGAAACTACAGGAAAAACAAAAGAATTATTTAACGCTATACAAAGCAAACTTGGCGTAGTGCCAAACATGATGCGTACCATGGGTAACTCTCCCGCTTTATTAGAGGGTTACTTAAACCTAAGCGGCGCTTTGGCCAAAGGCACACTTGGCGCAAAAACCAGCGAATTATTAGCATTGGCCATAGGCGAAAAAAACAGTTGTGATTACTGTGTATCTGCGCACTCATACATAGGCGAAAAACTGGCACATATTGATGCCGAAACCATACAAAACGCCCGCCATGCAAATGCTGCAGATGCAAAAACAGATGCCGCCCTAAAATTTGCAACAACACTAATTGCTAAACAAGGCTTAGTTGCTGCCGGTGATGTTGAAGCGGTAAAAGCAGCAGGCTTTACAGATGGTGAAGTTGGCGAACTGGTTGGCCACGTTGCGTTAAACATCCTAACCAATTATTTCAACAATACAGCCGGTACCGTGATCGATTTCCCGGTGGCAAAACCATTGCAGGCCGTTGAAGCATAAGCCGGTAACAGAAATATCAGGTAACAGTAAAAGTCGGTAATAAACTGTGCCGGCTTTTGCTGTATTGTTTACTTTTATTAACGCTTAAAAATTATCCGTATTTATGGAACCAAAAAGATACCCGCTGCCACCATTTAATATGGAAACAGCCCAGCAGAAAGTACAGGCGGCAGAAGATGCCTGGAACACCCGCGACCCTGAAAAAGTTAGCCTTGCCTATACTGTAGATACCGAATGGCGCAACCGTACCGATTTTATAAACGGCCGCGAAGAGGTGAAGCAATTTTTAAAAGCCAAGTGGGAAAAAGAACTGGATTATAAGCTAAAAAAAGAACTGTGGGGTTATAAAGAAAACCGGATGGCGGTAAGGTTTGAGTATGAATGGCATGACCACAACGGCCAATGGTACCGCAGCTACGGTAACGAACTTTGGGAATTTGACGAGAACGGCTACATGCAAAAGCGTTTTGCCAGCATTAATGATTTGCCAATTGCCGAAACCGACCGTAAATTATTTTAATACAACCATGACGGATATTAAAGACGCCCTCACCCTTATAGACCCGGCAAACGGCCATTTCCTGTTCAGGTGGTTTACGTTTGATGACAACAGCCACTTTAACCACTTGCTGCGCAACAATTATTACTCGGTGATATGGTTAAAGCAGGGCGCCGGGAAGCTGCGGGCAGATTTTTCGGAATATGATTTTGCAGCTAATGATCTGCTTGCTTTTACCCCTTACCAGCCCTTTATGCTAACCGAAAGCCAACCGGTAAGCGGCGTTTGTATTGAATTCCATCCCGATTTTTTCTGTATCCATAAACATGATAAAGAGGTATCATGCAGCGGGGTATTGTTCAACAATATATACCATCCGCCATTTGTTAAAATAGATGCCAATACCGCCATTACCCTTGATATACTGCTTGGCCAGATAAAAGCCGAAATGCAGAACGAAGCCATGGCGCAATACGAGATATTGATATCGTACCTCAAAATCTTCCTCATTACAGCATCGCGCTTAAAAGCGCAGCAGCAGGAATTGGAAAGCCAGGACACCGATACCAAAAATTTTATCCTCCAAAATCTTAAAGACGCTATAGAGGTAAACTTCAAAACCAAACACAGTGCAAGCGATTATGCCAATATGCTTAATATATCTGCAAAGGCGCTGGCCCGCATCACCAAAACTCATTTCAATAAAACGGTAAGCAACCTGATAGCCGAGCGCATTGTTATTGAGGCTAAGCGCGAGCTATACCTAACAAACCGCACCATTAAAGAGATAGCCTACCGATTGGGTTATGAGGATGAGTACTACTTTAGCCGCTTTTTTAAAACCAATGCCGATGTATCGCCACAAATGTACCGCGATACGGTTGGCTTTGCCAAAGCGGTAGTTAACGGCGAAATCATGGTCGTTTAATGCACCTTGCCATTAATGCCTGCTTTATAAAGGCTTGGTGTTATACCTTCTATCTTTTTGAATGCGCGGCTAAAATAGTTCAGGTTATTAAAGCCTGCTTTAAAGCAAGCTTCGGATATGCTGTTATATGGGTTGTTCATAAATTGCTTGGCCAGTTGGATACGCTCCTTGATAATATAATCAACCGGCGAAATTCCCAACTCGTGTTTAAACGAACGGAAGAAGCTCGGCTTACTCATAAAGGCCATCTGGCTAAGGGCATCAATATTTAGCTTATCAGTAAGGTGCAGTTTTATATATTCAAGCACATAAGCAAACCTGCTGCCGGTTGATAGCTCGTGTACATTATCCCTTACTTCGTGCAGGTTCTGCATTTGCATAATGCGGATAAGCAGCTCCTTTAATGTAAAACTGGCCAGTACATCTTTGGTTAAAGCATCGCCCGTACTAATGCGTATCAGTTTATTGATGAGTTGCGCCAGTTCGTAATTATTAAAAAAATGGAACTGGTTATAGTTTAATTGCCAGGCGTACTTATCCTCGCGGGGGTAATTTTCGTTCAGGTAATCAAGCGTATTATTTATCTCCTGCTGGTTGATGGCCAGCGCCGTACATTGCGATGGCTGCTGCGCCGTAGCCTCCGGGAAATCAATGGTCATGGTGATATTTGGCGGTACAATAACCGTTTCGCCGGGCAGGTAATCAAACCCGGGCTTATCAAATAAATGCATTACCTTTTTGCCCCGCAACATACTGGTTATCACCAGGTCGCTAAAGGTTAAGGGCACCAGTTCGCTGCGCTCATAGGTTTCAAAAACACTCAGCTCGCAATGGTTCATGGTATAAGCCTTGCGGTTTTCCACTAAGGTGCGCAGTTCTTTTCCGTTAGACAGGCTTAAAGGCGTTAGCAGGTTTACATTATTCATGGGCTGAATATTTATTACAAATTAGGCATTGTAAACAGTAATAACAATAACCCAAACAGATTGACATTATTGTGCTACCAATTGATAGCATTGTGCAAATGGCAAACCTGCGCCCCGCCTACCTTAGCAAAACCAATTCTAAATTAAAACCTATAAAAATGAGTATCAACAAAAAACCTTCCTTTAAGGATAAGTACGATAATTTTATTGGCGGCCAGTTTGTCCCCCCTGTTAAGGGCGAATATTTTGATAACGTTTCGCCTATTGACGGCAAGGTGTTTACAAAAGCAGCCCGATCAACCAAAGAGGATGTAGAACTTGCCCTGGATGCAGCCCATGCTGCATTTGCTACCTGGGGGAAATCATCTGCGGCGTACCGTGCAGGCATCCTAAATAAAATAGCCGATACTATAGAAGCTAACCTTAATTACCTGGCTACTGTTGAGGCCATAGATAACGGTAAGGCCATCCGCGAAACCAAAAATGCCGATCTGCCTTTGGTAGTAGACCATTTCCGCTACTTTGCCGGTGTTATCCGTGCGGAAGAGGGTGGTATATCCGAGCATGATGAGTTTACGGTGAGTATTGTTTTAAGTGAGCCGCTTGGCGTTGTGGGGCAAATCATCCCATGGAATTTCCCGCTGCTAATGGCTACCTGGAAAATTGCCCCTGCCCTTGCTGCCGGTAATTGTTGCGTGGTAAAACCTGCCGAGCAAACGCCAACATCTATTATGGTATTGATGGAACTGATAGGCGATATTTTGCCTGCGGGTGTATTAAATATTGTTACAGGCTTTGGCCCCGAAGCCGGCAAACCGCTGGCATCATCGCCGCGCATTGCCAAGGTATCCTTTACGGGCGAAACCACTACCGGGCGGTTGATCATGCAGTATGCTTCAGAAAACCTGATCCCGGTTACCATGGAACTGGGCGGTAAATCGCCAAACATTTTCTTTGAATCAATAGCAGATGCCGACGATGCGTTTTTTGATAAGGCTATTGAAGGCGCCGTATTATTCGCGCTTAACCAGGGTGAGGTTTGTACCTGCCCATCGCGCATCCTGATCCAGGAAAGCATTTATGATAAATTTATTACCCGGGTTATTGAGCGCGTAAACGCCATAAAAATGGGCGACCCGCTAGATGATAGCACTATGATGGGTGCACAGGCATCAAACGACCAGTACGAAAAGATCCAATCGTACCTTAAAATTGGCCGTGAAGAAGGTGCCGAGGTTTTATGCGGCGGCGAAGTTAAAAAGCTCGACGGTGATTTAAGCACCGGCTATTATATACAGCCTACCTTGTTTAAAGGCCATAACAAAATGCGCATTTTTCAGGAAGAGATCTTTGGCCCGGTAGCTTGTGTTACCACCTTTAAAACGGTTGAGGAAGCTATTGAAATTGCAAACGATACCATGTATGGCTTGGGAGCCGGTGTTTGGACACGCGACGCACACGAAGTTTACCAGGTGCCCCGCGCTATACAGGCAGGCCGTGTTTGGGTGAATAATTACCATGCCTACCCGGCACACGCGCCGTTTGGCGGATACAAAAAATCGGGCTTTGGCCGCGAGAACCACAAAATGATGCTGGAGCATTATCGCCAAACAAAAAACATGCTTATCTCTTACAACAAAAACAAGCTGGGCTTCTTTTAGGCCGATAGCTTATTTGTTAGGTAACCACAGAGGTAACAGAGATTTGCGTGGTTAAAATCCACAGAGAACACATAGAAAAACTCCGTGTGTTCTCTGTGAAAACCTCTGTGTACGCTGTGGTTAATAAAACGTAGCAAAATGGTAAAAAGAGTATTAGTATCACCCGAAGCATCCGCTCTTATAGCCGATTTAAAGAGTAGTTTTGGCGAACTGATGTTTCACCAAAGCGGCGGTTGCTGCGATGGTTCATCGCCTATGTGTTTTGAAAAGGGCGAATTTAAACTGGGTGGTAGCGATGTAAAACTGGGCGAGATTGATGGTTGCGAGTTTTGGATGAGTAAAGACCAGTTTGAATACTGGCAGCATACCCAGCTAACCGTTGCGTTAACCAAAGGCCGCGGCTCCAGCTTTTCGTTAGAGATCCCTACCGGATTTAGGTTTCTGATCCAATCGCGGCTATTTACAGATGCCGAGCTGCCTGATTTAGAGCCCATAACATTTACAAAAGACTAAGAACTTGTGAGGTTTATTTTTTGAGTAAAAGCCCAGGCGCGAAAGTGCCGGGCTTTTTTATTTTAATGCCTATTTTTACCTCATGGCAAGCCCCCTGAAAGATCTTTACTCCCCCACATTTTATAGCCGGTTAGCAGACTCGTTGACCGAAGTATTACCCGGTTTTGATAAGCAACAATTTACACAGCAGATATATACCCCTGCGTTTGACAATATGGAGCTGAAAAAGCGCATGCGGCATACGGTTAAAACGCTGCATAACTTTATGCCTGCCGATTTTAAGGAAGGTGCCGCTACCATAAAAAAACTCATACACCTGCTCAGAAAAAAAGGTATTGGAGAAGACGGACTTGCCCACATGTTTTTGCCCGATTATATTGAAGTTTACGGCATTGATGATTATGATACATCCATAGATGCGCTTGAATTTACCACGCAGTTTGTAAGCTGCGAGTTTGCGGTGAGGCCGTTTTTACTCAGGTATACCGAACCAATGATGGCGCAAATGCTGGCCTGGTCACAGCACGAAAACCATAAAGTGCGCAGGCTGGCAAGCGAAGGCAGCCGCCCAAGGCTACCCTGGGCAATGGCCGTGCCCGCTTTAAAGAAAGATGTTACGCTGGTATTGCCAATACTGGAAAACCTGAAGAATGACCCATCAGAATGGGTACGCCGAAGCGTAGCCAACAACCTGAACGATATTGCTAAGTATTTCCCCGAAGTTGTGCTTGATATTGCCGCCCGGTGGACGGGCACCAGCAAAGAAACCGATGCTATTATTAAACACGGCAGCCGCACTTTGCTTAAGCAAGGCCACACTGAAATATTAGCGCACTATGGTTTGCATACCAAGGGTATCGAATTAAGAGATTTTAAAGTATTAACCCCCAGCATCAGCATCGGCGATAGTGTGGAATTTTCATTCACGATATCAAACACCAACACCGCCGGGCAAAAAATAAGATTGGAATACGCCATATTTTACCCCATGAAGAATGGCAAATTCTCAAAAAAAGTTTACAAAATAAGCGAGCGCATCTTCGCGCCAAAAGAGATATCCACCATCAACCGTAAGCAAAAATTTATATTGATAACTACACGTGTGTTTTATGCGGGTTTACACAAAGTAAGCCTGATCGTGAACGGTGAGGAGAAAGCGAATGGGGAGTTTGAGCTGATACCATAAAAAGCAGACAGCCTTTCGGCTATCCGCTTTCAAGTATAGATATAGGGGATCTTTAATCAAATTTCCAGCGTACAAAGGCTTCAATGGCTTCGTACTCGGCAAGGCCAAGTTTATTATACAAAAGCGCGGTTTCGTGGGTACGGTCTTCTGCCCTCACCCAAAATTCGCGTGCGTCATCACCCGGGAACACCGGGATATCCTTTTGTGATTGATGCTTAAATATAGCCAGGCGCTTGCGCAAAACTTCCTGTGGTGATAGTGGCACAGCCATTTCAATCTCGTGGATCTCAAATTCGTGCCAGGCACCCCGGTACAGCCATATCCAGCAATCTTTTGTCCAGTCTTCTATCTGGCGCAGGCGGTTAAAAGCTTCCAGTATTATCTCAAAACAAACCTTGTGGGTGCCATGCGGGTCGGCAAAATCACCGGCAGCGAAAATCTGGTGGGGTTTTACCTCCTGCAATAGCTGCATGGTTTTCAGAATGTCGTCCTCAAAGGATACGTTCTTCTGTGTTTTGCTACGATCATAAAAAGGCAGGTCCATAAAATGGATACGCTGATCTTTTAATCCCGCAAGCCTTGCTCCTGCAATAGCCTCACCTTTACGGATCAACCCTTTTACGGTACGGATAGCTTCGGTATCGCTTTGGTTTGGCGTTTTGCTTTTCAGAAAGGTAACCATGTTTTTGTACAGGTCTTCCAGGTAAGTGGCATCCTGCGATTGTGATTTGGCAAAATCCATCGCAAATTCTACATAGCGCAACATCTCATCGTCCCAAACCGCGGTATTGCCCGATGTTTGGTAGGCCACATGCACCTCGTGCCCCTGGTCGGCCAGGCGAATGAAGGTACCCCCCATCGATATCACATCATCATCCGGGTGCGGAGAGAATACAATTGAACGTTTAACGGCAGGGTTAGCGCGCTCGGGCCGCTGGCTATCATCGGCATTAAATTTGCCTCCCGGCCAACCGGTAATGGTATGCTGTATATTATTGAATATGCTAATGTTAATATTGTAAACCGGCCCAAGTTGCGTGGCAAGCTGTGCCATACCGTTATTGTTATAATCGTTCTCGGTAAGCTTCAGGATAGGCTTGTTTAGTGTTTTGGCCAGCCATATCACCGCTTTTTTGATCAGCATATCATCCCAAACACAATCCTTAACCAGCCATGGGGTATCAAAGCGGGTGAGGTCTACAGAGGCATCCCTATCAATAACAAACTCAACGTTGTCTGAATTTTGCAGGTAAGTTGCCGGCACATCTGGCGATATGGCACCCTCCACCGCTTTTTTAATGATGGAGGCTTTTTTACCATTCCATGCCATCAGGATAATTTCGCGGGCTTTGAATATGGTACCAATACCCATGGTGATGGCTTTGGTTGGCACGTTTTCTTTACCGCCAAAATCTTTAGATGCATCACGGCGGGTAAGGTCATTCAGGGTAACCAAACGGGTACCCGAGTTTGGCGCCGAACCCGGCTCGTTAAAACCGATATGGCCGGTACGGCCTATGCCTAATAACTGTACGTCAATGCCGCCATGGCTGTTTATTTTTTGCTCGTAGGCCAGGCAAAATGCGGCGATATCTTTTTCTTCCAGCGTGCCGTCGGGGATATTAACGTTGGCCATATCAATGTCGATGTGATCGAACAATTGCTCTTTCATAAAACGCACGTAGCTCTGCGCAGAGCCGGGCTGTATGGGGTAATACTCATCCAGGTTAAAGGTTACCACGTTTTTAAAACTCAGGCCTTCCTCCTTGTGCAGCCTGATCAGTTCCTGGTAAACTTTAATGGGCGATACACCTGTTGCCAAACCCAGTACAGCGGTTTTGCCTTCGGCTTGTTTTTGTTTAATAATGGTGGCAATGCGTTTGGCAACATCAAGGCTCGCTTCACTATCGGTAGCATATATTTTTACGGGTACTTTCTCGTACCGGGTTTCTTCTAATAAATTAAGCAGCATCTTATGGGGTATATTTTGTTTTGTTTAGGCACAGCAGTTCCATTACCGTGTGGAAGCCCGCTTTTCAGCAGGCCCACCGGTTAATGCTATTTTAAAAGTTTGTTGTATTATTTAGAACCCGCTATCGTCTAACGCGAAGGTGTTCTTACGCTCTTTCCATTTACCTTTGGTAAAATCAGGGAATGCCTGCGGGGCGTTACCATCAGCCAATGATTTTTCTGAAAGTGGCGTTATCACGCTCATGGTTAAAGAGTCGTATATATCTATCGGCGTATCTTTCCGCTGTTTTATTGATTGTACAAAGGCGTTAAACACAAACCAATCCATACCACCGTGGCCGGCGCCTTCGGCATATTTCTCAAACTTTTGCCAAAGCGGGTGGTCATATTTCTCAAACCATGTGCTTGCTTTGTCCCACTGGTCGTACTTGGCTGATTTTCCTTCAATATAAATACCATCGGCAACATCCATCCAGATACCTTCGGTACCCTGCACCCTAAAGCCTAACGAGTATGGGCGTGGTAAATGCGTATCGTGGCTCAGCGTAACGGTTTCGCCATTGGCGCAGTTAAGCGTAGTAGTCGTAACGTCGCCGTTTTTAAAGTGGATCTTGGCGTTTTTATTCCCTGGGGATGTCTTCTCTATATAAGAATTCAGTCCGCGAGATTTTGATGAGAACGCCACCAGGTTGGTAAACCTGTTACCGCGGTTAATGTCAATATAGTTCATCACCGGGCCTGCGCCGTGGGTTGGGTAAATATCGCCATCGCGGTCAATATTCCATTGTGTGCGCCATTGGGCTTCGCTTACGGCATTAGGGCCAAACTCTACGCCTTTGCCATACGCGGATTTCCCGTCGTTAAATAACACACCGCGCAGATCATGCTGATAGCCGCCTTCCAGATGCACCAGTTCACCGAAAAGCTTTTGACGGCTCATGTTAAGTGCAGCCATTACATCACGGCGGTAACATACGTTCTCCAGCGTCATGTAGGGCACTTTGGTTTCTTCGTGTACCTTTAAAATATCCCAGTGGTCTTTTTCGGTAATACCTGCAATAACCTCGCAGCCAACATATTTGCCGGCACGCATGGCATCAATAGACTGGTCTTTATGAAATTGCCATGGGGTGGCAATAATAACGCCGTCAATATCTTTACGATCAAGCAGCTTTTTGTATGCATCCAACCCGCCGGTGTATTCTACAGGCAGTTTCTTTTTCGCTTTTACAAATTGCTCGCGACAGGCTTTCAGGGAGCTTTCCTGTATGTCGCAAATAGCAACTATCTCCACATCATCGCGAAGCAAACCTTCGCCTATATGGTTGCGGCCGCGTAGCCCCACCCCTATATAACCCAACCTTACCTTATCTGCATTTTTTGCGAATAATAACCCTGAAGGCAAAATTGTTAATCCTGCTAATCCAACAGCCGAATTGATAACAAATTGTCTGCGATCCATAACTTTTAGTTTTTATTTATTGATGATTATAATTGTTCTTGTGATAGTTTGGCTTTGCCCACTTTATGCCCGCTAATAGCATAATAAAGTATAATAAGATAAGCCGGTATTAAAATAATGTAACCATAGCTTGGGTTTAAAGCCTGCGCCAATGCCCCGTAAGCCAATGGCACAATTGCACCTCCGGCAATCCCCATAATTAATAATGATGAGCCTATTTTGGTAAACCTGCCCAAGCCGGCCAATGCCATAGGCCAGATAGCCGGCCAAACCAGCGAGTTTGCCAAACCCAGTAAAGCAATAGCCCCTACCGAAACATACCCCGTAGTTAATATAGCTACCGCAGATAGTATTAACCCTAAACCCGCCGAAAGCTTCATGGCCTTTTCCTGGCTCAGGTATTTGGGGATACAAAGGATGCCCACGCCATAACCTACCAGCATAAATATGAGCGTACCCGTTGTAAAGAATTTTGCCGTGCCTAATGCGATGCCCTGTGTACTGCCATAATTGATAATGGTATCGCCCGCAATAACTTCAGCACCCACGTAAAAAAACAAGGTTAGTACACCCAATAATAAGTGCGGAAATTGCGTAATACTTGTTTTACCACTGTTACTAATAGCGGTAGATTCGTCTTCCTGGTCGGTATCCACTTCGGGCAGGCTGGAGTAATAAATAACAACAGCTAGTATTAGCAATACAATTACGATAACGATGTATGGTAAAATTACCCGCGACGCCAACTCATTCAATTCGGCTACCTTTGCAGCGGGGGCCATCGTAGCAAGGCGTTCTTTTAAGCCATCGGCATTTTTTAGGGTGATGGCACCAAGTATGATAGGTGCCAGTGCCCCTGCCACCTTATTACAAATGCCCATAATACTGATGCGCTTGGCAGCACTCTCTGGCGGGCCTAAAATAGTAATGTATGGGTTTGATGCCGTTTGCAAAAGCGCCAATCCGGAGCCTTGTACAAATAAACCCAACAGGAACAACCCATAATAACGGGTTAATGCTGCCGGGATAAATATTAACGCGCCTATGGCTATAATGCCTAAACCTACCGACATGCCCTTTTTAAACCCGGTGACTTTTAAGATGCCCGCCGAAGGAATGGCCAGCACAAAATAAGAAATATAAAAAGCGGTGGTTACCAAATAAGCCTCAACAGTAGTTAGCTCGCAGGCCAGTTTCAGATAGGGTATCAGTACCGAGTTTAACCAGGTGATGAACCCAAAAATGAAAAACAGCATCCCGATAATAAATATGGGGCTGAGTGTTGTTTTTTTACTGCTTACTGCTGTTGCTTGTATCATTTAATCGGGATTTATGTTAAGTGTTAATATACCTGCGGACTAAAAGTTATCTCTTTAAAAAAGCGGCTCAGGTGAAACTCGGGCTTTTGGGCCTCTATCTTGTTCCAGCATAAAAAGTGTGGCTCGGGCAGGCCGTCGCCGCACTTAAAAAAATTAACCTTTGCCTTACTTTTTTCTAAGGAAAGCGCCGGGTGATACCTGAATATTTTTTTAGGGATGCATAACGTTAGCTCCCATTGTATGTTACCTACACTATTATTTTTAACCAGCGTTTGGTGCCTGATAGTTTTCAGCAGGCTTACAGGCAAAAAAGTACGCCCGGTTTTGTGTTGCCCGTATTGCGCCCTGCAGGTGCCCATGCAATTAAACTCCAGGTTGTAATAGCTTACATCACCATCAAAAGCAATAAAGAACTCAACACAGCTGTCTTCAAATACCGGGTCGTTAAATTTACTGTACTCGGCCTTTAAAGTATGTTCGGTTACGTAATATTTCAGATAAATATCGTCGTTACCATAAGCCAGCGCAAAAGATGCCTGCGGCTGCTGCCCGCCGTTTGCCCAGGGCGCGTATTGTATCAATTGCCGCTCGTACCCGTCTAAAACCTGCGATACCGCCTCTACCGGCCGCAGGTCATCAAAGCCATTAAGGTACGGAATATTTATACCAGTTGCCGTATCCATTAATATTGCGCTGTTTTATAGCTATCCATTTCGTTCAATATCACTTTATGCATTGCAGAAGCGTTTGCATCCAGCATTTTCACCAGCTGAAACTGTGCCCTTGCTCTTTGCAGGTTATGGCCTTCAAATTTTATTTTAAAGTATTTATCGCCGTTAATATGGTCGGTTAAAAACCTTACCGCCTGCATGTATGGCAATAATAAAGCGCCTTTCATTAGCGAGTTAACCTCGGCATCTGTTAAAAATTTCGATGCTTCTTTCAGGTACCCTTTTACATAAGCGTTAAACAGCGGCATATTCAGTTGAATTTTGCTTAGGTCGGCCTCATCTTCGGTTGTGGTGTTAATGATGGTACGGATAGCGTCGCCAAAATCGTAGGCCACGTAGCCGTCCATTACGGTTTCCAGGTCTATAACGCATTGGCCCTCGTCGTTTTTATCAAGCAATACATTGTTAAACTTTGTATCGTTATGGATAACCCGTTTGGGTAATGTTGCCACTTGTTCGGGCTGCTGAAAGTATTGCATTGATGCTGCATACTTCGCTACAATATCAAGTTCGTTTTTAACAGATGCCACACGGCCAAGGGCATCATTGGCAACGGCTTCGTCAAGGTGTTGTAAACGTTTCTGGATGTTATGAAAATCAGGGATCACTTCAAAGATTTCCCCTGCCGGGATATCAGAAAGCATAGCCTGAAACCTGCCGAAAGCTTTACCGCCTTCGTACGCCTGCTTTTCTGTTTCAACCACATCATAGCTTTTGGTATCGCTTAAAAAGTAAAACATGCGCCAATAATCGCCTGCGCTGTCTTTATAAAAAAACCGGGCGCTATCTGTAGGGATTAGGGTCATTACTTCCTTCAACGGATCGCCATACCCATATTCCTTTATCTTATTCTTAAGGTGTTCGGTTACGCGGCGCATATTATCGGTAAGCTTTTCTACATTAGTAAAAATGCGGTGATTAATGCGCTGCAAAAGGTAATCGGGGCCGGCCGCCTGTACATTTTTTAACAGGAACGTATCATTGATATGCCCTGAACCATATGCTTTTTGCGAACCCACATCAGCCGCACATTTAAAGTGCGATACAACCTCAGCTATGTTTTTAGAACTTTGCATTTATACTGTTATTATTTCTGTTATATCAATCCACACATGGGTGGCTGGTTATTATAATCCGGTGTACTATCTGTAAAAGTGATGTAAAATTATTGTTAACGAAAGAACGCCCCTGAAGCACATGCTAAACATGCCTTCAAACAAACGTTTGCATAAACCACGCAAACGTTTGTTCTATTTTTACGCAAACGGTTGTTTAAATTCACTTGTGTACTGTTAGCCACCTTAACTTATTATCATGTCAATTTTTGATTAACTCAAACACCGGCAACCTATCGGCTGCCACTTCTATTTCTATTTTAGCCGGGCCTTTTACGGTTTTACCCAAATCGTTTTTCCAGATGCCTTTTGGCAGATACACGGTTTTAGCATTGCCTTTAGCAACCATGGGGGCAACAAGGTATTTACTCCCCAGCATAAACTGGCCTTTTACATCAGCAAAGCCCTGGTTCGGGAACCCATACTCCATGCTGCGGGCAATGGGTTCGCCGGTTGCGGCGGCCTGCTTTACCAGTTGCATAATGTAGGGCGTATATTTTGCGCGGGTATCAACGGCTTTTTTTACAAAGGCCAGGTTTTCTTTTGACAGTACCCGCCATGGCGCAACCGAAAACTGCATCATAGGCATTAATGCCGAACACTGCGCCGACCGTACAACCAGTTGCTCATCCAGCTTATCCCTACCAATAAACGACCCGTACTCGCCCCCGCCTATCATATCGGGGCAGGTAAACTGGTAACCCAGCAGGCCGGCTGTAGTTAAATGCGGTATTAATTTTTGCAGGTCCTCCCAGTTATGTTTTTTGTCGCGCAGGCGTTGCACCAGTGGTTCGCCGCCCATTTTCCACATGGCGCGATACTCATTAAGGGGGTAGTTTAATCCTATTTCGCCCCAAAGCCTGCTATGCTCGTTAGGGGTTGCTTTTTTGAATGATACCGCATCAGGCGGATAAAAATCAGCATCACCGGCATCAAACTTAAAGCCATCCAGGTGATAGGTTTTCACCATATGATCTAACCTGCCCTGGTACCATTTTTTTGCATCTGGGTTAGTAAAATCAAGCACTGCGCTATGGCCGTTCCACCATTCAATAATGGCAGGTTCGTCTATGTCTTTCAGCGGATCTCCGGTTTTTACCGTTTTAGCCATCAGTAACAGTTTTTGCGCAAGCAATTCCCTGAATACTTCAGTATCCGGCGATACAAACGGGCTCACCCAAAGCATCACCTTAAAACCTAAACTGTGCAGGGTATCTACCATTGCGCTGGCGTTTTTAAACCTGTCGGCCCTAAAATCAAACCTGCCGTAATAATCGGCCCAGTTGTCATCTATCATAATTACACCCGGCGGGAAACCATTGGTAATAATAGCTTTTGCATACGCTAAAATATCGGCCTCGTTTTGGTTATAAACCAGTTCTATCCAGGTATTGTATTGCGGTTTGCTAAACAGCAAGGTATCGGGCAGTTTGTTTTTTGACGGGAAGAAACGCTTTGCCGCATTCCTGAATGCATCGCGCAGGTTTTGCCCTGCCGAATCAATCGTTATTGCGCCTTTTGCATTGCTGATCGCTAAACGGCCATGTTCAATCGTAAACTTAAAAGGCTCTTCGCTCCAAATGAACCGGCCTTTGGTAGATACCAATAAAGGAGCGGCCTGGTTGCCACGTGTATCGGCATACATATCCAGGCTGTAGCCGTCTTTAAAAGGCATTTGGTGGGCTTCGTTCACCGCGCCCCCAAACCATTTTTCGCCATTTTTAATAACTATGCTGGTTTGCGCTAAAAGCTGTGCTCCATTGGTACACATCATCGCAACAAAAAACAAACATATTTTAAAGGCCTTTATCATGTATAGCAGTATTATTAGTTAACCTTTATGGTGTGGTTTAATTTATTATAACCTGTAGTAGCTTCCCAAACATCATTATTAGCCAAGTGGATGCTAAACTCGGGCCTTTTACCAATGCTTGCGTAAGCATCAGGCAGGTTAAGCAGCATTTCGTAATCGCCGGCAGGGAAATCTTCAGGGATAGCTACGCTTTCGGTAATCTTTATATCGCCGCTATACCATTTACGTACATCTGCTGCCAGATCAAATGACTTAACCTCTCCGGTTTTGGTATTGCGCAGCAGCAGTTGGGCAGGTCGTTTATTGTATGGCGATGCATACCCCCTGTTAGTAATATTAAGGATGATGTTCATGGTAGTACCCTTAACTACATTATCAGGTAGCGCAGCGCTCTGTAATACAAACCGATAACCTAAGTTACGTTTAATATTATCCATGCAGCCACCGTCCTGCCAGTCGTTATTTACGGCAGTATTGTAATGCGCGTTTATAAAGCTATAATGAAGTGATGCAAATTCTGCCTGTATCTTACCCGCAGGTTCACAATCGTTTGTTGGGCTGTAATCGTCAGAGCAGGTTTCGCCGCCAACCACTACAAACTTGCTATCGGCCTTAAAGTAATCTTTAAGGGTGTTTAGCACACTACCATCAGATGCACGCGGGCTTGAGCTGTTGCCGTAATCTTCATACGTACCAAAATCATTACTGCTGGCCATAAAGCAATCGTTATGGTATCCTAAACGGGCAATATCAGTTTCGTTAAAAGCCCCGCTTTCTGTTAAAGCAGCTGCGGTAAGCGGCGAGTTAACACCATAAATGTAACGCTGCTTTAATTGTGGATAGCGCAGTTGTATCATCCTGTCGGCTGGTACGGCATCCAGCATGGCTTTAATTACCTCAAACCTGTCCTTCCAGTTGTTATCAAGCAGTTTTCCCTGGGCGGCGTTTGGAGAGGCGTCGCCAAAAAAATCACTGTAGTATTGCTCGCCCCATACCCCTATAAAGCCCAATTGTACGCAGGCAATAATATCGGCATTATCATGTAATAATGGTTTAAGCTGCGCAATGTGGTTTAAGATAATAGTTTTGGGTGCATCGCCATAAAGCGGGCAAATAAAGCCTTCGGGGCAGTTACCCGGCTTTGCTGTGGCGGTGTATACAAAGCGCGGAATTAATTTAACACCTGCAGCACGCGCGGCATCAAAATCTTTTTTCAAATTGGTTAAGAATGATGCAGATATAGCCTGGTTAACCACATCATCTAAAATATAATACCTGAACACCAATGTGCTTGCTACCTGGTAATTTGCAGATTCGATAGATTGTGGTGAACGGTAAGCTTTCAGTTCGGCTTCGTTTAATACCACATAGTTACTTGAATGCACTTCAGAGTAACGGTAAAAACCACGTTCGGGGTTAGGAAAATCTTCACTGCTCTCCGTATAAGTAACGTTCACTTTTTCAATCTTTACAAGGTTTGCGTCCTTATCCTTGCACGATGAAGACAGCAGTATGGCCGCAAGGGATACACTCAGGGCGTAGCCGGTAAGTTTTTTTATCATGGTTTAGGGTTTTTATAGTTTAAAAAAGATGTTTCGTTTATATAGCCAGTAACACAAACCCCACTCAGCAACAAGCGTTGCCAAAGCCGATACCACTGCTGCTATCCCTACCGGGACATTCAGGAACAGGTGGAGCATATCGCCTGTAAAAATGGCCACCTTGCCATTTACCCATTGCGCACCTACTGTTTCAAAAAACAGGTAGATGAAGATGGCGTTCATGCCTACAACGGTGAAGATCCAGGCGTACTTGGTGTTGCGTTTTACATCAACCAGCCAGTACACCGCGGCCAGTATCAGCAACACCCAGCCTACCGATGCAAACGCGAACGAACTTGTGCTGATGCGTTTGATGATGGGTGTAACGCCCGACCAATCAAGCCCGAAGCCAATTGCCAGCGCTACAATACCAGCTATAACTAAAGCCCTTATTTTATAGCCAATGGTTTTATTTGATATGAGCAGTTTACCCGCCAGTACGCCCCAAATGGTATGTGCCGCTGTTGGGATGCAGTTAATGGTTACCCAGCCATCACTGTTTATTTTGCCCATAAGCAGGGTATCAAAATAAGCCCCAAAGTTGTGCCCTTGTAAAAACGGCTGTTCAAAACCCGGCATTTGTATGCTGCGGTATAAAACTTCGGTGATGATTAATAAGCCCAGGGTAAATATCAACTGCCAGGTGTATGACCTATTAATAATAAGGTAGGCCACTAACGTAGTGAACGATAGTTGTGTAAGTACGTTCCAAAGCTCCCACACTGGTTTGCCCGCATAAAAACAATGCAGGGCTACGCCGCAAATAAAAAGCTTTAAGCTGCGTAATGCTATATGCGGCAGGTTTGCCTGCCAGCTTTGGCCTTTATCCAGTTTACGACTGTAAGAAATATACATCGCGGCGCCCGCCATGAACATAAATGCAGGCTGAACTAAATCCCAGAAATGCAGCCCGTGCCACGGATGATGAAAGAACTGGGTGATCAACCCGCCCATAGGCCGCGCCGGATCGATATGCTTTATTGCTTCGTAAAGCATGCAGCTTTCGCCGCAAAGCAGTATCATGATCATGCCGCGCATAACATCTAACGACACTAAACGCCCGTTAGCCAATTGATCAGCAGTTGTGTTCTTTATCATAAAGCGCCCCGATGTATATATTTTGCTTACAGTTTTAAACAGATATAAACCAATTAAACCTATTCACTCATGTCAAGGAAGAAGCTTGGCGATCCTTCATTCGGTGCTGCACCCACGGCGGCCGACCAATCACTTTTATTTGCCTGAACAGCTATGCGCAAACCTGTACCGGTTAAGCCTTTTAGCTTACCGCGCGCAATACGCATCTCAAATTTCAGCAATCCGTCCTCGTCTTTAACAGTACCCACGGTATAGGCGTCGGATATGCTTTGTGTTGCCCAACTCCAGTCGGTTTGGGCAGCGCCAGTAAAGTACATTATACTCACATCAGTTAAAGGGCCTACAAGGAATGGCCCTTCTAATAAAACATCATAACCACCTTCTGGCCAGTTAGTTAGTATTCCAGTAGTTGGCTTATTGTCCGAATCCAGGTAGATGTCGAATATATCCCCGTCAGATTTTTTGCGGGCCATTTCAGCATATAAATACACATAGTTACCATCGTAGTCAAGCTTCATGGTACGGAACGAGCCTTTGCCTGGATCAACCGTAACCACATTTTTGGTAACAGCATCCCAATCGGCAAGCGAGTTATCATTAATTTTTACCGGCGATGTTTTGGCTATGCGCAATACGGTTGATGCTTCAGCACTTTTACCGTTAACCGATGCCGTTAGGGTAGGCACATATTTGCCCTTGCCCGGGTAAGTGTGGATTGGTTTAGCATCGGTAGATGATGTGCCATCACCAAAATCCCATTTGTAACCGGTTACACCTTCAGTTTTTACGGTAAAGGTTGCCGTAGCGCCATCCACCTCTACTTCATATTGCAGGTCGGTTTGGGCTACATATTTATCCTTTTTACAAGAACTGAATATTGAACTTGCTAAAGCTACCGTTAGCAGGAACATATAAGCTTTAAAATTTTTCATATCAATTAGTTTTACTATACTGTTATTTTGATAATTACTTATGGGTTTTGTGTTGCTAACGGGTTGGTTAACGTTTCATCAACAGGGATGTAATAGATGATGCGCGGGCTGGTGTATGGTACCGTTAGATTAGGATAACCTGTAGGAGTTTTTGACAGATCGATATCGCTTTCTTTTAAACCGGCAATATGATAGCCCCAGTAAGCTTTGTTCAAAGTGCGTTTGTTACGGAAAACATCATAAGAGCGATGCCCTTCAAACGCCATCTCAATACGTTTTTCATCCAACACTACATCTAAAACGGTTTTACCGGCGGGTACAACCTTGTTGTAAAGTGAGCCCGTCAAATTTCGGTTTTTGCGAATCTCGTCCACATCATCAAGCGCATCTGCGGTAGCACCGGTTTTGGCTTCAGCTTCGGCACGGATCAGGTACAGTTCTGCCAGCCTGAACATAATTGGCGAACTAAGATTTGGCAAACCTCCCTGGAACGAAAATTTGCTGATGTAATAAACCTCTATCCCGTTCCTTTTTACAATATTACCGCTGCCATCTTTCGATGGAACAATGTACGACCAACGAGCATCCTCCGGATGGGCCGACATTAAGTCACGTAATGATGACGATGCGTATTCCTCGCCCCAGCCTGAGTTACCGTCTGAGTAGATCATTGATGCGATAGAACCAAATTTCCCATAATCATCTACCGGAGTAAATGCTACGCAAAAAATGGTTTCGCTGGCTGTTTGCGCATTCGCAAACATTGTTTTGTAAGAATCTTTATCGGTTAAAGTGTATTTACCAGAGGTAATCACTTTGTCTGCCCATTCAATAGCTTTGGCGTTATCCTCCTTATAAAGGTTTACACGTGCCAGTAATGACCAGGCTGCTGCTTGCGATGCGTATTGTACACCACGTGGCTGGGTCATTAACCCGGCAGCTTTCTCGGCATCGGCCAAAACTGAATCATAAACTTCTTTAACTGTCGACCGTGCCTTTTTAGATGGGTCGGTAAGGTTGGTGCGCAGTATAATACCCGGTGCGTTAGGGTCAACACTGTAAGGCTTACCAAATAACCTTACCAGGTTAAAGTGGCAAAACGCGCGTAAAAAGTAACACTCGCCTAATAACTGGTTAGTGGCGGCATCTGTTTTGCCAGATTTTTCAACCGCATCAATCACGGTGTTAACACCGGTGATGATCTTGTACGATATATACCAGTAGTAACGGGTGTTTCCCTGACCCGGCGAGTGGCCAAGATTAAAGCTGTAGAACAGTGGGTCGGTAGTTACCTGGCCGCAAACTATATCATCGCTGGCAAAATCGCTCAGGTGATAAAATTGGCGCAGGTACATATTGTTCTGATCAACCGATCCGCCAAATTCAACGTGGTCTTTTAATAAAGCGTATGCCCCATTAAGTGCATTGGTTAAACCATCGGTTGTAGTAACAATTGTGCCTGTGCTAATGGCATCGCTTGGGTTTACATCCAAGTTTTTACAGCTGCTTGCTGCAACAACCATAAGGGTAATGAAGGTGAAAATTTTCTTTTTCATATACATAATTTTAATAGGCTGCAGCCTGCTTAAAAGGTGAAATTAACAGTTAATAGATACTGGCGGTTGTTGGGGTACTTAAAGTCGGATACGCCCGGCATTGCAAAGTTGCCCGGTGTAATAGTTGTTTGCGGGTCCTGACCTAAGAAATTAGAGAAAGTTGCGACGTTATCGGCAGTTACACCAACGCTTACGCCTTTCATAGCAATTTTATTGGCCCAGGCATTTGGCAGGTTATAACTCAATGCAATGTTTCTGATGGTAAAGTAGCTGCCGTCTTTTAAGTAACGGGTTGATGTTTCTGTAGAGTTACCATTGTTTTGCGGGCTCGGCTCGGTAGCCTGGGTATCGCCCGGGCCTGTCCAAATTTTGGCGCCATCAGGTAGCTTTATCTGGTTGTACAACGGTTCGTTTAAATCGTTCATCATATACCTTAAGTTATTGCTAAACACCTTATTACCTACGCTAAAATAAGTACTTACACGCAAATTAAAGTTTTGGTACCTAAAGCTGTTATTAAAACCACCCTGGAATTTAGGCAGCGCCGAACCAACTTCCTGGTTGGTAGCTTCCGCATAATTAAGGGTTTTTTCTTTGGCTACTGCTTTACCCTGGTTGTTGTAAATGATCTTTTCCCAGGTAGGGGCGCCGGTTTGTGCATCAACACCTGTCCATTTTTTCATGTAAAACTCAAACAGGTTACCGCCGTTCCGATAGATCTGCGATACATTGGTGGTGCTTGGACTGGTTTTAATTATATCTGACGGGAAGCCGGATAGCGTATTTTTGTTAAAGTTGATGGTGAAATCAGTACTCCATTCAAAATCTTTTGTTTTGATGTTGGTTGAGTTGATACCTACTTCAATACCTTTATTAATTACGGTACCTGCGTTTTCCCATTTGGTTTCAAACCCTACCGAAAGCGGTTGCGATACCTGTAGTAACAGGTCTTTAGTATCGTTGCGGTAAACATCTACCGTTAAGTTTACGCGTTTAAATAAACCGATGTCTATACCAGCATTTATCTGACGCTTGCTCTCCCAGGTAAGGTTAGGGCTTGCCAATTGGTATGGCACTGCACCTACTAACGAGTTATATTGCGTTGTTAAAGAGAACAGGCCCAGGTAGCGTGATGCGCCAATATCCTGTGTACCGGTTAACCCGAAGCTACCGCGTAATTTTAAGTTATTGATAACACTGTTATCTGCCAGAAATTCCTCGCTGCTTGCTAACCATGCTGCTGATACTGATGGAAAACCACCATAATGCTTGCTTGGCGCAAAGTTTGATGAACCATCGTACCTGTATGAGCCTGACAAGAAATACTTGCTTTTGTAACTGTAATTAACCTGAGATATTAATGATTGCAAAATATATTTGCTGTTAGCACCGTTTAAAAGTTGTTTATTTGAAGCTACGCCTAAAACTTTTAAACCTTCCGGTAGACCCTGGCCAGAGCCGCCCGAATATTCGTTTTTGCTGCTTTCGAACGCGCCGCCTACAAAACCGCTGATGGCGTGGTCACCCAATCTAAAATCGAACTTAAACAACTGGTTACTTATAACGCCATAGTTAAGGGTGTTCAGTTCATCAATATAACCGCTACCATGGTAAGTACCTGCCGCAACCGGCGATACATAATTGATACTTTTATCAAAAGATGCCGCTACCCTGTTTGTACTGGCAAAGATTAACCAGTTGGTAATGCGATAGTTGATACCCAGATCATAGTTTATATTAAAGCCTTTATAAGAATGATCTGAGTTTTGTACGGTATTCATCGGGTTAATCTTATCTCTTGACCACCACTTTTGATTACTATTATCTAAAACTTTTTGATCAATATAAATCGGGTTTCCGGAAGCATCATATGGATTATCCCAAGGCAAATCCAGGAACGAATAATACATATCCATATAATCGTAGCTTTTACCCTGCGATGCGCTTAGGTTAATGTTATTGGATACATCAAGCTTTTTAGAAAAATGATAAGTTGAGTTACCACGTAAATTTATACGCTCAAAATTAGTATTAACAAAAGTACCTTTCTCTCTGTAGTATGATGCGCCTACATAGTAATCGTTCTTTTCTGTTTTGCCGCTGGCCGAAAGGTAAAAGTTATATACCGGTGCAGATTTAAATGACTGTTTAGACCAGTCATAATTCTGGTTACGCAATGATAAAGGGTATTTTTCGTAGAAACTCCTTAAATCGATCTTGTACGAGTTATCAGGAGCATCTACAATATAATCCCGGAAATTTTCTTTCATGTGATCATAAAGCTCACTGCTGTTCATCAAGTCCAGTTTACCAAAGTCGGCAGTGCGGAAACCTGTCGAAATTTTTGCTTCAAATTTGGTTTCGCCTTGTTTGGCGGTTTTTGTAGTAACGATAATAACACCCGCGTTGGCCTGCGAACCGTATAAAGCAGTAGCACCGGCATCTTTTAATACGGTAATGCTCTCTACATCGTTAGGGTCATAATTACCGCCGATAATACCATCAACAACAAAAAGCGGGCTTTGGCTGGCATTAACAGATGATACGCCACGCAGCCTGATCTCGGCCGCCGCACCCGGCGCGCCCGAACTGTTAACCACATTTAAACCCGCAACCTTACCTTGCAGCATGGTACCAATATCGTTAGCGGTAACGTCCTTAAGTTTGTTGGCAGATACCACGGTAACCGCGCTGGTTAGTTCGTTTTGTTTTTTGCTGGTGTAACCTACTACTACAACATCGTTAAGTTGCTGCACATCCTCGGCCAATGCTACCTGGATGTTAGATTGGCCACCGGTTACTTCTACCTCTTTTGGCAGGTAACCAACAAAGCGTACAACAAGCGTTGCTTTGCCGGCGGGTACGTTAAGAGAGAATGTACCGTCGGCAGCTGTCATACCGCCAATGGTAGTGCCTTTAACAGACACTGTTACGCCCGGCATTGGTTGCTTATCGAGCGCTGATACAACGCGCCCTTTTACCGGTAAGGTTTGTGAGAAACCCTGCAGGCAAAACAAGAGAGCGCAAGAACAGATGAGTAAAATTTTCCTGATCATATTGTGTAAGTTAGTTTATAGTTTATAGCACGGTTAATTGCTTATTTGTAAAAGTGAAGTAAAATTATTGTTAACGAAAGGGTGCGGCCGGGGCGCAATTTGAAAATACAGCTACGCAAACGTTTGCACGATTTACGCAAACGATTGTTCTATTTTACGCAACCGTTTGCGTAAAATTCACTTATGCGCTGATTAGCAGATTATTATTGGCCTACAAGGGCATATTACACCCATAATTAGCAGTGGGACACAGAAACAAAAGATAATTATTTGGCAGAAGTGTAATCAATCATCTCCGAATCGATGATATGCTGCAATAACGGGAGTTCGGTTGGGTTTGGTTTGGTGCCGTTATTAATGAGTTCAAAAAGAAAGCCTGCTGCCATGGATGATTGCTTATACGCAAACTGCTCTATCGATGCCAGCGGCACGCTATCCATATACTCCCAAATGGGCAGGTTAGCAAAGCTAATGAAGCTGATATCCTTATTTACAACCAGCCCGGCCGTCTTAACTGCGGCTATGCAATCAAGCAAAACATAATCATTAAATACGATAACCGCTGTGGGCGATTCCTCAAGTGAGATAAGCTTGTTTATCGCTTTCAGGTTATCGGCCTTGCCTAAGGTTGTCGATACAATGATATCCTGATCTATCGGCAGGTTGTTTTCTTTTAAGCATCTGAAATAGATCTCTAAACGTTGCAGGGTTGCGGCCAGTTTTGCCGGCCCATTAATAAGCCCTATACGGCTATGCCCCATACCAACCAGCTTGGTTATGGCCTGTAGCATCCCCGAAACCAGGTTACAGGCTACATAATTGATATCTTTACGGTTAGGCACCCTATCAAAAAAAACTACAGGGATATCGTATTTTTTCAGGCTGTCAAAATGTTCATAAGTCGAGGTTTCTTTGGTAAGCGATACCAGCACACCATCAACACGGTGGTCTTTCATGTTCTCCACTATCTTCTTCTCGCGCTCAAAATTATCAAGCGATTGCCCGATGATCACGTTATAGTTGCTGGCTTCGGCGGCATCCTCCACACCGGTTAACGCAGCCGAAAAGAAGGGTTCAGACAGGTCTGGAATGATAACACCTATGGTGTAGGTTTTACGCTCCTTAAAGTAGATGGCCATTTTATTGGCCTCGTAGCCCAGCTCTTTAGCTACTTTATGCACCCGCATAGTAGTTACCAAACCAATGCTCGGATGATCATGCAGCGCCCGGGATACCGTTGATGCAGATACATTGAGCCGTTTGGCTATCTCTTTTATGGTAGGTAATTTGTTTTTCGACATCTATGCGCTGGTGGAAGCAATTCTTAGTGAGCTAAATTACTATATTAATTGTAAAGCTAACAAATTACACGCTGCAGCAGTAATACAACACAATTATCAATTTATATTATTTACCACTACCCGGGCAAATGTTACTTAATAAAGCACCGTGAACAGCTGTTAATTAACCGCATCCAACTGCAATACCACACTGGTGTGATAACTGCTTATCTCGGGGTTAATACCTACATTCATTAAAAAGTCGCCGGTATAAACCTGGTTACCTTCTAATACAGAACCTATACCGGGATACAGGTTAATCTCTTTAACTGTGTACTTCTTCTGCGGATCCAACCCTTTAAAACGGACAGGTGCTTTTGTGCCGGCACCATAACGGTTATTCACCAGGTAATTAAATACTACCGCTTTTGATTTGGCTTGGTTAACATACATCAGCGCCGCGGCATCATTATCCCATGGGTTTTGCAGGCGGTACTGGTCGCCATGCCATATTACATTTTTAAGGGTGTTGTAGTTTTTTAACGCCTGCTGGCAAAAGTCGAGGTCTTTTTCATCTAATTTACCTACTACAATATCAAAGCCCATTTTCCCCATCATGGCAACATCAACCCTGAATTTGATAGGTTGCTTACCCCAATCGGTAACGTGGTTTGAGCTTGCAATAGCCGGGAAGAAGTACGAATACTCCCATTGGATGAATATCCTTTCCAGCGGGTCGGTGTTATCACTTGGCCAGTATTCGGTAAAATATTTAAGCGCGCCGTAATCTACACGGCCGCCACCCCCCGAGCAAAGCATCAGCGGTACTTTAGGATATTTAGCGCGCACCCGGTCGAGCACCTTGTAAAGGCCCTTCACATAATCTACATAAAGGTGCGATTGATCTTTTTTAAGATACTGCGAATGTGCGTTATAAATAACCGCGTTACAATCCCATTTAATATAAGCCAGATCGGGGTTTTTGGTAAACAGGTTATCAACTACGCCAAAAACAAAATCCTGTACCTTCGGGTTGGTCAGGTCAAGCACCAGTTGGTTCCTGAAGTATTTTTCGGGGCGGTTAGCTTCTTTGATCACCCAATCCGGATGCGCTTTGTACAGGTCGCTGGCCGGGTTTACCATTTCGGGCTCTATCCAGATACCAAACTTCACCCCATTCGCCTGCGCTTCTTTTACTAACGAACTTATACCGTTTGGCAATTTCAGCTTATTTTCCTGCCAGTCGCCCAGGCCTGCATTATCCCCGTTACGAGGGTGGTTATTACCAAACCAGCCGTCGTCCAGCAAAAACATATCGGCACCCAACTTTTTGGTGTCTTTTATGAGTTGAGCAAGTTTAGCTTCGTTAAAATCAAAGTAGGTAGATTCCCAGTTGTTTAATAACGTTAGCCTTGAGCCATTGCCATCAACAATTTTGTATTGGCGCGCCCAGCGGTGCAGCTGCCTGCTGGCATCACCGCGGCCATGGTCAGAGTAAGTGTACACCAATGCCGGGGTGGTAAACTCTTCGCCGGGCTTTAGGTGATACTCTGATGCGGCATTGTTAATACCCGCTATCAGCCTTAAGTTATCCGCCGGGTCGTACTCAAAATCGATCCTGAAATTGCCCGACCATTCTAAAGAGCCTAACAGCACTTTACCTTCGTCCTCAGTAGCGGGTTTGCCCATCGATATCATAAAGGTTGATGGCTCGTACAAATTGGCGCGTGTACCCAGTTTGGTATCAATAGTTTTGATACCGTGGGTGAGTTTACTTTCTTCGGGTTTCATTTCTGATGCCCAGTTACCATGGTATTGCTTCAGCCAAAAGCCCTCGCCTTCTTTTTTAAAGTTTAGGTTGGCTGATGCGTATTTGTTAAGCGTAACCACACCCTTTTCGTTATTGGTAATTACCGCCCATTGCTCAGTAACATCTTCTTTAAAAAAGGTTTTATAATACAGCTTCACTCCAAACGGATAAGCCGGATCCTTTAATGTGATGGCTAACAGGGAAACATTATCATCAACTTTAGTTACCGAATGGTTTACATATAGCAGTTCGAGCGATTTGTTGCCATCAGCGTGGGTAACGGTCAGTGCAGGTTCTGCCAGGTTAGCGGAACCCGATGGCGTGTAGGCATCATCCAATATCCCCGAATCATCATTTGGTTTGTATTGCCCTTTAATGGCCATATACTCCGTGGTATTACCCAATTTGGCACCAAAGTAAACCATCTTAAGGTTTTTCTGGGCATCCGTTTGCAGTACAAGCGCATTGTGCAATGTTTCTAGCGAGATGGTCACTACCTGTGCTTTCGCTAATGAACATACGGTAATGAGGCAAATTATCGCTAAAAATAAACGGCGGGTTCCTTTAGATATCATGGCTTGGTTATAAATGTATGGCAAACAATAATACGGCAAAAAAAAACCCTTAACAAAATGCTAAGGGTTAATATTATTCAGGCACAAGCGCTTACAATGATTCAACAAAAGCAATAAGTGCATCACGCTCGGTTTTCGACATGTTATTTACCTTATTTTTGGCCGATAGTGCCTCGCCGCCATGCCACATAATGGCTTCCATCAAGTTGCGCGCGCGGCCGTCATGCAAAAAGTTGGTATGCCCATTTACCTTTTGTGTAAGGCCTATGCCCCAAAGCGGTGCGGTGCGCCACTCAGTTCCGCTGGCCAAAAAGTCGGGCCGGTTATCAGCCAGTCCTGCACCCAGATCATGCAAAAGCAGGTCGGTATAAGGGTGTATCAATTGATTACTTACCTGAGGCAGGCTTACATCAACCCCTGTACGTACATCTGCCTTGTGGCATTTAATGCAACCGGCAGATGTAAACAAGCTTTTGCCCTGTACAACATTGGCAGCAGTAGCATTACGGCGTACCGGTACGGCTAAAGTGCGAACATAGAACTGCACACTGTAAAGCAAACTATCTGTCAATTCATACGATGTACTGTTCGGGTCGCTGTCAAACTGGGTTTGACCTTCGCTACTCTCTTTAGGGAACAGCATATTGGTTATACCAATATCACCATTATAAGCTGCGCCAACCTGTTGTAACAAATTAGGTTGATTTGCTTTCCAGCCAAAACGGCCTAATACCTTTTTGTTTTTAAGCACATCCCAAACCATATTGGCTTTACCACTAATACCATCGCCGTCTTTATCATCCGGGTCGGTGCCTGCTAAAATATCCGCATCACTTATTGCCTCTAAAAGGCCCAGGCCAAATACCGGGGCAGCTACCCTTGGTGATAACATTACATTGCCTGGCATAGTAGTATATAACGCTGTAAAGGTATAAGTAGGTGTGCGCAGCGAATAGCTGGTGCCATCGGCAAACTTATAAGTATTATCAGTATAAGTTATCAATACATCCCCTTCGCGCTGCGTATTTAACAATGCACGGGTTTGTAGCTGATCGCCATAGCCGGGTACTGGCACGGGGTTACCATGCTCACCCTCGCCAGGGATGCTCAACCTAAACAGCATATTCGCTGCCGATTCGCCCAGGCCGGGTACTTTGCCACGCCCGTCGGATACGTGGCACGACCCGCATGATACGTTATTAAATATAGGCCCCAACCCTGGGTTTAACGGGGCGGGTGCCGATACAAATGTTGCGTTAAATTGCCCATCGCCTATTTCGTGTACGCGCAAAAGGTTGGCAGGCAATGATGAAAAAGCATGCGAAAAAGCGCCGCTTCCCTGGTCAAACGCGGTTTGGCTGCCACCGCTTAACCATTCATTATCCGGGTTATCATCGGGCGATATACTATCAGCTTTCCTGCACGCTACCTGCAAAGCAACCATCGTGGCAAGTATAAATAATACAGCTATAGTAGTTTTTCTCATGTTCAATAGTCTTCGCTTCCTTGTACGTTTACCTTATTATTTGGTATATTGTGTAAGAAATGGTTTTAGTTTTTCGTCAATAACAGTAGCTAACTCGCCAACTTTGTCTATCGCATTCTGCACTTTTGCCGGCTCTGATATGATAGCCTCACCAAAAGGTTTATCAATTGCCTTTAAAGCTGCAATTGCCGCGGCGTGTTTGCTTTTTATCTCGGCATCTAACGACAGATTATTTGCACGTACCACATCTTCAATACCTTTACCATCAACAATAAAATTGCCCTGGTAAATAGCTAGTATACCTTGTATATTGTTGGTAAAATCGGCAATAGAGTTTTTAGCAAAAGGGCTTTCTTCCAATGCAGGGTTTTTAGCTTCAAACGGTTCTAACATTTTAGAACCGCTAACCTCTTCTGCAATACCCGCCATGGCATCAGCAATTTGTATGTATGCTAGTTGTTGTGTTGCAAACTCGGTTGAACCGTTACCCGCTTTAGTCAGTTGGTCTTTATAACCTCCAGTCCATTGATCTCTTGCTTCTTTTGAAAGTTTTACTAAATTTTGCGTAAGGCCAGTCAGATATTCTGTTTCGCGCGGTTTAAGGTCGGCCGCTTTTTTTGCACCATTTTGACCCCATAGCAGGTATTCAATCGGGTGGAACCCTTTCAATGCGTTTTGAATGTCATTGTCTGCAAGATTATCAATAAAAGCTTCATCTAATTTGTTGCTACTGCTTAAAATATCATTAAGTGAATTAAAATCAACTGGCCAGGTATCAATGCGCGGGTCGATGTCTTCCGACTCAACCGGGCCAAACAACCATGCTTCACTTTGCTCCCAGGTTACGCGCATAGCCCGCCATTTGGCTTGAGCTGTTGCCAGGTTAGCATCCGTTGGGGTTGCAATTAATGTAGTAACCGCAGTTTGTAACTCCAAGGCCTTGGCATACATATCCTCGTAAGAAGCTGTACAAACATTAGTTGCTATATTAGCTAATACCTCAGTTTTTAATGTACTGTTATTAGAGTTGTTATCCGTATTGTTTTTTGAGCATGACAGGCCAAGCATGCTTAGCGGCAATACCAGCGCAAGTGATTTTTTGATAGATGTATTCATATTATTAACTTAAATGTATGATGATTTGATTATTGACAATTTCTGTTGGGTATGTTTTTAAAGGGCGCAGGGCTGGTTCTTTAACAACCTTCCCCTCCAGATCGAACACACTGCCGTGGGCGCTGCAAAATATTTTATTGGCAGCAGGTGTAAGGCCAACACCTTCGTGTGTACACCTTAAATAAAGCGCCTTATACATTTCGCCGCTTTTAACCAGCAGTATATCATACTCCAGTTGTTTGGTGCGTACAACCAGCATATTGCCTTTACCTGTAAAACTACTGGCATTAACCTCTACCTGGTTAGGTTTTGTGCCTGCCGACCGGATCATGGGCAGCGGTGTTGAGCACGATTCTAAAAAAGATATACCCGAAGCTGTTAAAACACATGCCGCACATCCCGATTTTATAAAACTTCTTCTGGTACTCATTTCGTTAAAAATTATAGGCAATGCCTACGTTTATAAACCCGTTGTTTTTAAAATAAGGCACCTGCTGTGGGAATGGAGTTACGATAAGCGCCTGGTTAAAATCGCCGGTTATACGGCGCACATAATCGCCTTTAATGGCAATACCCCTGATAGGTTTATAGGTAAACCCGCCTACTATATAATGTTTTTCGTTAGCCTTGTTCTCTAATCCGTTTGATGGTATCTTGGCGTTCAGGTTCAAATACTCGTAACGGCCAAAAATAATGAAGGCCTTTTCGCCTTTGTTAGCCGGGTAAAGTATATCATAACCAACTTCACCGTAACCGCCATACATGGTTTGTGGTGTATTATTAGCAAATGCGCGGTTTATATCAGCTGCATTTTTTATATTGACGATGGTCCCTATAGCCCGTACTGTAAGCCCTGATTTGGAGTACTGTGCGTTCAGCTCGCCCAGGGTTACCGGGTTACCAAACGGACCAGCGTTTAACTGCAGGCTATCTGCCACGCGTTGCTCTTTAGCTGTTGAACCGCCAACATAACCTGATGCCTGGATCCTGAAATCGTTAATATAATATAATAGCGATGCGTTAACACCAAGGTTCATCCCATTGGTTGCCTGGCCTAACTGCCTGCCATCGCCAATACCATTAGCACTGCTAAAGCCTTGCGAGTTTAAGCCGTTAGTTACCGATAGGCTATAATTTAAACCGGGTATCTGCGTAAATTGCCCGTATAAACCAACCCCTACTTCGCGCCAGGTAGATGGGATGATCTGCTCTTCGAGGAATGGCCTGTCTACCCCGTTAAAGGTTGTAGGTAAATGGTTCTCATTTATAAAACCTATCCTCGGCACAAATAAACCGGCCACTAAGTATGTATTGGGGTTTAGGTTGAATTTTAGAAACGCCTGCTCCATAGATATTTCACCAAGGCCGGTGCTGTTACCGCCATTAGCTACTAAGGCGTCTTCTACCTCAAGCTCGGTAAATAACGAGATCTTGTTGCTGAATTTATGCCCCAGAAACAAAACCACCCTTTTAAGGCTAGCTTCGGCGCTTTTTCTCTTTGTATCAATACTATACTTGGCTTCACCATAACCGGAGATAACAGTAGCCTGCTGCTTATATATTAAGCCCGCAGATAGGGAATCTTCCTGGGTTAAAACCTGAGCCGACGTTTTGCCGACATAAAACACTGATAATAAAAATATAAGAAGCGTAAATCTTTTTAATTGCATAACTGAAATTTGCCCGCAAATATAATTCTTATTTAGATTAATTATCATTAAAGATAAAAATCATTAGAAACTGATTAGAGCCATTTGTCAGTTTTTGTCCCGGGTTTTATAAATTGCCGCATAATTGAAGCAATGCTCATGAAATATCTTATTATTATTTTAACTTTTTTAACACTGAACGGTTATTCGCAAGAGTACAAAAGCCAGTTGCAAGCCCATAGAAAACAGTATAAAGCAGATTTCCTGACGGATAAAAACTCGCCGCTAAAGGAAGCCGACTTGCAAAAATTGCATTTTTATGATGCCGACAGCACCTACCGCGTAAGTGCCGAAGTAGAAATTTTGCCGGTCGAACCGTCATTTATGATACCTACCTTTAATGGAGCCAGGCAGGAGTATGTACGTTATGCCCGGGTAAAATTTATATTAAATGGTAAACCGCTGCACTTAACTATTTACAGCAATACATTACTGGCTAAACGCCCAGGCTTTGCTGATTACCTGTTCATGCCATTTACAGATCAAACCAATGATAACGAAACTTACGGAGGAGGCCGCTATCTTGATCTTAAAACTACTGATATAAAAAACGCCCATTTAGAAATTGACTTTAATAAAGCGTATAATCCTTATTGCGCTTATAGCGCCGGTTACCAGTGCCCTATGCCTCCGGCCGAAAATGACCTAAAAGTAAAGGTACAAGCCGGCGAGAAACAATATACCGGCGAAAAGAAGCACTAAATTACAAACCAAAAAAGCGTTGGCAAATGCCAGCGCTTTTCTGGTTAAAGCTTCCCTTCCAGTTCTTTCGCTTTGGTGTAATTAGATGTACCCGGTGGTACATTCTTAAGCCATTTGCGGGCATTTGCCTTATCGTTCTGTTTCACATAACTTAAGGCAATGTAGTAAGCGGCATCATATTTAAATGCCGATTCGCCCTTGTATAGCTGTTGCAAAATAGTGCGGGCTTTGGCTTCCTGTTTATCCTGTATCAATGTGATGCCATAATAATAAGCCGCCATACTATTTTGGGGGTTAGCGGCATATTCTTTAGCCAGCAATTTTTCGGCAGCTATGTAATCCTTTTTATTGTAGTACGCGGCGGCTTTTTCCAAATCGGTTTGCGCCCCCTCGCCCCTCTCAGATACCGACATGCTGCTTGCCGTGCTGTATTCTTCATACAGGCTCTTTTTCCATGGATTAAATACGACAAGGCCCACTATCAATATTGCCGCAATGCCAGAGATCCAGCGGGTGTATGATTTGAATGATACTACTTTGGCTTCGGCTTTAAAATGTGCTTTGTTTAACTTATCAAGCGTTTGTTTCAAATTATCCAGGTTGGCATCAGGCGCAAGCCTTGCTTTTAATGCAACGGTGGCTTGCAGGTATTGCCCCACATATTCGCGCAGTTCGGCATCGCCCTGCATTTGTAGTTCAAAATCTTTTTGCTGCTGCAAATCCATTTCTCCATCTACATAATTTGATGCTTGTAGAATGCTATCGTTATTCATCGCTGCTAAATATTAAGATTGAACCATTTTTACTAAAGATGCCATACACTCCGATTTCTTTTTGCGCAGGTACCCATAAGTAACACCCATGGCCTCGGCCACTTTTTCCTGTGCCTCGCCCTGCATGCTCCAACGGATAATTTCCTTACATTTTTCGCCCAGTTTTTCAAAAGCAGCCATAAACTTATTGTTCTGTTCTGTTTGGTGCTCCAGCTCTTCGGCAAGTGCAAAAGTATCCTCACTGCTATCTAATACATCGTCGGGGTTATTTGTTACCTGTATTAACGATCTTTTTTTTAAATCGTTAAGCCATTTGCGTTTGCATACCAAAAAAACAAAGGCATTAAAGGGGCAGGTGAGCTGCAGGCCCTTGTTTTTGGCCTGGTGATATATATCTATTAAAGCCTCCTGGAAAATATCGGCAGCGTCATCCTCATTACCATTATTAAAACAGATATATGATTTTACCTGCCGGGCGCAGCTTTTATATATCTCATCTATAAGCCCTGCATCATTATTTAATAAGGCCGTTACATAACGCTGATCGGGATGGGTTGCTTTTGCCATAAAATAGGTTGTGGGAAAGTACGAAAAATAATATTTAAAAAATATTTCAAAAAAAGGGGGTAACAAATTTCAAGCGCTGCTGATATAGATGCAAACAACGATAAACCACGGCGTAACGCTGAAAAGCCAAAACAGAGTAAGCGATAAAAAAATTAAAAACACAACCATGAAAAAGTTCAATTTAACCTCGGTATCAATTGCAGCAATATTGTTATTAGCAGTAGCCTGCAAAAAGGACAACAACAACAACGGCCCGGTTAACCCCGATGCAAACGCACAGGAGTTTGTAGCAAGCAATGCGCCTAAAACACAAACCATGCAAATTGATGCCTCAAGCCTGCCACAAAGCGTAACATTAAAAGGCGGCACTAAGATCACTTTCCCTGCAGGGTCATTAATGGTAGGCGGCGTAGCGGTAACCGGCACGGTTACAGTTGAAGCTGTTGAAGTATTAAAAAGAAGCGATGTATTATTTTACGGCAGCAATACTAATCACAGCAGCGGCGCCCCGCTTGCATCCGATGGTTTTATATATGTAAATGTTAAAGCAAACGGCATAAGCATTGACAATATGATGCCTGTACCTATGCAAATTTCTATTCCGGCGAAACGAAGCGGTGTTACCCAACTTTGGGAGGGGGTCGACCAGGGTGGTAACCCGCTTGTAGCCGGAGCTGCTGCACAAATGGCATGGGCAGCACCGCGTAAAGGTGCAAATGGCCAGGGTGGTGGCAAAGAGGTGGCATCAGAAAACAGCACCTTCACCTTTAATTTTGGCACTACCGGCTGGATCAATACCGACGTATTCTACAGCTACAGCAACCCAAAAACCACTGTGAATGTTGATCTGGTTGGTAACCCCGGCACACTATCATCATTCCACTCATACAGCGGCGAAACTTATGTTTACTTCTGTGCAAAAGGCAGCAATGTTGCCGCGCAATTGTATACCACAACCGGCCCAAACAGTGTAAAAAGCTATGATGATGTAATGCCAATAGGTGTTGAAGGTAAATTCCTTACCTTTTCTATAAAAGATGGCAAATACTACTACGGCGAACTGGAAAGCACTATTACAGCCAACCAACATGTAACCTTAACCCTTACTGAAACCAGCGAAGCAGCGGTACAGGCAGCTATAAGCAGCCTGGATAATTACTAATGCTACCTGTATTTTTTAATTAGTTAAGCGGCCCCGGGTTTCGGGGCCGCTTATTATCATTTTAAGTTTTTATATTTAGTTGTTTTTACCTAACCAGTTGCCCCCTGTCACACCATGAGAAAGTTATTGTTACTTATCTTTATCTGCCTCGCTACTAAACTGAGCGCGCAGGTTACCCCCCCGGCGGTAATGCCAACAGATACTATCCCCGCTGTTATTAATTATACTGATGATAATGGCACGGTAAAATTCAGTCCGCTGCTACGAGCGCTTAGGCCAATTGCGGGCGCCCCCTCACCCTTCTTTACTTATTTTTGGGAATTTGGCGATGGCACCTTCAGCTTTGAAAAAGAGCCGGTGCATACCTACTTAGATACGGCCCTTACCTACAACGCCAGGCTTTATGCCACTAATAATTATGATGATGGCAAACGCCCGCCAACCCGGCCAAAAAAAATCATCATTAAACGATCAAAGGCTATGTTAGCATCAGCACCGGTACCAAGCAATATGTTTCAGCCCGGCAGCAGCATCACCCTGAAAAATAATTGCCAGCCAAAACCTGGTGATGATATGATGCTGGTATTAGGCTACCGCAACAAAGCCGGTAACTTAACCAATAACCTGGGAGGCACCATCGCTATTTTATATAACGATAAGGAGTTTAGCAGCAACAATTTCGACCTTGCAGAAACACGCACCTATCATGACGAGAAAACCGAAGACCTGCAAAAGCTGAACGCCTTTGCCTATTCGCCCGTTAAAAAAGCGAAGGGCAATTTGTACTACGCATCTGTTAGCCCCGGCATTTCGCAGGCACAAGTAGATGATATTTTGGCCAAAGAGGTATTGGTATTGAAAGAACAAACCAAAAACTTTAAAAGCAGCAAGGCCTGGCATTTTGAAAACCTGAAAGCCGGGCAGGAAAACTTTGTTTTTATGGATTTTAAAACCACACCCGAGATGATCAAAGACACCAACGCCATTGTGCGCCTGAGTGGTGTTTTCATCCCGGATGACCCTAAGATTGAGCGGGAGATATTTAGTATTGAATTACAGATAGTAGCCTCGCACGATCCTAATAAAATATCGTTACGCAAAACGCGCATGGATTACCGCTTTACCGGCAAACACCGCGAGTTGACCTACCGGGTTGATTTTCAAAACACTGGTAAAGGCCCTGCAAAAAAAGTAAATGTAGGTGTAAGCTTATCGCCTGTGTTTGATGCCAGCACCATCAAAGTAAGCCGCACCAAGCCTGAAGTAAAAAGTTGCGACAGCGCCTATGCTAATCAAAGCTGCCTGAAAGTAATTCCGGGTACAGATAGTGTGAATTTCATTTTTAACAACATCTACCTGCCCGGCACGCAACAGGAAGGCGTACATGATGCCGACTCGACCAAGGGTTTTGTAGAATATAAGATCAAATTTAAGGAGAAACCAAAAAAACTGCCTATCTACACACGGGCATCCATCATTTTTGATAAAAACGAACCAGTTGTTACCAACCGCGCAGCAGGCCGGTTTAAACCAGGGTTATCGCCGGCAATTATACTGGGATATGGCTTCCCCCTACAAGCAAAGGGCAGCAATTATCTTACGCAAAAAAACATCACTATTGGTGCCAGCATCGCCCCATATTCGCCTTACCGGAAGTATTTACAGGCCGAGATATACCTGAGCGATTTTAAGGAAGTATCGCAAACACGTACCGTAGCGGGTAACAGGGATACAACTATAGGTAAAGTACCATACATTATTAGCAGCCGTACACGAACCACATCCACCAAAGTAACTACGTTAAACTTAGTGCCTGTATCCTTGCGATATAGCTTTAACGATTACATAGGCGCAGGTTTGGGTGCACTGGTATCAATAGACCTGAACAGCACTTTTAAAAACAACATAAACTACGCGTTAAAGGGCGTAAATGGCGTTCCCGACGAAAACCTTGCTGTACTGGCCGACAGGTTTAAGAAAACATTCTCGGATGCGAGGGCTTCTGTGTTTGCAGATGTTGTTGTGGGCAAGGTACGTGTAGGGCCGGCTATTGGGTTCAGGTATTTTTACGATCCAAAATCTTCAGTATCACATGCAAGCACCTATGTAACCTGGAAATTCTAACTTAAAATAACCTATTTTAGTGGCACTAACCATAACCTATGCCACTGAAGCTTGTACGATATATGATACTTTTTTGCCTGGTGCTTTCGCAGGTGGCAAGCTATGCGCAGGATACCCCCATCAGCAAAAAACTGGCAGAACTAAAAAACAAAAACAACCTTACCGAATGGCTTTACCTGCGGATAGACTATGTAACCGCCAACCCGCAGCAATTACCATTTTTGCTTACCACTCAAAAAGATGCATGGCGGCAACCCGCCACGCTTGAAGAGCGCATTGCCTGGCTCACGCTATTAAGTACGCAGGGCTACGACCAGCTACAGGCCGGGGATATACTAAGCTCTATCAATTATTATGAGGATGCTTACACTTATTTTTATAAATACAAGGTTATACAGTTTGATATTGTTGAATATGTACTTAAACCACTTGGCAACAATTATACACGCCTTGGGGATATGGAACGCGCCATTTTCATCCAACAAAAGGCAATTGAACAATTAAATGCCTTTGAAAACGCCGACGATATGGCTTCGGTTTATTGCAACATGGCCATATCATATTACACCATGGGCAATTATATCGCCGCCCAAAATTGCATAGTTAAAGGCCAAAAACTTACCAAAGATCCAGGGGTAAATTTTCGACTTCAGAACGTCCTGGCTGACATTTTAAACGACCAAAACCGCCTTTCAAATGCCCGGGAAATACTTCAAAAGAACATTAAAGCACAAAAAAGCACCAACGGACAAAATGCCTACAGTTTACTCGGCGCCCACACAACTTTAGGGAATATAGAATTGAAAAGCGGCGACTTGAAATTTGCTGAATCCAATTATAATTCGGCCCTGCATATCATCAACATTTGGTTTAAAGGCGACAAGATGCGCGAGAAGGCTAACATCATTACTCGCCTTGGTAAAATACAGCGATTACAGGGCCGGCCGCAAAAAGCACTGCAATTTCTTAATGAGGCTTTAAAAATACTGCGCATTAATACCTCGCAAAATCAAACCCTGGCAAAAAACATATATGGTGAAAATAACCTGGTAGATATATTCGCCGAAAAAGCGCTTACCTACCAGCTGCTAAAACAAAACGAAGCTGCCCTGCAAAACATGCGCTATGCGCTACTGGCTAACGATAAGATACGCCGGGAATTTGCCGATAATAAAACCAAAGAACGCCTGCAGGGCGACGGCAAGCAACTGGCCGAAACCGCTATAGAAATGGCGCTGGGCTTATACCAAAAATCGAGCGATAACAAATACCTGAACCTGGCACTTGAAATTGCCGAACTAACCAAAGCCCGCACACTTGCTGACCAGATACAGCACAACAACCAACAGTTTGCCAGCAACCGGCACGATAGCACCTTACGCAAACGGCTGGATCTTGAACGTGCCATTGCCTATAATGAACGCCTGGTTATGACCGAAAAGAATGGCGCCAAATACCAGGAGAAGGTTAACGCGTTAAAATACGATCTTTCACTGATCAACAAAAAGTACCGCGAACAATCGGCAGGGACGGTTTCGCCTACGGCGGATATGTTAGCGGCTTTGCCAAAAAACCTGCATGCTATCGAATTCTTTTTTGGCAGCCGTGGGGTGTATGCTATCGGCATAAAAAACAACTCAGTTGAAAAGGTTATACGGATAGCCGGGGCAGATAGCCTACGGCAGCAGCTTACACAGTTTATGAATACCTATTACCGTAGCGGCCCCAATGCTATGCTTAACTCGCCAAAGGCATTTTTCATGGCATCAAACAGTTTGTATACCACCCTGTTTAAAAACGCATTGCCGCAAGCAAATGAAAGGCTTTGTATTATTGCCGATGATGTTTTGGGCTACCTGTCATTCGATGGGTTAATTACCGGTAACCAATACACCCCTGCCACCTCGCAATGGCCGTTTCTGATAAAAAAGCTGACCACCACTTATACGTTCTCGCTAAACTCCCTCATCAAAAACAAAGCAAAGGATACCGACAGAACAACTTTCAGCGGGTTGTTTGTTACGCACGAGGGCAATAGTAATACGCCAATAGTGGCTGTAAAAAAGGAAGCCGCTGCTATTGATAAACTGGTTAAGGGTAACTACTTGTATAATGATGAGGTGAACACCCAATCGTTTTTTAACAGCTTTGAACACTCGGCTACGTTGCACATCAGTACCCATGCTTACCTGTCGGGCATCAACAAAGAGCCAACGCTCGATTTTGGCAAAGAGAAGCTCTTCCTGTTCGAGCTATTATCTGAAGCTAAAAAACCTAACCTGGTTATACTAAGCGCCTGCCGTACGGGCGATGGGACACTGGCAAACGGCGAGGGAATCATTAGCTTATCGCGTGGGTTTACGGCCATTGGCACACCTGCAACCATAGCTGGTTTGTGGAACGTGAATGATGAGGCAGTAGCGCAAATAACGGCTAGTTTGTATAAATACCTGCTTACCGGCCAAAGCAGCGGGGCAGCCCTGCACCAGGCTAAACTTGCCTGGTTAAATAGCGATCACCAATCAGATGCGATGTACCTGCCTTACTACTGGGACAGTTTGATATTGATGGGTACGGACGAGCCTGTGCATTTGCTGGCAGCACAAACCCACATTTACTGGTATATAGCAGGTATGGTAATTATGCTGATAACGGGGATATTTTATTGGCGAAGAAAGAAGTGAGAACAATTACCTGCTCGCTGAATAAATAAACCAGGCATTCAATAGTACATAACCTGCAAGCAATGCCTGGGCGCATATAAAATCGAACTTTTTAGCCTTTTCTACTTCCTCTTTTTTTACCATACGCAGGGAGTACGCGGTACAGATAATTACAGTAAGGATAAACAACAGGGTGATGCCGTGCAGGGTATCAACCAGGGTAAACGTGGTAGATTCCGGTAACGACGAATCAACAATATACTTGTTACCTATTACAGCGAACAGGGCACCTACGCTTAAGCCAAACCGCGAATCTATACTATCCGTATGGATATAAAAACACATATAAGCGATCAGGAAAGCCACATACATGCCCAGGAACATCTTCCAGAACAGGCCCATGGCAGCCCTGTCCAGCAATAGCTTTACTTTAAAATTACTGTATTCTGTATGCGGTTTAGGGACACTTTCGTCGCCAAAGGTGGTTTCGTATACCTTTATTCCTGTTGTTACATTAATACTATCTATATTCCATCCCCGCAGGGTAAAGCGTGGGTCGAAATGTTTGCCAAGTGTATCAGCCGCAAATACCAATGCTTTAGAGTCGAACTGCGAATTCTCGATAGAGAACCGCAGCGTTTGTTTATCGAACGGGAAATTATTGACAGCCCACGAATCCTTCATCACGCATTGCAGCTTCATCAGGATATAAACCTTATTATCGCTGGAATCGACCGTGGAATAGGATTGTGTAACGGTTTTTGCCTGGGGCACTTCCAGGTTATGCAAAAAATCGAACTTTTTGTTTTTGTACTTTAACCACAGCCACAGGTTAATACTATACTCCTTATCCTTAAAATTAATATCGTGGATGCTGGTGATGTAAATACCGCTGTAAACCGTATCTGGTTTTTCGTTCTGTGCCTTCGCCTCTGGCGATGCAAAAACAGCCAGTATGAAAGTAATGGCTAAAATAAATTGTTTGCGCAGGGGTATGGCTATCATAATGTAAACTACAAGCTAAAAATAGTTATTTTGTTTTGATTAACAGTAGCTTGCTAACTCAACGCATCATGAAAAATGATACCCAGGCTATGCCTGTTACCGCTACGCAACGGACTAACCCCATGCTTCATATTTACCCGGTGATACCCTTTGGTACCTTTAGCCGACCGGAAGTTTGTTGTAAAAATCACCATATCGCCCCTGCCAGGCGTTAGTACAGTGGCCTTTGATTGCGCCCGGGGTATTTGTTCTGTTATTACAAATTCGCCACCTGTAAAATCCTTATTAGCCTGGTTTAGCACAAATACCATTTGCATGGGAAAGTACACCTCGCCGTACAGATCCTGATGCATGGTATTAAACCCGCCCGGCCCATACTTTAAAATAAGCGCGGTTGGCTTTAGCTGGCCATTATCATGGCTCAGCTGTTTCATTTCCGGGTGTGTTAGCGGGAAGCGCTTGTCAATACCCAACTCTTGCATCCAGGCATTGGCAACCGGCGCTATATTGGGGTAAACACTTTCGCGCAGTTCATTTATTACACCAGGCAGTGGGTAATCATAGTATTTGTACTCGCCGCTGCCATAACGATAGCGGCCCATATTAACCGTTTTACGGTAATTGCCGGTATCATATTCAGCAATCAGTGTATTGCACTCCAGCTGGTTTAAAATATCTTTTACAATTACAAACCCACTATTGTGAAGCTGGCGGGTAACCGGCTCCCAGTTAATGGTTGCTATGCGGTTGGCTATACCAGCTATTGATGATATTACAGGCGTTTCCATACATTTAATTTATTCAAAAGTGCCATGATCAGCATGCTGCAGCAACCCGTTTCTTGCGGAGTTGATTAAATAAAGAAACCTGGAATCAGTTAAGGTGTTAACTCATCATCCAGCGGTTTCGCACACACCTGTCGCATTTATATCTTTTTAGAGGCAGCCAAAACAGCAAGGTTTTCATCAGGAAAGTTCGGCGGATCCTTTGCATATCCGTTTTAAAGCCTTTACCGCAGGCGCATGGTGGCACACTTTTTACGGGCGAAGGTTGAGGGGTAGATGTCATTATCAGGGGTATTTTTAATGAACAGCGCATTATTGTCGCCCGCAAAAGTACTGGTTAGTTATTAAGGTAATATTAAGAGGCAGGCATAAATCAACCGGTTTACAGCCATTAATATTACTAACCTGTTAATTTTGCGAATCCACATACAAAGCAGCAGCGCCTATGATCCCACTATTGTGCAATTCTGAAATTTCTATTTTGATCTTCTCAACCGATCCGGGGAAGGCAAATGTTTTTATCTCGTCCCACATGGCGGTTTTAAAGTATTCAAAACCATGGCGGGCAGAGCCACCCAGTACAATAAGCTGCGGATCGTAAGTGTACATCACCATTTTTATGGCGTACCCAACATGTTTACCAAACTCCCGGTAAAGGCTCAGCGCTTCCGGGTCGCCTTTTTGCGCATTCTGAAAAACCTGCTGCCCGTTAACCCCTTTTGTGATGGTAAAAAACGAGCCGCTTGCGTGGTATTCTAAAAGGTTGGCTTCGTAAGGTATAAAGCCAAACTCGCCTGCGCCGCAGTTTGCCCCAGCATACAGGTGGCGATTGATGATCACACCGGCACCAAGGCCTGTGCCCATAGTTAAACCTATCATGGATGAATAGCCTTTACCCTTACCGTAGTAATACTCGCCCACGGCAAAGCAATTGGCATCGTTATTTACATATACGGGCAGGTTATACCGCTCTTGCAGCGTTTTCTTCAGGTGCACCTCTTTCCACGAAGGTATGTTCAGCACGTTATAAACTATCCCTTCTTCTACATCAACTATACTTGGTACACCTATGCCAATGGCAAGGATACCGCCATGGGCTAACAGCTTATCAATTACCAGGTAAATATCGGCAAGCACTTCATCCACAGTACCATCGCTTTTTATTTGCAATGCTTCAATAGCCGATACCTGCCCATCCTCAACTACTGCGCCCCTTACGTTTGTTGCCCCTAAATCTATCCCTATAATTTTAGTACCTGCCATGCTTTATTATTGCTATCAATTTTTTTTAAATATCTGTAACGCCTCGTTATTTCTTGCTACTAAGATATATGTTCCTTTTGCTGTTTTTATTTGTTTTATATCTCTTACCTCTCCTGTTAAAAACAAGCCTGTGTTTGCAGGTGCCGCGAAGGTAAAATTACGCGCACCACTGCCAAGCAAAGCCATGCCATAACTGGCATCATAACGCCCAACTTCGGGTTTTAACCCATAGAAGTTTCCTCCCAGGAAGATGTCATTCCGGTTGTCGCCATCCAGGTCGGTGTTTAATGCGGCAAACACGGGCGAAAATTGCGCGCGCTGCGGTAACGGGGCCATGGTAAAATGCCCGTGCCCGTCGTTATAAAAAACGGACGTTTGGGTTTGGTTTACTGTTTTTACAACCGCTTTGCTTAACTGGCCCTTATCAAGCAATTCATCAATACCTATACCTGCGTATTGCTTATAGTGCAGGAATTTCTTTTTCAGCAAAGGCATCTCGGCCATCATCTCCCCATACAGGTTAAACGGATAGGCCTTCCCATCGCTTTTATAGGTAACCAGGATACTCTCTTTACGGCCATTGCTGTCAAAATCGCCAATGTATAATTTAGCAGGGTGCTCTTTATCGGCACGTAGTTTACTGTTTAAACCGTTATTGCCCGCAATAAGGTCTAAGGTGCCATTATTATCTACATCCGCAACTGTTAATGAGTTCCACCAGCCCGAGGAATTTGACACCTCCTGTACTTTTTTCAACTGCCCGCCTTTATATTTAAATACCGTTAGCGGCATCCAATCGCCTGCAACAATCAATTCTTTTTTGCCGTCGCCATCAATATCGGCCCATTGCGCATCGGTAACCATACCAATGTGCTGCAATTGGGGTGCTACAGTTTGGGTAACATCTGTAAAATGGCCTTTACCATCATTTTTGAGCAGGGCGCTTGCCGGGCTTGTGCCATACTCGCCGGGGATGCTGCGCGCGCCAACAAAAATATCGGCATAGCCATCGCCGTCAAAATCAGCAGCGCGTACGCATGATGCATTCATGTTGAGCATAGGCCAGCCGTTAAAGCTGCGGGTAAAGTTGCCCTTACCATCGTTAATATATAACCGGGTTGATAAATAAGACGGCGCCGGGTGAATTTCATTCCCGCCCGATGCTACGATCAAATCCTTATCGCCATCGTTATCTACATCTGCAAACTCGGCGCCAACGTCCTCATTTTCGCTATCCTGTTCAAAAGCAAATTGCTTGCTTCTAACAAATGTACCATTGGGCTTTTGCAGGAAAAGTTTGGCAGTATCGCCGGCGGCACCGCCAACAAAAAAATCCTGTAAGCCATCGCCGTTCACATCATCAACAGCCAGCTTGGGCCCTTCGGTAGATAGCATCTTGGGGATCAGGATCTCGTTATCAAAATCGATATAATTATTCTCGTGGTGTACAATGTCTTTTGATATTACAGATGAGGTAATATTGGCATAAAGCGTTTTACCCGCTGCCGGATATACCTTTTGAGTTAAAGCGTTCTTCTGATTGAGCGTGATGGTGGTATTCGCTTTTAGTTTAGTAAGTTTTTGGACCTTCATGTTGGGCCATAAAACCTCCAGGCTGTCAATTTCTTTACTATTGCCAAGGCCAAAGCTCAGGGTTAAGTCAACACTGCTTTGAAAGCCCCGGGCGGGCATTTGCTCTACTATTTGTTTTTGCCCTTTTGTATATATGGTTACCCTGCTGCCAATACCAAATGTATTTGGGGCTATGCCTTTCAGCTGCACCTTTAAGTAATTAGTATGATACCGCTCGGTGGTCATGTTGCGGTATATAAAGGCTTCCATGTTCTCGTTATTAACCACCAGGTCAATATCACCATCGCCATCAAGATCGCCGTATGCCGCACCGTTGCTAAAGCTTGGGGTAGCCAAGCCAAGCTGGGCGCTCTGGTTTTTAAAGGTTAAGTTTTTTTGGTTGATAAAAGCATAGTTAGCCACGGGGTTAACCGGCATTTTATTAATAAAATGCTTATAGTTAAACCCGCCGTTCACTATTTTAGCCCGGGTAGAATCATCACTGAAATAGTTTAAAAAATCCTGGTCGGTGAGGTCTTTACTAATGCCGTTACAAACAAAAATATCCTTCCAGCCATCGTTATTAAAATCAAAACTGAGTGCGCCCCAGCTCCAGTCGGTTGCTTCAACGCCGGCCATATCGGCAATTTCGCTAAAGGTGCCGTCGCCGTTATTTAATTGCAGGCAGTTTTTTTCATACTGATGATGAAAATCGCTCTGCAGCTTGGCATTAAAAACATCATAGCTATCAAACTTGGTGGTGGTTTTTAGCCGGTGATCCGATTCAGGAAGCATATCGGTAGTAAATATATCTAAAAGGCCGTCGTTATTAATATCGGCCATGTCAGACCCCATCGAGGCCAGGCTAACATGCTCCATCGCTGTTTTTACCTGCTCTTTAAACTTGCCGTTGCGCTGGTTAATGTACAGGTAATCGTGTTCAAAAAAATCGTTTGAAACATAAATATCGGGCCAGCCATCGTTATTTACATCGCCAACAGTTACACCCAGGCCAAAACCTATTTCGCTGCCGTAAATACCGGCCTGTTCACTTACATCAACAAAATGCCCGTTATCGTTCCGGTACAAACGGTGCCCGTTTGTTTTACTACGGATATTACGCATGCCGGGGCTATAGTTAAAGCTGCTTATCGGCCTGAAACTATTGGTCAGGATAAAGCAATCCAGGTCGCCGTCATGGTCATAATCAAAAAAGGTGGCTTGTGTGCCTATGCCTGTATCATCAAGCCCGTACTGGTGGGCCATTTCTTTAAAAGTGCCATTTTGCTGGTTAATGTATAACTCATTGGCGCTTTTGGTACCATCCTGGTTACCGCTGTTTGATATATAGATATCCAGCCAGCCATCGCCGTTAACATCGGCCATTACCACACCGGTATGCCAGCTGTTGATGCCGGTTATACCCGCTTTTTCAGATATGTTATCGAATTTCCAATCCCCCTTGTTGAGGAATAGCTGGTTTTTACCCTCGTTAGAGGTGAAGAAAATATCGGGGCGGCCATCATTATTGATATCGCCTATGGCAACACCGCCGCCGTTATAAAAATTACGAAAGTTGAAAATATTTAGTTTACCGTCATCAACAACCTTGTTGTTAAAACTGATGCCTGTTTGCTGCGACAGCATTTGCTGAAAAAGCGGCGGCCCTTCGGGAACGCTTTTTTGCTTACACCCGGCTAAAACAACTAAAAAGATGCTGAAGAAATAAACTTTTGTTTTCATACTTAAACTATATTCAAAGGGCGGCCTTTCGGCCACCCTTTTGAATAATTAATCAAACCAAACTCAAATCTTAGAAAGATGGATAACCGGGGTTTTGCACCAGGTTAGGATTTGCTGTATGCTGGTTAACCGGGATCGGGAAAATTTCCCAATGTTTATCAGCATCCTGCAACTTTTGCGGAGCCCTTGCATTGGCAAAGGTTCCAAAGCGGATAACATCCTGCCTTCTCCAGTTTTCCCAGGCCAATTCTCGTCCACGCTCATATAAAAGGTTATTAAGCGTAAGGTCGCTCATTGTCCAGGCATATTTTTGGACACCACTGTACGCCCGTAAACGGATCTGGTTAACATACCCCAGGTCGGTATTTGATGCGCTCCCGTTACGTAACGAGGCCTCAGCCCTCATTAATAATACATCGGCCAGGCGGAAGATCACCATATCGTTACTCTGGCTGGTTTGCACACCAGGGTTAGGCCAGTATTTTACACTTCTTAAACCCGCTAAACGGAAGCTTGCATTTGGGCTGCTGATGTCAGTAAAATCGGGATTAAACGCCAGGTCTAACCCTGTAAGGGCATCTTTAATTTTCAAAGTAGCATCGGTACTGCTGCTTAATACATTGGCATTAGGCGGGTAGGTTGCTACCTCGGCATACTGCTGGCCAATAATGAATTGACCGGCACGTTCATCATTGTAGGTTCTGTAGGTGTTTTTACCCCTTACAGAATATGTTGATGTGGTATCAAAATGACTGTAAAATTCGGCATTGGTGCAATAGCCATTCCAGCCACCACCAGCTATCTGGTAATTTTTATCATTCTGGTAGTGTAGCGATTGTGCAGCCCAGTTATTACCACCAATGTTAATGTTATCAAAAGGCACAACAAAGATGTTTTCTTTTGAGTTTTGATTCTCCTGGGCAAAATTGTCGAAATAATTGCCTTCCAGGCTGTAGCCGGCATTAATAACAGAATCGCATGCGGCGATGGTTTCAGGATATTTGGTGGTACCTACGTATTGGTTAGCGTTAAGATACAGCTTTGCCAGGATACAGAATGCTGAATATTTGTTCAGGCGGCCGTAAGTATTTAAGCTTTTGTCTGCAGATAGCAAAGCTATATTATCCTTGATCTCTTTTTCAACAAAATCGTAAACCTCTTTACGAGTGCTGTTTTTTACCGCATTTGGGTTGGTGTTAAAATCTGTAACCAGGGGAACATTACCATACAGGTCCATTAACCAATAGTAGTACAATGCACGCAACGTTTTCAACTCGGCATTAATAGCCGGTAATGTTGGCGGTGCAGGTTGCAGGTTGTTTACAATGCTCAAAATAAAGTTGATCTTGGTTACGCCCGAGTACAGGTCGGTCCAGGCATCCTGTACCTGTTGTGTTTGCGCATTCCAGGTGTGGGTAAACAGCTGTATGTGCTGGCCTGCGGCCAACCAGTCATTCCCCCTTGCCGGTACTACCAGTTCATCTGATGGTTGCTCCTGCAGGTCGTGAAAGTTACCATCGGGTATGTTTCTTAATTGTGAGTACGCAGGCGCTATACCGGCGGCAATCTGATCGGGTGTTTGCCAAAAATTCACATTTTGCACCCTGCTGTAAACCTCTGGCTCAAGCTTCTTACAGCTGCTGCTTATACACAAGGCCAGTACGATACCCAATTTAATATATTTGTTTGAATATTTCATCTCGATTGATTTGTTGGTTTATAGATTTGATTATTTAAAAGCTACGCTTGCCCCTAAAATGAATGTTTTGCTTTTAGGGTAGTAACCGTATCCATACATGTTAGCATCGATATAGGCCTGGGCCGAATCGCCGTTTACTACCTCCGGGTCCATCCCTTTGTAAGGCGTAAATGTTAACAAATTGGTTCCGGTAACATATAGCCTTAAACTTTCAAGCCCTTTTACCTTATTAAATGTGTAAGAGAAGGTTACGTTATCAAGCTTTAGGTACGATGCATTTTGCAACCAATAATCAGATGCCGTTTGCGAACCGCGAATACCATTGGTAAGGGCATTTTTGGTAACGTTATTACCCGGTAACCTGGTGTAGTTGCTTACTATGTTATCATAGTTGTTAAATAACTTCTGGCCATAAACACCACGTAAGAAGAAATTAAGCGACAATTGCTTATAGTTAAAAGTATTGCTTATACCATAGTTAAATTTAGGAGACGGATCTATATAGTTGTATTTTGCTTTGGTTATATCTGCTACCTTGTTACCATCAGCATCATAGTATAGTTGGTTGCTGTTTGTTTTTGGATCAAGCGCGGGGCTGAGACCTGCAAATTTTGGCAGATAAAATACGTATGGAGATTGCCCTACAGTAAGGTAAGTTAAGTAGTTATTTTGGTAACCACGGCCTTGTGCAACACCAATAGGTACTTTGTCAGTAGAAATTTCTGTCCCATTAAATTTACCCGACAGGCTGGTTATGGTTGTTTTGGTAAAGGTGATCTGGCCGGAAGTACTCCATGAAAAACTGCTGCCCCTTACTACATCGCCCGAAAGCTGAACTTCCAAACCTTTGTTTCTCAGGTCGCCTACGTTGGCAAGTATTGAGCTGTAAACATATGGTGGTACCGGTACGGTATAGGTAAACAGCAGGTCTTTTGTTTTATCATCAAACGCGTTTACGCTACCGGATAACCTGTTGTTAAACATACCGAAGTTAAAACCAATATTTTTACCTACCCTGCGCTCCCATTTCAGATCGGGATTAGCATTTTGGTTTGGTGTGTATGAATCCGGGTACTGGTTTGATGGATTGCCAGGCGTGTAAAAACGGCCGCCGCTACCAAGTGTTAACAAAGTGCTATATGGTGTAATGGCATCCTGGTTACCCACTATACCGTAACCTGCGTTAATTTTCAATTCGTCAAGCCAGTTCACGTCTTTTAAAAAGCTTTCGTTTTTTATGCGCCAGGCTGCCGATACCGATGGGAAAGTACCCCACCTATTATTTGCACCAAATTTGTTAGACCCATCGCGCCTTACACTTGCGGTAAGGTAGTAGGTAGAGTTGTAATTATACACTGCCCTTGCCAGATATGATTCTATCAGGAACCTTTCTTTATAAGAAGCTATTGCATTTTTTGCAGAGTTGCCTGCACCAAGGTTATTATTTGTTAAATCCTCCACTAAATATTCCTGGCCGGCTGCGCTGAAGTTGCTGTTCACAAAATCATTGTACTCATACACTAAAGTCCCGCTCAGGTGGTGTTTACCAAAATCTTTTAGAAAGTTTAAGTGTACATCAGCCTTTTTAGAGTCGACGTTACCGTTTATCTGGTTGGCACTGTTCTTATTACCTACACCCGGTAAAACAGGCTGAAAGAAACCACTTTGGGTATTCAAGTGAGAGATAGACCCTTGCGTTCCGATGGTAACAAAATCGAATAATTTGTAGTCGGCTTTAGCGAATAACTGTGTCAGATAATCTGTTGAGGTATTGGTTTGCAGCATTTGCTGGGCAACGGGGTTTTGCTCATGATAATCTGAATAACCAAAATAGGTACCATCCGGGTTTTTTACCGGGAAGGTTGGCGGCGTAGCATTTACGTATTCAAAAATATTATAATCGGCAAGTTTGCGGTTATTCTGGTTATATGATAACGCTGTTTGTATAGTAAGTTTATCATCAAATGATTTATTTTCGGCATTAAACCTTAATCCAATTTGTTCTTTCCCTGTGTTAATAACAATACCTTGCTGGTTCATGTAGTTTAATGAAGCGCGGTATGTAAAAGTTTCTGTCCCGCCTGATACGGCCAGGTTATTACTGTGGCTAAAACCTGTACGGGTTATAGCTTTAAGCCAGTCGGTATTTGCGCCTTTATCTAAAGCGGCAATTGTTTCAGGATCTATTTTGGGTACATCTTTTACAGCCGCTCTCCATTCGTCGGCCGATAGTAAGTTGAAATCGCCCCTTAACTTATCTATCCCAACATAGCCATTATATTCAACTTTTGTTCTGCCGGCAGCACCCTTTTTGGTATTAATAATAATTACACCATTTGCCCCCCTTGAACCATAAATAGCGGTTGCAGATACATCTTTTAATACATCATACGAAGCGATATCGCTGGCCGAAATATTTGAAAGCTGGTTTGGGTTATCAAGTGGTATCCCATCAACCACTATCAACGGTGTTTGGCCACCACTTAATGATGTTTGCCCGCGAAGCCTTACAATCAGGTTTGCGTTCGGGTCGCCGCCTGGCTGGGTAATAGCAAGGCCGGCCACCTTACCCTGTATTTGTTGCATTGGGTTGCTAATTACACCCGGGCTAAAGTCTTTAGCGGTAACATTGGCTACTGCGCCTGTCAAATCTTTTTTACGGGCGGTTCCGTAACCCACAACCACAACAGCGTTTAATGATTGCGCACTCTCAAGCAAGGTTACGTTTACTGTACGCTGCCCGGTTAGTGCTATTTCTTTTGGCGCGAAACCTATAAATGAAAACCGAAGGGTTTTAGCAGCGCCTGCATTAATTGAGTATTTTCCATTTATCCCGGTAGCTGTTACGCCGGTACCGCCCACTGCAGTAACGGTTACCCCGGGCAAGGGGGCTCCCCGGTCGTCAGTGACGGTACCGGTTATCGCCCCGTCCTGGCTAAATGCAAAAAAAGATCTTACTAAAAAAACGACCAGCAAACAGGCGCTTTTTAAATACTTTCTGATGTTCATAAATTTGGATTTAAGGTTAAATAATTAGTATGGGACAAAGTTAATTTTTGTGAACCAGTATGTACCAGTTCACAATTATAATAATTTATTTTTGAATAATCCAATAATCAGAATCTATTTTATGTTAAATATTTTTCAGGGTTTTTAATGTTACAATAACATTTAAAAATATCTTAAAAAGATATTTACCACAGGGCTTGTGAAACTCGTAATCAGCCACTAAGCTTAACTATGATTAGTTACCTGCCCGGTTATTTTTTTAATATTAACCGAACAAGGCCGAAAACAGAATAAGAAGGTGATTGAATGTAATGAGCGTTTTAAAGAAAATGGAGAAACAGCACAGGAGGCACGCCGTTAATTGGGGTAAGCTGCCCTAAACCGTACCCGTTTTATTAATAAACCGGGTATATAAGCTGCATTTTTATTGCAGCCGAATTTAAGACTGCGTTGAGCGGATATTTTTCCATTGGCAGGGAAACCTTGCTCATTTTTTTGTCGGTTACGTATTTATCCATGGCGGCATAAATTTTATGAACACCTGCCGCTGGCCCCGCATAATCCCCTACCAGCAACCTGCCATTAACCGGAAATTTTAAAAGTTCAAAACTTCCCTTTGCTGTTATTTCTTTATTTACAGAGATGCCTACGGCTATTTCCATATTCTTGCTATCCAACGGGAAATAGGATACATAGTAATAATCTCTTTTGTACGGGATGTTATTTCCTGATAAATACAGGCTTAGCTCCTGTACCATCTGCGGGATATGATCTTTAACGTTTTGTTTACTAACCGTTTTACGGTTAAGGCATAACATTGGGTCGTTAACAGTAATAACCCTTATTGGATAACCATATAAATGCGATGGGTTTTCAACGAAGGATTTGAGGTTATTTAGCTCATCTTTAATTTTATCTTTCCCGGTAAGTTTAACCACCAGCCATTCAAAACCGGTTACGCTTGTAGTCCACTCAACTTGTGTAAGCAAATCGGCATTTACAGGTTTCAGGGTTATATACTGTGCAGAAGTGATACGCGTGTTTTCTTGTTTTTGCAGTACAAAGGCAGCAGGGTTAACAACCTGTAAGCTAAACCGGATGCCCCCGGGCAGGAACACCTGGTTTGCAGATCTATTAAAATCAGAGGTTGTTTTATCGTGAAAGATCAGTTGATCCCATTTCTCCCATTTTTGCAGGTCAGATAACTGCGCGGACAGATCGAATATAGAAACTTTTACCAAGGCCTTGCTGGTGACATGATAACGCAAAACCCCTGTAGTAACTATCAGTGCGATAGCTGCCAGCAGGATCAATAAAAGCCATTTAAATTTCATCCGTTCAATATAGCTACCATTGCCCTTACTTCCTCTTCTACCGAGATGTAGATGCTGCCATAATCGCTGATGCGGGTGTTAATATAGGTCAGCGGGTTTGCTGCCTGTGCCCTGGCTGATGCATGAAACTGGGTGGCATTACTTTCGGCTATCAGTTGTTTTAAATTTGATGATTTTACACCTGCGCCAGGCATAATAATAATGCGGCCTGCAGCTTGTTTTACCAGTTTGCCAAGGGTTTCGCCTGCATCAGGAGCAGCGCTTTCCTGGCCCGAGGTTAATACACGCTCACAACCACAGGCAATAAGGTCCTCTAATGCTTTGTAAGGATCGGGCGTGCCATCAAAAGCACGGTTACAGGTAACCCCCATTGGCCCCGCCCATTCAACAATGCGTTTAAGCCATTCGGTATCAATTTCGGCATCAATAGTTTGCGTACCTACCGAGATACCGTTACAGCCTAATTCCCTGCATATCGCAATCTCTTTTTTGATGATCTCATACTCCTCAGCATCGTAATAGTAATTGCCTGATCGCGGGCGGATAATAGGGTACAGATCAATAGAGATCTTTTCCCTTACCTGTTTGATAGTACCATAGCTTGGCGTTGTACCGCCCTCAATAGGGTTATCGCATAACTCAACGCGCGCTGCACCTGCACGCTCGGCAATCAGGCACGATTGTATATTAAATGCGCATACTTCAAGAACTCTTCCCGACATTTTTGGTATAGATTTTTTAATTATGAATAATAACTTTTTGCAGGGATAACCTGGTTAATGGTATTGCTCCGTACCGAATAAGAGAACCCAGGCTGCAGGCTATAACCGCCTATTTCGCCTTGCTTGTTCAGGGCTATAAAAGCAACCTGTATAGTTTTTGAACGTTCGGGGCCGCGCTGTACTATCCTTTCAACCGCTTTTTTGCAAGCTTCTTCGGGTTTTAAGCCCTGCCTCATCAGTTCAACCACCAGGTGCGAACCCACAATGCGGATCACCTCCTCGCCCACGCCGGATGCGCTTGCCGCACCAACTTCATTGTCTACATACAACCCCGCCCCAATCACCGGCGAATCGCCAACACGGCCATGCATTTTATAGGCAAGGCCGCTGGTTGTACAGGCCCCGCTTATATTACCGTTTGCATCCATGGCCACCATACCAATGGTATCGTGGTTTTTGGGGCCACCGGGCATCGGGTCGGTCTTTTTATCGTACAGGCGGTTCTCAATGTTCATTTCGGGATTGTATTTGGATGTTTTCAACCATTCTTTCCAATCCTTTTTGCTTTTTTCGGTAAGCAGGTTTTTCCTTTTAAACCCGTTTGCTAAAGCAAATTGCAAAGCACCTTCGCCGGCCAGCATAATGTGAGGCGTTTTCTCCATAACCAGCCTGGCTACAGATATAGGGTGAACAATATCCTCCAGACACATTACCGAGCCACAGTTGTAATTTTCGTCCATAATGCAGGCATCCAGCGTTACGTAACCGTCCCTGTCGGGCAGGCCTCCGTACCCTATGGTTTGGTTGGTTTCGTCGGCCTCGGGTATCTTTACACCCGCTTCAACTGCATCAAGCGCCCTGCCGCCTTTTTCTAATACATTCCAGGCACCAACATTGGCTGTTTTTCCAAAATCCCAGGTTGATAAAACTACCGGGCTCCCTTTAACCGAATGACTAATTGATCCAGTTACTGCCAGGGTGTTTTTTGGGGCCAGCATTGCTGCCGACCCCAATATACTAACCCCCAAAAACTTTCTGCGTGTTTGCATTATTTTTTTAATAAATTATTTGACAGGAATATTCATGCTGATGGTTTGTGCACCTTTTACAGTTTCTGTACCACCACCTGCTGTCCAGTTGCCTTTGTTTATGATAACGTTTTGAGGCAGGTTACCGGTTTCTGTAAACTTAAGATCGAGTTTAGCAGAGTTGCCGCTTTTATCAACCACCAACGATAAGTTTATAGGGCCAAAAGGTGTACGGATACCGTTTAGTTTGGTTGCCGCGCCAGGGGCTGCCCACTGTTTTGGCAAGCCTTCAAACAGGCTCAGGTTTTTCCCCCTGTCAAGCTGGATCATGTGTACCACCATCCTGATAAATTCGGCGCTTGCCCAGTTGTGCGGCATATCGCCAACTTCGTTATTGCCTTTACCTTGTGGTTTTTGCTCCTCGCGCCATACCATAGTAGGCGATGCATGGTTACCAAAATCGTATAATACGGCGGGTACTTCTTTACCACGGCCTAACCATTGCAGCGCATGGCCATAAAAAGAGCTGAAGTATGTCCATAAACCGTTATCCATCCAGCCGGTAGAGATCACCAAACCTTCTACCTTGTGGTCGGTCAGCATATCAACTGTACCTTCGGCCATTTTTTTAGCTTCGGGGTCATCATCAAACACCATCCCCGGGTATACCGATTGGCAGAACGCCCACTGGCCTCTTTGCGGTTCTTTATCCTGCTCGTTTTTGATCAGAACCGGCAGGTAGGTATTGCCTTTATCATCTTTACGCATGTCCTTGCGGGCCATGGTCATAAACTTGCCGTAAAAATCGTCGTACTCTTTTTGCCAGGTGGCGGCCTCATCATTCTTACCTATCCATTTGGCTGCCCATATAGCCCATTTCATCCCGCCAAGGCTCCATTGGGTGTTTGAATAATCGTTACCATGCTGTATGCCGCCATCAACGTTTCCGTCAGGCAACAAGGTGTAATATGGTTTCGACGGATCTTTCATCGCCAGGTCGCGCAGGTAATTTATCCGTTTGATACAGCCTTCAATAACACTCCAGTTTTGGCGAAGCCATTCTTTATCCTGGGTTAACATGGCGTGCCTTGTCAGCATAAACAGCACCAGGCCGTTTTCTTTATGGAAGGTGGTGATCATCTCAAAACCACCGTCGGGTAACTGATAATGGGTTAAATAATCAATACAGCTGCGTACATCTTTGGTGTAACCAAGCATGGTAGCTACTTCTAACAAGAAGCTGCCATCAGCAAGCCACAAGCCGCGGTATTCGGTTGGGCCTACATGGAATGATTTATTGCCTTTACGGATATCCCTTGCCTGGAAAATGTTCCTCAAGCTACCCTCAACCATATCCTGCACACCTGCATCGGGAACCGAAATTGCCGTAGCCGAGGGGCTATTTTTTTGCCACCAGGCCTTAGCCGTAACTAAGCCTTTTTGGGATGCCAGCACATTGGCTACTTCTACCTTTGCCTGCGGGAAAAAGCGGCTTACCGTAACAGCATAGCTTTTTTCCTGCCCGGCTGCCAAAGCAACTGGTGCAAGGGCAACCGTATATTTATTAACTGAATCCTTTTTAAGGCTTGTAATAGCCTGCGATGCGGTTACGGTGGTTTCATCACCTACTTTTAGGTTATTCCCTTTTTGTATTACCGGCTCAATACCGGTATAGCGTAATACAGGGCTAAATGTTTGGCTGGCCGATGTGGTATTCTTTAATTTAACCAGGATATGGTAACGACGCTCGGGCATGGGCACACTTGCGGCACGGGCGTAAAGCACAGCCGATTTATTTGCCGCACCGGCTATAATGCTGGCTGCCGATGGTGCCTGGTTACGGTATAACCATAGGCCGTTTACAAATGAGTTACGGTTTTTGGCGCCCGGCTTATTGGTTACCACAATGGTTAGGATACCATCTTTGTTAACGTCTTTCGCGTCGAGGTAGTAAACGCCCGGTTTACGGAAACCAAAATCTTTAACGGGGTCGATATCTTTTTGCGGAGATCCTTCGACCGTTATGCGCATTTCGCGCACTCCTACAGAGTCTTTTTCGCCCTCGCAAAAGCCTAAAACGGCCTTGAAAGACTCGCCGGGTTTAACTTTTACGTGAAACTCTACAAGACCCTCGCCCGACAGGCCTTTCAAGCCCTGCGCCACATCGTTAAAGGCTGGGTCGGCTTTTACACTTGGCTTAGACCAACCTTTTACACTCCAGCGGCTATCATAACGAACGATGCTGTTCAAGGGCTGCTCGGCAGGGATCTCTAAAAAAGTTTCTTCCTGCATGGTTATACCTCCGGCCTTTTTAATGGTACGCGTTATTGGCGACCTTGCCGAAAGCAGGGTCTGGCTTTCCCAGGTTGCCGGCGCTTTGCTATCATTGGTCAGCGAGAATGAGAAGTGCCTTGGGCCTTTGTAACCATAATCGCCAAATACCTGCCCTTCGCGGCCAACCAGTGTTTTAACCGGGTCGTCCGGCAGGCACACCAGCGTTTGCCACCATGGCGGGCTGTATCTGTGGTCAATTTTCATTGGCGTGTCCTGCGAGATGCCTTTAAGGCTGCTTAACAGGAGCGCACTAACTAATAATGCTTTCGATGTTCCGTATCTTAACATAGCGGTTATAATTTAGGGTTTATATATAATAGGTTCTTAATATCAATGTGGGGATATAAATACTTCGTTCATCTCTTCCAGCGTTTTGCCGTTGGTTTCTTTAACCACGGTTAAACTAAAAACTAGGTTGAATATGCTGAACACGGCAAAGGCCCAAAACGTAATAGCCGCACCCGCTTTTTCAAGCAACCAGGGGAAAAACTGGCCCACCATCCATACCGCCACCCAAAGGGCCAATGTACATAGCGAAACCGCCTTCACCCTGATATTGGTGGGGAAAATTTCGTTGATGATGATCCAGGTTACCGGGCCAAGCGAGAACGCAAAACAGGCAATGTAAACCATAATAAGTACCAGCAGCAGGTACCCCTGGGTATTATTGGTGTAGAACAGCACGCCGCAAAGCAGCAATGATAATATGATGCCCGACAGCCCATACTTAAGCAACGACTTACGGCCATACTTATCGGCATATTTGATGGCTACCATGGTAAAAATAAGGTTTATGGCCCCAATAATTACCTGGAAAGCCAATGCATTGCTGCTTGGGATGCCCGCAGTTTCAAAAATGCGCGGGCCGTAATAGATGATGGCATTAATACCCGAGAATTGCTGCAGTACTGCCAAAACTATCCCGATAAGCAGCGGGATGCGGATGGCCTTACTGATAGGGAATAATGAGCTGCTTTCGTTTTTATTACGGGCGTTCACTATTTCGTTAAGTTCTTTGTCTGCATCATCATGCGTACGGATGGTGTTTAGAATATTACGGGCCTCATCGTTTCGGTTAACCGATACCAGCCAGCGCGGGCTTTCGGGCAGTTTAAATAAGGCAGCAAGGAACAATATGGATGGCGCACACATAATTAAGAACATGGCCCGCCATGATTGTTCGCTGAACAACCAGTTTAAAACACCGTTACTGATAGGGTCTTTTGAAACAGCTACCACAAACGCGTTCGAAAAATAAGCCAGCAGGATACCCAGGGTAATAGCCAATTGATAATAGGCTATCATCTGCCCCCGCTTTGAGGCAGGCGCGAACTCGGCAATATACATAGGCGATACAACCGATGCCATGCCTACCCCAACACCACCCAGCATCCGGGAGATAATTAAAATGGTGAACGATGGCGCAAAAGCACAACCCACACCCGACAGGAAAAACATGATGCCTGCAATCAGGATGGTTTTCTTCCGGCCTATCCTATCGCTGATGATACCGGTTGTAAACACTCCTATAATGCAGCCCAATAAACCGCTGCTTACAAGCCAGCCCTCCATTGTGGTATCCAGGCTGAACTGTATTTTCAGCAAATTTTCGGCCCCGGATATTACCGCGGTATCAAAACCAAATAGTAAACCCCCAAGGGCGGCCGCCATACAGATGTAATTGATACGGCTTGCTTGTTGCGTTGCGCTCATTAACTTAATATTTAGCGTGTATAGTCGTCTTCGTAACGTTTAATATCATCCTGCTGCCAATTGCCAAAGGCAACTTCAAGCACCCGTACGGGTTTATCGCCGTTGCATGATAAGCGGTGGCGCTCATTAGCCGGGATCCATACCTCATCGCCGGCTTTATACTCGGCAATCTTATCACCTACTTGTACCACGGCGCCATCATCAATTACTATCCACAGCTCGGCCCGGCCTGTATGCGATTGCAGGCTTAAGCGCTGGCCCGGTAATACACTCATCAGGCTTACTGTACAATCTTCGTTATTGGCGTATTGGTTGAAAGTCCCCCATGGCCTTGATACAAATTTCACTTCGGGCTTATCATCAGGAATTGGTTTAGTTACATAATTACTCATTATACTATATATTTATATATGTTGATTAGGCTTTAAATCGTACGAATGCCTTTAACGTGGCGCATTCTTTTCCCTCACTTTCGCCATAAGGGCGTATGGTGTATTCGTTAATGTGGGCAGGCACTATAAACGTTTCGGCGTAGTGGACCACGTAAGGCTCAAAAAGGTTTTCGGGGCTTTCTATTACTATCTCGCGCCCTTCAACCAGGTTTATCACGTTTACACTACCGTGGGTATAATGATGTACCTTTTTGGTAAACCAGTGGCGCCTGGTTTCAATAAACTCGGCCTCGTGCAGACCTGTTCTCTCTTCACGCCATCCGTCGCCCTGTGCAATTGGTGTTATTGCATTAATCAATTCTTTCTTTACCAAACCGGGCTTAACATCCCAGTTGATCACATTTTTACCATGATCGATATTGATAGGCCGTGGCTTACCATCCAAGCCCATACGGCCCCAATCCCAAAGTTTAAAGGTGAAGATGTATGGCGTAGCGCTAATTTCGAGCACCATGCTGTTTTTGCCCGAGCAATGTATGGTACCTGCCGGGATCAGCACATGGTCGTGTTTTTTAACCTGGTATTTGCCTATATATTCATCGGCATCAAAAACGCTGTTCCCTTTATTGGCATCTTTTAAGGCGGCTATCACTTCATCGGGCTTAGCATCATCTTTTAAACCCATATAAACGCATGCATCGGGCTCGGCATCAAGCATATAGTAGCTCTCGTCCTGCGTGTATGGCATACCAAAATGCTCGCGGATGTATTGGTTTGTTGGGTGTACCTGTAAACTCAGGTTGCCCCCTTCAATGGTGTCCAAAAAATCAAACCGTATCGGGAATTCTTCTCCAAACCTGGCGTGTACCGGCCTGCCAAGCAATTTTGCCGATTGTGCAAAAACCACGTTGATAGACGGCGTTTCAAAAATCACATTATCAAATTTAAACAGCAGGCTATTCTCCTCGGGCACGCAATCAAAGCACCAGGCATAGTTTGGCTGATCGGGCGGCAGATCGCAATACTTTTTCATCCACTGCCCACCCCATGGCCCGGGGTCAAAGAATGGCACCACCCGGAATGGCCGGTTCACCACTTTCGCATAGGCCACGTTCAATAACTTGCCGCTAACCATTCGTGGGGAAATTGTTTGGGTGGTATCTATCACCAGGTCCCAAACTGGCATCAGGGTCTTCTTGTGCTTATCGCATACGCGCCAATCCACAAAAAACGATCGTTTATATTGCAGTGAAGCCTTAAGCTCCTTATTATTAACACCAAGGTTATTTACCTCGTTGCGGCGTTGCCTTAACTGGCCTTCCCAGCGTGGCATATCAAAATAAACTATAACATCGGGCGTTTGCGCTAAAAGCGTTGCTCCCGGGCCGTAAATGTAGATGGGGCCCTCAGTTTGTTTTGTTTGTTGGGCAAATTCGGCAAGGCGTTGCTTGTCAAAAAAATCGGCAAGGGTAAGCCGGGTTATGTAGCCAAATATGGCATCATCGGTAACATCGGGGTATACAAGGTTATCAATTGCCTCTTCGCTCAGCATGTAATCGGTAGTCATATAAAACTGCCTGCCCAACCTGGCTTTTAGCTCGGCAAGTATTTGCTCATCATGCAAACCGGGGTAACATTCAAGGGCTATAACACGGGCGTTTTTTGCATCCCGAAGCGCTACAATCCCGCTGCAAATGCTGTCCCAGCCAGCCCACACTTCGCCATTACTCGTAATATTTACCGTTGGCGACTTATCGTAATTTGGAAAAAATTTGGACATACTATATCACTTTACAAGCTTTTAACTTATATTAATTATCTGATTATTAATAAATTAACTATTTCTGCTTATGGGCAGGTTATATGGTATTATAATTTAAATTGCTCTGTTTTATTTAAGCTTTTACGCTGCTGTTACTTACCAGTGCCGGCACCCCGTTCTGCTCAACCAGGATCTTTGAAAACCCGTGTTCAGAAATGGTTGCGTAATCGTGCCCCGCATCAGCGGGCCAAAAGGCGCTGAATGACAATATGGTATTACCAACGTTTGCCGTACGGTGCGCCGTGTTACCGGGGATGTAATGGATGCTTCCGGGCAGCATTTTTTCGGCCCTGGTTTTTCCGTCTTCATCCATCAGTAGCAACATCCCTTCGCCCTCTAAAGTACAATAGTACTCGGCCCGGTTACGGATGCTGTGAAAATGCCCTTTGGTCATAAAATACTCGTCGCCTACTTTACCCGGGTACAGGTAGGTGATACCATAAAATAACCCACCTTCGGTATTATGCGCAACCGGGAACGACGACTCCACTTTATAAACAACAGTACCACCATCCATTGCTGCGTACGCTTTTTTATCACTAAAAATATCGGAAAGGTCTTTTAGTTCCCTCGTTATCCTGTCGATGTTATGACCAACTAATTTTTGGTCTTTAAATATCAGCTCCGGTTCGGCAATGTCATTCATTGTAGTATATGTTTTTATTAAAATGAGTTTCGGTCAATAAGTATAAACGGGTTTTCAATTACTTCTTTTTTCCCGCTTAATATCATTTTTGCCATAGACTTGCCCATGGCTGCAAAATCTGTAGTAACGGTTGAGATACCGTCGCCTATAACACTTTTTAAACTGGTTTCGTTATAAGATAGTACACCTATATCGCTACCCAGTTTCCACTTGTTCTCTTTGGCCACTTTTATTACTTCAACCAAATGGTTATCGTCTATTACAATAAAGGCATCACCTTTTTGTATGTCTTTAGGTTTTATGTTGTTAATTACAGCGGTTGCGGTAGTTTCTTCTGTTGTTTTAGAAAACTTGTTGAACCCTGCGATGATCTCTTTTGTGCGCTGCCCATCCGGAAAAACAAGGAACAGGCGTTTATACTTTTGCACCAGATTGCGGGCATCAATCAGGATAGAATAAATATCCTCTTCAAAATTCTGGTACACCCCCGCGTAAGCTGTATTGTATTCTTTAAAGCCAACATCAAGCAAAAACGTTTGGCGGGGGTCTAACAAGCTTAGCGTATTATTTGCCGCTGTACCCCCTTCGGGCATTATAATAAAGGTGTTGTAATACCCGGCCTGCTCCTTAATTAACGATTCGAACATTTTTGCACTGTGGTGATGAAAGTAGATCTCTACCGTGCAGGTTTTTGGCAAATTGTTTATCAACGCATTATAAAGCGTTTCTTTATAGGGGGTAAATGTGCTGAACAACAGAAAGATCCTTTTATTCTGTTTTGTTTCTGTGCTCGATACAAAATACCCTTTCCCCGGTATAGAATCAATTATACCGGCCGCCCGCAGATCATTATAAGCACTGAACACCGAGCCACGGGCCAGCGAGAACTCTTCAGACACCTTGTTTACAGATGGCAGGAGGTCGTCCTTTAGCAGCGCACCGCTATCAATGCTGCGGTAAATTGACTGAACTATTTGCTTGTATATTGGCATGGCCAAGGCTGAATCTATTTGTATTATTTCGTTTATATCGCTCTTCATTTTACAGTATTATCAAAAATGTAAAATTAATTTTTATTCCAGAGAAACAGGTATATACTGGTATACATTTTTAATAATTTTTGTTATTATTTATAATATTTTCATTTATTATTCAAATAGTTATCATTCTCATTTTTAATAAGGTTAAATATTATTTACCCGACACCGGGATAAGTTTAGCCGCCAGGTCGGGTTCGGGCATATGTTGATCAAATGGGAACATCGGGCGCTGTATCCGTTTAAAACTTAAATGCGCCAGATCCTGATCCGCCCCCCCGGGCGTAAGCGCCAGCATCCAATCGGCCTTTGCGTTATACAGATCAGGATCCAGGTACCCAAGTTTCACCACTACTATATCAGCTTTATGCATATTAAGGCCAAGCCGTGTAAAGTCGGCCTCGGTGCGGTACGATTTCCGGACCCTGGTTACAATAATTTTTATAGCACCCACCTGCACTACCGCTTCTATTTCGGCCTGCTGATCGCCTTTCACAACCGCCAACACCTTGCCTGATACCCATACCGGCCCTGCATACCGGCTATCAACCAGCGCCCCGGCATATCCTTCAACATGCCCGCCTATACCTGCTGCAAGCGCCTTTTGGGCCAACTCGCTTCCGGGGATAGAGGCATATATTAATGAAGGGCCGTTTTCATCAGCAAACTCGGGCCGTGCAAGCAATTGTTTCAGTGTCCAGGTAACATCACCGGCAGCACCGGCGGTTGGGTTGTCGCCACAATCGCTTATAAAATATGGGTGCTTATTGCTTGATAATGCTTTTGATAAACATTGGGTAAGCGTACCGGCCGGGGCAACAAAAGCAAAACCTAATCTCGCATCCCAAAAGGCACGCGCCAATTTTTCGGCAGTTTGTATGGTAACAGCTTTATCATCGCCTACGGCCATGGCTACAGCATGGTTACGCGGCTCGTCGGCCCAGGCGTAGCCTACCCATAACGATGCATCAACAATACCGGGCTGGTTTGAGGCCGGGGTAACTGCTTCATAGACACTTTTAGCGGGTTCCTGCCTGGTGCTTGTTTTTTCGCCAGGTAATAAAACGGGGATACTTACATAGGCTTTATAGGCCGGTTTACCCTTCCCTGTTTCAATACGGGTTAGCAATGCGGTAATAGCGCGCTTTTTTGTTTCCAGCGCATCTTCATGCGGCGCTTTGCGATAACAGGTGATCAGATCTGTGTTGTTAGCCAATCGCCAGGAAACATTTCCGTGCAGATCCATAGATGTTGATATGAGCGCGCGGTTCCCTATTACTTTTCTTATCCGTTCTATATAATCGCCCTCCGGGTCGTCCAATCCCTCAACGCTCATGGCACCATGGATATCCAGGTAAACACCATCATAAGGCAGGTGCGCTTTAAGAGAGTCTAACGTTTTACTAACCAGTGATTCATATGCAATGCGGGTTACTATCCCCCCGGGTAAAGCCCGCGCTACAATGGTTGATACCCACACAGCACGCTGCCGCAACGGCGAATCGATATTTAAAAAGGGATATGATGTAAACCCCTCAACCCCATACTTGGCATGAAAGGCGGCCTCGTCTGTTTTTGCAGGTGAAAACGTGCTCGATTCTATCGCTATACCCGCTATTGCAATGTGTGGTAAATGTTTGGGGGCACTATGCACATACCCAAACGACGTTACCAACGCCGTAAAGGCAATGGATAACAGCAGGGCGGATATGTTTTTTAGCTTCATGTAAAAACAAACATTTAATTATATACTGGTACATACTGGTATATAATGCAATAATGCTATTAAGTTTTTAAAAAAGCAAATTGAATTAGAATTTATTTGCCACCACACCTATAAATTTTTACTAAACATGGCCGTTTTACACCACTAAAAATCAAGAACGGTTGCCTGTGAATGGATTTTACAAGCCCTGCTGGCCCAAACTAAAAAACAAAAGCCCTTAGCTTATGCTAAAGGCTTTTATTGAGAACAGCAACTTACGCAAAGAAGCCGGGGCTCTCACAACCCCGGCTCTTACTAATCAACGCTACCTCAATCAAGTAAGGGTAGTTATTTTTGAACCTGCCAAAACAAGCCGGGATACTGTTTAAGTACCCGTTCCATTACCAAATACCCGTTTAAATTAGGGTGCACACCATCTCTGGACAGGTTATCGGGGAGGCCCGCTCTTTGATTGGCCATGGCACTAAAAAAATCAACAAAACTGAGTTGATGGGCAAGCGCATAACGGCGCAACAGCTTATTAAAACCAACTATCCTTTGCGCCGGCTTAAGATCTGGCCGCCACGGGTAGGCATAGGCCGGCAATATGGAACAGATGACCACTTTAATATGATTTGCCTTTGCCAGCTCATACATACCCAGCAAATTGTCAAATATCTGCTGGTTGGTAACAGGCCCGCCGTTTTCGGCGATATCATTGGTACCGGCAAGGATAATAACCACGGAGGGTTTTAAATGAATCACATCCTGCCTGAAACGCAATAACATTTGCGCTGTGGTTTGCCCGCTAATGCCGCGATCGATGAAATTTTTATGCTTCTTAAAAAAATCGGGGTGCACCTGCGCCCATAATTCCGTTATAGAATTCCCCATAAAAACTACACGGCCCTTTTTTAAATAGCGGTTATCTGCATTTTTATTATCGGCGCTGTAATAGGCCAGGTTTGCCCAATCATCCTGTGCATCCGGCTGGCTTACCTTTTGCCCTTTAGCCAGGCTATCGGCCTGCGCAAAAACAAAACAAGGTACCGACAGGAGCATAACGGCTATTATGGCCGTTATGCATAACTGTATCTTAACCCGTTTCATCAGAACCCTGGGTTTTGTTTCGACATCGGGTTGGCAGTTAACTCATCCAAAGGGATGGGATAAAGCAAATAATTGGGGTCGGCTGTGCCTCGCTGAGCCTTAATAATCTTAAGCGCATCAACCGTGTGCACTGCCGATGGGTCTGCTTGTGTTTGCCTGCTGTATCGTACCAGGTCAAACCATCTGTCGCCCTGAAAGGCAAGTTCAAATCTGCGTTGCAAATCTACCTCATCCCTGAACAAATTTTTTGTTGGCAGCTCGGCCAATAACTTAATGCCAATATTTGCGCGTGACCGGATGGCATTCAACTTATCCAAACCGTCCGAATTAGGGCCATTTAGTTCGTTTGATGCCTCTGCATACATCAAATAAACATCATTAAGGGTAAGTAACGGGTAATTATCTTCGCTGGCAAAAAAGTTTGTGTTTCTCCATTTGTAAATAAACCAACCGGCATCGTTACCTGTACCACTCCCTAATATAACACTGGTATAGTTTGTGCCGCCTTCCGCCGCGCCGCGATTTTTCCAACGCTCGTCATTCACCATATCAACTTTTGAGATCAAGTCGTTATCAGGGATATTATATTTAGGGAAAGAGTATGATGCCGGCGGATTAGGGAGTATTAAATCCGGCAAGCTAAGGCCGGGATCGTTCACACCATCAAATTGTACCTCCAGTATAGATTCCTTTTTATTTTTAAAAGGAAAGAGGTCCTGATACGGCGTATTTAAAGTGGTGCCATAGTTGCTGTTAGCTATAACTTTGCCCGCAGCAGTAAGGCAATCCTGCCATTTGCGTTCATAAAGGAAAACCTTTGCCTGCAAGGCATTCGCTGCACCTTTAGTAGCCCGTGCACGGTCTATACTTTGCCCGCCAAAAGTTTCAGGTAACATGCTCTCTGCGGCAGCAAGATCACTTTCTATCAGTGCATAAACCTCGGCCTGGGGCGACCTGGCTTTAGCCGACTGGCTTTGCGCTTCGCTTGGCTCGGTACGTATGGTTACATCTCCAAAGCATTTTACCAGGTTAAAATGATGCAGGGCCCTTAAAAAGTGCGCCTCACCTAATATTTGGGTTCTGCGTTCTTCGGTTAGCCCCTTGGTTATACCGGGTACATATTTAAGTACGGCATTTGCACGGTTGATCCCTTTATACGCGTTCAGAAAAAGCCTGCCCGGTTGGCTGGTTAATGATGTCCACTGTATTTTATCCAATGTAAAAACATCAGTATTGTCTGAGGTAGCATCGTCTGATGGCATTTCTCCTAAAACGTTAAATACCGATCCGTAATAGCCGTCGTCCTGCATGGCATCATAACACGCCACTATACCTGACTCCGCATCATCGCCATTTTTAAAATAATTATCAGCCGTAATAACGGTAAGCGGTGGTTTTTCAAGAATCTTTTTACACGAAGTAAAATTGGTTGCTGCCAAAGTAAGCAGTATATATATATAAGTTTTATATGGTTTCATAATTATAAGATTTGATAGGTTAAAACTGTACGTTCACGCCCAGGGTGTAAACCTTAGCCGGTGGATAAACACCATAATCTATACCGAAACCCGCGTTTGAAAAAGGTGCGGCATTAACTTCCGGGTCATACCCTTTATATTTGGTGAACGTCAGAATGTTTTGACCAGTGGCATATATCCGTAATGAAGAAACTCCGATTTTTTTGAGTGAACCCGCCGGAAACGTGTAGCCCACAGTCAGGTTTTTCAATCTTACATACGTGCCGCTCTCCAAATATCTGGTTGAAAACTGGCTGTTCCCGTTAGGGTCGCCCAATACCTCACGCGCTAAACTGGTTACCTGGCCTTCATGTGTCCAACTATTCAATACATCTATAGATTGATTGACCGGATCTATCAGATTTTCAAGTAAGGTACGGTTCTGGTTAAAAATTTTATTCCCAAAACTTCCTTGTAAAAGGAAACTCAGATCCACACCCTTATAACTGAAGGTATTGGTTATACCACTAGTAAACTTAGGGTTAGGGTCACCTATTACCTTCCTGTCATTCGGATCTATCACACCATTCCCATCAAGATCTTCAAAACGGTAATCGCCGGGGGCTGCATTGGCCTGTGCCGGTGCTGCGTTTATCTCTGCCTGGTTTTGGAATATCCCCTTCACTACATAACCATAAAAAGCACCTAAAGGCTGCCCCTTTTTGGTGATGTAGTAGCTACCAATAATTTCCCTGTCAACCGGTTTTCCGTTTTCATCAGTCTGTGTACCAATATCAATTACCTTATTACGGTTTATGGTAAAATTAAACTGTGTGCTCCAGTTAAACCCATTGGCATTACGCACATTTACTGTATTTATGCCAAGCTCAAACCCTTTGTTCTGAACCTGACCCAGGTTTTGTATAATGCTGGAAGCTTCTGAACCGGCACTCACTGACAGAGGCACATATATTAAAAGGTCCTTAGTTTTTTTCAGGTACACGTCAGCTGTAATATTCACCCGGCTGTTAAACAATTCCAGGTCAAACCCGGCATCGTACTGGTAGGTGGTTTCCCACTTCAGGTTTTGATTACCTATCCGTTGGGGGGCAATACCACCAACAACAGCCCCATCACCGTTATAATTGCTGTAATTAAAGCCACTACCATAAGTGCTAAACCTGTCAGTAATACCCACATTTTGATTGCCGTTAGCACCAAAGCTGCCCCTAAGTTTAAACTCATTAATTGCACCATTTTTGTTAAAGAATGGCTCTTGCGAAATTCGCCATGCAGCAGAAACTGCCGGGAAATAACCGAATCTGTTATTGGCAGCAAAACGACTTGACCCATCAGCACGTATACTGGCTGAAGCGTAATATTTATCCTTGTAATTATAGTTACCTCTTAAAAAATAACTAACCAGGCCCCATGCCTCTTCGTAGCTGGACATTGCTTGCTTAATACTTGCCGCGTACAAATATGGAACCGCGTTTGATGGGAAACCATAACCGGAAGCACTGGAGCTGAAATTTTGTGAACTTTGAACAGACTGGCCACCCAATAAGGTAAAATGATGATCCTTTATATTCAGATCATAAGTAAGTGTATTTTCCCAAAGCCAGATAGTGCCGATATTGGTTCCGGTGGCGGCACTCCCCCTGCTGGCAGAAGGTGCATTTTGAAACCCCGGGTTCTCCCTCGCTATAAACTGATTTTCATACTGGGAGCGATAATCTATCCCCAAAGAAGTACGGAAGCGAAGGTTTTTTAAGATGCTGTACTCGCCATACAAGTTGCCAAACAGCTGGTTTATTTTTGTAATGTTGCTTGTGGTAGCATTATTACCAAAAGGGTTATCCGACTGTGAAAACGGGTTAAGCGCGTAAGTTCCGTCGGGGTTGTAAATAGGTATTGTAGGTATTTGTTGCAAAGCGCCTAACACCACACCACCATTACTAAGCCCAATTTCGGTACGTGTACTTCTATTATTGTTGGTTGCTGCCAAACTGAGGCTTGTACCTATTTTAAAATTATCTGTAACCTGTTGGTCCAAATTAATTTTGGTAGAGTACCGCTTAAAACCCGAGTTTATGATAATACCGTCCTGGTCAAAGTATGCCCCTGAAATGTAATATTTGGTTTTATCATTCCCGCCTGCTACACTTAGCTGATAGTTTTGCATAGGTGCGGTGCGGTAAAGCAGATCCTGCCAGTTTGTATTGGTAGTAACCGTATCTACATCATATGCGGGGTCTTCCCCTTCCTCAACTAACGCCTGGTTATATATATTAGCAAACTGTTTGCCGTTAAGCAGCTTTATTTTTTTTCCCAGTTTTTGAGAGCCGTAATACATACCGAAATTTATTAGCGGTTTGCCGGTTCTCCCTCGTTTTGTAGTAACCAAAACAACACCATTTGACGCCCTTGAACCGTAAATAGCGGCTGATGCCCCATCTTTTAGTATCTCAATATTTTCAATATCGCTTGGGTTTAAACTGCTTAAAGGGTTAGGGCTCTGGCTACCAATACCCAACTCCTGATCGTAACCCGGCTGTACGGGAACGCCATCAATAACATATAAAGGGGATGTGCTAAGGCTCAAAGAGTTTTTACCCCTAATGCTTATTTCTATTGCAGAACCGGGTTGGCCTGTAGGGTTTGTTACCTGTACACCCGCTGCCTGCCCCTGCAAGGCATTTTCAAAACTGCTTACCACCTGTCGCCCTATGGCTTTTGATCCAACGGTGGCAACTGATGTGCTCAGGTCCTGGCGTTTTTGGAAGCCGTAACCTACGCCTACAACAACTACCTCGTCAAGCTTGCCGGTGGATGGGTTTAAAGTTATATTTAAACTGGCCTGCACAGGGTTTGTTATTACCAGTTCCTTGGTTTCCATACCAATGTAGGATACCATAAGCAGGTCTCCCGGTTTTGCTTCGATAGAAAAACTGCCTTCAAAATTGGTTAATACCACGCCTGCCCTTCCCTTTATACTAACGGTGGCACCCAGTAACGCTACCCCGTTATTATCAGTTACTTTCCCACTGATTTTTACCGGGGGCAAAGGCTTTATTGCATCTTCAGATAAAACAGATATCACAACTGTTTTATCTTCAATTGTGTATTCTAACTGCTGGCCTTTAAAGCATGCTTTAAGGGCCTGATCAATATTGGCATTTTTAAGGTCGATGCTAACCGGTTTGGTGTTTTTAAGTACTTCATAATCGTAGAAAAAAACGTAGCCGGTTTGAGTTTTGATCGACTTCAGTACTTTTTCTAACGCCACATTCTGGCCCGAGTAAGTGACCGTTTGGGAGAAAACACTTGCATAACAATGCAGAAACCCCACAGTGAGTAAAAAAATAGTTAGCTTCATAATCCGCCAGATTGGATGGTTTTTTCTTTTAGGTTTTACCACACCCAGGGCACAATATGGCCGGGCATAGCAACTGCTATAACAAATAAAATTCATTACATTTGAATAATTGGTAGTGAGAAAATAATTGGTTGAAACACGTTTATTTATCCTGCTGACAATAGCCGGAAGCGTTCGCCCGCTTCCGGTATTTTAAGGATATGGTTACTTAGTATAGTTAATCCATAACCACAACCTCCTTCCCTTTTACGGTAAAATGCATATTACTTTTAGCCAGTATCCGCAGCACCTGCGAAAACTGGAGATCGCGTTGTATAGCTCCCTGGAATTTTCTTGCAGAAGAAGGGTTACGATAGCTTACCCGGATACCATACCAGCGCGATAGTTGCCTCATTACCTGGTGTATATCGGCTTGGTTGAACTGAAAATAACCCTCTTTCCATGCAATAGCTTCATCGGTATCGGCATCTTTAACCAGTTTGATCATCCCTTTACCGCCATTGCCGGCAACCGATTGCTGGCCGGGCACCAACACCTGCGTACCGGTTGTATTAGCTACCCGCACTCGTCCCTGCAATAAGGTGGTGATAACAACGCCTTCATCCTCATAAGCGTTTACATTAAAATGAGTGCCCAGCACCTCAAGTTGCTGGCCGGCGCTCAGTACTTTAAATGGCTTTGCCGCATTATGGGCAACTTCAAAATAAGCCTCGCCGGTAACTTCCACCTGCCTGGTTGCACCCTTAAAAGCAGTTGGATATCTGATGGAGGATGATGCGTTCAGCCACACCCGTGTACCATCAGCCAGCATTAAATTATATTGCCCCCCCACAGGTGTACTCATGGTATTAAGTACCGTATCCGGCCCTGATGGGGCGGCCGCTTTGTAAACCAGCTGCCCGTCGGCCGTTTTATTGATCTCTGCCCCTCCCTCCATGGCTAAGTGGCCGTCTTTAACCGCAGCAAGGATTATCTTTTTGCCATTGCCTAAAGTAAGTGTGGCTTTATTGCTGCCCGGCAGTATATCCTGTACTTTGTTATGGGTTAACTGAGGCACAGCAGCTTGCTGACGCGAAAGATACAACGCAGCACCTAAAGAAATAACCAATAATACAACCGCTGCTGCTGCACGGCGGAACCAAACCAGGCGCCCCTTTCTTTGCGTTTGAGCCAGCTGAATTTTAAAATCCTGGAACAACTCGTCAGGAAGATTTTTCTCTGCCAGCCAACTTTCCATATCTTTCCCGCCAAGTTTTAAACTATGGAACCAATTATCCAATTCCTCTTTTTCTGAATCGGTTAACTGGTTGTTTTTGTATTTATGTAGTAACAGATCAAGTTGGGTTTGCTCCATCCTTTTTAGGCTTTATGCATTACAAGACAAACAAAAACAAGCTAACCGTTACCCCGGAATTAAATATTTATTTAAGCGGATATTTCCATATATAACCAATGGATTTGTTAATTTAGAGTTATCAAATTTTTAAGCGACCATACTGACCCCGAATTAATTTCCCTTTGGAAAAAGGGGGATGAGCTAGCTTTTGAAGTATTGTACAAACGCTATGCTGTTCAGTTACTGGCCATTGCCTTAAACAAAACCGGGGACAAAGAAACGGCACAAGAACTTGTACAGGAATCATTTATCAATCTATACCAACACAAAACCTCCCTGGTTGAATCTACTTCCGTTAAGGCTTATTTATATGTGATCCTGAAAAATAAGATCATTAATCAATATCGGCAGGACTTATTAAAACAACGCTATAGCGACTATATCACACACCATGTGCCATCAAATGAACTATCGCCACTGGTGTATGTAGAAACCCGCGAGCTGGAGTTACAGTTAAGGCAAGCCATTGAACAGCTCCCCCCGCAGTGCAGGATGGTATTTAAACTAAGCCGCGAACAATATTTATCTGATAAAGAGATTGCGGCAGCAATGGATATTTCTGTTAATACGGTAGAGCAGCACAAACGAAAAGCTTTGCGCCTGCTACGCGGATCGTTAGGAGACGCTTTAGGAGTGGCTGCGATTATTTATTTTATAGGCCATTAATATATATAGTTAATCCGAGCTATTATTACATTACAAGAGGCAAAAAAGTAAACATCCATTTAACGGGGTTACCCTGGCTATTCTCATTAAAACCCGTAACCGGCAATTTTACCAAAACCTTGTTCCAACCCCGTTTTAATAATATACGGGCAGGTTGCCTGTATTCGTAGCCCTCATCAATCAAGGGCGATTCCAGGTTCCCGTTCCGGCCTGCATATTTCCACACAGGTGGCTCTATTAGTTTATCATTTACCCATATCGCGCTTTTCCTGCCATCCCATAAACCGGGGCGTGGCGTATCCGTAGTATATGACCGGGAAAGGTTGTTAAACCCTATCCAACAATCCTTGTAACCTGCCTCATCGCTCCAGACCCTTGCAGTTGCGTACCATGTTGTATTTTCCTGTGGATTGGGAAGTACCCCTTTAACTAATGGCTGCCACCAATGCCTTAATATAATTGTGCCACCAACGGCCGTAAAAGATGAGGGGCCGCTAAACAAACTATCCGTTTCGGGCTTAAACTTTATGGCTGCATCGCCGGCGTTTTTATAAGGGCCGTAAAACGCCCATACCATATTGGCCTGCCTGTAATAAGGGAAGGGTAACTTTGCGAAATATTGTCGCTTCTGATCCAGCAACCGATCCTCAAACTCCTTAAATTTATTTAATGCCGCTGTATCCGCCGATGCTATGGCGGCCGTCCATCCGGGCTGCCCTGCCCCCTGCCAGCTACGTTCGGCAAAGGCAAGCATGGCCGGGTAAACAGGGTTCATCGTTAACAGGTCTTCCTGCTTATTTACCGCCCGGTCATTCCACAAACAAATCTCGCCGCCCAAAACGTTTTTATTGCCCGCAGGTACATCACCTATCATCCGGCAAAAAAGGGTTACTACGCTTTCGAGTGGGTCCATATGGTTAAGGTACATATGCCTCGAATCGATATACTTGATCTTCTTGCCGGTAGCCCCCTCTTTCATCCACAATTGCCTGATGGTACCGTCTGGCACATTGCCGCCGGGGCTCCAGCCTATTGTTTTTGCGCCATATTGTTCAACCGTGCGGCATATTTCGGGCAGGAAACCGGGGTTGCTTATCTTCACTTCGTCGCCACCTATATGCAGGCAGGCCGGTTTATAGGTTTCACATACCTCTTTAATGATCGCTTTCAATATCCTGATACCCGTATCACTTTGCATATCTGTGCCAAACGCCCGTTTAAAGGCCTGGCTATGCCCGGGCATGTCTATTTCGGGTACAAATTCTATATGCCGCTCCGCGCAAAAGCGTTGCAAGTCTTTAATATCCGGGGCTGTATAAAACATGCCTTTATCTCGCAGCATATTGCCCGGCGCGGTTAGTCCCGGGTATTTTTGTATCGTTAAACGCCATGCAATATCCTCGGTAAGGTGAAAGTGAAACACATTTAACTTATACAAAGCCATCATATCTACCTGCTGTTTCAGCTGCGCTACCGATTGGTAATTCCGGCCAACATCAACCATATAACCGCGCCAGGCAAAAGCAGGCCAATCGGTAATATCGCAGGCATCAAGCGCCACCTTATCGCGCAGTAATTGCACCAGCGTTTGTATCCCGTTAAAAATTCCGTGCCGGGTGTTCGCCGTAATTTCAACAGTGCCTTCCGTAACACGTAAATGATAAGCCTCTTTGGGGTTTTGCGGGGCTTTAACTTTCCCAATTTTTAGTTTGATGTATGGTTTATTACCTGCCGAATCACGGCTGATATATTGCGCGCCATTTACCTTTATCAACTGCTCAAGGGCGCTAACCTCATTAAGCAAACCATTATCGGCTATGATGGTACTGCATTTATAAAACGGGAAAAGGCCGTGCCCCCATTTTAACGATTGCGGCCCGGGCAACAACGCCGGCTTAAGCTGCAAATTAAATACATACGGATAAAGCAGGTGCTTCCAGATCAGATACCCTTCTCCTTTTAAATGAAGCCCATCGTTGGTCAGATCGGGGCGAAGCAAACCATCTGGTCCACAAAAAGCATCATGAATATTGATGTAAGTATAATGATGGCTGGCTGCCTGTGCCTGCAACTTTGTATTTACCTCCGTTATTTGTGCCGATTTGCCAGTATGTGTGCCAAATTTATTGTAGATCTTATTAACGGGTAAAATGCTTTGCACATATACTTGTGTAGCAGGGGTTGCCTCATAAAGATACCCTGCTATCAGCATAATGTTTTTAACCAGGCTATCCGGCGTTGTATTACGTGATAGATCATTAACCCCTATCAGCAGGAACACCTTTGCCGGTTTGCGATCGGCCACCTCAGGCAGCCTGGCTATTACACCTGCGCTGATATCTCCGCTTATGCCCCGGTTTTTGATATGGCTATCGCCAAATAATTCATCCCACTCCGCGCCATCGGTAATACTGTTCCCTAAAAAAATAATATCGCCGGCTGTTTGCGGCAGCGTTTTAAAATGGGTTGCCCGCTGCTGGTAATAGGTAGAGAATAAGGAATCGGTGTAGAACGGTAACCTTACCTGCGCCCCGGCCATCAGCCCGCAAATAAGCAAGCAGCAGGTAACAAATATCCGTTTACCAGCCATGTTGAATAAATACAATCTGTTTATAATCATCTTTTTCATACAGGATGCCGATATGCTTTTTATCAACCGGCACCAGATCAGAGTAAGCGCTGAAATCGCCCTGGTAACCCGCCGGAGATTTTGCTATAACATAATTCTGTTTCCAGGTTTTCCCTTCATCAAAACTGATGCGCAGGGTAAGGTTATCACGGTGCAAAGTATCGGCATCATTACAAACAGCCAGGATTGCTTTGCCCTTACGTTTACCCAAATTAAAAATACTACCCTGGCAAACCGGGTCGGGCAGGTTGGCATCAAAATAGGCTGTATCCCAGGTTTGCCCGCCATTACTGCTTACAGCAATAATGCGCTGCTTTATATTGCCCAACTGGTTGCGAATATTCATCATCAGTTTATTGCTGGTAAGTTCAACAGCCATATTTTCATTGGCGCCGGGCATATTAACCTCAGCGCTCAGCTTAAATGTTTTGCCATGATCATCGGTATAATAGCCAAACGCACGCCCATCTGCATAATGCTTTTGTGGTTCGCCTGCCGAGTGGTTGGCTGCTATATAGATACGGCCGCGGTATTTGCCGCCTGCCAGTTGTATGGCATGGCCGGGGGTATTGGCATAGCTGCGCCAGTCTGCCGCAAAATTGTAAGCGCTGTTTACCTGTGGCTGTTTAGGTTTGTGCACCTGCAGCGTAATGTTTACCGGGGCCGACCAGGTTACACCATTATCTGTTGATGTTTTGTACCATACTTCGCGCAGGCCCTTGCCCTTACGTACCATATTCTCGGGCGCGTTGCCTGTATTATAAAACAGGAACAACCGCCCTTTGGGATACGCCGGATCTGTGCGATCAATCACCGGGGCGGCATTACCCGTTTGCAGGGTATCATTAGAAGCCACCACCTGCAGGGCGCCCCAGTGCCTGCCGCCATCGGTGCTTCGTTTCAGTACTATCTGGATATTGCCAAAATCCCCGCCGCCGTTTACCCTTCCTTCTGCAAAGGCAAGCAGGTCGCCATTAGGCGCTTTGGTAATGGCCGGGATCCGGAAAGAGCGGTACCCCTCAGTTCCTGATCTAAACACCGCTATTTCATGCTGTGCGTAAACAGATGTACCAAGCAGGCTGATGAATATATATATGGTTAATTTTTTCATGGCTATATTATCTCTTTTAATAATTGCATACAATACCATTCCTGGCGCGGTAAATGAAAAGGCCCTTTAAACAAATTGCCTTTAGCTGTTTGCGCTAAGCTGCCATCCCTGTGAAGGTAGCCAAACCATTCGCCGTTTACCGGGTCGTGAAATTTGCTGTAAGCATACTCATGCACCAATTTGTGCCATTGGGCGTACTTTTCTTCGCCGGTAAGCTTATACGCCAACAAGGTGGCAATAATCACCTCGTTATGCGGCCACCAGAATTTCATATCGTGCCAGTACTCCTGCACCGGTTTATCATAAACATCGCGGTAGTATAAAATACCGCCGTGTTCTTTATCCCATCCGCGTTCCCACATATAATCAAGCATGGTGCAACCCAGTTCAATTAAATGAGCATCGTTGTTACGGTATTTTGCTTCATGCAAAATAAACCATGCGCCTTCCATAGCATGGCCGGGGTTTAGTGTACGCCCGTCAATATGGTCAATAATACTTCCATCGGGTGCAACCTGCTCCATCACGCATTTAATATCATGTTTCACAAAGTCGGTTTCAATTTCTTTGATCCATTTATTGATATATTCATCACAACGTTCATCGCCAATAGTTTCGCGTAATTGCTGGGCTGTATTGATCATGATCATGGGTACGCCTATACCTTTTGCAGGGCGGGTTGACGTGAATTTGGCCGGAAGCAGCCCGGGTACCGTTGCATATTCTATGCACCTGCCGAATAAATCCCTTGCTTTTTGGGCAATGCCTTCATCACCGGAAGCTTTGGCATAAGCCGCCATTGCGATCACCGCGAATGTTTCTGAAAAATAGTATCGACGCTTACGTATCGGGCTGCCATCGCGGGTTACATGAAAAAACATCTGCCCGTCGGTATCAAAACAATGATCAAGTAAAAAATTAATGCCTTTAAGAGAGCCATCCAGCCACTCCTGCCGCGGTTCTACCGTATTGTATAAGGTTGCCAGCAGCCAAGCTGCCCGGCCCTGTATCCATACGGCTTTATCATCGTCAAGCAAACTGCCGTCCTGATCGCGCATGAACAGGTAGCCGCCGTATTGCTCATCAATACTACGGGGGAACCAGAAAGGGACGGTATCCTGCAGCAACTGCTGCTCATAAAATGTTTTTAGTGTATGTAGATCAGTATCCGAATAACTCATTATTGTAGATTTAGTAAAACATGTTTTCTTTTTCATGCAGTTGCATGGTAAATGAGGAGGCCGGCAGCCCCGCTTCATTAATTAAATTAGCCCTGGTAAACGGCTGCATAGCATAATTGATGCTTTTGATACTTTCGCCGGCTGGAACAGCGAGGTGTACCGTGTTACCTTTAATAGTAGCAGATGTTAAAATGCTCTGCCCTTTATTGTTGATCATTCAAACCCAATCAGGCGCTTGTTATTTGCTGTTTTTAATTGCTGCGCGAATACAAATGGCACTACGATTTGATCGCCTGTTTTGCGGGCAATAGTTGGCTCTGGCCCGTTGGCTTTAACCTGCTTATGATAGGTATAACGCGCTGCCAGTAAGGCCAGTCGTTCTCCTATTTGCCTTTTAGCGGTTGGATGCACGTTCAACGAATCGCCGAGGTCAAAACTTACCGCCATTTGTGTATGAGGTATCATTTTTTGCAGCTTACGCTGGGCGTTTCTGAAAGCTGGCCACGAAGGCCTGTTGATACCCGATAGCTGTACGGTATAAAAAGGCAGGTCATCTCCCCACTTATGCCGCCAGCTGCTCACCAATGTTGTAAAAAGATGTGTATAAAGTTCAACGTTATGCGTATTACTCTCGCCCTGGTACCACACCACACCCTTTACCGCGAAGCGGGTAAGCGGATCAATAGCGGCTTCATAATTATAGCAGGGCTCGTAGGTATGGCGCTGCTTTAAATTGGTGGCATTTTTTAAGTTGATGGCAGCCCTGTCTCTGCAAAACTGCATTTCAAAATCAGAGGTGCGCCAGTTGCTAAGCATATCAACCAATTGATCGTCATGCTCCATCGTATACCGGTCTATCCATGATTCTGTTGGGGAACCCCCAACAGCCACTTCTATTAAACCAACCGGCACACCCGCATCCTGGGTTATTTTTTGACCGAAATAATAGGCTACCGCCGAAAATTCTGCTGCCGAACTACTGTCGCAAGCTTTCCACGAGCCCGAAAAAAATGCCAGTTTGTTTGCTTTGGCTAAACTAACCGAGTCCCAGGTAACCGGGTCTGTTTCTGCCTGCAAATTGAGTTTATACAAATGCAGGTTTGTATTTCCTGCTGCAACTTTCATAGCTGCACTTGCCCCTGCCGACCGGTTTAAGGGAAAATACATATTAGACTGCCCGGCGCAGAGCCAAACATCGCCCATTAAAATATTGCTGATAGTAATGCTGGTATCTTTAGCAGTAACCTTCATTTGAAAAGGCCCGCCCGCCTTTGATGCCGGCAGCAGAACCTTCCATTCGCCGTTTTCATTAGTCTTTGCCTTTGTAAAGTTGCCTTTAAACATCACGGTGATGACATCGCCAGCATTGGCCTTACCATATACCGGGATAGGCCTGTCGCGCTGTAATACCATCTGATCGGTAAATACCCCGGGTAATTTTAAGCCACCAAAATTTCCCGTTAGCCTACAGTAAACGGTTTGGGCTAATATCAATGCACCTTCTTTATCCGGGTGTAAATTATCAGCGAACAGGTCGGGCCGGTTATAAAGCGGTTCATGCAAATCAATTAATCCCGTATGGTTTGCAGCAGCAATAAGCGGGATGAGGTTTTGAATTTGTCCGTACCATTCCCTCGTGCCCGATTTAAACCTCGGATGCCCGCTAAAGATGGGGGTTAACCGGCATATAAATATATGAACGTGCGGGTTCGCCTTTCTTACTGTATCAATAAGCCAGGCGTAATCGGCTTCAAAATTTTGCTTAAAATCGGGCCAGTCCCGTGGGTCGGTATCATTCAACCCAAGATGGATAACAGCGATATCCGGCCTGGAAGCTATCAGATTTGCAAACTCAAGTGTTTTGAAATAAGGATTGTGCCCCTTTTTTAATAAAGTAGCGCCGCTATGCCCAAAGTTTAAAACACTGTACTGAGCGCCTAATAGTTGTTGCAATTTAGCTGGGTAACTCTCCTGCGCAGGGTTAGCCAGACCATAGCCGTAGGTAACAGAATTACCAATACAAGCTACTTTGGTAACCCTGTTTTGGGCACAGAGCTGTTTTTCCGGGCTCAATAAAATAAGCAGCAACAATATGTAATAGGTGTTCTTAAATTTCATCTGCTAATTTTTTAGGAATGGATAAGATCAGGCACCTGCATACTCATCATGTACCGGTCGTAAAAAATACAACTGTACCGCAAGTGCAACCAGCACTACAGCCGCCAGCATGGCAAAATCACTTCCCAGGTTTCCGGCATCCGATGATTTGCCTAAGCTGTCTGTGATGAATGCGCCAAAAAAAACGCCAACCATATTCATCATGCCATAAGCGGTTGCCCGGTACTTTACCGAAACAAACTGGCACAGAATAGGCATATTGTTAGCATCAAACATCCCAAAACCCAGCCCGAAGCAAATACCGGCCCCCAAAACGTATAACAGTGAGTGGCCAAAGCCCATCAGTAATAAGGCGGGGATTGTTAAAGCCAGGCCAATGGCGCTTGTAAACACCCTGCCCTTTTTATTAACCTGCGCCCATTTGTCGGATAATAGCCCGCCCAAGATTACCCCTATGAAGGAGGAAGCTGCAATGGTTATAGTAGATAACGGGCCAGCCATAGCCATACTTATATGCAGATTTTGAGCAAAAAGCGTAGGCAGCCAGTTTTTTGTAGCCCAGCCAGGTAAACTGGAAACAGCAAAGTAAAAAAGGATTACCCAGAACGCCTTATTTTTTACTAACATGGCAAGCCCTTTAAACAAATTAATGCGTGGTTGTAATGGTTGTGCTCCGACTATAAGCTTATCGCCGGCTTTATCTTTTTCTTTTAAAAACAGGATAAGCACAACGGAGTATACCATACCTACTACGCCAAACGACTGAAAAGTAGCCTGCCATGAAAACGCGGCAGCGGCTGTAGCCCCAAAACCACCCAGCGCCTGCCCTACATATAAACCGGTCATGTGTACACCTACGGCAAGCGACCTGGACTTTGTGGTATGAAAATCGGCAATTAATGACAGCCCTGCAGGAATATACAAAGCCTCGCTAACACCCATAATAGCACGCAGGGTGTAAAGCTGGTTAAACGTAGTGGCGTAACCCATAGCAAACGTTACACCCGACCAAACGAATAAACTATAAACAATTAACCATTTGCGGTTCACCCTATCGGCAATGATGCCCGAAACGGGGCTCATGAAGCCATAAATCCACAGAAATATCGCCATCAGGTAACCGAAGTTGGTTGCTGATCTTAGTTCGGCTATATCTATTTCCATTGCCGGTTTCATCACCGATAGCATTTGCCTGTCCATATAATTGAGCAGGGCTACCACCCATAACAGGGCTACCAATATCCAGGGATAATTCTTTCCTTTTTCCATTTGCTATTGAATTTCCCCCATGCTGATAGCTGCGGTACGGATGCCGGGTTTAATCTCCCCGCCCGGAATAAATATGGCATTTCCCCACTTTACCGCAACAGTAGTTACCTGCCCGTAAAAAGGCAATTTGCCCATTTTTTCCCAGGAGCAGTTAATGGTGTTAAACTGATATACATCCTTACTAAAACCCGGATGGTTATTAAGCAGCGTTAATTTATGTGCCTGCAGACCTTGTTTTTCTTTAGCTGTTTTAGCCTTTGCTATGAGCGAATTATACGTTTCTATCTGGTGAAAGATGGTTCCTTTATCGCCACCTATCAACAATATACTGTGCGTACCATTGGCTACCGCAGTGGCAGCCGAAATATTGATCGGATGCCTGCCATCGCTTACATTACCAAGGCTGATCCATTTGTTATACAATGGATCGTAGCAAAAAGTATAACCATGCAAAGCGCTTATGCCCGATGCCGTACTGCTTCGCCCGCCGATAACATAGATACAGGGGTATTTCCCGTTAGATTGGGTGACGGCCACCGAGTGCGACATAGCTACGGGCAAATCGGCCAAAGCCTTCCATTTTGGATTTGTATCAGCCATATTAAGTGTAAAGCATTTTGCAGATGGTTTGCCCTTGCTTTCGCCCCCTATCAAATAAATCACACTGCCGATACTGCTCATACAGGCGTTTGCTAAAGGCAGCGGTAGTGACGGCAAATCGGTAAAAGCCACATCCTTTTTCTTTGTATCCCAACTCATTAAAAACACACCGGTGCTTCCCGGGCTTGTTTCTGTTTCTCCTCCCGAGCAAACGATGCCTTGCGGGGTGGTAACACTTGCCCCGTAAGCCACCTTTTGCGATAGATGATCTGTTTTTGGTTTAAGCCAGGTAAATACCTTGCCTCTGCCTTTATCCAAAACATATACATCACTATAATGGAGTTTTTTACCCCCCTGCCATGGCATAGCACCATCAGCAAAATTTGATCCGCCTGCTACAATTAAAACGCCGTTGCTGGTACCCGCGAAGGCACCGGCCAGCCCCTGTTGTTTGTTTGTGCCCGGCGCGGCGGGTATCTGTGTAGGCACAGACCAGTTTAATTTTTCCGAACTTTTATCCTGAGCCATGGTTTGGCCTGTTAGTGCGATGCTGCCTGTCATTAAAAGTAGATAGCTTATCAATTTCATCTTTATAGGTTTGCAGCGGGCGCAACAGATTTAAAATCGGTGAAACCCAGTTCAGAAACATCTAATTTAAAGTTTTTGAACTGTTCTGCAGTCATGTTGGCCACCGGAAGTCTGAATTCCCCGCAATCCATGCCCACCAGTTTCATATAGGCCTTGCCTGTGGCAATTCCCCCGTATTTACCCAGCAGGCGTATCATATCTATAGATTTTTGCTGAAGCTGCTGCGCCCTGGTCAGGTCATTATTATTAAAAGCAGTTATCAATTCATGATATAATGGCGCTGCATAATTAAATGTGCTGCCTACCGCGCCTTTGGCACCCAGCGCAAGGGCCGAAAGCATATTTTCATCGCGGCCCCAAAGCATATCATATTTACCGTTTTTAAAGCTGGTACAACTCTGAAAATCCATAAAATCCTCGTGGGTATATTTAATGCCGGCCAGGTTATCAATTTTACCATCTAATGCTTTCAGCAACTCGAACATGGAGAAATTGCCCCCTGTTAATACGGGGATATGGTAATAATAAAATGGCATACCCGGTACGGCTGATGCCACCGCTATGCAGCTCTCTGCCAGCATTTGGGTGTTTGCCGGTTTAAAATAAAATGGTGAGGTTAACGAAACCGCGTACAAACCTGCCTTTTGCGCATGCCTGGCCAGGTCAATACAATCGGCCAGGCAGGTACCGCCTAAAAAGGCCATCACCTTAAAATCCGGGTCGTGGTTAGATGCTTTGGCCCAGGCTTCGGCAATTAATTTCTTTTCGTTTAAAGTTAGGGATACGCCCTCGCCGGTCGATCCGTTAATGAATGCGCCGGTAATACCATTGTTTTTTAAAAATGAGTAGTACGCCGGGATAATATCCAGGTCAAGTTCACCCTCACCATTTAATGGCGAAAAAGGTGCACTGATCAATCCTTGTAGATGTTCAATTTTCATGTATTTCTTATCTATCAAATATTAAGCGGGGGGGGGGTAGTTCCCCCTGCTTAAATCATCATTTATTTGTTAAAAGGCATTATAGCCGGTGGTTTGCACCAACAGCCTGTTATTGGTTAATGTGGTACGGTCAATAGGCCATAACAGTGCGTACGCTTGTGATGCGGGTAGGGTGGTATGTTCAAATACGAAACTATCTCCGGCCCTGCGCAGGTCATACCAGCGCTTGCCTTCAAATACAAACTCAAAAAAACGTTCCTGCAAAATGGCTTCTACCGGTATAGCATCAACTGTTTGGTTGGGGTATCCCTGTACTGCCGTGCTGTAATTGGCGCCAAAAGCCCTTGCCCTTACCAGGTTAAGTTCTGTTACCGGCGATTCGCCTAATGCTACTTTAGCCTCGGCAAGCATCAGTAGCAAATCGGCATAGCGATAAATAGGAAAATCATTAGTGATAACCCTGGCGCCTGCATTTTGCTCCCCGCGGTATTTATCGGCAAAACACCCGGCTATTTTAAATGTGCCATCGGCTAATTTTTGGTAGGCCGGCTGTATGCTGGCCAGTTTTCTGCTGTCAAGGTCATCAAACTTCCTGTAAGCGGCTATCCTAACTGGGGCCCTTAGCAGGCCGCCCCAGTTATCGGTAGTGGGCGAAAACTGGCGGTTGGCCAGTGAGTCGTAAAAATTAGAGATCAAGCCGCTTTGCGGTACAAAACTGCCCTGCACAAAAGATATTGATGCTTCATTAAGCTGATAATGGCTTACAAATATCATCTCGTTATTACCTTTGGTAGTTGTAGCAAATACATCGCTGTATTTTGGCAGCAACTGCAAAGCCGGCACGTTGGTTTGGATATCTGTTAATGCTGCTTTGGCGGTAGTGGCATCAGTAGTACCGCCGCCGCGGTGTGCTGTCCACAGGTAAACATCTGCTTTAAGCATCAGCGTGGCTGATTTTGACCAGTACGACTTTAAGTTTTTGAAAGTGTAATCTGTTCCAAAACTTGCCACCGATTTATCAATATCTGCTTTAATAAGCGCCATTACATCGGCCGCAGGCGAAGCGGCCTTGGCCAGGTTGGATATATCCAGCGTAGCGCCTGATGTAGGTTCTGTTTGTATAATAACACTCCCCCAGCTACGGTAAAGCTGGTAATAGTAAAATGCACGCATCCCGTACGCTATGCCTAAATAGTAGTTTTTATTTGATGCCGATACAATATCAGTGCTGTTTAGCTTGCTTATTAATAAATTAAGCTGATTGATATTGTTATAAAAGCCACCAAAGCCGCTTACGCCCGGGTTATCCAGGTTCAGGTTTTGTGTCCACAGCCTTTCAAGTCCCTGAGTGGCTTCGCCGGTAAACGTGCCGTTAGTACCGGGGTCTGTCGCGAAGATATCCGCCCGCATTTCGCCAAGCGTTTGGAACGCGCCGTTGTTAGCCCTGAATTGAGCATGTACGCCCGCCACGAAAGAATCGAACTGATCGGCGGTTTTCCAAAAATTACCGTCGGTAACACTGCTTACCGGTGCCAGATCCAGTTGCTTCCGGCACGAGCTTGATAATCCCAGGATAAACAATCCTGATAAGATCACTATTGTATATTTTTTCATTTGAAAATTTTTAAAGGTTAGAATGAAGCCTGTATACCCAACACAAATGTTTTAGGCGTTGGATAAGTACCCTGGTATACACCAGTTAACGACCCGTTTAATATTGGCGCCTCTGGTGTTGGCCCGCTGAACTTTTTTAAGTAAAAAAGGTTTTCCCCGCTGGCAAACACCCGCACTTTTGATAAAAACTTTGTTTTATCCAGCAAGGATTTGGAGAAATCGTAAGACAGCGTTATTTCGCGGCAGGCTAAATAATTCCCGCTTTCGTAAAAATTAGAATTATTGCCATTTAATACCGCATTGCCATTATTACCCCTCGTGTAATTCTGCTTAGATCCAACTACCTGGTCGGCATAATAAACCTTTGGTATGTCGGTATCGGTATTGGTTGGCGACCATGCCTGTTTTTGAAGATCGATGTAGTTAAAGGTGCCCTGGTAGTTACCCAAAGTACGCGCTACAAGGTCATTATAAATAGTATTGCCTATAACGTATTCAAATCTCGAATAAAACGATAATGCTTTATAGGATACGTTAAGGTTGAACCCACCGGTCCATTTTGGGTAGATATTACCAAGGTATACCTGGTCGCGCGAATCAATCGTATCGTTTTTATCTACATCCTGCCAGTTTACATCACCAGGGGTAATATGGCCGCCTTTACCGGCCGGCAAGTTTGGCCCGGTGATACCTGCAACATTATCTGTCCTTGAACCTGCAACAGCAGCTACCTCGGCAGCATCTTTAAATATTGATACCTGTTTATAACCGTAGATCTGCCCTAATGGCTGGCCTTCCTGGATACCGCCTACCCAAATAACCTTGCCCGATTTTGGATCATAAACCTGTAAACCGCCCTGCCTGTTATTTTCATTACCATTATAAGGCAATTTCAGCACCTTGTTTTTTACGTATGATGCGGTAGCACCAATATCAATCCTCAACCCGTTTGGTTTATTAAGTACGTTTGCCTTTATTGTAAATTCATACCCTTTGTTTTGCAGTGTGCCAAGGTTGGTTTGAATGCTGGAAAAACCGGTGTAGCTTGGTAATGGTAAACTGGTTAACAAATCGCTTGTGGTACGGTTGTAATAGTCAAACAGCAAGCTTACCCTGTCGTTAAAAAAGCCTATGTCGGCACCAATATCTATCGTTCGGCTTTTTTCCCATCTTAAGTTAGCGTTGGTTAACCCTGTATTAAGGAAACTGCCCTGCCCGTTATATAAAGTTTGCGCGGCATACACACCCTGCACATCATAATTACCCAGGCCGGCTATATTGCCGTTTGAGCCATAACTTACACGTGGTTTAAAAGTAGAGAATACCTTGTTTAAGCCCCAGTTTTCAAAGAAGGCTTCCTTGGTAACGTTCCAGCCGGCAGATACGCCCGGGAAATAACCGATCCTGTTGTTAGCCGCGAGCTGAGAAACACCATCTTCCCTTAGTACAAAGTTAAGCAGGTACTTTTCATCATAAGTATAATTTAAACGGGTAAACGTAGAGATGATACGGTTTTCGGCCTGATTGCTATAATTACCGCTAACGCCAAACGAGTTGGTACCAACAGCAAATATAGTTGAGGCATTGGCGGTGGATATATTATCAGTTGGCGCATTGGTACCATCAACTTGTATGGTGAGGCCCTTTTGATCGTAATATTCGGCACCTATCATCGCACTTATATCGTGCTTGCCAAATGATTTGGAATAATTAAGGATGGCGTTATAGGTTTGCTGAAAAGTTCTGGAATAACCGGCAATAGCGTCCCTGCTGGTGCTGCTGTACGACGGCGGATTTGCAAACAACGTAGCATAAGTTTGTGTAGCCTGCTGAAACGATTGGTTAATTTGCTGGTTTAAATACCCACTACCGGATACTTTTAAAAATAAGTTCGGGGTGATATCCCATTTAACTGCAGCATTGGCGGTAATCCTGTCTACTTCATTACTGCGTTTTAACTTACCCAGCCAGTATAACGGGTTGCCATCGCTGATGCTATTGCCCGGGTTAGGCTGCGTTTTGGCAGCATCCAACCAGGGGTTAAAGGTTGGCCATAGGGCCAAAGTACGGTATAGGGAATTTACATCGCCTGCCGGGGCACCTAACTGCGAGGCGGTAGATAAGGTTACCCCGGTAAACACTTCCACATTGGGTTTTACCTTGTATGAGCCATTAAAATCGGCCGAGTAACGATTGTAATTTGACCCTACGATCACCCCGTCTTCGTTATAATAATCTAAACTGGCAAAATACTTGCCTTTATCATTACCTCCCATCGCGCTCAGGTAATGATCCTGCGTACGTGTATTGCGGAACAGCAGGTTTTGTACCTCTTTACCATGGTCTTTATAAATGATACGATTACCGGGGTTAGCCGGGTCTTCCATATCCTGCCAGCCTTGTGAGAGCAGGTCCTGGTTTGCAGGCGTTTCGGCCCTGATATCAAAGGATGCCAGGTTTGCAGCATCGGTTAATAAACCATACCCGCGACTGGCGTTGATCTGCGCAAGCGTCCTGCCCGAGTTTATGTTCCCTAAACGGTTATAGTATATGTAATCGCCGGCGTTCATATAATTGTAACCCTGGCGTTGTTGGTTAAAGCCCTGCGTAAATTTATAACTTACCTGAGCTGCGCCGGATTTGCCTTGCTTGGTAGTGATCAGGATCACCCCGTTATTGGCCCGGGCACCATATATGGCTGTAGAAGCCGCATCCTTCAAAAGGTCGATAGACGCGATATCGTCTGCCGGGATATCATTATAGGCCCGGATGATCCCGTCGACAACTACTAAGGGCGCACCGGGGCTGTTAATGGATGCACCACCCCTCAGCACAATTAAAGGGGTTGCCCCCGGGGCACCGCTGCTGTTCACTACCTGCAAGCCCGATATGGTTCCCTGCAGGGCGCTGCCCACATTTGCCCGGGGGGCGGTTGCCAATACCTTATTATCTAACGTGGCTATAGCACTGGTAACGCTTTTGCGCGATTGGGTACCATACCCTACTACCACCACTTCGTTAAGGGTTTTATTATCAGGCTTAAGGGTTACATTGATCACCGCCTGCTGGCCAACTGTAATTTCCTGCGTTCCGTAGCCCATGAAACGGAACACCAGGACGTCGCCTGGTGATGCCTGGATGGTGTAAGAGCCACCAACTGTTGTAGGTATGCCCTGAGTGGTGCCTTTTATAGACACTGTAACACCCGGCAACGGGCTATGGTCATCATCAGCGATAACCTGCCCGCTAATTTTTTTTGTTTGGGCTTGCGCAAACGTAAAAAGCACTAAGCCAATTACAGTAAGCAAAGCCCGATGAAGGGTAAATTTTCGGTTCATTTTTTGATTGAGTTAGTTTTGTATTATGTCATACATAATACAATTATAGAAATTTTTATTTTATATTCACAAAATAAATCATGATATATTTTTCATTTGATTATCTGAGTGTTATGAATACACTTACAGAATTTTGATAATTATTGATAGCTATTTGTATGTTTGCAGGGTTAGAAAAATATGAGCAATAACGGCCTTATTCAAAACATTAAAAATGTGGATACCAGTTCGCTGGTAGACCGGGTTGAAAAAAACCTGATCGAACTTTTTATTGAAAAAAACTTTAAAGTAGGTGATGCTATACCAAAAGAGCTGGAATTATCGGCCGCCCTTGGAGTAAGCCGCACGGTGATCAGGGAAGCCCTGCTCAGGCTGCGGCTAATGGGGCTGATAGATTCAAGAAAGAAACGCGGTGCAGTGCTTACCAGCCCCGACCTGGTGTCGATACTTGAAAAAAGCATGAACCCGCAGATACTTGACACGGTTACCCTTAAAGAGATATTTGAAATGCGACTGGCCCTTGAAATTGGCATGGCCGATTTTATAATAGAACGTGTAACCCCCAACGATATCGCCGAACTTAGATTGATAGTTGCTGTAGAGCCTGCACAATCACAGGCTGCTATATTTGACGTAGAACAGGAAATTAAATTTCATGGAAAGCTATATGATATCACCGGGAATGAAACCCTGCGCAAATTTCAGAAACTGCTGCTCCCGGTGTTTGATTATGTACACCAAAGCGGCTTACTTAAAAAGCCCGTCAAATTAAAAAAATTCGTTTCGCATGCCGGGCTCATCGATCTGATCGAAAAGGGATCTGCAGAAACGTTACGAAACGGGATCCGCAATCACCTCGAAAACCATTTTGCAAGGTTGTTTGATTAATGAGCAATTACATGAAGTAATTGTTTATTGCTTTAATTTTATATAAACCGTTTGTTTTGCCACCTTTATAACCATGGCAAGCCAGGTAGCCAATACAAAGGGGAATGTTAATGCTGGCAAATGCAGGTGCCGCATTTGAATTTTGATAAGAACAGATAAGGCAACGGATATTACAGCTATGGTAACGGCAAGGCCCATCATTAATGAGCCGCAGCAAATACCCGCCAAAAAAAGCAAACCTGTTAAGTAATTATGCTGCAGCATAATTTGCCCTATACCCCTGAGAAAAGGAGTTATAATTGCCAAAAAAGATTGTTTTTGCTTGGTCATTGGTTTGGTTTAAGTATCAATAGGTGCCTCCAACCAGATGAAGATAGGCGTTATTCCGAATTTTTCATACACAATAACTTGCCGGTTTAGGACTTCCTTTTTTAAGATTTATATAGCTGGGCTTTGTGGCTTTTGGCAAAGCGGGTAAAAATATCTGCTAACGAAGAAGGTTGCCCGTACGGCTGTATAAAGTAAAACGGCCGTTCGATGGATAAGCCTTTAATATCAATGATATGGCATTCATTATTCTTCAGCTCTTTTAAAATAGCATGTATAGATAAAAATGCCAGGCAGTTGCTGTGCAGCAAATACGATTTGATACTTTCTGTGCTGCCTAACTGCATTTCGGTTTGTAGATCGGCCAATTTGATATGGTGGGGCTTAAGTGCATGAGCTATCACATCCAACGTTCCCGAACCTGGTTCGCGCATTAGTAAAGGGTAGTTTTTGAGCTCTTCGGGCTTAATGGTACCTTTTTTGAACGCCGGGCTATTCCCGGCGCTTACCAATACAAGCTCATCCTGAAGATATTCTTCATATTTGATTTGCGGGTTGCGGGATACCCCCTCAATGATACCGGTTTCAATTTCCTTATTTAATAAGGCCTGTTCAATCTCCTCAGTATTCCCGGTAATAAGCTGCACCTGGATGTCCTTGAATTTTTTATGAAAAAGCGCTAATACCGGCGGTATCACATATTGTGCTACTGTGGTGCTGGCACCCAAACGGAGGATGCCCTTATGCTGTTTAACCAACAGGCTCATATCAAACTCCAGTTCGCGGTATAGGTTTAGTAACTGATCGGCATATTGTAAAAGCATTTCGCCCGCTGCGGTCAGCAGGATCTTTTTGTTTCCACTACGCTCAAAGAGGGATGTTTTGTATTCCGCTTCCAGTTCCTTAATATGCTTTGTTACTGCCGGCTGGCTGATGTGCAATTCGGCCGAGGCCTTTGTAAAATTAAGCCTCTTGGCTACGGCGTAGAAAACTTGTAAGCGAAAGTCTAACATGTTTTTAGTGTTTGATTATCAGGATAGCTGCATAAACTATTTTGTGATGAACCCGTGTTTTCTGTAGATGGCATTCGCTGCGGGGCTCACCAAAAAATCCATAAAATCCTTCGCGGCCTGCGCATGAGGGGCATTTTTCAGTTGCCCGGCAACATAAGTGGCGCTGATGTTTTCGCTTTCGGGTATCTCAATCAACTCTACCGGGTGTTTGATCATCTTTTGATAGTAAACCTCGCTGTACCATACAGGTGCCGCGTCTGATTGGTTGTACAGGATACGCATCGGTGATTGGCGGTGATGGATCTGCGTTAAATAGGTGCTGCTGTCTTTCACCTTGGTTTCCATAATGGTTTTACGCAGGGTTTCGGTTCCGGCTTTTACATAGGCTTCTTCAATACGTTTACCAATTCCTTCCCATCCGGGGTTTGGCATGCTTACCCTTACATCCGGGCGGCCCAGGTCTTTTAATCCTTTTATCCCTTTAGGGTTGCCTTTTTGCACCATAATGGCAAGCCCGTTATAGGCGTAGGCTGCTGTTCTGCTGAAGTACTCCGGCATCTGGTCGATCCTGCTTTTACCCGCCGTATAAACATCTGGTTTCAGCGTAATACGCATATTGCCGATGGTGATTGAGCCACCCATGATCTGTTTAGCTAAAATACCCGGTGGCAACGTTTCAGCGAAAATACGCTGGTACTGCGGGTGTTCTTTTTTAAAAACCGCCAGCAGGTCATCTATGCACATATACTGGTTCCCGGCGAAGAATATGACCAGTTGCGGATCGTTAATATCGCCAAACAGGTCGGGTACATTATCTATACCTGGTACGGTAAAAATTACCGTACTTTCCGGTGGGTTGTTCCAGGGTGGGTCAAAACGATGCTCCTGTGCTTTAACGCCAATGGCTAAAGCCATTACTATTGCTGTTGCAAATGTTATTTTCCGAAAACAGTTCATTTGGTTTATTTTAAATTGATAGAAAGCATATAAATTATGGGTGTACGGTTGCCCAACCTTCATACTGGCGGATAATGATCTCGCCGTTACCACTGGGCACGTAAGAGATAAAAGGGAACAGCTCGCTCTTATCTATTTTGCGCTCCCTGATGGTATTGCTGCACTGCGCTAATACAACACCTTTGGCCTGCAGGTTTGTTAAGGCTTGCTCATAAGTACTGTTTTTCATAAATACGGCCACGCCATCACCAAAAGCTACCAGTTCTACATGCAATTTACCCTTCAGTCGCGGGTCTTCCAGGGCGTTATTGATATTACGAAGGGTACCTGCTATTTTTTTCTCGTCATTGGAGTTCAGTATATACAAGGCGTTGTAATGTTTGAGTTTGGCAACTGCGCCCGTAAATTCGGCAGGCTCGGTTTGTTGTGCGCTGGCCGGTTTTAAAAAACTCATTAAGGCGAAAGCTGCTAATAGGATAGTGTACTTTTTCATGGTTTTATTTGTTTATGATTTTATATTGGTTAATGCTTTTTGTGCGTCATTAATTGGTTTAAACGGACCAAATTTATGCTGCTTTTCACTGAAACTGTCAATATAGGGGCCGAATGGGAAATCGATAGGTTTTTTATTAAGGTTAGTCCAGTCGCGGTGCTGGTCTTTATGCGGGCGGGGCTGCGAATTAACAAAAGCGGCCACATTCCAGGCTTCTTCATCCGTTAATTGCGGGTTTTGATAAGTGGCACCAAAAGGCATATTGTTTTTAACAAACCCGGCAAAATTGGTTAACCTGTACATGCCTGCTCCGTCATTATAGCTATGTTTCCCCCATAAGGGCGGGTAGGTATAGCTGCTCTTATCTGCCGCAAGTACCCCTTCACCATTTGCCCCATGGCAGTTCTGGCATTTCATCAGGTATACTTCCCTGCCTTTTACCGGGTTGGCAGCGCTTTCCATATAAGGCAGCTTACCGGTTGCACTGCCAAATAGTTTTTCGCCTTTTTTAACCTTTTCACCAAGCCATTTCATGTAAGCCAGCATAGCCTGCACTTCTTTACCTGATGTATCCGGTGCTTTACCGGCAAGGCTGCGTTCAAAACATTCCGCAATCCTTTCTGCCGGTTGTGCTACCCTGCCGCTGCGGTTACTCAGTTTTGGGTAGCTGGAAATGAAACCGGCATAGCTATTCCCAAACAACCGGCGGCCGGCATCCAGGTGGCAGTTCTGGCAATTCATACCGTTGCTGATAGTGGCTACGCTGCCTTTGGGCCCAAAATACCGGGCCGTATGCGCAACCAGCTCGCGTCCATAACGGATAGCGTCACCGGTTTTTCCTGAAGGGATTGTGCTGTCGTCAGGTGCTTTCCAGGCATCTGCCGGGATGGGATGTTGCGCTGTGCCTGCAGAAGCCCCGGCAACAACCGAAGTGGTATTTGTTGCTGGCTTAACACCAGATGTATTTGAAACAGTTTGACTGTTACGAACGAGAGAGAAAATCAAAATTCCTATGCAAGCAACAGCTATCAACGCAATACAGATGGTGTACCGGGAGATTCTGGCCACTGTTCTGATAAGTTCTTTTTCTTCTTCCTGATCTTTCATTTTTCGTTATCTATCATTGACGATATCAAAAGTATAGATGAAAAACGGAATATTTATATCATAATAATTGATGTTCAATAACCTATTGTTATTGATTGCTTTAATTAAGCCTTTTGTTTTTTATACAATAAAAAAACCCCTACTCGGGCGAGCAGGGGGTTTAAAGGATAACTTATTACACAAAACAAATCCAGCATAGCAGTTTTACTTACTATGTATTTTTATGGAAGGTTACTTATTTGTAACCCTGTTAACCAGTGCCTTAAGCGTATTATCTACTTGTTTATTATCTATTTTAAGGTACCTGTGTTTACCCCCGGGCTGGGCCGTAAAAATTGACTTGCCGGTATCATCAATTTTAATGGTACCCGCAGGCGACAGGTCAAAGTATCTTTTTTCCGGCTCAATAGCATAAAGCACTGATGTAAGGTCCCACGTTTGGCGATCATACGGCATCTTTTCATAAGCCTTATATGAAACACATAAAGGGTGTTTGTACGAATCTTTAAAATCGTTTAAGATGCTGGTATGGGGGTATAATAATTTATTACCCAATTCCCAGCCACTGGCAACAATTTCGGTTGGCCATTTGGCAAACAGCGCTTTCGAGGCTTTGAGATCTTCTTTTAGGTTCCATTCCGGGAAATCAAATTCGTTACCGTACAGCCCACCCATTACAGAAAGCAGGCGCACCTTTTTCTTTACCAATTCAACGCCACTTAAGGGGCTATACTCATCGCCTTTAGAGGCAAGCAGCCTTTCGATGTTTGTTTCGGGGCCAACCACTATCATTACAACAGCATGGTCTTTTTGCGAAGCAAGCAATTTACGCTGAAGCTTAAACCCCTGTGGCAAATTGTTTTTTATTGAACGTTTTGGGTTCAAAATCTTTTGCCCGTTAATTAACGTATCCAAAGTTTGCGGTACATATTTACCACCATCGGGTATTACGCCGTTGTACACATAACCAAGTGGCATATTACCCCGGTTGTTAAACCGGCAATAACCATCAACATACTCAATAACCCTTGCATTGGGCTTACTTATTGTTATGCCCAGTATTTTAACCTTATTTGCCTTTTCGTAATTAAAAAGCATTTGCAGGGCCAATACATCATCAATATCGTTTCCCACATCGGTATCAAATATTACAGGCACAGGGGTAGCTACCGGTTTAACCTTTACATTTTTAACCGGCAATAAGGTTATGGCTGTGCATAAACCCAGTATAAGTGTTTTTAAATACATATTACTTTATTATATATTTTAAGCTCTTGTCGTTTTCAATATCGGCAAACAAGCTATCGCTTATTGCATATTTTGTTATTTTTTTATCTACCCCAATATACCCTACCGGATGATAGCCGCCATTAAAATAGTTTTTATTGGCAAACCTGATTGATGGATGCATACCAGCCGGGTCTGCAATAGCAAGGGCAATAATATATTTGCCGGCGGGGGTATCAACGCCCTGCAGTTCGCTATCGATATGATAGGTTTGTGGTTTAGCTTTGTAAGCTTTTTCCTTTATATCCCAATTGTCTCCGGGCTGCCAGTTGGCAATATTCACCCCATTAAGCGTTTTGGTCCACACTTTTTTGTGTGTTGCGGCATCAAGCAATACAACCTGTACAGGCCAGTTATAGTAAAATGGCGATGAACCCGTATTGGTAACATTAAACGCTACCTTAAATGGTTTACCACGCTGAATATTTGCCGGGTAGGTAACGTCCGACAGCACGTAACGATATCCCAATGCCTGCTGCAGTTTTTCTGCATTCTTTTTAAAAACCGGGTCATTAAAGTTGGCCCAGGTTATCCCGCCCAAATGGTTGCAATGCAGGTTGCGGATATGCTCAATGGTCAGCTCAAAAAATTCAGGGTCGGCTACTACGTCTTCAAAGCTTTTAAACTTCGCCATGCTTCCCCAGTTCCAGGTTATCTCACCGCCTATTGGCTGGGTTTTCCACCTGTCGCCCAGTTTTTTCATTTCATCGTATCCCCTAACCTTTTCATCCTTTTGCGCCCACGAATCCCAATAGATCCCAAAGTCATAATCTTTAAACTCGTAAGCATAGCGCACCATCACCTTTTTATTTTTGAAGGCTGCTGTAAAAGCATCGCCTAAAACTTTTTGCATGCCGTCTATCCACGTTCTGTTTAATACGTGCCTGGGTTCGTCATGTGGGGCCCAGTAGGTAGACAGGTCGGGGTCGTGCTGTTCTCCCCACTCACCAATTATACCCATTTCTACATAAGCCACACGCGGATCATTATCCCAGGCTTCGCCAAGTTTTTTCACAAGCGTTTTAACCCTTTCCGGGAATGATGGGTCAAAATACCCACCGGTTATAGGTACTTCCTGGTTTTGCGGGTCTACCATGGCGCCGAAAGAATTTGGCCTTTGCTTGTAGGGCCCTGTTTCGCCAGGGATACCCGCGGGCCAATGCCATCCGTTCAGGTCGTCTTTATTTAAGCTATCCTTTGGCTTACCTCCGTGCCAGGGCTCAACCCACACCAGGTAAACACGGGGGATAACCTTCATATTCATATCCTGCACCCCGGCCCAGCGATGGTTACTGTAAGCTATGATCTTATCAACACCATCTGTAGGTTTATCCTCAATCATATTCCACTGCATATACTCCTTGGTAAGCGAACCATAAGGGTATGGATATGCTGCCCGCTTCTTATCAATCCCCGGCGAAAAAAACTCCCTTAACCCCATCATTGGGTTCCTGAAAGCCGGTTTGTACTCCTGCATGGCAATGGTTACCATGCCCTTGGCAGCTTTTACAGGGGCTGAACTTTTTTGTTGCGCACTTAAACCTGCAGGAGCTAAAAACCACAGGCAACTTAATATAAGGCCAACTGCTTTTTTTACATTTTTCATCGCAGCTTAGTCCAGTTTATATTTTAGTGTTTTATCCTTTTTCAGATCGGCAAACTGTTTGCTATCAATTTCATAAGTAGTTATATCTGTGTTATAACCTACGTACCCCATTGGGTGCCTGCCCCCCTGGAAATAATTATTTATAGCAAAACGCAATGATGGCTGCATCCCGGCAGGGTCAAGCACTGCTATTGATACAATGTATTCATCATCGGGTATATCGGTATCAACCGTCAGCTCTTTTTCTATTACGTTTTCGGGAGCCGGTGTGGTGTACCTGTTTGTACCCTTATTCCAGTTGTCGCCTGGCATCCAGTCGGCTATATTTATCCCATCGAGCACTTTACTCCATACCTTTAGCTTGGTACGTTTGTTTAGCAATGCTATTTCTACAGGCCAGTTATAATAAAATGGTGATGAACCTGTATTGGTTACTTTAAATGATACCTTGAATGGCGTTTTAGGCTGTATTTTGGCCGGGTAGCTAAAGTTTGATATCACATAGTTATACCCCATTGCTTTTTGTAAAAGCTCGGCATTTGCAATAAAGTTAGGGTCGTTAAAGTTTGCCCAGGTTATGCCCCCAAGGTGGTTGCCATGCAGGTTACGGATCTGTTCAATAACCACATCGCGGGTTGCGGCATCTCCAACAACTTCTTCAAACGATTTGAATTTCGACAGGCCGCCCCAGTTCCAGGTTATTTCGCCGCCAACAGGCTGTGTTTTCCACCTGTCGCCCAATTTTTTCATTTCATCGTATCCCCTTGTCTGCTCTTCCGGCTGTGCCCACGAATCCCAGTAGGTACCAAAACTGTAGTCCTTAAAATCATAGGCATAACGTACCATTACCTTCTTGTTTTTGAATGCTGCTTTAAAGGCATCGCCAAGCGTTTTTTCAATACCGGGTATCCAGGTACGGTTGGCTACATGCGCAGGCTCATCATGCGGAAGCCAGTAGGTAGATATATCAGGGTCGTGCTGCTCTCCCCATTCGCCCACAATACCCATCTCAATGTAAGCAACACGCGGGTCGTTATCCCAGGCCTGGCCTGCTTTAGCTACCAGCGCTTTTACCCTATCCTGAAAGTTTGGTGCATAATAACCACCGGTTATTGGGGTTACATTATCATTAACCCTTACTTCGCCGGGGATATCTGAAGGCCAGTGCCATCCATTCAGGTCATCGGGGTTATTGGTATAGGTGTTTTTTGCCACACCGCCGTGCCATGGTTCCTGCCAGACAATGTAAATACGCGGGATAACTTTCATGTTTATATCCTCAACCCCGGCCCAGCGGTGGTTACTGTAGGCTATTATTTTATCAACCCCATCGGCTGCATTATTTTCAAGCATATTCCACTGCATGTATTCTTTTGTTAAGGTACCGTATGGGAAAGGGTACTCGGCACGCTTTGGGTCGATACCCGGGCCTATAAACTCGCGAAAACCTTTCATGGGGTTACGTATGGCGGCAGTATACTCTTTAGGGTAAACCGTAACTATGCCATCCTTAACCTCAACTGTGGGTTTTGGTGTAACCGGGGGAAATACTTCCGGGCCAATTTTACTGCATCCGCTGATAACAACAGCCGCTGCCATACAACTTAATAATATTTTTAAATTTATCTTCTTCATCATGCTCTTGCTTAATAGTAGTTTATATACCTGTTTATTAATAGCCGGGGTTATTGCCTGTAATGGCATCGTTGGCATCTAATGCGTTTTGCGGGATAGGATACAATACATTATAATCCTGTATGGTGATCCCTACGTGATCTTTCAGATACTGCTTAAGTTTACCAAAACGGATCAGGTCCCATCTGCGCATATGCTCAAAACACAGTTCATGCAAGCGCTCTTCAAGCACTACATCGGCAAACTGTGTTTGCGAAAGGCCGTCGGCGGCAGTTATGTTACCTAAACCGGCACGGTTACGCACAGCGTTCAATGCATCGTATTTTGCATCGCCGTTATTGTTGATAGCATTTAAGGCTTCTGCTTTCATTAGCAATACATCGGCATAACGGATAAGCACAAAGTTGAGGTCGTCGTCTTCAATTACGTTGCCATAAACAGGGTCGAAAAATTTGTTGTTCGTTGGCGGTGATTGTACCACCCCTTTAAACTCTGTTAAAAAGAAAGCCTGTTTACGTTTATCGTTATTGCTATAGCTGTCATAAACATATTGGGTTGCGCCAAAACCACCCCAGCCGCCAAACGATGTTGGGCCACCTACACCGCGCGGGCCCCAGTAGCTGTGTTGTATGCTCCCTTCAAGCCCAAATGAACCCGAGTGCCTGAACTGCACCTCGAAAATGTTCTCATATTCGGTGTTTTTGTTTTTAGGGTCAAAAATATCTTTAAGGTTGGTGTATAAATGAAACTTTCCATCCAGTTTATTGCAATACCCTAAAGCCAGATCGGGCTTTTGCCATTGCAGGTAAACGCGTGCCAAATAGGCCTGGGCGGCGTAAACTGTAGCCCTGCCCTTATCGCCGGCGTTACTCCAGGTTGGGGGCAATATCGCTTCGGCATCTTTTAAATCCTGCGTTATTAAGGCATAAACTTCGTCGGCAGATGCGCGGGGTTTCATGATCTCGTTTTTATCAATAGACGATTTTACCCACAGTGGCACACCGCCATACATACGCACCAGGTCAAAGTAATACACCGCACGCAAAAACTTTGCTTGCGCTATCATGGAGTTGCGGGTAGATGCATCAACTACGCCTTCGGGCATATCAATAACGGCGTTACACCTTTTAACACCCTCGTAACATACCCGGTAATGATCTTGAAAAAACGGGTGGCTTGCCGAGAAGGTGTACATTTTAAGTTCGGAGTATGCCGCCCAGCCAAGGTCATAAGGCTCTACCTCATCGGTGCCAAATTCTGACAGCGTTATGGTGTACTTACCAACAAATACGCTTTGCAGCATACCATATGCGGCGTTTAATGTTTTTTGCCAGTCCTCGGGCGTTTTAAAGGCGTTTTCGGGCGTGAGGATACTTTTAGGGTCTTCGTTAAGGAATTTTTTACAGCTGCTTAATGCTGTGATCACCATTAATATCAGTATATATTTTTTCATGACTTTATATATTAAAAGTTAACTGAGATACCGGCAATAAAGCTGCGGGCATTTGGATATGGGTTTGTGTTATCACCAGACTCGACATCAAACCCGGTAAATTGTGTCCAGGTAACTGCATTTTGCACTGATAAGAATACCCGCAGGTTACTTGCTTTAATATTGCGGATAAAGCTGCTTTTTAACAGGGTGTAGCCCAGTTCAATATTGCGGAGCCTGATATACCCCCCGTTTTGCAAATTGGCATCTGTGCCATCGCCGTTTGAGTAGGCGCTACCAACACGTGGTGCAGGGTACCTGTTGCTTGGCCTGTCTGGTGTCCAATAGCTGTTATAATAATCAACACTCATATTACCCCAGGTATTAAACGAGTTTAAATACCTGTTCAACGAGTTGTTGATACGATAACCGCCTGCATAGGTAAAAAATAAAGACAGGTCAATCCCTTTATATTTAAAGGTGTTTGCAAAGCTGCCGTAATACTTTGGCGTGCTTTGCCCAACAAAATCACGGTCATCGCCGTTTATTACACCGTCGCCATTTTTGTCGAGTATTTTACGATCGCCGGGTACCGCGTTGTACTTAGCAGCCTCGGCAGCCTCACTTGTTTGCCATATACCCTGGGCGCGTAACAAATAATATTCATTAATACCGTGCCCAACAAAAAGCGATTTATTTACATCGGTTTTACCGTTATACAGTTCGGCAATTTTGTTTTGGTTGTAAGAGATATTAAAAGAGGTTGTCCAGGTGAAGTTTTTAGAGCTTACGTTTACGGTATTTAAAGCAAACTCAATCCCCTTATTGTGTATACTGCCTATGTTGGTAAGCGAATTATCAAACCCCGATTCTTTTGGCAGTGGTACCAGCCACAACAAGTCGGATGTTTTTTTGTAATAAGCATCAATTGTACCCGCTATACGGTTATTTAAGAACCCAAAATCGAGCCCTACATCAAGTTGTTTTGCTTTTTCCCAGGTTAGCTCGGGGTTGCTGATGGTATTTTGAACCGCGCCTGTTGCCAGGTTACCGCCAAACACATAATCGGCCCACGGCCCGCCCTGGCTAATGGTGGCAGCGTAAGCATAGTCGCCAATGTTTTGATTGCCTAGCATACCGGCACTTACCCTAAATTTAAGATTGCTGATAGCCGCAACATTCTTTATAAAACTTTCTTCGGATGCGCGCCACGCCAAAGCAGCCGATGGGAAGAACCCCCAGCGTTTATCGGGTGCAAAACGCGAAGAGCCATCGCTACGCATGGTTATGGTAGCTAAGTACTTTTCATCAAACGTATAATTTAAACGCCCGTAAAACGAGGCCAGGGTTGATGCAACCGCATAAGAGGCGTTTGGCCCGTGTTCCTGCGCACCGCCAAGGTTATTATACCCCAATATGGCCGACAGATTTTTTGAATCGGCTGTGGTGTTCTCATAATCTGTTTGCGAGGCCGAAAACCCACCCAACAGTACAAATTTATTTTTATTTAAATTGTAGGTATAAGTTGCCGTATTCTCTGTTTGCAGATAACGTTTTTTACCGTTGAATTTTGTTGCATGGCCACCGGCTGTATAATGTTGGCCCATACGGCCATCCTCGTACGAATTAACATTGAAAAACTCCAGTTCGGCACCATTATCAGAACGGATCTTTAGATTTTTTACCGGTTCGATCTCAAAATAGGCCGACCCAACAGTACGGCTTTTATTTGTACGGCGGTCAAGCAGGTCAACAATAGCTACCGGGTTGGCCTTTGTGTTTAAAAATCCGTCGAAATAATTACCGTTATCGGTATAAATAGGTGCGGTTGGCTGCGAACTTATGGCGCTAAACATAGTGCCGTATCCCGAATCTGATTCTTCATTTATATTTTTCAGGGCCGATTCTGTAATGTTAAAGCGCACACCATACTTAAGCCAGTCTGTTGTTTGCGCATCCATGTTATACCTGATGGTACCTTTTGTAAATGCCGAGTTTTTGATGGTGCCCTTTTGGTCGTACCAATCTACGCCCAAAAAATGTGTTACTTTTTCATTACCACCACTTACTGATAAATTATAGTTTTGGTAATTGCCGTTTTGGGTAACTGCGTCTTGCCAATCGGTTGATTTCCCACTGCTTAACAGCCTCAACTCTTCTGATGTCCACTGATAATTAGGTATAGCAGTAGATGCCAGCTCGTAGTATTGCTGTGCGTTCATCAGGTTTTGCTTGTTCAGCATACGCTGGGTACCGCCCGTAGCGGTTAACGTAACCTTACCTTTGCCTTTAACACCTTTTTTGGTGGTTACCAGCACCACCCCGTTTGAGCCACGCGAACCATAGATGGATGATGACGATGCATCCTTAAGGATTTCTATCGATTCGATATCATTGGGCGACAAATCTTGCAAACCGCCCTCTATCGGCATACCATCAATAATATACAACGGTGCATTACCCGCCATTAATGATCCCAGCCCCCTGATCACTACATTGGCATCGCCGCCCGGCTTAACCGAACCTGTGGTAACATACACCCCCGGGGCCAAACCCTGTAAAGCACTTGTTGCCGTACCTATACGGGCATTAGACAGTTTCTCTGGCTTTATAGAAACAACAGAGCCTGTAAGATCGCTCTTTTTTACAGAGCCGTAGCCTATGGCTACCACCTCGTCGAGGTTTATTGCTTCAGCAACAAGGGTTACATTTATTACGGTTTCGTTTGTAACAGTAACCGTTTTTTTGAGCATGCCAACAAATGAGAATTGCAATACATCTCCTTTTTTAGCTGTGATCTTATAATTCCCGTTCACATCTGTATTGACGCCTGTAGTGGTACCTACAATAATTACGGCAGCCCCGGGCAATGTTACATTTTGGGCATCGATAACCGTACCGGTTACCGTTACCTGCGCTTTTAGCACCCCCATACAGAAGATGCCGAGCACCAGCAATAATATTTTCTTTTTCATAATTTCTTTTTGGATAATGGTTATAGATATTTTAGAATGCGCGCACCGCCCTTACGCCAATTGCCCAGCTTTCTTTATCAGAGTTACCCGATACAATGTTCACCGATTCGTAAAAGTTGACGTAATAGGCCGACCAGCCCGCGGCATCGCCATCCCCCTCGCTTGATGACCAGTAGTTGTTGGCGGGCATACCGGCACCTTTACTTTGCAAAAGGTCCTTTTTCTTAAATATTGCTATCAGTTCTTCCTGCGATGGTAAAAACCAGTCGGTATATGTATCGCTGCCTTCGGTAACAACCAGCTCATCACACAATTCTGCTGCTGTTTTTTTATTATTCCAGCTACCATTACCCTGCCTGAAAGCGGCCAATTTTGCTAATAGTTTAGCGGTGTTATCTTTCCCGGCGCCAATGGCTTTACTTGTACCGGCAGCCCCGGATAAAGCCACACCTGGCCCAAATTGCTGTACGGGTGTACCGGTATTTGTTTTATTTACAATAAGGCCATGAATTTTTGTGGCATCTGTCCAGAAAACAACGCCTCCGCCAATAACATCCCCAACATTGGCTTCTATGTTAATAGTACCAAGGCTTGCTTTGCGGTTTGTGCGTGTTACAATTACGTTGTTAACGCCATAACACTCTTCGGGCAGCGTAAAGGTTATTCCATTGTCAGTAGCAACACCGGTTATACTAATTACTTTATCCTGCGAATAAAAACCGGCGGTTAACTGTATTACATCGCCATCTTCAAATCCTTTTCCGGCAATGTTCACCTCGCCACCGCGTTGAAAACTCACGGTTGGCATCACCACATCATCAAGCGGGATTACAAAGGGCACAGATAGCTCACCATCTAATGTGGTTTGCTTGCCCGCACGTTCTATGTTAACCACATAAATACCGCCGGCATCTCTGGGGACAATAAACTGTAAATAGTCGTTTGTAACTTCTTTTACTTCAACCTCAACAGCTCCTGTGGCGTTTTCAATGGTTACTTTATCGCCATTGGCAAATCCCTTACCGCGCAGGGTGGCAACTTTACCCGGCATGGCATCATTCTCGTTAGGGAAAACAACCGATTGAATTATTGGCGCGATAGGAACCGGTACTACGGTATCCTTTTTACTGCAGCTCATTACAGAACTGCTCAGTATCGCAAAAAGAAGCAGATACGTAAATAATTTTTTCATTTAATTAATAGCTTTAGGTTATAAAATTGGTATAGGTATAAATTGATAATAGGCTAAACTCATTTTAGGAAGAGGAGGACCCGGCAACTATTACCAGGCCAATGCCCGCTACAAAAAGCGCAAACATGGTTGCAATAAGGTACCCAACAGATTTGGAGCTCCCTTTAAACTCGCGCCAGATAAAAACGCCCCATAAGGCCGCAATTAAGGTTGCACCCTGGCCTAATCCGTAGGATACTGCAGGGCCCGCCTTGCCAGCGGCAATAAGGTTAAACAGGTTACCCATACCCCATATGCAACCGCCCAGTATCCCTACCAGGTGGATGCTGAACCCACCTTTAAAGTATTCTGAATATGAAATGGGCGGCCCTTCAAATGGCCTGCGCATAATTACGGTGTTAAAAAACAGGTTGCTTATTAATATACCGGCAGCAAATACAACAAAGGCTGTGTATGGTGTCATTTTACCGGCGGCAGGGCTCACAAAGTTCTCCAGATCCATACCGGCGGCAATAAAAGGGTAAAAGGTTGACATAAGCACACCGGCCAATGCCGATATAGCTATCCATTTACCCACGTTTTTACGGGAGGTATCGCCTGCATGTTTACCATAGGCTATTGCATTAACTATTATAGCAAGTGTTACCAGGGCTACACCTAAAAACAGTAGTACAGGGTTACCCTTGTTTAATAATATATAGTTAATTATTACACCAATAATTAAAGCAAGCCCTATCCCTATTGGGAAGGCTACCGCCATACCGGCACCTGCAATTGCGGCGGTAAGTAATATGTTTGCCAGGTTAAAAACAAACCCGCCAATAAGCGCACTGCGGATATTGGCCGTATCGGCCTGCGAAAGATCATTTAAAAATGACCTGCCCAGTTCGCCATGGCTGCCCATGGTAAAAGCACCTAACAACGAGAACAGAAATATGCCTATTACATAATCCCAGTAAAACAGCTCGAAACGCCATTTTTTTTGAACCAGTTTTTGCGTATTAGCCCATGAGCCCCAGCACAGCATGGTTATAAAGCAAAATGCTATTGCCCAAACGTAATTTTCTATTATGAACATAATTTTAGGTTTATAAGGATCATTGGTAAATCCTATGGTGAACTTGTACTGTTTACATAATGCTATTCAGGAAGATCTCGTTACGGTATGGTATTGAAGACTGCGCTCCCAACCGTGTTACCGCAATAGAGGCTGCAGAGCAGGCAAAAGTAGTGGCATCAACTAAATCTTTTCCTTCTGCCAGGGCTACTGCAAGCGCTCCATTAAAAACATCGCCGGCCGCGGTAGTATCAACCGTTTCAACTTCGGGTGCAGGTATATGATGGAACTTCTCATTTTCCAATATTACTGCGCCCTGTTTACCAAGGGTAATAATTACGTGCTTTACGCCCAGGTTATGCATAAACTGAGCGGCCTTTTTTGCGTCATCAATATTATTTATTTTAATGCCGGTAAGCATTTCGGCCTCATTTACGTTAGGCGTAATAATATCTATCAGATGAAAAAGCTTTGATACATGTACATTTGCCGGTGCCGGGTTAAGTATTACCATAATGCCTTTTGAGCCCGCGTACCGTGCAGCAAATTCTACCGTATGCATGGGTATCTCTAACTGTATAAGTAATATTTTACCCTCGGGATATTTCTTTAATGCCGCCTCAACATCAGTTGGCTCCAGTTTGGCATTTGCCCCGGGCGCTACTACAATACTATTCTCGCCAACCGCGTCAACCGTTATCAGTGCTATGCCCGATGACGAACCCTCGTCAGACAGGATGCCGCCGGTATCAACCCCTTCTTCATCAAATAACTGGGAGGACTGCCTCCCAAAAATATCGTCGCCTATTTTGGCAACAAACACCACATCGCCGCCAAGGCGCGCCACTGCCACCGCCTGGTTTGCACCTTTGCCACCGGGATTCATAAAAAATGTTCCGCCTAATACGGTTTCGCCTGGTTGCGGTATATGAGAGGTCTTAACAACCATGTCCATATTCATGCTGCCCGCAACAATAATTTTGTTGGTCATAAATTAGTTCCAGAAATAAATTTTGTAGGTTATAATATAAAACCAAATATATACGGGTAAAACATTATATATTCACCATAATTATTATATTCTATTAATTTCAAAATACACAATAAATAAATTATTAATTACAAATACATCATAATCAATAATTTATGAATTTTAAAATAACATAAGGTATATAATGGTTAAACCCGAACTTGAAAAATTAATTCGTTCATTATCAACTGCTGAGAAAAAAAAATTCAGGGTGTATTGTAATGCCTCTGTTGAGAGCAACAAGGATTATGTTACCCTATTTGACATGATATGTGCTAATGATGTGCAGAAGAATGAATCGGCAGAGGAGGAGTTTAAAAAGCTGCTGCCTGGTAAATCGTATGAAAACACAGCTGCTTATTTATTTAAGGTGCTTACAGATATGCTGTTGCAATTACGCGTTGAGCAGGACAATTGGTTTTTAAGGCACCAGGCGCTGATGAAAGCCCGGCTTTGTTTTGAACGTTCATTACCGGCCAGGGGGTTAAAGGAATTAAAGAAGGCCCAGAAACTTGCTAACGAATCGCAGGATAACCTGGTATTTTATATGGCCGCAAGGATGGAGCTAAACCAAATTGCAGATACTGGTTTCACTAACCTGGCCGAACAGGAACTGGTTGATATGCAAATGAAGGCAAAACACAGCCTGCAGGTTTTGCGGCAGGTGCAGGAACATTATTCGCTTTACGAACTGTTAAGTTACAGGCTTTCGCTGCCGCAGGTAAAGTTTAAGGATAACGACAGAAAAAAACTGAACGATTTGGTATTAAGCGAACTGAGTTTAACAACCCGGGGCAGCCAGCATCAGTTCGAGTCAAAAAAACTACACCTGCTGTTTCAGTCTTTCTTTTTTATACACACCGGCGATTACCAATCAGCGCTTAAAATATTTAAGCAGTTAAACGGCATTATAGAACTGAATGAGCCACTTTGGGGCCACCCGCCTTATGATTACCTATCTGCACTGGAAGGCTTCCTGAGCAGCCTTAGAAACATAAAATATTACCAAGACATGGAATACTTTATTGGGAAGGTAGAGCATTTGGCACAAAAACAATACACCGAGCATTTTAGTATGATGGTGCAGCAAACCGTATACCTTTATAAAATAATTGTATTAATTGGGGAAAAGGATTATAAAGAGGCAGTTAATTATTTTGAATCAATAAAACAGAATATCCCTTTAGGGGCAGGGGTAACAAATAACGAAAAACTGATGGAGCTTTTGTTTTTTGCAGGCCTGGCCTTATTTAAAACAGGCAACCTGCAAAAGGCCAACAAATATTTAATGTATGCCATTGATGCGAAAAAAAATCACGAGGCAAATTTTATATACCGCTTGTGTCGCCTGCTGCATATTCTTATCCACGCAGAACTTGATAATATAGATTACGTACAATACAACATACGCGCGTATAAAAGGGCTTTCTCTAAAAACAGTAAGCTTTTTGCTATAGAGAAACTTATCTTTAAAGTAATAACCTTCGACCCAAAACGCAGCAGCATTGTACGAAAAAAGGTTATTTTGAAACAGCTGCAACCCAAACTGCTGGCAATTGTAAATGATAAACAGGAACAGCAGCTTTTAAACTTCTTTGATTTTACAGAGTGGATAGCCGCAAGCCTGGCATAGTAGCTATAGGTTAGAAACTCCGGTTTCAGATTTGGGTATGGGCGGATACTGGGTTAATGTGTAAATTTCATGGAAACAAAAAACCCCACTCGCCAGAGTGGGGTTAAATCATTGATTTTCAGTGCTCCTGAGGCTGGGCTCGAACCAGCGACCCTCTGATTAACAGTCAGATGCTCTAACCAGCTGAGCTACTCAGGAGTATTTCCTGTTTGGAGTGGTGCAAAAGTATGATTTCTGAGGTAATTTCACAATATTTGCACAAAAAAAAATTAAAAATATTTTACATGAGTTTGTTAGTTATTGGTACTGTGGCATTTGACGCAATTGAAACCCCCTTTGGGAAGACAGATAAAATTGTTGGAGGGGCCGCAACTTACGCAAGTTTAGCCGCTTCGTACTTTTATGACAAGATAAAAATAGTTGCTGTAGTAGGCGACGATTTCCCGCAAGAGGATATAAAGGACTTTAATGCCCATAACATTGATACGGAAGGCCTGCAAATAAAAAAGGGCGAAAAATCATTTTTTTGGAGCGGCAAGTATCATAATGATATGAACAGCCGCGACACCTTAGCTACCGAGCTGAATGTGTTAGCCGATTTTGACCCTATCATCCCCGAGGCTTACCAGGACTGCGAATACCTGATGCTGGGCAACCTTACCCCACAGGTACAGCAAACAGTTATTAAACGCCTTAAAAACCGCCCTAAGCTGATTGTGATGGACACCATGAACTTTTGGATGGACATTGCTATGGACGATTTGCTGGAAACCATTAAAATGATTGATGTATTAACCATTAATGATGCAGAGGCGCGCCAGCTATCGGGCGAATACTCGTTGGTTAAGGCAGCCCGCAAGATCCTTACGATGGGGCCAAAATACCTGATCATTAAAAAAGGAGAGCATGGCGCATTATTGTTCCATGAAGACAAAATCTTCTCGGCCCCTGCCCTTCCGCTGGCCGAGGTGTTTGACCCAACCGGCGCAGGTGATACTTTTGCAGGCGGCTTTATTGGCTATATGGCTAAGGTGGGTACCGTTAACTTCAACAACATGAAAAACGCCATCATATTTGGTTCGGCGCTGGCATCATTCTGCGTAGAGAAGTTTGGTACAGAGAAGATCAAAAACCTTACCCCGGATGAAGTAAGCGCCCGTGTACAGGAGTTTGTACAGTTGTCGTCTTTCGAGATAAACTAAAAATAGATGTGCAAATTACGGATGTGCAGATGTGCAAATTAAATTGCTTACATCTGCACATCTATAATCTGCATATTCGCACATTTGCTAATACTCCAGCCATTTTTTTATTTTGAGGCCTACTATATCGCCTTCGGCATACTTCCCGCTCTCATCGTTCACCACGCGCAGTATGCTGCCATTATTCTCCAGTATCAGGTCTTCATAAAAACCTTTAAACAACACTTCTTTCACCACCCATTTGCTGGTTTTAAGGATATTGTTGAGGCGGATCCACTCCGGGTATATCACTACATAGTCTTTTCCTGTCGCAATACCACATGCTTTAGCTTCTTCGGCATTTAGCACGTTGCAATTGGTAAGCAGTTCGGCAGTATATAAATTAAGCGGGTTTTGATACAGCGATTTGGGGCTGCCGCTTTCTACTATTTCGCCTTGTTTTAGCACAATCAGCTCATCGGCCATAGAGAGCACCTCTGCCGGGTCGTGCGATACCATTACCACCGTAAGGCCGGTTTCCTTTACTATCTGCCTGATATCGTGCTGCAGGCCCTCTCTAAAAGATGTATCCACCTGGTTAAAGGGCTCGTCAAGCAACAGTACCTCGGGGCGGGTAATAATGGCGCGGGCTATGGCAACACGCTGCTTTTCGCCGCCGCTCAGGTCGGCAACACGCTTGTAGGCCAGCTGCATCATGTTCAACTGGGTAAGTACCTGCTCGGTTTTCTCTTCCTTAAGCTTTACGTTGGTACTGGGCAGCATGCCCGATACGTTGTCCCAAACACGGGCAAAAAGGTTTAGGTCATCGGTATGCTGGGTTACCATTTTCATGGCATCATGGCCGGGTATCAGTTTTTCTTCGGGTCCCCAAATACGTTCACCCTTAAAGTTTACGGTACCCTCACCGGGCGATAACAGCCCGTATAACAACCGCAGCAACGTGCTTTTACCGCTACCGCTGGCGCCTATTATGGCGGTTATTTTGCCGGGGATGATCTCGAGCGAAATTTGTTTAACGCCCGATGCTTCGGCCCCGCTATATGTTTTGCTTACTTTATTTGCCTGTAAAAAAGGTATAACTGCCATTGCTGCAAAGATAACCGGGATTAAGCAGATTTAACAGATTTTTAGGATTTTGAATAGAAGCCTGTGTTTGAACCCGCATTAAACGGATTTAATTATTCCAATAAAATCCCTTAAATCGTATCAATCCGATAAATCGCGGTTTACCACCCAACACTCATGCCGAACGAGAAATTACGCAGGCCGTCCTGTGCGGGGCTATTCTCAAACATATTATTGAAATAGTATTTACCAAATACGCCTATTGCGCCATAACCCACACGTAACGATGCGCCGTACCTGAATTTAGAGAAATTGTAGTTACCGCCCAGTTTAAAGTCGCCGTTCTCTTTGCTCTCCTGTTTCAGGCTGCTGCTTATCAGCACGCCCATTTCGGCAGCCGCTACAAAGTGGAACCTTCTGCCGTCGTCGTCGTCACGGGTGCGGAAATCAAACGCTACGGGCACACGTATATAAGTTGCCGAAAGGCGGTTCTTATCGTATTTAATATCGTCCTGCGTGTAACTTAACGGGGCCTGGTCGCGCAGGATGGTGATGCTTTGGCGCAGGCGCAGGTTTGTCCAGTCGAACCCACCCGCGGTATAGATCCTGAATGAGCTGTTGAAACGGTATCCCAGTTGGATCACATCAAAACCTATATTACTGCTTCTCCATGAGCGGTAGCTCAAAAACTGGTTGGCCGGCGAAAGGTTAAAACTGCCATTATCATTTAAGGTGGTTAAACCAATATCAAACCTTGTTAAGGTGATACCGAATGAAAACCCGGGTGCTTTTTTAGCGGCATAGCTGGTGGTATCGTTAATATTAACCTGCGATACATCATCGCCAAAACCAAGGCGGATCCTTGTATGGCGGGTTTTAGTACTATCGGTAGTGGTTGTTTTAACACTATCTGTTTGCGCAAACACTGCTGTTGCTGCCAGGCATATTATAGTTGTAAAAATAAGGCGTTTCATATATGGGGTAAATTTATACTATTTATCTTCTTTTTTTATTTTAATAAACCCAAGGTTAAGCCCGGATACGATAGATTCGTCCTCATCCTTCGTGCTCGAAAACTCTATCAGTTTATCCTTGCGCTTATCAACCTTGCTCACTACAACGTTTATCAGGTCGCCAAGGCTGCGGATACGGTGCTTTTTTGCGGGCTCCGCAGCCACAGTTTTAGGTATTGTTACCGTTTGCGCCGCTAAGGTATTTGATTTAAAAGGCATATCCTCAGGTGCATCTATTTTTTCGAGTATCGGCGTGCTTTTGTCAGGCACTGTAAATTTTATAACCTCTGTTGATTGATGGGTTGCCTGTGCCAGTTGCTGCCCGGGCCCGGTAACTACCAATACCGGGGCAACAGGTAAAATATTTTTTTGTTGTTTAACCTTTCGTATTTTTTGCTTACGCGATATTACACTTGTGTTTAATGCCATAACCTGCTCAGCCTGCGGTTGCGTTAATTTTGGCGATGCTGTTTCTGGTGTTATAACCACCTTTGCAGGTTTATCGTTTTTAACCACGGCCACTTGTACCGGCCTTTTAGTATTATTTTTTGTTTGCGATACAAAGTACAACCCGGCTGATAATAAGAGCAGCAAGCTTGCAGCTATGGATAAATAAGCTTTTAACGGCTGCTTTTTCTTATCCAACTGTGATGTTACATTACCCCAAACTGCGGGAGAAGGCTCTACCTCAAAATCATCAAACCCAGACCTGAATAGTTGGTCAATTTCTTTATCCTGCATATCCATATCTTTTATTGTCCATTTTCACTATCTGTTCCTTTAAAATAGCCCTTGCCCTTGATAGCTGCGACTTTGAAGCCCCCTCGCTGATGCCCATTATTTCAGCTACCTCCTTGTGCGAGTAGCCATCAATGGCATACAGGTTAAACACCATCCGGTACCCCGGCGACAGGGCCGTTATCATTACCAGCAGGTCTTTGGCTTCTAAACTACTGCTGGCAGCTGCATTAACTGATGGTTCGTGCCCTGCGGTATCAATGTCAACCACCTGCATCATTTTATGGTGTCGGCGGTAATACTCAATAGAGCTATGTACCATAATACGCCTTACCCACCCTTCAAAAGAACCATCGCCCCTGTAATCGGCTATTTTCTGGAACACTTTTATAAATCCGTTCTGCAACATATCCTCAGCTTCCATCTTATCGGTAGCATACCGCATACAAACCCCCAGCATTTTTGAGGCGAACTGCTTATACAGCAACTCCTGCGCCTTACGCTGACCGGCCTTGCAGCACTGCACCAGATGATCTATAGTAGCTTTAGGTTCCAAAAACATCATTTAACAGTTAGATGTTAAGGACTACCATTTGGTTGCATGGCTTATAAAATAAATTTTTGTTCGCTTGATGCGTGGTTCAAAAGCCCAAAACTGAGCGGCGTTTAAAAGTAAAATATTTGCTTACCATAATTGATGAAAAGCAGGAAAGATATCTGGGTCAAGCACAATTTAAGACTGTGACAATATGGCAGGCAAGCAACAAATGAGATTGTTACCTAACCTGGTGAATGATGGAACTTTAAAAGCGAATAAAAGTCAAAAAAAAGCGAATGAAAGCGATTTAAAGTCGAAAAAAGGCGTTTCAGATCGCTTTCATTCGCTCTATTTTTTCTCTCTGAAATATTTATAGATCTTCACCGCCGACATGATGATGAGGCTGAAAAGGATGATGCCGATTACCCCGAAGATCCAGTTAAGGGCGCTTTTAAGCACCACCAAAAATACGATAGCAAACAGGATAATGGTGGCCAGTTCGTTCCATAAACGGAGTTGGATGGAAGTCCATTTAAATACCCCTTTTGCCATTTGTTTCATTATCTTTTGGCAGATGAAGTGGTAAGCAATGAGCCCTATTACAAAAGTGAGCTTTACATGCAGCCAGGGCATTTTCCACAAGGCGGGGTTAAGGTGCAGCATGGTTGCCCCTGCCGCAATCACAAAATACATGCTTGGCGTGGCGATGATCCACCACAGTTTTTTCTCTATGATCTCGAACTGCTCTGATAGGATGGTTCGTGCAGGTTCGGGTTTGTCCTGCGCTTCGCGATGGTAAATAAACAGGCGCACAATGTAAAATAGCCCTGCCATCCAGCAGACTACAAATATGATATGTATGGCTAAAACGTATTGGTACATTGTTATTCTTGGTATGTCATTGCGAGCTGTAGCGCGTCAATCTCAGAAGCCAAACGGATATGCTGAGATTGCAGCGTCGCTACGCTTCTCGCAATGACATTTTTATTATTAGTATCTGAACTCTTTTATCACTTCAACCGCGTATTTCACGTTATCAAACGGAATATCAGGCATAATGCCGTGGCCCAGGTTAAAAATGAACCCATTTTCGCCGCGCATACGTTCAAACAGGCGGTGGATGCGATCTTTTATAACCGATTTATCGGCATAAAGAATGTGCGGATCGAGGTTACCCTGTACGGCAATATCTTTTGGTAAACGTTTCTTGATATCCAGCAGATCAACATTCCAGTCGATAGATATTACATCAGGTTTGGCTTCGGCCATCAACGGTGCAAATACCGAACTGCCTTTACAAAACGATATCACCGGGATATCCTTCCTGTTTAGTTTGCTGATGATCTCAACAATATAACGGTGCGAAAATTCGGTATAATCATCCCATGATAATGCCTGTGCCCAGCTATCAAAGATCTGTACAGCGTTAACACCGGCAGCAATTTGCAGGTTAAGATAATCGGCAGTAACGGTTGCAATTTTTGAGAGTAGCTGATGCGCCATTTCCGGATGGTTATGCAGCATTAGTTTGGTCAGTTTAAAATCTTTTGAAGATCCGCCCTCAACCAGGTAGCTCATAACGGTAAACGGCGCCCCTGCAAAGCCTATCAGCGGGATACTGCCGTTAAGGCGCTGCTGAATAACTTTTATAGCATCCGCTACATATTGCAACCTGTCGCCAACGTTGGTTTGCAACGCATCAATATCAGCTTGTGTGCGTACCGGGTTGGCAAATTTAGGGCCTACGCCCTGGGTAAAGCTGAGGTCGCCGCCCATGGCTTCGCCGGTAACTAAAATGTCTGAGAATAAGATGGCGGCATCAATACCTAACAGGTCAACCGGCAGCATGGTAACATCGGCAGCCAGTTCAGGTGTTTTGCACATCTCCAGGAACGAGTACTTATTCTTGATCTCCCAATACTCGGGCATAAAACGGCCTGCCTGGCGCATCATCCATACGGGTGGTCGTTCTGTTTTCTCTGAAAATGCGGCTTTTATAAATAACGAATCTTTCATAAATCTTGTAGAGAAGCCGTAGCTGGCGCCTCTGTACGGTTTGTATATTTGATAAAGACGCGAGTACCGCGCCATTACGGTTTATTTGTGTTTCCTTAATTCCTGCTCAACCTTTTGGATCACATCCTTCATTTTGGCAGTTATGTTATCTTTATGTTTATCGGTTAGTTGCAGGTATGCTGCAGCCTTATCATAATTACCGTTACGGATGTTGATATTTGCTACGTGCACTAATGCGGCCACATGGTCGTTAGCGGTACGCAGCGGGTACAACGCAGCTAATTCGTAGTGCTGTTCGGCTTCGGCGTAGTCACGCTTTTGCAGGCATACCCCCCCATATATAAACTCATAAAATCCGCGTCGCTTTTTGCTCAGCCAATCGGGATTGGGCACCTGTTTTAAAAGGCTTTCGGCTTTTTCATAATCTTTTAAATGGAAAGCCTTCGCTGCCAGCACAATGGTATTTTGCTTAAAATACCCCCATATAAGCAAGGCAATAAACATTATAGCCAACCCAGCCAGCTCATAAACCTTCATTTGAAGGCTAACGGCCAGCATTATTACAAAAAGCCCGGCTACTAATATTCGTGCCCTGTTTGTAAACATGTATTAGTGCTGGTTATCGGTAAATTTATAGCCTACGCCGCGTATAGAGTGAAAGTAAACCGGGTTTTTAGGGTCCGGTTCAAAATACTTACGGAAGGTTAATATAAAATTATCGATAGTGCGGGTTGATGGGTACACATCGTAGTTCCAAACAGTTTCCAGGATCTGCTCGCGCGATACGGCCTCGTTACGGCGCTCTATCAACAGTTTCAGCAGCATGGTTTCTTTTTTGGTAAGCGGGGTGATGCTTTCATCGCCATTAACCAATTCAAACGAGTTAAAGTGAATGGTTTTATCGCCAATTTTATAGCTGTTAAACTCCTTCAGATCTTCCCCTTTAAGGCTGCGTTTTACCAGGTTGTTAACACGTAGTATCAACTCTTCCAGGTTAAAAGGCTTGGTCAGGTAATCATCAGCACCTTTTTTAAGGCCCGATATTTTATCTTCGTTTGTGTTTTTAGCGGTCAGGAACATAATAGGCACCTCAGAATTTTCAAGCCTGATGGTTTCTGCAACCACAAAGCCATCAATCTCAGGCATCATTACGTCTAATATTACCAGGTTAAAGCGCTCTTCTTTAAAAATCTGCAGGGCTTTTTTACCGTTGTTTGCAGTTGATACCTTGTAGCCTTCCAGCTCCAGGTTTAACTTAATGGCCTCTAACAAATGGTCTTCGTCTTCGGCTAATAAAATTCTTTTTTTGTTAAGCATGGTCTAATTGTTTAGGTTAATGCAAATACTACTTCAAATACGCTACCGGCAGGGCGGTTATCTTTAACTTTTATGCTGGCCTGGTGTTTATCTAATACCTCTTTTACAATGTATAAGCCTAAGCCGGTCCCTTTTGTATTACGTGTATCTTCACTGCCTACACGGTAAAATTTGTCAAAAATGCGGGGCTTCTCACTATCTGCAATCCCTATGCCATGGTCTGCCACCTGAAAGTAAACTTTACCATCCTTCTCAAAAAGCTTTACATTAACCGTTTCGCAGGGGCTTGAATATTTTACCGCATTCTCCACCAAATTGGTCACTACAGATGTTAGGGCGAACTTATCGCCAGTAATTTCAATTTTGGGTTCTATCTCCGCGTTAATGATCTGCTGATTGCAGTCGCACTTGCTTATTTGCAGGCGGTTTACAATACTATCAACCAATACCGACATGTTAAACTTTGCTTTAGGGAAAGTATATGAGCGGTTATCAATTTTTGCTGCCAGCAGCATATTCTCAACCATATCATCCAAACGCTCTACATCCAGCAGTGATTTATCAATAAAGTTCAGGATCTGTGTTTTTGTAAGGTCGCGCTTCTGGATGGTTTGAAGCAGTATTTTGATAGATGCCAGGGGCGATTTAAGTTCGTGCGTTACCGAAAGCAGGAAGTTCTTTTTCTGTTCCTGTAGCTTGGCATCTTTGTTAAGCGATTGATGCAGGAAGTATGCACCTACCAAAAACACCATTACAAACATCATCCCCTCGCCCATGATCATGCCCTTACGGCTTGGGTTAAGATGCACCAGCATATAACCCCACCATACCAGCTCTGCAACCGCATAAATGATAATGGCATAGAATATTACGAGTGTTTTTTTCATAACTTAATCAAGTTTGAAGTTGATAGTTTGTTGTTGGCGGCATGCTATGCAAGCTGCTAACCGGCAACTGCCAACTAGCTGAATACAATATCCAGACTATCAAATATAGCTGTTTTTGTTGTTTCTAAGTCTGCTGTTGTGTGAGCGGCCGATATAAAGCCAACTTCGTAGCCTGACGGGCCTAAATAAACACCCCTGTTAATCAGTTCGCGGTGCATTTCTTTAAATTTCGCCATGCTTGCCGGGTCAATTTGTTCGGCCGTGGTGATGCTTTCCTGGTTGGTAAAAGCAAACCAAAAAATAGAGCCGATGGTAAATATTTTTACCTCGTAACCACGTTCCGCAACAAAGCCCTGAATATCTTTCACAAAACCTGCCGTCTTGGCATGCAGCTCGTCATAAAAGCCGGGTTTTAATAATTCGCTCAATTGCGCAATACCAGCCGCCATAGCTACAGGGTTGCCCGATAAGGTACCCGCCTGGTAAACAGACCCAACAGGCGAGATATGATCCATCACTTCTGCCGATGCACCATAAGCCCCAACTGGTAAGCCACCACCGATAATTTTACCATAAGTGATGATATCCGGCTGGATACCATAATATGCCGCAGCGCCTTCAAACCCTACACGGAAACCCGAGATCACTTCGTCGAAGATCAGCATGGTGCCGTTATCGGTACAGATCTGGCGTAGGTAATCTAAATAATTCTGAGTTTGTAAAAGCAAACCATTATTTGCCGGAACAGGCTCAATGATAACCGCTGCAATTTGTCCTTTAAACTCTTCAAAAGCCTCCTGCAGGGCTTTTTTATCATCTAATGATACAACTATCGTTTCATCAGCAAAAGCCTTTGGTACACCTGCTGATGAGGTTTCGCCAAAGGTAACCAGGCCCGAGCCTGCTTTTACCAATAAGCTGTCTGAGTGGCCGTGATAACAGCCTTCAAACTTTAATATTTTATCGCGTTTGGTGTAACCCCTTGCCAGCCTGATGGCCGACATTACCGCTTCGGTGCCCGAGCTTACAAAGCGTATTTTTTCGATGAATTTATTGTTGCCGAGGATAAGTTCAGCCAGTTCGTTCTCCAACGCCGTTGGTGCGCCGAATGACATGCCTTTTTGCATCACCTCGGTCACCTTGTTACGAACCGACGCGTGGTTATGCCCTAAAATAAGCGGCCCCCACGAGCAGCAAAAATCTATAAACTCATTACCGTCGGCATCCCATATGTGGCTGCCATCGCCTTTTTCAATAAAAAGCGGTGTGCCATAAACAGATTTAAATGCCCTTACCGGCGAGTTTACCCCACCCGGGAAATAGGTTTTTGCTTTCTCGTACAATGCTGCAGATTTTGCTCTGCTTATATCAGGTTTGCTCATTTTTAGTTTTTTCCATCCGTCATTACGAGGTACGAAGCAATCTCCCGATAGGCATACCAACTATGCACAGTTCCGAGATTGCTTCGTACCTCGCCATGACGGGTTATATTATTTAGTTCCTACAACCATTTATTCAATAATACTTCTTTGGCGTGATACGTTAATATAGCAGTAGCACCGGCACGGCGGATGCTGGTTAATACTTCGGTAGTAGCCCGCTGCTCATTTAACCAGCCTTTTTGTACTGCGGCTTTTATCATGGCATATTCGCCGCTTACGTTGTAGGCTGCCACCGGCAACTCGGTATCGTCTTTTATTAATTTAATAACATCCAGGTATGACAATGCCGGTTTCACCATCAGGAAGTCGGCACCTTCTGCTTCATCCAAACGGGCTTCAATTAGTGCTTCGCGCTGATTGGCGGGGTTCATCTGGTAGGTTTTTTTGTCGCCAAATTTTGGGGCGGAGTTTAAAGCGTCCCTAAATGGACCATAAAACGCGCTGGCATATTTAGCCGAGTACGACATGATAGAAACTCCGGTAAAACCGTTATCATCCAATACCTGGCGGATGTAGCCTACGCGGCCATCCATCATATCTGATGGGGCTATGATATCGGCACCGCTGCGGGCATGGGCCAGGGCCATTTTGCCTAAAACTTCTAGTGTTTCGTCATTCAGGATCTGGCCATTCTCAACAATACCATCGTGGCCATCGCTGCTGTATGGGTCCATCGCCACATCGGTTATTACACAAGCCTCGGGAAACTCTTTTTTTACGGCACGAATGGCGCGCAGGTAAAGGCTCTCGTCGCGATGGCTTTCGGTAGCAAATTTATCTTTTAATGCTTCGTCGATATTAGGGAATAGATCGAATGAGTTTAAGCCCAGTTTCATGCAGCTTTCCACCTCACGCAGTAAATTATCAATCGAATACCTAAAAATGCCCGGCATAGATGCCACTTCAGTTTTCTGGTTCTCGCCATCCACAATAAACAGCGGGAATATCAGGTTAGCCGCGCTAACATGTGTTTCCTGCACCATCTGGCGGATAACTTCACTTTTCCTGTTTCTTCTTGGTCGTTGTAACATTTCTTTGAGTCCATAGACCATAGACGATAGTCCATAGTCTTATTAAATTATAAAAGAGAATCAAGTCTATGGACTATCGACCATTGACTATCGACTTCTCTATATCCCAAACACAGCCTCTGCCAGCCCAACTTCGTCAGGAGAGAAAGGCAGGGTGTACTTTACACCCATTTCATCAAACTTTTTACCGGTTGATTTACCAATAGCTATTACCTTTTGACCCGGCTCCAGCAGGTTATCGGCAAAGTAGGCCTCCACGTTGCTTGGGCTGGTAAACACCATCACGTCAGCGCCGCTTGGCTCAACCTCTTCTTCCAGTACGGTTTCGTAAACGGGCAGGTCAATTATTTTTGTTTCGGCAGATAAGCCCTGTTGTATACTCCTCATGGGGTTATCGGCACCGGGGAACAATATGGTTGTGCCGTTTGCCAGTTCGGCAAAATCAGCAGATACGTCCGCTGTATCATTGCTTTCACCAACAAAATCGGCAAAGTGGCCGTTGCGGCGCAGCATATCTTCGCTTCCGGCACCCATCACACCAAATTTTACCTTTTTAGGGAACTGGGGCAACAGTTTAAAGAAGTATTCGACCGCGTTTTTACTGGTGAAAAACACCCAGTCGATATTTTTTAAGATGTATGAATCAAACCTGGTAATAACCGGCACGGTACGGATAAGTGAACGCGCTTCTATCTCAATTTTATGTTTCTCTAACGCTTTACGGAAATAACTGGTTTCCGAAATATCGCGGGAGATAAATACCTTGTTAGGGAACTTCCTGTCTTTAGCAAAACGGGCTACTATTTTATCAGCAACACCATCAAGGGTATCACTTTCTATAAAGTACCTGTCAGGGAAACCCTCGCCATCTTCGGCCTTTGAGGTAAACACCTGGAATTTACCATCATCCCTGCGGCAATAAACGCCAAGCGGCAGGTGGCAGCCACCGCCAAACATTTTTAATACGCCGCGTTCTAAAGAAAGTTCTTCAGCTACATCCAGATGGTGCAATGCCTGTAGTATCTCAAATAATTCGGTGTTGCTCTCGCGGATCTGGATAGCCAGTGCGCCCTGGGCGGGTGCGGGTATAAACTCGGTTGGAGTTAATTCTTCCACATGAAATTCGCTCAGGTCTATCCCTAAACGGGTAACGCCTGCTTTGGCCAGCATAATAGCGTCGTAATTCTCATCGCGCAGTTTACCAATGCGGGTTGGTACGTTACCGCGCAGTTCATCTATTTCAAGGTCGGGGCGTACGGCAAGCAATTGTGCCTTGCGCCTATTTGATGATGTACCCACCATACCGCCATACTTTACGGATAGTTTTTGGCGCACATCAACACAATCTTTCAAGATCAGCAACAGTTCAGCCGGATCTTCCCGTTCTGAAACTGCTGCGATGATGAGTCCCGGAGGGTTTTCTGTTGGCAGGTCCTTGTGCGAATGCACAGCCAGATCTATAGTACCTGCCAATAATTCTTCTTCTAATTCTTTGGTAAAAAAGCCTTTGCCCTCCAGCTTATCAAAGCTGAGGTTAAGGATACGGTCGCCCTGTGTTTTTATAATTTTAAGTTCGGCGGTTATGTTAATTGCGGCGAGGCTATCCTTTACAAAGTTTGCCTGCCATAAAGCTAATTCGCTGCCACGCGTTCCTATTATTACTGTTCTGTCCAAGGGATAAATTTTTACAGCACAAATTTAATTTTTTATGCACAGTAATATAGTATTAATTAAGGATATGAAAGTAGGCTGACGGAGAAAGGCACGCTGTCGCGAATTTAGCGCAGCGTAACTCGTGACACGGCATGGCTAAAGCTTTCAGCTTTAGCGTCAATTTATTAATTTACCCATATGAGCAGCAATTATAAATTCCACGACCAGAAACGCCCATACTTCGTAACGTTTTCTGTAATAAGGTGGATCGATGTATTTACAAGAAGGGAGTACAAAGACATATTAGTCGACAGCCTTAAATATTGTATTAAAAATAAAGGTCTTGAATTATATGCATGGGTTATTATGAGTAATCATGTTCATTTGATCATCGGTACAAATAAACTACCTATGCATGATATTTTAAGGGATATTAAAAGACACACATATAAAATGCTGATAAAAGCTATTAGCGAGAATACGAAGGAAAGCAGGCGGGATTGGCTTTTATGATTTTTCGAGCGGGAAGGCGCTAAACTCGCGACAGCATTTGGAAATAATAAAGAAAATCGAAGCTTAGTTATTAATCAATATATCCTTCGCCATAATCATGGGAACGCTAATATATTTCTTTTCCATGTAGTTGATCACCTTCTCCAGTATCTCGCGCGATTCTTTATCAAGGCTTTGTACCTCGTCGGCAAATACAGTGTTCACCGCGTTGTTACGGATTTCTTTGATTTTCTCGGGTACCTGGCGCATAGCCAGTTCAATTTTGCGTTGTTTCAGCATCACCATAAACTCAGCAATATTTTGCTCTATGATAGCTTCGGCATGCACAAGCTCATGGTAACGTTCCTGCAGGTTCTTTTTGGCAATCTCGTTAAGGCTGTGTACCTCAATAAAATTCACATCAAATTGCTCCAGTACTTCGGGCGCGGTATCGTTAGGGATGGCAAGGTCGACAATTGTTTTCTTGTCGGTATCACCATTTAAAAGCGATTTATATATTTCGGTGGTGATGATAGGCTCAACTGCTGATGTACAGGTGATAATAGCATCAAAGCCACCTTTAAAGTTTTTTAGTTCGTCCAGTTCAAAAGCTTCGCCACCAAGGTCATCAGCCAGTTGCTGTGCTTTTGAAAGCGTACGGTTAAATACCGAGAAATTGGAGAACTTATGCTTTTGCAGGTATTTTGAAATATTGCGGTTGGTTTCGCCGGCACCGATAATCAGCACACGGGCATTTGAGCACAGTTTCAAATCCTTTAATTTACGATAGGCTAACGACACTACCGAAATTGGATTTTTTGAAATATTGGTGTGGGTGTAAACCTCTTTAGCCGCCTTTACAACGCACTCCATAACCAGGCGCAATTTATCGGCGGTGAGGCCGGCCTCGCGGCAATCGTCATAAGCTTTGCGTAATTGCGCTAAAATTTCTTTCTCGCCAACTATCAGACTCTCTAATGAGCATGAGGTGCGCAACAAATGGTTAAGCGCTTCTTGCCCTTCGTAAATAGAAGCAGCATCCAGGAAAGTTTGGGTAGAGTGCGAACACAGTCCCATTTGCATCTCGGTCAAAAAAGCCTCGGCAAATTCGCGGTCAACCTTGTGCTGGGTAGATAGTACAAATTCAACCCGGTTACAGGTTGATAAATAGAAAATTTCGTCAATGCCGAAATGGCTTTTAGCTGCATGAAGTTTTTCGGTAATATTCTCCTGGCATAGCACCAGTTTACCTAGTTCTTTCAGCTCGATCTGTTTATGTGTAAAAGCAATAACTTTTAAATACTTCAAAGCAGTTTCTATTTTGACCCAACAAAAGTAACATACCAATAAGGATGCAATGTCAAGGATATGTCAAACAGACGGATTTAGAATGATTA
>Ga0247741_1000032_pt1 | contig 130948 bp, 111 predicted proteins | sample UWRJL213509R2_FD_180945 | JGI IMG/M metagenome (GOLD analysis project Ga0247741, IMG submission 180945) | Plant litter microbial communities from Arlington Agricultural Research Station in Wisconsin, United States - UWRJ-L213-509R-2 | ecosystem: Environmental > Terrestrial > Plant litter >...
TCAGGACCAGCGTGTACGGCGTGTTGTACATCAGGATACGTAGTTCCTGTGCATCCTGGGCGGTAATGTAAAAGTAATAGGTCCTGTTTTGGTATTGGGCTGCGTAACGGGTTGACATGCGGTAAAAATAGCACGCTGGCCGATATCCATCAATAACAAGTTTTGAACAACAATCCAAGCGCGATGCCGTCGCTACCAGATAGAGGCCTGCCGGCAGACCAGATAAGGCCGGGTATTGTGCGCCGCAGGGAGCCGCCTTACCAGTAATGAAGGAAATATTGCATGTTTAAAAACTAAATTACCGCTGTTTTGGAATGAAATATACCGGTTTTGACCTGATTTATCCCCTCATATAAGCCCCAAAAGCAACGCTCCCGGTACCGTAGAACCCACTGCGGGGTACGATACCCGGGAAATGGGTAAAATACCCGCAGGCCGGTTTTTTTACAACTTGGATAGCAATTGGCGGTTGTGCAGATTTGAGGTATGAAATCACTCAGGTATTTAAAAAATAGCTTGTTCAGGAAGGGGCAGGGCAACAACCCGGCTATCTTCATCAGTCACAGTCAAGACGACCGGGAACAGGCCGCGATGGTCGTCAGCCTCCTTCGCGCGGCGTTTTGCCTGCCCGCTCACACTATCCGTTGTACGGGCGTGGATGGCTACCGCCTCGCCTGCGGGACCGATACGGATAAGACCCTAAAAAGGGAAGTGAGAGATTGTAAGGTGCTGATCGTTCTGGTGTCGGAGAGTAGCGCACAATCTGCTTATGTCACGTTCGAACTTGGTGCACGCTGGGTTTTGTCAAAGCCCCTGTTCCCCCTGTTGATTGGCGGGGGAAGCGCAGCCTTGTTAAAAGGGCCATTAAGCGGTTATAACGCTTTAAATGCCAGGGCTCCCGGGCAACTGGACCAAATGATTTCGGAGCTGGCACGTCTCCTGGGCCTGTTTCCTGAACCACCCGCGGTTTACCGGGAGGTCATACAGGCATTTCAAACCAACGGTCATTAAATGATCTTCCGGTCTTTGCAGTAGGCGATCAATTGTTCATTCTTGGTAAAACCAAGCGATTCTTTGATCTGGTTGAAGCGTTTTTCTATGCTGCTCAGGCTTGTCGGTTTCATCCCCTGTTCTTTCAGGTAATCCGGGATCTTTTTTTGGAACGTTCCCTGGGCCAGTTGCCCGATGATCGCTATATCGTAATTACTAAACTTGAAGGCGTTCTTATTCCGCACGGCCTGCTGAAAGGCGGCCGGGATATATTTCCGGCCCTTAGCAATGCTTTCCAAAGCAGTTTTCAGGTCCAGGGTATCCGTCCGACCTTTATGGACATAACCATCTATGGCAAGTTCCTGAAAAAGCCCGTTGACCACCGCGACGCTTGGCTCCGCGGAGAATACCAGGACCTTCAGGTCCGGTTGCTGGTCCCTTGCCGCCCTGATCAATTGTGCGCCATCACCCAGCTGCTGCTCCCTTCCGTCATCAACAAAAGACAGGTCCGTGATCAGCAAATCGAACGGCGCCCCGTCACGCACGCCGTTTTTTAACCTCAACAGGGCGTCGTCACAATAATAGGCATACTTAACATTGGTGATCTCCAGCTCCTTTAATGTCTGCTGCACCCAAAAATTGGTGCTTTGCTGGTCTTCCGCTATGAGTACTTGATCGAACATAATTTTGGCTTTAAATAACGGTAATCGCGATCTGAATTTCCAAACCTTTACCAGCGCTGCTGACAAATTTAATTTCACCACCAATAGCATTTATACGGTTTCCCGTATTTTTCAAACCGTTTTTCGGTACATGGCCATCTTTAAAGCCAATCCCATCGTCCACATACGTAACCAGGCAGGAGCCTTCCTGTTGCGTGAACCTGACCAGGACATTACGCGCGCGGCTATGCTTCTGCATATTCACCATTAGCTCCTGTAAAACATATTTAAGTTCCGGCTTTGACGCCGCGGGCAGCTTCTGCCAGAATTCTTTTTCGTTGCCCACCAGAACGACAGCCGTCCCTTCGTTCGCAAAACCGGTCAGCAGATCATCCATCTTTTCCGTAAAATATTCATCCGGGTCCGTGTTTATCTCATAGGAAAGGTCACGCGCACGCTGATAGACCTCATCAATATTATCCTCGAGCCAGGATCTGTCAACCAACGGATCATGCTGAACCTTTTTCATAATACGGTAAATGTCATTGGCCAGCGTATCATGCACTTTTTTCGAATCCTTCTGCCTGGTTTCCTCTACCGCGTTCCGCTTGTCCAGTTCCTGTTGCTGTTTTCTTTTCCGGTACCAAAAGATCAAAAATGTCGCCCCGCAGATCATCAATATCAAGACGAACCCGAGCTGATACTTTTTCTCCGTGTTGGCCTTTTGCAATACCAGGTTTTCCGCTTTATTCTTTTCAACCCCATAGCGGATCAAAGCAAACTGGTTCTTCGCTGCCCTGCGGACGGACGCAATGCTGTCGCTTAACGCCTGATATTTTAAATAATAGGTTTTAATTTTTTCGGGAGGGGATAACAGGATCAGCTTCCGGACAGCCTCCAGCTTATCGTCCGGGCTTTGTAAACGGTCAGCCACGCCAAGCATTTTTTGCGCATATATAAATGCGGAATCCGGTTTTTCCGCGCTGTAAAAATCTGACAGATGGGCATAACTGGAATTCTGTCCCCAGGTGTCCTGCCTTTCTAGCCGGATAGCCAAAGCCTTTAAAAAATCAGGGGCCGCGTTGTAAGCCCGGTCTTTCAGCCACCTGGTGGCGGCCACGTTTGTTAATGCTTTTGCATGTTCAGTGGTGTCGTTAGCGGTCAGCTGCATGACCCGGGAAAAGACGGCAATGGCCTCATCATACCTTTTTAATTTCTGAAGGGCATTGCCTTTATTATTGAGGATATAATGCCGGAGATTTGAATCGGCTGCAAATTTTAATGCATGCTCGCTGTAGCTAAGGGATGCCGGGAAATCCTGCAGGTTAAAGCAGGCTATCGTCAGTTCGTTATAGGTTAACGCCAGGTAGTTCCTGTCTTCCGGCCGGCGTTCGTCAAGTGACTTCAACGAGAGTGTCAGGCTTTCCTGCGCACCATAATGATCGCCTGCATTGGATTGAAGGAGCGCCATATTGTAATAGGCAAGAGCGACCTGCCCCTTATCCTTCGAATTTTCTGCCAGTAGATTAAAATATAAAAAAGCGGAATCCTTGTTCGTACTGAGCAGGGCATACGCCTTTCGATAAGCCGCCCATGGATCAATATCCGCCCGTTTGCCGGTCTTCTGACAGGATGGGAAAAGCCAAACGGCCAGGAGCAATAAAAGTACAGGCTTTCTCACATGTTTTTTGCAACTAAATTAAACAAAATAAGGCACGCTTGCGTGCCTTATTTTGTTAGTTTGAATGTGGTGGCGGCGGCGGTGGCGGCGGCGGAATATGAGAAGTATCACCGCCGGTATCATCAAGTGTCGTCACCTGGCCTCCGTTATGGTTATTATGGTTATGGTTATGCGCAGGGCATGACAGTGCCATAAAAATGGCGAAAAATAAGTTGAACATCTTACTAAAAATTAAGGGTTAATGATGCTGCCTGTCCCCGGGACTATCCCGGGGATCCTGCAGATTAATTTTTGGGAAGTAGCGTTTGAAAACGGGAGCTTTGATCTGCTTCCCAAGCCGGATACCGGCCCCCGCTTTCGTCGCGCTGTTTAATCATTTTTCGTGCACTGCCCCGACCGGCCGACCGGGAGTTGTTTTGATTATGAAGCAAATGTATAGTCGCTTAAAGCACTTATTTGCAGGCGGTTCCTGTCTTTCCTGTAAATCCTGTCCAATTCCTGTATGATTCCTGAAATACCTGTTTGGTTTACAAAAAATCAGTTAGCTTTAGGCCTTAATTTTTTTAAAATGTCTGAAAATGAATACCGGGAATTGGTATTGGCGGCGTTCGACCGCGCGTTTAAAGCCAATCGTTTATCGCAGGAACTGGTACTACCGACAGCCGGAACTTTAAAGGCCGAAGCCATCAAAGTTTGCAGCAAAAGGTTTGATCCAAATGATGAGACAGTCCTCGGCTCTTTTATTAAATCGGAACCGGGGGCAGCATCTTACCTTCGTGCGATCCAAAATTGCGATTACCAAATATTTAGACCATTAAGTACTTTTTTAAACGATCGTACAAGGGGTACTACTTTTAGAAATATTCAGCTACTGGCCTGGCTGATCGATTTTAGGCCACGACCCTTTCATCCCGCGCTTGTCATTCCGGCAGCTGGTGCAGCGGATCCTGAACCAATCATTTCTATACCGACGGGAACCGTACAGCCGGTATCAGGCCATAATACTCCTACATCCACAGAAATAAAAGATGATAAGCCTAATATTCCAATACCACTTAAGTTGGAGAAAGAAAAGAAACCCGATGGTCAGGGCGAAAAGTCAGATAAAACGATAGATAAACGATGGCTGATCGGGATCGCTACACTTTTGATAGGTGGGATGATGATCTGGTGGTTTTTGCCAGTCAATAACTGCATGTATTGGGACAACGATCATTATGTAGCGACTTCCTGTAGCGTCTCGAGGACAGATACGCCCCTGATCCGCCTGGACCCTGCCAAATTACGCGGGTTTCGACGGCTCCACCAAGTTGATACCCTGACCTATTATTCTGTAGATAAGCTTTGGTATGTACGGGTAGGGGGCATTATAGAAGTCTATTCAGCCTATGGAAAACATCCATTATATCCGGATAAGAAACTCGCGCCATTGACTTACTATGCGGTCAATGTTTGCCAGAAACAACACGGGTACTAATTGTATCACCATTACGGGAAACCATAAAGCGGCGTTCAGGCAGAACTTTATTTTTGCTTCATCAAAAATAAAGACGACATTCAGTTAAACTATTGAAGCCTAACCCTAAACGCTCATGAAAACCTTGTTCCTGCTATTGGCGCTTTCTGCGCATGTGCAGACAACACCCAAAACTAAGGTGTATATCTGTGACAGCCCAACCGCGAAAAAATACCACCTCCGAAACGATTGCCGCGGTCTCAGCCGCTGTACCCACAGCATTATCGAGGTCACTCTCGAAGAAGCCAAGAAACGAAAATTTGAACTTTGCAAGTTTGAGGACTGAAAAGATGCGGATGCTCTGGTGATAATTGCAATCACCAACACGTAAAGAATCTCTACGGTTTCCCGTAAAGAAATCCTGTGCTTTATATTTCTCTTTATCAAAATTTAATGACTATGATAACGGATACAATTAAAGCAATCAAAACAGGCCCAAAACGGGATAATGAAGATGGAACGCCAGATAAACGGCAGCGTGTGGATCCGCCCACAGCGCCCAAACACCCTGCTCTGAAACCACATGTACATAAACCAGGCGAAAAGAAGCGGTAGACCGTATTTATTAAAATCACAAGAATGAGAAAAGCCCGGGCACTTTGCCGGGCTTTTTCATTTTAGACTATCTGTACCATTACGGTTTCCCGTAAAGAATATTCAACCCTCCCGATATAATTGAATGGTCATGATAAATACGAAACATTTAATGAAGTTTCTCCGCTTTACGGGAAACCGTAAAAAGCCGTCCTTTCTGCCTGATATATTTGAACTGTTAATGTAATAACGTTATGTCAGCACCTAAACCTTATCATAATGAATTGTTTCACACACCAACTTCATCGTTTCAAGCTTTTCGAAGCAATAGATTACACCGCTCATTACTTAATCATTTATATTAAAAAAAACGATAGGAATACCAAATGAGAACAGTTATGCTTTTCCTTTCACTGGTTTGCACCAAGTCCTATTCTTATTAAATTATTATGGCAATTATAGATTTTGTGAACTGGTCGCCAGACAGTAATTATAATGTTTACGCTTACAAATACCCTGCAACCAATCTGAGCACTTACACGCAGCTTGTTGTACAGGAATCACAGGAGGCCGTCCTTTTTTCAAAGGGGCAGATCATCGGTAAGTTCGGGCCGGGTAAACACACCTTGAACACCGAAAACCTACCCTTGCTTCGTACACTTTACGGTTTGCCTTTCGGCGGCAAAAACCCGTTTATGGCAGAAGTCTGGTTTGTCAATAAAATAGAGCATTACAACCTGCCCTGGTCGATAGACAAAATGGATACACACGATCCGGATTATAATACGAATATCCCATTAACTGCCGGCGGGACCTATGGTTTGAAACTGACTGATACGGAAAAATTCCTCGTAAAAATTGTCGGTACCAAAACGAGCTACAGTCAAAGCGACCTGAACCAGCAATTTATTGGAGAATTTTTTACCAAGACCAAGTCAGGCCTGATGCAATTCATGATCGTGAATAAAGTCGGCCTTAAACAAATTTCGGCCTTTATCGATCAAATATCCCAGGCATTACAGTTAAGTATGGCTCCGTTCTGGGAAAACATCGGGTTTGAATTAACCAAATTTTATGTAACCGGCGTCGAAGTGGACAGCAATTCTGATGCAGGGCGCCGCATCCTGGACGCCATATCACGGCAAAGCGCCCAAGCCATCGGTGGTTATACCTGGCAGCAATCCCAGGCTTTCGAAGTAGCCCGGGACGCCGTGGACACTTCTGGTAACAGAAATGGGGGCTCTGGTTTACTTGGAGCAATGATGGCAGGCAATATGATCTCGGGCATGGGCGGCGGGGTAATGCAGCCGCAATACGTTCAGCCATCTTTTAGCCCCGGTCAGGCACCAATAGCTAACAACAATGCCCAACCATTACGCCCTGTACGGGATGTACACTGTTCGAATTGTTCCAGGAAATTTTCAAACAGCCTTAATTTCTGTCCGCATTGCGGCGATCCCTATACGCCCTGCCCAAAATGCGGAACAGATAACGATAAGAACGCTCAACGTTGTGTCAGCTGCGGCACCACTCTCAAGGAGGATAGTTGCCCGAATTGCAACGCTCCCGTGTCCCCTAACGCCGCCTTTTGTGGTAGTTGCGGTCATAATGCTAAAGAAGGGACTTGCACCCGCTGTGGTGTTGCCATTAAACCAGGTATCAAATTCTGCCCGAATTGTGGGCAAAAAGCTTAATTAAATGAAATCGAGAACATTTCTGATTATTTTCCTAACCTTTTTCGGCGAACTACTGATCGTATTGGGTATCCTGCACTTCAGCCATTTCGTTCCCCGCAACATCACATACATCAATATTGTGGTGACCTCATTTATTTTTCTTGTTTTGATGACGCGCATGATCTCCCCGATAACTTATCTGTCTGACCGGTCGCAAAAGGTATTCGCCGGTATGGGAATCCTTGGCGTTTCGCTTTTGTTATACAGCGGTGCAGCGATCGGGTTGATGTTTGTAATGAATGGGTTGTTGCCGCTTTCGTTTACGACGCAATTGCTCGTACATGCAGCATTATTTTTCCTGCTGGGACTGAGCGTATTTTTTTCCATGACCGCTAGCGATAAGGCGGGGTCGGTCCAAAGTATTATAATCAGCCAGCGTACCGGGCTGGATAATTTGCGTCGTATCGCCGCTGGCACCAGTGAAAAAGCGAGCCGTGCAGCCATAGCCCAGGCAGACAGAGACCGGATCCGTTCTGTCATTGCCTCCCTGCGTTACATCAGCCCGGCCGGAACGGCCGAAGCAGCGTACGTGGAGGATAGTTTACTGGAGGAATTGCAGCGACTTGACAGTCTCCTATCGGTCAAAGCGCCCGATCCGGAGCGTTTACAGGAAACCGTCTTAAATTTCGAATCGCTTTGCAGCCAGCGTAAACAAATATATTCCACTTAAAAACACCTAAATCGCATGAACGGTAAAATATTCGCAGAATCAGATAACCTGTATCAGGATCAGGCGCGCATCCTTTTTGACTTTTACGTAAACGCGGCAGAGAAAATTGTTCGCGAAGAAGAACGGATCGAGAAGGAGATCGCTGTACTGGAGGAAGAGCAGGCGACGCTCCATAAAAGTATTTCCCAGGTCAAACTCTACAAGTGGCTGCTGTGCATCCTTGTCATACCGTTCATCATATATCAGATAAAGGAAAACAAACTACGGAAAGAAATAGCCGAGATGGGGGACCGTATCCTGGAGTTCAAAGCGCAGCATCAAGAGATCTTCCGTAACTATAAGGTAAGTAAGATAGGTATCGCGTATGTCCAGGTTGCCGAACAGGTAAAATATGAAAATCAGAGTTTTGTTATCGATTATGCCGGAATGGTGCCGGATATTGAAGTGAAGCTGCAGCTATCGCGTCAGAACGACCTACTCATCCAACAGGTCGCTGAACTGGAAAAATTGTCGGAAAGAGCGCCTATCGTTGAAAGCTCGTCCCAGATGGAAACCATAGACACTTACGATTATTCACGTTCTATGCAACAACTCAACCAACATGATTACTTTGGCGGTCTGGAACGCTCGCTCCGCACGGTTTCGTATTGCATGGACGACCTCGACGTTACTTCGGTAAGCCTGCCGTTTTTAGCCGAAGGAAGCAGTTATCTTGAGTTCCTGAAAATGCATGGCACAACCACTATTCCATCCGGTGCCACTGTCTTTGAGATCTTCGACACAGAGAAATATACGGCTCCGGTCGCCAAGTTCCAGGAACTAAACAAACTAAAAGACTCCCTATCGCGGCAGACCACGCAGTTCGAAGATGTATTAAAAGGCCTGATGACTACAATGGCAAACTCCGTACAGTCCATTACGCAGCTAAAAATGGACTCTATCCATAAGCTGGTGACCGAATCCAACCAGATACTGTATAAAATACTTAAATCGCCATATAACCATTATTCCCCTGTATTAGAATCTGCTGAAATCGAACGCATCCGCAATGAAAGCTTCAACTACGGTGATACGGTCGATGATTATGTGCCTTTTAACCTGAAGGACAGCTCCAGGGTGCGGTTCAACCTGCTAACCGGGGGCTGGGTTGCAGAGGACGGCAGCAGTACCAATATGCCCTTTGGCATACATCACATTCATGAAGAGATCATCGCGCCGATCGTACAGAACCTGATGAAGGAGAACCGTATCGAACGCATGAAGATATACAACCATATCCGCGACCAGAAAATCGATTACCTGAATAAATGGCATCAGGACACCGAAGATTTTTACGGGCGTAACCGCGCCGAAAGCGCCGATCTGGTGAATTTAATGCGCTCAAACCTTCGGGAGTATATCGCCGGTTATAATACCATGGCCTCTCTGAAAAAAACCGAAGAAAGCATGGAGCAATCGGACGGGTCGCTGGATGCCACGGTAGTAAAAGTGGAAGATAATGCTGCGGAACTGATAGCCGCTTTCAGCGAGCAGTCAACGCAGTTCCAGGCTGTGCAAGCAGACTTCGAGGAGTTCATGGAACGCTTGAAAGATGACATTGATATAAAAGCCAGAAAGTTCGAACATATCGATTATTACGACGCCCTGCTGCGTGACGAGAACCCGCGCGATACGGCAGTGGCAACGCAGGAAATTCATGGCTTGGAGGCCCGCCGGAAACCACTGATCGCGATCAACCCGCTTCTGGCCAAAACCACCGAGCTTGCGCCCGAACCGAGCATTGAGGCGATAACCTACGAAGGATTATCCCTTAACCTTCCGGCTATCGCCAGAAACGCGCTGATGGAACTGGAACAACGGGCTTCAGCTGCAAATCATTCTACAGCGTCAGCGCAGGAAATTTACGAAGACACAACCGAAACCTTCACGGCAGCTGATGATCAGCAGGAAACTTCACCGAACGCAAAAGCCGATAACCAGTCAGAACAATCTGCAGAATAATAAATTATTATGGCATCATTTAGTTACACCGTCGACACCGCGCCAATGGCAGAAGAGATGCGCAGCGTATCCCGTCATGTGGATGGCACTACGACCGCTGTTGTGGCCATGCAGGCTGCGGTCATCGAAGCCGAAGCCAGTGCTGCGGACCATATCTGCGCTAACGTCAACCGCGGTTTTTATTCCCTGATACGCTCACAGATCTCTCAAAAGATCGCCCGCCTGCAAAGCGAGGTCGATTCCCAGCTAACCCAGCTCAAGGCCCAGAGCCTGGCTGTACTTGCCATCAGGTCGCGTATGGAACGCGACTATCACATGATCGGCGCCCGTTATTTGAAGCTGTTCAACTCGCTCAACAAAAATTTAAAGAGCCGCGTGACCGAACTCGACCGCCCGGCGATCGAACTTGCTCAGAACAACGTGGCCAAGCTTAATAACCGGTACCGCTACATGACTGCAACAGTAGCGGTGAACCAGCTGGAATCTGTGAGCTGCAGCCAGCGCATCATATCGGCCAATGTCAGAAAAAGGGGAGAGGCGGCGATCTTATCACTTCAGCGCTTTATCGCCGACATGAACGAACAGGAACGCCTGACCAAACAGGTGCTTATCAAAAACCAGCCCTTTTGGACAGCAGGTCACATCTATCTTCCCGTGGCCGTATTCGAAACAAAATTCGCAGAAAACACCCTGGTGGACCTGGATATCGCCGTCCCGTCCGGCGACTTCCAAAAAGCCACGGCATCAGCGTTGAAAAATGCCGCATATTCATCTGCCGGACTTAACTGGATGCCGGAAGCTACCGGATCGGAACTGAAAAGTCAATTCAGTCGTCTGGTCGAATCGAGTAACGCCCCAAAGCGCATCCGGGAAACAATGATACGATTATTCGAAGGACAAAAGGGGGGCGCGTTATGAGCTACACCAGACAATATCATGAGGTCGTTAGCGGAACCAAAACCGAAACCGTTTCGGTATCCTATCCCGCCTCACAAAGTGGCGGTACGACCTCCAGAACGGTAACTATACGTATTGATATTCCCGTCAATATCAACATTCATGTCGACACCATTCCATTTGACCATAGTGTCAGGAATGCTGAAAACAACATCACGCTGCTGACCGGGGCTGTAGTGGCCACGGAAGCCGCTGCCATAATTTCCAAAAAAAAGAGCGCCAGGAAAGTTGGGGACGCGATCGTTAATGGCTTTTTTAGCTATGTCAGATCCGAGATCAGCCAACAGGTATCCGAGATCACCCAGCAGACAGAAGCTTTGCTGGTACATATCAAAAGCCTTGCTGAAGCATGCGTGAGCAAGAAAGAGCAAATGACGACTGACTACCACCGGATCAGCAGCCGATATGTAAAACTCTTCACGGACCTGAACCGGGAACTGGCCCTGCGCATACACCAGCTGGACCGGCCCGCTTTCCTTTTCAAGGAACTGACAAACGAACTGAACGACCGCCAGCATGCAAGCGGCGCGATCGGCGCCAGCATGGTATTTCATGCCGAGCATACCAGCGTACAGGTCAGGGTCGGCAGCGCAGTTGCCAAAAAGCAGGCAGCCCGCGCTATGGAAAAAATAACAGCCTTTCTCGCACAGCAAAAAGATGCTGATCACACGATACGGCAGTATATGCAAAATAATAGCAATGCTGAGATTCTGTATATGCCCATCTGCATCAGCGAAACCATAACCGGCGCTAATATGACGGACAAGCAAACGTATATCCCCTGCACATTAGCAGCAGAACAGCAGCGGACCATACACCGTTATGTTTCTGCACAAAGGCCGGACAGCTGGAAGCCGGTTAAAAGTGATGACCTGCAGCATCTTTCCTTTTATTTCAACAAAGCACTCATCCAACGCGCGCCGGATGACAGGCTGCGTAAAACCATACAGCAAATAGCCAACCTCGAAAACTTAAAAGTAATATGACCCAACTGACCGAAATCCGATTCAACGAACAGCACATATTGCTCCATCATAACCTCGTCAAAAGCGGCATATTGCCCGAGAAAGCAAATGAACTCGGCCGCAACATTACCATTCAAGGCGACACGGTTATCGAAGGCGCCGTATACGCGAACAAACTGGATATCCAGACCGGCCCGTTTGAAGTGAAGGGCGCTGTATTTACGCAGCTTGAACTCTATATCGCCAGCCAGGCGACCGGCGATATCGCGTTCAAAAAGAGCGTCGCCTCCGCTGACGCTGTCGTCTCGCGCGCTGCAGGTTGCAACCTGCTGTTCTATTCAGACATCAATGCCAAGTCCGTCACACTCAGCAATGCCTTCGTGGCCGGCAGTATTTATGCGGATGAGGTCGTTCTGGAAAATTGTGTGGTCATTGGCGGCGTCTTTGCGAACAACAGCACAGAATTGTCCAACTGTATGATCGGCACCTTCAGCTGTCAGTCGGTCAGGATCGACCAGCAGTTGTTCCTGCTGCTGCCAAGCGCTTTTTCGACCGAACGCATCAGTTTGATCCCCGGCACGAAACTCTTTAACCTAAGCCTGGCGGATCTTGGCGCGCTCTACGCAGGCACCGAACCGGCCCGCAATTCCGGAAAAATCGAAATGAACGCCGAAACAGATGAAACCACCACCACCCTGACGGATGATAGCATGCAGAAAACCATTCGCAGTTATTCCGTAGCCGGAAAAGTCCTCGCCGCCGACCTGCTGGATACGGACAAGTTCCAAAATCACTTCTTGCTCAGTGCGGCCAGCCTCAGCTCGCAGCTGCTCCAAAACTACCACCTGAAAGCAGATGACAGCGCCCGGTCCGTAACCTTGACCTTTCCCAAACTGAAAGAATTCTTTTTCAAGATCCTGGCCGGCCAGATCGAAATTTCCGAGATCGACGGTTCGTTCAATATCGGTGACCTGACGAAAAATTTCATTAAATCTTAACACACCCATATGAACGATATCATTACCAACGGCTCGGAGATCAAACAAAGGATCGTTCAGGAAATCACTAACGCCAGGCTATCGGTGAAACTGGCGATGGCCTGGTTCACGGACAGGGACATCGCTAGTGCGATCATTGCAGCCAAAAGCAGAAATATCCATGTAGATATCATCCTATCATCCAATGTTCAAAATGAAACCGTTAAACAAATGTTTATCACCGCAGAAATACCGGTCCACGCGTTTGAAACGGGCGATGAAAGAGGGATGATGCATCACAAGTTCTGTCTGATCGATAACAGGCTTACGATCAACGGCTCTTACAATTACTCGTATAACGCCAGCAATAACAATGTCGAAAATATCCACCTCTCTGATGACACAGCCACACACCGGCAGTTCCTGGCAGAATTTGACCGGTTGAAGTACAATATTGACAACAACATCCCGCTCTCTACAAATGCCCAAACCTCCAAACTGCCGGAACCTGGTGAACCGGTGGATGCTGCAGAATCTTTTGCCCAGCACCTGCACAATCTCGTATACTTAGCAGCACAAATTGATACGGAAGAATACAAAATCAAGGGCTACGACAAGTCGCGTGAAAGCTTCGGCAGTGTCCCGATTTTTAAAGCTGAATACAACAACATCAAAGAACAAATTAGCCTTTTTGCTATCGACGGCAGTATAGGCAGCAAAAAAAATGTGCTGACTTCGAATATCAACACGGCTTTTGAAAGCGAGAAGGCCAACCTGGAGGCAGACAAACATAACCTGATCAATGCCATCAAAAGTGCAAATGAAATTGAACGGCGCCATATTACCGACGAGATTACAAGATTTAAAGCAGAGAAATCGGTCCTCGAATCTGGTAACCAAAATACCGGGGTAAACGGCTTAATCCAGGTCAACAAAGAGATCGAGCTAAAAAAACTCGAAAGGAGAGGATTGGAGCAATCTTTTATCATCAAACCTTTTGCAACGATCGGGACAATCCTAGTCTCTGTATTTTTATCGATTTGCCTTTTTTATTTGTCGATCTTTTTTGCATCCGCCATATATAAAGTTTTCTTTGAAGCCAACATCATCAGCGCATCCCTGGAGGCCGGCGGAACGCCGCCGTTACCACAGCTTGTTGATGCAAATGCAATCATTAAGATCTTCCAACAGCAAGGCACGCTGTTCGGTATTATTTCGGGTTTGGTCTTCTTATTCCCATTGGCCTTAACCAATATGAAAGTGTTGGGTAGTGAAAAGAATTGGGTAAACAATGCATGCTTTTGGATAGGACTGATGGTATTCGATATTTTGGTTTCAGCAATGGTTGCGATCAATACCGATAACATCAAATCTCTTTTAAAAGGCCAGCCTCCAACCATGCAGCTTTGGGAAGTTGTCAAGCAGGGTGAATTCTATCTGATCTTTGTTTTTGGTATGTTGCCTTTATTTATCACCCACTTTTTGGTTGAATATGTTACCAAGGCCTACCGGAACTCGAGAAAAGAAATTGTCGACGCCGAAAAAGCCAGGAAGCTGCAAGTTTTAGAGGCGGATCTGTTAGAGTTGTATACCAACCAGGAAATCCTGAATGGTAAGATCAGAGCAATGGACGATTCCATCAAATCAGCTAATGCCCAAATTTCAAATTTTGAAATAGAAATTAATAGCCAACTCAATGAAACGGAGGCCAGGTATTTAGCACTACATCAAAACATTAAAGCAATTTTTGATGACTATAACGCAAAAATCACCAGCGGTAAAATATTCACGGATGTCGTGCTAACCAGCATCATCTCTGCGTTCAAGACCGGTTTTATCGATTATCTGCCCCAATTTTATGCTGCTGAAGAAGTAGCCAGGAGGGTAGCTGACATAGAACAATCCATCATTAACAAATAAAGCGTTCAAATGAAAAAAATGATAATCCTTCTGCTGTTTACAGCTGCTGTAAATTCCTGCCTGTCGCAAAACCATGACAAACACTTGACCTACCAGAATATCGTCATCCTTGCGGATATGTCCAGCCGGACAAGAAACCTGCAGTTCCCTCAAAAGGATACAGCAGCAATTCATCAACTGGTTTTATATTTTACAAATGAATGCGTCAAACCCGGGAAAAAGATCGGAGATAAATCCAGTCTTTCCTTTTCTCCATTTTCTGAAGCAACCGCGCTATCCGTCGACCTGGAAAAATTTAAAAGTTTGAGCGACAAGCAGAGCTTTATCAATTCGACAGGGAAATATAAGAACTGCGGATTACAAAGCAAACTGATGGACTTAGAAGATAAGGCTAAACTACTTTATCAAAAAGTATCCAACCCGGGAATGGACCTGATCAGCTTGCTCATCGAAAAAATAGAAAACCAGGGTCTGCTCAAAAAAGACCAGGTCCTCAGTGTTGGTGGTGAAAATACCTACACCCATTTTGATAACCAGGTTTACATCTTCACAGACGGATATTTGGAATATAACCTAAAAAGTAAATTCACTAATCCGCAATATTACTTTGGCATCCCTCAGATTGAAAAAATCAGAAAATACTGTACGGCCAAAAGTGTGAACATATCAAAGGCCCTTGAGCAAAACAAATCACTAGGATTACCTATCGCCGAAAGTAAAGAAAATCAATATATCAACCTTCATATCCTGGAAACAGAAGAGCGTGATAAAGATGTGAAGTATTTAACTTACAGCCACCCCAAAGGCCTACGCGATAACGAGATCCTCGAAGCCGTCTGGCGTAAATGGGCGAAAGACAGCGGCTTCAAAAGCTTAGAATGGAAAAAATACTGATCGGGTTTCACCTACAACGCCTATTACTAAATTTTATATTTTAGCGCCCTTAAAAATCACTCATGGAAAAATTCAAATCTTTAAAAGAGCTGATAGATGCGGCAGAAGCAGATGCAGCCGCATTTTATGAAAAAGGCAATAAAGCAGCAGGCACCCGCCTGCGTAAAGCCATGCAAAACCTGAAAGCGGCCGCGACGGACATCCGTAAAGAAGTGACCGAAAAGAAAAACGAAAAATAGTTAAATCACACTTACATTTTGGGAAAAGCCCGGTCATCGTGCCGGGTTTTGTTGTTTCTGCACCACAATACGGGAAACCGTAATGAACAGCCAGAAGCAATTGCCATATTTGAATTCACTTATTAAATTCAATTTTATTATGTCAGCAGCTTATGTAGAACACAGGCCCCTTGCTTCAAGCAAGGATGCGCCTATCGATCACCATGTGGTCATCGTCAACGGTGCTTCGGTTGGCGGTGAATTTTCGACCCAACTTGCGGCAAAGAACTATGCGTGCAAAGAGGGTTACAGTCCGGTGCATGTTGCACGGGAACGCCACCTACAAAACAGGGATATTCCTGATCATTGGAGAAAAGATCCATGCTAGTCTAAAGTGTTGTTCATGGAAGCCGACGTATCGTTATCCGTCAGCTTCTTTTCTGTTAGGGGGAATCTAAAAAAACTGTAATAGCCGACGCGTTACTCAAACTTTAAACACATAAATTCAATACCATGGAAATAATTCAAGTTATTAAACCTTGGAGGTTTCGGAGATATGTTACACCCTATTCCGCGGCAAACTGGCCACCTGTTTTGCTGGCAAAGAAATCCAGCTCATGCTTTAGTAGCATAAACAAAGATAATTATTTACTATTCCTATTAAGCCCACCGCCGCTCTGGCCGTAGCATCTTTATTTTTTTTGAAGCTTAAATAATTGGGTGAGGCACCAGGTGTGATCTTTTGATAACGGCCGTCCATCGCTTTAATAGAGGTTACAGACCGACTTCACACACATAATGAAGCTTCCATATCAACCTATTTATCCGGCAGCTGTATAGAGCGCTTAAATAGGGCCATTAGCATCTAAGGTGCAAAAACAAAAAAAGGATGGTCAGTTTAGTCCGGAATACCCTGGTCAGTTTGAACAAGGAACGAGTGGTCACTTTAAACCGGAATCAGGTGGTCAGTTTGAGCGAAATCTCCACACTGACAATGTAGTGTCACCATTAAAGCCTTTTTTACATAGTATCTTTGTATGTATCAGCTTTCTTTCGCTCACTTATTAGGCTTTGTAACCATTCGAAATCAAGCTAAGTGTAAGCTTTACACCCCCAAACCACGTATAACTACGTGATTTTCACTTTTTTCAGTAAATGACCAAATCGTTTTTATAGCTTTATAAAGTTGGAAACTTGTTTCCATACCAGCACATTTTTTACCTAAATACTTATACTCCATGAAAAAGATCCTATGCTTTGCTGCCTTATTAGGCATCATTAATCATTCTTTCGCTCAAAACAACTCAAACCCCTGGCCAACAACCGGAAATGTTGGTATTGGCACTACTTCGCCAGGTTCATCTTTGGATATTTCATCCGCTCTTGTTGCCAACGGCGCAACTGCTCTAAATGTTGTGGCTAGCGGTTCAGCTACCAATGCGACATATTATGGCCAGAAAATTAATGTTAGCCATACCAGTGTTGGCGGTGGTGGTGGCGCTATCGGTCTCGACCTGGCAGTTAACAGGTCAGGAACAGGAATTTTCCCTACTATTGGCATCAATGGAATAGTAAACACAGGGGCACGTGCCTCAAGTGCTTCAACCGTAAACTTTTACGGTAGTAAATTTATCGTAAACGGTTCAACTGCAACTACGTCAACGGCAACCGGCCAAAATTACTACGGCACCTATGGCGAAGTTGCTGATAATACTGCTGTAGGGGAATCATCAAATAGTTACGGCCTCTATGGAAAGGCATCGAGTATCAGCACCGCCTACGGGGTATATGGAGCAGCAACAGGCGTAACAGGAACAACAGATTACGGAGGATACTTCACGGCAACCGGTGGGACTACCAATTACGGTGTATATTCAGCTGCCGGTACGAATTATTTTAATAACAACGTTGGTATCGGGACAACCACGCCTGGGTTAAAAGCACATATTACCGGAGCAATAGGACTTCCGGCTACAACTGGTACTATTCAAACGGGAGTGTTGCGCTTACAAGGGTTGACGAGCAATGCAGTATTGGATTTCGGGGTTAGCGGCGCATCGGGCGCATCCTTACAAGTGACCAACCAGAACGACCTTACGACAAATTATCCGCTGCTTTTAAATCCAAATGGCGGTAATGTTGGTATAGGAACTATAGATACCAAAGGCTATAAATTCGCTGTAAATGGCAGTGTAATAGCGACCTCTGTAACGGTGAAATTAAATTCCGCTTGGCCTGACTATGTATTTAAGAAGGAATATCAACTCCCAACACTTACCGAGGTTAAGGATTACATAGACAAAAATCATCACTTACCGGATATGCCTTCGGAAAAAGAGGTCGCTGACAATGGATTAAACCTCGGCGAAATGAATAAACTGTTGGTCAAGAAGGTAGAGGAGCTTACGCTTTACTTAATAAATAATCAAAAACAGTTGAATCAGCAACAAGAACAGATAGACCGCTTGCAAGCTCAAGTGAAATTATTAGCAAAACTTCAATAGCCCAATATTTAGTTAGTCTAAAAATTAGAGCAGTTCAATATATCTTTTTAATAAAACATGATTATGTACAAGCGTTTTGTATTAGGGGTTCTATTTGTATACAATTTTATTGGCTCGGTTGCCAATGCCCAGTCTGGAAACAGGGTGGATTTTCTTACGCCAACGGTAGCTAGTTTCATGAAATATGGAGATTTTACCCCCTCCTTTTATACTGGCCAAGCGGGCGTTTCTATTCCGTTGCTCCAGGGGAAGGACAATGACTTCAATATCCCCGTTAGTTTAAATTACAGTTCCGAAGGGTTTATGCCAGGGAAGCCGAGCGGCCCTGTCGGACAGAATTGGTATCTATCCGTGGGCGGATCCATAACTAGAAAGGTTAACGGAACTCCAGATGATAATGAAGGTCAGGATGAGGGTTGCCCTACCTGCTCCAGTCGTGTAATCAAGGGTTTTAATGTAGGTGTCAAAACAACACCAGTTAATAAGTCCACCGCATTTAACTTTTTATACGGGCAAATTGATCCTCAGGTGATTTGGAACATGGGGTATGACTATGAACCTGATGAGTTCACCTTTAACTTCATGGGCTATTCCGGAAAATTCTTCATTAGTAATGATGGCACTGTGCGGGTAATATCAACAGACAATATACAGGTAGATTTGGCGGCTCTTAGCCCACAGCGGGTGCAGATGATCAAAGTCATGCCGGCAAACTCAACTATCGTACTTACAACCCCTAACGGGTACAAGTATTACTTTGGAGGCATCCCACAAAATCTCGAATATTCATTCCCGCTTACCGGAACCGCAGGAGAATCCGCAAGCAATCAAGCAATCATCCATACATGGAACCTTACCAAAGTCACAAGTCCCAACGGACGCGAGGCAAACTTTACTTACGTATTCCACAACCCTGCGATCACAAATACAGACCCATTACCCAACGAATCCGCCTACGCTCCCTCCGCAAATAATTCATTCATATTGAATCAATATGTTAATACCAGTTTAATTTCGAACAGCATTACAACTGGTGCTCAATATGGGCTTTCAGGGAGCGAAAGTTCAAGCATGATGAATAATCAGCCATCTTACAGCGTTACCAAAACCTGTTACCTGGAACAAATTTCCACTGGAAATTTTACTATCAATTTTACCTATTCGCCCAAGACCAACAAGTTTTACAATAGTGTAAATATTTACAACCAATATAACTTACAGTTAGACAATGTTTCATTGAAAACAAAGGCAGGTGCAACGATTAAACAATTTAATTTTGGCTACGCATACATCGGTACAAATCCGCGGCATTTCCTGAGTTCCGTTCAGGAATCAGGTGTACCGCCATATACCTTTCAATATCTCAACACATTTGCCTTCCCTCCGGTTGATACACATGGGATAGATCATTGGGGGTTTTGGAATGGCGGGAATTCCACCACTTCACTGCTTATTCCATCGGTTTCATGGGATGCAAGCGGAAACGAAACAATCACATCTTCAGAGCGAAACCCGAGCCCCTCTTACAGCCAAGCGGGCCTGTTGCAAAAAATAACTTACCCGACCGGAGGGTACTCCATATTTGAATACGAGGGTAATGATTATGCCAATAGACTGGAAAGAAGATCATCATCAGCGTTCTTGCCAACAATTGTTCCAGGCGCAGGAGTTGCAGGCGGCGCAAGAGTGAAGAAAATCTCTGACTATGACGGAATCTCTTTATCGAATGTAAGAGAATACAAATACGTTAAAAACTATATAAATAATTCTACCAGCACAGTTAGTAGTGGTTTCCTATTGGGCTATCCCAGGTATGGCTACTACCTGTCTTTTGGAACCCCAAACCAGGGACAGCAATTATTGCAATTGAAGAGTAGTAGCTTCCATACCAACTATAATACCGAGGAAAATTTCATAAATTATTCTGAGGTTACTGAAATTACAAACGGAAATGGATATAAGGTCTACAAGTTCAGCAACTATGAAAGTAACCCTGACATAAGTGACTATAACCAAAAAGATCTCAATCCGACCCTGAGCAGTTCCGCGAACAATTTGAACCTATACAAAAACTTCGTTGGGTATAAACTGGGTGACCGTTTCAGAGACCGGGGAAAATTACTTTTCACCGGAATTTACGATAATTCTAAAAAACTGATCGAAAGTGAAGAAAGTTTTAACGACATATTTGACTCCTCGACAAACGCATACTCTGTAGCCATACTGGCTGGAAGCGGCTCGTTTGCGCAATCATACAAAATGTACGAGGACGTTCCGCAGGTCAGGAGAAGGCTGAACTCTGTGGCTGGTGCGAATGGGAAATTTGTTAAGACGGAAAACCTATTCAGCTATGACCCTACCTATCGGCAGGTTTCGCAACTGAGCTTCACCAATAGCAAGGGCGAGCAGCATCAGACTGTTTTCAAATATCCTTATGATTTTTCCGGCACTCAGCCATACACAGACATGATAAGTAAAAATATCATTTCTCCCACAATCGAGAAGACTGTAAGCATTAACGGGACGCAGACTTTAAAAACCCGTGTTGATTACGGAAACTTCACTGGCAATTACCTGCCAAATGAGGCAAAGGAGCAAGTTGGGAGCAATACAGCGGTGACCAAAGCCCTGTTTAATAAATATAATATCAATGGCAGCTTAATTGAACAGCAGCAGCCAGCAGGTGTTAAGACCTCATATTTGTGGGGTTACAATCTCCAATATCCGATAGCCTCCGTTAAAAACGCGGCTAAGGACCAAATAGCATACAGTAGCTGCGAAGAACAACTGGACGGAGACGACGATGACAACGGCACTAATATCGTATTCTTTAATCCGAACCGATTTTCTAATGATAGCAGAACAGGTCATTTCAGTTATATTCTCGACGATAATCCCGATAACCGTATCATGACGGCGAACAAACTACCGACAGGAAGCTATATAGTAAGCTTTTGGACAAAGGGCAACGGGAACGTGAGTTTTGACTATAATTACGTACCCTACAATCAAATTGACTTGCCGCCGGACGGCAGAGGCTGGGAGTATCATCAGAAGATTATAGATATGGGAACTTCAAACTATTTAAGCATATACGGCTTTGAAGGCAGCGGGCCGACGACGATCGATGATATTAAGATATATCCGGTAGGTTCCCAAATGACAACTTATACCTATGACCCATTAATTGGTGTAACCAGTATAACTGACCTCAAAAACATGACAACGTATTATGAATACGATATTTTCCAACGGTTAATAAATATTAAAGATCAAAATGGAGATATCATAAAGCATACCGATTATCATTACCAAGTACAATAAGAAAATATTAATACAAATTCCATCATATGTCAGCTAATAATAAATATAAATCCCAGGTAAAAAGGCTGTTGTTAGTATTGTGCTTTCTACTTCCTGTTTTGAGCCTAAAGGCTCAAACAGAGGTAACGGCACCCATAAATAGTACGCCATCAGCGGGTGAGTATTTCAGTTATACAGGGATAACACTTAGTCCAGGCTTTAGTTTCACAGCCGCAGCGGGACAAAGTCTGCGCCTTTATATTGCAGCCATTTCCGATTGTCAGCCGCTAGCCACGGTTCCGAGTGCAACCCAAAACTATATTATGACCTCAGTGCCAAGGCAACCGGGTATTAATCCATTGGGTGTAGATTTATCCTCATGTGACCTGATGCAAACCGTGCAATACTTTGATGGGCTTGGCCGCCCTTTACAAACCGTGCAAGTAAAAGGGTCACCTTTGGGTAAAGATGTGGTACAACCAGTTATTTACGATCAGTTTGGCAGAGAAGCAGTAAAATATTTACCGTACGCCGCTATTGGTACAGATGGCGGGTATAAAATAAATGCCCTTACCGACCAACTTAATTTTTACCATCCTACAGGAACGGCTAGTACTATTACACAACTGCCCGGTGGGATTGCCCATATACAAACGCCTTATTCAGTTACTATACTTGAACCTTCCCCCTTGAACAGAATGATTGAGCAAGGTGCACCTGGCGATGATTGGCAACCAGTTCCAAATAGTCAGATAGGACATACATTAAAAATAGAATACGGCTCTAATACTACTGCATTTGCGGATACAAGCAACAATACCAATCAGGCGATTCGGTATCGCATAAATGATATCAATCCAACTACGCAAAAGCGCACACTTGCCAGGGGGATTGGTTCTGATTTTTATTATCGCTCCGGGGAATTGTATGTCACGGTAAGTAAGGATGAGAACTGGACAAGCGGCAAAAGCAATACCACTGAAGAGTATAAAGATAAAGAAGGGCATGTAGTATTAAAACGAATGTTTAATATGCAGTCAGGGACACTGCAAACATTGAGTACCTATTATGTATATGATGACCTGGGCAACCTGGCTTATGTATTGCCGCCAAGCAGTGATGCTGATAATGTTTTGCCCCTACAAATTACCATGGATAATCTGTGTTACCAGTACCGTTACGATGAGCGTAACAGGCTTACGCAGAAAAAGTTGCCGGGCAAAGGCTGGGAGTATATGGTGTACAACAATCTCGATCAGGTGGTAGCCACACAGGATGGCAACCAGCGGAGCAAAACCACACCTGAATGGACAATCAACAGGTATGACGCTTTAGGGCGGGTGGTAATGACTGGTACCTATAACTACGGTGCAACAGATGCCGATGTGCGTGCTACGGTACAAACACAGGCCAATAGCTTTAGCGCGCTTTGGGAAACCCCGACTGGTGTAGCGGCCAATTATGGTTATACCACATTGAGCTTCCCAACATCGGTAAACAGCACCCTTGCAGTAAACTATTATGATGACTATACATTTACAGGTACCAACCCATATCCGTTTTCGGGAGGTAGCAATATAACCGCAAGTCTTCCTACTGGCAGCCTTACCAATGTGTTGGGTACTGCAGATATGTTATGGAGCGTAAACTATTATGACGACAAGGGTAGAGATATAAAAACCTATAAACAGCATTACATGGGTGGTGTACTAAGTCCTTATAATTATGACGAGCTCATAAATACTTATAACTTTAATGACCAGGTAAAGACTACCACCCGTAAACATTACACCAAAAATGGAATTACAGCAGTACTGGCCGTAACGATAGCCAACACATATGACTATGACCATATGGGCCGTAAGTTAAACACATACGAGCAAATCATTACACCAGCCAATACTGGCAGCAACATCTTATTGGCCAAAAACGACCACAACGAAATTGGGCAGTTGACAACCAAGCACCTGCACAGTGCAACCGGTGCGGCGCCCTACCTGCAGGATATTGATTACGCGTACAACGAGCGGGGCTGGCTGAGCATGATCAACAACCCGGCAAATACGCCAACAGCCACCAAACTATTCTCCGAACAATTGAATTACAACCTGCCGCAGTATGCCGCAACAGCACAGTTTAACGGCAATATAGCGGAACAGGCCTATAGGATCTATAATTCACCCACAAGCGGTATCCAAACGGTTAAATACGCCTATGACCAGTTAAACCGCCTGACGGACGGCACAAATAGTAGCGGCTATAGTGAAACCGGCATCAGTTATGATCTTGCCGGTAATATCCTGACTTTGGCAAGGGCAACGGCTCCGAATGCGGCCAACCTGAACTATACTTATACCGGAAACCAGTTACAAACGGTCACCAATAGTGGGGCAGCCTTCCGCAGCTACCCCAACTATGACCTGAACGGAAACGTGACGAGCGACGGGCAAGGAAATACGATAACCTATAATATATTTAACCAGCCACAAACAATTCCTTCAAAAAGCGTCACTTACACCTATGACGCAGCAGGCCAGAAACTACGCAAGGTAAGTGGAACGACAATAACGGAATATATCAGCGGCATCCAGTATAACGGTACCGCGATTGATTTTATCCAGACGGAAGAAGGCCGTGCGATCAATTCGGCAGGGACTTTCAAATACGAATACACGCTGACCGATCACCTGGGCAACAACCGGGTAACGTTTGATCAGACCAATGGTAAAGTAGGGGAAGAAGATTATTATCCTTTCGGATTAAATGTTGACCGTGTTTTAAATGCGGGAAATAAGTATCTTTACAATAGGAAGGAGTTACAGGATGAGTTAAGGCAATACGATTACGGTGCACGTTTCTACGACCCTGTAATAGCAAGATGGACAACCATTGACCCGTTATCAGAACAGTCAAGAAGGTGGTCGCCTTATAACTATGGATCTAATAATCCTATAAGCAGGATTGATCCGGATGGAATGAGGGACATAGTTTATTTTGATCAATCTGGAACAGAAATTTCAAGTTTAAGGGTTAAATCTAATACAGTATTTGAAACCAGAGTAGTTTCGGGCTATGAACAATTCACTGGAGCGCCAATTTCACAAGTAGCACCAATGCCCAATATAATCCAAGATAAAGGTGGAGAGCCAACTACCGGTGCTCAGTATCAACAAAACGATTATCAAATTGCGGCATCAACCTTTCTATTTAATCAGAGTAAGAATGACGGTAGCGCGCAGCTTTATACTGATGGAGGAGCTAAAGTTCCAAAGTCTGCTGATGCTCAAATACCTAACTTAGACCCAACGATGGTTAAAGCTTTAACAATACAAGAGTCAAATGCGGGTGCAAAAACAACAGACGTTTTGCAAACTAATAATGCTGGAGATTGGAGTAGTTCAAAATCTAATTTCGGTTTAACTAAAGGTGTAACACCGGATGTAAAGACATCACTTGGTGCAGGGATAGATATGCTGGCTGGTAAAGGCTTTAAAGGAGGTGTTAGTTACGATCCAAAAACAGGAACAAAGACGTTTACATTCCAGGGCTGGGGCGCAGCGGCTTCCAATTACAACGGTGGTGGTGCTGCAAAATACGGTCAGAATTATGGAGGTTCAGTAAAATCAATGGTAGATAATTCTAAAAAGCCAACACCAGCGAATTATGTTCAATAGAGTTAAATATATAAAATCGGGAGCCTTAATATTAAGCCTGCACATCTTTGGTTGTAAAGGACAGGGACACCCTCAAACACAGCCTAATACTCCTAGCTTGATTGTAAATTGCTATGTAATAAAACCAGTTTATGGTGATAGTAAAGTTGAATCAATAAGAGATTTCGATTTCACAACGGAAACTTTAAACAACTTTCTTGGAAAAGTAATTGCTACAAAAGAGACGATTAAACAAGATCCCCCCATGGACTTTATAACGAGCTTTAGTTACCAAAAAGAGATAATTGTAAATCATGACTGCTTTAGTAAATTAACTAAGCCCGACAGCAGCAATCTCATCAATATCTATTTCAACTCCGGTTCTGCAACATGGGTAAAAGAGAGGTCAGCTGTTCAATATCTCAAAACGTATAAAAAAACAATCCGAAGTTTGGGAGATGTTACTGTTTTTGAATATAGGTTTAATAACGTTGCAGAAATAGAGCCCCATTTTATGTACATTATCTTAAAAGATCAAACAGATGATGAAAGGCGAACAGGTAAAGATTATACCGGTTTTGTGATTTGTTCAGATGGCATGGATTGGAAAGACTATAACGGATTTTCAATACCGCTGTTTACGCAAATGATTAGACGGTCTAAAGAGCTTTATATTCCATTAAGTTATGATGGTAAGCGATTTATTCCAATTGGTCACTTTAAAAGCAACAATTGGCAGGAATAAGAAAAATGATAGTCAAAACCGATAAAAACAACAAAGCCCCAATCGGGGCTTTGTTTGTATAATGGCTTTTACTTAGCTAATTCTTGAATATGTCTTTTAGTAATGAAGGCATCAATAAAAGTCTTGACAAGGTGCTTATCCTCGGCGTTTAATGCCTCCACCTCCTTAAATTGTTTAAGCAGTTCACGGTCTGTCAGTTGATCTGCTACAGCTTGGTCATTATCACCGTCATTTACCAAGTAATCAGCGGTAGTATCCAATGCCTTTGCCAGCTTAGAAAGCATATTTGATGCCGGTTCAGCTTTACCAATCTCGTACCGGCCAATCTGGACATAAGTCAACCCAACCATTGTGCCAAGCTCTGCCTGGGTCAGCCTTTTTTGATTGCGCAGTTCTCTTATGCGGGTTCCGATACTCATTTTTCCTTTAGTCCTCTAACATCAAAAATACATAGAATGATACATAAATAGCGTGGTAAAATACAAATGAGTATCTTTTGTATTTGTAGTTCTCATGGGTATTATTGCATCCTTATAAAGTATCTTATAAAAGTGATGTTCAATGAATGTAATACCTAAGTTAATTGTAGATAACGCAGAACTTTTACTTTACCTTGATGGAAAGCTTCATATAACTATTCTGGGAGGCATTAAACTGACCGGCTTCGACCGCTTAAAAGTAACATTAAAGATAGTCTGCGGTGGCAATACCAACAGAGCCTTTCGCCACAACCTTGACTTGTACAACAGCGTTCACACCGAACAGCTGATAGAGAAAGCCGGTGATGCGCTGGATGTGGCTGCGGCTGAACTGGCCGGGGTGATCAGCCGCCTGACTGCTGCCCTGGAAGATTACCGGACCGAGCGGCTGGAAGCCATGAAGCCAAAACAAGCCGAAAAGAAGCAGCTCAGCGAGGCCGAACGTAAGACATCCCTGCAATACCTCAAAGCGCCCGGCCTGCTCGGACGGACCCGGCAGGCGATCTCGGCCAGCGGCATTGTCGGTGAAGAAGTGAACAGCCTGATCGCCTACCTGATCTATACCTCCAGAAAGCGGAATACACCGCTGCACCTGATGTGCCTGGGGCCTTCCGGCACCGGCAAGACCTGGTTACAGGAAAGGGTCAGCGAACTGATCCCGGAAGAAGATAAGCTGGAGATCACCATGCTTTCCATGAATGCTTTTTACTACTTCGGCAAGGATGAGCTTAAAAACAAGCTGCTGCTGATCGAGGACATGGACGGCGCGGATAATGTGCTGTACCCGCTCCGGGAACTGCAAAGCAAGCGCAGGATCAGCAAAACCGTCACCCTAAAGGACAGTAAAGGTAACCTGAAAACGGTTACACTTAATGTCGAAGGCCCGGTATGTGTAAGCGGGTGCACCACCCGCGAACAGCTTTATGAGGATAACGCCAACCGCTGTATCCTGCTGTACACGGATGACAGCCCTGAGCAGGATAAAAAGATCATGGACTACCAGCGCAGGCAAAGCGCCGGACTTCTTGATCACCAGGCCGAGCGCAATGTGCGTGAACAGCTGAAAAACGTGCAGCGCCTGCTGCAGCCGGTCAGCGTTAAAAATCCGTTCGCTACCTACCTGCAACTGCCGGAGGCTATCTTTAAGCCCAGGCGCACCATGCTGCTGCTCTTGTTGTTCACCGAAACCATAACGTTCTACCACCAATATCAGCGGGAACTGCAAACCGATACCACTACCGGTGAGCAGTACGTGGAAACAACGATTGAAGATATTGAGGTCGCCTTTTCGCTGTTGGAAACGACCCTGCTTAAAAAGAGTGACGAGCTGAACGATGCCTGCCGTTCTTTCTTTGAAAAGCTGAAAGCCTGGTTACGGCAAAATGATAGTGAAACCTTTTACAGCAAGGAAGTACGCCCGGTCTTTCGGCTCAGCCCAAGCAGTCTGGCCCGTTACCTGTATGAACTGGAACGCATGGGTTATATCAAGATCGCGCGCGGCAGCCGCTATAAAGGCTTTGAATACAAGGTACAAAGCTGGGATGATCTGGAAACCCTGACGAATGATGCCCATGAAATGATGGAAAACATCCTTGCTGAGATACGTAAGGTAAATCATAGTAGCCCAGGTGTAGCCCAAAGCCCCGATGGGTTACATAACGTGCAGAAAACCAGCAAGAAAACCGAAGTAGCCCAACAACAATAGAAAATGCAAGGCACCTTAAAAAATCCGCTGTATATCCGGCTGCATGCAGGCTTCACACAATGGCTCCGGATACTCAACTTTGAACCTACCAGCCCCCGCGATTTGCCTAAAATGCTGGCCGAGTTCCTGCTCTACTTAGAAGCGCAAAACTGCGACCATCCGCATGATATACAACCTGAACACCTTAAAAAATATCTGGAATATCTGCACGAAAGACCAAGCCAGACCGCTGCCGGTGCGATCAGCCTGAACTATATCCGCAAGCACTTACAGGTGATCCGCAAGTTCAGCCGTTACCTAATGGAGAGCAACCAGCCCAGCTTTACCGTGAAATTGCGTATCAAAGGCAAAAGCACCAATATCAAAAGCATACTAACTCTTGCCGAGATCAGCAAGCTTTATGATGTGGTCAAAGATGATATATACGGGCTAAGGGATCGGGCGATGCTTGCCCTATATTACGGTTGCGGCCTGCGGAAAAACGAGGCGGTTAATATCAACGTCCGCGACATCCTGCCGGATAAGGAACTGGTTTACGTCCGTAAAGGCAAGGGTTATAAAAAGCGTTACGTACCACTGGCGGGTACCGCTAAAACAGATCTGGAGAACTATATCCTGTATGCCCGCCCGCACTTCGCCGGTGACAAAAAAGAGGATGCCTTATTGCTTAATGTCAATGGCGCAAGGCTCACTGGCCAAACCTGCTATGATCGTTTACAGACCTTAAAAAAGGTTGCGGCCATTCCTAAACCCGTGGGCCTGCATACCCTCCGGCACAGTATTGCCAGCCACCTGCTGCACTCCGGTATGCAACTGGAACAAATACAGCGCTTTTTAGGGCATGGCAGCATGGAAAGTACGCAGATCTACACCCATCTTCAGCATGAACAAAAAATATGAGTTCGCTGCGGCTACGCTGGCCGCTTTAGAACCTTTCCGGGCTTACCTGAAACAAGAGCAGTTCAGCCACAGCTATATCCATCAAACCATCAACTATACAGCCACATTCCACGAATGGCTAACCGGCCAAAGCCTGGCATTAGCGCAGCTTACCCATGCCGATGTGATGGAGTTTGCCGACCATCTCAGACAGAAAGGCTTTAGTATCAAGCTGATCAATCAGATCATGCGGACTTTACGGTATTACTTCTCGCACCTCCAACAGGAACAGGAAATCAACATCAATCCAGCAGCAGGTATCATATTGAAAGGCACCGTCAGAAACCTCCCGCACGACCTTTTAACCATGCCTGAAATGGAGGCGCTTTATGAAAGTTACAAGGTTATAGATAATCGTACTTACCGCAATAAAGTTATCATTGGATTGCTTGTTTATCAGGGCACTACGCGGGATGAACTGAGCCATTTGCGCCCTGAACACCTCAAGCTGAGAGAGGGTAAAATCCATATCCCTGCAACTGGCAGACTGCTTGGCCGGTTACTTCCATTACAGCCTCATCAAATCCTGGAACTGCATGAATACCTGTTGGTGATCCGCCCGAAAATACTGGCCGAACGCCTGGCCGAACGACCAGGGCGAAAGCCGGATCGCTACAAGGATGAACAGGAAATTGAGCGTTTGTTTATCAGTATTAACGCCCAGGAGGACATCAAAAACAGCCTTTTACACCTTAACTATGCGCTTCGGAAACTGAACCCAAAATACAAACACGCCAAGCAGATCAGGCAAAGTGTGATCACAGAATGGCTCAAAGAAAAGAACCTGCGCACCGTTCAATATATGGCCGGACACCGTTATGTCAGTTCAACTGAAAGGTATAAAACCACCAATCTCGAAGACCTGAAAGAGGCCCTTAATAAGCATCATCCACTGACTCTATCTTAAAAAAATCGCGACTCTTATCCAATAAATCCTCGAAAAACAACCAACCCTGCGGCAGCCTGTGGTAAAAATCAACCAACCATCAGGGCTTGTATGAAAAAAAATATCTGTTAACTTTACGAGCCTAAACGTTCTTTATAGCACCGAAAAAGTGCAAATGTAAAAACCAGGGAAAATCGTAAAACTTATAAGGGGCAATAAGATTATGGCGCAAGGTTCTATGATCCGGTGATTGCAAGGTGGACGAGTATTGACCCGTTGGCGGAGAAGATGAGGAGGTATTCGCCTTATAATTATGGATTTAATAATCCATTAAGGGTTATTGATCCCGATGGGATGGGGCCGATGGATATTATCATTTATGGTAAAAGTCAAAGCACTCACGAAGCCGCACCATTGGTGGTAATTAAAACCGACCAGTTTGATATTAAAAAATATACTGATATTCCGGTTCGTTCGATGGATGTTGTGATCCATAAGCCTATGGATCCGTTAACTATTGATCTTAGAAATAAGAATTTGACAGCAGCAGATGCTGTTATGGTTAATGTAGGGGCAGATTTCGCTTTTGGTGGTGGTACTGGCGGCAATATGCAAGCCGTTTTTATTAATAAAGGGAATGACCAGGGCGTTTATTTTTATGGACCATCTACAATTGATGGAAACATTGGCTTAAACGCAGGGGCCGGAGTTACAACGGAGGCAATTGATTTTAATGAAAATAGTGGACAAACATTAAATAGGAATACATTTGCAGGGAGTCACAGGGTTGGTCTGGGGGGATTGATCCAATATCTGGCGGAACAGTTACCTCATATTCCAATGGTGATTGGAGCTTACCGGGAAGTAGCAACAAAAGCCCCATACTACTCGGGTTCATTAATCGGATTAGGGGTGGGAGGAGATGTAGGCCTTCAGTACACCTATTCTAACTCGCAAATAATACCCGCACTATCTATACCAAAAAAACGAAATAAAGATGATTAACAAAAGAAAAATGGCATTGGTCGGCTTTGCGGTGATCATTGTTTGGTTTTTGTCTTACATAATCCATCTAATAGAATTGAAGCCTTCGTTAGATATTACTAAGATCCATTACGGAGAGGTCAGCTTAATAAAAATTTATGACCGCGGGATTCTGGGTAATGACTCTGTTTTGATAAGCGATGGGGAAAAGTTGAAATTATTGTCAAAACTAATTGTTTCTTCTTCCAAGGTGAAATACAAGGATATTAACATTAAATCGAATCAAGGATTGTGTGAAGTTGAATTGCGGCTTAAAACTATGAAAAGTATAAACTTAGTTATTACTAAAACATCTTCATCTGGTGGGATTCTAAACTCGGGTGATTATTACTATCGTAATGACAGTCTATTAAAAGTCATAGTTAGATACCTTAAACCTTCAACTAGTCGAAGTCATAATCCCGCTGCCGCGAGTTTGTAACTCCCCCGCTGCCAAAAGGGTTTTTGCTACCGCCAGCGTCCCGCTGGTGGTACGTTTGCTTGGTGTAGCATGAAATAAGCTTTCAGGTTAACAGTATTATAAACAAAGCTTGGCAAGACGTCGGGCTTTTGTTGTTTGCTTGGAGTAGACTTTTTTATTTTATAATCTCTTATAAGGGCATCAAGAATCAAATAAACTTGTTTCTGTTCATCATCGGGCATAGTAGCAATTATCGCATCGTTAACTCCTTAGTGATCGCAGATTGTAAACGTAGTCGACTACTCGTATTAAAAGGTAACGGCGTTAATTAATGCATATTGATTCACCAAAGACTATAACCAGTTACCTTTTAATAAGTCAGGACAAACTCAATTTAATCTCCAACCAACTACCACATTACTATCAACCCAAACAACCCTCTAACCTCAATCTAAAAGGGTATTTGCGATTTCCAAAAAATATTAACTCTTTGTAATTCTTCTATAGTAAGTAACGTAATTTAGTTTTTTGGAAAATAGTAATGCCAAATTACAGTACATGCTCAATTTTATTGCTAAAATAAAAGTTTGCAACATTTTTCGACGAACAGGGCGAATTTTACCTTTTAAAGTACAAAAGGACGAATTGATCTAACTTACACTAAAAACAGCATTTATCATCAAATTGATTCAATTCTATAGCATTTCCAAAAAATCACAATTCTTTGTAATCTTCCTATATATAGTAGTTTGATGAAACTTTTTGGAAATTAGATAATCTCCTAAGTGGGAAAAGATACAGTGAAGATGATTATTCATGCAAAGTTAGGCACCAGGAACAACACAAGGCAAGGAACTACGGCATAAACACAAGCCCCAGCACTACCTTACATTTATTCCGTTCCTCCTTGCATTTAGTTGTTCCTTACGCCTGTATGGGCATCATAATCATTCATTCACTAAACTAAAACAGATATGGAAAACACAATAGCTTAGAAAAACTGCGCCAAAACTGCGCCAAATTCAATGTAATTATCTCTGAAATCGGTAAATTGCATATAAAAGAACAATCGTAGTTCTTCAGAGAGTATTTAATAAATAAATTAAGAAACCTGCGCTTATACACTCAATAAGCGGTTTTAAGGCACAAAAAAGCCCCTTAGTGATTACTAAGAGGCTAAGTTAAGTGTGGTATCAGCTGGGATCGAACCAGCGACACAAGGATTTTCAGTCCGTTGCCCGTCCTATGATTCTTACGGGAAACCGTAAAGTCCGCCGGTTCACATCCCCTAAATTTGATCTGCCTTTATTCGCAATCAAATGGACTTTAAAGATCAGATATTACAACTTGCCGCACGCGTAGAAAAACTGCTGCCTCAGCTCAAAACCGAGGAAGCCACCAAGAACGCGCTCATCATGCCCTTTATCCAGGTTCTGGGCTACGACGTATTCAACCCCTTCGAGGTCAACCCCGAATTCATCGCCGATATCGGCATCAAGAAAGGGGAGAAGGTCGACTACGCCATCATGAAAGAAGGCGAGCCCACCATCCTCATCGAATGCAAGCACCACCTTGAAAAACTCGACCCGCACAATTCACAATTGTTCCGCTACTTCCATACCACCAAAGCCAAGTTCGGCCTGCTCACCAACGGCCTGAACTACCGCTTCTATACCGACCTGGAAGAAAGGAACAAGATGGACAGTACCCCCTTCTTTGAATTCAACATCACCGAGATCAAAGAAACCGAGATCACCGAACTCAAAAAGTTCCACAAATCCTATTTTGACGTCGAAAGCATCACCAATACCGCCAGCGAACTCAAATACCTCAACGAGCTCAAAAACCTGCTGCTCAAAGAACTCCTCGCACCCTCAGAAACTTTCGTCACCTTTTTCACCAGGCAAGTTTATCCCGGCACCATAACAGCCAAGATCAAAGAACAATTCGGCCCCATCATCAAACGCTCCTTCAACCTCCTGATCAGCGACGCCATCAACGAAAGGCTCAAATCCGCCCTCAACCAGGAAAAACAACTAGAAGCAGCAGAAGCCAAAACCGAAGAAACCTCAACTGCAGCAACAGCCAACACAGAAACCAACCCCCTGATCGTCACCACCGAACAAGAACTCGAAGGCTTCTACATCGTCAAATCCCTGCTCCGCCAGCACATCGACGCCAAACGCATCACCTACCGTGACGCACAGTCCTACTTCGCCATCCTCCTGGACGACAACAACCGCAAAACCATCTGTCGCCTCTACCTCGGCGCCAGCAAACAATACCTGGCCATCCCCGACGAAAATAAAAAAGAGATCAAATACGAGATCCAGACCCTCGATGAGATATACAAATATGCCGAGGTTTTATTAGAGGCAATAGCAAGATTAGAAAAGACAAAAAACTAAACAATAAATAAAATACATACAATCAATACCAATGCATATGGCAAGAGCACAATATTTTGTTGTTAAACACGACAACCAATGGAAAATTTCATTTGAAGGCAAACACTATGGACCGTACCATTCCCAAAGCGACGCCATTAAAGTAGCCGTCGATACCGCACACAAAGCAGGTTTGGCCGGTCATGATGCGCAAGTATTGATCCAAGGGGAAAACAATCAGTTCCGCACTGAGTGGACCTACGGTAATGATCCTTATCCACCAAAAGGATAATCAATTATTAGAGTTTGTTACTCCTTCAAATTCGATGTGGATTTTGTGAGGCCTTCAGACTTTTTATTAACCTAAACCTTTTAAAATGAGTGTAGTTATTAATATCGATATCGAACAATTTATATTTCACGTTGTTCATCATGGCGAAGATGAGCCGATCCTAATGGAACATACACCAATTGACGGCTTTGAGAATTTTTTTAAACTTCGAATAAGAGAAATCCTAAACGGAAACCGATTTAACTTCTTGGATGGTTCTACTTATTTGGATTCGATCAGTGAGATTGACCAGAATCCGGAACAATTTGTTGAGGTTAGTCAGCATCTTGCACAAACATTTCATAGTCACCAAAGCGGGAATATCAAGCCAGGTGTTATGATTCTTTTAAAAGCTGATGTAGATGGTGCAAAAAAATATATTCTCATTAAATATGATCACGAAGAAGTAATTACCTATCGGACTGAAAATCGCCGTGCCATCCTGGAGGAGATTTCCAACACTTTCAGTAAAAACAAGTCTGCGCTTCAAAAATCGGCGGTAGTTGATCTTAACGATAATATAGTGACGGCCGTAGTAACGGATAAGTCAGACACTGCTAATATCACGAATTTTTTCAAAGGATTTCTGGGGATTAAAAGATTTTATGATCGTGGAACCCTTACTCAGAAACTCAATAATTGTTTCATAGATACAATGAAAGAGCATCGTTCAGGACTTCCTCCAGAATTTACCAGCCAAGCCAGTATAATTTTTTATGATCATGTCCAACGTTCAAATAGCTTTAAAGATGAAGAAACCATAAGAGAGTTATTTGGACCACATTATACTGACGAGATAGGCCGTACTTTCAAGAGAAAACTAAAATCTGCGGATATCCTCGGTGAGGAATTTGATTTTGATAAACGCATTAGAAAACCAAAAAGAAAAAAATTCAGAACGCAGGAAGGTGTAGTTATACAATATGATACTATTGCCGAAGAAACGGTTAATATTCAAACCGTAGGAGACGAAACCACTATTACGATAACAACACGGAAATTGATCGAAGAGTCATGGTAACGGTTAACCGTCTGCTGGATACAGTTGAAGTTAACGAAAAGGTTTTGTCTCTGATTATCACTTCATTTCAATTGAGTGAACGTGTTTATCGTTTTCTGCAATTTATAGATAGATACCTCAAGCATTTTGACTTGGGAAGTGTTTATCTTGAAAATGAATTTGGGACGGAGATATATCTAACTGAAACTTTCGACGCTGTAAATAACGATGTGGGCGGCAAACTCCTTATAAGTAAATCCGGGAGATCCCCGTTGGTTTTCACAGAAAGGTATTTAGAGAGATTGCTTAAGGATTCTAATGCGCTTGATGCTGTCTACATCTTGTTTTTTTTTTCTGACACTTTTACTACTAAAGGCACCAAATTTTTAGGTCGGAGGGACATGCTCATTCATTTGCCTGGAGACGAAAATACACAGGTAAATGCAAATGCGAAATTCACCGTAGCGCTAAATGCCGAGGCAATAAGATTTTTACCGGTCAACCCTGAACAATGGCTAGTTGATCCTTCGGAATCTATACCGGAATATTGGAAAAAAATAGCTACCCCTAAACTTTTAGCGTCTGTAGCCAGTGAAGTTTTATTTCTGGATAATAAACTTGATTTGGTATTCAAAGGCGACCGCCGGATCAAGTTAATGATAGATCTCAGTAACGAACAACTGCTTTCGTCAACTCACAGTACGGTAAACGCTCTCGCCTTGTGGATATTTTCAGAAGGAAAGGATATGGAAACCCGTCATTACATTTATAATAACCAGGTATCTTTGCTTTCACTTACTGAAATAGCTGATTTTTGCGAAAACTTTAACGCTATATCTGACCGGGTACTTGAAAACTCTATTCTTGCTTACCGCTATTACGTTCAAACGTCCAATAAAGATCTCACCAAAAGCCTTACTGACATCAATAAGACATTATTTGAACATATCTCAAAAATCAGGCAGAATACCGTTGACCTTGTAAACGGTCTCTGGCGCGACTTTACCACAGCCTTTGGCCTCATGATCTTAAATTTTTCACTGAAAAAACCAGATGTTTCCGGTAGTTATTGGAATCTACTATTGGCAGGCTTGATAGTTTATCTGTGTATTAGCTATTATTTAAGCTCAAGTGTAGGCTTTTGGTTTTACAATCGCTTAAAAAGGTCCATGATTGACATGCGAAATCGAATTTACGGCTATTTAACGGATGACGATTTTGATAATTTTGCACGTCTTCCCCTGAAATCTGCCCAGCAAAAATTTGTCCTCACTTTCTGGATTGTTTTGGTATGTTATCTGGCTATAATTTTACTAGTCATTCTTGCATTAAGGTCAGCATCTTCGGCAAGCTTAAAGTCGTTCTTTAGAACCATCTAACAACCTGAAAAATATTTAAAAATAGACTTTTTCCTTGATTTAGCGTCTTGAAATTTCCAGGTAGTTCATCTAAAATACCTTATTTTAGGTTGGTGGCTAATTATCAACTACAGGACGTATATTGACCGCATAAAGTTTAAAGCATGGCAATAAATCATTACATACGTTTAAGGGATGAAATATCTGTTACGGAATTTTATACTGACGATCAACCCGCGGATTATTTAAAAAATATCAGGGATCTGAATATAATCGTCGGCGCGAATAATAGTCGTAAAAGCAGGTTCATCAGGAAACTAATCAATCTGGATCATCGCGTTATTATTAAGTCCGCTAATGACCTTAACCAGTTAGGGGCAATGATTGAAGATGTCTTTAAAGGCGTGTCCAAAGAAACGATGAGCACAAAGCTGATCGGTTTTATTTTTAATGGCTATAATGATAATCCAAAAGATTTCCAGCTAATAAAAGATTACTTTGAACGCTCCGCGGGAATCGATAATGGGCTAAGCCTGAATGAAATCAAAACGATCATGCAGGACGCGGTTAAAAACATGCACAGCGTTGCCGGTCCGGACAGTATTAACCAAATACATGTAATAGTTGCGACGCAGGCCTTGGTCATCAACCTTATTACAAGAATATATCTGGGATTGAAAAGAGATTTCAATAATTTTAAGGATAATGCACCAAATGATTCCGGATTAAAAGGTATAACCTATAAAATTCCAGGTGCAAGTTCATCCGGGATACCTGACTATGATATCAAGTTGACGGCTTTAGAAAGGTCGGTTAAATTTTTGAAGGAGTTTCAAGAAAAAGAAATCATCCCTTATCATGATATCGACTTGATTTATATCCCGGTGTTACGTGCTTCACGGCAACTTGAAGGGGCTGATTCAAAAGTATTTAAAGCGACTTTGCAAACGCAGCATAAAATCGGCGAAAATGCGAGGTTGTCGATAGAAACAGGACTTGATCTGTATGAAAAGATAGAGATGGCGCGGAATGGCCACCGGCGTGAACGGGAGGATTTCGCGGCATTTGAAAGTTTTATCAGCAGCGTTTTCTTCCAAGGTAAAGCGTTTGATATCATTGCTGTTAAGGGGGTAGGAAGCACAGATAAACATGTTAAGGTGACGATTGATGGTGAACTAGACGATGTTCCGATACACGATCTGGGTGATGGGATTCAAACCATCATTTCTTTATTGTTGCCGGTTTTTACGGCGAAAGATCGTTCATGGATCTTTGTGGATGAACCAGAAAATCACCTTCATCCGGGTTTTCAGAATATTTTTCTGCGGGCAATTTCGGAGAATAAGTTGATCAAAGCAAAAGAACTGAAGTTTTTTATAAGCACGCATTCCAATCATATCTTGTCCGGAGCCCTGATGGGGACATCCGGGGCGGAAGTCCTTGTTTTTTCAAGAAGGGATAAAGATTCTTCCAATATTCAGGTTTTTAGCGGGAACGAATACAATACGCTCCAAATGTTGGGTGTATTCAATACCTCAGTGTTGATCACAAATTGCAGCATTTGGGTGGAAGGGGTTACCGATCGCTTATATACGCGGGCATTTTTACACGCTTACTGTAATGCTGATCTTTCCAGGCCCTTACCTGTAGAAGGCTTTCAATACAGTTATATTGAATATGCCGGAAATAATATCATTCATTATGATTTTGACCACGACCTTGCCGGAGATAAAGACAATGCCACCAGGCAGATCAAGGCTTTCTTTTTAAACTCCAATGTTTTTTTACTCGCTGATTCGGATTTCTCAAAAGATGAAAGGCATAGCTTCTACGATGGGATCAGCAAGGGTAGGAAAAATTTTGAATATTTTAAAACGGAGTTGCCGGAAATTGAAAATATCCTTCCGGATAGCTTGCTAAAAAGATGGCTGATAGAGGATGTTAAATGCAACCCTGTTGAAGTGGACTCCTGCTTTCAAAGCCCTGACAGAACGTTAAAGCTGGGTGCGCTCTTTGATAATAAGTTTACGATAGGCCAGAGGAAACGAAAATTTATGGAAAAGGGCCATAGTGGTACATTGCGTGCTGATCATAAAATGAGACTGGCCGATTATGTGCATAATGGCATTATGAACGGCACTATAAGCTGGGACGACTTAAAAGAATCGGACGTGCTCGGACGATTAGTTGGGAGTTTATATAGTTTCATTACGGCAAAAAATAATGTATAATATTACCCTGATATCTACTGTACATACGGAGAGGGGCAGATGTAACGCCGATGAATTATTCAAAATTATTGAATCCATAGATCCTGAAGTGATTTTTGAGGAATTGCCTGCGAAATTGTTCGACATCGTTTATAGCGGATACCCGATATTTGATGGAGTGTTGGAAATAAAGTGTATCAGAAAATACTTGGTAGCTCATGATATTAAGCACATTCCGGTGGATATTGAGGGGAGTTCAAACTTATCGACCGTGGAGAGTCAATATATGTTTAATGCGCTCGCCAAATATGATGTTTTGAAAAAAATCGAGTATGAACAAAAATTATTGATTGAGCAGGGTGGCTTTGCTTATCTGAACAGTAAAGAATATTCGGAATTATTTGATCGAAAAAAATCCGTGGAAATAGAGCTTATGGGGTTTTCAGTGAATGGGGGCCGGCTGGCTGAGATCCACCGGATATTTTACCAGGAGCAAGAGTACCGAGAAAATGAGATGCTTCAGAATATTTATAATTACAGCAGGGACAACCCTTTTGATCGGGCGGTGTTTTTAATCGGTGCTGGTCATCGCAGATCTATTTTTGAGAAGGTGTTAAATTATCAAGGGGTAGATCATCTCCGGTTAAACTGGACGTTTTACAATTCTTGTGATTGATTCAATTGGGATAACCTTCATGATTTTTTTGTTAAGTTAGCTGTCTGACCTTTCAAACCCTTATGCACATATTATACCTGTATATCCACGAAATCCCCTTACTCAAAAATCAAAATATAAATCTTGGTGGTCGCTACCGTTTTCACTATGATCATTTGTCGAAGCGGTTTCATATTTCTTTGAATCCGTTTTATATTGATAGTTTCTTCGATGTGAATAAAGACCCGAATTTGGCCAAGGTGTCAAACCTTTCGGCTGTCGTGGGTCAGAACGGGGCAGGGAAAACGACATTATTAGAATTTTTTAAGGAGCACCTGATACCTGATGTGGGTGGCACGAGAACTTCCATAATCTTAGCTGTCGAAGATAAAGGAAAGGTATTGATATATCGTTCGCAGGATATCGGGATCGTTGATCAAAATCTGAATGATTTTGATCTGGAAATGAAAATCCTAAAAGTTGATTATACCTCTTATGTTGAAGATACACCTTACCGTTTGCCGGCAGAAATTGATGCGTTTGAAACTACGTCGTACATCCATTTCTCCAACGTCTTTGACGGAAAGCCTGAATATGCAACGGATGGTTTAAAGGATATTTCTACGAATTTTTTGGTGGGCAACGATCATAAAAGAGAAGTAAAAGCCAGGACAATTTCATCTGATACAGACCTGTTGGATGCTTATTTCGGTAATGAGATCGAACGTCAGATGGATTTTATAAATTTTTTTGAAGGGGAAAGCCCAATCGGGTTTGCGCTTCCGGAATGGCTGGAGGTCGCCCCAAGGAATATCTTGGAACCTGTAAGCTACAAATACACCCGTAAAGAGATCGATAAAATAACAAAGTCCGGTTTGGAACCTCTATTAGATGGATTACTTGCTTCTCAAAAGGTGGTGAGTTATGAGGATAAAATTGTTAACTGGGTGGATTCGGCTATTAGTTTTTTTGAACGGGTTGCGCTTTCAAATTTTATACATGAGCTCGTTTTTAATGCGGATTTCACTGTCATTGATGAAAGCTTTATTAGCCTTTTGAAAAATACCAATTATGCAGAATCAAAGGATGTAATATCTTTATTAGGAAAGATGTTGGAGATGAATTCGTCGAATGGTCTTATTCAAGATTATGGTCATATTTTGGATCATTTAGGGAGTTTTATCAATGATTTACCAACGTTCATTACACCCGAAAGGGTCCCGCTGCGATTTGAAGGGAGAAGGTTTCAAATTCCGCTCAACAAAGAAGTTTTTAAAAAATTTTACGATAATTACAAACGGTGTTATAAAAGCCGTCCTTTTTTAAGCTTTTTCTGGGCAGGTATAAGCTCAGGTGAAAAGGCTTATTTGAATATATTATCGAGGTTTTTCTCTCTTTCAGACAGGTTTTTAGACGATAAACATAAGTTAGCCGATAACATCATCGTGCTGATCGATGAAGGCGATGTCTACCTCCATCCGGAGTGGCAAAGGCAGTTTTCCTATCTTTTATTGCGATTTTTGCCCGTGATTTTTGCCAGGCGCAGCGGGACACAGCGGTCGATACAGATCATTTTTTCAACGAATTCACCCATACCGGTATCTGATATCCCAAATTCCAATGTCGTGTTTTTAAAGCGGTCATCAAACCAGACAATTGTGATGGATAGCCTGGAGGATAAAAAGCTGACGTTTGGCGCCAATATTCATACGCTTTTGGCTGATTCTTTTTTCCTGAATAACGGGTTGATCGGTGAATTTGCGAAATCTAAGATCAATGGAATCATCGAAGTTCTACAAGGGGATAAGGATATGATACTAAAGGAGCGCCCGGCCTTAGAAGTAATGATAGCCCAGATTGGTGAACCTTTGATCAAAAGTAAATTAGTTCAAATGATGAGTGAAAGGCTCCAAATGAATATGATGGATGTAGATGGCCGTATCAGCAGATTAGAGAAAGAAATTGAACAGTTAAAAAAGCAGCGTAAATAAATAACATATGTATCATTTTGAACGCGGTAAAAATATCGCTTTCCATTTATTGGCGACTTGGCATTATCAGAAGTTAGTTGGCGATTATAAAACTAAAAGCGGTCTGCAAAAAAGATATGCGCATTCTATTGTCGATGCTGTGGATAGGTGCCGCGCGGTAGATGTAAATGGCAGCCATCTTTTTTTTGAAGACCTCTATGCGAATAATTACGAGTTGCTGAAAAATATAATTGTTGGTAAGCCGGATGAACTACAGCAACACAGTAATGTCTTTTTTCAGAAAATAGTAAGTGGAACTTATCCCGAATGGTATATCATAAATAACGATAAGAAAGAATTGACAGAATTTGGTAAACGGATCAAAGATGTTTTTGATTATAAAACGTTTAGCGGCAAAAACAGCTCTTACAATGCTTATCAACTTTGTGAAAAATTGGGTATTGATGTTTGTCCATATTGTAACCGCAACTACGTTTATACGATATCTTTTAAGGGTAAGGGAACGGTTCGGCCGGAACTCGACCATTTTGTTGAAAAAAGTAAGAATCCAATTCTTGCACTCTCGTTTTATAATTTGATTCCGTCTTGCCATATATGCAATGCAAGTTTGAAACATGCTGCGACGTATAATTTTGATGATTTTTTACATCCGTATTTAAATTCTTTCCATGATGCGATGGAGTTTTCAGTTAGATTCAAAAAGAAGGATATTACCAAGACGCTTTCGGATGTGGTTAAACATTTTGGGGTGGACTTTTTTTATGGTGATACAGAGGCTTTTGATTTGGTCATAGTCCCTAAAAAAGATGCTGTTATATCCTTGGTTGATCGCGCGATCAAACATGAAAACACATTTAAGTTAGAACTAGTTTACAGTTACCATAAAGATTTGGTGCAGGAAATCATTCAGTCGGCATTTATTTATAATGAGGATTATATTGATAGTCTTTACGCTGATTTTGGAGGGAGTTTATTTAGAAGCAGGGAGGATGTTTACCAACATGCGACCAGGAATTTGTCCAATGTACAAAAAATGCCCAATCGCCCATTTTCTAAGTTGAACCGCGATATTTCGATTGAATTTGGGCTAAAGTACTAATTGAGCTGTTCATCTATGTAATGGCTAATGAAAATGCTTATTAGGAGCAAGCAATTGTAGTTGATTTAAGAAACACCTTAAAATACTTATATGGATTTAGTATGCCGTAATCTGTTTATTGATACACAGTATCTAATCAATAAATCATTCGATTTTGACAATAAGGAATTATTTTCCTTAAGCTTATTAGCGCGTCAGGGATATATTAATGTGCATATCACTGACATAACTGATCGGGAAATTCAGAAAAAGATTCGTGATACAATCAATATTGCATATGACAAGATAGGGGTGAGTGATACAAGGATTTTAAGGATGATTCCTTATTACGATGATTTTCTTAAAAATTACAACAGAAGAACCGCGGCAGACAGGATTATAGCGGATTATGTGATGTATAAAAGTGACTGTCGTATTTCTATAATTTCTTCAGATAAAATCACATTCATGGATATTTTTGAGGATTATTGTCAAGGGAATGCCCCTTTTCAAAACGCTCAAAAGAAAAACGAGTTCCCGGATGCGTTTGCCTTGACGGCGATTGTGCGCTGGGCTTTGCCGACGCGGGAGAAAACTTATTTATTATCAGGAGATACTGACTGGAAATCATTTGCGTCTCAGAACCCGAAAAACTGGGGATTAAAAGAAGATGATAAACCCTTTCATTACCTAGAAGACTTACCTGAGTTGTTGGATGCTGTTATTCGGCAGGAGGAATCGTTAAAAGATCTAACTTATTTTTCAGATAACTTAATTGCTGCGCAAAAGGAAAAGATTGAGGCCTTTGTGCAGGTAGCAATGTCGAACAGCGAATTCATTCCAATTTCAGCTGATGAGGAAGTAGATATCATCGAGGAATATATTTTATCCGTAGCAATGACCGATAAGGATATTATTTCTGTTCACCGGGGCGGAGCTACATACAGCATGACATTTGAAATAAAAATTGCATTTCAATACGAAATTGCAGAATATGGTCCATGGGATAATGAAGATCAAAAGCATGTTTTTATAGAATATCATACACTTTATAAGGTTCACTATATCGATCATACCTTTGATATCGAATTCAGTTTTCAAGATGGTTTAGCGATTAACTTTGAAGTTTTTTCTGCGGCCATACCCACGAGTTTCGAAGTGGATTATGATGAAGGTGAGGTCTTTGAGCCAGAAGACTGGTGGTTTGATACAGTCACTATTATTCACGGGGTAAAAGATTATCAGCCAACTGAAGACGGGAGCGGAATGCAAGAATTTGATAGTTTCCGTACAGCAAAAAAGGCTTTTCCCGAATTGGACATTGTTTCTGACGGGCGCAAATTCACAGCGGCCGAAGGAAATAGAATTTCGGATCCATTCGTGTTTTATACATGGAAGGCTAAGTTTAAAAAAGAGGATAGATAGGACTACAGAATGATTTGTTTTGCTAAATAATTTAGTTTAATTTAGATTGACCGTTTAACCCTCTTTTTTATGTCAAATGTTAATATTAGCTCTAATGGTATCCAGAAAATCCTGAAAAGGTATAATCCTGAGCAGGCGATCGCAGAATACATCTGGAATGGATTTGATGCTAAAGCAAGCACTGTTTTAGTAAACTATAAGGCGAATGCATTGGGTGCGCTGGAATACCTGGAGATATCGGATAATGGTTATGGGATTAATTTTAAGGACTTGGCACAAAAGTTTGAACCTTTTTATGAATCGGAAAAAACAATTGAGATAACGGCGCCTGTTCATACGTCTGCGATGCATGGTAAGAATGGTGTTGGCCGGTTGACGTTTTTTTCATTTGCTTATCAGGCTGAATGGAAGACAACATTTGAGACTTCCGAAGGACTAAAGAGTGGTCTGATTCAGATGTCTGCGGGCAGGTTGAATTATTACAAGCAGCAGCTTGTGGAAACCCCGTTTTCAATGACTAAAGGTACTACGGTGACCTTTCGAGATCTCGGGATTGGCTATACTCAGATGGAAGAAGAGGTTTTACCGTTTTTGATAAAGGAGTTTTGTTGGTTTTTGGAGCTCAATCGTTCAGCAAAGTTTAAGATAGTCGTCAATGGTAACAGTTTAGATTATTCTGAAAATATCGTTGAGCGGAAAAAGAAGATTATTAAATATCCGAAGAGTGATGTTGTGTTTGATGTGACTTTTGTTCAATGGAAATCTGCTTTACATAGAGAACTATCAAAATATTATTTTCAGAATAGTGATTTTAAGGAGATTTATAAGGATTTTACAACACTAAATAAAAAAGCAGACGACTTCTTCCACAGTGTTTATATTCAAAGCAGTTTCTTCGATAAATTCAATTTTAAAAGTTCAGAAAGCGATCACCAGGTAGAGCTTTATGATAACGGAAGGTCATCTCCCGAATACCGTTATTTAATTAAGGAATTGAATAAGTTTATACTAGCTAAGCGAAAGCCTTACCTAAGAACATTTGGTCAAAAAATGGTCGAAAAATATGATCAAGATGGCATTCTTCCCACTTATAGTAACGAGTGGGAAGAGAAGTATAAAAAACCACTTTTAGAAGAAACTTTGATCGCGCTGTACGAAGCCGAACCTAAATTGTTTACCAATCTCAATGTGGATCAGAAGAAAACGTTCGTGCGTTTCCTGGATCTATTACTGGATTCAAATGAGCGCGGGCGCGTGTTTGAAATTCTCGATGGTATAATTGAACTTGAGCCCGAGGAAAAACAGGATTTGGCAAATTTACTCAAGACTACACGCTTAAATCATATTATATCGACCATTAAACTGATCGAAGATCGTTATAGAGCTTATTATCAAATACGTGACCTAGTTTTTAATAAAGATTTAAGGGCGAATGAAGTGGATCATCTGCAAAAAGCCATTGAAAGCCATTACTGGATTTTTGGTGAACAGTACAATCTGGTAACCGCGGCCGAAATAAAATTCGAAGAGGCCTTACGTCGCTACACCTATCTGTTAACAGAAAAAGATACTTCAACTGAAATCGATCATCCAGACAAACTTCGGGAAATGGATATTTTTGCCTGCCGGCAAAATGTTTTGACAGATAGGATCGAAAATATTGTCGTCGAACTCAAACATCCGCTTGTTTCGCTGGGAAGTGATCAGTATATGCAGGTTGACAAATATTTAGGGGTAATTATTAAGCAACCAGAATTCAACGCGCCCAATATGTTTTGGGAGTTTTATCTGATCGGCAATAAGTTCGATTCTTCCAATTTTATCGAACGTCAAATCAATACCAATAAAAATCATGGAATTTCTTCACTCGCATTGTCAATCGATGACGGCAGGGTCAAAGTCTACATAAAAACGTGGAGCGAAATTTTTGCAGATTTTGAAATGAAGCATCGATTTATTGATGAGAAGCTGAAATTGGAACGATTACTTTTGGTCAACGAATTAAGTGCTCCTGAAGAGGTTGTTAGTGATTTGCAGGGTAATGGGGCAGGGAAGTAGCAACAATGTCCCTTTCTTAATATAACATCAGTTTTCCTTTTGGCCTGGTGATGAGGGTGCCGGCATTGGCTGCCGTTACCGTGGCGGTAGCGAAGATATATTCGAGCGGGATATCAGCTCCCTTGTCGAATGTTATTATTGGTCTGCCGCCATATCCACATTTAACCATTCTTGTGAAGCGCTGATCAATACAGACAATTACTTTAACGATCTTAACGGGTTCGGAAAAATTGTTCATTCGTTGATAGATCAAAAAATCGATGTCTCAACACTTGCACGGAGTGATGATTTTATCCAGCATTATGTGGGGATCGCTATTTAAAATTACTTAGTAGTATTAGTTAAAGAATCTATGGCATTTCACGTACTTGCCCCAACTGCAGATAATTTTAATTCAGTGTTACCCATGAATTGTTGAAGATCGTAATATGCTAATAGGGAATTTTTCAATTAAAACTATGGTTATAATTGAATTTCGGAGTAGGAAAATATACTTTGATTCCCAAACAGATCTTTTCTGAATAATTTCTTTTTTTCAACTAATCTATTTAGTTCCCTAGATAGTTCCTTGCTTGAAAAATCCTTATTATAGTTATTTCTTATATAAGTTTGAATTTCACTAACCTCATAGCCCTTTAAGAAATATCCCGTAGGAAGTAAAGTGTTTTTTAAAAAATGTGCTACGCTATTTTCTCCTTTTCTGTCAATGAAAAATTTTGAGTTGTTTTTGTTTTCTTTATAAAATTTTTGCAAAGGTAAAATCTCTTCTAACGGTTTTAATTTAATTCCCTTAGCTGATAAAATAGATTCTGTTTTGATCTCAAAAAAATCGGCTATTTTATCAGCTAATTCGGTAGTAATATTAGCTTCTCCTTTTTCGATTTTTCTTAAGTAGGTAAGCGAGATACCTATTGCGCTAATGAATCCTTCTAAAGTTAGGTTGGCTGCTTCACGAAGAAATCTAACGTTAGCAGCAACGTTAGCTGGAGTATATTTCGAATTTGCCATACGACAAATGGAAATAAATTTCTGTCCTCATATTGAACACTATATTTGCATAAATGAAAACAGATTTCTATCTTTACGGAAACGATAATGAGTTGTTTTACTTGTTCGTCATAAGAATATCAGACTTAAATAGTTTATTGTATTCTGTTAACAATTGTAAAACGTATAAATTATATTTGTAACACTAACATATCTTTAGATATAGCGGTGTTCACTAAAGAGCTCGTCCGGACAATGTAGGAATTAAAGGACGCGAGTAATAGGTGAGCACCCCGGATCTTTTAGCGTAAGCTATCTGGCCGGGGCAGCCTATTGATTGCGTCTTGGGCAGTTTACTGCCCCCCGTCCTACACGGGAGTCCGGGCAATTTCAATAGCTGTTCCGGCCTGATGGTTTTTGACAGCTTTGGATGGCTCTTATTGAAATTTCAATAAATGAGCATGATGAGCTGTAACCTGTTTTTTATTGCTAATATCAAGATCAATTCGTCCGTGATTGTTGGAGGGATTGCAGATCAATTAAAGGATGGTTTGGCAATTGCCGATTTATCCAAGAACCGATTTAGCAAAATTATCCAACGCCCCACATAAATACCGCCAAACGGCAGCCCGCCAGTTAATAGTTATGCTCCCGGCTGCCGTTTGTCTTTTCTGACAAATCCCCCTTTACCAATCATTCCCTAAGTTTTCATCAACCGGCCATCGAGCCGGAGTAGCTTTTATTTGCCTTTTTTATGGATGCTGCAGTCATAAACCTTAAAGATTTCGCCGTCCGGACACCCGAACAAGTGATCCGCGTCTTCTTCAAACTATATAACGCCGAGAAGATCAAAACCGAACTTTGGCACCATTTCGGCACCTGGGCATCAGCCCTCGAAAAAGGAACAAAAGCGCCCGGTGACACCGAAGCACAGGTCGCCTTATTATTCGACCAGCTCATCGCCCTCACAGCAGCACTCGAAAACTTAAAAAACGGCAACACCAGCTCCATCAGCTGCGTCGTCTGCGGCAGCAAAAGAACAAACAAAAAAGGGGAGGAGCCTAAAGGACAAGCATAACAACCGTCCAGTTATACAATACTAAATACACCATATGAAGCCAATCATCAGCTTCCTGGCCGCGCTTTGCCTTTTTTTAAACGCAACCGCACAGGAAAATATAACCAGCAAAGGCATCCAAATCGGCCAGACCGTACCCGATGTCACCGTCACCGGCGCTACCGGATTAAAAATTCAAAACAAAGCGGTCACCTCGTTCCGCTTTTCCCAGCTCCGGGGCAAACTCGTCATCCTCGATTTCTGGGCCACCTGGTGCGCCCCCTGCCGCAAAATGGCACCCGTACTCGACAGCCTGCAAAAACAATTCGGCGACCAGGTCTTATTCCTACAGGTCGCCTACGAAAGCGCCGCCACCGTAGCGCCCGTACAGGCCGCCATGCAGCGCATCAAGCCCTACCAGCTGCCGTCCGTAACCAGTGACAAGGTCCTCCACCAATTATTTCCCCACCGCAGCCTCCCGCATTTCGTCTGGATCGATAGCAGGGGAGTAGTCAAAGCCATCACCGAAGAAAAAGAAGTCACCGCCGTCCATATCCAAAAAATGCTCCAAAGCGCCGATCAGGCAGCCCCGGCGCTCACCCTCAAACAAGACCTCGTGCTGCCCTTTGAAAAAGAAAAACCGCTCTTCCTGGGCGGGAACGGGATGAGCGCCGGCAAAAGCCCGGTCATTTACCACGCCCTGCTCTCCGGCTATGTACCCGGGCTCCAGGGCGGCATGGATAAATTCCCGCCGGACAGTACCGGGGCCATCCGCGCCAATGTGCGCAACGCGCCGCTTACCGGGCTGTTCCGTCTAGCCTATAGTGACGATAACCGCTGGTTCTCCGGGCCGCGCATGCGCCTGCTGACCGCGGACTCCGCCAGCATGAAAACCCGTCTCACCGGGCAGGACTACCAGGCCTGGCTCAGCAAAGGGCATGGCTGGTGTTACGAACTCATCGTCCCCGCAGCGCTCGCCAACCAATCCTTCCAGATCATGCGCGAGGATATCCGCCGGCTGTTCCCGCAATACAAAGTCGCCGTCGAAAATACCCGGACACGCTGCCTCGTCCTGGTGCGGACCTCCGCTGCAGACAAGCTGCGTACCGCAGGGGGCAGGACCGCTGTCAGCGTAGAACCCTTTTCCTGCGAGATCAGCAACGCCTTACTGGCCCACTTTATCCAGCGGCTGCAAGTGCAGTACCTGGCCGGCAACCCCCTGCCCGTCGTGGACGGCACCGGCTATACCCGGCCGGTAGACTTCGTCCTGCACGCGCCCCTGAATGACGTGGCGGCCATGAACCGCGAGCTGGTGCAATACGACCTCCAATTCGTAGAAAAAGAGACCAATGTCGACCTGCTCGTCGTTAGGGACAACCCGCCCGCATCCTCCAAAAACCTAAACCCGAAACCATGAAACAGATCCAGCTTTTCTTCTTATTCCTGCTCCTGTCCGGCTTTTGTTCCGCGCAGGAGGGAAGCAGCCCCGGAAGCAGCCTTTCCGGCACCGTCCGCGATAGCACCGGCAAGGCGCTGAAAGGCGCCAATATCGCCCTGACCGGCACCCGGTACGCCGCGGCGACCGATTCCTCCGGCCGCTTCAGCTTCGCCGCGCCGCCCGGCCGGTACCAGTTGCGCGCCACCTACGTCGGCTATATAGCCTTGGAACTAACCGTTACCCTGCCATCCGGTCAGCTCGACCTCGTTCTGAAGCCCGCTACCGGGATGCTCAGCGAGGTCATCGTCTCCACAGGTTACCAGGAACTGCCCAAAGAACGGGCCACCGGTTCCTTTGTCGCGGTCGATAAGGCCCTGCTGAACCGCAGCGTCAGCACCGACATCATCGGCAGGCTCCGCGACGTCGTGCCCGGCCTTTCCTTCAATACCCTCGGAACACGGATCAGCATCCGGGGACAAAGCACGCTGTTCTCCAATGCCGAGCCCCTGATCGTTGTGGACGGCTTCCCCTATAACCAACCCATTGAGAACCTGAACCCCGCCGACGTCAAAAGTATCACCGTACTGAAGGACGCTGCCGCCGCCTCCATCTGGGGCGCCCGGGCAGGCAACGGCGTGATCGTGATCAGCACCAACAAGGGCGCGTTCGATCAGCCCATGCGGATCTCGCTGAACGCAAACGTCAACACAGGCGCCCGGCCGGACCTCTATTACCAGCCCAGGATGAGCAGCGCTGATTACATCGGGTTGGAAAAACGCTTGTTCAGCGAGGGCTACTTCGCCGACGCTGAAGCCTCGGACGCGCACCTGCCCCTGTCACCCGTCACCGAACTGCTGATCGCCAACCGGGACGGGCAGCTGTCCTCTGCTGATCTCAACAGCCGCCTTAGCGCCCTGCAAACGCAGGATGTCCGCCGCGACCTTGATCAATACTTTTACCGCCGCAACGTCAACCAGCAATACGCCCTCAGCCTGGACGGCGGCTCCGCCGCGCAACGCTATTATTTCTCGGCCGGTTATGACCGGAATTTGGACAATGCCGCGGGCAACGGTTTCAGCAGGCTGACCCTGAACGGAAGCCAGACCTGGACCGCGCTCCAAAAAAAGCTCGAGATCAGTACCGGCATCTACTATACCCAGACCAATACGGCCCTGAATAATCCCGGCCCGCTCACCTGGAACACCGGTTACCCGATCTATCCCTACGCCGCCCTCGCCGACGCTTCCGGTAAACCGCTCGCGGTGACCCATGACCTGCGGCAGGGTTTCGTTGACGCCGCCCCGGCAGCGGGCTTACTGGACTGGAACTATCGCCCGCTGGAGGAATTGCGCCTGGCGGACAACCATAACCAGGTGGCGGACGTGCGCATCAACACCGGGCTGAAATACCGGTTATTACCCGGGCTGGACGCCCAGTTCCTCTACCAGTATGACCGGAGCAGCAACACGGGCCGGAACCTGATGTCAGCAGGCAGCTACTTCGCGCGGAATATGGTCAACAGTTACACACAGGTGGACGAGTTCGGCGCCTTATCCTACCCGGTACCGAAAGGAGGGGTGCTCGACCTCGCCTCCGGCAGTTCCGTCAACCATGACGGGCGCCTCCAGCTTGGCTATAACGGGTACATCGGCCAGCAACATGAACTGTCCGCCATCGCCGGTTACGAAGTACAAAGCTTTCACGTGATGGGGGAAGGGCACCGCCTGTACGGTTACGACGCCGAGCACGCGACCATGCAGCCCGTGGACGGCACCGGTTATTATCCTGCTTACAACGATCCGAGCGGCGGCAATACGATCCCCCCCGAACAGTCGGAAACCGACGCGACCGACCATTACCTGTCCTATTACGCCAATGCCGCTTATACCTACGACCGGCGGTTGTCCTTATCCGGCAGCGCCAGGCTCGACCGTTCCAACCTCTTCGGCGTGAATACCAACCAGAAAGGCGTACCCCTCTGGTCCGCGGGCCTTTCCTGGGAACTGAGCCGGGAAGGATTTTATCATGTGGCCGCCTTACCCTACCTGAAATTCCGGGCGACCTTCGGCTATAACGGTAATATTAATAAAACCCTTTCCGCCTATACCACCGCGAGTTATTTCGACGGTGCCGGGAGCAGGACGCAGTTACCCTACGCCCAGATCATCAACCCGCCGAACCCAGGCCTGCGCTGGGAGCGCAACCGGCACATCAACTTCGGGATGGACTTCGGCCTGCTGAACAACAGGATCACCGGTACGGTGGAATATTACCTCAAAAATGGCCTCGACCTGATCGGCAGCACCTCCTTCGCGCCCTCGACCGGCATTACCGCCTTCACCGGGAATACCGCCGATACCAAAGGGCAGGGCCTGGATCTGAACCTCAACAGCAGGAACCTGTCGGGCGCATTCAACTGGTCGAGCGCTTTCTTCCTGAGCTACGTGACCGATAAGGTTACCCGCTATGATAAAACCTCGCTGCCCGGCGATTACCTGAACTTCGGGTATATCGGCGCCTATGCGCTGAGCGGCAAACCGCTATACGCGGTCTACAGTTACCGTTCGGCGGGGCTTGATCCCGCGACGGGAGACCCGAGGGGCTATCTCAACGGGGCGGTCAGCAGTGATTACGCCAAGATGCAAAGCGCGGCCACACCCGATAATCTGGTGTATAACGGGCCGTCCAGACCGACCGTTTTCGGCGTGTTCCGGAACACCTTCGCGTACCGTGCTCTCAGCCTTTCGGTCAACATCAGTTACCGCCTGGGCTATTACTTCCGGAGGAACTCCGTGTATTACGGCAGTGACTACGGGCTGTCCCAGCAGAACGGGGATTACGCGCTCCGCTGGCAAAAGCCCGGTGACGAGCAGCACACGGTAGTGCCTTCGCTGCCCACCGTCGCGAACAACCAGCGGGACAACTTTTACCGTTTTTCCTCCGACCTGGTCGAAAAAGGCGATAACGTGCGCCTGCAGGATATCAACCTGTCCTACCGGTTCACCAAAGGTTCCCTGCATTTCCTGCCCGGCGCCGACCTGCAGCTTTACCTGTACGCCGCCAACCTGGGCATCCTGTGGCGCGCCAACCACGCCGGCCTGGACCCCGACGCGGGCAATACTTACCCAACCCCACGTACGGTCGCGGGCGGGATCCGGTTAACTTATTAATGCTTCCTATGAAAAAGAAACTACACACGATCACCTTTGGGTTCCTGCTGGCCGCAGTGCTACTGCCGGCCTGTAAAAAAGATTTCCTGGACGTACGGCCCAATAAATCCCTCCTGGTACCCACCACGCTGGCCGACCTCCGGCTTTTGCTTGACAACAATTTAATTTTCAATATCCGGCCGAACCTGACCTCGATCGCCGACGGCAACTATTATACGACGGATGCCGGGTACAACAGCTTCGGGCTGGACGCGGAACGGAACTCCTATACCTGGGCGAAAGATATCTTCGGCACGGCCACGACCGGGGAATGGAATACGCCCTATAAGCAGGTTTTTTATGCCAACGTGGTTTTGGAAGGCGCGGCGAAGCTGCCCGCCGGAGACGCCGCCTCGGAAGAAGGCCGGGCTCTCAAAGGCACCGCGCTGTTCAGCCGGGCATTCGCCTGCTATAGCCTGGTCACCTCGTTTGCCAAACCCTACGACGCGGCGACTGCCCAGTCCGACCCCGGCATCCCCGTACGCCTGCATTCCGATGTTACCGAAAAAGTGGGAAGAGGGACGGTCGCGCAAACTTACGCGCAGATCCTGGCCGACCTGGCCGCGGCGCGGCCCCTGCTGCCGGCGACCGCCGCTGTTAAAACAAGGCCCACCCTGGCCGCCCTGTTTGCCCTGGAGGCACGGATCGCGCTGGCGATGGAAGACTACCCTCGGGCAGGACGATATGCTGATTCCGCGCTGGCGGCGGCGCATACGCTGATCGATTACAACACGCTGAACCCGGCGGATGCCAAACCCTTCCCGGTCGCGCTTCCCAATGCCAACCCCGAGATCCTCTTTTACGCGGCTTTAGTCACCCTGACCTTTGACGGTTCCTCATCAGCGACCTACGCCGACCGGGACGTTTACGATACTTATGCCGCGGACGACCTGCGCAAAACGCTTTTCTTCCGGGAAATGACCCCGGGCAACTATAAGTTCAAAGGAACGTACTCCGGCGCGCAGGCCATCTTCGGCGGGCTGGCCACGGATGAGGTGTACCTGATCCGTGCCGAATGCCGGGCCAGGGCAGGGGACGCCCCGGGGGCGATGGCCGACCTGAACACCCTGCTGGTGACCCGCTGGAAAACCGGGAGCTTTACCCCATACACAGCGACAGATACCGATGACGCTTTGCGAAAAGTACTTACCGAAAGGAGAAAGGAACTGTTTGGAAGGAACCTGCGCTGGGAAGACCTGCGCCGGCTGAACCGCGACCCGCGTTTCCGGGTCACGCTCAACAGGACTATTAAAGGACAGGCGTATACACTCGAGCCGGGCAGCTCCCGTTACGTGTACCCGATACCCGACCAGGAGATCAAACTGAATGGGCTGGAACAGAATGAAAGATAGGAACCGCCCGGGGAGGGCGGTTCCTGATAACGGCTTACAAGCCGCTGAAAGTGCCGAAAATGATACTCACCGGGTTAGCCGGGTTGGTGTTCGGGTTCTGCGTAGCCGGGTATACGGCGATACAGGTCTCCTCTGACTCCGCGCAGCTGTACCTGTTCGGGTTCACGCCGGTCAGGTCCACATAAGAACCGTCGGTGCGGTGGCCCCAGCTTTTGTTGGCAAAAGCGTGGTGGGTAGTGGCCATCGCGCTGCCCAGGCCCAGTACAAGGGCCGCAACAGCTAATTTCAATCTTAAATTTTTCATAACGATGAACGCTTTTAATGTCAAAAACGAACGAAAACTTTTAGTGAAAAATAAAAATACGGCCTACTCTTTTCGAAGGTTTTCGGCTTTCCCCTTGTATTGTTGGGCCAGGGCCGCGAGGCTGATGGCCAGGAAAAATAAGTTGAACACGAAATGCGCCTTCCAGGACATGTTTTTCAGCACGCCGCCGCAGGAGCAGGGCACGCGCTGCCAGTATCCTGTCAGGACCAAACCAATATACCCGGTAAATACAGCCATCAGGATCGCCGATAAAACCAGCCCCGCCCTTTGCCACCTTTCCGTCAGCAACAGGGCAATGGCAACGAGCTCCGCGGAAGGGATGAAGAACACCAGCGCATCCGCGACCTCCGGCGGAAAGTTTTGGTTGTGCATTTCGTGGCGGAACATGGTAAAGTCCGCCAGCTTGCTCACCGCGGCATAAGCAAACAACAGGATCAGCAGGGCAGGGGCGGCGGTTCTAACGAGGTTTCTCATAGCGTTTCAAATTCATGATACAAAGTACGGCCGGCCGGAAATCTTAAAATAGTATGAATAGGGTATGATACCCTAAAACAAATAGTATATGTTTAGTAATGAAGAATATAGCTTTTTAAATCACTTGGTACTCAGGACACCATTTTACAGCGTGGATGCTTATTCACCGGACAAGTTGCCGGAAGTATTAGAACAGCAGGCCTTTCGTAATGCGATCATGCTGGCCAGTCCCGGCCTCTACCGGTCAATTGAAAAAAAGGGCTTCCGGTATGAAGCGCTTGGGGAAAAAGAACGCCTGACGCTGTTTAAGTATTATAACCGGATGTCCTTCCGCCCGACACCTTTTGGCGCCTTCGCTGCTGTTTCGCTTATCGGCTGGTCTGCGAAACAGCAGATCCGCCTGGCACCGCCCGGTTCGGCCGTCTTAACGCTATTACCCTCCCTGGAAGCAAAGATCCTCACCGGAGCGGATGTACCCGTTAAGGAAACCCTGGTGTTTGTCAACCCGACCGCCTGCCGGTTCGGGGAAAACTGGCGTTTTATCCGTTCATCGGCAACCGTTTCCGGTAAATTGGAATTCTCTTTGCAGGCCGTTGCCGCCGCCCCGCTCCTTGATCATCTTTTCGGACTGGCCGGTTCCCGCACGCTTAGCGTGGGTCATTTAACCCGGGAGATCGCGCTATCCACCGGCTGTTCAGAAGCGGAAGCGGCGAATTATGCAGCTTTCCTGCTAAAAGAACAGGTACTGGTAACCGATCAGGTGCCGGGGTTGATCGAACTTCCGTTACCAAAGGACAGGATCAGTATACCTGTGGGACGGCAGGTACCTGAAACCCAAATTTCCTTTCCCCCGGACGAAGACGGCAGGCGCGTTATGACGCCGTATTATGCGGGCATGCAGATCACAACGGAACGCGGGGGCGTGGATCCTGAAATTCAGGAGCGGCTGCGTTCGGTATTGCATGTACTGGCACGGATCGTACCCGATAACGGGATACAGGCCCTGGAGGATTTTAAAAAGGCGTTTAAATCCCGCTTCGACCTGCAGAAAATCCCGCTGCTGACCGCACTGGACCCTGATGCGGGTATCAGTTATGAAGACCTGCACACCGAACCTGCCGGGAACCTGCTGCCCGGGGGCCTGAGATCCCGGAACAGTGACGCAAAACATCAGGCCATCGAATGGACGGCTGTAAACCGCATGTTCCTCAAGGTCTGGCTGCAGAACCCCAGGCGAGGCCAAAATGATCCGGTCTCCATTCAAGATGAAGACCTGAAGGCCTTAACCGGAGCCACATCAGAAAAATCGTTGCCCCCCTCACTCGCCGTGCTCTTTACGCGATCGGAGGGCCATCTGGTACTGGAAAGTGCCGGTGGGGCAACGGCGACGGCGCTGATCGGACGCTTTTCCATATTTGATACCGATACAGACCGCCTGGTCCGCGAGATTTCCAGCGCTGAGATCAGCAAAAACCCGGATATCCTTTTTGCAGAAGTGCACCAGCGCTCCAACAACCATATCGATAATATTAACCGCCGGGTTCAGGTATACGACCATGTTATCCCGTTAAATGTCTTTCCGCACGCGCACGAGAAAGCGCACATCTTCCCTGATGATCTGCTGGTCTCTGTCCGTAACAATAAGGTCCTTTTAGAATCGGCCTCCCTCGGCAAGCGGATCGTGCCCAGGATGCCGACCGCCTATAATTACCAGCACAACGAACTCGCTTTGTTTCGCTTTCTTTGCGACCTGCAGTACGAAGGGCTGCAATCCAACCTGACCTTTGATCCGGAAAAGATCTTTCCGGGACTTGGCTTTTACCCGAGGTTTTGTTACCGGGATTGCATCCTCAGCCTGGCCAAATGGATCTTTGACCAGGAGCAGGTTGGGCCATTGCTGGCAAATCCTTGTTCATTGGGGCGTTTGCATCTTTTCTGCCACGAACACGGTATCCCGCGCCATATCAGCTTAACACAAGGTGACCAGCAATTGGTCTTTGACCTTGCCGGTGACCAGGAAGCCTCATACTTCCTTGAAAATATCCGCGGGTTAAAGACCGTTTTGCTCCGGGAGTACCTGTTTCCGGACGGGTCACTGACCGCAGGGAAAAACAAACGTCATTCGGGGCAGTACCTGGCGTTTTTAAAAAAAGAACGACCGGTTTACCATGGATCAAAACCCGGTGTCCTCCCTGACCCTAAATTTACACGGCATTTTTTACCCGGCAGCGACTGGCTATACCTGAGCATTTACTGTACGGCGCTAAGCGCCGACAAAGTGCTACAGCAGATCCTTTTACCCGTAGTGACCTCAGCCGGCAAAAACGTCTCCGGGTGGTTTTTTATCCGCTATCACGCGCCTATGCCGCACCTGCGTATCAGGATCAGGACCTCACCGGAGCAGACCGGCGGCCTGTTGTCCGCGTTTAACCGGCAACTGAGCGGGGAAGGCGGTCACCTGATCCGCGATTACAAAACCGAAATATACTGCAGGGAACTCGAACGCTACTCTACGGACCTGATCAGCAACGTTGAAGATCTTTTTTGTGCCGGAAGCCAAATTTATATGGAAGTGCTGAATGAAAACAGGAGCAAGCCCCGAAACGAATTGTGGCCGTTTGTTTTCGTTTACACCATCATCAGCCGTTTCTTAGCGGGCCGGTCCGCTGTCATCAATTATCTGCTTTGGGTCAAAGACCAATTTTTGAAAGAATTTAAAGCGGATAAGCAACTGAAACGCGAACTTGACGACCAGTACAGGGAGATCTCCGGTGGGCTCACCCTGCTGTTGCATGATCGTGACGGAACACGGCTGACCGCCACGGAAGGCGTTGAGCAATATTTTTTAAAGATCGATGCGTTGAAAGCTGCAACCGATAAGCAGACGGTTGCAGAACAAGAGAACTTGTTAAGCGACCTTGTACATATGGAGGTCAACCGTTTGTTCCCTTCAGGGCAGCGGCAGCATGAAGCGGTGATCTACTATTGCCTGCATAAATATGAATCCTCCAGCATAGCACGGGAGAAAAAGGTCAGTAAGCCTACTGCCGGTGACTGACGATCAGTTTGGAATCGAGCCTTCTCAGCAGTTGTTCTTTGAATTTTGGCCCGATGTCGATAACCGCATGGTTGTCGAGACGTAAAATACCCGGTTCCATTACCCTGACGCGGCCCATGTTGACGATGAAGGAACGATGTGTCTGACAGAATTGGTTTTCGGGTAGTCGTTCCAGCAGTTCGTTCAAGGTCAGGTACGCCTTTATCTTTTCTGTTGCCAGGTGAATATTCACGTAATTCTGCTCGCTGGAAATATAGGTGATGTCATTAGCAATGATCCTGATCAGTTTGCCCTTCATGTCAGACTTGACAAAAAAGGAAAATGTTTCCGGGACAACCCTTGCCGTTTTCGATATACTTTCATTCCGGATCCGGCTGACGCAAGCCAGGAAACGCTCGTACGTGATAGGCTTGAGCAGGTAGTCCGCCGCGCCCAGTTCGAAAGCCTCCGGGCCAAATTGGCGGTGGGAAGTCGTAAACACAATCCGTAAAGCAGCGGGCAGCAGTTTAGCCAGTACAAGGCCCGTCATGGCGGGCATTTCCAGATCCAGGAATAAAATATCCGGCGATTCAACTGAGCTTAGTTCCTGCAGCGCCTTTAGCGGGTCAGTTGATGAGCCGGTAAATTCAAGCCCCGGCGTCCGGCGGATATGGTCTTTAAGGATATCAACGGCGAAAAATTCATCGTCTATTACATAGGTCCTGATCGTCATAACTGAATGGTCAAATGGGTTGAAAAATGGTCAGCGGTCGTTTCGGTAGTCAAACGGAACTTGTCCGGGTAGTTGTGTTCCAGCCTTGTACGGATATTGTACAGACCATTCCCTCTCGCGTGCGTATGGAGATTACGGCTAAAAAAGTTATCCGTTTTAAAATCCAGGGAACCGTTCTCTGCAACAGCTATCCTGATGCCAGCCGGTTTTCCTTTGAAATCGCCATGAACGAACATGTTCTCCACCAGGGTCAGCAGCACCAGCGGGATGATGCGGTAATCCGCAGGGTCACCTGTAACGGTCATTTGAAGTTTCAGATCAAAGTCAAAACGGTACCTGTTCAAATCGATCAGGTTACTGATCTGCCCGATCTCGGCCTGCAACCCGGTCCGCCCGTTCTCATCAGGTTTACGCAGGCTGAAATCCAGGATCTCGGTTAGCAGGAAAACCGCACGGCCGCCGTCAGGCGAGTGCCTATGAACCGTACTGTACACGAAATTCAGCGTATTGAACAGTAAGTGCGGATTGATCTGCTGCTGCAGGTAGGCGTTTTGCGCGTTGGAAAGTTTTATCTTCAGGTCTGCATTGATCCCTGCCATGGTCAGTTGCCTGATCTGCTCATCCGCGGCCGTCTTCCGGAGCCGGTTGTTATAGGTAACCAGCCAGCAGGTCGTGGCCAGTATCATATAAAAGATACTTCGGAGCAAATCAAGGGTCATCATTGTCCGCGCTTTGATCAGGTTATGCGTCAGATCCTGTACGCCGTTGTCGATAATAAGTTCACCGGCTATCTTTAAAAGCATAGCCGCTATCAGCGCTACGAGCATAGCGGCCGCTGCGTGGAAATACGCTCTTTTTTTTATTCCAGCATACTTTTCGAGTATAAGCCATTGTGTATAAAACAATATAATATTGACCAGGTAGAAATAGATGATACCCGCTGGGGGCTCGTAGTGTTTTACAACAACCGCAACTGATAACTGCTCGTAGCCTATGTAAAGCAACCAGCAGCAGGTGTGTAAGAGCGGCTTTCTATATCTGGCTGGAATACGTAACATATGATATTCGGATGATTTAACATAGACAAAACGCCTTTTCGTGTAAGCGATTTGCAATAGCTTGATCTGTAAAGTAATATAGTGAAAAATATAATTAAACACATGAAAAATTTAAAACACGCGCTGCCTGAGATGGCCACAGAAACGTTGTATGCCTTTACCGGCAGGACGAACCCGGGAAGTGAAACGTCTACGAGTCATGACAACACGACCACCTGTACGACAATTTTGACCACTACACACTTTGACCGGAAATAACTGGTGTGAACAGATGCTGATAAACGAACTTTCTGTCATATCCGAAATGATAGCAGGTGACCCTCGCCATAACAGCAGGGGCGCGGCTACCCGGGATGACGGGGCTTCATTTAATGTTCCGCATTTTAAAAATCAATGCAGCAAAGCCCGGGATGCCTGGGCTTTTGCTGTTTTAAGCCCGGACCGGGAAGGATCGCTCAGGCGTTACTTTACGCAGCAGATGACCATTTTGTCGGACTTAACCGACAGCCGCGTTACGGATAGTTTGGAAAGGGACGTCGCTGCAGAACTCTTCGCTTTGGAAATCCATTTATTTACCTGCTATCAGCGTTTCCTGGAACAGGATACCAAATTGCCGCGCGCCGTTGTGCTGAACTGCATGAAAGAATGGCAAAACGGATTGTCGCTGATCAAAGAAATGACCTGTCTTAAAATAGCCAATGTTGCTCTTAGGGCGGTAATCGCTGAAATGTTGAAGGAAATTCAAGATCTGCAAAATGATAAACCGTGTACGCCCGGTTCACTGGGATACGCCGAAATTTTCATTAGCGAGATAAGCTTCGTTTTGCTAAGCTCTTCCTGTACTAATGCGGATGACCACGTTTTTGATAAACTGATCGACATTAACTTCAATCATATCCGGTTCTTTCTTTGTCTGGAAGACCGGCTAAGATCAGCCACTTCAAGACAGACGGTTGCGGAGAGAATGAATACTCTGCGGTATCAAAGGCATTTTTTTAAGCAGTTTAAGCCAAATATGGCGTATGCCTCCAATTGGAATTCTATTGGGGAAATGATGCACTCCTGGATCAGCGAGGAAATAGATCTGATCATAAATGGATCGCGTTCGGAAGCCGCCCGCCCGGTTGCCGTCATTCACAAACTGGGCTTCAACCTCTCGGTTGCCCACCTGGCATGCCTGACCAGGGTTTTTTTCAGCGCGGGCATCTACCTTTCAGAAAATATTGGTGATGTTTTTGAGTTTTCCGCCCGGTATTTCCATTCAAAAAAACAGGAAAATATTTCAAAAGGAAGCTTCAGCAAGGAATATTATAGCGTCAGCCAGAAAACGGCAGCTCATGTCCTGGGCCTGCTCCAAAAGATGACCGCCACACTCAGGCATGATTATTTCCCTTAAATTTCTGCAATAAATGCAAGGCATCGTTCTTTACCAGAAAACGGCTTAACTCACTAAGCCAGTGGTGGGTGTAACCATTTTTTTTGATCAGGTTTTCCGGTTGTTCAGCGATGATATCCTGTAGCGTGACATACCCCATTTTTTTGCTGGCCATAAGAAAACCCTCACTAAATCCAAGCGAGGTTAAAGGCTGATCCGTAATTGCTGCGCTCATCTGCTGATCTTTTTATAAAGATACAAATAGAGCATGTATGCGTCAATAAAAAAGACATTTATAGCTTTATTTCGAGGTTGTGATAAATGTCAAAGACGATATTGCCATAACCGCCATGGGCAGACGGATCAGGGAACTGAGAATGTTGCGTGGCTTATCACAGGAACAACTGGGGAATCTGGCGGGAATAGCCGTTTCCCAGGTAGGACGAATCGAGCGCGGCGAGATCAACACCACGCTCAGTACGTTGGTAATCATTGCAAGGGCACTTGATGCCACCGTGCAAATGGTATGACCTGTTGCAACCCTAATTTAGCAAATCATTATTATTTTATGTATCTGATGATTTTGAATGAATATAACGATTAATACGTTTCGCAAAAAGTACCTGATGCTTATCTGCATAACAACGGCATTCGATATTAATCTGTGATCATCGGGCTTTTCACAGCATTTATTTACTAAAAAAATCTATCCTACGACACAGAAAAGACCTACTTAAAACATAAACCTAATACGTTCACTTCATTCTATCGATACCAATCTCGCGGATTAAAGAATCAAACTATAGAGAGCAAGTGCAACTCTGCATTAACGCGGGCTTGCATATCTATGGTTTGGGGTCGCGAGCCCGGTATCCTTATATGCTTGTCCGCGTTATTTAATCATAACGCCGGCGGTCAGCCAGGCAGGTGCTGTTTTGCGCTGCCGGTTTTTCCGCTACCAAGCCTATAAACAAATGAATACAGATACAGACTACCTTAAATCTATAGCTGAAGAAATTACCCAATCCCCAAAAAAAGACTCATCCAAACCTGATCATCACCTCCTGGTCGAGGCCAAACGGCTCGAAAAAGCGATCATCCACCACCTCAGCGCTATCGAAAACTTTACGCAGCGTGATACTTTTTATTTCAATACGCTCAACAAGCTGGTCAATATTTGCGATGTCCTTTTTGAGTTTCACAAACAGATCTCCCCGGACGTTGAGGTGCTTTTGCAACTATTAACTGCTATCAAAGAAATCGTGCCGTCCGAGATCCGGCCAAACCTGAAGCTTGCCAAAGCGTTCGTCGAAATTCAAAAACGCAACCTGACCGCGATATGGGCGAAACAGCGGAGGATACTGGAAGAGCAGGAGATAGATGGCCGGCTCATCGAGATAGCCGCCATCCCGTTTATGCGTTTTATAGACGGCAAGCAGAAGCTCTGCTGGAGCGATTTTACCTGGATCCGCGGTTACCTGGCGAAACTCGAGATCATGGACTGGGACGATGCTGACTGCAGCGGGAAGACGGAAGCACTGACCTCTTTACTCATTGGCCGCGACTTTAACGATGACCGGTTCTATATTTATTGCAAGAAATACATTCAAGGCCGGACCGGTGCTATCAGCAGCAAGCGGAACAAACTGCTGGAGTTCGCGCAATGCGAAAAGCTGGTATTGGAAGATACGCAGGTGGGCACGGCGCCTTTCGATCTGCGTGCCAATTCGGTGAGTGAGCGTTTGCTCAAATGGATCAGAGAGGAGATCGATTTCGTCGAGACGCATGAAAAGGAGAATCCTTATTTGAAGCTTCGCCTGAATATGTACGTTAATCGGATCGCTTTCTTTTTTAAATTACTGCACGAGCAAAAGGTGTTCGGTGATACAAGTTTTAAAGACCTGTCTCAGCAGATCGCAAGCACGTGTTTGTCGGCTGATGGTGAGGAGATCTTAGCTTCGACCATTATTTCCAAGGCTTACCCGAAAGATCAGAAAATGCTGGAGGAGATGGAGGGCTTGCTGGTTAGGATGCTGGAATATGTGCGGCGTTTCATGAGGGGGAAATGATTGACCTGTTACCTGTTCCCTGAGCGAGATGGAGGATGATTTAAAAATGGTTATTTTTGACAAACCTAAGGTACACCATGCCATTCACCCTCCGCACAGACCTGAAACCTATCTTCCGGATTCGGAAAGGAAAATACGTCGTGATGCTGATTGAGGCACATCGCGCAAATCATATCGCAGGTTTAAATGGTTCGCTTTTTTAGCCGGTCGATCAGCCTTTCCTTTAAGTCGTCGAGCTCAAAAGGTTTAGGCAGATAGTCATTCATTCCATATTCCTTCACGCGGATTTGCATATGATCAGAGACAGAGGCGGTCAGCGCGATGATGTAGGTGCTTGCTTGCATCGGCTCCGGTAAATTCCTGATTTGCCGGGTGGCCTCTATGCCATCCATAATAGGCATGTGCATGTCCATCAGGATCACATCATAATTTTTGATATCGAGCAAATTAAGCACTTCCTGCCCGTTCTCTGCAATATCCGCCTGGATGTTCCAACGTTTAAAAAGCTGCTTCATGAAAAACACATTCATCATATTGTCCTCTGCAAGCATCAGATTTAAACCGCTCAGATCAAATAACGGATCGTCAGTTTGCTTTTCGTTACTTTTTGCGGAAGGGCTGGGATCTTCGTTCATCAAAAGATCAAAAGAAAATAATGACCCGGTGCCCGGAACGCTTTCAAGACGGATCTCACTTCCAAATTGTTCTACCAGCTGCTTTACGATGGAAAGGCCAAGTCCGGTACCACCGAATTTTCTGGTCGTATTCGCTTCCGCTTGCCGGAAAGGGTCAAAGATCATTTTCTGGCGGTCTTCCGGGATCCCAATTCCTGTATCCTCCACCTCAAAACGGATGTTGTGCGCGTTGTCACGGGAGCTCAGGACCTTAACCCGGAGACTGACGCTGCCCCTTTCGGTGAATTTGATGGCGTTCCCGAGCAGGTTATAAATCACCTGGGTCAGCCTGGCTGCATCGCCTGAGAACCGCCTGCCTTTGATTTTCGGATCGATACTGAGGATAAATTCCAACGACCTTTCGTCAGCTTTGAAGGCCATGCCCCTGGCGGCATTTTTTAGTAAACGGTCAAGGTCAAAGGGCGCGTGTTCCAGTTCGAGCTTGCCTGCTTCCAGCTTATTGATGTCCAGGATGTCGTTGATCAGCGTCAACAGGCCTTCCGCTGAAAATTTGAGCACATCCAGCTGCTCCTTTTGCTTATCGCCGGATTCATCGCTCGACAGCAGACCGGCCAGCCCGATCACGGAATTTAGCGGCGTGCGCAGTTCGTGTGACATCGTGGACAGGAAGGTACTCCTGGTTCGGGCAAGTTCCGCCATTTTTTCACCCAGTTCTTCACTTTGTCTCAGGTTGCCGTACAGCACCGCGTGAAAGTATATATGCGACATTAAAATGACCAGGCAGTTAATAGCAACATAAAGAACATATAAGTTGACCGGCAAAGGGTGGAGGCCCGTCCAGCGAAAAGGAATATAATGGTATAAAATCAGCGAGGCGAAAGCGATAACAGCATAAAACGTACCCCATTTTTTACCTAATCCGTAGAAACCGGAGATCAGCACCATGAATATCGCCTGCAGCGCCACGACATCGGTTCCGACGTCCCGGTTGAAAACCCGGTAGTAAATATGCAAAATGGTACCGGCTATCGCGTAATGGATACCCCAGTAAATGATTTTTGGAAAACGCCGCAAAACAAGGATGATCAGCACGGAGGTCACCATCAGCCTGATGGCACGCCCGCTTCCGTCTCCCTGATGGTTTGTTACCGCATCGAAAAGGTAGATCGCTCCTTTTAAAACATTAGCACCAAGCATGAGGTAAAAAAGCTTGAGCTGTGCTTCCAATAAGGAGTTATTTGCCGCTGATCTGTTAAATAAAGAGAATACCCCGAAAATCTTATTAGGCATGATCACTAGTCAGGTTATTTTGCGCACTAAAATCAGCGGTCATCCGGCAAAGTTAAAAAAAAACAATTCACGCCCGATAGCCAGGGTATGGTCATCCTTTGCCTTTGCATGAATTAATTTGGTCAACCCGCTGAATAACAAACATTATGCTGCATTAGCCGTTCCTTGCCCAGATAGACCAATCTTATGAACCTATGATTAAACTGGAAAAGTTACTTAAACTTTCTGCCGATCTGATCTGCACCCTGGACGCGAGTGGCAGGTTTGTGGATGTCAGCCATGCTTCGCTCGAGATCCTTGGTTACGCGCCATTAGAATTACAGGGAAGGTGCTTTACAGAATTCATCGACCCTGCTGATGCCGGCGCAGCTTATGAAGCGCTGTCGGAAGTTACCAGCGGGAATAAATTGCTTATTCAAAATCGCTATCTGCATAAAACCGGACGGATCGTTCCCTTAAGATGGTCTGCGCAATGGGACCCGGAAGACCAGCTGCTTTACGCAACTGCCAGGAGCGGGCAGATCACTGCCCGTGAAGAAGCCATGAGAGATTTAATAGAGGAAAGCAACCAGCGCTACCAGTACGTTTCAAAAGCGACATTTGATGCGATCTGGGACTGGGATATTGTCAAAGGAACGCTTTACTGGGGCGAAAATATGGAAACGATATTTGGCCACCGCAAAAATTCCATCGGCCCCGGCTTAGATTCCTGGACCAACCACCTTCACCCCGGGGATTCCGCCCGGATCACGGAAAGTGTTCAAGCGGTCCTGACCGGAAATGAAACGAACTGGAAACAGGAGTACCGCTACAGAAGAGCGAATGGTAGCTATGCTGATGTGGTGGACCGGGGCTTTGTCCTTCGCGACAAGAAGGGTGTCGCGATCAGAATGGTAGGAGCGATGCACGATATCAGTGAAAGGAAACAGGCGCTTAAAGAAATGAAAAGGATCACTGACGACCTGTATAAACATAACAGGGAATTACACGAATTCAGTTATATCATATCGCACAACCTGCGCTCTCCTGTCGCGAACATCATGGGCATTGCCGACCTGTTGGAAATGGACATGGATGACCGGGAAACTGTCTCCTACTGTACGACCAGTCTCAAGGCATCCATCGGGCGTCTGGATGAGGTCATCCGGGACCTGGCAAAGATCCTGAAAGCGACAGATGGTTCCGCAGAAATGATGGTCGAGCAAATCGATCTGGCGGAGATGATCCGCAATATCGAAATTGATCTGGCAGACAAGGTTTCATTAAATCATGCCAGGATCGTAGTTACACCCGGGAGCTTTTTTATCCACTCCCATAAAGCGTACATCTATAGTATTTTTTTTAACCTGATCAGTAATTCGATCAAATACAGGACGGAAGAAAACCCCGTTGTCGCCATTGATATATCGGAAATAGATAACCACGTGCAAATTATAATCAAAGACAACGGACGCGGGTTTGACCTGGAACGTTATGGCGAAGACTTGTTCAAGCCTTATAAGCGGTTCCATTCCGGTGTAGAAGGTAAGGGCCTTGGCATGTTCTTAGTGAAAAGCCACATGGATATGTTAGGCGGCGATATCGTAGTCGCCAGTAAGCCCGGCGAGGGGACTTTGTTTACTATTTTGCTCCCGAAAAAGAAGTAATTTACAGCCTTGGCATGCGCTCCGCGAAAAGCTCACCCAATCCATCCAAAGCGCGTAACCGCCGTATTTATTTTTTTTAATATTTTAGTGCCTTAAAATCAAAAAATGGAAAAATTTAAATCTTTAAAAGAACTGGTAGATGCCGCAGAAGCAGATGCCACCGCCTTTTACGAAAAGGCAACAAAGCAGCCGGCACCCGCCTGCGTAACGCCATGCAAAGCCTGAAAGTGGCCGCAACCGACATCCGCAAAGAAGTCACCGAAAAGAAAAACGAAAAATAATCAAGCACTTATGTTTTGGGAAAAGCCTGGCCATCGCGCCGGGCTTTGTGCTTTGGCGTAAAGGCCGTTGATCCCCAGAGATACTTCGCCATTTTAGCGCCTCATTCAAGTTGAAACTTAGCTATTCCAAACAGCATTCACATGCAATGATGTATTTCCGCCTCCTGTCTACATATTTTAATGATCTAGCCCTTATCTCTTATTATTTTCTGTTTTTTAAGGCGGAATACTGCACCTTGATGAGCCATATTACTGCTTTAGCATCATCCAGCATCCGGCGTTTTGCCTAAGAAATGCTGACATTGGATTCATAATCAATACTTTAATTAAAAATTAACCATATCCTGATAATTGCGGCAATAAATTCTTAAATTAGGGTTTGTCATCCCGTTCACGTCAGCGGATTGATATCCGGGGCTCAGGAGACTTTATTCATAACAAAAAACAGTTTTCGGACATTTGGAACGGCCAAATGTATTTACCTGATTAAAGTGCTACCTATCAATTAACGCAGACCTGATGACCAAGCAATCATTCGAATTAGCGGAGGCGGAAGCTCCCATTGTCTATTTTGGCGTGACAAAACGATCCAACCGGCTGGTCAATTATTTTCTGGCGGGCTATTTCCTTCTTGGCCTCGTTTTCGCAACATTTTATGGTACATGGCTTTTGGCGGCCGGGTTTGGCGGGTTTTTACTCGTCGCCTATTATTCTTTTAAATTTGCGCATCCCGATCACTGCCGGTACCAGTATGTGCTCAGTATAATTCTCGGCTTGTATATGGCGCAATTCATTTATCAAATGCACGGTATGATAGAAATGCACTTTTTCGTCTTTATCGGGAGCGCCCTGCTGATCACTTTTCAGAACTGGAAACTTCAGCTGCCCATGCTTTTTATCGTGCTTGTTCACCACATCCTTTTCAGCTATCTGCATAATGCCGGCGTTTCCTGGGCTTATTTTAGCGAACAGGCTTATATTAACCCGCCGACATTCCTGATACATATTCTTTTAGCCATGATGATCTTTCTAATCTCCGGGCTGTGTGCCTATCAGCTACACCAATATCACCAACTCCAGTTACAGCAGGCAGAACAACTGGACGTGATGCAGGAGAATGCAAAACTTTCGATTGTCCGCCAAAAAAACACAGAGGCCATGGAGGAAAGGAATGTCATATTGGAAAGTATCGGGGACGCCTTTTTTGCGGTTGATAAAAACTGGGCGGTAACGTACTGGAATAAGACAGCGGAAAAGGTACTGTTTAAAAGCAAAAAGGAAATGCTGAGCCAAAACCTATGGGACGTTTTTCCTGAATCGGTCGATTCGAAATCCTATCGTCAATATCACCTGGCTATCCGGACAAATGAAGCCGTCCATTTCGAGGATTACTATGAACCGCTCAATCGCTGGTACGAAATCAGCGCTTATCCTTCAACTGCAGGCCTTTCTGTCTATTTTAAAGATATTACAGATCGCAAACAAATCAACGCTGATCTTATAGAGTCAGAAAAGCGTTACAGTGACGTGTTTCATTTAAGCCCTCTTCCCATGTGGGTAGTTGACCTCAGTTCAATGAAATTTATGGATGTCAACCAGGCTACCGTAAATCATTACGGCTATAGCCGGGATGAGTTTCTGACGATGACGTTAAAAGATATACGGCCGTTGGGGGAATTGTCGAGTATGGAGAGCATATTGGCACGGGCAAAATCTGAAACCAAAGGGATAGGACGCCGGCAGATGATCCATTGTAAAAAGAACGGCGAACTGATGAACATGGAGATCGAGTTCGCGCCCTTTCGGTTTAAAGGGATGAAGACGAGTATCGTCATCGCAAATGATATGACCGAACGCCTGCGTTACATCAAAGCTATTGAACAGCAAAACGAAAAGTTGCAGGCTATTTCCTGGATGCAGTCACACGTAGTTCGTGCACCACTGGCGCGTATTATGGGATTACTGCCCTTATTTTACGACCTGCAGGTACGCAATAAGAAGGATGAAGAAATTATAAAGTACATGATCGATTCAGCCAATGAGTTAGATGAGGTGATCAGAAACATAACAGATGTTACTGGAATCGTCCCGTTGCATTAAATGGGCCTTACCCGAATTACCGCTCCCCCGCTACGATGATATTAAAGGCTATAGATTGGAAATGCATGATGATCAATCAGACGGTGCAATCGAAATGACTCGGCGCAGCACACAGTGGGCGGTAGCAGGCTATGAACAATCGCCCGTTTAAAACATTCCAATAGGTTGTGTGTTGATCATCTACATGGACAACTTGCCAAAGTCACTGCCAGATTTCTTCGATAGTTTAAGCGTTGGTACCGTTTGGCAGACACTACTCTTTTATTTACTTTGTTGCTGCATGGTTGCCATCATTCGGGTACAATTACAGCAAAAGGTGCACAGGCATAATCGCTAGTGGCGAAAAAGGCCTAAGTAATACCCAGCCCTTTTTAATGCCTATCTATACCGGTACGGGCACTGGTACAAAGAACCCAGCCGGATGTTCAGAAAGAAATTGCCGGGTAAAAGCCAGGACTTTGTCGTATGCAACGCATGAAAACATTATTGCCAAGGCTTATCTGATCGCCCCGTTTTTTTAACTGACAATGAAAGATCCCCGTCACGCATTAGTCTTGGTATCATAATTGCATAGCTTCATTTACTATGAACCTCGACATTTTACAGTTATTGCAATTTTCCCGATGCTAAATTCCCGTACGTTATCTAAACTGATGTTTATTGTATTCATAACATGGGTTTTAGCACAAATAGTCATTTTAGTTCTCTTTTGGGGGCACCCTCAGGGCAGCGACCAAGGCGGATATATGCAACTGGCACGGGCTTGTTACCGTGCAGGCCAATGGTACCCTATGCCGGTACAGGTATATTCAAGATATATATGGGCGCCCGGATTTGTAAATTTTCTGATTTTGCAGCTCCGGATATTTGGGACCATGGACATCAACGGCGTATTCAACCTGATTATGAATATTGGCATCATTGTCGAGCTGTTTTATCTCGGAAAATATTTCTTTAATGATACAGCAGCTAAATGGGCAGTTATCTTATGGTGCTTCATGTACTCCAATGCCATTTTAATAGCCTCAGCTGGTACGGAAATACCATTTCTTTTTCTGTCGTTAACAGCATTTTGCCTTTGCCTAACCCAAAAAGCCAGATACCTGATTTTGGCGGCGTTACTGTTTACTTTAGCTAACTGGATCAGGCCATTGATTTTAATATTTATTCCGAGTATCATCATTTACATGGTGATCCGCAGGTATAAAGTGTCCTCTTATTTATACTTACTGTTCCCCATATTTTTATTTACTTTTTTAATTGGGGCAGTTACAAAAACAAGGGTGGGCTATTTTGTTTTTCAGTCCACGACCTCTGGTATGAACCTTATTATGACTGCAAACGATAAAGCATATGGGGGAGTGGCCAATTTTTTGACTAATGATACCACCTCAACCGCCTATATCAGGAATGAGGATTCTTATACCTTTCTCCAAAAAGATTCTATCTGGAAAGCGCGCGCTGTAAAATGGATCAAGGCGCACCCTGTTCAATTCGCTACATTATATATCAAAAAATTGGGCGGGTTGTATGTTGAAGATTCCTGGGCTGACCGGCCACTTCTTGGCGGTGATGCGATGGTAGGGTCGTACGTTATTAATAATCAAGTCTCAGGCAAAAGAATTGCTAAGGAAGCTGTAGGAAGAGGAATTAAAAGTTTGGTTTATTATATAGTGCTGATGGCATTTGTTTATTCGATAATAGTATCCCGAAAAGAACTCATTGATCGTAAAGTTTTAATCTCTGATAAAGGCATTATTTTACTCATTTTAATTATGGGAACGCTGATAACCTGCATTTTTGCAGTAAGTCCACGCTATCATTATCCATTTGCCTTTGTGCTTGTTCTGTTTGCCGGTTATGGCGTTGATCTATGGTCTAGAAAAAAAAATAAAATAGCTGATGACAAAAATTAAGGCAATCATAGCGCTTATGCGCCCGCATCAGTGGCTAAAAAACATGTTTATTTTCCTGCCTTTGTTTTTTGGAGGACGCCTTCTTGATGCTTGGTCATGGCAGGTTAGTTTAGTGGCTTTTATTTCTTTTTCAAGCATTGCAAGCTCCATTTATTGCTTTAATGATATTTTTGATGTTGAAGCCGACCGACTACACCCACAAAAGAAAACCAGGCCTTTGGCAAGTGGTATTATTAATAAGCATACCAGCTACCTGATCATGGTACTCCTGCTACTAGTAGCGGTTTTAGTAACCGTTTTTTTTGGCGGAGAACATCAAGAATGGGAGCTGGCCATCCTCTTTACTTATTACATCATGAATTTATGCTACACGGTTAAGCTAAAGCACTATCCATTAATTGATGTATTTATAATTGCGTTGGGGTTTGTTTTACGGGTTGTTATAGGTGGTGTATCTGCCCAGGTTATACTATCACACTGGATTGTATTGATGACCTTTTTGCTGGCTCTTTTCTTAGGGTTTGCCAAACGAAGGGACGATGTGCTTATTTATCAAACAACAGGTATTGAGGCAAGGAAAAAAGTAAAACGCTATAATTTAGAACTGGTAAACCTGTATTTGACAATTTTGGCAGGTATTATAGTGGTTTCGTATATCATGTATACCGTTTCTGATGAGGTAATAAAGCATTTTCACAACCAATATCTGTATGTTACCGCTGCATTTGTATTATTCGGTATATTTAGATACCTGCAAATAACCCTGGTAGACCATAAAAGCGGATCGCCTACCAAGGTACTCATGAAAGATTTTGTGATACAGTTTTGCATTTTAGCCTGGGTGTTAACATTCGCAATGATTATTTATGTATTATAAATTAGCTGTTTTTGATTTTGACGGCACACTTACCAGTAAAGATACATTTTTAGAGTTTATCAAATTTACCAGGGGGAAATGGAAGTTTTTAACAGGGTTTCTGCTGTTCAGCCCTATCATAATAGCCTATAAGCTTAAACTGATACCAAATTGGAAGGCCAAAGAAATGGTTTTTGCGTACTTTTTCAAAGGTACCTCGCTGCATCAATTTGATCAATGGGGGCAGGCCTTTGCCAACGAGATCGAAAAAATGATACGGCCTAAAGCTTACGGTAAAGTAATTGAGCATCAGTATAATAATGACGAGATTGTAATAGTTAGCGCCTCTATTGAAAACTGGATAAGGCCCTGGGCCAACAAAATGGGGATAAGTAACTTGCTGGCTACCCGTTTAGAGATTAATACAGAAGGCCGGCTTACCGGAAAATTCCTCACTAAAAATTGTTTTGGACAAGAAAAAGTAAACAGGGTACTGCAAGCTTATCCCCAAAGGGATAACTATTTTTTGGAAGCTTATGGCGACAGCAATGGAGACAGAGAATTGTTAGCCTTCGCTAACAAAGGTTGGTATAGGCTTTTTGAATAGCTTTTTTTTAACTTTTGAACGACCTAAAAAGCCAAATTTGGTTTTCAAACCGCTTCACGCCGCCCGTCATTTCATCAGGCCCGGCAGATCAGAGTCAACCTCGATGGTGCCTTGCCCGGGCGAAATATTTGCAGAAAATTTATTGCGTTTAAATATACTCTTGGTGGTTTTTAAAAAGATCTTTTTTTGCGGGCAACTGTTAGTTACCAATGTGGTTTTAGCCTCGCTACTGAAAGTGCAATTGATGAAAGTAAGAGTGGTCGGAGGATAGCTGTGTAAATCGCTCACGGATGTAAACCTGATACCGCCGTAATTAATTACAGAGTTTTTTATCATGAATTTGTTGCAGGGAGAGGATATGACAGCCAATGGTTTACTGTTATTATCCAAAAATGAAACTTTGTCAAGCATAATTTCGGTTATAACCGGAACTTGCGCACCCGGATAATATGAGTGCGAGAAATTATTGTCATAACACAGTAATTGAAACGCAACGCGGGCACTTTTTAAAAAGATGTTTTTGAATAAAACCCCTCGCACAATGGCGGCGTGAATGGTGTCTTTTTGCGTCATAAGCCACTGTATACCATCCAGTTCCATCTTTCCGTTTTCAAACATGGGTGGGGTTATTGAACGATACGATCTGCCATCAATATCGGCCAGTACCCTGTAAATTTTACCGTTGGATACAACCGCATCACCATGTCTTACTTTTAAGCCCGGTTTCCAGTTAACCCATGCAGCAGTAACTAATTTTGCAAACGCTCCCTCAATTATATCGGCTTTATTATCATAACAGTTTTCTATGATCCCGTCTTCAATATCCCCAAATTCAGGATTGCCCGTTACCCAATCGCCTGCGCCAAGTGCAATAGCGTCGTCGCCGGTTTCAAAGGTGGCGTCGCTGATCTTGAACCGGCTTCCTTTCCCTAAATGTATCCCATCCTTCTTCCCTTTAATAAATACACTATCGATCAAAAGGCCTTGAAAGGTGCATATTTGCAGGCAAAATTGCGACTGGCCGACATCATCGCAACGGAAGTTTTTTATTATCAGGTTTTTAACATAAAAAAAGGAAACCTGCCCCCGCAGGCCATAGATCTTATCCATCCATTTTTCTACATTATTCACCTTAATGGTGAGACCCTGAATAATTATGTCGTGGTTATAGGTTTTTGTTATCGCCCCTTTGTTCAGGAAGATCTGCGAGAAGCCTCCCAACTCGGCGGATTTTTGGATGGTGACCCCATTGCCAAACTTAATTGTTGTATTATCCCCGATATAAACGGTGCCGGCAATCTTATACGTGCCCGGCCTACGTACGATAATATTGCCGCCATGATCAATTGCCTTTTGCAAATAAAGCGTATTATTACCTCCGTTTTCAGATGGCGAAAAGCCAAAATCGCCTGCGTCAATAATGCTGTTGCTTTTTAGGTTTTTAGTTAATGTCTGCCCGTTTATCGCTGAGCTGAAGCCCATCATTATCACAACAGGCAATAATATACGGAGCACATTTTTCCTGGCGAATATTTGATGAAGGCAGATGCGGTGCCGATAACCTTTTAGGTTCATATTTTAAATTGCCTTATATATTTTTGCGCGGGCCCTGTAAAATGCAAGTTATTAAATAATGTTAACAGAATTATATACATTTAGTTATGAGATTAAGGCGGATTATTGCACTTCGCATCAATAGTAGCGAATGCCTTTTTCGCAGCCCTAAACTTTAATGCAATTATGGGTTTGATATAAGCGATTGCAAAAGTTTAACCGTCAGCAGGTTATTGAATAAATAATTATCTTTGAGCGTTTATAACCTAACATGTGCCATTTTGCCAGAAACTTTAAGAAAACATTTTTTAGCGTAGTATTCTTCATGCTAATTCATTGTTTACTGAAAGCTCAAGTCTTACCCCTGAAAAATTACGCTATTCAAAATGGGCTACCTGAATCACATGTTTATGCAATATGCTTAGATCCGGCCGGTTATTTATGGGCGGGTACACAAAGTGGCGCGAGTTTGTTTGACGGGCAGCGCTTTCACACCTTTGACTCTCAATCAGGTTTACAGGATAATCACGTAACAGCCATTGCACCCGGGCGGGATAATTTTACCTGGTTTGGGCACCGGTCAGGTGGGCTATCTTACTATAAAAATGGTAAAGTATCTACAGTTAGCAACCCGGACTATCAAAACGTAAGCAATGTTAATTGCTTACTCTGGCATAACAATATCCTATACGTTGGCACTTCAGGTAACGGGTTATTTGCTTTGCATTATCAGGGCAAAAAATGCCAGGTGCGGCACTATTTAGGCAGCAATACAATCAATAAGCTTTGTGTAAAAGATGATCATGATGTTTGGCTTGGTACTGATAAAGGGCTTAGTGTTTTAAACACTGAGAGTAATTCAATCTTGCCTGCAAGTTTCCCGGCTGTGTTAAATCAAAGGGTAACAGCTTTAGCCCAGCGTGGTAATGCCCTTTTATTGGGTACGGAAAACGGTCTTGTTTTTTATGAAAAGGGTGTAGTGACGCTGGCGTCGTCCCGATATGATAATGTACAGCTTAACCAAGCGGTTAATGCAATCTTCATCGACCACAAGGGCAATATTTGGCTGGCTACAAATAATGGCGCTATCATAATAACAGGGCGGTCTGTCAAAATATTGGGCCAAAAAAACGGCTTGCTTGGGGATATTGTACACGATATTGGGGAAGATCGGGAACATAGTATTTGGTTGGCCCAGGACGATGGCCTTTCCTGTTTTCGGGATTCACCATTTGAGATGTACACCAATCAGGATGGCCTGATTTACAACGAAGTTTATTCAATAGAACAAGACGCAGGCAAAAATTACTGGGCAGGCACAAGCCGGGGCATAACAGTATTTAAGACTACACCAAGGGGCATAGAAAAGATCAGGGATATTACGAAAAAAGATGGCCTCCCTGATAATTTTGTCTATGATGTGTATCGTGACAGTCATAATAATATGTGGCTGGCTTGTGCAAAAAAAGGTGCCGTTTGCTATTTAACAGCAAAAAACAAATTCCTGAAATTTGATCATGGTAATGGTTTGGCGGGAAAGCAGGTTGTTAATATTGGCGAGGATAAAAAGGGGCGGATATGGTTAGCAACGCTTGATAGCGGAATTGCCGTTTATGATTATGCCACCAATAAAATAAAAAGTTTTACCAAAAATAAAGGCTTTGTCAGTAATACGGTTTGGGATATTCATCGTGATCAAAAAGGGCAGCTTTGGTTTGGTACCCGGGACAGGGGACTGGTAAAGCTTGATACTGATAGGGACAGGTTTGATGTGATTAATCCACACGTTGGAGGTAATATTTATGATTTTGCATCTATAACAAGTGATCGAAAAGGGAATATATGGGTAGGGACAATAGGTGACGGCATCCTCAAATACAATGGCCGGATCTTTGAAAAATTCGGTTTTCGTAACGGGTTAAAATCAAATAATCCGTACTTTATATTTTGTGACAGGACTGATAATATTTGGGTTGGAACAAATATCGGGATAGATCATTTTGATCCCATAACCAAAACCACGGAAAGCTATCTGGAAAGTGACGGCTTTTTAGGCATTGAAACAAATCAAAATGCGATTTATCAATCTGAAAATGGAGACTTGTGGATCGGCACAGTCAAAGGTTTGATGCACTGTAGTATGGATACTAAGCAGGAAAAGCCTATATCACCACTTGTATATATAACAAAAAAGCGATTGTTTTTTGAGAATGACAGTTTAAAATCAAGCAATCTTCGTTACGATCAGAATTACCTTACGTTTGAGTTTGCCGGGATAACACTAAGCAACGCAGATAAGGTGCGATACCAATATAAACTGCAGGGCCTAAGCGATCATTGGTCGCCCATGCTCACCGATGCCCGTGTCAGTTATGCTAATTTAGCCCCCGGGTATTATAAGTTTATGGTTAAAGCGGGGTATATCAAGGGTAACTGGAGTTTACCCGCGTCATTTTCATTCAGGATAAAGCCCCCCTTTTATTTTACCTGGTGGTTTATTGCGCTAACCGTTACGCTATTAGGCTTAATAGTTTGTTGGCTTTACCAATACCGGGTAGAACAATTGCTGAAAGTCCAGCAAATGCGTAATAAAATAGCCGGCGATCTGCATGATGACATCGGTTCTGCGTTAACGAGTATCTCGATTTTTAGCGAAGTGGCCGACCAGCAACTAAAAAAACAAGGTTTACAGGACACCCGCGAAATAATTGGACATATCGCATATCACTCGCGTTCTATGCTGGAAGCCATGGATGATATTGTTTGGGCTGTAAACCCCAAGAATGATCATTTTAATGACCTGTTTATTCGGATGAGGGAGTTTGCCATCCCTTTGCTGGAGGCGCGGTCGATCAATTTTGACATTATGATAGATAAGGATATAGAGGGTACGTCTTTATCTATGGAATACAGGAAAAATATATTCCTTATTTTTAAAGAAAGTATAAACAATATTTTAAAACATGCTCAGTGTACTGCCATTACGGTGTTGGTTAAGCCGCAGGGGAGAAAGATCTCATTTGTGATTAGTGATAATGGGAAAGGGTTTGAGACTGGAACCGAAAGCAGTAGGAATGGACTTAAGAATATTGAGCGGCGGGCCGCAGAAATGGGCGGGGAGTTAACTATAACGTCAAGCCCGGATAACGGTACAATGATCAAATTGCTTATTAATACCATATAAATATATGACTGTAACTGGCTACAATCGGTGTAACTTTGACCACAAAATTAAAATGCCTTGGATTTAAGGGTTGCCATATACGATGATAATGATGCACTTCGGGATAGCCTCAATTATTTGCTATCGGGTTCACCAGGCTTTGTTGTAGCCGGCCTTTACCCGGGGTGCGACAATTTGTTGAGCGATATTAAAGCTAATAAGGCTGATGTCGTGCTCATGGATATTGATATGCCCGGGATAAACGGCATCCAGGCGACGGCCATACTAAAAAGCCATTTTCCTGAAATCAATGTACTTATGCTAACATCCTATGATGACAGCAGCAAAATTTTCGATGCCCTGCAGTCGGGCGCTACAGGATATTTGCTAAAAAAAACGCCACCGGCAAAAATACTAGACGCTATAGCAGAAGTAGCTAATGGTGGGGTACCCATGACGGCAAATATCGCACGCAAAGTACTGGAGTTTTTTACGGAGAAAAAAAACGTAAAATCTAATGGGTATGATTTGTCTGTACGTGAAAAAGACGTATTAAGCTGCCTGGTAAAAGGGGATAGCTATAAAATGATATCCGCAGCATGTTTTATCAGTATGGGTACGGTATGTACACACATAGCCAATATATATAAAAAGTTACATGTTAATTCTAAATCTGAAGCTGTAGCGAAAGCAATCCGCGAAAATCTCACCGCGCGTTAACAGGTAAAACCAATTGACGCCACACTTAACAAGGCTTAATCCCCATCTTAAAAAATCATATGTTTCTATGATTGTCCCTTGCTTTTAGAATTGGGAGATTTGTATAGTCAATCAATAGAAACTCCGATTTGTGATCAGAGCGTAATTTTTAAAAGTTTGTAACAATTCTTGCGAAAAGCCGTAAAAGAGGTTATGATTTCTAATCCGAGGAGAATTACATCAGTAATTATGATTGGCAGCACGAGAAAAATAGGCTATTTAATATTAGCCAACTTAATTGTAATATTATTATTAAGCTTGTTATGGATACTACTTTAGTAGTATTGGTATATCATTACGTGTAGAATTTTGTCCCCGTTTTGTGGAAAAATTTCCCGTGGAATTCTAATATTTACACGAAATCCCACCTTAACTAAAAGGAAATAAAATATATTTTCTAATACGCATTTTTTTCACCTCTGAAAATATTGATCACCGTTAAAAACATAATTCGGATGTCAAACATGAGTGACCAATGTGTCATGTAATGAATATCATGTTCTACTCTTTTCTCCATCAGGACCGTTTCACTTGTTTCGCCACGAAACCCATTTACCTGCGCCCAGCCGCTAATACCTGGTTTTAAAAATTGTCTAACCATATATTTGTCAATAAGCATCCTATACTGTTCAGTATGTGATAACATATGCGGCCGTGGGCCGATGATGCTCATGTGGCCGAATAATACGTTTAAGAATTGCGGAAATTCATCTAAACTGGTCTTTCGCAAAAAACGTCCGATAGGGGTAACGCGGCTATCATTTTTGCTGGCCTGGCGTTTATCTGAGTGGTTATTAACCGTCATGCTCCTGAACTTATAACACCAAAATGGTTTGTTATCGCGGCCGGTTCTTAACTGTTTAAACATGACCGGGCCGCGGCTGGTCAATTTGATAATTAAGCCAAGGAAGGGGTAAAGCCATGATAATATAAATATCAGTACAGCGCCACTTACGATAACATCAAAGGCGCGTTTTTTAAAGCGGTTCTCGATAGCTTCTAATGGCTCCTTACGGGCAGATAGGACTGTATAATCGCCCATTCTATTAAGCTTGAAATTGGCCTCCATAAATCTTGTATCGGGCACAAACATTAATTTAATACATTGTTTCTCTGCTTCTAATATCAGGTTTGAAACCTCTGTCATTCTATTGGTATCTAATGATACAAACACCTCCTGTATGCCGGCAGTTACTGCCGCTTTTAATTGGTTTACAGCGCTTGATAACACCAAATCACCATGGGCGTTTACAGATAGGTTTTCTTCTTCTAAAAAGCCGGCAAATTTAAAGCTGCCTTGTTGCTTAATGTATTTGGCAAGCTCCTCCCCTTGGTCGTTCATATTCAATACGGCGACCTTCTTTCTAATATCGAAATTTTCGTTAAGTGCTGATTGTAAGGCAGTTCCTGTGAACCTGCTCATCAGGAAGCTTAAAAATAACAGGCCGTAAAAGACAAGGAAAAAGTGCTTGGGCATGTTTAACGAACTGCTGAAATAGAAGTAAGCAGATAGCAGGACGAGATGTAATACATAGCTCTTCCAGGTTGCTTTGTAAATATATTCAAGCACGTGTATAGTTGTTTTTGAATATAATTTAAAGATCCCGGTTATGATTACCCAAAGCAGGTTGCATAAAATCACATTGTTGGTATACATGCTTTTATCAAGCGGCACAAAATATTTATTTGATAAATAAAACCCTAAATAAAAGCAAAGATTAACGATTATTAGATCTGTTAATGCTAATGTGAAACGTAATAGGTAGAAGTATCTTGTTTCCATAATGATTACAGATAGTCAAATACTGAACCAATTAAATAAAAATCAACTATCGTATTCCATAGAACAAAATTGAAGTGGAAACAGGATTTAGCAGGAAATACAGCCGCATTTAATATTCGTAAGCACCCATATCAGCCTTTTTTCCTTTCGTTCTTTTTGTGTGATTATAATCTGAGGAGCTGTAAATGTTTTCATTCCCATTATCAATAGCGGGGCTATTGCTTTGTAATTGAAAGTTGGCTGTTAAGTTACGCAACGGCTTAATAAAAAGTGGGTTGGCATACCTGCATGATGGGCTGGTAATACTGATTACTGCCTTGTCGGGATTGGTTATATTGTAATGCAGGTTGTTTTCGTAAGTCAGACTGGTGTTTGAATAATTAGAATTTAAAATAACCAGGGCATCTGATACCAGTATATTATTAATGATGCGGTTATTAGCCCCCATTCCTGATAAAATTTGCCCGGCTTTAAGCCCGCTGCTTTGAGAGTTGCAATAAGCGGTATTATTTATAATATCAACATTATCGCTTTGAAAAGTGTGTATCCCGGTACCGCCATTGTACCAACAGATATTATTTTCGATCAATGTTTGTCCTGAATACTTACCGAGTGTTGAGTTTTTTTGCCAGTTCCTGAAATCATCTATGATAATACCGTTGCCATCACTTATTTCGCAGGTTTTAAACCAGGGTACAAATGAATTATTGTTAAAGCACCTGTTTCTGCGTATATAATTATGATAGCCCTTAGCCTTGTCGTAATTCCAAAATTGATAAAAAGATATCCCGCTTGTACCAAATACGGTATACCAGCTATTATTATACACAAGGTTGTCTTCAACAGTAACGTAATCTGCCTGTATTGCGCCGATACCCCCGCCACCGCAATCATGTACGGTGTTTTTAGCTATTACAATATGGTGCGAATGTTTGCCATTACGGCCTTCAATAGAAATTCCGTTGCCGTTAAATTTAGGGTCATACTTACCTGTTTTATTTTTACACCCCCCGGGCTGGTTCAGGGCTTTTTTCAAATCAACCTGCGCATTGTTCCCGATGATCTCAAAACCTATTAATTTTATATAACTGGTACCGCTTTTTATGGAAATGCCCGCCCAGCCGTCAAATTTTATACGCGGGGTGTGGCCCGGGTAGTTCGTATAAACAATGTAGCGGTTCTTTTTGCCGCTCCTGGTAATATCGGCTACGTTACAACTTGGGCAATCATTGGTATAGGTGCCGTTCATCACAAAAACGGTATCGCCGGGTTTGGTAAGCGCTTCGGCCTCCTGGATGGTGCTTTTTGCTTTAGTAACGCTTAACCCATTGTATTTTTTATTTCCTGATGTCGCGTTTACGTAATAGTTTTTCGCAAATACCGGGCTTAGGTTAAAAATAATACCTAAGATTAAAAAAAAATGCTTCATCCTTAATGTTTGTTTGATGTGTTAAGTCATGAAAATAGCTCAGTTTGCAAATTAAACGATTATAGTTGGCATCAATGTTGACTAAAATGAAAACTAGATCTGCCCGGCTACCGTAATTGTCTTGAAATTGAAAAACAAACTGATACAAAATTTACTTTAAAAGCATGTTTACTTATAACTACCCAAAATTCATGAACAGCAAACTAAACCTCCAACCGAAGTTTTTATTGTTAACACTAACTTGTATAACAATACTTTTAATCCAATCATCGTGTAATTCTTACAAGAAAGTACCTTACTTTCAGGATTTGAGCAGAACACAGATCACAAAGGAAAATATTGATAATTATACAACCTTTACGATCCAGCCGCATGACCAGCTTGCTATAAGCGTTGGTAGTAAAAACCCGGAAGCTGATGTCGTTTTTGGTAATAACCAACAAAATTCAGGCACAAACCCTGCTAATGCAAATTATGGTTACACGGTAAATGATAAAGGGCAGGTTAAACTTCCGCTTCTTGGTTTAGTTAAAGTTAGCGGGTTATCAACCGACCAGCTATCAGAACAATTACAAAAAAGCCTTACCCCGTATTTAAGCTCCCCATCAGTTAGTGTAACTGTGGTAAACTTTAAAGTTGCTGTACTGGGTGATGTTTTAAGGCCTAATGTTTACACAAGTAACAGCGAAAGATTAACTATTCCGGAGGCCTTAAGCCTTGCCGGCGACCTGAATATAACAGGTAAGCGTGAAGATATAGTCCTGGTTAGAGAAAGAGATGGTAAAAGAGAGTATATCCCCATAGATCTTACCAAAAAAGAGATCTTTACATCACCCTATTTTTACCTGAAAAGTAATGATCTGATATACGTAACACCCAATAAGTCAAAATTATCTACAGTTAGTGATAAGGGGTATCAAAACGCAGGTTTGATCATTGGGGCCCTTTCGGTGGTTGCCATCGCAATCTCTTTATTCAAGAATTAATTTATGAATGATAATAAATCTTCAGGTTATCGAAGAGAAGATGATCCGCGTTATACGGATCTGCGTGTACTCATTGCAAAATATTTTTACCACTGGCCACTCTTTCTATTAGGGTTGGTCTTAGCGCTGGTTATTGCTTTTACTTATATAAAAGAGGCTAATTCTGTTTATAAAGTTAGCGCTACCATACTTGTTAAAGACGAGAAGAAGGTACCCCAGGAAAAGGAAGCGTTACAGGAACTTAATCAATCAAGTTCGCCAAAAAATGCCGAAACGGAGATCCAGATCCTTAAATCGACCGAGTTAATTCGCCGGGTCGTAACAGATTTAAATTTATGGGTGAACTATTCGTACGGTAGCGGGTTTAATGTCAAAGATATTTACAACTCCTCACCGGTTAATTTCCTGTTATTACAGGAACCTGATTTTAAACAGTTAAAAACCATTGAAGTAACGGTACTTGATCACGACAAGTACCAGGTAACCGGTAGCGACGCTAAAACCCGTACAGTAAAATTTAATGAAACGGTAAATGATGATCTGGGCCGTTGGTTATTAAAACCAACAGCCTTTATTGATCAGTATATCGGTAAGATCATTAAGATATCTGTTAACAGCGCTGATAATGTTGCGAATAGCTATGTAAAGGCGCTGGATGTTCACTTGCTGGATAAAGCTACGCCTACCATTGGTTTATCATTAAACGACGAGGTGCCGCAACGTGGAAAAAACATCCTTAATTACATCATAAAATCTTATAACGAAACTACATCATCCGAAGAAAAGCGGGCGACAGAGAGTACTATAAAGTTTATTGATAACCGTTTAGCTTCGTTAACGGGGGAGTTAAATTCTGCCGAAGAAGATGTTGAAGGTTACAGGAGCAGCCAGGGACTAACAGATATCAATTCACAATCGAAGGTTTATCTCGAAAATGTTCAAACCAATGATATAAAGCTTAATGAAGTAAATGTTCAGCTGAATGTTGTTGAAGGTATAGAACACTATGTGAATAGCACCTCTAATAATGAAAATCCTCCGGCAACTATTGGCATTTCAGACCCGGCTTTAAATAGCCTCATTGAAAAGGTATCCCAGTTACAGCTTAAGAGGTCGGCCTTACTGGCAACCACACCTATCGGTAACCCTGTTTTTGAACCCCTTGACAAGCAGATAACGACCACAAAAAATGCCATTAAGCAAACTATAGGCAGTATAAAGTCATCATTATTAACTACCAAACGAGAGCTGCAGTCATTCAACAATAAGTTTGAATCTTCTATTAGGAATATACCTGGGCAGGAACGCCAGTTTGTTGGGAAGAAGCGCCAGCAGTCTATCAAAGAGAACCTTTATGTTTATCTTTTGCAAAAAAGGGAAGAGGTATCGTTAAGCTATGCTTCCACACTGGCAGATGCGCGTATTGTGGATAAGGCTAATATCGAGGAAATTGTATGGCCTAAAACTTCGCTGATCCTTGTAATTGCCCTGCTTTGTGGTTTTGGGATCCCATTCCTGCTCATCTTAATCCGTTTTTCACTGAAAAACAAAGTTGGCGATAAAAGGGAAATTGAGTCAGCACTTAACGCTAAAATTTTAAGTGAGATATCTGATAACGAAACTGATGTAAATGTGCTGGAACACAGTGCTAACCTCGTAAGCGAACAATTTAATTATTTGCGGACTAATCTTTATTACCTGCATGAAAATGTAACAGGGCGAGGCAGGGTAACTTTGTTTACATCAAGCATTTCAAAAGAAGGTAAAAGTTTTATAAGCGCTAACTTAAGCGTTTCGTTGGCAAGGGTTGGGCGTAAAACGGTCATACTTGAGATGGACCTGCGCAAGCCAAAAATATCTTCGGTTTTTAACCTTCCAAAAGGGCCGCCGGGAATAAGCGAATATCTTTCTTCTGATATTGATATCAGCACGATTGTCCAGCCTTCGGGTATCGAAAACCTTGATGTGATAGGATGCGGACATATTCCGCCAAACCCTTCAGAACTGCTTGAAAAAAACCGTTTAGAGCAACTTGTAAAGACGCTGAGAGCAACCTATGATGACGTGTTGATTGACAGCCCGCCACTACATTTGGTTACTGATGCCTTTATTATTGCCAGGGTTGCTGATGTTTCCCTATACGTGATCAGGCAGGGGTATACCGGTAAATCTGAATTGTCATTCATCAGGGATATAAAAGAAGATTTAAAACTGCCTAAAATGAACATCATTTTTAATGGTGTTACAACCGGGAAATATGGCTACGGTTATAAATACGATAACAGTTATTATGCACAACGCCATACCAAATCATCTTTTAGTACAAAATGGAAGTTGTTTCTGAAGCGTTTTTAAGCACCTGCAGGCTACAGGCCGGGTATAAATGGTTACGATAAAATGTTGAACAATCTGCTCTATATCTTACCGGGTATAACGTTGTTATTTTTCTTTTTTAGCATTTATTGGAAAGGTAATAGCGTTAGCTCTTGTATCTTGTTTATACTCGCCTTGCTGCCATTAATGGATCTGAAAGTTACCATTGAGGCATGGGGGGGATTTAAAACTTTCGACGTAATATGTTACTATGGCCTTTTCTTTTTACTAAAGGATTTTATTACCATTGACCTGAAAAACCAAACCAATTTTTACTTTGTGCTGTTCGTTTTGCTTACTATCATTATCCTGATAGGAGGCTTGGCATCCGAATTTCCGCAGCATGCGTACTTAAACGTAATAAAAATCCTGCCCATATTTATTTTTGCGCGCTTTTACATCAAAGAGTGTTTTAATGATCCGTCCTTTTTTATAAAATCCATTCATGCATTAAAAATCAGTTACATTATTGCCCTTGGTTTTTTGCTCGTTCAATGGGTTGTAGGCTTAAAGTTTACATTTTATCCCGAGCTGGGGCCAAATACAATTGATGTAGTAACCGGCGCAGTCAGGTACCCCGGCGTGTTTTATGATTCGCAAGCAAGCGGCCAGTTTATGGCAATGGGGAGTTTTATATTCCTGTTCAACGAAAATAACGCTTCAAGGAAAACCTTGGTTTTAAATTATTTAGCGTTTGTTGCGGCTATTATTGGGATAGTTTTGGCAGGTAGCCGCGCTGCATTTGGTGGTTTTGCGGTTGGCCTTGTCATCGTGTTTTTTTTGGCAGCCAGACAATACCGTGTTTACGGTTTAGTGCTTATTATTTTTGGCGGGATAGCATTTTCACTTATTTCTACAAAAACCGTTTTATTTGCCCGTGCGGGGAATTTATCTGAAGATTACCTGTTCCGTAAATCCATATGGCAAAAGGCTTTTGATATATCGAAAGAACACCCCTATTTAGGCATAGGGGCAGAGAATTATCAGAAATATATAAAAAGGCATGCGCAGGATCAGTACCTGGAGATAAAGGAAGGGGAGCTGCTTTACTTTGACCAGCCCGAAAATGGCTACCTGAAAATTATGGTAGAATTGGGCTTCATTGGTTTTTTTATATTTATCCTGTTTTTGATTGTCCCGCTAATAAGCGGCATAGTCTATAATTTAAAAGGGGTTTATGATAACCGTGTAGCTATATTTATAGCGGCCCTGGCTTGTTTTTTAGTAGAGTTTAATACCGTTTATTCTATTTGGGATACTCGGATCCTGGTTCTGGTTGTCAGTATGATCGTATTGATATTAACCTATCCCGTTGAGCAATTTTCTACTCATCATTCAAATCAGTAAAAGATGCCGTTGCTATCCATCATTGTCCCCATTTTTAATAAAGAGCAATATATCGACGATTGCATTAACTCCATACTGGGGCAAACCTTCCGGGATTTTGAACTCATTCTTGTAAACGACGGATCTACGGATGCCAGCTACCAGAAATGCCGGGAGTATGAGGCGAAAGATAACCGCATCATCCTTATTGATCAAAAAAACGCGGGCGTTTCGGCCGCCCGTAATAAGGGCTTGACTATAGCAAGAGGCCAATACATTGGCTTTATTGATAGTGATGATACGATTGAAGCCGATATGTATACCACGTTGATCCGTAATATTATAAGTGCTGATGCAGATATTTCTGCATGCCGTTTACGCGTTGTGTTCCCCAATAAAACGGACAGCCCTCCCGAAAGTGAAGGAGTGGTAGTTTACAAGCACGATGATGCTCTTTCCCTGTTTTTTAAACAACAATTTGATGTAAGCGCCAATAACAAAATATATAAAGCCGTGTTGTTGAAGCATGTTGAGTTTGAAGGGCGGATCTACGAAGATGTTTTATTTGTATGCAGGGCATTTGTTGCGGCAGATACAGTTGTATTTGAGAATACGGTAAAGTATAATTACCTGGTCAGAGAAAGCTCTGTAAGTATGAGTAAGTTCGATTCGCGCTATATGGAAACCATAGCGGTTTCTGCCAGGATGGTTAATTTAATGGCAAATGAAAATAGGCAAGCTGTTGCTCAGGCCAAAGCTTTTGATGTAATCGCCAATATATCTTTATTGAATTTATTGTTAATGGCGGGGAGGAAAAAATATAAGGTACAATATAACCAGGTATTAGAGAACTTAAATGCCTATCGCTCTTTTATTACCACATCCGGGTTTGTGGGGAAGAAGCATAAATATGCTTTTCTGTTATTCTCGGCTTCACCCGGTTTGTACAGCGCATTAATGTATACTTATTGCCTGTTAACAGGCTCTGAACTTATAAAGCGGACCTGATGGCAAAAGTCAAAGGTGGCAATTGTTAAACGACTAATAACTATAGGTAACTTATGATGGATAAGTTAAAAATATTGATAAGCTTGCCTACTAAACATCATGTTGAAATAGCATTGGACGAAGTGACCGGCTTACAGGAACTGGGGTACAATTGCGGCTCATTTAATTATGCGGCAAAAAGCGGTTATGATTCTAAAATTGGCCGGTTGATGGTCGTTTTTAGTAATGCATTTAGCCTTATAAAATTAGCCAGGCGGTTTCATCCGGATATTATTTATTTCAATTCGAGATTAGAGATATTGGCCATGATCCGTGATTTCCTGACGATAAATCTGGTTAAAACTTTTTACAATAAACAGGTGCGTTTTGTGATCAAAACCCATGGTTCGGATATAGAGGTGTTAGCTGATAACCGGGTTTTAATCAAAAAGGTTATTCTTCCGTTCATGAGAAAGCATATTTCCGGATGGCTGTTTTTATCGTCGGAAGAAAAAACAAAAATTAATGCCATCAGGTATTTTAATCCGAATAGAATATTCGTCACCAAAAATATAGTTCGGGTTGATCAGTTTCATTGCGACCCTGATTTTAAGACAATGCATAATATCCCCGCCGATCATAAGATTTTGTTATTTGTAGGCCGCATAATTGCTGCAAAAGGGATATTCGAAGTTGTAGATGCCTTTGCCAAAATTCAGGACAAGCATAAAGTATCGTTGCTGATTGTTGGTGACGGTGACGAATTTGACGCGGTTAAGGAACGGGTTGCGAGAATTCCAGGCGGTAATATTATCCTTACCGGGTTTATCCCCGAGCAGGAAGTGGTAACCTATTATTCAAATGCCGATGTCTTGGTATTCCCAACATTTTTTGCCGAAGGGTTTCCGATGGCATTATTTAACGCAGTAGGCGCCGGCCTTGCCATTATTACCACAAGGATAAGGGCAGCAAGCGATTTCCTATCAGAACCTGACAACTGTTTGTGGGTTAAGCCTAAAGATGCCGGTGATGTATCTGAAAAACTGGATGAGTTACTGCAATCGGAAGCTTTGATCACTGCTATGCGTATTAATAATGTGGAAACAGCAAAGCAGTTTTCACAACGGCAGGTAGCATTGGAGTTATCGCATGTATTCGGTCAAATTATTAAACAGCAGCCCAATGGTTAACTATTTAAAGCAACTAAGAAACCTGTTATTAAGAAAGGTTATATACAGGCGTTACGCAATTGCAGAGGGCTTTTATAGTGGCATAAGGGTAAGGCTATGGGCCAAAAATAAACTTATTATCGGCAGGAATTTTTACATAGGGCGCGATTCTTTCATTGAAACCGATGCTATTATCGGCGACAATGTCATGTTTGCTAACCGGGTTGGGCTGATCGGTAAATATGATCATCATTACCAGCAAATTGGGGTGCCCACCCGTCTTGCTTCGCAGATAAGGGATAAGGATTATAATTGGCTTGGTTTAAACAGTACCATCATTATCGAAGATGATGTTTGGGTAGGGTATAACAGCACGGTATTAAGTGGGGTTAAAATAGGTACAGGTAGTATTATTGCAGCCGGGTCATTGGTTACCAAAGACGTAGAACCGTATAGTATCTACGGGGGGGTGCCTGCAAAGAAAATTAAAGACCGGTTTGATAGTCCTGAGCGCTTAAGGCAGCACATCCAACTATATAGCGGCAATTATAAATGATCATTTTGGGGTATTACTATCGCTCGAATGTTTTGTGTACTACCGCTGAATACTCGATGGCTTGCAGCTTATCAATTTCATCAGGTTCTGCCGCGAGTAATATCATCGAGGAGTAGGGGTTAAGTGTTATGGTTTTTGAATAGCGCTTGTTTTGCACATCAACATAGCTGGCATTTAATGCGATCACCTTTACATCACTCGTAGCGTTATATTCAAATAAGATATTTCGCTTTTCTGCATTTTGTAAACGCGATTTTTCGATCTGCGTCATCTTTAAATTACCGGTCGCCGCAATTTTTTTATCAGATATGCCTGCTAACGGTAAATTGGTGGCGTACCTTTTTGTAGGCTTGCAGTATATGTTACTATCAATTTGGCCGAATGATAATATATCATCCTGGTTGGTCGTAAACTTAGCTGCTGTTTGGGTGCTACCTACGGAAAAAAAAGTATTTTTTCTGATCTTGTTGTTTCTGATGTTTTCACTCGTGGCGAGATAATGGTCCTGTTCAAGCCGTAATTGGATCCCATTGTTAAACACTGTGTTGCCATAAATATCGATATATTTCGCATTGTGTATTTTAATCCCATTGTTAGCACATAAGGAAACGGTGTTGTCTAATATGGTTACGCTTTCTGTATTATCATCAATATAAATACCCTCGGCCTGCAGGCTTTTTGGTTGGTTTGTGCCCGCGCTGTTCCCAACACCGTGTAAAATAATATTCCCCTCAACTTTTTTGTTAACCGTTTTGGACCAATCGCCTAAGTAAATGCCGGCGCCATCGTCTTTTGTCATGCAAAACCATGTGATATAGTTGTTTTTAGCAAAAGATGAGTTGCCTCCAAAGTATATCGCATTATATCCAACACTGTCTATCCTGTTTTTTTCGATCTGGGTATTGTCGCCAAACGAGGTAATCGCTTCATATGTACCCGTTCCGCTTTTACCCATACCCGCTATTAAACCAGTATTTTTTATGACGTTATTTACTACAGATGCACTCTTGCAGCCGATATCAAGATTTACACCACCACTTAAAGAATTACTGATGATGCAGTTTTTCACAACAAGAAAAGGACTGAATGAAGCAGCGATAGCTTCAGTGCCTGAGTTTTTTATAATGCAATTAGTAATGCTTATATTTTTAGATTGCACCATGCTAAAAGCATTCTCTCCCGCGCCCGAAAATGTAATGCCGTTGAATGAAATGTTATTGTGTTTGTTTATTTCTACAAGTTTATTTACGCCACTTGCACTGATTTTATAACTGGAGGGCGCCTTGTTGCCCAGGTAAACGGCCATTGTTTTTCTATCCTTGTTGTAAAACCATTCGCCAAATTTATCCAGTGTGTAAATGCTGTTTTGGATAAAATAACCATACCCGTTTTTGGGTGTGTTTTTATTACCGTTAAACGTAAGCTTATTCCCGTTATGGGCTATAATTGTGCTCTTGTCAATGATCCACCTGGTTTTTCTGATCACCACCTCGGCTGCTGTCCAGTCGATACCACCGGCAAGCTTATCATTAGCTAATTCGTTGTTTTGTGCTGAGCTGATGGTAAGATAGCCGCTATTGGGATAGCGCCCTATTTGCTGCTGCTTATCATTTAATATAAGATTGTTGCTCTGGGAATCGCAATTACTTTCGTAGATACCTTTGCTTACCAGTTTCCAGGAGTTTAATGTGATAAGGCCGCTAACAACCGGGTTTTCACCTTTGCCATATGCGCCCAAATAAATAGGGGCAAATACCGACCCCGATTTTGTAACCGTAATTGAGCCGTAAAAAACATCTCCCTTTTTTAGTAAAACAGAATCACCGGCGATTAAGAATTTGAAAAATCCATTTAATTTATCAAGGCTTTTCCACGGGGTAGCAGGATTAGTAGCCTGACTGCTGGAATAGGTATCGCTGCCTGTTGTACTGGAAAGATAATAGGTTGAGGCGCTGCTATATCCCGAAAAAAATATAGCTAACAAAACCATCAGTACACCAAATTTCAATGGCTTTTTATTTTGCGGAGTACCAGGGTTAACTATAAACATAATAAATCAATATTATATGCAGTAATAGATATCACAAAAAGATATTTGTGCTGGTGTTTACGTCACGATGTATTTAAATGTTTCAAATTGCAACACTTTCGTGGAATTTGTTTTTATATCGTGGGCATAAAATTCCCCAATAGGAATAAGATGGGGATTTTACGCGCATGTTTATACTATTAATTAAGCGTTTAAGTAAAAAGCAAATCTGTTTTTCGCTCCATATTTTGGGCATAGTTATTGACTAGGTTTAGTTCTGTATAAAATAAATGGTTATATCGGAATGAATTCAACTGTTAGATTACTTTCCTATTCTGTATTTTCCGGAGAACTAGATCAAATCAGCATGGACAGTAAATGCGTAATAAATACCATCAATCAGTTTTCATATGCCATCGCTGAAAAAGACGCCGATTTTAAAAAGGCCTTAATCGATTCTGATGTATTACTCCCGGATGGGGTAGGGATTACAGCTGCCGTAAAATTCCTAAAAAAGGAGCATATTAAAAAAATTGCCGGCGCAGATTTACATATGCATTTTTTGGAACGGTTGAACGACTCCGGTGGCCGATGTTTTTACTTGGGTGCTTCGGAAAGTACATTGCTTTTGATAAAAGCAAAAGTTAAGTCCGAATTCCCCAATGTTACAGTAGGCAGTTTTTCGCCACCCTATAAAAGTAGTTTTTCTGAAACGGATACCAATTTAATGATCAACAAGGTAAATGCTTTCAGGCCCGATGTACTATTTGTGGGCATGACTGCACCCAAACAGGAAAAGTGGATCTATAAAAACAAAGATGAATTACAAGTCAAGGTAATTTGCGCAATTGGAGCCGTATTTGATTTTTATGCCGGAACAGTAGCGCGCCCGTCTAAATTTTGGCAAAACCTCGGTTTAGAGTGGTTTGTTAGAATGGTAAAAGAACCCCGGCGGATGTACAAGCGGTATCTATACTACGGGCCATATTTTTTAGGGCAAATTGTCAGACTAAAATTAAATGGCTCTTTTGGGGAAAGGCTTTAGTTTGGTGCTTTTTCCAAAGGCTTATATAAATCAAAGCTTTAAGGTTGTTTATTGGCATTAAAGTTGATTTTAAATGTGAAAATGAAGAATAATACATCTACCCTACTTCGATTTTTTTTTCTTTTTAGTGACATTGTCTTAATAAATTCGGCTTTATTGGTTTGTAATTATTTAGTAAACAAATATTATGAACCATTTCATATTAATTTATATAGCTACGTTTCCGCCTCTATTATAATATGGTTGTTATGCACAAGCCTGTTCAGCTTGTACAGCGAACAAACCGTGATTAAAAACAGCGCCGTTTTTAGAGCCACTTCGAGAAGCATGGCGGTTTACCTGTTTATATTTTCCATTAACAGCTTTGCATTTAACGATACACAAAGCATAGTTTTTTTGCTTACCTATTATTTTGTGATGGCAAGTGGTTTATTACTAAGCCGGATAATCAGCAGGATTTTTGAAAATTCTGTTATTGCAAGGCTAAGCCATAATGAAAAGGTTAACGTTTTGGCTATTGCCTCTATTGGCGGGCACTGGGTTCAGTTATTGCGGTTGATGCCTCTTTTTAATGTAAGCAGTAATGAAGTGACTTTTGTTTCTACCTGGGAAAATCTTGACAACATGGTGGATGGCCACAAGTACCATGCTGTACCGGATGCAAACCGTCATAACAAATTTGATCTTTTAAAATGTGGATGGGCAATTTTCGCTATTATCTTTTCGTCAAGGCCTCAAATTATTATTACGACGGGGGCTGCTCCAGGTTTGTTCGGGGTGCTGGCAGGACGGTTATTGGGTATAAAAACCGTTTGGATAGATAGTATTGCCAACGTTGAAAAGCTTTCGCTCAGTGGTTATATAGCCATTAAGCTTGCCGATAGGGTTTACACCCAATGGGAGCATTTATCAAATCGTAAAGTTGTATTTGCCGGTAATATTTTAGAAGAATGATATTCGTAACTACAGGTACACAGGAACCATTTGACAGATTGGTTAAAGCGATAGACGAATTAGCTTTAATATTTCCTGATGCTGAATTTAAGGTACAGGCCTTTACGGCTAACTATAAGCCTGTTAATATTGATGTTTTCAATAAAACGCCGCCATCCGAGTTTGATTTGAGTATAAAAAACGCTGATTTAGTTATTAGCCACGCAGGTATGGGGACAATTATATCTGCGTTGGTAAACAGCATCCCGATCATTGTAATGCCCAGGTTGTTGATATATGGCGAACATCGTAACGAACACCAGTTGGCTACAGCTAAAAAGCTGGATGATCTGGGTTATGTACATGTGGCATATAACGAAGATGAACTTATAGCTAAAGTTAAAAGTATATGGCCCAATAATTTAGAGTCTCTGCACAAGGTAGGGAAGGTGGCTTCAAAAGAATTAATTGATTCACTTAGTAATTTTATTAACCAGTAATGATGAATGTAAAGCGTATTATATATACAGTATATGCAGTGTTTTTAATGATCCTAGTGTCTTCTTGTGGTTCTTATAAAAATATTCCTTATTTCCAGGATGTTGACCAACAAAACATCAGCAATCAAACCATTGACAACTATACTCCTTTAACTATTCAACCGGCTGATATTTTATCAATAAATGTCAATAGCAGAAACCCTGAGTCATCTGCTATATTCAACGGTAATCCAAATCGTGTTGGTGGTGCGGTGTCAGCTATCGACAATTCGACCCTGGGTTACTTAGTAGATCCGGATGGACTTATTTACCTGCCTCTTTTAGGAGAATTAAAGGTGGCTGGGCTGACGACCACCCAGCTGAGAAAAAAACTAACAGAAAAACTCCTCAGCTTGTATAAAGACCCTGTGGTGAACATCAGGATCATAAACTTTAAAATATCTGTTTTTGGTGATGTTTTGCGCCCTGATACTTACACCATTCAAAACGAAAGAATAACGATAACCCAGGCGCTTAGCCTTGCCGGCGATTTAAATATTACCGCCAAGCGGAAAAACGTCATGCTAATAAGGGATATAGATGGTAAACGAACATTTATACCTATAGACCTTACTTCGAAAAAAACTTATCAATCACCATATTTCTATCTCAAGAACAACGACGAGATATATGTTCAGCCAGATCGCACCAAGTACGCTACCGTTGATCGTGGTTATCGTACAACTCAATTGGTGCTTACAGGCCTTTCTATCATCGCAATAGTCCTTTCTAACCTGTACAGGTAACAGCATACCTTATGAATATTAATAAACCGTCAATAAAAGCCGTTACCATCCGGGAGAAGAATACCCCGATCACAGATTTAAAGAAAACGGTAACCAAGTATCTTTATCATTGGCCATTATTTGTAATAGGTCTTGTCATAACGCTAACTATTACAATAATCTATATAAAACTGAGCAAACCCGTTTATGAAATCAGGGCTACACTATTAATAAAAGATGAAAAGAAAACTCCAGACCCTAAGCCCGCCCTTCAGGAAATTGATGTTTTAAATTCATCAAAAATCACAGAAAATGAAATACAGGTAATTAAGTCGCAAGAGATTATCAGGAAAGTGATAGATGACTTGCAACTATGGATCATCTATCAAAAAAAAGACGGGTTATTTACTACAAACCTGTATCACAAAAGCCCGTTTAAATTATCTGTTCGTGAAGCTACGGGTGATGTTGAGGATGAGAAATTGAGCGTAGTTGTTAACGACGATAAATCTTTTATGCTGGCAGAAAATGGAGGCGAACCCCGTAAAATGCTATTCAATGAAACATTTCAAACAAACATCGGCTCAATAAAATTGCAGCCGACCGGGGAATTGGCTAAGTACCGCGGGGCAACGATAAAGGTTGCTTTTAAAAACCCTGCAACTCTCGCGCTTGATTACCAGGACGCCATAAGTGCAAATCAGCTAAATAAATTGGCTACCACGGTTGACCTGTCCCTTAACGATGTTATACCGCAAAGGGGTAAGGACATACTTAACCGCCTGATATATAACTATAAACTTGCCGGCGACGAAGAGAAAAACAAGGAGACTAAAAATACCCTCGATTTTATAGATCAGAGATTAGCGGCAATTACCGGCGATTTAACTAATGCAGAAAAGGGGATAGAGCAGTTTAAAAGCAGCAGGGGATTAACCGATATCTCTTCACAATCACAAATAAGCCTGGAAAATATGCAGGTGAATGATACAAGATTGAATGATGTAAATGTTCAGCTAAGTGTTATTGAAGGTATAGAGCGATACGTTAACTCGTCACAGAGCTTTACCAAACCTCCTGCTACCCTGGGCATTACCGACGCCGCTTTAAGCAGCCTGATATCCAAATTATCTGAATTACAACTGCAGCGCGAACGTTTATTAGCCACAACGCCAGAAACGAATCCTGATTTTGAACCTATTAACAGGCAAATTGTTTCCACTAAAGACGCTATCAAAGAGAATGTAAAAAGCATAAAATCGTCACTACTTAGTACGCGCAATAAACTACAGTCATTTAATTCCGGCTTTGAATCTACCATTAAAAATGTACCTACCCAGGAACGTCAGTACATCGGCATCAAAAGACAGCAGGCAATTAAAGAGAACTTATATACTTACCTGCTTCAAAAACGTGAAGAGATATCTGTCAGTTACGCATCATCTTTAAGTAATGACCGCGTTGTAGACCAGGCTTACTCGGGGGCGGGCAAAGTGCCGCAAAAACCGGCCATATTAATGGCAGCCTTAATTTTGGGGATGGGCCTGCCCGCGGCATTGCTTTACCGGAGATACAGTTCAAAAATAACAGATGTTGACGACATTAAAGATTCAATTACCGCGCCTGTTATCGGAGAATTATCTTTCGATCCATCGCAGGGCCCGATAGCCATTAATACCGCAGGCCCTACGCCGCTTAGTGAGCAATTCAGATCTTTACGGACAAAATTGTTTAATTTAACCAGACCCGGCGATAGTGGGGGCGTTTATGTTGTCACATCAAGCTTACCCGGCGAAGGTAAAAGTTTTGTGAGCTGTAACCTTAGTGCTACAATGGCATTCTCTGGTAAAAAAACGGTATTGTTAGAAGTAGATATGCGCAAGCCGAAACTTGCAAAAAAACTGATGCTATCGCAAACACATGCCGGAATAAGTGATTTTTTGAGTGGTAATGCCGAGTTGCCGGCTATTATCCAAAAATCGGGTGTTGTCCCTAACCTGGATTTTATTAATAGTGGCAAGCCCATACAAAACCCTTCTGAACTGTTGGAAGGCTCAAGGTTGACGGATCTTATCCATGCCCTGAAAAAAGTTTATGATATTATAGTTATCGATAGCCCACCGGTAAGGCTGGTATCTGATGGTATGATCCTGTCTCGGTTAGCCGACTTTAATTTATTTGTGATCAGACAAGGTGTAACAGAAAAAACAGAGATCGGGTTTATACAACAATTAATTGATGAAGCATTAGTGCCAGAGATGTATATTATTTTTAATGGTATACAGCGCATAAAATATGGTTATGGTTATGATTATAACAATACTGATTATTATAACGGGGATAACAAGCGAAAAGGCAAGGGATCTATATTTAGTAATTTTTCTGAAAGGCTTTAAGGCTATGGCCGGTTTAATTTAAAAGGTTAAAAATGGAAATAAACCATTTACTCGCTATTGCTGCGATTGTAGTCTTTATTGCGCTCTTGCTTTATAGTGCTCATCCCAAAAGGTTTTTTATTCTGTATGTGCTTTACCTTTTACCCATAATGGACCTGGCCATTACCACCGTAGAATGGGGCAGGCTAAGGGTATTTGATTTTGTTTCTTATATATTTTTTATCGCACTGTTTAATGATTATGTTAAGATAAGGAAGGTGTTTTCGTTTTACACGGTTCTTTTTTGCTCATTTATCCTCGTGCTACTAATGGGGAGTTTAAGTTCACCGTATATTAAAAACTCGGTGATAGCTATATCGGCTGTTTTCCCTGTATTTATTTTTGCCAAGGCATTATTAACGGAGTGTTTTGCAGACAGGGAGTTTCAAAAGAAGGTTTTGGATACCTTAAAAATGGTGGCTTTGTTTTCCGTCGTATTTCTTGCGGCTCAAATGATAGTTGGGCTTAAGTTTACCTTTTATCCTGTGTTGAACAGAAATACGTCAGATGAAGCGGGGGTGCTCAGGTACCCGAGTTTTTTTCATGACCCGCAGATGTATGGGCAATATCTTGTTATGACGAGTTTTTTGTTTTTTGTGAATTATAAAAAAACTACTACACAAGTAAATATTGATAAGCCCGGAGAAAAGCTATCCGGTACGTTCGGTAATGTTGAGCCGGGCGGCTACCCGGAGATGAAAAATTACCTGCTGTTTTTAGTAATTATTGTGGCCCTGTTACAAACGGGCGGCAGATCAGCCCTTGTGGCTATTTTTGCAGGTATGCTATTCCTGTTTTTTGTATTCGGCCCCCGGTACAAGATCATTATAGCCTCGATCGCCGTTATCGGTGCGGGTGTTTTTCTGTTTTTTTCGAGTTCCATCATGATCTTAAACCGTGCCGGTCATATTGATGAAGATTACGCTTTTCGCGAAGCTTTATGGGACGAGGCGCGCGGTATCTACCTGAAACATCCGCTTTTGGGCATCGGTACAGGCAATTTTAAACCTTATAACGCTACATATTCTAACAACTATACGATTGACGAAGATAACGAAGTGTTATTTTTTGGATACGGGCAACCGGAAAGTGGGTACTGGATGATATTGACCGAAACCGGGGCGCTTGGGTTTATTATTATATTTTTATTTATCCTACGGCCTGTTTATACAGGTATAAAAAGTTACATGAAGGGGCATACAAGCATCATTGTTTTTATCCTTACGGCGGGCCTTATAAGCTGGCTCATCACCTTTTTTGCTGCTTATTCGCTTTTTGACAAACGGGTACTGCTTACCCTGGTTACATTTATTTGCATATTGATATTGGAAAGTAATAATAAACTCACTTATGAAGCTGAAATTCAGTAATATACGACTGATGGGTAAGTCGAGCTTTGTAAATAACAGCTTTTGGGGCCTGTTATCCACCGTATTCCAAACACTCTTTTTGAGCTTGTTTTTTATTATTATATCCAGGTATTACGCCATCCCCGATTTTTCTGACTTTCTCATCGCCAATACCATTTATCAGCTTATAGTAGGTTTTTCATCGATGGGGTTGGGACACTGGTTTATCCGCGAATATGGTTATAAGCAGGAAGATCAGGCTACACTTGCCTACAGGTTTATCAAGATCCAAACCCTACTGGGTTTTTTATTTTATGTGATCAATATTGCCCTGGCGTTTATCATATACCCAAGCGAGCAAATTAGGGTGCTTGCCATTATTTTAGGGACAAACATCATCTTTGATAATGTGATATACGCGCTTAAAAGCTTAAATGTAGCGCAGTTTCAGCAAAAGAAAACTGCCATCATCATGGCTGTGGATGGCTTGTTGCGGTTGGCTGTTGGCAGTATATTGTTCTTTCACCCCTTGTCACTTATTTATTTGTCGGTTTTACTTGTAGTGGTCAGGCTGGCTACTGTAAATGTTTTTATCCGTATAGGCTCGGAAGGGAGTATAACCTTTTCTGGGTTGTGGAATTTTAAGGTTACAATGATCGATTTTAAGAAGAACGTACTTTTAAATTGGAATTTTATATTGATCGTAGGTTCTTCTATCATTTTTTGGCGTAGTGCAACAATCATCATCTCCAAATACCTCACAGCTGCTGATGTAGCCAACTATGAGATCGCCTATAAAATATTTTCCATTTTTACGCAGTTGTCAATTGTTGCGTCGGTAACCATATATCCCAAATTTGTTGGATTTATAGCCGCGAAGGATGATGCGAGCGTCAGGAAATTTTATAACATCGTTTCGTTTGGTTATGCCATTTTTGTGGTGGGTACTTATGGGTTCATACAATCGTACGCGCAAACCATTATACCATTTGTTTTTGGTCATAAATTTTTGCTGGCGGCGGGGTGTATGAAAGAGATGTTTTTAACGCTGTTAATGTTCCCCGCTGTTTTTTTGCAGGCAAATTTAATAGTCGCCATGAAAAAGGAACGGTTAGATATGCTCCTTAACTTTTTAGTGCTTGTTGTTAATTTAACCGGGTGTTTAATAGGCCTTCACTATAGCCGCTCATTATCTGTAATTAACTATTCCATTTTCGCGTCGTTTGTGGTTTTCCATGTAGCACAAAACATTGTATTGATCAAACTAAAAATAAGTAGCGTGAGCAATGCATTTACGTTTTATGTTTTAGTGGCTTGTTTTGTACTTTCCTACAAATATTTAGCGGGCAATTTTAATCCTAATTTAATTTTTATAGGTTTTCTTATAGTGGTCATTATCCCATTGCTGTATATATTTTATAAAAAAATCAGGAGTCATTTTGCCCGGAATGCAAATTTCGGATTGCCTGACGGAGCAGACGTCGCCACATTAGATCATTTATAATAAACATACATCAAAGCCCTATGTCATTATTATCTGTTATTGTTCCGGTTTATAATAAGGAGGAGTATCTCCACTCTTGCTTGCAATCTATATTGAATCAAACGTTTGTTGGCTTTGAACTGATACTCATTAATGATGGCTCAATCGATAAAAGTGCCGCAATATGCGATGAATTTGCAAGGCGGGATAAGCGGGTAGTCGTTATTCATCAAAAAAATAAAGGCGTGTCAGCAGCCCGCAATGCAGGTATTAATTATGCATCGGGAAAGTATATTGGCTTTGTCGATTGCGATGATACATTAGAGCCTGATATGTACGCAACCCTTATTAATAATGCTGTTGGTTATGATGCAGATGTTTCAATTTGTGGGGTGAGAAAAGAAATTGCGGGTAAAATAGAATTATACTACAACAGTAAGAGATTAAAAACTTACAATACTGAAGAAGCATTGGCTGCACTGTTAAAAAAAGAATTTTTAAGAAGCGTATACGATAAGATCTATGAGGCCGGCATCGCTAAAAAAATTAAGTTTGAGGGGACTATATATGAGGACACCCTTTATAATTTCAGGGTGTTATCTGAAGCAAAAAGGGTCGTGTTCGAAGATGTCATGAAGTATAACTATATCGTTAGGGATAATTCTGTAAGTATGTCGAAGTTCAATACGAAATATATGGATACGGTAGAAGTATCAAAAAAGATACTGGAATTATGTAGAGCAAAATTTAAGGGATTGATCAATGAAGCTTTGATTTTTGACCTGATCACCAATATTTCTTTGCTTAATACCATCCTCTTAGCGGGTAAAAGGAAGCACAAAGCGGAATATGATATAGTTACCAATAGCCTGAATACCAACTTTAATATTTTACCAAATAGTCAGGTTAGCGCTAAACACAGGTATTCCCTGAACATGTTTAAATTCAGCCCTTTTTTATATGAAATACTTATGAAATTGTACTGTAAAATAACAGATGCTGATGTTTCAAAAAAAACATAACGAATGTATCGGTAGGGAGCCCATGTTGAATTGATATAGATTACTTATCAAAACAACAAAAATTGAAAAATGCAAATAGTAACGTTAACAACCCGCAGGTCACTATATCTTTTTTATTACTTTATGCATATAGCACAAATAAAATCTAATCATTTTCACTCATGAAGGTACTATTTATAACAAACATGTATCCGGTGCCCGACTATATATACTTCGGTATACACGTTAAAGAGCAAATAGAAGAGATAGAAAGGATATCCGGCATTGAGAAGGAGGTTTTTTTTATAAACGGCCGTGCGGGTAAGGTAAACTACTGGAAAAGCATAAACGCCATAAAGCAACGTATAGCAACCGGAGGATTTGATCTGATCCACATTCACTATGGGTTATCGGCATTGTTTTTATTGTTTTATACACCACCCATACCCGTTATAATGACTTTGCATAGCGGCGAACTTTTTAAAAAGAAGGGCTATCTGAATCATGTCGTTCAAAAAAACATCACGCTGGCTGTGATAGAAAAGGTGGCAAAAGTAATTGTATTGAATGATGACATGATCGCGCTTTTGCAAAAGCATAAAAATAAACTGGTTAAGTTACCCTGCGGAACAGATATTGAAACATTTAAGGAAATTCCGGGGATAAAAAAGTCGGATAAAATGATCATCGGGTTTCCCGGGAATAAAGGAAGAAAAGAAAAGAATTACCCGTTATTTGAGGCTATAATTGAACGCTTACGTGCTGAGCATGAAATTGAGGTAATAGAGTTTCATAATATGACAAGGGAAGAGGTTATTATCAGCCTGAACAAAATTGATCTTTTATTGATGACCTCTACTATTGAAGGGTCCCCGCAGATTATTAAAGAGGCCATGGCTTGTAATAAGCCCATTGTATCCACCGCGGTTGGCGATGTTCGTGACCTTCTTGATGATGTTAAAAATTGTTATGTAATTGATTCATATATTCCGGGCGATTTTGTAACACCGATAAAACAGATCCTAGCATTGCCTGCAGAACAAAGAAGATCAAATGGACGGGAAAGGTTAATCAGTATAGGATTGGATGCAACAAGTGTTGCCAGGTCGGTTTTTAAATTATACCAAACCATCGCATGAAACGAATTTTATTGTTTTTGTATTTCCTGATCTTCAAAAACCTGCCGTCGAGCTATTTCCCTATGGGGCGATTATTTAATTCGTTAAGGGTAGGGGTGCTTCGAACATTGATAACCGTAGGTAAAAACAATGTTATTCAAAAAGGTTTTCGTTTTGGTATGAAGGATGTATTAATCATTGGCGACAATTGCCAGATCAACGAAGATGTCTATATACAGTCGGCAATCATCGGCAATTACGTACTCATCGCGCAAAATGTATCCCTATTAGCCGTTACTCATAAATTTGATTCGACAGACGTTCCTATCATCAAGCAGGGATCAACAAAGCCAGATCCGGTAAACATAGAAGATGATGTTTGGATAGGTAGAAATGTTGTCGTGTTGCCGGGTATAAGGCTTGGTAAAGGTTCAATTATTGGAACAGGGGCCGTGGTAACCAAAAATGTTCCGCCTTATGCAATCGTTGGCGGTGTTCCTGCAAAAATAATCCGGTACAGAGATAATAAAATAACTGAATAATAATAATGAGTTTTTTAACACAGGATTGGGAAAGAAATAAGGGATATACAAAAGGTAAACTTCTTGCCTTTTCATACAGGCTTGCCAGCTGCGCAACAAAAAACAAGCTTTTTAAGCTTATCCTGATCCCATACCTGGGGTTATATAAATTTTGGATAGAATGGGTGTTTGGCATCGAAATACCTTATAAAACCAAAATTGGCAGGGGTCTTATAGTGTATCATGGTGTTGGGCTTATTATCAATTACGGTACGGTTATCGGTACTAATTGTACTTTAAGGCATAATACCACCTTGGGTAATAAAGGACACGCATTAAATAATGACTGCCCGGTAATCGGTAACAATGTTAACATTGGTGCCCAGGTTTGCATATTAGGTAAGATAACCGTAGGAGATAATGCGGTGATAGGTGCCGGGAGTATTGTAACTAAGGATGTTCCCGCCTACGCGGTAGTTGCCGGTAACCCCGCTAAGGTTTTAAAGTATTTAACACCGGTTTCGTTATAAAACTTAAACACATCGTTAGTTATCCGCTATCGTAACCGTATCTGACCGTGCTGTATCTGCGTTAGCCTTAATCACAAGCAGGTAGGCTGTTGTGATTAAGGCAGGAGGCGTTTCAGGAGCGCTATTCACCGGCGATTCCACCGGCACTGCATCGTCAGCCGTGTCTTTTTTACAGGAAGATATCCCGGCATATAATATCACTAATAAGAGGATTTTTATTTTCATTTTGCCTTGAATATCAATGTGTACTTCTGATTTTTAACCAGGCTAACCGTTGAAACGGTTGTGGTGGGGATATAATTTTTCCCGCTATTAGCCGAAATATAAAGCACAAATTTTGAAACCTTGGTTACATTATCGGCGGCAATGAATGTGGCCGTAAATGTGCCATCTTTATTTTTAAGTACTTTTAAGCTGCTTGAAAGTATGGGCAAGGTATTATCTGCAGGTGTTACAATGCCCGGGAATACATCGTTATAAGCAGCCAGGTTATCGCCCACCCGTACTTCATCTATATAATACGATCTCTCTTTCGATGTGGAGACCGTTAGAGGATTGCTCCATTCCCACTTATATATCCCCACCTTTAAATAAGGAAATAAAATATCATTATAGCCAATAGGTTTATTTAAACGTGCTAATATCAATTTTCCATTCTTCCACACTTGCAAGGTGCCCGACTTATAGCCCCATTTGATATGGAATACCCAATCATTCCATTTATTATGGTCTACAGGGCCTAAATCAACATATTCAACGCTGGTATTTGAAACTGTATTTATTTTATCGGCCGCCCATCTTATTGCCACCCTATATCTATCCGAAGTTATCTCCAATCCTAAAGGCGGGCTTCTCCAGGCCTCACCTAAAACAAGGTCGGGTTTAGCCTGCCATTGGTTGATTATTTCCGGGGCGGGGTCACTGCTATAATCATTTGGAAAAAAATTGGCAAAGCCATACCAAAATTCGTCCTTAGTTTGCGGCGCCATCCCAAGTTCGGCTCGCGGGCCATTTAATATGTCCTTCCCGCGTATCAGATCTACTTTTAAAGAGCCTTTGCCAGCTCTAACCTTATCTGTTACCATGGTGGCCGACCATGGGTTTAAAATACTTCGTTCATACCAACTGGTGATGGATGCAGGAGTATCAAAGGTCGATTCAAATATTAAGTTTTTTCGTTGCGCTAAAGCACTTTTAAAACCGAGCATTAATGGTAATGAGATGACAAGCCCGATATTTAGTATTATCTTTTTCATGACCTATAGCATATTTTACAACCAAACTACCTTACCTGCATTTTATTGTTCTTTTACGGCACTAACTGCATTAAGTTGCATATTTAGTTATATAATCGTGTAACACTTACACAAGGTAAAGGTCGATTAAAAATCCTGGTAAGTCATATAAAGGTAGTTTTATACAACTTGCTTTGCGATAAATAGATATGGTTCCAAACAATTGAAAAATAACTGTGTTAATTTTTCGGGTTTCTCAAAAGAAACGTTTTTGTTACATACTGCTGATCACAGGATAATCTTCCTTATTTTTAGCTATATGTAAAACGTGCTTGAGAATATTTGTGAATCAATTTACGTACGAGTGTATCAGGGTAATTACCGTTGCGAACTAATGGTGGGAGAAATATGAACTTATTTGAAAGTTATCTTTTTACAGATGACACGCCTGATCTTGCCAAGATAATCAATAATGCTAATGGGGGAGTTTGGGAGATCGACCTTTACACCAGGAGTGTACGTTGGTCTGTCGGTTTTTATAAACTTTTGGGCTACGAACCGGGTGAGATAGAATGTTCCTACCAATACCTTACTGACCATTTACTTTATCATGATGATAAAGGCGTTTTTTTAGAATCTATCTACAACAGCCAATCCGGCTTATCAAAGGTTTCAGACGTACGGTTACTTACAAAAAACGGCTATAAATGGTATCAAAGTACTATTCAACAATATAACGATGGTAAACTGGTAGGTACCCTCATCAATATTCATCAGTTTAAAATATCGCAGCTGCAGCTTACCACAAATAATACTTTTGTTACTGAAACCAACAAACTGGTTAAACTTGGCAGATGGGAAATAGCCGTAGCTACCAATAAACTGGTGATAAGCAAAGAGGTGCTGGATATTTTTGAACTGCAACAACAACCTGATGATATAAACCAATTATCAAATCTTTTTTTACCGCATTACAGGGCCATGTTAGCAGAGGCTGTTCAAACCTGTACGAAAATAGGGAGGCCGTTTGACCTTGATGCGCAGTTAAAAACAGAAAAAGGCAATATTATTTGGGTTAAGATGAAAGCGGTTGCCGAGATTGATGAATATGGTAAGTGCTTTTTAGTAAAGGGAATTGTACAGGACATAAGTTTAAGTAAACAAAACGAAAACGATTTAAAGACATCTCTTAGTTTTGTTAATAACCAAAATAAGCGCTTGCAGAACTTCGCGCATATTGTTTCACATAATTTGCGCTCGTACGTTGGTAATTTACAAATTATGGTAAACCTTCATAAGGAAACTACGGAGCCGGAGGAGCAATTTGAAATATTCTCGCACATAGAAACCGTAAGCGCGACGCTAGGGACAATGATTGAACATTTAAATGAAATCGTTCAGATCGATTCAGAAAAAAATAAAACCAAAACCATTATCGTATTTGAACTTCTTTTTAAAAGCATTGTAAATGCCCTCAAATCTAATATCCAATCAGCAAATGCTATAGTGAAGTTTGATTTTTCTAAATGCCCCACGGTAAAATACCTCCCGGCATACCTGGAGAGTATTTTTCACAATTTACTTACCAATGCTTTAAAATACCGCCACCCGGAACGCCAGGTTGTTATTACCTGCGAAAGCAAGTTGGAAAATAGTGACATCTACATCATTTTTGAGGATAACGGTATGGGGATAGACCTTGAAAAGTATGGTCACAAAATTTTTGGTATGTATGAAACCTTCCACAGAACAGCTGATTCGCAAGGCATAGGGCTCTATATTACCCGTAACCAAATTGAAGCGTTAGGTGGCTCAATAAGTATAGAAAGTACTGTAAACGTTGGCACAAAGTTTATTATAAAACTTGTATCAGGCGTAAATTTGTTGTAACCATATTGTCGCGTCATTCGTATAAAGGGCATCCATGAGTAATACATTGCAAACGGTTTGGATAATTGATGACGATGAGATTTACAAATACGGTTTCCGTAAATTTGTGACTATGAAGCATTTGTGTGGAAATGTTGTTGATTTTAGTAACGGGCGCGACGCTGTGGATTATTTGTCTGATCCGAAAAATGCCGAGCTTTTACCTGATGTTATTTTTTTGGATATAGATATGCCGCAGATGGATGGATGGGATTTTATAGAAGCATTTAAAAGCATTAAAATGCGCTTGAGCAGGAAAATATCCATCTTTATGGTCACGTCGTCTATATCATATAAAGATATTGTCCGGGCCAAAAATCATGCTGACATCACGGAGTATATCGTTAAGCCCGTCAACTCCCAACAATTTTCTCTCGTTTTTACTGATGTATTAAGCCGGCAAACCACCGCCATTTAAATCAACGATGCAGCCTTATGAATTTGTTGGACTGCCCGTAGTAATCTATAGGTAAATGACCTGGTGCAATTAATATACCGGCACCGGCCCTTGTTGGTAATATGCTTTCACTGCTTTACGCAAGTAGCCACCGTCGTCGTCTATCGGTTCACCGTCTCCGGTAACACCATCTTTTTTACTATCTAAATAGCTGGTGCAATTACTTAAGCCATTACCGAAAAGGAATGCAATTACGCCAGCTTGTTGATAAGCTTTGATATGATTCATATTGCCGTTTGAAAATACTGGCTGTAAAAAATATTCTGCTTTATTATCCTTGTAGTGACCACTTTTGTTGTTGCAGGTTTTTGTAAGTGTGTTGCCGACAGGTATTTGCCATAAAATTATTTTTTGACCTGTTTGCTGATTTAATTTTTTAAGAAAACGTTGAAAACGGTCAAAGTCATTTATGTCGGTATTAGCAGGAAACAGCGTTGCAGACCATTCAGTGTTAAATTTATGATTAACGACCTGGTCATATCCACTGTCAGAATCAGAGAATTCAGAAAAGGTTAGATCAAATGAGGCTTGTAATGATCGATAATAATCTGCCGTCTCCGTAGCCATTTGCTCTGGGTCGGGTTTGTTTATAATTAATCCCAGACCTGCAGCCCATTGCGATGCGTGCCATCCCAATAGTACATTTGGCGCATATTTATTACGCATACTAACGATAACCTGCGCGAGCCCTTTCAGGTCGTTTGAAAAACCCGTGGCATCCGGGTAGTTACTTTGGCTTACCTTTATGGTGCTTTTTGAAAGGTCGTTTTTATAGAACTGCATATACCCAAATAGATCTGGTTCGTATTGGATTATTACAGTTCTACCAAATTTGTTACAAATCTGTAGCAGCAGTTTCCAATCATCTAGATATTTATTCATTACTTCACTATCATTCAAATTAGTAAAGGCGGGGTCTTGATATCTATTTTTTGCAGGGACAAGATTGTAGTAGGTAAAAACAGGTATTTTCCCCATCTTACCTGTTTGTTCAAGAAAGTTTTTGGCGAATGATCCGTTCGGGTAGTTCCATGACGCCCAGCCGCCAGTAAATATATCGTCAGCTAAGTACTGGTACTGGTATTCGCTTTCTTTGATATAATTTGCACTTTGAGAGTAATCTCCGTTTGCACCAAAAGCAACATGTTTCGGTAATGCTGATAACGTCTCGGGCCAGTTGTTGGTAGCTGTTCCATTCCCTGTTGGCGTAGTAGTTGTAGCTGGTTTCTCTGTTTGCGTAGTTACGGGGGCTACGTCCAAAGATTGTACATCGTTTTTTTTACAACTATATAGTAATATAATTAATACCAAAAGTAGAAGTCGACGCATACGCTAATGAATTACAATAGCAGCGTTTACGTCAACCAGTCGGGTTTTGTTACAAAACCACTAATTAAAAAGAATTCACACCAGGGAAAAACTAACTTGCTATCCGGTTCAGATAATTAGCGTACACCGTATCTAAACAATCTCTTTTTACAGGTTTTGTAATAAAATCATGCACAAACGGATACTGCTTGGCACGTGCCTTATCTTCCGGGTCAACAGAAGAAGAAATGATATAAATGCTTACCGATTTTTTTAATGACAATTGTAAATTATTAAACTGTTCTAAAAAATCCCATCCACTAAAATCTGGCATATGCAAATCCAGAAAAATAATATCCGGTATATCGGCATCAGTGATCATTTTCTTGCTCAATAAATCGATAACTACCCTGCCATCCGAAGTATGGTCGGCGTTGTGGAATAATTCGTAGTTGTCAAACATTTTTTGCATAATCAGATGTTCTATCTGGTTATCATCAATCATCACTAATCTGTGCATATTCAAAAGATGTATTTGAAAATTAAATAAACATCAACAATCGCACCACAAGTAAGATTAAAGAGCAGTTTCAGATTTTTTAATGTTTATTTTCCATATCCGTTTAAAAATTCAGGATTTGGTCGATCAAAATTGAATAAATATATTTTCGCTGCCAGGCAAGGCATTGAACACAACTTTGCGGCTGTCCCTTATAAAGGCAATCGCTTGCCCTTTTTGCGTGATCGATTTTATTTTTTTGCCATTGGTGCTCAAATTTATAGTTAAAGGCTGGTTGTAGTTTTGCCTGTTACTTAACGTATCTGTTAAAGCTAATTGCCAACGTTTGGCCGTCAGGCTTACAGAGGTTAGTTTGGAGCAGTTACGTTCTTTATGATATTGAAGCACATTTTTAAATGGCGCTATCCATACCTCTGCCTCGCGTTGTTTTAGTTCGTTTAAATGCTTTTTAAATACCACTTCCGGCGTAATTATCCATCCATCGGCAATGCCATGATAAGTAGGGCAAAACCAGCCGCCCTCAGCAATGGTTTGGTCAATATATTTACCAAAATCATTCATAGTGGCAGAATCTGCGATCATTACACTGTTTATTTTATAATAATCATTGTTGGTTTTTGCGAATTCGTATTTATTAAAAGGATAAGGTTTGTTTTGCGTAGCCCTTGCACCAATATAAAGTTTGGTAATGGTTTGCCGTATTTGTTCATCTTTTACGGTATTGCCACCACCTTCGCCAAAAGGATAGGCCAGGGTAATAACTTTTTGTGTGGGTATATGCCCGTTTATCAGTTTGTTCGAAACTGTGCTTTCTAATGCAATACTATCCGGCGGCATATTTTTAAAATGCGGATGGGTAAGACAATGATTGCCTACCTCGTTGCCCGCCAAAACCGCATTGTTTACAACATCCCAATTTTTCACCTTGCTGTTAATGGTATTCACAGTTACAAAAAAGGTAGACTTGAATCCATATTGTACGATTAAAGGCAATGCAATATAATATTGCCCATGCAAGCCATCATCAAACGTAAGGGTTACCGCGGCTTTTTTATTATTAAACCATGGGGCAATAGTGTAATCAAGCCTGTTTCTTTTTTGAGCTAAACAGGATATGCTAATAAATCCTAATAATAGCGTACCTAATAAGAATTTCACTGACTGCAAATAATTGTTTTATAACTTATCATTAATGTGTTGGTTAAAAGAATTGCGGTAAACCTTTTTTCAATGAGTTTTTGATTGAGGAAAATTTTGTTGACAGGGCCAAAAGACTAATAACAATTCTCTATTAAAAATAGTTTAAGGTCGAGCAGCAATATAATAGTAACAAAATAATTAATATGAAAGATTTTTAAGATGTAAACTGAATTCAAATGTAACCATTCCGCGACAAGTAATCATAAAACGGTGATAATTGCGCAATAACAGAGGGCTTCTAAATAGATAGCCTTTGGGAGCAATTGAGTGGTTTTCGGGATATTTGACAAACACTCACGGAGCGTGAGGATGTGTTTTTATTAAAACAAGTTGATTTCAAAGTTTAAAAAAAGAGGCTTTTCAAATGAGGTATCTAACAGGTCTCCAATAGACAAGTAATCCAACAATGACCGTTAAGATGCTGGTTTTGCAGCGGGGGACATTATAGCACGTTCCTTGATCTTGCGCGGCGTCAGGACAAGGACCTTCTGTGCCTTAGCATTCGCATAACGAGCAGATTTGTAGCGTCGCGATGCCAACGGCTAATGTCCTCATATACAAATAAAATTCAAAAATTGGTTGGAGACATCTAACGGCTCGCCGGATCATAAATTCACCCCGAATCTTTAGCTCTTCACCATACGTGTGCCTAACAACCAATTTACGGTATCGGATCATCAAAATTAAAAACCAGGCTCAATGCCTATGTTGCCGGGTGTTTTTTATTTAGTGTCATTTGTTGGAAAAATCGATCTCTGGTGTATATGCGGTGTCAACACTCTTGGCCGAACCCGATACCACATTCCTTTGCTTCAAAATCATCAGAAATATGAAGCACCAAAATTTTGACAACAACAGTTTCCGGGATTTCGAATACATCCCGGGGATGGACACCTGGGGAAGGGCCAAGATGTTCCAGGCCTACCTCGACGACCAAACCGCAAAAGGCCAGTTCAACTACCGGCTCGTCACCTCCGGCGGCTGCGGCCCCGTGATCGAAATGAGCGGTAAAAAAATGATCAGCCTCGTATCCAACGATTATCTTGGCTTTACACAGCACCCGCTCGTCAAACAGGCTGCCATTGACGGTATCAGGAAATACGGCACCGGTGCTGGTGCCTCACCCGCTATCGGCGGACATTATGATTACCACGAGCTGCTGGAACAAAAGATCGCCGGCTTCTTCCGTAAAGAACACGCGATCATCTATACGACCGGCTATACCTCTAACAGCGCATCCTTACAGTGCATCCTGACGAAAGACGACCTTGTGATCCTGGATGCCGGTGTGCATACCAGCGTGATGGAGGGCTGCCAGTTGGTGAACCGCAAGACAGTCAGGCATAATGATCTGAATGCCTACGAGCACATCTTACAGCTGTCTAAAGGCAAACACCCGCTGGTGCTGGTCATTATTGACGGCGTGTACTCGCAGGATGGCGACCTGGCGCCTTTACCGGAGATCATCGCGCTCTGCAAAAAATACGGGGCTAAACTCATGGTCGACGATGCGCACGGCAGCGGCGTCATCGGCAAGACCGGACGGGGATTGATCGAAGCCTGTGATGCCTGGAACGATGTCGACCTGATCACTGGCACTTTCAGTAAAACGTTCGGGCATATCGGCGGCTATGTCGTGGCTGGTAAAGAGATGGTTAATTACCTCAAGTACCAAAGCAGGCAGCACCTGTTTTCTGCCAGTTCAACGCCGGCAGCCTTGGCCATTATCAAAGCTATTGAACTCGTGGATGAGCAGCCGCATTGGATGGCCGCTTTGCATGACAATATGGATTACTTCCGTCATGGGTTGCTTGGCCTTGGGCTGAACATCGGAGAGACGCAGTCGGCCATTTTTCCCGTTCGCATCGGTGATAAGATCAAAAACGCGAAGATCTGCCATGCAATGCAGCTGATGGGTGTTTATGCGAACCAGATCAATTACCCGGCGGTATCGATGAAGGATGCGCGGATCCGGATGGGGGTGACGGCTTTGCATGAGCGTGGGCATTTGGATGAGGTGCTGAATGTTTGGGTGGATGTTAAGCGGCAATTTAAATTGTAAGACTTGTTTTGATGATGGTTTCTGCGAATGGTTGCAGGGCCATCATCGCTTAATGATAGTATGATGAGAAAATTTACTGAAAAACTATTTTCTGAATTAGAGGAAGAACTTTCTGTCTACGCTGATCTCGGCACTTTGCCTGTCCGCAAGGTGACAGGTGCGATTCACAGCATACAGACGGCCTTTGAAAAACTAAAGCGCTTTATCGCGGACACGCCCTTTAAAAACCAGGACGATGAAATCGCGTTTTTTAAATACGAGAAACCGAAATTTACGGCCGAACATTTCTTCGCGATGGAGATCTTTACCATTGAAACTGCCCGGCCCCTGAATGATACGGCAACGTTAAAAGCCTTTTACGAACAGGAGTTAAAGTACATCCACAGGTTTTTAGAACAAAACAAGTTCCTGTATTCCTATTACCAGTTTGACCTCAAAGAACTCGACCACCTGCTTTTTGTCCGCGGCGCTAAACCCGTCGACATCCCTGTGCCGGAGATGATTGGGCTTGACCCGGTGTTCACCACCTGCTGCGATATGCTTTGGGGCAAGTTCATCGCTTTTGAGCGGCTGGAACATTGGCTGCAGGACGAGATCAAAGAACTGAACGGCGGCGGCACGCTGGGGGAAGCTTGTGCCTTACCAGCAACACCAGCCTCGCCTTTGGGGGCTTTAAAATGGACCGGGGAGAGCATCAATCTCGTGGAGATCGCTTACGGCATCTGGCTGACCGGGCAGCTCAATAACGGACAGGTATCCATTACGGAGATCGTAGAATTCCTGGAGGGTGCGTTTCGCATCAGAATAGGCAAGGCACACCGGCGCTGGCAAGGGATTGCTAATAGGAAGCGTTTAGGTTATACGAAGTTCTTGGATGAAATGAAGGCAGGAATTGAGAAGAGGGCGGAAGATGAATTGGAAAGGTAGCATTGGAGGAATATAGTAGTCATCTTGAAAAACGTGGACTATACTCGCCGGGCGTGAGTGCCAACTAATAATCGCCGACCTGCCCGTCAGCTGATTGGTAGCCGCCTTGCCCTTTATTCCTTGCGCAAACAGTCCCCACCCCATACAACCCTTAAACGTCCTATTCAGCGATAGGGCGCCCAATTGTCAAGGATGGCGACAGATCGTTTTCCGTCGTCTTCTGCGGCATTGATGTACCCTTTACAATGAGGCGGCTGAAGTAGCTTTGCGGAGGGTTGATGGGGTATTACTTTTGATTTTAAGGTTGTTGAAGCTCCCGGATAAACGGAAGCTTCAAATGCACAAGACCAATAGAAACTTCGCCCAAGGTTCTTTAGCCGGAGGCCAATGCCGATAGTAGTACTATTGATAACCCATTGCCTGTAAACGGAACAACTCAGCGTAACGGCCATCCCTGGCCAGTAATTCGTTATGCGTGCCAATCTCTAGCACCGCTCCTTTATCCAACACTAAAATACGATCGGCCAGGCGGGCGGTTGAGAAACGGTGAGAGATCAGCACGGCAGATTTGCCCCTGGTTAATTCCGCAAAACGCTGGAATACTTCGTATTCAGCCCTTGCATCTAAAGCTGCGGTTGGCTCATCCAGGATCAATACCTGTGCCTCCTTCATATAGGCACGTGCCAAAGCTACCTTTTGCCATTCCCCTCCGGAGAGCTCAACGCCATTGTTAAAACGTCTCCCGAGCGCCTGCTCATAGTGACCGGGCAGCTTTTCAGCGAGCGCGTCCGCGAGGCTTTCCTGAGCGGCTTTACGGATCAGGGGTTCATTATTGATCTGGCTAATGTTGCCGACAGCGATGTTTTGAGACAAGGTCATCTGATAGCGCAGGTAATCCTGGAAAATGATCCCTAAGTTTAGCCTAAGGTCTTCTATTTTATAATTTTTCAGGTCAACGCCATCCAATAAAATCCTTCCTTCGGTGGGGTCATATAAACGCGCCAACAGTTTAACCAATGTTGTTTTGCCCGCGCCGTTTTCACCAACCAAAGCCAGTTTTTCACCGGGATGTAACGTGAAATTAAGGTGGCGGTTAGCCCAGGTGTCAGAATTATGATATTGAAAACCCACATCCTCAAATGTAAAGCCTTTCTGGATAGGAGCGGGAAAAGGCAAAGGGTTAGCAGAAATATTGATCTTTGGTTTGATCTCAAAAAACTCCAGAAAGTCATTCAGGTAAACAGCACCCTGTGAAACCGTCGTGAAACGGTTCAGCATATTTTCCATCAGGGTACTTAACTGCCTGAATGAACCTGCCAGGAAGGTCAGCATGCCCACGGTTGATCTGCCGGTGACCGTTTGATAAATGATATAACCATAAGCAGCGTAGTACCCAATGCTGCCTAATATGGAAAAGAAGGTGCCCCATGAAGAACGTTTAACCGCGAGTTTACTATTATCCGCATAGAATTTATCCGAAAGCGATTTAAACCGGTTGATGATAAAATCAGCCAGGCCGAAGATCTTTACTTCTTTTGCGGTCTCATCGCTGGCACCCAGGTAACGCACATAATCCAGTTCACGCCTTTCGGGAGTCTGGCTACGGGTAAGCGCATAGTTCTGGCTGTTGAAGTAGGATTCCCCTAAGAAGGAAGGAATGATGGCTACCAGTAAAAGCAGGATCAGCCAGGGGTTAAAGGCAATCAGTCCGGTAAGCAGAAAAGCCATAGAGATCAGGTCCTGTACCTGGCTCATGACCTGTGAAAGTAAAATAGAACGCCCGACGGTTTGTTGTCTTGCCCTTTCGAGTTTATCATAAAAAACGGAATCTTCAAACTGATCAAGGTCGAGCGTAGTTGCATGGCGCATGATCCGCATCGAAGTGTAGTTGGAAAACAGGTCACCAAGCAAACCGTCGGTGAGGATGATCCCCCGGTTCAGCACATCGGACAGTACGGCAAGTCCAAATTCAATGATCACCAGTTTCCATAATTCATGCTGATCACCACCCTGATGGTTAAGCTGTACCACCTGGTCAATAATGAGCTTACCTACATATAGCAGGGCGACGGGCATGGCAGAACGTGCGATACGCAAGCAGAAACTCAAAGCTGTTTTTTGCGGGCTGCTGAGCCATACCAGGCGGAAAAGCTCCGGTAGGTTCTTCAGCGCGGCAAGTCGCTCCCTGAAGGTCAGATCTGTTTGAGGGAACGCTTTTCCCGCGAATTTTTGCTTGGCCATGGTTATCGCAAAGGTATAAGGTTCACCTGATGTAAAGTAACACGGCGGGGTAAAAATGCGGCGGTTGTAATTAAGTAGCCTTTATGATAGTTTCGAAAATTTAGAGCTGACCTATACAGGCCGGAATACCGAAGACCATATCCTGCTGGTATCCTGCCAGAAAGTTTTTGAGACCTTTAAACTACCGGACAACATTTGCTCACGTTCCAGGATGTGACGCTGCAACGAAAGCTGGAACAGGCTAAAGAAGTTTTATCAGCGTAGCCGGTCATGAATTGAAAACGCCGATCTCGGTGATCCGTTCTTACACGTAGATCCTAAATATTGAACTCAAGGACAAGTGAACGAACGCGTTAACAATACAATTGAGCGGATTATGGTCCACTCTGAAAAACTAAACCGGATGACCGCGTTCCTTTTGGATGCCTAGGCCTTTAAAATCGGGACACCTAGCTCAAAAAAGAACCTGTCGTATTGCTGGAACTGATCATCGCCTGGTACAGGAAATGAACCAGGCGATACTAAACATCATATCGTCGTAAAAGAAATGAGCGATGCACGGATAATAGCGCACCGCATGCGCATCAGCCAGGTGCTGACCAACCTGTTCACCAACATGGTCAAATATTCACCTGACAGTGTAAATGTCAACGTTGACTTGACTGTGAATGAAAACAAGCAAACAGTACGAACTACCGTAACCAACCAGGGCATTGGTATCCCCGCAGCAAACCAGGACAGTTTGTTTCAGCGTTTTTACGGGCCGATAATGTGAAAGCCCGGAAAATGGAAGGATTCAGTATGCAGCATCGGCATGGAAAATGACGGGGTCAGTTTAATTAAAAAAAAATGGAAAACGATCAGTCAGCTATCCTTCGTATCCGTGTCATAGTTATTGCTATATATAGCAGTTATTGAATTTTATCTCATCCAATGCCCGTAAATTTACCAGATCAACCTGAGTTTTTGCAAATGATCCGCTCCCGTAGCAGGGCCGGTGCGGAAGCCTTATATGACCAGTACGCCCAAGTATTGAGTTTGGCAATTTTTCGCATTGTCCATGAAAAAGCATTAACGGAGATCATTCTTGAAAAAACGATCTGTAAAATATCGGATAGCGCCGACGATTATAATAAGAATGAACTGCTTTTACTGACCTGGATGTTAGCCATAGCCAAGCAACTGGCCAGAGAACATACTACCGTTAATATTTAGCCATCACCACTTTGCGATTATTGCTTTCAATAGCTTATTGATCTGTTCGAGCCTATTGAAACATGTCCAAGCGTATATTGTTCACTAAGTAATTTCAAAGATAAATCATGAGGTACAAAAATGAATATATTGCACTTGCGTTTGCAGGGGCTGCTATCGCAGTAATAGGTTTTAGCTTTTCCTCCTGTGTTTCCATTCCAAAAGGCGCAAGAGCCATAAGCCCGTTTCAAAAAGACAAATACTTGGGGACATGGTATGAGATCGCTCGTTTCGACTTCCGGTTTGAGAAAGGGCTTGATCACGTCACAGCGACCTATTCAGCTATAGACAAGAAAACCATACGGGTGGACAATAAAGGCTTTGATGTTAAAAAAAAGAAATGGAAAGAAAGTATGGGTAAGGCCAAACTTGTTGGCGATGGCAGTGAAGGACGTTTGAAAGTTTCATTCTTCGGACCTTTCTACGCAGGATATAATGTGATTGCGATTGATCCGGATTATAGATACGCCATGATAGCAGGGGATAATCTTGATTACTTATGGCTATTGTCACGGGAAAAAGCAATGCCAAAAAGCATAAAGGATCAGTACCTGGCGAAGGCCCAAGCACTTGGATATGACACCCTACGTTTAGTTTGGACAAAACAGGATTGAGCTAAGAGAAGAAGACGGTACATTGTATATTAGATGCCTTACTTATCATAACGTCAGCTTATCATACGGGACATCTTCAAGCAAGCTGCGCTTCGCGCTCCGGCAAAATATACGTTTGAAAGCGCTTGACCAGCTCTTTCAGCTTGGGGTTCACGATATTTTGGCAGAATGGCTTTGAGGGATCTTTGTAATAATAATCCAGGTAATTTTCGTCATTGAGCCTGAAGACTTGAAAGGGCAGTACTTTGGTGATGATGGGTTGGTCAAAATCTGACTGTAGCTCATTCATTGCCGTTTGGGCTTCAATAGCCTGTTTATTATAAAAAGCATATACTGCTGACCTGTATTTATTTCGCATGCTGCGTTCGGCGGTGCAGTTGTGCGTATGCAGGTGAATAGCGATCAAAACCTGTAGACTTATTTCATTTTCGTCATAGGTGACGATGACGGCTTCTGAAGGTACCGAGTTTTTACCATCGGAACCTATCCAGCCCTGTTCAACCGCAACAATACCTTTGAGCGAGCGAAAGATCGCTTCGGTACACCAGTGACATGACCCGCCAAACCCGATTTTTTGCATTGTTAATATAATTACCGTTTAATGTGTTTTGCCAAATAAGGTGCTGTGCGACTATTCTTTACCTTAAGAATATCCAAAGGTGCACCGTCAGCAATGATCGTCCCGCCGTCTTCCCCTGCGCCCGGACCAATATCGATCACCCAGTCGCTTTCGGCGATCACGTGCATATCGTGCTCCACCAGGATGACGGTATTGCCCGCGTCCACCAGGCGGTTCAGCTGCAACATCAATCGTTCTACGTCGGAAGGGTGCAGGCCTGTGGTTGGCTCATCCAGTACATAAAGCGTTTGTCCATGCTGCGCCCTTTGCAGTTCTGTCGCCAGTTTGATCCGCTGCGCTTCTCCACCGGAAAGTTCTGTGGCCGGCTGACCTAAACGCAGGTAACCCAAACCGACCTCTCGAACAACCTCCAGCGCGCGGCTTATCGCGGGATCTTCATCAAAGAAGTTAGCCGCTTCATCCACTGTCATGCCGAGCACTTCGGCGATATTCTTATCCTTGTATTTTACTTCCAGTGTTTTCGGATTATACCTGGTGCCGCCGCAGGTCGGACAGGGCGTGTATACGCTCGGGAGGAACAGCAATTCTACCATCACCATACCATCGCCCTCACAATGCGGGCAACGGCCCTTCACCACATTGAAAGAGAAACGCCCTGCATCATATTTTCTGGATTTGGCTACCGGTGTAGCCGCAAAAAGTTTACGCACGTGGTCGAACAGCCCCGTATAAGTGGCCAGATTGGAGCGCGGTGTACGTCCGATTGGCTTTTGGTCGACCACCACCAGGCGTTTGATGTTTTTCATGCCGCCGGCGATTTGCCCTCCCAAAGTGATCACTTCCGTTTGCTCCAGCGGGTCAGCTTCCGTATCACCGGAAATATCGACCTGTAAGCCCAGTTGCTCCGCAACCAGTTCGACCAATACCTGGCTGACCAGGCTGCTTTTGCCCGAACCCGAAACACCTGTCACGCTGGTCAATACCCCTAATGGAAAAGCTACGTTCAAATCATTTAAATTATTCCGGGTAACACCGGTCAATTTCAACCAGTCTTTAGCAATCCGTGGATCGCTTAACGCTTTTACCGTATCGTCGTATATATAATGCCTGGTCAAAGAAGCTTTAACATCACGTAAGCCGTCGGGAAGACCGTTGTATAAAATTTGCCCGCCTTTTTCGCCGGCTGCCGGGCCAACATCAACGATCCAGTCCGCGTGACGGATCACGTCGATCTCATGTTCGACAACGAACAGGGAATTACCCGAGGCCTTCAGTTTATCCAAAGCCCGTAACAACGCCTCCGTATCAGCAGGATGCAGGCCGGCGGAGGGTTCATCCAATACGTAAACCACTCCGAATAAATTGGAACGGACCTGTGTAGCTAAACGCAGCCGCTGCAGTTCTCCGGGCGATAGGGTTGGTGTGCTTCGTTCAATAGTGAGATAACCAAGTCCTAAATCCAGCATTACTTGTAACCGCGCCAAAAAATCTTCTGCGATCCGTTGAGCGACGACCACTTTCTCAGGGTGGTCTTGTACTATGGATTTCAAGGCTGGCGCTTCACCACGGGCATACGGCCCGAAAATCGCTGCCAACTTATTTAATGCCAGGCGCGAAAGTTCAGCGATATCGTAGCCTGCGAACTTGACGCTCAGCGATTCCTGACGTAAACGCTTGCCATGACAAAGCGGGCATTCGCTGCTCAGCATAAACTGGCTGACCCGTTTTTTCATTAAAGCGCTTTGCGTATTGGCAAAAGTATGCCGGACGTAGCGGCGTGCACCGGTAAACGTACCCATGTAATCCGGCTGGCGCTTGTTTTTAATAAATCTTTGGATCTCTTCGTGTGTATAACCCGAGTAAACCGGCACGACCGGCTGTTCTTCGGTAAATAAGATCCAGTCCCGTTCTTTCCTTGGCAGATCCTTCCACGGGGTATCAATGTCAATACCCATCGTGGTCAAAATATCGCGCTGGTTCTGTCCTTGCCAGGCCGATGGCCATGCGGCAATTGCTTTCTCGCGGATGGTGAGTGTATCATCCGGCACCATCGTTTTTTCGGTCACTTCATAGACCCGTCCCAGGCCGTGGCATTCCGTACAGGCCCCCTCAGGGGTGTTTGGTGAAAATGATTCGGCATAAATAATGCTCTGGCCTTTCGGATAGTCGCCCGCCCGTGAATAAAGCATACGAAGGAGGTTGGAGAGCGTGGTCACGCTGCCGACGGAAGAACGGGTAGAAGTGCCACCGCGCTGTTGTTGTAAGGCGACCGCCGGTGGCAGGCCCTCTATCTCATCTACTTCCGGAATGGCCATCTGGTTGAACAAACGGCGGGCATAGGGCGAAACGGATTCGAGGTAACGGCGTTGCGCTTCTGCGTACAGCGTACCGAATGCCAGCGAAGACTTCCCGGACCCGGATATGCCGGTAAAAACGACGAGCGCATCGCGCGGGATCTCCAGGCTAACGTTTTTGAGATTATGTTCACGTGCCCCGCGCACCCGGACAAAGCCGTTGAGGTCTGCTGCTTGTTTAGCCATTATCGCTCTTCCTATTATTGATATAATTCTTGTGAATTGGTGTAATACGTTGTCCGGCCACCGATCTTATCGGTTTTGATCTCTTCACCTTTTTCAGTCATTTTCCTTTTTGGATCGTGGACCGCCATAAAATCACGTAATTCTCCTTTAAGCTCATCCCCGTTCGCTTCCGCAATATCGTTGATGGCTTTTTCCAATACGATGCGGATACTCTTAAAAAGTTTCGTCATCACTTTTTCGGGAATCGCATTAGCCGTGGAAAACGGCGAAATGCCTGCATGGTACAGGATCTCATCGGCGTAGGAGTTACCGATTCCTCTCACCACCTTCTGGTCCATGAGCAGTGTTTTGATATTCGTGCGCTTTTTAGCGGCCAGTGATTTGAACGCTGATTCTTTCAAATCCAGGGCATCGGGCGCAGCGGCAGGTTTTGGCTGTAGGGTGGGAGTGGCTTGTTTCTGCAGGTCAATGACCGCAAAACCTTCACCATCGTTGAAATGAAAAGCGAGGATTTGGAATTTTGGCACCTCGCCATCTTCGAGCGCGACAAGTTCCCCCCTCAGCATCAGGTGCAGCCCGAGTACCTGATCACCTGAAAAATCAAACTGCAGGGTCTTACCTTCACGACGCACACCTAACAATTCCCGCCCTTCCAGCGCTGATTTTAGCTCAGCTTCGCTGACGTTGAGTTTTTTCGGAACGGTGACGTCGAGCGCCTGAAGTTTTTTACCCGCATATTTCCTGGTCAGGATTTGGGCGAAAACGGTGAGGTCTGGTAATTCTGCCATGTTAGATGAACGGCAAAAGCGGTTAAAAGTTTAGAGGAGCGAAATCCCCAAACACTTTCTGCTTACTGATGGTTGATTATTCAGTTCAACATTGTTTGATTATGAGAAAGACCATCATTCTTTTACTATTATGCACAGCTGGTTTCCGTTCGCAAGCCCAGCAATAAGAAGAGGTCCTGAAGATCTTCTGGCCGACAGAGTACAGGTGGAAGATCGGCTCGAACCAGCAGAGCGCGACGCAGCAAATGGTGGAGATCGTTCCCGGCAACGAGACATTGAAAAACTGGACGATCATCGGGTCTATGCTGGTGCTGAAAGGCGCCAGGCGGCCGCTTGCCCAAATCCCGGGTGTTTTCCTGGCGCAGATGCAGAAGCGGGCAAAGGATGCGAAATTGTTGGTGATTGAACAAAGCCGGACAGGTGGTTATAACTGGATCATGTTTAAGTTACAGGCACCGTCTTTTATTGATAGCCCGAAACCAGAATCTCAATTGTATTATGTCATACAGGGTAGATCCGCACTATTTATCAATTTTGTGGCGGTCAAACAAGCAAGTTTATCACCGTTGTTTTTAGAAAAATGGGCGGTCATTTTTAAGAGGAGCAAGATCACTGTGAAATAATTGTTAGCGTTTGCATCAGCTTTTGGTTTGAATGCCTGGGAAGACCGGGCGCGTCTACAGGAAGAGGATTGGGAAAGGCACCTGGGGGACAAGGGGGTTCACCTGGCTGTGAAGATGAAAGAGCTCATGAATTCTACGGGTTATGAAATGCCGCTTTTTTTTGCAAATACACATGATGCGGGAAACGGTAAGAAATGGGTTGTGGCTTCTTTGCCGCTTGACTCACTTGACTTTCCAGGCGCGGAATTCCCTGAGCAGGAATTTAAGACGGGGGATGATATCCGCCTGAGTACCGCGGCTTTTTGAGCGCGCGTTTTCCCTATGTCAACCCAACGGCCAGGATTTATGGAAAACACAATTTCACGGACGGAGGGACCTGAGATAATTCCGGTGCCGAAACCTCGGCTGCAGTGATCAGTGTTTTTGAACGGGTGGGGCCACAGCCTTGCTTTTCAAAAAAAGAAAAACAGATACTCAAACTTATCGCTGAGGGTTTCAGCAATAACGAAATAGCAAAAAAACTGTTTATCGCTATTGAGACAGTTAAAAAACACCGGCAGAATATTCTGAATAAGACAGATTGCAAAAATACGGGCCGCTTTTTTGATCAGCGAAAGATCAATGCAGGCGTCAGTTGACTGGCAAGAAATTTGTATCTATCCAAAAATCTTTGAATATTAATCTTTAATTGAATTGGACAGTTTACAGAACGGAGCATTTAATATCTCTCACGAGACGACCAAAGAAGACTTCAGGCTACTTTTACATGCGCTGGATGCTTCAATTTCGGGAATTATCATAACGGATAATCGTTTGCCGGACAACCCCATTATTTATTGTAATAAAGCTTTTGAGACAATTTCCGGTTATGAAAGAAGTGAGATCATAGGACACAATTGTCGTTTTTTGCAGAAAAAGGACCGTAATCAGAAAGAACGGCAAATCTTGAGGGATTCCATCATAAATGGAAAAAGCTGTATCGTTGATATCCGAAATTACAGGAAAGACGGCACCTTGTTTTACAATGAACTCTACATGTCACCCATCAAAGACGATAGCGGTAAGGTCAGTTACTTTATCGGGGTTCAGAATGATGTGACGCTTCGCAAAAAAGCGGAACTGGATTTGCGCAGGCAGCAGGAGGTGATGGAAAAACGAATTGTTGAACGCACTCAAAGCCTGAAAGAAAGTGAAGATTATCTGGCCAGTATCGTGCAGACCGTCAGGGAAAGCCTGATCGTTTTGGATCCGGAATTTAAGGTACTGAGTGTCAACGATCATTTCCTGAAAACATTTAAAGTAACCACCGAAGATACCGAAGGTAAATTACTGTATGATCTCGGTAACGGGCAGTGGAATATACCGGCTTTAAAGGAACTGCTTGAAAGTATCCTGCCAACCAATAATCCCGTTGAGGAATTTGAAGTAGAGCATGACTTTCCGTATATCGGCAAAAAATTAATGGTGCTGAACGCTCACCGGATCGAACTGGAGGGGCAATATAAAGACCGCATCCTGATCGCTATCGAGGATATTACGGACCGCCGGGAGATCGAGCGGCGGAAAGATGATTTTCTCTCCATCGCCAGCCATGAACTCAAAACGCCGCTAACCACCATTAAGGGACTGGTGCAGGTAATGCAGCGTATGGTACCGCCGGAGGTCAGTGACAAATTCAAATCCATTCTAGATAAGACAGGTATGTATATTGACCGACTGAACAATCTGATCGCTGAATTGTTGGATGTTTCCCGCATTCAGACGGGTAATATTGAACTGCATAAAGACACCTTTGATTTCGACAAGGCAGTGCATGAAGCGGTTGAAGCGATTCAGGCAGCTACTAAATCGCACGAACTGCACATCATTGGCACAACCAATGAAAAAGTTCTCGCGGACGAATCACATATCGTACAAGTGATCAATAACCTGCTGTCTAATGCTATCAAGTATGCGCCCGACCATAAAGAGGTTATTGTCTATATTTCCCGCGTAAGTAATTTTGTCAAATTTTCGGTTAAAGACCAGGGAATGGGGATCAAACAGGAGAATCATAAGAAGATCTTTGACCGTTTCTACCGTGTCGGTGAGATCCAGCAGCGTTTTCCGGGAATGGGTATCGGACTATATATTTGCGACCAGATCATTAAAAACCATGACGGAACGCTATGGGTAGAAAGTGAACCCGGCAAGGGATCGACCTTTAGTTTTACTTTACCTTTAAACAAAACGCAGCCTGATGGAAAATAAAACTATTCTGATCTGTGATGACGATGAAGGCATATTGGATATGCTGGAGATCGTTCTGGAAGGCAGCGGCTATCATATTGTGCCTGTGAAGAACAGCCTTTTAATTTACGATATGATCGAACAGGAACATCCTGACTTATTATTATTAGACCTTTGGATGCCGGTGCTTTCAGGTGACCAGGTGCTGAAGAGCTTGCGTAAAAATCCGCAAACCCATGAGCTCCCTGTGATTGTAATTTCAGCCAGCCGGGACGGACAGCGGATCGCCTCTGCCGCGGGCGCCACGGATTTTATGTCAAAACCCTTCGATCTGGACTTCCTGCTTCAAAAAATCCGGCAATATGTCAACTGACCGATACTTGACGGATTAGGTGATCGAAACACAATGAATTTGCCGTTTAAAATTGGCTACGCGTATGGGTCAGAAGTTTTCATGTCGATGTACTGGAGCACACACAGGCGCTAAAAACGCTCTAAAAGACGCTCATGAGTTTTGCGATTTTAAACGTATTTTCATGTTTTTAAGCAAAATTAAAAATCCCCTAATTAGCGAAAGTAGAAGGTTTTTCATTTTTTAAAAGTTAGGTTCGGGAGATTTACGCTCATAAAAAAAAGCCCTGTAAATGCTTTGTTTACAGGGCTTTGTATGTTCCGCCGGAACGGGAGGGGTTTGTACTTCATTATAACAAGTTGATTTTCAAATTCCAATATGTGGATTCGTAAAGTAGGTATCTAATAGGTCAACTGTAGAATTGAACTGACGACATCATAAACAGCAATCACTTTAAAAAGATGCAGTATGAATATTTTCCTCTCAAATAAGTGAGCATAGATAGTATATATATATTCTTGTAGATCTCTTATAATCAATATCTTACAACGGTTCACTCCGTACTCACCACTTTGCTCACCAGCGTTCAAACGCATTGCAAATATGATTTAAAGTTAAAGGTATTTCGCATAGGTTTCAAAATTGCCATTTAGGTTTTGCACACTATAGGTCGCGTATAATAAAGTTGTATATACTGGCGTCATAGCATCAATTCTCTTTTATATCGTCTAAAAGAATACAGATATTTTTTTCAGACAACGCTGGCACTGATAGCGTTTTACGGGCAGCCACGCTAAAAGATAACGAAATATAAAATTGCGGCGGATCCGTACTATATTTTCGGAACCCGCACCACAGGAACATTTCCTTTGGTTAATTACAGGCATTTTTAAAGGGTCTTATTGTATATATTACACACTAAAGCTAAATTAAGTTTTAAATAAACTTGTTAATTATAAAATTAATTTGATCACAAACAAAAAGTCGAGAAAATGGGTTACCAGTTTATAAAAACGCCATATGTCTCAAAATTTTACAGCTTTTAAGCTGTTTCGTTTCGGATTTGCCGTACTTTGCCTGACAGTGCTTAATATTTGCAGCCTGAAAGCACAAACACAGATCATACCTTATTCATTTGATCTTTCGCAAAAGGTATCACCGCTTACATCCTCACCTTTGGCCGCATACCACACCTCTTTTAAACCTTTTCTGCTTCAGGATTCAGCATTGCGTACGAAATTTGATTCGGTACTTAATTACGGCGGTGACAGCAGCAGAAAGAACTGGGTAACCAGGAAGCTTTTCCAGGAGCACCTGGTGGAAGCGGGAACAGGTAATGTGCGTGTTTACGCAGATTATCTTCCGGACGTACAGATAGGGCGTGATTTTAACTCCCGGACCACAACATGGGTCAATACAAGAGGGTTTCAGGTTGGCCTGTCGGTGGGTTCCAAATTTCGTTTTTATACTGCCTTTTTTGAAAATCAGGCACAATTTGTGCCCTACGTCCGGGATTTTATCAATACCTATAAGGTGGTACCGGGCCAAAGTATCAAAGATTTTTACCCGGTCAATAAAACGGTTGATTATTCCTATTCTACTGCTATTATGTCTTATTCGCCTGTGCGCCAGTTAAACATTGCGCTGGCTTATGATAAAAATTTTATCGGTGACGGTTACCGGTCGCTGTTCCTGTCGGATATTTCGTCAAATTACACTTCTTTCAAGCTGACTGGGGAGCTCGGGAATTTTCAGTACACGACCATGTGGGCTTACATGATGGATCCGCTTGCGCCGAAAAGCGGTGACTCGAGGGGGATAGCAAGCCAGTATAAATGGGGGGTATTCCAATATCTTGACTGGAATATATCCAAAAGGGTAACCATAGGTTTGTTTCAGTCCATCCTCTGGACACCTCAGAATGCTGACGGCAGTTACCGCGGCTTTGACTTCAGCTACGCGAGCCCGGTTATTTTTCTAAGGCCTATCGAATCCTCAGATCCGGTCTCCCCAGATAAAACACATCTCGGGTTGTCCGGGAAATATAAATTCCTGAATAATATGACGTTTTACGGTCAGTTCCTGCTGGATGATTTTAAGGCTAAAGAATTTTTTAGCGGAAGCGGATACTGGGGTAATAAATTTGCAGCGCAGCTGGGGGTGAAAACTTTTAACACCTTTAGTGTGAAAAATCTCAGTGCTTTGCTTGAATTCAATACCGCACGCCCGTACACCTATTCTCATTTCCAGGAGATCACCAGTTATTCCAACAACGCGCAACCGCTGGCGCACCCGTTCGGGGCGAATTTTAAAGAACTGGTGAGCGTATGGAACTACGCGTATAAAAGACTGGATATCCGTATGGAGGGCCTCTATGCCCGGTATGGGCTGGATGTAACCGGGCTTGACTATGGTAAGGATATTTTCCGGCCTTATGATGAGCGGGTAAAGGATTACGGTAATGAAACCGGGCAGGGCTTGAATACAAAATTATTATATGGTGAGGGGCGTATAGGATTTTTGATCAACCCGAAATATGGTTTGCGTATAGAAGCAGGCGGCGTGCTGCGAAAGGAAATGAACAGCCAGTTTAATAAAACCACTGCCATGCTGACCATCGGCCTTCGCAGCACATTCAGGAACCTTTATTATGACTTTTAAACGGCATGAGCACAGCATTTATTGAAAATTCGGCCGCGGGCACCTTGCAGTACAATATCAAAGGATTGTTGAATTATCTCCGTTCAATGAAACGGTATATTTTTTTTGCTGCGGTCGTGTTCGCGATGGGCGGCCTCCTGTTATCTTTTGTCAAAAAACCGGCTTATACAGCGGAAAGCAGTTTTGTGCTGGACAATAATGCCGGCAGCAGTATGGGCAGTTTTGCAAGCCTTGCTGCATTAGCCGGCGTAAGCATGGATAACGGCGGCGGGGTGTTTTCTGCGGATAACATTGTTGAGCTATACCGGTCAAGAACGCTTTTGGAAAATACTTTGCTGACGCGGGCAAGGTTTGGCAACAGAAATGAATTGCTGATCGACAGGTATATCGCTTCCCAGCCTAAATGGCGGGACCTGGTGATCAATAAGCGGGTCAGCTTTACCGCGGATCGTACACATTCTGACCGTACTGCTGACAGTGTTTTGTACGAGGTGGTCAAAGAGATTCGTAAAAAAGCATTGATGGTGGATAAGATGGATAAAAAGACCATTATTACCGTAAGCGTTACGTCTAAAGATGAACTTTTTGCAAAGAATTTCAATGAGCAGCTTGTCGGCAACGTAAATGCTTTATTTATCCGGATCAAATCGGCGAAGGCAGCCCAGAATGTGCAGGTGCTGCAGCGGCAAACAGATAGCGTTAAGCGTACGCTTAACTCCAATATGCAGGGCGCTGCCACGGCACTTGATGATGTACCTTATGCCAACCCCCTAGAGCAATCGCTAAAAGTACCCGCACAGCGTAAATCCGCAGATTTGCAAGCGAATGCTGCGGTTTATGCCGAACTGATCAAGAACCTGGAGCTGGCTAAATTAACGTTGCTGCGGGAAACGCCCCTGATACAATCGATAGATAGACCGGAGCTCCCGCTTGAAAAGGAAAAAATCAGTAAAGTTGTCTATACGATCGCGGGGGCGGTAATCGGAACGGTTCTGATGACCATGTGGTTGATCATGAGCGGTTTATTTTTTAAAAGTAAATTTAATTAACAACGGTTTGGCAAGCATAAAACGGAATATTTTTTATAACATCCTGCTGACCACCAGCCAAATTGCTTTTTCACTGGTCAGCCTTCCCTATATATCCAGGGTTTTGGGGCCGTTCCAGCTTGGCCGGGTTTCCTTCGTGGACAGCGCCACCCAATATTTTATTATAACCGCGTCACTGGGCATACCGATCTATGGCATCCGTGAGATCGCCAAGGTAAGCGGCTCTCCGGCAGCCCTGAGAAAAACATTTTCGGAGTTATTGCTTATCCAGATCCTGACCTCTGTGGTCTTGTTTGTTGTTTACCTGGTGCTGGTATTGTCGCTGGACCGTTTTCACGTAGAAGCACGCTTGTTCCGCTTAGGCCTGTTACAGGTATTATTAAGCGCCTTCGTTACCGACTGGTTTTTTCAGGGTATGGAAAATTATGCTGTTGTAGCCGTCCGTTCGTTTTTGATGCGCTTGCTATGTATCACGGCCATTTTGGTGTTTGTAAAAAACGAAGGCGATGTGTTTCTTTATTATACCATCTGGTCGGGTGCCGTGTTGCTGAATATGTTGATGAGCTTATCTTCCAGCTATACTTACATCAGTTTCAGAAACCTTGACCTGAAGCGGCACTTTAAACCTGTAATGACCTTTTTTTCCACCAAGTTTGTAACCAGTGTTTATGTAGTCCTGTTGTCGGTATTTATCGGTTATCTGGAGAATAAGGTTTATGTCGCTTATTTTACGTCGGCCTATAAGATCTATACGGTGAGCGTGACTTTTATCCTGGCATTCAGTTCCGTCCTGATCCCGAAATTATCCGCTTACCACCAGGCCAATATGCATGAGGAAAGCACCCGGCTGCTTTCCCGCAATTTTAACGTCATCATCAATTTTTGTCTGCCGATCATGGCTGTGATGATGTTCTTTGCGAGCCCGGTGATCCATATTCTTTTAGGCGACCGCTTTTTGCCCGCCAGTGCCGATCTGTTATTATTATCCCCCCTAGTGCTGGTGATCAGCATCAGTAATGTATTGTCGTTAAACGTGCTGACCCCGGTAGGAAAGGAAAAAGATTTTTTGAAGGCGACTTTATACGGTATGCTCTTTAACCTTTGTATCGTTTTCTTCCTGATCTCGGCGCTCAAGGATGTCGGTGCTTCCATAGCGCTTCTTGCAACGGAATGCCTGGTGTGCGGGTTGCTTTATTATTATTCCTTGTCCTATCTCAGGGGGATCGCTATTGCTCCAAAAACGATATTACTAAATTTGCTGAGCTGTCTGATTTGTTTTGGCGTCTTAAGGATGGGGCTGGCCCGTATCGCGTTTCCCGGTAATCGGCTAATTATCTTCATCGCACAGATAGGCGTATGCGGTGCTGCTTACTTGCTGATGGAAATCTTTGTCATGCGGAATATTCTTTACCGGGAACTTTATCAGTCAGCTTTAAAAAAGATCCGGAGATGAGGTTGAGGGCGCTGTCAAATCCGTACACCATGTTTGCCGTCATCTGGACGATAGCCGCTTTTTTTTATTTTTTCGGGTGGTCCGATCTGTTTCCTGATCTCTCATCTGCCCTTATCCTTTTCCTTGCCGCGGCTATTCTGCTGAGCGGGACAGCGGCACTCATAACCAACAGGCACCGTATCTTCGCCTTTCGCCCGCTGGATACGTCGAAGGTCAATCTCAGTTTATACCTGCTTGCCGCGAACCTTTTTTCCTGGCTGCTGAATTTTGCGTATAGTGGTATACCCGTCTTGAAAATACTGCGTGGACAAGATTTCGATTACCGCGAATTCGGGATGCCGACCGTGATCGTATTCACCATGAGTTTCAACAGTTTCCTTTGCGTGTATTTTTACCACCGCTTCTTAAGTGACAGCAAGCGTGTCAACCTGGTTTATGCCGGCATCTGCCTGTCTTGCTTTATAGCGATATTTTCCAGAGGCCTTATTGCGATGACGGCTATGTCGATGTTCTTTCTTTGGATGTCCTCAAAAACAAGCCGCCTGCGCCCGGGCTTTATCGCGGGCAGCGCGGGTGCCTTTTTATTGGTTCTATACCTTTTCGGGGTTGCCGGCAACATCCGGATGAATACCCTTATTGCCTCAGAAACCGGCAGGGAAGCCGAGCGTTACAGCAGTAGAACCATCCTGTTGGTGGGGGCCGCCTCACAAAAATTTAAAGATAGTTTTGTACCAGACGAGTTTTTTTGGGGGTACCTCTATATTTCCTCGCCGCTTAGTAACCTGGAGCACAATGTGGAGCATAAGCCGCCGTCTGTCACCTTGCCCGGGGTGCTTTCGTATGGCGTTAATGAGTTTACCTGGGATTTTATATCAAAAAGATATAATACTATAACAGGGCAGGAACAGAAAAAACCTTTGTTGCTTGTAACTGAACTAACGGTGTCTACGATTTTTGCCGAAAGTTACCGGTATGCCGGCTGGGCCGGGATGACATTTATGCTGATATTCTTATTACTGTTGCCATTTGTTTACCTCGCGCTGCTGGGATACGATCATGAGGTAGTTCCTTTAGGGATGGCCGTCCTGACGAGCATTTATTTTTTCTCATTCTTTGATAATATGTTGGTTTATTCGGGGTTGGGTTTGCAGCTGATCTATCCGTTCCTGTTGAAGTTTCTTAACAAATTAAGTTCGGAGCGGTTATTCCCGGCGGGCACCGCCCATTATAAAAACCCTTAAACACGTATGACCGCAAAGCCGCAAATAACTATCTTAATGGCCACCTACAATGGCGCAAATTATATCGCTGAGCAACTGGACAGCCTGCTTGCCCAGACCTACGGGAACTGGCAGTTGGTTATCCGGGACGACGGATCAGACGATGACACGGTTGCCATTGTTCTAACATATACTCATAAGTATCCGCATATTTTTCTGACAAGCAAAAAGTCAGCGGCTAAAGGGGCATGTGCAAACTTTGCGGCCTTATTTGATATTGCCCGGCAAGATCAGGAGATGGCATACATCATGTTCTGCGATCAGGACGATATCTGGAAACCTGAAAAATTACAAAAAACCATGGCCGCCATGCAGGCAATGGAAAGCGAGAACCCGCATGAGCCGGTTTTAATCTATGGGAATTTTGAACTGATGGATGCTTACGGCAATTTTATGCCGGGTGCTTTTAAGCTCAAACACCATATAGATTTACGAAACCTGCTGAGCTTTAATTTTGTGTATGGTTGTACAACAATGCTCAACCGCGAGCTGATCGACAAGATAGCGGCGATACCGGTATCGGCGATCAATCACGATTACTGGATAGCCCTGGTGGCGTCCCTGTATCAGAGCCGCTTTATCGATGAACCACTGTTACGTTACCGGCAACATGGCAATAATGCCTCGGGTAATGTTGCGGGAAACAGCAGCACCATGGCCCGGCTCAAAAGAAATTTCATAGACACTGATCAAGAATTGAAAAACATAGAGACCAGGCTGAGGATGTTCGCCGATTTTTATCAAAAATACCGGTATGAACTGGATATGGCCGATACAAAAATGCTAACCAGTTTTCTGAAGGCATTCCGGTCGGGGCGTTTCAGCGTGGTTACGGTGATGCTCCGTAACCGCATATTCAGGAACGGGTTGCTGCAAACCCTTGCATCGTTCTTCCAGGTATTTTTCTTTTTCGGCAAAATTAAAAACCCGGCAGGGCAAATAAATAAATAAGATGGGCGCTATTATATGTAATACCAGGTGTTTGAATGCCACTTTAACGGGCACACAACGTTATACGCAAAAAATATTGGCATCACTCCCGGGCGAAGTGATACAAGTGTCCCCTGCGCCGAAGAATTCCCGCGGGGTGAAAGGCCACCTGTGGGAACAGGTAGTATTACCCGCTAAGTTGAATAACAACCTGCTTTGGTCTCCCAGTAATTCCGGGCCGGTGGGGGTGGCGAAGCAGGTCGTGACGATCCACGACCTGGTAACGGCCGATCACCCGGAATGGTTTAATAAAAAATTTACCGCTTGGTATAACTATATGCTACCGGTTTTGTGTAAAAAGGCCGCTCATATCATTACGATATCGGAATTTACCCGGCAACGGCTGCTGGCGCTTTATAAGCTGCCGGAAAATAAGATAAGCCTGATCTACAACGGTGCCGACCTCGCTTTTCCTGTTGCCGGTACGGATTCCTTAGCGCTGCCGTTTGAACGGTATGTGTTGTCGCTCGGCTCACTGGAACCGCGGAAAAACATTCCGCTTTTGCTCCATGCCTGGGAAGCCGTGCTGCAAAAAATGCCGGATGA
>Ga0247741_1000033_pt1 | contig 129668 bp, 131 predicted proteins | sample UWRJL213509R2_FD_180945 | JGI IMG/M metagenome (GOLD analysis project Ga0247741, IMG submission 180945) | Plant litter microbial communities from Arlington Agricultural Research Station in Wisconsin, United States - UWRJ-L213-509R-2 | ecosystem: Environmental > Terrestrial > Plant litter >...
CTACGGTATACAACCAGGCCTGCGGGTTTTCGGGAATACCTTTATACGGCCAGGTATCTAAAGCTGCCAAAAAGGTTTCGCTGGTTATATCCTCGGCAACATTTACATTCTCAAAACCAAATAGTTTGCACAATACGGCCGTTATCCGGCCAAATTCCGTTCTGAATAAATGTGGTATAAGTTCCTTTTGCTGCATATTAAAATGGCCCTGCATTTGTAGCAGGGCCTTATCATTTATTTAAATGGGGGTAATTTCCCTTATTTCGATCTTGCCATTTAACTCAAACACCGGCGAGGTTTTCATAAGCGCTACTGCATCTTCGTATGACCCGGCCCTGATTATCGAATACCCTCCGATAAACTCTTTTATTTCGGTGTATGGGCCGTTGGTCACAATATCGCCCGCACCGCTAACCACCTTACCGGTAGGCGCTAAGCGGTTACCTCGGTCAACAAGGTTATCGTTTGCTGCTATGCTGCTTATCCAATCCATATAACGTTTGGTCATAGCTTGTCTTTCTTCGTCAGATAGGGTGGCCAAACGCGTATAATCGGCCCTGAATATTAACAAAAAGTCTTTCATGATAGTATTTTTAGTGGGTGTTGTCGTTTTTAGCTATTTTTCTTACTTCAACCGTATTGCCTTCTCCCTGCAGTACGGGGCACTCTTTGGCAAATTCAGCAGCTTCATCTGCCGATTCGGCCCTTACGATGATAAAACCGCCGATGGTTTCCTTGATATCGCCAAAGGGCCCATTGGTTACCACTTTGTTGTGGCTTACCACCCGGGCCTCATCAAAAGGCAGGCCTGTACCGCTTACAAATTTGTTTTGGGCTGCAATGCCGCCTATCCAGTCCATGGTTTGTTTCATCCATACCTGCATCTGCTCGGGCGATGCTACTTTGGTACCGTCCTGGTGCCTCATAATTAATGCATACTCGTTCATCATTTTAATTTTAATTTATTGAAGTATTTGTTTTATACCCCAATAACAATTGAATTTTTACGGATTGGACAAACCTTTGTAAATTTTTTATTTATCCGCCAAATTTACCCACACACTAAGCACAATATAGGCATATAGCTTTACAACCTTAAAACAATATCCCTATATTTACCGCTATGAACCACCTGATAGCACCTTCTATATTATCTGCCGATTTTGCAAACCTGCAGCGCGATGTTGAAATGATCAATAACAGTGAAGCCGACTGGTTTCATGTTGATATTATGGATGGGATGTTTGTACCTAATATCTCTTTTGGTTTCCCGGTTGTTAAGGCTACCAAACAGCACGCTACCAAACCGCTGGATGTGCATTTGATGATTGTAGAGCCCGACCGCTACCTGAAAGATTTTGCCGAAGCCGGTGCCGATAGCATTACTGTGCATTATGAAGCCTGCCCGCATTTACACCGCACCGTACAGGCTATAAAACAACTGGGTTGCAGGGCAGGGGTGGCTATTAACCCGGCTACGCCAACGGCCATGTTAATAGATATTATTGCCGATCTGGATCTTGTTCTGGTTATGTCGGTAAACCCCGGTTTTGGGGGCCAAAAATTTATTGAGCATACTTATACCAAAGTTGCCGAGGTAAAGGCCATGAGCGCCAACACTAACCCCAATTTATATATAGAGGTAGATGGCGGCGTAGGCGAACAAAATATAAAAGGCCTTATTGAGGCCGGCGCCAATGTTTTTGTGGCCGGTAACTCGGTATTTTCGGCCGCCGACCAATCCGCGGCTATTTCCCTGTTAAAACGATCGTGAAATTATCAGTTTGATAATTTAAACCACTGATAAAGGCCTTGCAATAGTATAATTGCAACGAGGGGTCTACCTGACGTATAAATTCTACATTTTTATAAAAATTAAAAAAATAGTCTATAAAATTTGTCGAATTTATTAACTTCGGCCTTTCTTAATACAAAGTTGATAATTAGTTATTAGTCAAATATAGTTCAACCATTATGAAACACAATTTCGGTGCCGGCCCCGGCATACTACCACACGAAGTTTTAAAACAAGCTGCTGAAGCAGTAATTGATTTTAACGGAACCGGTCTTTCTTTGCTGGAAATTTCACACCGCTCGCCGGAATTTGAAGCAGTATTGAATGAAGCCGTGAGCCTCGTGAAAGAACTTTTCAGTGTTCCTGAAGGGTACTCTGTTTTGTTTTTACAAGGCGGTGCAAGCACACAGTTTGCATTAGCCCCTTACAACCTGCTGCCTGAAGGCGGCAAGGCTGCTTACCTGGAAACAGGTGTATGGGCAAACAAAGCGCTTAAGGAAGCAAAATTCTTTGGTGATGTTGAGATTGTTGCCACTTCAAAAGAAAGCAACTTTACTTACATCCCTAAAGACTATACCGTACCTGCCGATGCTGCGTACTTCCACATTACATCAAACAACACAATTTACGGTACACAGCTGCACCAGTTCCCTAAATCGCCTGTACCGGTGGTTTGCGATATGTCGTCAGATATATTCAGCCGTACGGTTAACGTTGCCGATTTTGGCTTGATATACGCCGGCGCTCAAAAAAACATGGGCCCTGCTGGTGTTACCCTGGTTATTGTTAAAGATGACCTTTTAGGTAAAACCGGCCGTAAAATACCTGCTATGTTTAATTATCAGGTACAGATAGAAGGCGGATCGATGTATAACACGCCTCCGTGCTTTGCCATATACGTATCTATGCTTACCCTTAAATGGTTAAAGGCAAAAGGTGGCGTACCTGCTATTGAGGTAGAGAACGATGCGAAAGCAAAAGTGCTTTATGACGCGATTGACAACAACCCGTTATTTAAAGCTGTTGCAGCGCCTGAAGACCGCTCACATATGAACGTTTGCTTTGTGGCCGAAAACCCTGAGCATGAAAAACCATTCCTGAAACTATGCGACGAAAAAGGCATTGTTGGCTTAAAAGGCCACAGGAGTGTAGGCGGTTTCCGCGCATCTATCTACAATGCGTTGCCAATTGCCAGCGTTAATGTGCTTATTGAAGCCATGAACGAGTTTGCTGAGAAAAATAAATAATTCACTTCGTTGTCATTGGGTCATTGAGTCATTAGTCATTTTTTAATATGGCAATAACTCAATGACCAATGACTTAATGACTAAACAAGATGATCAAAATATTAGCTAATGATGGTATCGATCCAATAGGCAAAAAAATGCTGGAAGATGCCGGATTCTTTGTTGAAACCAATAACATCCCGCAGGATGAACTTCCTGTTCGTTTACAGGAATACGATGCTATAACCGTACGCAGTGCTACCAAGGTACGCGCGGCTTTAATTGATGCTTGCCCAAACCTTAAGCTTATTGGCCGTGGTGGGGTAGGTGTTGATAACATTGATGTTGACTATGCCAAAGGTAAAGGCATTGGCGTGTATAATACGCCTGCATCGTCATCACTATCTGTTGCCGAGCTGGTTTTCGCGCAACTTTTTACAGGCGTGCGTTTTTTGCATGACAGTAACCGCAAAATGCCTGTTGAAGGTGGTACTAAATTTAACGACCTGAAAAAGGCTTATGCCAAAGGTGTTGAACTGCGTGGTAAAACCTTAGGTATTGTAGGCTTTGGCCGTATAGGCCGCGAGGTTGCCAAAATTGCTATTGGTGTGGGTATGGATGTAATTGCTTACGATCTGTTCCCTTTTAACCCCGAAGTTGAGGTTGTTTTAGGTACAGGTGGTACTAAAGTTAATGTAACTGTTAAAACAGCTACGCTTGATGAGATCATCAAAACTGCCGATTTTATAACCCTGCATACACCATTTATTGATAAAGCGCTGATAGGTGCCGAAGAACTGGCACAGATGAAAAAAGGTGTTCAACTGATCAATATTTCACGCGGTGGGTTAATTGACGAATTGGCGTTGATAGATGCCCTGAACAGCGGGCAGGTATCATACGCGGCGTTAGACGTGTTTGATAACGAGCCTACACCTCGCCAGGAAATACTCTCTCATCCAAAAATTTCCTTAACCCCGCACATCGGCGCCGCCACAAACGAAGCCCAGGAGCGTATAGGTGTTGAACTGGCCAGCTTAATTATTGGCCATTTTAATAAATAGTACTGTCATCCTGAGCTTGTCGACGGATTTAAACAGCCCTTGCTTTTCAGCAAGGGCTGTTTTTTTTTAACGTGTCATTGCGAGGAGCGATAGCGACGTGGCAATCTCTTTATGTTATCAGTTTATGCAAGGTGTATAATTGTCCTAAAGAGATTGCTTCGTTCCTCGCAATTACGCGCGGGAATAAGCATCAATAACGAGGGGTAGTGAGAAGGAAAGAGTTATTACCTATCCATCCCGCCGGTTAATGGCTCAGTAGCAGGGGAGTTGTTGATCAGGATCAATAGCTGGAACATCTCATCAACATTGGCATACTGGTCTTTATCCATTAAAAAGCTTTTCTGGCCTTTAAACGGTGTGCCCTTGGCGGTTAAATTAAACAGCACGGCTTTACCGCTATTATTAAATGGCGTTAGCAGGTCGCCGTCGGTAAAACTGCCGGTAAAGTAATCGTAGGTATTAGCAACCTGCTTGTATTTATCACCGGTTTTAGTGGTATCGCTGCTGCCTTTCGGCATCATAATGTATCCTGCATTGTAAACCATCAGCGCCGAGCAGATCCCCTTAACCACACCCGACCGCTTTAAAAGCGATGCAAAGCGTATATCATTTGGCTGATCAGTTTGTTTAACATGGAACCCGCCGAACAAGCCAACCAGTTTTTCATTCTTCAGGTGATAGCGCTGTTTATAAACATTAAAGTTCTGCAGCATTACGCTGTCGCGGCGGGTATCGGCGGCCTTTTTAAGGGCTATATTCAGCATTTCGTATGTGTTCCGCATCAGGAAATCGGCATCATTAAAATTGATGCCCAAAGCCTTTTTATAGGTATCAATATCAGCTTTGTAAATAGGGTACATCCTTACCATTTCGGCGGCTATTTCTTTCCCTACGCCTTTTTCACTATCCAGTTTGTTAATAGCCAGCCCAACGGATGTATTGGCGTTTACACCTGTAAACATTACATCCTGAAGGTATTTAATGGCTTTACGATAGCCGTGCTCAATATCTACAGGCAGTATTACTATTTTTTGGCTCTCTGGTAAAGTTTTGTTTAAGCTGTATAGCTTTTTAAATAGCTGGTGTACACTTTTGTTGTAATAATAAGTTCCGTTATACTTTTCGAAGCCAGCCAGATAAGCAGAATCGTTACCGGTTTTCAGGTAATCATTTAACAGGATACCATCCAGGTAGCCCAGTTCCATAAACAGGTATTTTACGCCAGCTTTCTTCTGGAGGTAAGCCACCAGGTCATACTGCAAATCGTAGGAGTAGGCAATGCCATGCCCTTCACCAATCATAAAGAGCTGGTTCTTCAAAACTTCGGGCGTAAACACACGTTCCATATTTTTAAAGCTGCCATTCCATATAGCGCAGTTTTTGGTGAGATATGTGGCTTTTGCCTTTCCGGTTTGCGCTAAGGCAAAAGTTATGTTTAACAAAAATGCTAATGCAAGTATCAGTTTAGATCTCATTTTTAAAAAATCAGGGTAATTGCTGTAATGACGATGATAATTTATAAAATGTTGCAGCGTTTATGTCTTATTTTTACAGTACAATAAACCATCTGTAAACATGCGCGTTATCCTTCCACCAAAACCCGGCGATTACCCTCCGTATGCTAACATGTACATGAAGCTGATACCTACCGACGGGTTGCTGCTTAAATACCTGCAGAACAACTTTTACCGGGTTAAGGAGCTGATTTACCCGCTGCCCGAAGAGCGCTTGCTGTATCGTTACGCGCCGGGCAAATGGAGCATTAAAGAAACGCTGGTACATATAATTGATGATGAACGCATATTTGCGTACCGCGCCCTGCGTTTTGCCCGTAACGAGCAGCAAAGCCTGGTAGGTTTCGATCAGGATAGCTACGCCAAATACTCGGGTGCCGATAAACGCGGCCTGGATAATATTTTTGAAGAGTACGAAGCGGTGAGATCATCAACCATAGCCTTATTTAACGGCCTGCCCGAAGAAGCATTGGATAGGATGGGGCATGGTACCGGCACCGCCAATGATGCCACCGTAAGGGCTTTAGGCTACCACATTGCCGGGCACGAAATGCATCATTATAATTTAATAAGGAGCAAGTATCTGACGATTTAGTCCCCCGCGCGTCAATTGCGAGGTACGAAACAATCTTCGAATCTATAGCATACGTCAACCCTTAAACTCAGTTCCATTTAGCAATAAAATGGAACAAAATGGAACAATACTAAAATTCATAAGTAACTTATTAACAGACATTTATTGTAAAATAGCTCAATTTTAGCTCAATATGCTTAGGGGCGTTCTGAGGGCGTTTTAGGGCTAAAAAAGGTCAATTATTTGCACTTTTTACCGTTTAAAAAAACATGAGATCTTGTTCCATTCTTAAAGAAGCGGAACAAAACGTATGTTTTTATAATGTATTTATAATTAGATACTTACATCACAAATATAAAGTAATACTTTAGATAGATATCTAAAATAAAAAATACAAAAACCTGACAATCAATACGTTCCACTTGTTCCGTTTGTTCCATTTTACAATGGAACAGAACTGCAAATACTATGGTGAGAGCAATGGCGAAAATCTGTAGAGGCGCGATACTTCGCGTCTCCCTAATGCAAATCCAACGCATTCAATAAAACGCGAAGTATCGCGTCTCTGACGCTATGCATATTTCAATATTTACTTTCGCTGTATAAATAAAATCCTATTTTTGCCATAAGTTCAAATCGCGTTAGTATGCGATTGGTTACAATTCACTTATTTATTAAAATTTAAATCATAGTTGTAGATGATTAGTATTACACTTCCTGATGGTTCCGTTCGTCAATACGACAAAGGGATCACTTCCATGCAGATAGCGCTGTCTATCTCCGAAGGTTTAGCACGTAACGTATTAGCCGCCGAAGTAAATGGCGAGGTTTGGGATGCCAGCCGCCCCATTGAAGAAGATTCGGCCGTTAAATTATTAACCTGGAACGATGCAAAGGGTAAATCAACCTATTGGCATTCATCAGCCCACTTACTGGCCGAAGCTTTAGAGGCTTTGTATCCGGGCACCAAATTTGGTATAGGCCCGGCTATTGAAACAGGTTTTTACTACGATGTTGACTTTGGCGACGAGCCGTTCTCGTCAGACGATTTCAAGAAAATTGAAGACAAGGTTATTGAGCTTGCCAAAACCAAAAGCGAATACATCCGCAAACCGGTTAGCAAAGCCGATGCTATTGCATATTTCACCGAGAAAGGGGATGAGTACAAGCTCGACCTGATCAAGGACCTGCCTGATGGCAGCATCACTTTTTACACACAAGGTAACTTTACCGACCTGTGCCGTGGCCCGCATATCCCCAATACAGGCGCTATTAAAGCTGTAAAGCTGATGAGCGTTGCCGGTGCATACTGGCGTGGCGATGAAAGCCGCAAACAGCTTACCCGTATCTATGGGGTTACTTTCCCTAAAGCGAGCGAGCTTACTGATTACCTGCACCTGATAGAGGAAGCAAAAAAACGCGATCACCGTAAATTGGGTAAGGAGTTGGAATTATTCGCATTTAGCGAAAAAGTGGGTATGGGTTTACCTTTGTGGTTGCCTAAAGGCACTGCTCTGCGCGAACGTCTGACCAACTTTTTACAGAAAGCACAGGTAAAATCGGGTTATGAGCAAGTTATCACTCCGCATATCGGGCATAAAAACCTGTATGTAACATCTGGCCATTATGAAAAATATGGCGCTGATTCATTCCAGCCGATAAAAACACCACAGGAAGGAGAGGAGTTCTTCTTAAAACCGATGAACTGCCCGCACCACTGCGAGATATATAAAACAAAACCACGTTCTTATAAAGATCTTCCGGTACGTTTGGCCGAGTTTGGTACCGTTTACCGTTATGAGCAAAGCGGCGAGTTGCACGGTTTAACCCGCGTACGTGGCTTTACACAGGATGATGCGCACTTATTTTGCCGCCCCGACCAGGTAAAAGAGGAATTTAAAAAAGTGATAGACCTGGTACTTTATGTATTTGCTGCCTTAGGTTTTGATAATTATACCGCACAGATATCTCTGCGCGACCCTAATAACAAAGCCAAATACATTGGTACGGACGAAAACTGGGCTTTAGCAGAAAGCTCTATTATTGAGGCTGCTGCCGAAAAGAACCTGCCAACCGTAGTAGAATACGGCGAAGCAGCATTTTACGGCCCTAAGCTTGACTTTATGGTGAAAGACGCCCTTGGTCGTAAATGGCAGCTGGGAACTATACAAGTGGATTATAACTTACCTGAGCGCTTTGAACTGGAATACACAGGCAGCGATAACCAGAAACACCGCCCGGTAATGATCCACAGGGCTCCGTTTGGTTCGCTGGAGCGTTTTGTGGCCGTATTAATAGAGCATTGTGCCGGTAATTTCCCGCTTTGGTTGTCGCCCGAGCAGTTTATTATCCTTCCTATATCTGAAAAGTATGAAGAATATGCAAAAAAACTTTCAGATGAGTTAAAAGATTCCGATATTTGCGGGCTGATTGACTTTAGAGATGAAAAAATAGGTCGCAAAATACGCGATGCTGAAGTTAAAAAGATCCCATATATGCTGATTGTGGGCGAAAAAGAGGCAACCGAAGGGTTGGTTTCGGTTCGTAAACATGGCACCGGCGATTTGGGAAGCATGAGTATAGAAGAATTTAAACAACAAATAATTAAAGAAATAACAGTATAACTTGGCTTTAAACAAACCTTTCAACAGAGGACCCAGGCTTCCATTTAAGAAAAAAGAAGCCGAACATAATATCAATCAATTCATACGTGCACAAGAAGTGCGCCTTGTAGGTGATAACGTTGAGCAAGGCATATTCTCATTGAGGGATGCTTTGGCTATCGCACAGGAACAAGAACTTGACCTGGTTGAGATATCTCCAAACGCAGTACCTCCCGTTTGTAAAGTAACCGATTATAACAAATTCGTTTACGAACAAAAGAAGAAGCTTAAAGAGATAAAAAGCAATGCCAAGCAAACAGTTATCAAAGAGATCCGTTTCGGGCCGAACACTGATGACCATGACTTTGAGTTTAAATTGAAGCATGCACAGAAGTTTTTGGAAGCCGGCGAAAAAGTAAGGGCTTACGTACACTTTAAAGGCCGTGCAATTGTATATAAAGAACAAGGCGAGATATTATTGCTGCGTTTTGCACAAGCGCTTGAAGAATTAGGTAAAGTAGAGCAATTACCAAAGCTGGAAGGAAAACGTATGTTTTTAACTGTTGCTTCAAAAGCACAAAAAAAATAATAAGGTTATAAGTGCAAATGCGTGTGGTATGCAAATGCAATTAAAATAAAACGTTGAGATAACGTCAATCATCTAAAAACAAATAAATAGAGTTATGCCAAAAATGAAAACCAATTCCAGTGCAAAAAAGCGTTTTAAGCTTACTGGAACCGGTAAAATTGCCAGAAAAAACGCATTCAAAAGCCACATCTTAACCAAGATGTCGACTAAACGCAAGCGTAACCTTAGTCACACCAGCTTAGTATCAGCTGCAGACATGGGCAACGTAAAACGTATGCTTTGCATAGGCAAGTAATCAAACAAATTTTTTAACCAGGTATTAGAGTACAGAAGCTCCTGAAAAGGACACTCACTACCAAAAACAACACAAAATGCCACGTTCAGTTAACGCAGTCGCGTCGAGAAGACGCCGGAAAAGGATCATGAACCTCGCCAAAGGTTATTGGGGTTCAAGAAGCAAGGTTTATACCGTTGCAAAAAACACAGTAGAAAAAGGTTTACAGTATGCATACCGTGACCGTAAGACCAAGAAAAGAGAATTCAGAGCTTTATGGATACAGCGTATTAACGCAGGTGCCCGTCAGCACGGAATTTCTTACTCTCAGTTAATAGGTAAGTTAGCCGCTAAAGAAATTGGTTTAAACCGTAAGGTATTAGCTGATTTAGCGATGAACCACCCGGATGCTTTCAAAGCAATCATTGATGCTGTAAAATAATCGGCACATACTTTATAAGAAAAGGCCCCGAAATTCGGGGCCTTTTTTGTTATACTATTTTTCGGAATATTAATGGTGACAAAATTTTGTCAGGTAGGAAAACATTAAACAATTGATTATAATTATTTACAGGCGTTCACGACAGTGAACGTGAACACCTCTCGCAAACCTCACAGATAATCTGCTTTATAATGACGAATTTTCCGACCCTTGTTTTTGCTCGTCATCCAAAGGCTCGATATGCGATTGGAAACGTGGAAAGTTCTCTTCGGGAGTTGTATCGATAAGCGTTTCTTCTATTACTATTGCCACAGGTTCCGCAAAACTTACTGACGATGGTTCGCCACCATCAATATCCATATATTGTTTAAAGTTTCGCACATCATTATCAACCATATTTTTAAATACCGGGTTTAATATATGCGCAATGCCGCCGCCAAAACCACCTGCAGGCGGGCGGTAGGAGATCACGATATCAACCAGCGTACCGTAACCATCCGGGCTATCCTGGAAACGTACTTTACCGGCGTTATCTATCAATGAGTCGGGCAGCGAGCTCCAGCCTATGCTGTAACCGGGCTCGTCCCGCACTATTTCGGCATCCCAGCTTACTTTGGCCACGCCGGTGGGTAATTTAAGTACCCAGTGCGAATGTTTGTCGTCGATTAGTTCCACGCTCTCCAGGTGTTTCATAAAAAGGGGCAGATTATCCAGCTTACGCCAAAAATCGTAAACTTCCTGTCGGGGTTTATCTATCAGGTATGATGACCGGATGTTAACGTTAACCGGCTCAGTGCTGTTTCGGCCCATACGCGAATAGAGTTCGCAATGGCCGGTAATGCCGCGGTTTAACAGATAGCCGCCTGCGCCAAGTTTTATAATACTTGAGAAAGGGCTTTTAAATATCCCCTTAAAGCCCGATAAAGCCAGTTTTACACCACTGGCTATGGATATAGTGCGTTCTGCCGATGATAAATTAATACTCGGCCCCTGGTGCTCAGTTGGGCCTCTCCATTTATTTTGTATTGCTAATGTTGTCATATACTGGTGGTTTATATATTATTAACACCTCAATAAACCATGAGTTTGCTTTTATTGAAAATTATTTAACCAACGTTGGTTTTTAGCCTTTGCTATTAACAAGGGTAATGGTACATTTGCAGCGCTTTAGGTTTCTTGCCGGTTACATTTACCGGTACGAATTAAAAGGGAATACGGTGTAAATCCGTAACTGTCCCGCAGCTGTAAGCTCCGTAACCAATGTCCAATCAAAAGTCACTGTTCGCCAACCGGCGAATGGGAAGGCAGGGCAGAGGGGAGTAAGTCAGAATACCTGCCTCAGCATTATATTATTCATAGCTTTCGGGGATTGAAGCTTGAGTGTAAATGCTCTTCCTAAAGCGGTGTATTTCCATTCCTGTATTTTACCCTTTTGGCTATGATCATTAAGATCAGCATGAGGAACAACGGATTAATTACTTACCTATGGGCAGCGCTTTTTAAGTGTGGTAAACTTGTGCCGGTAGTAGTTTTACAATTGGTTGTTATGCACACCGCATTTGCACAAACCGACACCACCCGCCATTTAAAAGAAGTGCCTGTTACGGCAACACCTGCCCCACGGCTGCAAACACTTACCCCCATACAACAAATAGGCAACAAAGATTTTGCTCGTTACAGTGCTTTTAGCATGGCAGATGCCGTACGCAACTTTACAGGTGTTAACGTTAAAGATTATGGTGGCATTGGGGGCTTGAAAACCATTTCGGTGCGCGGATTAAGCACTAACCATACCGCGGTATTATTTGATGGCGTACAAGTTAATGATGCGCAAACCGGGCAAATAGATCTTAGCAAGTTCAATTTGAATAACGTGCAGCAGATTAGTTTGTATAACGGCCAGCCTCAGGATCTTTTACAGCCGGCACGCTCTTACGCTTCGGCAAGTGTGCTTAGCATTACAACCATCCGGCCGATGCTAACATCGCAAAAGCCCTACCAGATACAGGGGGGCGTAAAAACAGGGAGCTTCGGCTTGGTAAACCCTTACCTGCAATGGCAGCAGCGCATTGGCAACAACTGGCAAATGGTTATTAATGGCAATTACACTAAAGCCAACGGCAGGTATAAATATAAGGTAGACGGTGATGGCTCTGACACGCTTGCCACCCGCAAAAACGGTGATGTACGGTCTTTACAAACAGATGCCGCCGTGTACTGGAATAAAAACGACAGCAGCAAATTCAATATCCACATCAATTATTACAAAGCTAAGCGTGGTTTACCGGGTGCGGTGATATTTTACAGCGAATCGCCGGGTCAGCACTTAAATAATAACGACCTGTTTATACAAGCCGGGTATCAGCGTTTATGGAAAAATGGCTTACAATTATTACTCAACAGTAAGTTATCGCAGTTAAAAACCCGCTATCTGGATTCGCCTTATTTTAATACCAAAGGTTTTATACTGGAGAATTACCGGCAACGCGAAGCTTATCAATCAGTAGCACTTGCTTATCATATCACAAACAACTGGGACCTATCTTACTCGGCCGATGCTTCTTACACCAAAGTAGATGCGGATATCGACAAGTATGCTTTTCCGGGTCGGTTAACTATTTTAAACGTTGTAGCCAGCAGTTTAAAACTAGGCAGGTGGCAATTCCAGGGAAACATTTTAAACACAAATATCCACGAAACGGTAGAAAAAGGGACAGCGTTTCAACAGCGATCGGTTTTGTCGCCAACTTTAATGACCAGTGTGCAGCCATTCGCCAATCCCGATCTAAAACTCAGGGCATTTTATAAGAATGCATTTCGCGCGCCAACTTTAGATGAATTGTATTATTTCGCTTCTGCAGAGCGCGCTATAAAACCCGAATTTGTTTATCAGTATGATGTCGGTGCTACATACTCTAAAAACCTGAATGGCATTTTACAATACATAAGCATTACTACTGATGCTTATTACAACAATGTACATAACAAGATACTGGCCATACCCAACCGTAACCCCGCCGTATTTTCTTTCAGCAATTTAGGTAAGGTTGATATTAAGGGTATAGATGCGGGCTTTAAAACACAAACCATACAGCAAAATGGCTGGAGTGTGCTGCTCAGTACAAATTACACCTATCAACAGGCGTTGGATGTAAGCGACGCAGAAAGTTCTACCTACAAACAGCAAATACCTTATACTCCAAAGCATACCCTTGCCTTAAATGCAGGTGTAAATTATAAGCAGACGGGGGTGTACTTTAACCACATCTTGTCATCGGGCAGGTACTACACAGGCAATAACCTACCCGAATACTTGGTGCCCGGCTATGCCGTGAGTGACGCATCGGCGGTTTATAATTGCATTACGGGTAAAACACCTGTGCAGGCTTCATTTGAGGTTAATAACCTTTCCAATAAAAACTATTCAATTATCAGGAGCTACCCCATGCCGGGGCGTTCTTACCGATTATCATTACAAATAACCATTTAACACAACAATTCTATGAAACAAATTCAACTTAAAACCCTTTTAGCCGCTGTCGCATTACTATCTGTGCTTTCAGCCTGCCATAAAGATAAGGTAAACCCAGATTCAGGCCCAAAAATGCTTGACCCAGGTGTTTTAGTACTTAACCAGGGCGGCATTACACATAACAATAGTACGCTGAGTTTTTACAGCTATGCATCAAAAGCAACCACCCCGGATATTTTTTCTGCAGTAAACAGCCGTGGCCTGGGCGATACCGGCAACGATGCTAAGATTTATGGTTCAAAAATGTACATCACCGTTAATTATTCAAGTACATTAGAAATTGTAGACGCCCGCACAATAAAATCTATCAAACAAATAAAAATGGTTGATGGCGCTACAAACCGCCAGCCGCGTTATGTTGTGTTTGATAAAGGTAAAGCCTTTATATCATCATATGACGGCACCATTGCTGTATTGGATACGGCTACTTTAACTATCGACAAATACATTAAAGTAGGGCGCAACCCCGAGCAAATGGTGATATCAAACGGTAAATTATATGTGGCAAACTCAGGCGGCCTTGATCTTAGCAACCCCGATAAAACCGTTTCCGTTATTAACTTAAGCTCACTTTCCGAAATAAAAAAGATAGATATTACCAGTACTAACCCAATAAACATAGCAGCAGATGCTTACGGCGATGTTTATGTAATTGCATACGGTACTGATTATCCGGCTAAACCAACGTTAACCATAATTGATAATAATACCGATGCTGTTAAAACAACTACTGATATTGATGCTGGTTACGGAACATCATTTGTTGTAAACGGCGACCTGGCTTATTATTTAACAGATGCCGGAAAAGTAAAAGTATACAATGTTAAAAGCGAAACCGTTGTAAAGGAGAGCTTTGTTACTGATAATACTACTATTAAAGTGCCCTATGGCATAACAGTAATACCCGAAACAGGGCAGGTGCTTGTTACCGATGCTGTGGATTATATCAACAACGGTAAGCTATTTGCCTTTAATACAGATGGCACATTAGCGTATAGCTTTACTACAGGCATTAACCCGGGGGCTATAGTTTTACTAAAGAAATAGCATTTTATATTACAGTGTATTATCAATAAATTTGCACAACATTATAAAACATGGCATCACAAAAAATAAATTCCCGCAATACTGTACTTATACTTATGGTAGTTGCTGCTGTAGCAATGCGTTTGGTAAACACACAGGTGCCCGCTTTAAGCAACTTTACCCCGGTAGGGGCTGTAGCTTTATTTGGCGGCGCGTATTTTACAGATAAATGGAAAGCTTACCTGGTGCCTTTAGTGGCGCTTATAATTAGCGATGTGTTTATCAATTACATTTATACCTCAACATTTGCTTTTTACAGCAGTTCGTTATGGATGTACGGATGTTTTATGCTGATGGTGTTTGTTGGCACGTTTATTAAAAAAGTAAACATAGCTAATGTAGCTCTGGCTTCAATAGTTGCTGTTTTAATACACTGGCTGGTAATGGATATGCCTTTCATGTACAGCCAGGCTAATACCTGGGCAAACTACACTACATTACTGGTTAAAGCTATATACCCGTTTGAAACCAATATGCTTATTGCCGATGCTATTTACGGTGCTATCCTTTTTGGAGGTTTTGAACTGGCTAAAAGTAAGTACACCGCATTACAGGGAAAAAGGCAACTGGCTTTATAAGCTGACCATATTATACTAGAAAGCGGTTGGCCATTGGTTAACCGCTTTTTTTGTGATTATATTTCCCGCAAATACGCAGTTAAACCATCCTTTTTAATTATTGCGTCTTAGCGTCTTTGCGAGCGGGGGCAACTTTATTATTCGCATTCAGCGTTTATATTCTATTTTTAAAGGACTTAAATATGAAAAAGGCAATAGTACTCACCGGCGCGGGAATAAGCGCCGAGAGCGGCTTAAAAACATTCAGGGACAGCGATGGGCTGTGGGAGGGTTACAACATAGAGGATGTTGCCACTCCCGAGGCTTGGGAGCGCAACCCGGCCCTGGTACAGGATTTTTACAACCAGCGCCGCAAATCTGTTTTAGAGGCAGAGCCAAATGCGGCCCATTTTGCTTTAGCCAAACTGGAAGAAAAGTATGATGTAACTATCATCACCCAAAACATCGACGATCTACATGAGCGCGCGGGCTCAACAAAAGTGGTGCATTTGCATGGTATTATCACCCGTTCGCAATCCAGCATAAAAGCAAGCCTTACTTACCCCATTAACGGCTGGGAAATTAAAATGGGGGAAACCTGTGAGCTTGGCTCACAATTACGTGCCCATGTAGTTTGGTTTGGAGAGGCTGTGCCAATGATAGAAACCGCGGCCAGGCTTTCCTCAAAAGCCGACTTGTTTATTCTGGTTGGCACCTCGCTGGCGGTTTACCCGGCAGCCGGACTAATTAATTATGTACCCCGCGAGGTAACCAGATACATCATCGACCCAAACATCCCCACTATTAGCAACAGGCGTATTGTAGAGATGCCTTATAAAGCTACGATAGGGGTGCCCATGCTGGTTGATGAATTATTAAGTTCTAATTCTTAATTCAGTTAATAAATGACCCCTTGCATATTTAATTGGAGCGGTGGGAAGGATAGCGCTCTGGCGCTTTACTATTGCCTTCAAGATCCCGAACTGGATATCCGATATCTTGTCACTACGGTTAACGATGCTGCCGACCGCATTTCTATGCACGGCGTTCGTACCGAATTATTGATACAGCAGGCCGAAAGCATAGGCATACCACTTTATCAAATCCGTTTACCCGAAATGCCCGATATGGCTACTTATGATAAAGCCATGACCACACACCTAACACATTTTAAACATGAAGGTATAACACACTCCATCTTTGGTGATATCTTTTTGGAAGACCTCAGAGCATATCGGGATAACCGTTTAACAGAAATTGGAATGACCGGTATCTATCCCCTTTGGAAACGTGATACAGGCGATTTGATCAGCGAGTTTTTATCGCTCGGGTTTGGTACCGTGATAGCCTGCGTTCAACATCATCTGGAAGAAATAGTTGGGAAAGAAATAGACCTGGAACTTATTAAAAAACTACCGGAAAATGTAGACGTATGCGGAGAAAATGGGGAGTTTCATACGTTCGCTTTTAGAGGTCCAATCTTTAAAAACAAAATCAAATATAAAACAGGGGAGAAGGTATTTAAAGAATATGAAACGCCAGAAAATTCAGACGATTCCTGCGGAGAAAGCACTGATAAAATATCGTCCGGCTTTTGGTATTGTGATCTTTTACCTGCCTGAAATTTTTAATTTAGAATAATGTTTGCAAACAGGTGGAAATGGTATATAATTACCCTTATTAAGGCAAAAACAACACCCAAATAAAATTCTGTTCATCATATTTAAATATTACAACTAATTAATTATCAGTATTTTATAATAATTATATAAGTATAACATTTATGCTAAGTATACAGGCTCTTTGCCGGAAAACAATGATTTATACTTAAAAGGCTGCCAAATATAATTTGGCAGCCTTTTTCATTAAAATATAAATATCTACTTTACAATAAGTTATGTAGGTTAATTACACTAATAGTTATATCTATAGAACGCGTCTTTATAATCGGTGCCCATGGCAATAAAACGCTCAGAAACCGTCTTCAAAAACACCTCATCAAGCAATTCAAAAACGCTGTTTACGCCATCAGTCAAATCCATTTCGGGGATCTTGTAGGTTTGTTCAAGGGTACCTTGCTCTATCTTTACAATATATTTTTGGTTCATGTTCAGGATAGATATTTTAAAATCGGGGTGAGGTAGTTCTGCAATTATTCTCATGATATAATTTCTGTTTTTAGCAACCCTTCAAGCGGGTCTTTTCCGTTAATTGTGCCGTTACTTTCAATGATCCGGAAACGGGCAAAAAGCTCTTCGCTATACCAGTCTTCGCTACGCGTTTTTTTTATAACTTCGGCATGCTTACTGCCATAAGCAAAAGCCTTCATCTGCTCCATGCTTTCCCAAACCGAGAAGGTAGCCTGCCGGTAAACAGGTGCTTCGCCTACACCAAAAGAGGTAATGTATCCGGGTGCGTCAATCATCAAATCAGCCACCTCGTCTACATGCGACCAGAAGTTCTTCAGCCTGCTCATCCTGATGGTTGCTCTGGTAAGCACAGCAACCCGGCCATCACCAATCGTATTATTGGGCCTGCCGAAAGGTTCTTTGCCATCCCATTTACCATGGCTTTGCATAGGCTGGCATAAAAGTGTCCAGGTTTCGCGGCCTAATATATTCCACCATTTACTTATAAAGGACTTTTTAGCAAAGCGCTCGTAATCTTCCCGGTCATCCCATACGGCTAATAAGCCCCACTGCTGCCAGTCGGGTTGCAGGTCGAACGTGCCGTTGCGGCCACTGCCAAGCAACTTCCAAAAGCTGCAACCGTCTTGCAGCCACATAGGCAGGCGATGTACGGCCATGGCAAGCAGGGCAAAAGGCACAAACGCCTTGCGGTAACGAACTATAGTAAGGCTAACGATCATCTACCCGCTAAATAAAATATTAAATATGATATTTGGCTTATTTACTTTCACTAAGGCATCATTACATTTGCTTTATGGCAGAGGACTTACAAATAACAGCGTCAGCAAGTAAAGAGGAGCAATATCAGTCGCTTATCCCGCAAATAGAAGGTTTACTTTATGGTGAAACCGACCTGATAGCCAACCTGGCTAATGTAGCTGCAGCTTTAAAAGAGCAGTTTAAATGGTTTTGGGTAGGTTTTTATCTGGTTAAAAATGACGAATTGGTATTAGGGCCATTCCAGGGGCCGGTTGCCTGTACCCGTATTGCCAAAGGCAGGGGTGTTTGTGGCACAGCATGGGATAAAGCCGAAACACTGATAGTACCCGATGTGGATGCTTTCCCCGGCCATATTGCCTGCAGCTCATTATCCCGTTCAGAAATTGTATTGCCCCTGTTCTCGCATGGCGAAGTTATTGGCGTGCTGGATGTAGATAGTGCCGAGCTAAACGAATTTGATGAAACCGATGCCAAATACCTAACACAGGTGATAAGCCTGATCAAGTTTAATGCGTAAGGTTTATTTGATCTCCGGCCTGGGGGCTGATAGTCGCCTGTTTAAGAATATTAAGCTGCCTGCGGAATGTGAAGTTACCTTAGTCGACTGGCATACCCCGGCATCCGGAGATACTTTAACAACCTACGCACAAAGCATTGTAAAACAATACGATATACAGAACAACTCAACCGTGATAGGGGTGTCCCTGGGCGGAATGGTCTCGGTGGAGATAGCCAAACAAGTTAACCTTGATAAAGTTATCCTGATATCGAGCATTAAAACCGATAACGAAGCACCCTGGTACTTCAAATTCTTCCGCAACCTGCCTGTTTACAAAGCTATCCCCGGCAAATTAATGACCCATGTGGGCTTCTTAATAAAGCCTATGTTTGGCCAAATGGCGCCGGATGACCTGGCTTTGTTTAAAAGCATGCTCAGCAATTCATCGCCTATATTTTTAAAATGGGCTATGCGGGCGGTATTGCATTGGCAAAACACAGTTAAAATTCCAAATCTTTACCACATCATAGGCGATAAAGACCTTGTTTTCCCGCACCAAAACATTAAAAACCCTACAACCGTTATAAAAGGCGGCACCCACATTATGGTGTTTGATAAGGCCGATGAGATAAACGCCTTACTTGCCACTATCCTGAAATAAGCATGAAACTACCCGAAAGCTATTACCATAACGCCGATACCGTAGCGCTGAGTCGCGACCTGATAGGTAAATACCTTTTCACCCGCATTGATGGCGAACTTACTGGCGGGTATATTGTTGAGACAGAAGCATATACAGGCATCAATGATAAGGCTGCGCATTCATACGGCGGCAGGGTTACCCCACGCACCCAAACCATGTATATGCCGGGCGGGGTATCATATGTGTATTTATGCTATGGTATTCACGAAATGTTTAACATTGTTGTGGCCGAAGAAGGGCAGCCCCATGCTATTTTAATCAGGGCTATACAACCAACTGATGGTTTGGATGTTATGATGCGAAGACGTAACTTAGATACACCCAGGCCAAACATTACAAAAGGCCCGGGCTCTGTAGCTAAGGCATTGGGCATATCCCGTAAAATAAACGCGATGAGTTTACAAAGCGATACGATCTGGGTAGAAGACAGGGGGCTAACTTTCCCGGATACAGAAGTGGCCGCAGGCCCGCGCATAGGGGTTGATTATGCAGGCGAGGATGCGTTATTGCCTTACCGTTTCTATGTAAAAGGAAATATTTATGTAAGCAAGCCCAACAAATAATTTCGTTGTTGGTTTATTGGGCAGTTATAAGATAATATACTATGAGCAATTGGTCAAAAACAGAGAGCCTGAAATACATGCAGGACAAAATAAATGAAGTAAAAACAGCTATGCTGACCACCTATAACTCCGAAAACGGGTTTAACAGCCGGCCAATGGGTACAGCAGATGTAGACAGCGAGGGGAATATATGGTTCTTCACCAATGAGTATTCACCAAAAGCCAGCGAGATCTCTGTCGAAAATACGGTATCATTAACCTATTCAGATTCTAAAAACCATACCTACCTAAGCATTATTGCCGAAGCAACACTGGTTGATGACAGGGCAAAAATGAAGCAATTATGGAGCCCGTTTGTACAGGCGTTCTTCCCCGATGGATTAGAAGACCCAAAACTTACCCTTATAAAGCTACAACCAACCGATGCCGAGTATTGGGACAGCAGCAGCAGCAGTATGGTTGTATTGTTTAACATGCTAAAGGCGGCTTTAAACGGCAAACAATACGACGAGGGTAAACACGGTAAAATAGACTTGTAAAATGGCGATGTTCCTGTTCCATTGAGAAATGGAACAAGTGGAACAAATGGAACATGTTGTTAGTCAATTCATTAGCGTTTTCAAATTTCCATTCTATTTAAAGTTTTACTTTACATTTTTAGTGTAAATTATTAAATAACAGGCTGTTATAAAAATAATGGTTTTGTTCCACTTTTTGAAAATGGAACAAGAAATTAACTGACAAGAACCGGTAAAAAAGTGATTTTTTTCGCCTTTTTTCGACCTTGGTTCGGCCTTGGTTCGGCCTTGGTTCGGCCTTTTCAGGTTGCCGGGAAGCTTCATCAGGCGGATAACAACTTTATGTTAAATAATTGATTTATAGATGGTTATTATTTTAAGGCTTGTTCCATTTTGTTCAGAATGGAACAACGTTTTTGGGTTACGTATCATTATATTCCTGCATTTTAAAACTTCGGGGCGTTGATAAGAGGAGAATTTACTACCAAAGCAGCAATGTTTAAATTTAGTATAAAACAGGTACAGCAGTTTTTTGTAATATTGGCTAATGATTTACCAGGACACCTTACCATTTGCCCTTCAGCTGGATGAACAGGATGCTTTAAAAAGCTTCTGCGATGAGTTTTTGATACCAAAGCACAACGGGCACGATGCCGTTTACCTGTGCGGAAACTCTTTAGGCCTGCAGCCTCGTTCGGCCAAAAAATACATTCACGATCAGCTATACGCCTGGGAGGCTAACGCGGTAGAAGGCTGGTTTATGGGTGATGAGCCCTGGCTTAAATATCATAAAAACTTGCTCGGCCCTTTATCAAACATTTTAGGCGCTAAGCAAACCGAAATAACAGTTATGAACTCGCTTACAGTAAATCTTCATTTACTAATGGTAAGTTTCTATAAACCAACTACTAAGCGGTATAAAATATTAATGGAAGCCGGTGCTTTCCCGTCAGACCAGTACGCGATGGAAAGCCAGGTACGTTTCCATGGGTTTCATCCAAAAGATGCTATTATTGAAGTAGCACCGCGTACCGGTGAAACCACCTTGCGTACCCAGGATATCATGCAACAGATAGCCGATAACGCTGATGAACTGGCTTTAGTAATGTTCAGCGGGATAAATTACTATACCGGCCAATTCTTCGATCTGGAAGCTATCGCCAAAGCAGGCCATACTGCGGGTGCCTTGGTAGGGTTCGACCTGGCGCATGCCGCGGGTAACGTACCCCTAAAACTGCACGACTGGGATGCCGACTTCGCCTGCTGGTGCTCGTACAAATACATGAACTCGGGCCCTGGTGGTATCAGCGGCATTTTTGTGCACGAAAAACACTTTGCAGATGATAGCCTGAACCGCTTTGCCGGATGGTGGGGCTATCGCAAAGACAAACAGTTTTTAATGGCGCCCGGTTTTGAGCCCGAAATTGGGGCAGAAGGATGGAATGTAAGTACCAGCCCTATACTGTTGATGGCCCTGCACCGCGCATCGCTGGATATATTCGAGAAAGCCGGTGGCCTGCAGGCACTGCGCGCCAAAAGTGAAACACTAACCGCTTACCTGGAATACCTGATAGGCGAAGTGAATAGAAAATATGGCGAGGATGTTTACCAGATCATCACCCCAAGTGATAAAACACAGCGGGGCTGTCAGCTATCGGTAGTGTGCAGGCGTAATGCAAAAGCTATTTTTAATTACCTGGCCAATAATGGTGTAATTGGCGACTGGCGCGAACCCGATGTGATCCGCTTAAGCCCGGTACCGCTTTACAACTCTTATACCGATGTTTACAAAGCCGCTGAAAGCCTTTTTAAAGCCCTTGAAGCTGTTAAATAATACAAAATGATATACTATAACCCTAAGAGCTGGTTCTCGCTTATATTCAAATTTAATAAGGCTGATACGCTGCGCGAGCTTTTCCCGCTGATGCTTTGTGTAAGTATTTATGCAGGCGTGGTTACCTATTTGCTGATTGATTTTTGGCAGGTGCCCGAAACCAGTATCCTGCGTAAAGTGATCTACGTACATCAAACCATTGGGTTTGTATTCTCGTTATTGCTGGCTTTCCGTATCAATTCTGCATACGACCGCTGGTGGGAAGGCCGTAAAATATGGGGCAGTTTAACTAATAACAGCCGCAACCTGGCTATCAAGTTAAAACACCTCATTACCGCTAAAGATGCTGCATTTTTTAACTATGCAATTCCGTTGTATGCACGGTCGCTCAGGGATCATTTACGTGATGAGTATGTAGCGGGCAATCAGGCCATACTAACTACCGATGGCAATAAACACGTACCTAACCAAATAGCATCAGCCATCATCAAAAACGTTTACCGCTTAAACAAAGAGGGACAGATAAACCCGGAGCAATTAGTGAGCATAACCGCCGAAATAACCTCGTTCACAGACATTTGTGGTGGTTGCGAACGCATCAGGAAAACGCCGATACCTTTCTCATACAGCGTATTTATCAAAAAATTCATCTTTACCTACATCATGACGTTGCCTTTCACCTGGGCTTTCGATCTGAAGTATTTTATCATGCCCATTATCGGGTTCATCCTGTTTGTATTTGCCAGTATTGAGCTGATAGCTGAAGAAATTGAAGACCCGTTTGGTTATGATGCCAACGACCTGCCGCTGGATAACATCTGCGAAAACATTGAAAAACATGTTGGCGAGATCTTTGCCGAATAGCACGTATGCTTAAAATAGCCTACGACCCTATATACGCGCACCCCCTGCCACCGGGCCACCGTTTCCCTATGCTTAAGTATGAGCTGATACCCGCGCAGTTATTGCATGAGGGCATCATCACCACAGAGAACCTTTTTTCGCCCGATGCGGTTGATGAGGCTACCATACTGTTAACCCATGATACTGATTATTGGCACCAGCTGCGCGATTTGACATTGCCCCCAAAGGAGCAAAGGCGGATAGGGTTCCCATTATCGGCGCAATTGGTAGAACGAGAGGTGCGGATTGCCCGGGGCACAATTGACGGCTGCCGTTACGCTTTTAAATACGGTATAGCCTTTAACGTAGCCGGTGGTACACACCATGCCGGAAGCAATTGGGGCGAAGGTTTCTGTATGCTGAACGACCAGGCCATCGCTGCTAATTATCTATTAGCTAATAATTTAGATATATCCATCTTAATTATTGATTTAGATGTGCACCAGGGCAACGGCACCGCGCAGATCTTTGAAAATGAACCGCGGGTGTTTACCTTTTCCATGCATGGCGATAAGAATTTTCCGTTCAGAAAGGAACGATCAGACCTTGATATCCCTTTACCCGATGGCATTGCCGATAATGAATATTTAGGGATATTAAAGGATACTTTGCCCGGCTTAATTGAAACACATAAACCCGATTTTATATTCTACCTGTCGGGGGTGGATATTTTAGCATCGGATAAGCTTGGCAAGCTGGCCTTATCAAAAGAAGCCTGCAAAGAACGCGACCGATTTGTATTTGAACAATGTAAACTGAATAACATACCGGTGCAGGTAAGTATGGGTGGGGGATATTCGCCTCAAATAAAGGATATTGTTGAGGCGCATTGCAACACTTATAGGGTGGCTAACGATCTGTATTTTTAAACCAACCTGTCATTTCGAGGGAAGCAGAAGGGGCGGATGGAGCGCAGGGCGACGAGAAATCTTTCGTCGTCGCAGGGTCTCACATTGTGGACCCTGCGCCCGTATGCAAGGCAACGCAGGGTCCACAATGTGAGACCCTGCGACGACAGAATTTAGACATTTTTAAGTTTTCATTTACGCTAAAATAAATATGTTAAACTCGCGGCAGCGTGGAGAGAGCGTGGGGGCGACGAGAAATATTTTGCACTATGCATCCAGCTATCCAAGTTCGCCCGTTTGATGTAAAAGATTTCTCTTCGTTATTACTCGTTCGAAATGACAGACTTTTATAAAACAGGCTTATCTTATATCATCCACAATAACAAGATCATTGCTCTTGCTGATCTTTTGAAACCGCAGGAACAACATAATGGAGGAAGCCATGAGCCCTAAAACCAACCCGTACCAAACACCCATAACGCCAAGGTTAAAGTATACGCCCAACAGGTAGGCGATAGGTAAACCAATTATCCAGTAGGATATAAAGGTGATAATAGTTGGCATATTTACATCGCCCATACCGCGCAGCACACCCAGGCCAACCACCTGCGTACCATCAAACAACTGGAAGAAGGCTGCAACTATAAGCAACTGTGCTGCAATAACAATCACAGCCTTATCTGAAGTATATATCCATGGTAAATACTGGTTAAACAAGGCAAATATAATGGCTGTGCAACTCATAAATACAATTACGATGTGGTAGTTAGAGATGGCCGAAAGCCGCAGCGCCTTATGGTTACCTGATCCAAAGTAATTACCAGAACGGATAGCCGCTGCAGACGAAACGCCGCTGGCCATCATATACGTCATGGCGGCAAGGCTAATAGCCACCTGGTGGGCGGCCTGCTCAATCATACCAATACTGCCAATAATCAGTGCGGCACCACCAAAGGCACCAACCTCAAACACATATTGCATGGCAACCGGGGTGCCTATTTTCATGAGCTGCAAGCCGCGTATACGGTCGATGTTACGGATGGCAAAATCTTTAAGATATTTTTTAAAGATAGGGGAGCGCAAAACATATATGGCCATTACAATAGCCATTACACAACGATCTATCAGGGTGCTGTAACCAACGCCTTTTATCCCCATAGGGGTAACACCAAACAAACCCTTTACAAATATGACCCCTAATACAATATTAAGCACGTTACCCCATATAGATATCAGCATGGCTTGTTTGGTAAATCCCAAACCCTCGGCAAATTGTTTAAATGTATTAAAAACAAGCAGCGGGATAATAGATAAGCTCAACAGGAATAAATAAGGTTTAGCCTGTACCACAACCTCTGGCGATTGGTGCAGCTTATCTATAAACAATATCACCCCAAAATAGATGCCGCAGAATAAAACGATACCCGTAATAACGTTTAAAAAGAAACTGTTAGAGAGCAACCGCCCGCACTCGGCAAAATTGCCACGGCCATTGTTTTGGGCTATTAACGGGGTTATGCCATAACTAATGCCCATGCCTATTACCAGTGGCACCAAAAACAAGCTATTTACCAATGATACTGCCGCCAGTGCCGTAGTACCCGCAAAGTGGCCAACGATAATAGAATCGGAAGTTTGTACGAGGGTATGGCCCAGTTGCGATATCACAACCGGTATAGCCAGTTTAAGGCTATCGCGATAGTAGGAACGATATTTTTGGTAAAGGGCTTTCATTACTGTGGGGAGGCAAAAGTAACGAATAGCCTGCTAAATCAGGAGGCTGTGTAAAACTCTTCTTTTTCGGTAGTGTGTACACGGAGTATACCACTCAGCACCAGATCAACCAGGATGCGTTGCGCGCGCCTGCGGCCAATGTTCAGCAAAGTGCAAAATTCTTTTACGGTGATGCGCTCTTCCTTGTCCAGATGCTCCAGCAGGGCTTTTTCTTTTGATGAATATTCTATCAGCACACCTTTATCATCTGCCGACCGTTTCAACACATCAACCACCACTTTGCTGGCCAGCACGCTTTTGTCTTTCACCCTGATATACACCCACCATTTGCCGTCTTCGGCCAAGGCATAATGTGGTTTTTCGTCACTTTCGGGGATATCAACAATCAGCACCAGCTTATCATCGTAATAAACCTCCTCAAAAATTGGCTCAAGCGCAGGCCGGGTAAAAAAGTGTGCGGCCTTGGTTATCATATAACGCTCTTCGTCTTCGGCTTTTACACCTTTTATAGTTCCATCATCCAGCACACCAATAAGCAAACGGCCACCAACATTATTGGCGAACGACACCATGGTCTTGGCTATTTTTTCGCAGCTGGTAATGGTTTTCTTAAAATCGAGCGATACGCCTTCTCCTTCAAAAATCTGTCGCTTTAAATTCATTGTCAAATCCTCGTTATTCTGCTATGTAAGGCGTAAAAATCTGCATCCAGCGTTCGGGGTTATTAATTCCGGTAAACCCAAACTGTTTATATAAACCATGCGCATCTAATGTAGCTAATGACCATCTGCGCAACCCCTGCAAGCCCGGATGCGCCATAATAGTTTGCATGAGCCATTTTGATAAGCCAGCGCCCTGGTATGCCGGTAATATAAATACATCACAAAGATATGCGAAGGTAGCTTCATCAGTTACTACACGTGCAAAACCTGCCTGTACACCATCTTTATACACACCAAAGCATAACGAATGTGCTATGGCCCGTTTTAATGTAGCAGGCGGCATACTTTTTGCCCAGTACGATTGCTGGTCAAGATAATTAAATATCGCATCAAAATCCAGTAATGACTTATCTGTTGATATCTGGTAACCTTTTTTAATAAAGGCCTCGTCGTTCATAAATACAGGCATTTTATAAAACAGCTGTTGGTTTAAAATTAAGGTCGCGTATGTAAACTTCGTTCATTAACGATGCGCAAACCTCGTTGTTATTGTCATATATTTCTATCAGGAAGCAATGCTCGTACTTACCGTTGGTATTTAACGTTTGTATGGCCAGTTCAATATCGGCATCGGTTAAAATTATGTGGAACGAAACGCTGGATAGGGCTGGCTTCAAAAAATCAATTTTTGACGATTTAGACCAGATCCTCAGTTTCCTGTCGCCGGTATTCAGCACCCGGTCAAACAATACCGGGTAAAAGGGGTCTGCCGCGGCGAAAATGGTACCGCCAAATATCGATCCGTTATAGTTTTTATTAAAAATGCTTTTGATGATCTTCACCTTAACACCCTTAAAGCCCTCATCAAAACCCCTCACCCAGATCCGTTGAAATAAAAGGGGAGGGTAGAAGCGCATGATCCACTTAAGGGTGTTTTCTGATACTACCATTAGCGTTAAATATCAGCATAATATTATTTACTTTATCGATGCTAAGCACATTGTTGATATTTATTTGACATAAAAACAACCATCAGATATGCTGTTTTGGAACGCTAATTGAATAATAAAGGAAAGTTTATTAAACAACTTTGGTATTTAAGGGTTTATAACCTGAACGCATTTTTGTTTAACATCACTATTAAATTTATATCTATGAAAAAGCACATTTTAAGTTTCGCGTTAGTCGCGACAATGGTTGGTTCAATTGCAGCGGGCTGTAGTTCAACAAAATCTACCGATGGCTCTGACAGCACAAAAACCGATTCAACCGCATCTGTAGCTCCACCGGCTGCCACAACAGATAGTACCAGCAGCAAAACTGATACTGTAAAAAAAGATACAACTAAAAAGCCAATGTAATTGGTAACCGATATCTGATAAAAAGCCCGGGCTAAAATAGTCCGGGCTTTTGCTTTTTATAGAAATTGATAATTAAAACGCTGTTTTGATGACACCACCATCGGTACGCAAGGTTGCTCCATTTGTGGCTGATGATAACGGGCTGGCTATAAAGGTTACCATATTGGCTATCTCTACAGGATCGAGGAACCGTTTTATTAACGATGAGCCACGCATGTTGGTAAAAAACTCCGTTTCCATTTCGGAATCTGTTTTTCCCTGGTCGGCGGCTAAGGCTTTCATAAAATCGCCAACACCATCAGAAAGGGTTGGGCCCGGCAATACGGTATTAACGGTTACACCGGTATTAACAGTAAGTTCGGCAAGGCCGCGTGCTACGGCAATTTGGGCAGTTTTTGTTACCCCGTAATGGATCATTTCGGCGGGAATCTGGATACCCGATTCGCTGGAAATAAATATGATACGGCCCCAATTTTTGACCAGCATTTTATCAAAATATACGCGGGCCAGGCGCACACCGCTTAACACATTCACTTCAAAAAACCTCAGCCAGTTTTCATCAGGGATGTTTTTAAATTCTTTAGGCTCAAATATCCCCACGTTATTCACCAGGATATCTACCTCGGGTAATTGTTTAAGCAATGCATTAACCTGTTGCGCATCAGAAAAATCGGCAGCTATGCCTTTAATGTTCGCGTTACCAGTTTCTGCTTTTAATTTCTCAACAACTTCATCAACCTTATTTTTGTTGCGGCCATTAATATAAACGGTAGCGCCTTCGGTTGCTAATGAGCGGGCAATGGCATTTCCAATACCGGCAGTTGAACCGGTAACCAAGGCTATTTTATCTTTTAATTTTAAATCCATTTTGAGGTGTTATTAAATTTCAGGTAAGTTTAGATAAAACTGCAATAAACTAATACACGGCTGCACAAAAGATGTTTCATTACTGACAATGATATATTGATATGGCTTACTGCAGACAAAGAAGAACGACATTTTAGTTTGCACGCAACAGATTTGAGTATTAGGTTAACCGGCACAAAAACCACAGGTTATTTTAATAAACAACCTGTGTATGATTGAATTAAATAAATATATTTATCTATCTAAATTATTAAAATCATAATTAATATGCAACGCAGGAAATTCCTCCAATCCTCACTTGCGGTTACCGCAGGTTTAGCAGTATCTGTTAACCCCGCAATAGCGGGTGATCAATATTCGGCACAAAAAGAAGTATACGAATGGCGTGAGTATGAAATGAACTTCGCTGTTGACCAGGGGCAACTGGAAAATTATTTTAAAACAGCGCTTATTCCTGCATTAAATAAATATGGCGTAAAAAAGGTGGGGGTATTTAAGGAATGGCGACAATCAGACCCGGTCAAATTTTATTTATTGACTACCTTTTCATCGCTCGACAATTTCCTTTCTGTAAATGCAAAAGTAAAAGCAGATGCAGATTATATTAAAAACAGTGCGGCTTATAATAGCATACCAGCCGATAAAGCCATATACAGCCGCTTTACATCTTCTTTAATGGTAGCTTTTGATGGTTTCCCTGCACTGGTTGCCCCGTCGGGCAAATCCCGGATATTTGAATTGAGAACGTACGAAGGTTATAGCGAGGATGCCGTAAGAAGAAAAATTAAAATGTTCCATGACGGAGAGTTTCCCATTTTTAACCGGGCGAAACTGAACCCTGTGTTCTGCGGTGAAGTAATTGCCGGCGATAAACAACCACGGCTTACCTACATGATTACGTGCAGCAGTATGGAAGAACGCGACAAAGGCTGGGCTGATTTTGTAGCCGACCCTGAATGGAAAAAATTAGTGTCGAACCCTCAGTATGCAAATACTATTTCTAAAATCAGTAATACGTTTTTGGTTCCAACATCATATTCGCATGGATCGTTCCAAACAAATTGTTCCTTTTTAAAAGTATAGATTTTTGTTAAAATATGCGATTTCGAACTCTAAAGAGTACTTTTATACTTTAAGTGTCTAAAACAAATTATTCCTTTTTTGGAAAACTTTGAATATTGATAAAACAAATTATTCCAAATTATTTTAATACACTGTTTTTCAGTGTTTTACAGCGGTTATTGGTTTCTTGATTTATGTGTTTGTTCAACTACAATTAAAGAATCGCTTTAATAATGTACTTTATGCGTACAAAGCTCATCTATGGTTTTATCCTTCAATGCGCTAAATAGATTTCTTCAACAGTAGGGTATTCAGTGCAACGGGTAAATAAGTTGGAAAAAACATATTTTTCAATACAGACGTTTAAGCTCAAAGACTTAGAATCTTTTATTCACCGGTTCGATTCCGGTGTAGTGTATGTATAGGATTTTTGTCTGATTTTCGAAAGGGTTGTTCCAAAAGAGCAACCCTTTCTCATTAAGAATCAGCGATCAGGCTGATGGAGGGCTTTTTTGCGGGCGGCGCATTGCGGCGCCAAATTGGAAGCTTCGCTAATGACAGAAGTTTAATTTATTGAAAATAGTTATGATAACAGTTGTAAGCCTAGAAAATACACTGACATCGCTTACCTGATATTGCAGCACTCCCTTCTCATAGATACTGATGTGGAAAGTTTTTTGGGATGAGGTTAAAGGGATGTTTTATCTTTAGCTAAAAATCTGAACTTGAAATTAAACCGCTATTCTTTACCTGTCATTGTTGCTTCCTTGCTGGCAGCTTTATTGTTCTTTTTCCGGTTACCAGTGAGTCGCCTGCTAGATGTATTACTGGTAAGGCCCCTGTTCGCTGATGTAGAAGCCGGTATATCGACTGACTTGGTACTGTATGCTGTTTTACTGTTGTTGGCATACTGGACAGCAAAAAGCCAGGCGCGTATTTTTCTATATCGGTTGGTTTTGTATGGCCTGGTCTTTTATGTGTTGCAACGCACCAATAGTTATTGGGTGTTTTACAGACTGTCAACTTTTGATGAACTTGTTTATTGGGATTTGTTCGCTATTACATTGTTGCTGTTATTGCCGTTAAGTTATGTTTTAAAAGAAGAAAGCAACCATAGTGCTACAGCAAATAATGAAGGCTTTATAGAGGATAATGCGGTTACGGATGTGGAGGATGACCATTTCAGGCGAAGTATTGCAGCTAAAGAAATTGCACGACTGGTTAAGTTGACCCATAACAAGAAGTCTTTTGCAATAGGCATTCTTGGGGAATATGGCAGTGGCAAGACTTCTTTCTTAAACTTGATACAAGGTGAATTGAGCCGTAATGACGTGCTGAAGATTGCTTTTGACCCCTGGAGTGCGGGCAGTCCGGAAACCATACGGCGTGAGTTTTTCGATTTGTTGGCCAGCAAGGTTGCCGAAGTTGATTTGAGCGTGTCGGCGCTGATTTATAGCTATGGGCGCAGGTTAGCGGGCTTTGATGCACGTTCGCTTTCCTTACTGAACTGGCTAGGCTTTTTGGGCAACAAGGGTTCTGTCCAGAGTTCCGGTGAGTACCAGCGGATCAACCAAATGATCAGTTCGACTGGGCGCAAGATTGTGATCACGATCGATGATCTTGACCGTTTGCACCCGGCTGAAATTATGGAGGTACTGAAGCTCATCCGTAATACCGCGAATTTTTCAAATGTGTTCTATCTTGTCGGATACGATAAGGGCTATGTGCAGGGGGCGATCAAAACCTTGAATGATGCCGGTAGTTTGGATTATCTCGACAAAATTTTTCAGTTAGAAATACCTTTGCCAAAGCGTGAGGAAGATGACCTACTCGTCACCCTACAGAAACGTCTGAAAGAAATGGTAACGCCTGAACACTATGCGGTCTTTGAAAATATCATGATCCCTAATGGTTTCCGCAGTCGCTACGAAAAAGCCTACAGCGGTGTGTTACGCCAGGGGCGAGATGTAGTGCGTTTTATCAATGGGTTCAAGATCATTTACAAACTGATCGGCGAAGAAGTGGATTTTGAATGTCTGGTGCTATTGGAACTGATCAAGTTCCGGTTTCCCGCTATATACGAACTGCTCTATGTGCAGCATGACGTTTTTCTCTACGAACAACCTTTGCGTTCGAGCCACCAGCAATATTATTCCCCGGTGATGGTGAAGGCTGAAGGATCGACGAAGCGTTCCGATGAGGTTTCCTTGTTTAAAACGCATATTGAAAAAATAGGCTGGCTATCTCCTGAAGAGGTGTCGCTTTTGGATGGGCTGTTCATGGCATTGTTCAAGGGCAGCCTTTATCATCATCCCGATTCCAAGAACTCGATCTCCTATCCGTTATACTTCGAGATTTATTTCCGGTACAGGTTGTCCCAGCGTGACCTTTCCGATAAGGATTTTAAAGCGGCATTGGCTTCGGGACACATGCGGGAATATATGGACTATTGCGCCAGTCATGGGCTGCACAAGGAATTGATGGTTAGATTAATGCAGGAAGACATCAATAAGGACAGGCGGCATTTTGAGCAGGTCATTCGCTGGATATTTGCTTTCGGACGGACTTACGTGCAAAAGGAAAGCAAGTTTAGTTTTGACTATGAAGCACTGGTCGATAAGATTTATAATTACCACAACAACACTACCGATAAATTGTACAAAAAAGATGTTGATGCCTACAAACGGTTCATCGATCATCTGTTCGGGACTGCAATTGCGCCGTTCCTTTTTGAAAATGAGCTGCTCTACCACCTTAAGAAAAAGGGCGAGGGTTTTGTAATGTCACTTAATGAAATGACAGTTCATCAATATTCTTATTTTACGCAAATGGCCGATAGTGGGCACGGGCTTAGCGAAGATACGCTATGGCTGTTCTATGGTGCCAGGGAGCATTATCGTGTTCCTGCTGATGAAAGAGGCGCATATTATGAAAAATGGCGTTTCGAGCCTTCATTGGCTAATAAAATGAAACAATATCTTGCTGATAAAGACCCGAAGGAGTTTTTGAAGTTCAGCATACAACAAGACATGCGTGATCGTTCGCAGGCTTTTATACATAGAGAGGTGATGGAGATGTTTGATGCGCCAGCTAAATACCGCAGTTTGGTGGCAGAGAATCCGGCGCTGGATGATGAAATACAAAAGGAATACTTAGAACTGTTCGACAAACTGGCGGAAACAAACTTCCAGCAGTACGCGGAAATAGACCTGAAAACCGAATTGTATAAACCTGAACGCGGCTGACCCCATTGAATTTTTGCCTGTGTCGGAAGATCTTTGACGATTATAGCCTCTCCACCCATTTGGTAACAGCGTCCAAACAAGACAATTCTAAAGTTTTCCGTCCGTGTACAATCACCAGGAGGCCTTGGCAATTCTTAGGTGAAAAATTTGTAAATTTATTAGGAATAGAAAAGCATGAAAGAAATTATCATCAATCTGATTGAAAACGAAAGTGAAAACACCAGATTAGATTTTAAGATAGAGCAGTATCCTATTGAAAAAGGCAATATTAAGAAAGCTGAATTTTTAAAAGATATGTGCGCATTTGCAAACCTCCTTAGTAAAGAGGATAAGTTTATTATTATAGGAGCCGAAGAAAAAAATGGCATTGCAATTGGTTTTAAACCTATTGATGTATTGCATGACCAAGCATCATATCAACAATTTTTAAATCAATATATAGAACCTGAAATAAATTTTGAGTACAAAGAGATTATACACCAAGGAAATCGTTTAGCTTACTTCAGACTCTTTACCAACAATAAAAGACCATATTTATTCAAGAAAGAATATAAGGACACTCAGCCGAAAGGAAATCAGTATCGAATCGGTACAGGGTTTGTTAGGACAGGAACTTCAACACGAGAACTAAAACGAGATGATTTTGAAAAAATATATTCTGAACGCTTTGCCACTAAAGACCGTAGCAAAGAAATAGATTTTAAAATAACACTTGGCGGATTCAAGTCTTCAGAGTTGAGAAGCACTATGTATAGACATCTGCAAGTTGATGTGACAAATTTATCAAATACTTCTATCGACCTAGATGTTGAGGCCAAAATTTATAATAACGGTGGTGTTAGCGCTCACTGTACACAAGATGTCGAACGTAAGATTGCCGAGGATAGGCGTGATAAAAGCCTATTCGCTTACACTCAATATTCAGAAAAAATGTTACCCCCACATTTGTTCATGGATATGAATGTAGAATTTAAAAAACATGCGGCTTATTCTATCTACGAAATTACTCCTAAAAAAGGCACTAATACTGCCCTTCGTGTAAAACAGAAAGGGACAGAAACGGATATCTTTAACGGTCAAATTACTTTGATTTTTTCAAAGCCAGCAGAGGTAAAAATTGAACTCATTGTACGGAGCAATGATTTCCCGGACGGGCCAAAAACCTTTCCATTCAGTTTTTCGGAAGACGAGACTCTGCAACTTTTAGACCCGTGGGACTTGTAATGCACTATGCAATCATTTATCAAATTTCTAAAAAACTGCTTATTTGTATCAATTCGTCCACAAAACGGTTCAAATTGTATTTACTAGCAACTTAATTATTTTAAATGCCCTTATTTATTTAAAGTTTTTCAGGAATTTCTAATTTCTACTTTTCTTTTTGTACCTATTAATCAATCTGTCTCGTATGTCAAGACTTTGAATTTGGTCTGCAACCAAGTAAATATTCCACTGATTTTCAATAAAATGATCCACTACAGCATTGACGAGTTTTTTGCACCGATCCCAATCTTTAAATAACCCAAGTGGTTTAGTGTGAATTTCGATTCGACGCCAGGCATTGTGACTTAAAATTTCCTTTGCTAACGCAAAATATACTATCTCCAGGGAAAAATTGTAAAGTCTAATAAATGAGGCGTTTTTTGAGTTTAACGCTAAAGCAATGCTAAATGCATGTATTTCTAACGGTACTGAATTTAATCCTGTTTGAGAAAATTGCTCAAAGTAATTTATCCATTTTTCAGCCCCAGCCTTACTGACCGCTGATGAATTGGGATTAAGGATTGAAACTAAAATCTCAATTGTTTTATTTTCGATGTAGTCTACATTTTTTAACCAATATAAAACATCTTTTTCATGGGCTCTAAGATACCGAAGCCAATTTTCTGGCAATGTTCCTGCTCCAATGTAACTGACCGAATTTAAAATTGAAACTACAATGTAAGAAGTATCTAAGTTTATATCGTCTACATCGATATTTGATTTCAATCCAATCAGTATAGACAAAATTTTATCCCATTGCCATGCCAAATCGGGCGATTGTAAAAGGTAATAAATTATTTCGCCATGATGATCTGAATTGACTTTCCAAAACTCTCTGTCATAAACCAAAATTGGATTTAAAAGAATAAATGTTAAAGACAGCTGTTTGTCCTTCCATAATATATTTAGATTATTACTTTCCGAAAGTTCATTCGCTAAGGCAATCAAGGCCGCTTCACCCTGAATGTTAGGCCCAATCTTAATTATTTGCTTTAACAATTCCATTTGTTCGCCTTTCATCATAAAAAAAAGGTCAACAAATCGCTTTTCGTATTCTAATCGCTGGTAGTCAAATGAGAAACTGTATTCAGTTATGGATAGATAGAAAAGAACTGCAAGCTCATCATATGCCGGCAGATATTTTTCACTTTTTCTTCCTTTGCTCCCCAATAAATAGGTTTTGAGACTATTAGCATTTGAAGGTTCATTAAATAATTCTGAGATTTTTTGGATGCAGTTTTGTAATTGCGGTTTAAGCTTTGTCAGAAACAGATATGCTTCTGATAATGGCTTAAAAGCAGAGCGTTCTCCTTGTGCGTCTGAACCGAACAGTCGGAAAAAACTTAAGAGTTGCTCATTATGATTGTCTAAGGACGCAGAAGCCAATTGTACCCAGCTGTCCCCAGAATAGTTATTGTCTTTTTCCTCCCGAATATTTATAAATTTATATTCAGTAGTCTTACCGGGATCAATTAATTGAATAGGGGTGGCTTGTAAATCAAGCGCCTTGCCCATAAAGCTTCTTGGAGCGATGGCACCTGTACAGAAACTAAAATTTCTCTTTAAACGTGGCCATTGTTGCATCCAAATTTTGAGAAATAAATCTTCAAAGAAATAGCTTTCGGTGGCCCCTAAAAGTATTGACGAATCGGGATATTCATATAAGTTATAAATAACCACATCTTGAAAATCCAATGAAAATTGATAATTATATGAGTTTTCGAGAATCGGTGTATCAATATTTTGAGCGATCAGTTTTTGGTTATAATTTGAAAACACTGGATCAGACTCTGATGGTCGCTCAAAAAGCGCAAGTAATGCCTGGATATCGTTAATTCGCGGCAGATCATCAAAATCAATTAATAAAGTCTGTGTCCAAACACATCCTGGTCGCTTCATTTCACCAGCATACCAAGTTTTGGCTAATGCGTATGAATGAATATGTTTAAGTGGGTATCCGGTAATATATTCATCAAAACCTCTTACGATTCGCCCACCTGATAAATCTGATATAGGAAGCATTAACCTTTTTGCTTCGGGTGGTAAATTTATTGAGGAAGCGAGTAAGGTATGGCCATCACGATATCCATGCAGAACTTGATTAAGGAAAATCGGATTTTCAGCCATTAATTAACCACTTAAAGGGTATTGTAATATCATTATTTATAGATTCGCCATCTTGAACTTTTATCCTTTCAGATTGCTTTGCAAAGGAAAGCAATTTTTTGTTGCCATTTTTTAATTTGCTGTAGGCTGCTCCTTGGGCACTTATCCCAAAAACTTTGAACGTGTAGGATTCAAAATTGGCAGTTAAATACTGATTTAGTAACGGCAAGTTTGTTGCCAACCATTCCTTCGGAGTTTTTCGCGGCTCTACAATTTCTGGAATTTCAAGAATTAAATCCCATGCAGAAATCACGATACTGATCTTACAAGGTTTTATCAACTTATTTTCAATAATTTGAAGTAAATCAACAAGCATAACTTGTGATTGACACATTTTTGGCGTCCATTCAATAATTTCCTTAACATCATTCTTTAAATCGGATGCCTCCGCTTGCCCAGATGCCTCATCTACAGACTGATTGGTATTTAAATTCGCTTCTTCCTTTACTTCTATGTTTTGGACAACCTCTGCCTCTTCCTGACTAATGCCGCCTTCTGATTCGTCAAGCATAGCATCGGCATCTGTAATTAAATTGGGCTTCTTCAAGAATTCTGGATTGACAAATAGTATTATTGAATCACATTCTTCAATATCAGCCAAATAGGTTTTGGTGATTTTTCTATATTCAAATTGCGATTCAAAAGTTTCTCCTGATAAATCAGGAAATGTAAAAGTCGCTTTATTACCAGTGGAGTTGTCTTTAACGTCTAAATCGATTTGTTTTACAAATTCGGTTTTGGTGCGTTCAGGAGCCTTACAGCCTAAAAAGCTATCGCGTAACTCATTTAAATATTCTCTGTCATTAGGTTGAACATCTACCGTATAGGAATCTTCGATTTCTCCAGAATCAACAACATGCCAAAAAGCTCCAATAAAAGAGGATTTGCCTGAATTTGGCAATCCCATAAACATGCATCGCATATTACCTGTGTATCCCATATACTACTGAACAAATCGATAATTTAAAAATTGTCTTGAAGAATCTAATTCTACAGATTTCCTCAAGGGTTCATTTATTTTCACAGACATATCGCTTTCAAACCAAGCCTTTAACAAATCTTCTATTCCATATCCAAACTCGTACTCACCGATTGAAGGTCGCGCGGCTACTTCAAAATAAGACAAGTTATAATTGCCTTTAAGTAATTTCTCGATATCGTTCTTTAAAAGGCTAATGAACTCGTTATGTAATGCTTCATCTTCATCATTAGAAAATAAATCCCAACGAGAAAAAACAATTTGAATTTTGGTGTGAGGCAATAAAGTTTGTGCTTCAGTTAAACTTCTTAATATTCCTAAAGCTGATGTTTTTGAACTTGCTCTTTCTTCAAAAGATGTAACTCTTTTGGTGTCGAAAAATAGCACGAAACTATCTGCACGAAGTGCTAACTTAAATTTTTTGGCTGTTTCGGTAGAGTCTTTGATAGCTCTAAATTTTTCGCCTGAAATATCAGTAAATAATACATTACCTGTCTTAAGAGACTTCGTATTCTGAAGCTTAATATGTAAGAATTGTGGTGGTATATCGGGAGTACGATTAGTTTCAGGCTCATCATTGTCAGAATCAATTTTAGAAGGATGGGCCTTTTCCTCAAAATCCAAAAGTGTTTTACTTCCAGCAAAAATAAAATCCGAAAAGAACGGTTGGGTTTGAAACAAATGCATCAAACTTAATATCAATGTGGTTTTTCCCGCATCTGGCATACCTGCTAACATAATTAACTTCGTAACTCCCGAAAGAGAAATTTGGTTAACATCGTATAATTCCAATGCTTTACCAGAATAAACATCTACCACATCTTCAAGAAATTTATTTACCACTTTGTCAATTGGCGGCAACTCGGTTTCATTGATAAGATCACTTTCAATAGTCTGGCTATTTAATTCATTACTATTGGGCTCGTCAAAATTATAATGTGGGCAGGTATCTAAAGGTAAATTATTTATGCATTTACCATTGATTGCAACCTTGCATCCTTCTTCATCGCAACTTGCCATACTTATCGATTAAAATTCAATAATACACGTTCGTTAAATATTTGAATAGCAAATTCAATTGGCGTAAATGTATCTGAAGCTTTTACAGCAGATGAGTTTTCGAATAGATTAGTCCAGCCATCCTTGCTACCATTTTCGATAATCTTTGAAAATGCAGTATGTAAAGGAACCAGATTCCCCCATTTCTCAATATCATCATTTAATTCAGATCCATATTCATGATCAAAAGCGTAATCAAGATAAGTTTTGATGCTACTGTTATCGCCAGCCGGATTAACATTTGATAGCATTTTTTCAAGAAATGCTGAACAATTTTGAGGAGGTGGATAAAGAGTGATCAAATTACTCAATTCTAAACCGAATATAATTGGTGCCTCGATTGATGATAATTCACTGGCGTTTTTATGCGCAATTGAACTAAAAGATCGAAAAAGCCACCAATGAATATTTGATTCTTCCTCCATTACACCTAGTCGTCTAATCAAGGAATTGTTGCTGTTCTCAAAATTTATAAGTAGTTGCCTAAAATTTGTTGCAAGTGAAGTGAAACTTACCGCATAATTTTCGTCGGTGATATCAACTTCTTTAGGGGCAGTATATTTAATGGGAGTCAAAACACGTGCAACCGGTTGCCTCGCATTTTGTGCAGCCTTTCCTAAGTAGTCTAATACCGTTTGAATGATATCTATATTAATAAAGGTCTCCTGATTAATTCCAAAAATGGCAGAGTTTACTGATAATGCTATATTAGTCGACACAACTGCATTTTGCAATGATTCGTGAACGATAGCGCCTGCAAGTATTCGCTTCTCTAATTCTACATTTTCATCAACAAACATTATATCTGTATTAATTATTGCGGCAACCAATTTTTCATTGAAATCATTATCCTTAATTGGCAATCCGATAAATAGACGGATACAATTGTAAATTAGAGGATAATCCTTACCGGTTGCAACATTTGTAATAGCAGCGCTGCGTTTTTCAAGTACTTCTTCTTTTAAATCAGCTATCGCAGCAATGCGATACCATTTGGGTAATTGTTGAATCATGATTTTTGAATGAATGGATTTTTACTACCAACATCAGAAACAGCGGATACCTCATCCCATAATGTGCTTAAAATTCCTTGTTCTGTTGCTCGTTTAAAGTATAATTGGGTTTTTTGAGACTCAGGTAAATTGCGATCACTGTCGTCAATTAGTTTTAGCTTAGCGGCTATTATTACTTTTGTGTGGTACGGCAAACCTAAAAATAGATAAGCCAACCGTCTTTTAGGATCTGGCATATTCAGGTTAATTAATGGTTCAACCATGGGTGCTAATTTCAGTTCACCAACAACTGTTTCCGGAGCACCCTTTTTTTTATGTGCAATATTGGTACTAATTTCTAAATCAGTTAGTACCATAGGATATTCAACATATTCTTCACCTGCGGCCTCAAAATCTGGAATGAAGGTCTTAGTGGCTTTTTTCCATACACGCTTATAAAGTCTAACGTTAAGCGTGGGTTTATCTGCCATGGGGATAGTATTTAGTTCGATAATATTATAACGTGGCTCCCAACCTGATTCGGCCCTTGATGGCTGCATAGCACCAGCAGAAAGTACAATGCATTCATTATTGATCAGCTCAACATCGAAAGAATGTTTATGCCCATATAAATGAATTCTTGCACGCGATTTAAAGTCTTTACGAACATCCTCACCGTCTATAAGCCAATCAGGTGGATGATGGCATAAAATCATATGAATCACACCTTTGCTACGAGTAAGAGAACTTTGATGTGATCCTAATACCAATCTTGATGTTTGCTGATGATCAGTATCATTAGATACTAGGGCTGAATTTACACCGCGTATTCTGAGTATGATATCGTCTAAAGAAAAATCTTTTTCCCAATACAAGTTGTTTCCGGCCATCGGGACACAACCATATTTTTCAGCAAATTGAAAATAACTATTAAGTGGTAATAATAATGAAGTAGTGGATGATGGTTTTAAGAGATAGTCACCGATTTTGTAATCAATTTCACGTCGGCTTTGTAACCCTTTGAAAATTTTGTGAATATCCTTTAACATAGGATCTATTTGGGTACGGTCAATATCGTGATTGCCAGGTACACAAAAAACGTCTTCTTCCTGACAACCAGATATTTTACAAATATTTTTTATCCATGTATCTGCAACTTTATATTCACTTTCTTGTCCTGAAAACGCGATATCCCCACCTAATAGGATTATATCAATTTTACCATGTTTTTTTACATGTGTTTCAAGATCAATATTTATTTCATTTTGGATGTCATTATCCAGGTTAAGTACCTGGTGGTCTTTATAATCGCGGAAATGTATATCTGATATGTGCAGTATTCGAAGGCTCATTGTTATAAGGTTGGTTTATTATTTAAGAATTGTGGCTGCATGATCCCTTATTATTTTCTCTATTTGGCCTTTTAATGGGAAAAATATAAATGGGATATTACTGGTAATATTAACAAAATTCTGTTCGACAAGCAAATCACCTTTAATTCCAACAGCTGTGATTTTGAAACTAAAATTCGCGCCCTTATCGTGCCATTTGACATTTAATTCAGAAAGCCCCAAATCACTCTTACTTAGTTCCGTTGAAGCAAATTTATTGATTCGATTTCGAGCATCGTTTTTACTTAATTTATGGGGAATATCAATTGAAATTTTGGGCACAAGTATATATTTTAATATAAAGATAAAGATTTTGCGCCTACCCCGTCAATCTTAATTTTCCAATATTTTTTCAAATTATAATCTTACTTGTCGTCGCTTAGGAAAAAATCATTTGATTCGGTCCACGTAATATCGGATAGCCGTTTCAATTTGATTACACCAGTTTATCATTGACTGTAACTAAGCGTAAAATCAGTGACAAACAAGTTTTTCATATCTGCTTTGGCAGCGCCACGAAAGATCTTACGATTACCGTTAGTATGAGCTGAGTTACTCCTATCATTGCCTAACAATGGATAACTATTTATTATCGATGGTGGAGCTAAAATTATATGTGACTTATTTAAGCTAGTTTAATCATTGATCTAATAGATATATCAAGCCAGATAGACCTTCAGGTTTGCTTTCTTAATATTTAGTACCCGCATTTGCACTTCAATGTCAATAAGTTTCCGGTTAGGGATCTGTGTATTGGGTACAATAATCTCCCGATAAGGTTGAATAGCTTGCCAATTACATTTTAGAAAGACCGATACTGTTTAATGTATTATACTCAGTTAGTTCAAGGCTAATCATTTCTTTGAACTCCTTAGAATAAAGTTTAACAGCCTTACGCTTTAGTTCCCAATCGTTATATCTATATGAGCTTTTTAGTCGACCTATTTCCTTAAACCTTTTATAAAACGATGCTTCTTTTTCAATATCCCTTATTGAATCTGGACGTTCAGATTCTTTATAAAATAAACGTAAATATACACCCTTTAAGCCATTGAATAAACTTTCGAAAGTTTCATCGATGGCGAATATTTCTATTCCCAAGGGGTCGTATATAGGATATTCATCTTCTTCCATAACGTTACTTTGTTAATGTCGCTGATTGACTTGCTTTTAGATACCTATAAAAGGTAGCCCGGCCAATATTTAACTCAGTCAAAATTTCATCAACTGTTTTTTCTCCAGAATTATATAATAGTGTTGCTGTCTTAGCTTTTGCTAACTTTTCTTTGGACAGGCCTTTAGGTCTGCCGCCAATTTTCCCTCGTGCCCTCGCAGCAGCCAAGCCAGCCTTTGTTCTTTGCCTAATAATATCCCTTTCAAATTCCGCGATAGAGGCAAATAAGTTAAAAGTGAAGCGTCCGGTAGGGGTACTGGTGTCAATGCTGTCATTTAAACTTATGAAGTTTACATCGAGCTTTTGAAATTCGGCTACCAAGTCAATAAGATCACGGAGTGATCTTCCTAAACGATCAAGTTTCCAAACCATAACTTTATCGCCGGGTCGCAGTATACCAATCATTTTTTGAAGTTCGAGCCTTTGAGTATTTTTTCCAGAAATATGTTCCTTGAAAATTTTGCTACAACCGGCTTTTAGAAGATCGTCTATTTGTAAATCTAAATTTTGTTCCTGAGTGCTCACTCTGGCGTATCCGATGATCATAACGTATCATTAACTTAATCAAAGATAAATAAAATGAGACTTATTTATGGTACGTTTTTTTGAGAATGCTTATTTAAATTTGTACAACATGATGAACCCGTAATTTTGTTCCGATGAAATTTGGAGGTTGTATCGGAAAAACGAGGGTTTTATGATACACGAATCTGATAAACGAATTGAAATATGTCTAAAGCAATAAGAGGACAAGAATTGAATAACACATTTTTTTAAAAAAAATATTCACAAAAATTTTGAAAAAATATTCTTTTCACTATATTTGAGACATAATTAGAAAATCATGTTTATACAAAGTTCACTTTTTGACTCGTCTCAATTTCAAAAAAGAAAAGCGCCCGCGCAGGCTGACTTTGAAAATAAAAACATCGACCTCTTGTTGGCTTTTCGGGAAATGGTGCCAAAGGCATTCCTTCGACTACATAGAGAGATATTCTCTATTATAGAACCTATAAGCCAGGATAAAAATCTCCCGGCTGTAATTATGAGTGGGTATTTCAAAGGCGAATTAATTAAATTGTTTCCTCAATTATGTAGTAATGCTACTAAACAAAGATTTTTACTGACAGGTGCCGGAAACGAAAGAATTTTTGTAAAAAAGTTAGATTCACAGAGGCGTCCGTCAAATATCCCAACTGTTGATTCTGTTCTCATCTATAATCAATTATCTAATTCACATTTTGATGTTTTTCCTAATATTTTTTTAGGATACAGCGCAACTGAGGATTGGTCGGATTTTACAGGTATATATGCTGTTTGTATTGATGGTGAAAAAACTTTGTGGATTTCGGATCTAATGATGTTAGATAATAATAATGGTGCTAATATTATTACCATGCCTCTTCAGCCTGTTATACCTATCTCACCTAAAATCAAAGAAGGTGTAGTTAAGATCAAGAAGAAAGCAGAATAATTCTTCATTTAATTTCTATCTATGAAAAGTTTCAATCCTAAAATGTTAGAGTTAGCTCGAACCTTTAGGGAGTTAACGCAAAAGCAATTGGCGGAATTGTTGCCAAAAATAAACCAACCGAATTTATCGAAAATTGAAAAAGGAGAACTAAATGTATCAGATGCGACTGCGCAAATGATAGCCAATACTTTAAATTACCCGGTGGATTTCTTTTATCAAGATGAAATACGTACTCCACTGGCCAATATTTATTTTAGGAAAAGAGCTACCGTTCCCCAAAAAAAGCTTGATAAAATTATTTCTGATGTAAAACATATTTTAAAAAGCATCGATCATTTTTTGAAAGACATCGAATTACCTGAATATCTTAAATATTCATTTAACCTGTCTGAAGGGTGGACGCCCGAAGCAGCAGCATTGAGAATGCGTGAGATTTATAAATTATCACCTGGGCCAGTAAAAGATCTTGTGACCCATATTGAAGAAAGTGGTATAATTGTTTATTTCTACGATTCAGAGGAGGAAAAATTTGATGGTTTAACAGCATATACCGATGCCGGCACCCCAATTCTTTTTGTAAATAAAAACATGCCTCTTGACCGAATGAAATATACTTTGGCTCATGAGTTAGGTCATTTGGTTATGCATATTCCATGTTCTATTGAACCTTGGAGAGACTTTGAAAATGAAGCGAACTCTTTTGCTTCAGAATTTTTAATGCCACAAAAGGATTGTTACAGAGATTTACAAAATTTGAGCTATAATAAACTTGCTATGTTAAAGTCTTATTGGGGCGTATCAAAAGCTTTTATTATTAGGAGAGCAAAAACAGTTGGTCTTATTAGCGAATCCACTTATAAATATTTAATGATTGAATTAGGGCGACGTAATGAAAGAAAAAATGAAACTGGGTTTGTAGAACTTGATGAACCTAAAGTTTTAAATGAAATCGTTGATGTATTAAAAAGAGAATTTGAATTTGGGAATCAGGAAATTGCTGATTATTTGCGACTCTCAATTGATGATTATGTGAAACTTTTTGACCCCTCAAGAGGTATGAAATTTAAAATTAGAAATATCAGGCAGTCGATATAATTATTTAATTCTTTTAAAGGTTTGTATAATCTTAAAAACTTGCAGTATTAGTGAATTGTTGTATAAAACGACAATTCACTAATATATAGTAATTAAAAATTGAAGTAACATTTAAATTTTGAGATACCACTTTTCTTAAACCACAGTTCGGCTTTCAAAACTAGAATCCACACAGTATTTGTCTCGAAATTCGAATTCATAATAACTAACTGAAAGTTTCGATCATCCTCAAATTTTATCATCCGTATTTTATGGTGATATCTCTCAGCGCTCACGTCTTCTGGATGGGAATATAGATCACAATGCAAATACAAGAAAGAGTCACTTAATAAATGAACAATATAAAATCTATCGTCAATTATTAAAGGAGCAAATTCTGTTTCCTCTGTTATCTTCAACCTCATTTGATATTGGATAATTAATCTATATCAACCGGGCGCAAATAAATATGGCGCAGGTCAATACTTATCCGTGTTAGAGGTACTGGTATACCCGACAAACGAAATAAGCAAGCCCACGCCAAAGCGTGAGCGTTGCGCTTATTCTCCCGTCTGTCTTAAAATTACCAGTTTTCTAACACGAGATTCTTAGCGAACGCAAAGCATTCAATATTTTTTCAGCTACTGCTGTATGTTTAATTTGTTACAAATATAATAAACAATGACAGTTGTTTTCTACCCTCTATTTATAACCACTGATCTAACCTCCCTTGATTCAATAAATCTATCGATCACTTCTTTAATAACTATTATATCATCTTGCGGAAGTTGTTTCATTCTGCTTATGCTTATATCTAAATCGTCAACATCGAATGTACTTTTAAAAAAATCAACTGCTAATTTTTCAACATCTACCTCAAGTGCTTTACTAAGTTTTCTCATTACTATCATGGAGGGCTGTGCAGTATTTTTTTCATACCGAGCTATCTGCACATTTGTAATCCCAGACAACTTTGATAATTCTATCTGTGTTAAGCTTTTTTCAAAGCGTATCTTTTTTAGCCTTTCACCAAACTTTTCCGTTTGATTTAACTCTTTTTTCATATTTGTTAAATTGTGAAAAATCTTTACATTTATTATTCTAATATACTAAAAATCAATGAATTAAAAATAGACTTTGAAGTATACTTTAAAGTATATCGAGGTATCATATTAAAATATATCCAATATACATTAAAGCATATTTCGCATCTAAAATAACGCGTGATGGTAAGAATTAATATACGATCAATACATTGAGGGAGGGGCATGAAATTCTACAACTAAAATTGACATAAAAATAATTGTGTAAATATGAAAAACAACAACCCAAGAGTATCTAAAAATATTCATTCATTTTTTGTCTTTATAAATCAGCTTTACCTCAAAGTCAATGATATTCATTTAATACTACAACTTCCTAAAGCTTTCGTGGTAAGTTTGATACAAACTACCTTTAAAAAAGAAGATTATTTGTACTTGAAGGACTCATATTGGATAACTTATGATAGGTTGTCAAAAGCTGACTTTAATCCATATCATATTACGACCTCGATAGAATTAAAAGCAAGATATTTCGCTACTTATAAAAAATCAAAAGCCAGAAACAATGAACTCATTTTTATTTATGAGTCTTTAGCAATTGCAGTAAAGCGGCCACCAAATATCAGTGCTATATTCACAGATCTCGAGCAGCGAACTACAGTCAATGTACGGGCACTTACTTATACTTACAATGCGTTTTCCTTCCTCGATCAACTTAAGCATGCCACAGTCAGAGAATGCTTCTTGTTATATTCTAATTTATTGCAGTTTAGCGACGATACGGTAGATTACTGCTATAAAAGCAAATCTTTGGACGCTTTTAAAGCCAAATTACACAAATTTAGGACATTCGGCATAGAGGCTGTTCTTCATAAATATTGGCACAATCAAAATGCGACCACCAAATTTTCAACGGAAGAAATTAAGATACTTAAAGACAATTTCGGAGATGGCAATCTGCTAAGTTTCAGACAAGCTTGTCGCGATATAAATATGACCAGAATCTTAAAAGGTCAAAAGAAAGTATCTGTTCAGACCGTCATTAGTAAAACAAAGAGTCTAAAGGAATACTCAAAATTGTTTATTGCTCGACAAGGCTCTGAGGGTATCGACAAGGTTGTTATGCACTACAATAGACTTGATGCTGATTTTCCAGGCGATCAGTATCAGGCCGACGGATCAAAATACCCATTTCCATATAAAACCGAAGATGGTAGGGTTGGATATTTAACCTTAATAGCCGCAATTGACGTTTTTTCGAGAAAGATCGTCGGTTATAGGCTGGCATTAAGCGAAACATTCGCAAGTTATTTTGAAATACTAAAGCAATCTATAATAGAAACTAACAAACTACCTGCTGAGTTAGTAATTGACAATCACAAGACACTGCACTCTGACAAAGCTAAAACATTCTTTGATAAACTAACATCGATGGGAGTTATAGTACGATATTGTAAGGTAAAAAACCCAGAGGATAAAGCTCACATTGAGAACTTTTTTAATGTGCTGAATATCATGTACTCAAAGCGGCTTGATGGTTATCAAGGTGAAAATTTGCCAAGCAGGAGGGAAGGGGCTCATCCAAATAACGATTTAAGAAAGTTTTTTACTCAGCCAAATAACTTGCGTACGCGATTAGAAGTTGAAGAACTCATCAAAATCGAAATAAATTCATACAATGGCACGTATAATATAAAAAATTCGGTACCACGTTTACTTTTCTCTAGTACCTATATGGAACATGCTATTCAATTGGATGCAAATTTGAAACGAGTATTACTTTTTGAGGAGAGATTGGTTACCCTTCATCAAGCGGGTGTGGAGTTTTCATACAATAATCACTCATATCAATATCCCATTACTGTAGCACAGATTGAAATATTCTACGAATATCTTGAAAAAGAGATTATTATCCGTTTTGACCCCAATAACTTGCAACGAATTTATCTTTATAAAGTGAGTACCTATACAGTTATATGCGAATTGGAACAACATGTTACAGTGCCAATTGCTTTAGTTACTCACACGTCGCAGGATAAGGCAAATTTGTTGAAAGTCGGATTGGAGAGGAGTGCGCTTAAAAGAACACTTACGGAATATGTTTTTAAAGGTAAATTACCAAAAGTGCCAGTTTCTGTTGTTAGTAATAAAATTAGGTCTGAAAATTTGACAGCTGAACAAACGATCACAAATAAGCAGCCAATAAAAATTAAGCGTTCAAAGAAAGATTTGATTCTCGAATCCACAATGGATCCAAGTTGTATAAATACAGACCCTAAGGTTATTGAATTAAGACTCGCACTTTCAGGGTTATTTAAGGTAAATGGATCTAACAAAGCTGTAAATTAAAAAAAACATGGAGTTTAGAAATGAAGATTTTGACCTTGACCGTTTAAAACATTTCGAGAACAAAGAGATTTTGCAGACAACAAACTTTAGCACCATTCAGCAATTGTGTAAACAAGCACAACGTTTTTCTAGTATGATGGTCATAATTGCAGAAACCGGCTATGGGAAAACAAATGCGTTGGAGTACTTTTCTAACAACAATGAACAGGTAATTTATATTTCTGTAACAAAAGCGATGACATCCAAGGTCATGTATGGTCAAATTTTGAAAGTCGCGGGATGGAAAAATATTTATAGGGAAAGCTCGTTATATAACATAATTGAAAGTATTGGTTATTACTTAACAGAAACCCCTGGAAAAAAACTGCTTATTTTCGATGAAGCCAATCATATTTCCGACATCAATTTAATTCACTTGCACGACCTGCGTGACGCAACACAGCAAATTTCAGGAATCGTTATAGCTGGACCTAAACAATTTCAAACAAAAATGAACTACTATGAAAGCATTAACAAATATGGCATACCAGAATTTAATAGAAGAATTTTTAGTTGGAATGAACTCGATGCGCCCACAAAGATTGAAAAATTGGAATTATATAAAGCGCATGGCTTCAAAAATCAAGCTATTATAAATGAATATTTGCGTCATGATATAACGCTTGATGACGTCTATAAAAACATTCAACGAATCGCAATGCTATACCTCAAAAGCATAGGCGAAATTTAACTCAATTCTATTTAACTATTTTCCGATAACCTATATATCGTTGAATCCATTTTTTAGCAGGTTTTGCAATTAGGTGTGGAATATTTTGTTTTATTAACATGGAACAATTTGTTTGGAACAATCCACGCAGGTGTAATTAGCTTAGGTAATGTACTGGAAAATAACTATTCTGCTTAGCATGGGCCTATCCATTTCAATCAATATTTTATTCCCATAATTGACATTATGTTAAGTAATAATGAGTATTTAAAGCCCACCTATTCGTGGGCTTTAAATTTTGGTTTATCCTATTATTTAGGTAATGCAGCTATTTGCGCATTTATTTTTGCAATGTTAGCAGTGTCTTTTTTGCCTTTGTAGTAAGTAAGCAAATTGTTTAATGCATCGTACGATTTTGGATTCAACTCTACTGCTTTTAACAAGTATGGTTTTGCCTGATCAAACTGTGCGTTGGCTTTAGCCATCGCAGCATCATATGCTTTTTGTTGGTTTGTTGGCAATTTATTAGCTGCATTGTATGCATCAATTGCCGGCGAAATAATCACGTAGCCAAGGTTAAGGTTGGCTTCAAAATAGTTTGCATCAATTTCAATTGCCTTTTTATACATTTCAGCTGCCTTTTGGAAGTTCTGATCTTTCTCAGTTTGTAACGCGGCTTTAGTTGCTGCCGGCGCTTTAGCTATCTTTTGGGCTGCTGCATCACCAATATTTGAATAAACTAAACCTGCATAGTAATAAAGGTTTTTGTTTTTCGGGTCATTCGCAATAGCGCTTGTTATTTTATCAAGTACTTCTTTTTGTTTGCCTTGCTGCAGGCTTATTTCAATTTCTGTCCTTCTAAGATCGGGGTTATTGGGGTATTTTACCAAAGCATCAGTTATGGTTTTTAATGCGCCTGTTGTATCCCTGTTGTTAAGGTATAACATTACCAGGTCGCTATAAACACCTTCTACTTTAGAATATTTTGTGGTAACCAATTTATTATAGTTGGTAATTGCAGCCGGGTAATTTTTGGCGTTTGCTGCCGCTAAACCGGTATAAAATATAGCATTGGTATCTTCTGGCAGTACCGAACGGTAAAACTCAAAAGATTTGTAAGCCTGATCATATTTTTGGGCCTGGAATTCTTTAACGCCTTTGTTTAACTGATAACGGGCTAAAGTAACATTAGCATTATCAATAAGCTTTTTGTTCTCTCCTTTTGTATCAAGTTCTTTAGATTTTCTCAAAGCTTCTTCAGCTGTGGTAAATAAAGGCAATGAGGTTGTTGCCACGGTATCTAATTCGGCAAGTGAGCCGTATACGCTTGCTTTTATAGCGTATGTTTGTGGTAAAGCAGCCAATTTTTGGTTTAAAACAGCTTTATCTATAGCTTCTTTGGCTTTGTTTAAGCTTGGGATAGCTAAAGCAGGCTGTGATCTTAATCCTTCAAATTTCTCGTATTCTGATTGTGCGGTAGTTACATCCTTTTGCGCAAAGGTTGTTGCCGTTATGAAGGCTAAAAGGCCTGTCATTAAGAATTTAATTTTCATTTGTTATTGTTTTAAATTGGTAATGATTACAGCTGTTAGTGCATGCAACTGTAATATTTATAGTGTTTAGTGTGTTTTAATTTAACTGCTCAAGTCTGTTATTTATCCTGTCCAACTGGTTTTGGTTCCCCGTTTTTGTATAGGCCAATTGTAATAACTCCAGGCATTTTTTATCTGCCGGAACCATCTCATTCGCCTTTTCAAGCCACAATATAGCACTTGTTATATTTTTATCGTCGTTATTATTTTTTAAAGTACTTTTCTTAAAGTATAATAACCCCAAATCAAATACAGGTTCGTAGGCGTTGCCGTTTAACTCAATTGCCCGCAGGTATAACGATTCGGCCTTGTCATACTGGTTTAAATTATCATAACAATTTGCAGCAACAAAGGTAATGTCCGGGTTATTAACGTTATTATCAATTAGCGGAATCAGCAAAGGTTCTAACGCTTTGTAATCTCTTTTGTTATTGTAAATGTTAGCCTCGTCATGCAAAAGCTGTTTGTTTTGTGGGAGTAAACGCCTCCCCTTTTTTACAATTTGCAGCGCTTTTGCAGTATCGCCAAGCGATTTATAAATGGTTGATGCTGTTTCCAGGTATTCTACTTTGGTGCTATCGGTACTAATAAGGTTACTGTAATATTTGGCTGCATCCTGCAGGTTACCCAGCTTATTATTAGCATAAGCAATGTATGAGTTTATTTGCTTTTGAGCGGGCGCATATTTCTTTGCTTTCTGAAAAGCATCAACAGCGTTTTTAAAATCGTTGTTTTTGGTTAGCAAAAATCCTTTACGGATATACACATTTGCCAAACAGCGCCGGGCGTAGTCCATTTCTGCCTGATATTTGTATATCTTACCCTTATCGGCAAACTTATCAAGCAGTGCACCGGTTTGGTCAAGAAACGTCTCGGGCTGGCCCAGTTTGTTTAAAGAGTCGGTATATAAAATGCTGGCATTTACAATAATGCGGTACACATTCTTCTCCAGATCTACAGAATCTTTCCTGGTCACCACCAAACTATCAGCAGATTTTTTGGCGTTTGCTAAAAATTTAAGTTCGCCCTTTTGCTTATAAAAAGCAAGGTTGTTTACCACAACCTTTAACGCTTCAGACTGGCCGAAGGCAAAGGATGTAGTAAACAACGCTAAAATCAATATCCCGATCTTTCGCTTTTGCATTAATTATTCAGTTTTATCGTCGCCAGCAGCCGGCTCCTCACCTTTGCTTTCGTCTGTATCTGTAATTGTACCGGTTGTTTCACCTGCAGGTTGTTCACCATCAATTGTTTCAGCACCATCAATCAACTCGTCTTCCTCTTCTTCGTGCTCAACTTTTGCAACAGATGCTATTTCATCATTACCTTTCAGGGTAATTAACCTAACCCCTTGTGTTGCGCGGCCCATGGTACGCAATTCACTAATGGCCATGCGGATAATGATGCCCGATTTATTGATGATCATCAGATCTTCTTTATCAGTAACACCTTTTATGGCAACAAGTTTTCCTGTTTTATCAGTAATATTAAGAGTTTTTACACCTTTACCACCACGGTTAGTAACGCGGTAATCCTCAATATCGGTACGTTTACCGTAACCTTTTTCAGATACTACCAGTACAGTTGTTTCTTTATCATCAATGGCTATCATACCAATAACTTCATCGTTATCGCTATCAAGGCTAATACCACGCACACCTGTAGCTGTACGCCCCATTGGCCTTACGGTACTTTCGTTAAAGCGTATTGCACGGCCTGATTGCAGCGCCATAACAATTTCGCTGCTACCGGTTGTTAATGTTGCTTCCAGTAATGAATCGCCCTCGTTAATATTGATGGCGTTGATACCGTTAGCACGCGGGCGTGAATATGCCTCTAAAGATGTTTTCTTGATAACACCTTTACGGGTACACATGATGATAAAGTTGTTCTCCAGGTACTCTTTATCCTTAAGCGATTTAAGCTTGATATAAGCCTTAATGTTCTCTTCTTTAGGGATATTGATAATGTTTTGGATGGCACGGCCTTTAGAAGTACGCGTACCTTCGGGAATTTCAAACACCCTTAACCAGAAACACTGGCCGCTTTCGGTAAAGAACAGCATGTAGTTGTGGTTACTTGCTATCAATAAGTGCTCAATAAAATCGGCATCGCGGCTGTTACTGCCTATTGATCCTTTACCACCCCTGCCCTGCCTGCGGTATTCAGTAAGCGAGGTGCGTTTGATGTAGCCTTCGCGCGAGATGGTGATCACAACGTCCTCATCCTCAATAAAGTCTTCGGTTTGCATTTCTGCTGATGAGTGTACCATTTCTGTTTTACGCTCGTCACCGTATTTTTCCCTGATCTCTATCAGCTCGTCTTTAATGATCTGCATCCGCAGGCCTTCATCGGCAAGGATAGATTTTAAGTAATCGATAGTTTTCATTAAAGCATCGTACTCATCACGGATCTTATCGCGCTCCAGTCCGGTTAAACGCCTTAAGGTCATATCCAATATGGCACGTGCCTGGATATCGCTTAAGCCAAACTGGCTCATTAAACCTTCCCTTGCTTCATCAGGTGTTGATGATGCACGGATCAGCTTAATTACTTCCTCAATATGATCAAGCGCTATCAGTAAACCTTCAAGGATATGTGCGCGTTTTTCTGCTTCGGCAAGTTCAAACTTGGTACGGCGGATAACCACCTCGTGCCTGTGCTCAACAAAATGATGGATCAGGTCCTTCAGGTTAAGCAGCATTGGGCGGCCGTGTACCAGTGCAATGTTATTTACGCTGAACGATGTTTGCAGCGCAGTGTATTTATACAGGTTATTTAATACGATAGCCGCGTTTGAGTCGCGTTTGATCTCATAAACAACACGGATACCCTCGCGGTTAGATTCATCGCGAATAGCAGATATCCCTTCAATTTTTTTCTCGTTAACCAGTTCGGCAGTACGCTCAATCATCAGCGCCTTGTTTACCTGGTAAGGTATTTCGCTCACAATGATGCGTTCGCGGTCGCTGCCATAGGTTTCAATTTCGGCACGTGCACGTATCACTATACGCCCGCGGCCGGTTTCTAAAGCCTGGCGCGGCCCTTCGTAACCGTATATGATACCACCTGTAGGGAAATCCGGCCCTTTAACATAGGTCATCAGTTCGCCTATCTCAATCTGGCGGTTATCAATAAGGGCAATGGTAGCATTAACAATTTCTGTTAAGTTATGTGGCGCCATATTGGTTGCCATACCTACCGCTATACCCGATGCGCCGTTAACCAAAAGGTTAGGGAATTTTGCGGGCAATACGGTTGGCTCCTGTAAAGAGTCGTCAAAGTTCAGCTGGAAATCAATAGTATCCTTGTTGATATCGGCCAGCATTTCTTCGGCTATCTTTTGCAGTTTAGCCTCGGTATAACGCATGGCGGCCGGCTGGTCACCATCAATAGAACCGTAGTTACCCTGCCCTTCAACAAAGGGGTAACGTAAGCTCCAGTCTTGTGCCATACGCACCATAGCATCATATACAGAAGTGTCACCATGCGGGTGGTACTTACCCAAAACCTCACCCACAATACGGGCCGATTTCTTATAGGGCTTATTATTGGCCAGGCCCAGATCAAGCATGCCGTATAATACACGCCTGTGTACGGGTTTTAAACCGTCGCGTACATCGGGCAATGCCCTTGATACGATAACCGACATTGAATAATCAATGTAAGCGGCTCGCATCTCTTCGTCAATATTTATCGAAATTATCCTGTCTTCTTTGTGCGAATTATCTTCGGTTTCTTCAGCCATTGGTTTTTCTTAGTGGAAAATTCTAACAGTAAATGCGTATATAAAAATTGTGCTTTTATATGACCTGCGAAGTTATGAAATTTTATGGTTTTTGAGGTATGTTTTTGCTAACATTTATACTTGTTTTCCACGTTTTTTGCCGTAAAACCATAGTAATGTTACAATATAAAAAGCAGCCGCTTATTTTACCCTTTTCCAGTACTCCTGCACAACGGTTCCGTTGGGTAAAATGCCGTTAAAAGTAAGGGTGTCGTTTTTTATCTGGTAATGATACCTGAGGGTGATGTTAAGCAGTTTTGATGGCTCGGCGCTAAAAGTTTGAGTTTCCAGGCAAGTATCCTGTTTTAAAATGTAATCGCCTTTTTCGTAAGGGATAGGCTCTGCTCCTTTTTCAATAAATAAAGCGGTGTAATGCGCCTCATTATACTGCCTGCGCAGTGTGTAATCTTTTGAGGCAGGTTCGGCTTTGCCGTTGTAAACGCCGCCGCTATATTCCCAGTTGCCTTTTAAAGGTTCATCGGCTATAAAAGCAAACAATACAGCTAATATTAAAAAAGCCGGTAATATCTTCCTTTTCATACTTAAAGCCAGTTAACGCCTTTTTTTAATAAAGATAAGGTTTTCTCCTCTTCGCTGCCCGGCTGCGCCTGGTAGTTATAAACCCATTTTGCAGTTGGTGGCAGGCTCATCAGTATCGATTCGATACGGCCGTTGGTTTCCAGCCCGAATTTAGTACCGGCATCATACACCAGGTTAAACTCGGTATAGCGGCTGCGGCGCTGGTATTGCCATTGCTGCTGGTCGGCGGTAAATTGTTTATCGCGGTTGCGGTTAACCAATTCGGTGTAAGTTGGGATAAACGAGCGACCCAGGGCTTTTGAGAACTCGAACACGGTTTCCCAGGTAATCTCATCGGTAGCTGTTAAACGGTCGTAAAATATACCGCCTATGCCGCGGGTTTCGTCCCGGTGCTTGATGAAGAAATAGTTATCGGCCCAAACTTTAAAACGCTGGTAAAAATCGTGGTTAAAGCGGTCGCAAACATCTTTTAATTGCTGGTGGAAAAAACGGGCGTCGTCCTCAATTACGTAATGCGGTGTAAGGTCTATCCCCCCGCCAAACCAGCGTACCGGCGGTGTGGCGTTATTAAATGATGAGGGCATCTCAAAATACCTGATGTTCATGTGGATGATCGGTACCAGCGGATGATTGGGGTGAATTACAATAGATACGCCTGTGGCAAAAAAGTCGTCTTCCTCTACATTAAGGGCTTTTTTGATGGTGTGGGGTAACTGGCCATACACGGCCGAAAAATTTACGCCGCCTTTTTCAAATATATCCCCATTCTGTATAACGCGCGTACGGCCGCCGCCACCGCCTTCACGTTCCCACAGCTCTTCTTCAAATTTTGCTTTGCCGTCTGTAGATTCAAGCGCGGTACATATCTCGTCCTGTATTTGTTTATAATCTGCAGCTATTTGTTCCTTGCTTATCATCGGCACAAAAGTAGTTATTTGTTAATAGTGATTAGTTACAGGGTAAAGGTTATTTGTTAATTAGTTAACCGGTTATGGCAATACTAATACCTAATCACGAATAACAAATTAACTAATCACCAGCCACTCACTATTTAACTGATCCCTGCTTCTTCCTCAACGTAGTTCAAATCCTTACCAAAAGTTTCCTTTAGCTGGCTTAACGAGAACAGCGATATCAGCGTTAGTATCACCATCATGATATAACCGCTGGTAACCATGCCGTAATGTACTACAAGGGCATTAAAAGCGATATTGATAGGTATTAACGAGCCGCGCACAAAGTTGGGCACAGTGGTAGTAACGGTAGAACGGATATTGGTGCCGAATTGCTCGGCTGCTATGGTTACAAATGTGGCCCAGTAGCCAACAGTGCAGCCCATGAAGAAACAGATCCAAACAAATTTATCATGCGTGATGCCTTTTGAGCCAAGATACATGAACGCGCTTACAACCGACAGTATCAGGAATACAGCCATGGTTAATTTGCGCGATTTGGTGATCTGCGCCAGCAGGCCTGCAAAAATATCGCCTATGGCAATACCAATGTAGGTATAAAGCACCCCCTCGCCTGCGCTAAGCGGTTCGGCAGCACCAAGCGCTTTACCAAACTCTGGCGATAGGGTTACAAGCACCCCCACAACGTACCAAAGCGGTGCGCCTATCAGGATACAGTACAGGTATTTTTTAAACCGATCGGCATTGGTGAATAACATAAAAAAGTTGCCTTTTGATACCTTGCTTTCCTGCACATTCTTAAACATGCCCGATTCAAATGTACCCACACGCAGCAGCAGTAATACAATACCTAAACCGCCGCCTACCATATAGGCATGTTGCCAGCCGTTTTTGGCCACAGCATAAGCCGCAGCAGCACCAAATAAACCTATTACAGCAACTATCATGGTGCCGTAGCCACGTTTCTCTTTACTTAGCGTTTCTGTTACCAGGGTGATGCCTGCACCAAGTTCGCCGGCTAAACCAACTCCGGCTATAAAGCGAACGACAGCATAAGTATTTACATCGGTTACAAAGGCATTTGCAAAATTGGCAATAGAGTATAACAGGATTGAACCGAACAGCACTTTTATCCTGCCCATTTTATCGCCTATAATGCCCCATAACAAACCGCCCAGCAGCAAGCCGAACATTTGCACGTTAATAATGAACTGGCCCTTGGAGAGCATGTCAGCATCAGCTACGCCGATATCGTGCAAACTGGCCTTACGTACTATCGAGAAAACCAAAAGATCATATATATCAACGAAATAGCCCAGAGAGGCTACCAGTACCAGGAATATAGCATTCCGGGTAAGTTTTGCTGAAGTATTATCAGTCATAAATGGGGGTTAATAGTTTTGGTTTGGCTAAGGTATAAAATGCGTGCAAAAAACAAATTAAATTGCATAAAAAAACCCCTGTAGTTAAACAGGGGCTATATTTTGATAAGGCAGCTAATTAAACTTTTTTTACGTTTACTGCCTGTAATCCTTTACGTCCTTCTTCTTCTTCGTACTCAACGTTGTCGTTATCTTTAATAGCGTTTACACCGCCTTGTACATCTTTAAAATGCACAAATAAATCTTTACCATCATCAGTAATAATAAATCCGTAACCTTTTTGTGTGTTAAACCATTTTACTTTTCCAGTTTTCATAATAATATTATAATCGCATTAATAATTGTGTTAAGATCAGTAAGTAATTCAACTGAATATAAAAATGGTTTAATAATCAATATAGAATGTACAACTATCTGTATCAAATATATAAAATTATTAATTACCAAATAAATTTATTTAATAAGTAACATTTGTTGAAAACAAAAAAAGTCATTGGCCTAAACCAATGACTTTCAAACAAATATATGTTGTGTTAATTATTTTACCTGCTGAAAGAAGTAAACACCGGCAGATGGTGTAACTCTTAACAAAACTTCTTCTTTACTGTTCTTAAGGTCAACAAAATACACGATAGAATCTAAACCGCCATCGCCGTTATCAAGCTTGATAACTTCGTTTGCGAAATAGCCTTCATATTTAGCGCCTATTTCTTTTTTTGCCCTTGCTGGTAATTCCCTGTATTGTACATTCTCTGTAACACCAAGCAAATCACCTTTAATTGTATAAAAAGCAGATTTTTTTACACCATCGATAACGAAAGAAGCTTTCTGGAACTTAGAGGTAACTTTCCAGGTTATGTTTTCGGCTCCGCTAAAATCGCTGTTAAATTTTGCAGATACTGAATATGATACCTTATCAGAACCATCTTCTGATTTAGAAACTGTGTTAGCAGCAAAAACATTTACTGTGAACAATGCTGCGATAGCGGTTGATATAAATAATTTTTTCATGATCTTTTAAATTTTAATTTACATAACAAAAGTAAGTCACAATTGTAATTATTCATAATTTAAGCTAATTTTTATGAATATTCAATAATATAAACCTCTTTCTGATTAAAATTTAAAAAACAGAGCAAATACTTAGTGTACTTTTAACAATATGTCAATAAAAATGCAATGTACTTATTGTAAAAAGTACACTAAGTTAAATTTATGTAAACAGAATTCCAATTCCTGACTATTTAATGACAAAACCCTGCTCCTACACAGGGAATATTAGCCATTATCGGCAAAGCCGGGATACAAGGTCATGCCCCCGTCCATAAAAATTGTGGTACCGGTAATATAATCTGCGTCGTCAGATGCTAAAAAAACAGCTAATTTTCCGATGTCTTCCGGCTGGCCAATGCGGTTGTAAGGAATAAGCGTTAAAAGTTTATCTAAAGCTTCGGGAGTTTCCCAGGCTGCTTTGTTTATAGGCGTTTGTATGGCGCCCGGCGCAATGCCCACAACGCGGATCTTATGCGGTGCCAGTTCCTGCGCAATACTTTTCATGAACATGCTGATGCCACCCTTGCTTGCAGCGTAGTTTACGTGGCCTGCCCAGGGTATTACCTCGTGTACACTGCTCATGCAGATGATCTTACCCGCCGCGCGGCTAACACCATCTACCACTCCCCTTTTGATAAAAAGTTTCGCAGCCTCGCGCGAGCATAGGAACTGCCCGGTTAGGTTGATGCCGATAACGGTATTCCATTCATCAAGCGTCATATCAACAAATTTGGCATCCTTTTGCAACCCTGCATTATTCACCAGGATATCAATGGCGCCGTACGTTGCTGCGAGCTTAGCAAACATGGCCTGTACTTCATCTTCTTTGCTTACATCGGCCTGGTGGGCAAAGGCTTCGCCGCCGGCGGCTTTTATTTCGGCAACTACCTCATCTGCTGCTTTTTGGTTATGCACATAATTTACCAGCACCTTTGCACCGGCCTGTGCTATTGCTATTGCAACACCTTTGCCTATGCCGCTATCAGCACCTGTTACCAGGGCAACCTGGTCTTTAAGTTTTTGTGGATCCATAGTTTATTAGCTTTGCTATATGCAATGCTAATATCAGGATATGGTTTTAGTTTTTTGAAGAATTGTTTGGATGGATGTGTTACGCAAAGACGTAAACAAATAATGTGTGTCAGTCTGAGCTTGTCAAAGACTTAGCGAGTTGATGGTTCAACAAGCTCACCATGACATGCGTCTTTGCATGAAAATAGAACCTACAACGCCTTTATATAATCCAGAAACAGATACAATGCCTTTTTCTTATCCTCAGTAAGGTCAAAATCCAGTTTGTGCATCAGGTAGTCTTCCAGGTCAAAGTCCGCGCGTTGCGGCAGTTCTTTCAATAGTTCGTGCCTGTGCGCAAGGCCATGCCTCAGTGCCTGGTCAAACTCTTTTATAAAATCGTCAGGGATAGGTTTATTGGCTATCCAGGCAGCAAAAACAAACGGCAGGCCTGTAAACTTTTGCCACTCACCGGCCAGGTCATATACGTATTTATACTCTTCGGTTTTACCAAAAGTGCGGTCGCCTATTTGTACAAAAGCGGTTTGCGGGTCGGTAGATTCAGCATAATCGGGCGCATTAACAATTTGCTCGGGCTGTACCTTCCAATAGTTTTTCAATAGCACGCGCGCCAGGTTATTTGAGCTGCGCGATTCCGGGTCGAGTTGTATTCTGGCTGCCTCTTCAATAGGGCAATTGCTGAATATAAAAACCGAGTTTACCGGTCCTATAGCGCCAATACAATAGGCCGATACAATTTCCCAATGCGGCATACTTAAAGTAGCTGCTACAGGTATTAAACCAATATCAACCTTATCATCTATCAGTTTCTGGGCACAGTCCGACGGCATATCAAGGCTCAGGTCTATCCTGTCTTTAATATCCGAGTGTTGTAATCCGTATAAAAAGGGTTTGGTGTTAGTATAACTAACGGCAGAAATTCTTATCTTATTCACGTAGCGATCTCTCTATCAATTTTTTAAATGCAGGGCGTTGTTGGCTTCAACAATTGTAAACTTGCTGCCATCATAGGTTACCTTATAAAGCACCAGGTTTTGATGCGGAAAAGTATCCATCTGCGTAAGCGGCAAACCCGTTAGTACACACATAAGCAGGCGCAGGGCCCGGCCATGCATACATATCAGCACATTCTTCTCTTCGGGGTGTGCCATAATGGTTTCAAGGGCCTGCAGCTGCCTTTCCTTTACTTCGTTAGGGCTTTCGCCACCTTTAAATTTTTCGTCGAGGTTGCCGTGCAGCCAGTCGCGCATTAATTGTAAAAAGGCGGCTTTATTTTCGGGTGTGGCGGGTTGGCCTTCATATATGCCCCATGCCAGTTCGTCCAAACCGGCTAACTTTTGATACGGGATGCCCAGATCAATAAATTGCTGGATGCTTTGTTGGGTACGTTTTAATTCGGATATATAGATCTTGTCAAAAGGTACCGTTTTGTAAGCCTCGTAAAACTGACCGGCCTGGCGGCGGCCCTCGTCATTCAAGTCGGTATCTTTACCGCGGCCCTGTACAATACCTTGTTTGTTAAGGTTAGTTTGGCCGTGGCGTACTATATATAACGTCTTTTCTATTTTGTTCATTAGTTCAATAGTTCATTTGTTCATTGGGGCACTGTTCACTAATAATAAACTAATGAACAAGTGAACCAATAAACTAATTTATAACCGGCAGTTTATAAAAGCGCGGTTTTTCTTCGTCGGCAAACTGGTAATCGTTATAATCGGTCACTACATTATAAAGCGTATCACGCTCTATGGGGTAGCGGCCTGCATTTTTTATCAGGTTTACCAGTTCTTTGGTACTCATGGCCGGTGTTTGTTCTTCGGCACCTGCCATCGAGTAGATCTTGGTAGTATCATCAAGCGTACCATCAATATCATCAACCCCAAAGTTTAGGGACAGCTGCGCTGTGGTGCGGCTTATCATAGCCCAGTAGGCCTTTATGTGGTCAAAATTATCCAGGTAGATGCGTGCTATAGCGTAGTTACGCAGGTCCTCAACCACGGTAGATTCGGGCACGTGACTCATCTGATTATCCTGGTTACGGAATTTTAGCGGTATAAAGGTTTGGAAGCCCCCTGTCCTATCCTGCAGGTCACGCAGGCGTTCCATATGATCTACCCGGTGATGGAATTTTTCGATATGGCCGTAAAGCATGGTAGCGTTTGATCGCATCCCCAGTTTGTGCCATTCCTCATGGATGGCCAGCCATTGGTCGCCGGTACATTTATCTTTGGCTATCAGGTCGCGCACTTCAGGGTGGAAGATCTCCGCCCCACCACCCGGTATCGATTCCAGACCCGAGTCTTTCATCAGTTTCATACCGGTAGCATAATCAATTTTAGCCTTTTTAAATATGTAGTGGTATTCTACAGGTGTTAAAGCCTTTACATGCAGATCGGGCCTGTGCGCTTTTATCTTACTGAAAAGTTCGCTGTAAAAAGCTACATCGTACTGCGGTAAAACGCCCCCTACTATATGCACTTCGGTAACGGGCTGGTCGTCGTATTTTTTTACGATTTCCAGCATTTCTTCCATTGTATATTCCCAACCATCAGCGCGTTGTTTTAACAGGCGCGAGTAAGAACAGAACTTACAATCGTAAACGCAGAGGTTTGTTGGCTCGATATGAAAATTACGGTTAAAGTAGGTATTATCCCCGTGTTTTTTCTCCCGTATATAGTTGGCAAGTACTCCCAGGTAACCCAGTTCGGCCTTTTCGTAAAGCAGAACGCCTTCATCAAAAGTGATGCGCTGGTTATGGAGTACCTTCTCAGCAATGTCTTTTAGTTCTGGTAAAAGCTGAGGATTGTTCAGCAATACCAGCAAATTATCTGATACTTCCATTTAGAAAAATATTTGAGCAAATGTAGCAATTTGCATCAAGTTTAAAACGGAAGCATCAACTTAACGCGTGTTTAAACACGCAAGTATGACAATGATGTTACAGTGAAATAATCTCTTTTATAGAGATCCCGGTAAAACAATCGTCCTGGCAACCTTTGGGCACGTAACCCGCACTTGAAATAAGCCCGTTGTTTTTCACTTCAAAATACACGTCATTCTCTTTCTTATCAGCTTTAAGCCAAACAGACTTTGCTTTGGCGTAAACCTGGTCGAGGGTTAAAATTTCAGCAGCGCGTAATTGGTCATGGCTGTTTAGCAAAGCCTCATTCTCTATCCAGGTTTCTGCAACAACAGAAACATTTGAATTTGGCTGATTAGTCCACGCGGTAAATTCGCGGGCTGTGACCTTGCCATTTTTTACTGTGATTTTTGTTTCGGTACGGTCGCCAAAAAATGTATAAAAACGATAGGCTACGTATGAGTAAGAGTTGTTACTCTCACCTTTAAAAGCCATCCATTTTTTGTAGCTATTATCAAAATCACTGTTAACCTGATCTTTTTTACAAGCCGATAACCCGATGATGAGCAGTATTAGTATAGGATAGATTTTTCTCATTGTGATTGGTTTATATTTTATAATACGGCAATATATTGCAAAACGCTACGGCAAAACACAAATATTCTTAGTTAATTTGGCGGTTTAGCTTAATACCATGAAATTAGAAACCATTGCCATACATGCCGGCAACCATACCGACGCCACTTCAAAAGCAGTTGTACAACCCATTGTTATGGCCACTACGTTTGAGCGCGATGCGGATGGCGGTTTTGCATCAGGGTATCAGTATAGCCGCTCATCTAACCCCAACCGTACTTCGTTAGAGAACGTGCTTGCCCGGTTAGAGAATGGCATTGAAGCGGCGGCCTTTTCATCGGGTAATGCTGCGGGCATGTCGGTTTTTCAATCGTTAGCGCCGGGCACACATATTATAGCGCCCGATGATATGTATCATGGCCTGCGTAACCAACTGAAACAACTTTTTGCAGGCATACTGGAGTTCGATTTTATTGATGTAAATGATAGTGACGTTTTAAAAGCGCATATTAAACCCAATACCGGTGTTATCTGGATAGAAACCCCATCAAACCCGCTTTTAAAAATTACCGATATAAAAAAGGTGGTAGCTATTGCCCGCCAGCACAATATTAAGGTGGTTTGCGATAATACTTTTGCCACCCCTGTTTGCCAGCAGCCACTGGCTTTGGGTGCCGACCTGGTGATGCATTCATCAACCAAATACTTTGGCGGCCACAGCGACCTGATGGGCGGAACTTTGATTACCGCGAAGAAAAACGACTGGTGGGAGAAGATCCGCAATGTGCAAACCATGGGCGGTGCAGTGCCCTCTCCTATGGATTGTTATTACCTGGTACGCAGTATAAAAACCTTGCCTTACCGTGTAAAAGGGCATGTACATAATGCGCAGCTGCTGGCATTATTTTTAGAGAAGCACCCCGCGGTTGAAAGCGTGATGTACCCCGGCCTGCCATCGCACCCGCAGTATAATATTGTAAAAGCACAGATGAGCTTGCCGGGAGCTATGATGTCGTTCACCCTGAAGGGTGGCGAAGATGAGGCCAAAAGGGTAATAAACGCGCTTAAGGTATTTACACAAGCTACCAGCCTTGGCGGTGTAGAAAGCCTGATAGAGCACCGCGCCAGCGTTGAAGGGCCGGATACCAAAACGCCGTTTAACCTGCTTAGGGTATCGGTTGGGTTAGAGCATATTGATGATCTGATGGCTGATCTGGAGCAGGCGATGGCGTAATAAACCATAGCAGAAAAAGCCGGTTTTACAGCGAAATGATAATTAATTAAAAATTTAATTTGGATTGTAAATATCGTTTACCCTATATTTGGAACATTATTTGGTAGCAATACCACACGATCAATTTTCCCTCACACGGATTTTGATTTATAAAGAAGCGGCGAGAGATCAGGCTCGAAGAACCGCTGGCAACCCTCCAAGGTGGAGAAGGTGCCAATTCCTGTCCCGGAGAATAGTTAACCGGGGGATATAAATTAATAGTCATGAAAAGTCTGATTTATTTAGCCCAACAAAACACATCGCAAGCCCAAACGGGTCAATCTTTTGTATACAACCTTTCTACAGGCTGTATTTGTATGTGTTGCTGCTGCTGTTGATGCAGTACACGTTCCCTTTTTCTGTTTCCTGAAAAATACGTGATGCCCGCTTAGGATAGCTTTATCCTGTCGTAATTGTAACTTTTTATAAATACCTCTTAAATCTACAGAACATGTCTAATTTAAAATTTGAAACACTGCAACTGCATGCCGGTCATGAAATTGACGCTACAGGTTCACGTGCGGTTCCACTATTTCAAACCACCTCATACGTATTTAACAATGCCGAGCATGGTGCAAACCTATTCGCCCTGAAAGAATTCGGCAACATATATACCCGTTTAATGAACCCCACCACCGATGTTTTTGAAAAGCGCATTGCCGCCCTTGAAGGTGGTGTAGCGGCTTTGGCAACAGCATCGGGCCAGGCGGCGCAATTTATAGCGCTGAATAATATTTTACAGGCTGGCGATAACTTTGTTACCTCCCCTTTCCTGTACGGTGGTACTTACAACCAGTTTAAGGTTGCTTTTAAGCGCCTTGGCATTGAAGTACGCTTCGCGGAGGACGATACCGCCGAAAATATCGAAAAACACATCGACCATAAAACCAAAGCCATTTATACCGAAACCATTGGTAACCCGGGCTTTAGCATCCCCGATTTTGAAAAACTGGCTGCATTGGCCAACAAGCATGACCTGCCGCTGATTGTTGATAATACCTTTGCCGCTGGCGGGTACCTGTTCCGCCCCTTACAGCATGGTGCACACGTGGTAGTTGAATCGACCACCAAATGGATAAACGGCCATGGCACCAGCATTGGCGGCGCTATTATTGATGGCGGTACTTATAACTGGGGCAACGGCAAGTTCCCGCAGTTTACCGAGCCAAGCGAAGGTTACCACGGACTGATCTTTAACGATGTATTTGGCGTAAACGGCCCGTTTGGTAATATCAATTTTATTATCCGTGCACGCGTGGAGGGTTTGAGGGATTTTGGTCCATCGCAATCGCCATTCAATTCGTGGTTGAATATACAGGGCCTGGAAACATTATCATTGCGTGTACAACGCCACGTAGATAACACCCTTGAACTGGCCAAATGGCTGGAGCAGCACCCGCAGGTGGAGTCTGTTAACTATCCGGGGCTGGAGTCATCACCTTATCACACATTAGCCAAAAAATATTTAAAGAATGGCTTTGGTGCGGTGTTATCATTTGTACTTAAGGGTGGCAAAGAAAACGCCAATAAAGTTATTGATAACCTTAAACTGGTTAGCCATTTAGCTAACGTTGGCGATGCCAAAACACTGATCATACAACCATCGGCAACCACGCACCAGCAGTTATCAGATATTGAGCAGATCTCGGCAGGGGTTTTACCCGGCCAGTTGCGTGTAGCTGTTGGTATTGAACATATTGATGATATAAAAGCTGATTTTGAACAGGCATTTGCCGAAATACATGCGTTAGAATTAGCATAAAGAGTTTAGTTTTTTTTAGTTTTTTAAGTGATGTTATCAGGGGGCGGCCTAAGTAACTGCCCCCGAAATAACAATGAGTTACAAATGAGCATACAAAGTTTTACCCATACCGGAACGTTCGAACTGGAATCCGGCCAAAAGATACAAGGACTTGAGATCGGCTTTAATACCTATGGAAGCCTCAATAAAAACCGGGATAATGTAGTGTGGGTATGCCATGCCCTCACTGCAAATTCCGATGTTTTTGACTGGTGGAAAGGCCTTTTCGGGCCCGAAGACCACTTTAACCCCGATGAGCATTTTATTGTATGCGCCAATGTGTTGGGGTCGCCGTATGGTACGGTTAGTCCGTTAGATACCAACCCGGCAACCGGCCAGCCATATTACCTGGCTTTCCCCGAGTTTACCATCAGGGATATTGTAAAGGCACATACTTTGCTTGCAGATCACTTAGGTATCGACCAGATAGAAATCTTATTAGGCGGATCGTTAGGTGGCCAGCAAGCTATTGAGTGGAGCATTATTGAGCCCGAGCGCATCAAAAACCTGATACTGATTGCTACCAATGCCAATCATTCGCCATGGGGCATCGCCTTTAACGAATCGCAGCGCCTGGCAATCACAGCCGACCGTACCTTTTACGCCGGCGCACCAGATGGTGGCAGCAAAGGTTTAAAAGCAGCCCGCAGCATCGCGCTTCTATCCTATCGTACTTATAAAACATATAGCATTACCCAACAGGAAGATCAGGATAATGTTACTGATAACTTTAAGGCATCAACTTATCAAAATTACCAGGGCGAAAAACTGGTGAACAGGTTTAACGCTTACAGCTACTGGTACCTTTCAAAAGCGATGGATTCGCACAATGTGGGTCGTGGCAGGCATGGGGTTGATAAAGCCTTAAGCCTGATCAAAGCGCGTACGCTGGTTATCGGCATCAAGTCTGACGTGTTGTTCCCTATCGAGGAGCAGCAATACCTGTTCAGACATATCCCAAAATCAGCCTTTGCCGAATTGGATTCGTTTTATGGGCACGATGGCTTCTTAATTGAAACAGAAGATTTAACAAACATCATCACATCGTTTTTTAAAACTGATGTAAAAGGAAAAATCATAGAATTACAAAAAATAGCTTAATGAGCAAGAAACTAAATATAGGCCTCTTTGGATTTGGCGTTGTAGGCCAGGGGTTGTACGATATCATTAAAACAAAAAACCTGAACTTGGAGATCGTAAAGATCGCTATCAAAAACCCTGAAAAGGAAAGATCGTTACCAAAAGAACTTTTCACCACCGATAGGGACGAAATACTGAACAACCCTGAAATAAACACCGTGGTTGAACTGATAAACGATACCGAAGCCGCTTTCGAGATCGTTTCGCGTGCTTTAAGCACCGGCAAAAATGTGGTATCGGCCAGTAAAAAAATGATCGCCACTTACCTGGAAGAACTGATTGAGCTGCAACATAAACATGGTACTTCATTATTGTATGAAGGCGCAGTTTGCGGCAGCATCCCTATCATCCGTAACCTGGAGGAGTATTATGACAACGAACTGCTGCACTCTATCAGCGGAATTTTCAATGGGTCATCAAATTACATCTTATCAAAGGGGTATTTAGAAAACCTTGATTACGATAGCGCCCTAAAACAAGCGCAGGACCTTGGCTTTGCCGAAACCGACCCTACCATGGATGTTGGCGGTTACGATGCCAAATTTAAGCTTATCATTGCTGCGGCACATGCTTATGGGGTAGTTATAAACCCTGAGGAAGTGCTGAACATTGGCATACAAAACCTATCGCCAAACGACCTGCAATACGCCCGAGAGAAAAAACTAAAGATAAAACTGGTACCCGTAGCCAAAGAGCTTGACGACAGGCATGTAGCCCTGTTTGTATTGCCCAAATTTGTAAACGAAACAGAGTTTTTATACAATGTAGAGTACGAGTATAACGGCGTTACCGTACAGGCTGCCTTTGCCGATCAGCAATTCTTTTTTGGGAAAGGTGCCGGCGGCCACCCTACCGGATCGGCAGTATTATCAGATATTGCGGCATTAAGGTACGATTACCAATATGAGTATAAAAAAGCCAAAGCGGTTAATAACCTGCAGTTCACCAATAATGTAGAGGTAAATATTTATCTGCGTTATGATGATGAAGCTTTAGTTGAGGCGCTGGAATTTGAGCACATCCAGGAGCGTTATTACTCGGGCAGTTACAAATTTGTGATCGGTAAAATAAACCTGCATAAACTCATCAATAATCAACGCCTTATTGCAGATACAAAAGCATTTGTAGCCTTTGCCGATCAGCTAACCGGGGTTAGTTTAGCTGCTGCAAAACACGAAACTGCCGCAGTATAATATCATATACTCAGCTATAAAAAAGAGATCGCATATTGGTTTATGTGATCTCTTTTTTTGTTACAGGCAAAATTGCTTTTGTATGTACCGGGCATTATGTATCATTGCAAAACTTCTACAGCCTTTACTATATGCAAAAACTCAAAAATATCCTGTTTAATAAGCCTTTAATTCTGTCGCTTTGGTTTGGCCTGAGTTTTTTTGCTGTAGCAAAAGATGTTGTTACGCACTTTTCTAATAAAGAAACCACGCATAATAACTATATTATTTATAAGCATAACTTTTTAAACCTTATCCATCAGCAAAGCTTGTTTGGCCCCGAGCCTCAATATTATTTTGACCTAAACCATTACGGCCCGGTATTTGGGCTGGTAATTGCTCCGTTTGCATTGCTACCCAACCAGGTTGGCGTAATACTTTGGGTAATGTTTTTGGCTTTCATACTGTATTATGCCATTATGAAACTGCCTTTAAACAATTCGCAGAAACTGGTAATACTATTGCTAAATATCAATAGCATGATGGGCTCGTCAGGCAATGTGCAGGTTAACCCGCTTATTACCGCGCTGGTAATATTCAGTTTTATCTTCATCAGGAAACAACAGGATTTTTGGGCTGCGCTAATGATTATTTTAGGCACCGCAATAAAATTGTACGGCATAGTGGGATTGGCCTTCTTTTTCTTCTCGGATAATAAGATCAAATTTATACTGAGCCTTGTTTTCTGGTCGGTAGTATTGTTTGCCTTACCAATGCTGGTATCGTCGCCGGCATATATTATTAAAATGTACCATGATTGGTACCCCGATCTGTTAGCTAAAAACGCGGCCAACCTTACATCTACCCGTGGTAATGTAAGTGTAATGGGCATGATAACTAAGATATTTTTAGTTAAAAACCTATCAAACATGCTGATATTGGTACCGGCAATATTAGTGTTTGGGGTTTCGATGTTCAGGATAAAATACTGGCGCAATATTAAATACCAGCTGCTGTTACTGGCATCGGTTTTAATATTTACGATCATATTCAGCACCAGTTCTGAACCGCCAACATATGTTATAGCGTTTATTGGCGTAAGCATATGGTACGTTGTGTTAGACCGGCCAATTACCGGTTACGAACGGTTCCTGATCATATTTGCCCTGGTATTAACCAATTTCTCCCCGTCAGACCTTTTCCCGCGTTATTTAAGGGTTAATTATGTTATACCTTATGCTTTAATAACATTACCATGCCTCTTAATATGGTTAAAACTAATTTATGAAATGCTTACACGCGATTTTGATAAAAAGGCCGAAACCTTACAATTGGCGCGTTACGCCGAATAGCTAAACGCAAAAGGCTTCCTGATCAGGAAGCCTTTGCTTTTTGTAGAACTCACAAATTAAATTAACTATATATTCTGTAACTATAAATTCCTTTTAGTGTCCCAATTTTCAAGGTAATGAGCTACCCTGCTTACAAATTGCCCGCCCAACGCGCCATCAACCACACGGTGATCATATGATAGTGAAAGGAACATCATGTGCCTTATGGCAATCGAATCGCCTTTTGGCGTTTCAATTACGGCTGGTTTCTTTTTAATTGCACCAACAGCTAAAATTGCTACCTGCGGCTGGTTAATAATTGGCGTACCCATTACATTGCCGAACGAGCCAACGTTAGTAATGGTAAAAGTACCATCCCTTACATCATCGGGTTGTAGCTTATTGCCGCGGGCACGGTTAGCCAGGTCATTAACAGCCTTGGTTAAACCAATCAGGCTCAACTGATCTGCCTTTTTTATAACCGGTACAATGAGGTTACCGCTTGGCAATGCAGTTGCCATGCTGATATTGATATCCCTTTTCTTGATGATCTGCGTTCCGTTTACCGAAACATTGATCATCGGGAAATCTTTAATGGCTTTTACAACAGCCTCAATAAATATTGGGGTGAAGGTTATTTTCTCACCTTCGCGTTTCTCGAATGAGTTTTTGATCCGTTCGCGCCAGTTCACCAGTTCGGTAACATCAGCTTCAACAAACGAAGTTACGTGAGGTGATGTGTGCTTGCTGTAAACCATGTGCTCGGCTATCAGCTTACGCATACGGTCCATCTCAATAATTTCCTGCCCGGCTAATAGTGATGTAGCGGCAGCCTGAGGCGCTTCTTGTAGTTGTGAGGATTGTTGCTGAGGTGCAGCAAATGCTTCCGCTTGTGGCGGTTTAGGGGCTGCGTAAGCGGCGGCAGGGGTAGCTACAGGTTGTGTTGCCTGCGGCTGTTGCGGTGCATAAAAACCTGGTGATGCATTACCGGCTTTAGGGCCACGTTTCTGAATATACTCCAGCAGGTCGTCTTTGGTTAAACGGCCGTCTGCGCCTGTTCCGGGTATTTGGTCAAGTTCGTTATTGGTAATACCCTCCTGGCTAGCAATATTTTTAACTAACGGAGAGTAGAAACGGTTCTCGTAAGTAACACCATCAACAGCTGTGCTTTCTCTTTCTTCTATCTGATCGATGCCTGGGATCTCTGCAACAGGGGCCTGCTCTTCAACTGCTTGTTGAGAAGTTGGCTGTGCTGTAAATTGCGGGGCTTGTTCTGAAACGGATTGTGGTGCGGGTTCGGGGCTTGCTTCTGGTGCAGGGGCAACTGGTGGCGTGTTATCGCTTTCTGCTTCTTCCGTTTCAATAACAGCAATTACAGAACCTACCTGTACTACTTCATCTTCTTTACAAAGCTGTTCAACTAATCTCCCTGATACCGGCGACGGAACTTCTGAATCAACCTTATCGGTTGCAATTTCCATAACTGCCTCATCTGCATCTATATAATCTCCTGGTTTTTTATTCCATTTAATTATGGTTGCTTCCGCAACGCTCTCACCCATTTTTGGCAGTAATAATTGGTATTTGGCCATACGCAAAACTATAGTTCGTTGGTCAAAATTATACAATTATTACGTCACAATTTACTTTTCTTTTAGTAAAGTAATCAACATAAAAAAGGCAGCTACTGCACTCCTTTCAATGTTTTGCATCCGTTTATTACCAAATGTGAATTTCTTTGCTATCGTTTTATTTGCATTTGCCACCGCAATCCATACGGTACCTACGGGTTTATCTGCGGTACCACCGCCGGGGCCTGCAATTCCGGTTATAGCCACCGCATAATCCGACTTAAACTGCCTCAATGCCCCCTCAACCATCTCTGTTACAGTCTCGTTGCTAACTGCGCCAAACTGGTACAGGGTTTCGTTCTTTACCCCTAAAACATTCTCTTTTAAATCGTACGAATAAGTAACCGCACCGCCAAAGAACACTTCGGATGAGCCCGGATGCTGCGTTAATAAATGCGATACATAGCCACCAGTACAGCTCTCGGCTACTGATAAGGTGAGGCCTTTACTTGCCATGTAATTCAATATCACTTTTTCCAGCGGGAGGTCTTCCTGTGCTACTACATTGTGGCCAACACGCTCAACTATGCGTGCGGCAAATTGTGCTAGTTTTTCTTGTAAACCAGCGGCATCATCGCCATAGGCACTCAGCCTTAAACGTACCTGGCCCATTTTAGGAAGGTAAGCCAGTTTGATGTTTGCGGGCAGGTCGTTCTCTATATCCGCTATTTTCTCGGCCAAAAAAGATTCCCCCTCCCCAACGGTTAATATTGTTCTGTGGATGATAACCGGAAGTTTCAACGTGGCTTTTAATTTGGGGATAACCGTATCCTCCATCATGTACTTCATCTCGAATGGTACGCCGGGCATTGATACGTATATCTTGCCATCTACATTAAACCACATACCGGGTGCGGTACCGTTATTATTCAGGATGATCTCGCAATTCGCTGGTACTTCTGCCTGTTTGCGGTTCACTTCAAGCAGCGGGCGGTTATACTTTTTAAATATATTTTCAACGTTTTTTAATGCTTCGTTATTTAAAACAAGCCCAACGTTAAAATATTCGGCAAGGGTTAATTTGGTAATATCATCTTTTGTAGGGCCAAGGCCGCCTGTTATAAAAACAATATCAGCACGCCCGGCGGCTTCGTCAAGGGCTTTTAATATGTGTTCGCGATTGTCTGATACTGACGATATCTGTTTCACCCCTATGCCTTCCGCATTTAGCTTTTGGGCCATCCATGCAGAATTTGTATCAACAATTTGCCCAATCAATATTTCATCGCCAATTGTTATAATCTCTGCAAGCATATTAGTAAAAGTTTTGGTTGTTGGTATAATCGCTTCGTTTGCTCAGCTTCAGATCCTGCAAAATAGATGCCTTAACCTTAAGCGTTACATTATATGATTTATAGAAGCCAAAAGGCAGCCATTGTACCGAAAGGTCCCAGCAATGCAAATCGCGGTAAATAGCAAATGATGTAGCACTACTTAGCTGCCTTGCCTTAAGGTCATAAGAAGAGTTATACTGTATTTTCCATTTTTGTGTAATACTTACATCGCCGCTTAGCATCACCGTGTTGCTTGAGGTGGTGTTAACAATATTATTAGCATAGCTAAAACTATAGTTAATTGATAAGTTCCACGGGATATTAAAATCTATATAAGCCCCCGGGTCGCTGTTTATCATGGCAAGCCTTTGTGCCTGGTTAGGGTCCATTGTTTGCAGGGTAGTACCCACGGGTACAGCCGGTTTAGGATGAAAGGTTGCCGGGTTTAGGGCACCGCTCATAGAGAAGCTAAAATTAGACAATAATGGGAATTTACCGTCCTGCCAGCTGTAACGGTTAATACGGCGAACGTAGTTGGTTAGTTGCCCGTTCCTGATAGAATCGCGAACGGTGGTAACATACGGGTCAAACGATCCGCTAAAGTTGATATTTACTTTTTGATTAAGTATAGCTGTATGGCCTGAGAAATTAATGTTCGATAATTTCATTGAGTCGGCAGCAAAGTTGTAGAACGTAGAAAAAACCAAACCTTGCAGAATAGGTATTTTCCTGTCCAACCCGGATGTATCCGTACTTTTAGCCTTAACCTTTGCTTCTATTGTGTTATCGAGCGAAAAGCCTATCCCGGCCTGTTTACCAATTGGTGGGCCGCCATATACCGACTGCTCATAAATAGAATACCGCTGTGCATAATAAGGATACGGAACTGTTGCGCTACTAACGGCAGTACGGTAATAACCATAGCTCGGGTCGCCAAAATCAGGCTGATAATTAAAGCTGATTGAAGGGGTAGATACGTGCCTGATGGCTTTTAGGTTACCCTTCTTAAACGGTATTGTACCATATATTTTAGTTGATATGCCTGCATTTATACTGTATTGATAATTACGGGTAAAACCCTGTATGGTATCGGTAACTGGTAAAACCTGGCCTGCTACACTACCCCTATCAAACCTTCTGCGAATACTTTGCATATACCAGCGTTCAACATAGTTTACACCTGTGTTAAATTGAAAATATTTAAGAAAAGTTGAGTTAAAAGCTACCGGAATAGTATGTTGTAAACCACTTTGCAGGCGCTTGGTTAATGTATTTGCCTTAAACAATTCGGCCTCCGGTATATCGTTCAGTTTATTTGTACCTACCAGGCTATAACCAACGGTAATGCGCTGATACCATTTTTGCTCGCCAACCCGGTCTTTAGAATCAAACGGGCTCAATGTGGCCATGTTGAAACTAAAGGTTGGCAATTCAAGCGTAACAGTTTTTCTGGTAAGATCCTGGCTATGGCCCAAACTTACGTTAAGGTTAAACGGCGAATTGGCCCATATTTTACCGTAAGAAATACTGGACCTTAAGTTGTTTTGTGTAAGCGCTTGCAGGTTGTAGTTGTTTTGCCCCGGGCTGTTCTTGTAAAAGCTTGAAGTACCAGCGTTTACCGATGCACTAAATGTAGTACCCGGGTTTGCATTAGGATCTTGCGAGTGTGTCCACGCGATGTTAAAATCTTTAACCGCAGGGTCGCCGGCAAGGCCATAATTGTGTGATCCGTAGCTTAACGTTAAGCTGCCGCCATATTTATACCGCTTTAAATAGCGCGCGTTTGTATTTATCTCAAACGACCCTTTTGAATACAATGTAGCCATTGTTGTAAGGTCGATATTATCATTAAGGCCAATATAATAACCAAAGTTACGCAGGTAAAAGCCAAGCCTTGCGTCTTCCCCAAATGTTGGCAATATAACACCGGATGAACGTGAATCAGGCTTTGGGAAAAACCCGAACGGGATGGCCAATGGCAAAGGCACGCCTGCAATCTCCAGGTATGCCGGCCCCGATATAATGCGGTTCTTTTGGCCTATACCTTTTGTAATAACAATACCAAAGTGGGTTTCAGGAAAAGGCAGATCGCAGGTGCTGAAAATTACATTACGGTAAGCCACTTCGTTTTCGTTAAGCCTTTTTGCCTGGCCGCCCGATATAAAATTCCCCTCCTGCTCTGAAGCGGGGTTCCATATCTTAACCTTTTTGGTGTTGTAATTAAACATCAACGAATCGGATGCAACCGGTTTATCCTGGCCCGATTTTGTTAAGGGCCGCCCAATATACCGCCGCGTTTTAGGGTCAATAGCACCGCGGGCAAATATGAGATGCCGTTTTTCATCAACACGGATATACTCGGCAGTCAATTCAAAATCCTCATAGGTAACATGCGCCTTACCATACAGGTATTTCATCTTATTATCATTATCAACAAACGATGAATCTTCGGCAGTGGCCTTAACTATTGATTTTAAACCGCCGGCGCTGGGCGTTGTATCATTTTTGGCAGTTAGTGCGTTTTGTGGTGCCGTGAAACTGCGGCTTGCATCTTTCCCTTTTGTTGTTTTAGCCGGCTTTGTATTACGAAGCAGTTTCGCATCTCTGACAGAATCAAGTTTAATAATAGTATCTTTAACAGTTATGTAATGGCTGCCATTATTTGCATAGGCTACCATCTTAACCATTAATATAAGTGCAAGTAGAAAAAAAGGCCTAACTAATTTCAAAATTGATTATGAATAGTATTTTTGCAGGTACAGTTAACAGCGTTCAAACATAATGAAAAATAAAATATTGAACAGGTTGAATAGAACGATTTGTGGCTTTGCCGCGATAATAATTTGCTTCTCATTGTTTTCGTTCACTTCAAAAGATATAGTAAAAAAAGATACCGTTGTAAATAATAGTTACAAACTTAAAACTATAATTATAGATGCCGGCCATGGTGCTAAACCAGATAATGCCCCTCCCGGCCATTATTCCCGGGGCGCTGACGGCTCTTTTTCTTCCGAAAGGAATGTAACGCTTGCTCTTGCATTAAAATTGCAGAAGGCCGTTGAAAAAGATATTGAAGGTGTAAAAGCTGTATTAACACGCTCAACCCCGGAGGATGTATCGTTTGAAAGGCGTGCACAAATTGCTAACGAGAACAAGGGTAACCTGTTTATTTCCTTACACTGTAATTCATTATCAGACAAGGTTGTACGCGAACGGGTGGGTACAAAGCGTGGCAAAGCGGTGTACAGATCAGTGCGCGTACCTGACCGCTCCGGAAAAGGCGCCCTGATGCTTGTTTATGGTTTGCACCGCTCGCGCGAGGAACAGAACGCTATTAAAAACAACCAGGTTGATGAATCGGGCCTGGATGGTGACGCGTTAGACCCTGATGACCCCGTAGTTGTTATACTTACAAATGCCTATGTGCGTAAATTTCGTAAACAAAGTATAAAAATTGCAAACTTAATTAACGATGAGATTGTTGGGACTGACGGAAGACGTAGCGAAGGGCTAAGGGAACAGGGTATTTATGTACTTTGCCATAGCGCTATGCCATCGGTACTTGTTGAAACAGGCTATATTAATAACCCTGATGATGAAGAATACCTAAATTCGGAAACGGGGCAAACAGAAATAGTTAATTCTATAGTGCGTGCAATTAATCACTATAAAACCCAAATGGAACAAGTAACACCTAACTAAATTTAAAAAACATATACACTACCTATACTATACATGAAAATATCTAACGAAACAAAAATTGGGGCGCTTACTGCAGTAGCCATAACGGTACTTATATTAGGATACAGCTTTTTGCGGGGGAATGACGTTTTCTCATCATCAAATAAATTTTACGCAATTTATCGCAGTGTTGAGGGTTTAACTATATCAAAACCTGTTTTGGTAAATGGTTTCCAAATTGGCCGCGTATCAAAAATGCAATTGCACGCCGATGGCCGCACCACCGTTGAATTTAAGGTTGATAAGCAATACAACATACCTGATAATACCTTAGCCAAATTACAAAGCACCGACCTGTTGGGCAGCAAAGCCATTGTATTTGAGCTGGGCAACAGCATGAAATATGCCGGCGACCAGGACACCCTGCGTGCCGACATACAGGGCAGCCTTGCCGAAAGCCTGCAACCTATCCAAAAGAAAGCCGAGGTTTTAATAACCAAGGTAGACTCTGCCCTGGGCGCTATCAATAAGATCATGAACCCAAAGTTTCAGGCTAACGTTGATAAAAGCTTTACCAGCATTGCAAACTCTTTACAAACGTTAGAGGGTACCACCAAAAAAATTGATGCTATAGTAGGCGCTCAAAGCGCGCACATTAATGGCATTATGGCTAATGCAGACGAAGCATCAGCGAATCTGAAAAATAGCAGCGCGCATTTAACCGGCATATCAAGCAATTTTGAAAGGTTTAGCACCGATCTGGCTAACTCAAATGTTAAGGGTACTTTAGATAATGCCAACAAAGCCATGGCCGACCTGCAGGCTACCATCAACAAAATTAACAGCGGGCAGGGGTCGCTTGGTTTACTGATGAATGATGATAAGATGTACAACAACCTTAACCAGGCATCAAGCAACCTTAATAATTTGTTTATTGATATAAAAGCACATCCAAGCCGTTACGTACACTTCTCTGTATTTGGTAAAAAGGGCGATTGATTTTAGCGGTTATAGAGAAAAGAGATTGGAGATTAGTTGAAAAAGCTAATCTCTTTTTTTGTGCTAAACTTTCGTTACTCGCTTATCACAAACGTTTTTCCTTCTACAGCAAGTTCTGTATTAGGGAAAATGCTTTGCGCTTCCTCTAAAAGCTCGTTAAGCGTTTTGTACCGGGCCGAGAAATGGCCGATAATCAGTTTTTCTGCATTCACCCTTACGGCTACCTCTCCTGCCTGTAAAGCTGTGGTATGGTGCGTTTGGTTAGCCCTGTCGAGCATATCATTCAAAAATGTAGCCTCGTGGTACAGCAGCGTGGCCGAGTTTATTTGCGCCAGGTATTTTTCTACATAAAGTGTGTCAGATACGTAGGCGTATGATTTTGGCTCTGCAGGAGCAATGGTGAGGTCGCTATTCTTATATATAGTACCATCGGGCGCAGTATAGTCGTTACCTTTTTTTATGGCAGAATAATAAGCGACGGGTATTTGCAGCGCTTCTATCTTCTCTTTAATAAGCTTGCGTAAACGTTTCTTTTGCCTGAATAAAAACCCAGTACAGGGGATGCGGTGATCAAGCGGTATGGTTTCTACAAAAATATCCTGGTTCTCTAATATGATACCTTTTGCGTTAGCATCTGTAAACACCCATTCTAAGGGGTAATGTAGCGTGGTTTCAGAATATTTAAGTTGCAGGTCAACAATCTCCTTTAAAGGCGGCGGACCGAAAATTTTAAGTGCTTTTTTGCGCCCGTTAAGGTGCATAGATGATAGCAGACCAACCAAACCCAGGTAATGATCGCCGTGCAGGTGGCTGATGAATATATAATCTATACGGCTGGCCTTAACATCAAACCGCAGCATTTGCTGCTGGGTTCCCTCAGCGCAGTCAACCAAATAAAGTTTTTCATTTATATTGAGTACCTGCGCTGTGGGGTTCCTGTTAAAAATGGGAGTTGCAGAACTGCTGCCCAGTATAGTGACTTCGAATTTCATACCGGGGGGAACAGCTTATTATCTAACTTCTTTCTTCAGTTCTTTTTCTATTTCTTCCATGAAGATAAGGTCGATGCCTTCTTCGCAGGTTGGTACAATAGAAAGTACATTATCCAGCTGTGATATGGTTACCAAACGCGATACCGCATCGTTTAACCCACACAGGATAAATGAGCCGGCCGAGTTTTTACATAAGCGATGCCCCACCAATAAACTGCTTAAACCCGATGAATCTGCAAACTTCACTTGCGAAAGATCAAGGATGATATTTCGCTGGCCTTCGGTATTGATCAGGATCAATTCTGATTTTAACTGAGGGGTAACCAGTGAATTTAGCTTTGATTCGTTAAGCTTAATAAGAATATATTTCTCGTGCTTGTCAACCGTAAATTTCATTTTGTTCTAATTAAAAAGCTAAGATATAATTAATTTATCTTTAAATAAAAACTACAGGGTGGCCAGTGCCTTGTTTATTGCGTTTTCAACCCGGTTTACCACATCAGTAAGTTCGGGCTTAACAAAGGTTTCGCCTGTAATTTGCTCATATAGCTCGATATATCTGTCGGATATCGATTGTACAATTTCCTTTGTCATTTCGGGCACCTGCTGCCCATCCTTACCCTGAAAACCGTTCTCGATAAGCCACCTTCTAACAAACTCTTTTGATAGTTGTTTTTGAGCTTCGCCGCTTTTCTGGCGTTCGGCGTACCCCTCACTGTAAAAGTACCTGGATGAATCGGGCGTATGGATCTCGTCTATCAGGTAAATGGTATCGCCAACCTTGCCAAATTCGTACTTGGTATCAACCAGTATCAGCCCTTGTTTGGCGGCAATTTCGGTACCGCGTTTAAATAACTGGCGGGTGTAATTTTCCAGTTGTACATAATCGGCCTCGGTAACAATGCTTTGTTTCAGTATTTCTTCGCGGGAGATATCCTCATCATGCCCTACCGATGCTTTGGTGGTTGGGGTAATGATAGGCTCGGGCAGTATATCGTTCTCTTTTAAACCTTCGGGCAGGGTAACACCACAAACCTGGCGTTTGCCCAAGGCATACTCACGCGCGGCATGGCCTGCAAGGTAACCACGTATTACCATTTCTACCTTAAACGGCTCGCAGATGCGGCCTATGGTAACCGATGGATCGGGCACGGTAACTACCCAGTTGGGTACAATATCGGCAGTGGCCTTTAAAAATTTAGCAGCTATCTGGTTTAGCACCTGCCCCTTGTATGGGATAGGCTCGGGCAGTACCACATCAAATGCCGAGATGCGGTCGGTAACTACCATGGCCAGGTATTTATTATCTATGGTATAAACATCCCTAACTTTACCCTTGTAATAGCCGGTTTGCCCCTTAAAATTAAAATGTGTTTCTTTTATTGCGTCCATTGTATGTGAGTGAATGGTGAGTGGTGACTGGAGAATGGTTAAACTATTAACCACGCTCTATTCACCAATCACTAAACTATTGTATATCCCCGTAAGCTTCCAGTATGCGTTTCACCAGTTTGTGGCGTACAACATCTTCCCCGCTCAGGTAAACAATATCAATTCCTTTTATATCGGTTAATATGCGCAGCGCAGTGTATAAGCCCGACTGCTGTTTCTTCGGTAAGTCAATCTGTGTAACATCGCCCGTAACAATAAACTTGGCAGATGGCCCCATACGTGTCAGGAACATCTTTAGCTGCATATCTGTAGCATTTTGTGCCTCATCCAAAATCACAAAGCAGTTATCAAGTGTACGGCCACGCATAAAAGCCAGCGGGGCTATCTCAATGGTACGGTTCTCCAGGTAAAGCTTTAGCTTTTCGGCCGGTATCATATCATCCAGCGCATCATATAAAGGGCGCAGGTACGGGTCAATCTTCTCTTTCAGGTCGCCTGGTAAAAAGCCCAGGTTCTCCCCTGCCTCAACCGCCGGGCGGGTAAGGATGATCCGTTTGATCTCTTTATTTTTTAACGCCCTTACAGCCAATGCAACCGCGGTGTAGGTTTTACCTGTACCTGCGGGGCCAATAGCAAACAATATATCGTTTTTGCTCAGGCTATCAACCATCCGGTGCTGGTTTGGCGTACGCGCCCTAACCATAATACCGTTGGGGCCAAAAACCAAAACTTCGCTGCTGGCAAACTTATCGGGTGCGGTTTCGCCTTCTTTAGGGGCGGTAACCCGGGCGCCGAGTATCCGTTCAACGTCGTTTACATTAAGGCTTTCAAATTTTTCTACATGCTGTACAAGGTGATCAAATTTCTCCTGGAAGATGGCGAGTTCACGCTCATCTCCTAAAACTTTAACTTCGCTACCACGTGCAACTAATTTAAGCTTAGGGTATTGTTTTTTAATGATCTCGAAATGATCGTTATTCGGTCCCCATAAAACGGCGGGGTCTATTTGCTCAATTGATAACTTTAGCTCGTTCAATAGTGATTGATTTTTGTCAGTTTGCGAATTTTTATGAATTAAAAATTGAATATTTGCACCTTTAAATGCTTTACAAGATTAGCAATAAATATTTATAAAATTAATGGCAATTATAACTTTAACTACTGATCTGGGCGATAAAGATATTTATCAGGCTGCCCTTAAAGGTAGTATTTATAAATTGCTCCCAACAGTAAATATTGTTGATATTACTAACAATGTTGCAGCCTTTAATGTGCAGCAGGCAGCCTTTATTTTAAAGAATAGTTTTTACTATTTTCCTGACCATACCGTACACCTGATAGGCATTGATACTGTGTACAATACGTACACCCGCTACCTGGCCGTAAGGTATAAGAACCACTACTTTGTTGGTGCCGATAACGGTATATTTTCGCTGATGTTTACCGATGAGCCGGACGAGATTGTGGAAATAAATATTATGCAGGACCTGAAGTTTCTGCACTTCCCGCTGGCAGATATTTTTGTGAAGGCCGCGTGCCATCTGGCCAGTGGTGGTACCCTGACCGAGATAGGCCTGCCGGTAACCAGTGTGGAGAACAAAATGACCCTGCAGCCCGTTATAGAAAAGAACCTGATCAAAGGTGCCGTGATCTATATCGACTCGTTCCAGAACGTGATAACCAACGTTACCAAAGAGTTTTTTAACCGCGTGCAGCAGGGTCGCAAGTTTGTACTCTACTTTAAACGTAATGAAACCATCAACCAGCTTAGCTGGCATTATAATGAAGTACCCGAAGGCGAAAAACTTTGCCTTTTTGGTATAAGCGACCACCTGGAGATTGCCATAAACAAGGGCAACGCCAGTGGCCTGCTGGGCCTAAACCTTGGCGATAGTGTAATTATTGATTTTCAATAACCCCTTAAGGCCATGAAACGTTTATTTATTTTAACAGCATTGCTGTGTTTTGCCGCGGGCGTTTTTGCGCAGGTAAAAACAGATTCGGCGGCGTACAGCCAGCAGCGGGCAAAGATCAACGCTATGCTGGCCGCGCGTAAAGTAAAGTTTAGCCAGTACGATACCAGCCTTACCAAACGCAGCGGCATATTCCATATGCAAACCAGGGGCGACATCCGTAAATCGAACGATATACTGATGGATATTGTGGATACCGACGACGAAATATTCATCGAACTGAAAAAACTTTTCGACTACCGCACCAACCAGCTTAACTATACCGCCTACCAAAAAAAACAGGTAGAAAACAACGCCAAAGAAGTTGAGAAAGCCCGCATCAGCTTCATGACCACTATTAACCGGCTCAGGCAACAAAACGACGACCTGAAAGCCCAGCAGGCCAAACAAAAAGCCACATACGAAAGCAAGCAAAGGCTTTATGTAATAGTGATTGTTCTCACCTTTGCGTCAATTTTAATATTAGCCCTCTCAAAAAGAAAAAGAAAGGTGTAATTTTACGGCTTTGTACATATAAAAAATATAAATGGCACGAGGACGATTGAACAGTGGCAGCAAGTCGGAAGCAGAATTACCAAAGGCAAAATTAAACCTGGAGAGTTTAGGCCGTATATCAAAGCTTATCTCCTACTTAAAACCTTACAAAGGCAAATTTTTCGCCGGCATCCTTTTTCTTTTCCTGTCCAGCTTAACAGGACTTGCCTTCCCTTCCCTGCTTGGTGCCTTGATAGATGCCGCACAGGGCAGGCAGAAATACGCTTTTTTGCCTCCAACCATTAACGCTATCGGCTTTTTAGCCTTCGGGATATTGTTTGTACAGGCATTTGTATCGTTTTTTAGGGTGGTTTGGTTTGTGCAGGTTGCCGAGAAGGCGCTGGCCGATATCCGCCGCGATACCTATTTTAAACTTGTTACCCTCCCCATGAACTTTTTTGCTAACCGCAGGGTTGGCGAACTGAATAGCCGTATCTCTGCCGACCTTTCGCAGATCCAGGATACCATGACCACCACCTTCGCCGAAATGATCAGGCAACTGGTACTATTGGTTGGCGGTATTACCTTCCTAACCATCGTATCGTTTAAGCTTACTTTGGCTTTATTGCTGATGCTGCCGGTTCTGATCGTAGTGGCCGTATTTTTTGGAAGGTTCATCCGTACCCTGTCAAGGCAGGCGCAGGATAAACTGGCCGAATCGAACACCATTATTGAAGAAACCCTGCAAGGCATAGCCAACGTTAAAGCCTTTGTAAACGAAGCCTTTGAAGCAGGCCGTTATAATAAAAACCTGCGCGAGGTAGTAAAAATTGCGGTAAAGGGCGCGGTGTACCGTGGCTTGTTCGCATCGTTTATTGTTTTTTGCCTGTTTGGGGCCATTGTAGGCGTTATCTGGTACGGCTCTATACTGGTACACCACCACGAACTTTCTGTAGGTAGCTTAACCACTTTTATTCTCTACTCTATTTTTGTGGGCGCGGCCATGGGTAGTTTCCCTGAGTTGTATGCCAACCTGCAAAAGGCTGTGGGCGCCAGCGAACGCGTTTTAGAGATATTGGACGAAAAAGGCGAAGATGTTTCCATCAACGCCGAAGACAACCTGATCAAACAAAAAATAAACGGTAACCTGGCGTTCAATAACGTGGTATTTGCTTACCCATCGCGTTCGGAACTTACCGTACTGAAAAATATTTCGTTCACCGCCAATGCAGGCCAAAAGGTGGCTATTGTAGGGCCAAGCGGCTCAGGTAAATCAACCATGGCTGCGCTCATCCTGCAATTTTACCATCCGCAAAGTGGCAGCATTTACTTTGACGGACTGGATTCCGCAGAATACGCGTTAACGGATATCCGTAACCAGGTAGCAATTGTACCGCAGGATGTATTGCTATTTGGCGGTACTATTCTGGAGAACATTGCTTACGGTAAATTAGGCTCGAGCAAAGAAGAAATTATCGCGGCAGCCAAAAAAGCCAATGCCGATCAGTTCATCACCTCCTTCCCCGAGGGATATGATACCGTTGTTGGCGAACGTGGTGTAAAACTATCCGGCGGCCAGCGCCAGCGTATTGCCATTGCCCGTGCCTTGTTGAAGAACCCGGCCATTTTGATACTGGATGAAGCCACTTCATCGCTCGATTCGGAATCTGAACGTTTGGTGCAGGAAGCCCTGGAAGTGCTGATGAAAGGCCGTACGTCTATCATCATCGCCCACCGCCTGTCAACCATCCGCGAAGCTGATAAGATCATCGTGCTTGAAAAAGGCAACATCATAGAAACCGGCAACCACCAGGAACTGATAGCCAATGAGCAGGGCTTGTACCGCTATTTAAGCCAGCTGCAATTTGAGACGGCGCAGAGCTAATTGAAAGCTAAAGCCGGGGATTTTTTGTCCTCGCAGGGTCTTCTGAAAGATACCCTGCGCCCGCATACAAAGCATCGCAGGGGCCACGATTGTGAGACCCTGAGGCGACGAAATTTACAAAGCCTGAATTTGCCTTTTATTGCCTACGGTAAATTACTCCTGTTGCAACGGGAAAACATCGAAAGCTCGCCGGTAGTTTGATCTTTCCCAATAGAATACCATGCTTTATTATAAAAGCAATATCGATAGTCGCCAAGCTCTATCATAGGGTAAACACCTGTTATATGATGCTTCTTGGTTATATAATCATCCTGGTAAGTGTAAGCATCCAATTTCCGCTTACTTGTGTAAAAAATATGCCGATCTTTATCGAATTTCAACAGAAAACTGGCCCTCTTGTCGTAGCTTTTTCTATCCTTATCGCCCGAGTGTAGCAGGTCGCGTACCTTAACCCTCATCTTATAATTGTTAATACTGGCGCCGAGTAATTTTAAACGCAGGTTATAAAATCCATCGTCAAATTCATGAGCAGATTGAATTTCCGCTACAATACAGAATTTACCATTATTTACACCCAATATTAATACATTGTTGTATCCATCGTCAGAGCCACCACGCGGGCTATAAACAATTTCTAAAAGATTACTGCTAAGGTGATGTACTCTTTCCAAAGAATAAAAATCCCTAATAGCTAAGGTATCGCAGGGTAACTCAATATGAAACAAACGATCACTAAAAGGCTTTTCCCATAAATTAATTTTGGCTATCGTACCATCAAACGTCTTTATAGCATGGGTCATTATATCGTATGAAAATGTGTCGCCATACGCTATTGTTTTTTTTGTAATAACAGAGAAAGCTTCTTTTTTCAATTCTCTGTCGGCTGCTTTTTGCTTTTCAGGGCTGTCATTCAGATATCGCCAAAGCTGTGCATGGGCGATATTATTGCCGGTATAGAAAAACAAGATCGACAGGACAATTAACGTTCGCTTTACAAAGGCCACGGTTGAGATATTAATGCTTATTAAATTTAATAATTAAATATCACAAAAAAGGCCCAAAATCTGAAAGGTTAGGCCTCTAATAATAGTTCGGGAATTGCCCGGTGCGTGCTAAATGTTTGTTCCATTTGCGCTATTTTCGGAACAAAATGGAACAAGCCTTAAAATTACAATCAGCTGTAAATCAACAGTATAAATTCAATCAATTAAATATCATCTTTGGCTTTTGGCGAATATTATAAGTCTAAAAAGGGCGAACTAAGGGCGAAAAAAGGCGAAAAAATCCATGTTTTGACGGCCTCATTTTTGTTCCATTTTACAAAAAGTGGAACAAAACTTAAATTTTTATAATGCATTGATTTACAAATTATTAATATCAAAATATTAAAGTAATACTTTAAATAGAACTAAAAAATAAAAATGTTAAAAATTTGATTGTCAACATGTTCCATTTGTTCCACTTGTTCCATTTCAGAGTGGAACAGAACATGAACAGTTAAGCTGATACCAACACATTTTAAGGATTAATCGTTATTATTGCATAAGGCCGCATACCCTTGTATGCCGCCGGCGAACTATATAAATGAAACTAACTATACATGGCGCTGCCCGCCAGGTTACGGGCAGCATGCACCTGCTTCAGGTAGGGCAATATAAGATACTGGTAGACTGCGGGCTGGATTACGAAAAAGACCATAATATACAGGTAAATGAAGATTTTGGCTTCCGGCCGGAGGAGATCGATGTTGTTATCCTCACCCACGCGCATATCGACCACTCGGGCAACCTGCCTACGTTGGTACGTATGGGCTTTAACGGCCAGATCCTCTGTACGCCCCCTACCGCCGATCTAACGGAACTGTTATTGCTCGATTCGGTGAATATCTTTTTATCCAAAGCGCAAAAGGGCGGCAACCGCAATCGCCGTAAGCACAAGCACAGCGGCGGTGGCCCACAGCCTTTATACCTGCAAAAGCATGTAATGGATACGGTGGAGCGCTTTGTTACCATCGCCTACAACAAACCTTTCCGCATTACCGGCGATATCGAGCTGACTTTTATCCCGGCCGGCCACCTGCTTGGCGCTGCCGCGGCGGTATTAAAGATCAATGATAACGGTGAGGAAAAATCCATTGCATTTACCGGCGATATAGGCCGCAAAAATTACCCTGTACTAAATGATCCGGAGCCATTGCCACCTGTTGATTACATCGTATCAGAATCTACCTACGGCGGCAGGATGCACACCAGAGGTAAATCCGTACAGGATACGCTGATAGAAACCATTGAAAAGGTTTGTATTGTTGAGCAGGGCCGTTTAATTATCCCCGCATTCAGTATTGGTCGTACACAATCGCTGGTGTTTGCTTTGAATAAGATCTTTAACAGTGGCTTATTGCCCAAAGTGCCCGTTTTTGTGGATAGCCCCATGGCGGCAAGGGCCACCAGCCTTTACCGAAAACACCACAGCCTGGTAAATGCCGAAGCGCAGGAGTTTTACAATAAGCAGGGCGATGAGTTTGATTTTGAGAACCTTACCTATGTAGAGACCTTGAAGGATAGCCGCCAGGTATCGAACTATTATGAACCCTGTATCATCATCTCATCAGCCGGCATGCTAGAGGGTGGCCGTATCCAGGATCACCTGTTCTATAATATTCAAAATTACTATTGCACCATTCTTTTTATAGGTTACTGCGCCAAAGGTACACTGGGCTATCGCCTGCTTCGCGGCGACCCTATAGTACATATCAAAGACCGCGACCTGGCAGTTTATGCCACCATCAAACAAACCGATGTATTAAGCGCCCACGGCGATCATGAAGATCTGCTGAACAACATTAAGGTACAGGACGCAAACAAGCTTAAAGGGGTTTATTTGGTGCATGGCGAGGCAAGCAGCATGCAGGCCATGGCCGATAGTTTAGAGCAGAATGGCTATAAGGTAATTATTCCGGAGAAAAGCGTGGTGTACGAATTGTAACGCTTTAAAACGGCTAAAACCGCCTTTAAAACGACTTGAATTACCTATAGTGTTCACGTTCACTGCCGTGAACGCGAATGAACGCTTGTATCTGCCTTATAATCAGCAATTTCTATTTTTACACATTTTAAATGCGACCCAAGTTGTTGATTAATAGCTTTTTATGATGTCTTCGCATATATTATTTGTAAAATTCCCCTGTAGCTGCAATTAAGGTAACATGCTCTAATACCGGTTCTGATTCTAATCCGCTGGCCCAAAGCTCTTCATCAAATTTTTTGAAGGATGCGAGTGAAATTAATATCTCGTGCGCCTCTTCATTTTCAAACTGGTCGAAATGCATAAAGGTTTTACCGTCCGGCAGCAGCCAGGTGCTGTATTTGATACCGGGATGATTAAGTTCTTTTAATTCATTTACGATGCTTGCAATGTTAGCCTGGTTTATTGGCGCAAATGCTGCAGTTGTGGTGTAATGTACCCGTAATGCTTTCATAATTACTGAAGTGATAAAGCAAATTTACGATACCGGATAATAAGATGTGAGGCGAATTATGACAATATAACAGGCATTTTGCGACAGAATTCCTACCTCATATTACGCGTGAAGACGTTAAACATTCCCCCACCCGTGCGCCAGTACATCGGCTATATGAATGGTTTTAATAGGCAGGTTGTTCTTATCAATATACCCCTGCAAATGCAACAGGCAGGAAGCATCGGTAGAGATAATATAATCGGCTTTGGCAGCCAGCGCATTATCTACCTTTTGCTGGGCCATGGCGGTTGATATGGCATCAAATTTAACGGCAAAGGTACCACCAAAGCCGCAGCAGGTTTCGTTATCCTTCAGATCAACCATTTCAAGGCCTAATACTTTAGAGAGCAACTGGCGGGGTTCGTCTTTAATTTTGCATTCGCGCAGCCCGGCGCAGCTGTCATGGTAAACAGCACGGCCTTCCAGCTCGGCGCCAAAATAATCCACTTGTAGTATATTCACTAAAAAATCGCTCAGCTCGTAAATGTTGCTCTGGATATTACGGCATTTATTGTGCGCGGTAGTATTGGTAAACAGGTCGTTGTAGTAGTTACGCACCATGCCGGTGCACGATGCTGATGGCGATACAATTACGCTATCCTCCTTAAAATCATTCAGGAATTTTGTACCTACCGCTTTGGCATCATCCCAAAAACCGGCGTTAAAGGCAGGCTGACCGCAGCAGGTTTGTTCGGGGTTATAGTTTACCGTACAGCCGGCCTTTTCAAGCACCTTAACGGTATTAAAAGCGGTATCCGGATACAACTGATCTATAAAACACGGAATAAACAACTCAATTGTCATCTGTACAAGTAAATATTAAAGAGCGCTAAATTCAGCATTTTTCTGAACTTTTCGCTCAGTTCTTAATAAAGAAAACAACAATAAGAGCCCGATAACGAAGAATAAACCCAAAACCAGGGTTGAATTACGCATACTGCCGGTTAGTTCTTCAATAAAGCCAAAACTGAACAAGCCGCCTACGATGGCCAGCTTTTCGGTCACATCATAAAAGCTGAAGAATGAGGCCGTATCCGGGATATCCTGCGGTAAAAACTTAGAATAGGTTGACCGCGAAAGCGACTGGATCCCTCCCATTACCAAACCCACAATAACGGCAATGATATAAAACTCGGTGGATGTTGTGGTGAAATAAGCGGCTATACAGATCCCTATCCATATAAATACTACAAATATCAATACCCGCACGTTACCATATTTATCAGATAAGCGCGACATCAGCGTGGCCCCACCTATGGCAACTATTTGTATGATGAGGATAATAGTGATCAGTTCGGGCGTTTTCATACCCAGCTCTTTTGCCGCAAAGCCTGTAGCAACCAGCATAATGGTTTGCACACCCATTGAGTAGAAAAAGAAGGACGGTAAAAATTTTTTCACCAACGGCATAGATTTAATTTTAACCCAAACATTACCTAATTCAATAAAGCCGCCTTTTATAATATTATGCTGGTGTGTTTGCGCATTGGGACTGCCTTTTGGTAATATAGAGAACGGTATCAGGGCAAAACCTATCCACCAGATACCAACCAACAGGAAGGATATCTGCGCGGGTAACGACTTGTCGGTAATGCCAAATATTTCGGGCTTCAACACAAACGCGAAACATATTATTTGCAGCAATACACTGCCAATATAGCCATAGGTAAAGCCTTTTGCGCTCACTTTATCCTGCATATCCAGGGTGGCAATTTCGGGCAGGTACGAGTTATAAAAAACAAAGCCTCCGCTGTAGCCAATGGCAGCAAGCGCAAAACAAATAACGCCAAATTCCAGCCGGTCGGCATTAAAAAAGAACAGGCCGCAACACGCCGCAGAACCCAGCAGCGTGAAAAATTGCATGAAGATTTTTTTATTACCGCGATAATCGGCAATGGAACTTAGTATGGGTAGTAGCAGCACCATCACCATGTACGCGGCAGCCAGCGCATAATCAGTAAGGGCGGTGTTTATAAAGCTGTAACCGAAGAAATTTACACGGTTACCGTTTGCAGCATTGGTGGTAATAGCTACGTAATAAGCCGGGAAAACGGTTGTTGTGATCACCAGGTTGTAGGCCGAATTGGCCCAATCGAACATGGCCCAGGCGCGGATGGTTTTAGGGTTGTTTTTTTCTTGCATTGCACATTAAAAGTATGCAATTTTTGGAGTTTTAGAAATAGTTGAAAAAATCAACGGGTTACCTTATCCCAAAGCAAACTCCACCGCTGCTGCCGAATGGATCTGCGTGGTATCAAACTGTATCACATCGGTATCTTCCGGCTTTATCAATAAAGGTATTTCCGTACAGCCTAAAATTATGCCCTCGGCGCCTTGTTTTACCAGGCTCTCTATTATTTGCAGGTAACGGGTTTTGGTTTCGGGCAATAGTATGCCTTTACCCAGCTCGTCCATCAGGGTTTGGTGGATAAAGGCCCTGTCTGCATCATTTGGTGTAATGCTGTCAATGCCGGCTTCGGTTAGCTTATCGGTAAAGAAAGTATTTTCCATAGTAAACTTAGTACCCAGAAGCGCCACTTTAGCAAGTCCGCGTTTTTTAATTACCTGCGCTGTTGCTGCTGCAATGTGTATTACCGGCAGGCCAATTTGTGCTTCGGCTTCATCAGCTATCAGGTGCAGGGTGTTGGCGCAAAGTACTATAGCCTCTGCCCCACTGTTTTTTAACCCGATGCCAGCCTCAACAACCATTTGCGTGGTTTTAGCCCAATCGTTAGCGGCGTGGTTTTTGGCTATATCGGCATAGTTGAAGGAGTGCAGCAGTAGTTGCGCAGCGTTCACACCCCCCAGTTTATCATTAATTCCCTGGTTAATAAAACGGTAATAATCAATGGTAGATACCCAGCTGGTACCGCCAATAAGTCCTAAGGTTTTCATGTGGTAAAACTATCATTATTTGCAAATGCTTTAGCTGTATCTACAATTTTGGCGAACAAACCCGGCATATTTTACATTATAGTTACGGTTGTAAATTGTTTAGCTGTGGTTACAGCATAAAAGCAACTACCATTTCGTACCTTAGCATCAAACATTTTTACATGTCTAAAAAACACAAACATAATTCTTCAATAAACCAGGTGCTCACGCAAATGGTGCTCGATATTTTTGAACAAAACGGCAATACGCCATTAAATCATAAACAAGTTTCTGCCAAATTAAACGTACGCGACCCTGACGCCCGTGGCGTTATCCTTGATATTTTAAAGGACGAAGCCTTTAAAGGCGTGTTAAAAGAGATCACACCCGGCAAATTTCAGCTACTTGAGTTAAAAACCTTTGTTGAAGGTAAAGTTGACCTGACCAACGATGGTTCGGCCTTTATTGTTACCGACGACCCCAGTGAAACCGATATTTTTGTTGCCCCGCGTAAACTGCGCAACGCCCTTAATGGCGACCGTGTAAAGGTTTACGTATATGCTAAAAGCCGCGGTAAACGGCAGGAAGGCGAAGTAATAGAGATACTGCAACGCAATAAAATGGAGTTTACCGGTGTGGTAAAACTATCTGAACGTTTTGCATTCTTCATCCCTGACGACCGGAAGATGATGCACGACATTTTTATCCCCATTAGCGACCTGAATGGTGCAAAAAATGGCATTAAAGCGGTTGCCGAGATCACCGACTGGCCCGCGGGAGCCAAAAACCCCATTGGCCGCATAAAACACGTGCTTGGCGAACAGGGCGAGAACGATACCGAAATGAACGCCATCCTGGCAGAGTACGGTTTCCCCCTATCCTTCCCTGCCGAGGTAGAGCGCGAGGCGGAAGAGATCCCGAATGACATCACCGCCGAAGAGATTGCCAAACGCCGCGATTTCAGAGATGTGCTTACCTTTACCATCGACCCTTTTGATGCCAAGGATTTTGATGATGCCTTATCCTTTAAAAAACTGGATAATGGCAACTACGAAGTTGGTGTGCACATTGCCGATGTATCGCATTACATCATCCCCGATTCGGCTTTGGATAAAGAGGCTTACGAACGTGGTACATCTGTTTACCTGGTAGACAGGGTGATCCCGATGCTGCCCGAAAGGTTATCAAACGGTTTATGCTCGCTTCGCCCTAAAGAAGATAAGCTTTGTTTCGCCGCTGTTTTTGAGCTGGATGAGGATGCCAACATCATTGACCAATGGTTCGGCAAAACAGCTATCCACTCCGACAGGCGCTTTACTTACGAAGAAGTGCAGGACGTAATTGAAACCCAAACCGGCGATTACGTTGAAGAGATACTAAAACTAAACGCCCTGGCCTACAAACTGCGCGAGCGTAAGTTTAAAGCGGGTGCCATTAGCTTTGAAACTACCGAGGTTAAATTTAAGCTGGATGAAACCGGCAAACCTATTGGCGTTTATGTGAAAGAGCGCAAGGATGCCCATAAACTCATTGAGGACTTTATGCTGCTGGCCAACCGCAAAGTTGCCGAGCATGTAAGCAAAATGGGTAAAGGCAAACATAAATACACCTTTGTTTACCGCGTTCATGATACGCCAAAGCCCGACGCACTGGCCAGTTTCGCGCAGTTTGCGGCAAGGTTTGGGTATAAGATCAACACAAAATCTGACAAGGAAACCGCTAAATCCCTCAACTTTTTGATGGAGGATGTAGAAGGTAAAAAAGAGCAGAACGTACTTACCCACCTGGCTATCCGATCGATGGCTAAGGCAATATATACAACAAAAAGCAGCAGCCACTACGGTTTAGCCTTTGATTATTACACCCACTTCACCTCGCCTATCCGCCGGTACCCGGATGTAATGGTGCACAGGCTATTGCAGCATTACCTTAACGGCGGCCAAAGTGCTAATGCCGACCATTACGAAGAATTGTGTAAACACAGTTCGATGATGGAGAAAAAAGCCGCTGATGCCGAACGTTCATCAGTTAAATACAAACAGGCCGAATACCTGAAAGACCAGGTGGGCAATGTATTTACCGGCATCATTTCGGGGGTTACGGAATGGGGTATGTATGTAGAGATCATTGAGAATAAATGTGAGGGGATGATTCGCCTGCGCGATATTAGCGATGATTTTTACACTTTGGATGAGAAGAATTACGCCATCATTGGCCAACGCAAAAAGAAAACTTACCAGCTTGGCGATGAGGTACAAATAAGGGTAAAGAACGTCGACCTGACCAAAAAACAGATAGACTTTTCATTAGTAAATAATTAAATCTGGTGAGTGCGGGGTGTGAGGTGCGTTTGATATGCTCTTCGATCCTTACTCTCCGCACTTCGGCCCCGCAAACATGAGAAAACTTGAAGATCTGCAATCGTTAATTGCAAGTTCCGTTTCTGAACTTAAATACCCGGAATATCCCGCGGAACTGTACGAACCTATAAAGTATATACTGGCTTTGGGCGGCAAACGCATGCGCCCAGCGCTGCTGTTGATGGCCTGCGATCTTTTTGGCGGTGATGTAGAAGCTGCCCTGCCCCCTGCTTTGGCCATAGAGGTGTTCCATAATTTCACGCTGATGCATGATGATATTATGGATAACGCCCCCAAAAGGCGTGGTAAAACCACCGTGCACGAAAAGTGGAACAATAATGTGGCTATCCTATCCGGTGATGTGATGCTGATTGAGGGCTACAAGCTAATGATGCAGGTACGTGAGAATATTCTGCGCACGGTGCTTGATATTTTTAATGATACCGCTGTAGGTGTTTGCGAAGGCCAGCAGTTGGATATGAACTTTGAAACCAGCAACAATATCAGCATTGAGGAGTATATCAACATGATCCGCCTTAAAACAGCTGTGGTGCTTGGAGGCGCTTTAAAGATAGGCGCGCTGATAGGCGAAGCCGATATAAAAGATGCCGACCTGCTTTGCAGCTTTGGCGAGTACCTGGGTATAGCTTTCCAACTACAAGATGATATTTTGGATGTGTACGGCAACCCCGAGAAATTTGGCAAACAGGTTGGCGGGGATATCATCTCCAACAAAAAAACCTACCTGTTGATAAAAGCGCTTGAATTGGTTAAAGGCACCGATGCTGAGGAACTGGCCCGCTGGATAACTTTCCCCAAATTTGACCCGGCCGAGAAAGTTGCCGCCGTTACCGAAATTTACAACAGTGTAAACATCCGCCAATTTGCTGAGGCCGAAATGCAGGCCTACGCCGAAAAAGCTTTTGAAGCGCTTGATAAAATAAACCTGCCCGAAGACAGCAAACAGTACCTGCGCGATTTTGCAGACGGGTTGCTGGTGAGGGAGTATTAAAAGATGAAAAAGATACTATTTTGTTATATAGTTGCGGCATTAGCTATTTCAACTACAAATGCTCAGTCGCTTAATAAAAATACTATTGACACACCCGAGTTTATAGATAATCCTCCACTTTATGATGTGAAACCAATGTTTCCAGGAGGTTCTAACGCTTTCGAAAGGTTTCTTTCCAAAAACCTAAGATATCCGAAAAATGGAGCGGATATTTCTGGTAGAGTTATTTTAAGTTTTATGATTTTGCCTAGTGGTCATTTAACCGACTTTACAGTTGAGAAAAAACTATTCCCTGAATATGATAAGGAAGCTTTAAGGGTGATGAGAAAGTCGCCTAAATGGCAACCCGGAAGGAAAAACGGGAAAGCAATTGCTGTAAAATATTATATACCCATCCACTTTAAGTAACACTTCTGCCCTTACTGTCACATACAAACTGTCTTCCCTCCTGACCAATGAGTTCATTCAACAAAAAAGCCCTTATCAAATTGATAAGGGCTTTTTATATTGTATAAGCTTGGCTAATTACTCAGCTGCGGCTTCTTCAGCATCAGGTGCTGCTTCTTTTTTTGCTTTTGGAGCAGCTGCTTTCTTAGCTTTAGGAGCTTCTTCAGCTACTTCTGCTGCTGCAACAGGTGCTTCAGCTTTTTTTGCTTTTGCTTCAGCTTTAACAGCTGGTGCAGGTGCTGCATCTTCAGCAACCGGTGCAACTTCAAAAGGAATAACAGAAACGTATGAACGGTTATCTGCTTTCTTTTTAAATACAACATGCCCTGCAGTTAATGCAAATAATGTATGGTCTTTACCAATACCTACGTTAAGGCCCGGGTTGTGTTTGGTACCACGTTGGCGAACGATGATGTTACCTGCAATAGCTGGCTGACCACCGAAAATTTTGATACCTAAACGTTTGCTATGTGATTCGCGGCCGTTTCTTGAACTACCGGCCCCTTTTTTGTGTGCCATTTCTTAATTTCTTTTGTGACCCTAATGAATCGAGTCGGTTAAAATTTAATTATAATGTTATACCGGTGATCTCGATCTTGGTAAATTGCTGACGGTGACCATTTTTCTTCTGGTAACCTTTTCTGCGTTTCTTTTTGAAGATAATTACTTTATCACCTTTTAAATGAGACACGATCTTAGCTGAAACTTTAGCGCTTTTCAAATCAGAACCTAATTTGAATTTACCTTCGTTTTCTGCTAACAACACATTGTCAAATTCAATACTAGCGCCTTCATCTCCCTGTAAACGGTGTACAAAGATCTGCTGGTCTTTTGCAACCTTAAATTGCTGTCCGGCTATACTTACTATTGCGTACATTGTTGAATAATTATTGTTTTAAATTTTGAGGTGCAAATATATGGATTAATAAATTAAAATCCAATGCACTATTTAGCATTTCTTTGGCGGGCTTCCGCCTCGTCCAATATTTTCTTTATTTCTTTTATCAGCCTTTCGTTGGCATCTACCAGTTTAGGGTCGCCATCAAAGGAAGCATCAAACATTACTTTTTTGCTTTTGCGCAGGTAATTAAATTGTATCATAAACCTTGGCACCCTTCCCTTCGCATCCGGGTTAAGCTCATTTGAAGGGAAATCCCAAAAACCCAGGTCGGCAGCCTTCCGGTGCAGGTATAGCAGGTCCTCCTTATTTAATTTCATATCTATCTTAACCAATGAATCGCGCCTGTTCACAAACTGGTATACACCGGTTTTTGAATCGTAGCTATTATTCAATGTATCGCCATAACCATATTCAAAATGTAACGACTGAAACTCGGAGAACTTATACGGGGCGTTTTTGATCATCATACCGTAATAATAAAGGCAGTATGCCAGAAATGGCACTACTATACTCATTACAAGGAAGATCTTTTTTGAACGGGTGGTCATTATATTTAATAGTGAGTTAGTGAATTTGCAAATTAAAAGCTTAAAAATTTAAAATGGATCATGCTATAGTCAGGAAAGCTATTCAATAACTTCCGGTTCAGCATCTCCTAACTCCCCTTCCCACTTGCTTACAACAGCAGTAGCCATGGCATTACCAAGCACATTTGTAGCAGAGCGGCCCATATCCAATAGAGGGTCAATACCTATCAATAATGCCAAACCGGCCTCGGGGATATTGAACATGGATATAGTACCTGCAATAACAACCAGTGATGCCCGCGGAACACCAGCAATACCTTTACTGGTAAGCATCAGGATAAGCAGCATAGACAGTTGCTGCTCAAATGACAGATGAATATTATAAGATTGCGCCAAAAAAAGCGATGCAAAGGTCATGTACATCATAGAGCCATCCAGGTTAAACGAATAGCCAAGCGGCAATACAAAACTTACAATTTTATTATTACAACCAAAGCGCTCAAGCTCTAATAATACTTTGGGGTAAGCAGCCTCGCTTGTTGAAGTACCAAAAGCTATCAGCATGGCATCCTTAATACGGGCCACTAATTTAAATGCGCGGCCTTTTAACACTACCGAACCCGCCAGTATTATTACCAACCATAATACGATCAGCGAGAAATAAAACTCGCCTATAAATATTGCATAGGTTGACAGGATACCTAAACCCTGCTTGGCTATAATAGCTGTTATAGCGCCAAATACCGCCAAAGGCGCCAGTTGCATTACATAACCGGTTATTTTTAAAATAACGTGTGCAATAGCATCCATTGCCTTTATCACAACAAGGCCCTTTTCGCCAATGGCAGCAGTTGCTACGCCAAAAAATAAGGAGAAAATAACGATCTGCAGGATCTCATTATTAGCCATGGCCTCGGTAAAGCTTTTTGGGAAAACGTGGCCTATAAAGTCACGTAATGACAATGCCGTTTTTTGTATCCCGGTAGATAAATGGCTATCAGGTAACGGCAAATGCATAGCCTGGCCCGGTTTAAAAAAGTTAACCAGTAACATCCCTAATAAAAGGGATACCAGCGTAGCACTTAAAAACCAAAGCAGGGTTTTACCGCCAATACGGCCTACCGCGCTTATATCGCCCACTTTAGCAACCCCCACTACCAGCGTGGTAAACACCAGCGGGGCTACTATCATTTTTATCAGCCGTAAAAAAATGTCGCTTAATATGGTAAAGCCAACCAGCTTATCTTCCCGGGCGGTATCGTTTACCTTACGTATGGATGCCTGGGCCGCGCGATCTTTCTTTAAAGTTTTAAAAGTTGCGGTGGTAGTATCTGCAGTGGTGGCTATTTGCTCGTCTAATGTTTTTATATTTACCTCGGCGGCATTTATTTTGGTATTAATATTGTTTATTACTGTAGCATTGTAAATATACCCGGCTATTACGCCTAATATTAATGCTATAAAAATGTACAGGGTTAGTTTGCTCTTCTGCATGTGTTTATATGGTGCCGCAAAACTACAAAAATTAAGCTTTATATATACCGATGAGTATTACTACCTACGGATTACAACAAATTAAGAAAGAACTTCAGCATTTACCGCAGGAGCAGCTGACCGAACTTTGCCTGCGCCTGGTACGTTATAAAAAAGAAAACAAGGAACTATTAGCCTATCTGTTGTTTGAAGCCCATAACGAGCATGATTTTGTGGAGAGTATAAAAGCCGAGGCCGGTTTTATGTTTAGCCAGTTGCCATCACAAAGCTATTTTACGGCCAAGGGGCTTCGTAAAATATTAAAGATGCTAACCAAGTACACTAAATTTATTGGCTCTAAACCTGCCGAGATAGAACTGCTTTTAAACTTTTGCCAAAACTATCTGCAATACGTTATTAAACAAACATCGCATAAACCTATCCGCCTGATACTCACCCGGCAGATAGAGAAAGTACGCACGGCTATTGGCAAACTGCATGAGGACCTTCAATTTGATTATAGCCAGGATTATAATAAGCTTTTAGATGATGCCGCCAACAAATTGCCATGGTTAAATAAAAAAAGTTACCTGTTGTAACATTTATGGTGTTAATTTGTCAAAAAAATAAAACTTAACAAACAGGTGGCAGACAGAGAAGACGCTTTCAGGAAAATATACGAAGCTAATTCAAAGAAAATTTACCATTTGTGCTATGGTTATACCGGCGATGACGATGCCGCGAACGATCTGTTACAGGAAACTTTCCTTAAAGTTTGGCAAAACCTGCATAAGTTTCGTAATCAGGCGCTGATATCTACCTGGATCTACCGCATAGCTGTTAATACCTGCTTAACCTACTTACGATCAGAAAAACGACAAGCAAAAGACGAGCTTACTCCGGCAATTGCTGAAAACAAACGGGAAGAGTTTTCAGAAAAGAACGAGCAGGTTGCTTTGCTTTATAAATGTATATCAAAACTGGAAGAATCAGAAAGAATTATAATAACGCTGGTGCTTGATGAAGTACCGTATCCCGAAATTGCAGAAGTTTCGGGGATATCAGAGGGGAATTTGAGAGTGAAGATCTATCGCATTAAACAAAAATTGACAGAGTTATACAATCAGCATGAAAGACTTTGATCATTTAATGTCGGTTTGGCAGGCGCAGCCAAAAAAGGAACACCTTTCGGTAGATGAAGTACTGAAACAGGTGAAAAGCGGTGTACGTGGTTTAACCAACCGCATATACTGGAGTATTGTGGCCATGGTTGTGATAATTGCCTTTGCATTTATCATTACCCTTTTTGGTGCATTTAACTCATGGGTTACCACTGTTGGTATCCTGATAGTGTTGGTTACTATGCTGATGTACCTAACGCTTATTGTAAGGCACTATCATATCCTGAGCAAACAAGATGCTACTGTTAACCCTACCGAGTACCTGGGCAGCCTTAAAGAATACCAGCGTAACCGATCGAAAGTTATCGGCTGGTTCTATTACATTTATACTTTGCTTATAAGCGCCGGGCTTGCGTTATACTTTGTGGAAGTACTGCAAAATGCATCCGGAGTATTTAAAGGGGTTACTTATGGCTCAATTATCATCTGGTTCCTGTTCACTACATTCTACCTGAAACCAAGGATGTTTAAAAACGAGGAAGAAAAGCTAAACCTGATGATAGACCGCCTTGTACGCCTTCAAGATCAGTTTGATTAACAGATGCCACATCCTATCGAAATAAAACAGGTAAACATCAGCGATGCTGCTACTTTGCTTGAATTAAGCCGTAAAACCTTCTTTGATGCGTTTTTGCATCAAAACAACATTGCCGACATGGAGGCTTATGCCTCTACCGCCTTCACCCTGCAAAAATTTGAAAAGGAGCTGAGCAATGCCGACTCTGAATTTTATTTTGCATTGGTTGAGGGCAGTATTGCAGGTTATCTTAAACTCAACTACAACAACGCCCAAACCGAACTGCAGGATACTGATGCATTAGAGATTGAACGTATTTATATTTTGAGTGAATACCAGGGGCAACAAATAGGCAAACACCTTATTAATTTTGCAATAGATACCGCCATAAACAAAAAACTAAACAATGTATGGCTTGGCGTATGGGAACATAACACCAAAGCCATTGGTTTTTATAAAAACAAAGGCTTTGAGCCATTCGGCAGCCACCCCTTTATGTTGGGCAATGACAAGCAAACGGATATTTTAATGCGGAAGAGCTTATAGATGTGCAGATGCGAGGATATGCAAATGTGCAAATGCTAAGCCATACCATCTGTAATCCGCTTATCTGCATATTTGCACATCAATATCTACCCTTTCAAAAACGGATTAAACGTCCGTGCGCCTATTTCCATACCTGCAGCGCGGCAAACGGTTTTATCGCCAAAGCGAAAATTAATATTGTCCATAGCCTGGTAAAGTTTTATACGTTCCTCGTTGTCTTCAAAAAGGTTGATCTGGTAACTGCCGGTACACAAATTGCTTAGCCGTACACCTATTAAACGGATAGGCCGGTGCTGGTTCCAGGCACTTTTTAGCAGGTTTTTAACACCCGGTATCAGGATATGCTCGGCTGCGGTAAGGGCTATTTTTTGTTGCTGTGTATGCGTTTCAAAATTAGCATAACGAATCTTGATAGCCAGGCACGATGATACCTTATTTTCCCGCCGCAGTTTACCGGCCAGTTCTTCGGTCATACTTACAAGGATGTTTTCCAGCGTACGCATATCTTTTACGTCGCTTTCAAAGGTGTGTTCGGTAGAGATAGATTTACGATCGCTATGGGGAACTATCTCGCTATCATCAATTCCGTTAGCCTTATTGTAAATGTAAGTACCCATTTTGCCAAATACCGCCTCCAAAAATTTGAGGTTTACCCGCTGCAGGTCGCCTATTTTCTCAATACCATACTGATAAAGCTTTTGGCAGATACTCTCGCCCAGGCCGGGGATGTTGCCGATGTTTAACGGTGCCAAAAAGGCTTTTTCTTGTCCGTGCCTTATCCAAAGCTGCCCGTTTGGCTTAGCCTGGTTGGTGGCCATTTTAGCTATTGTTTTACCCGATGCCATACCGAAGGAAATAGGTAAACCCGTTTCGCGGATCACCTTTTGGCGCAACTCACACGCCAACTGGTACGGATCGTGAAAACGTTCCATACCACTCAGATCGATATAGAACTCATCTACCGACGATTTTTGATAAAGCGGCACCATGTTATGGATAATCTGCGTAACCTCACGTGAGGCTTCTGAATACCGCCCGTGCGTGCCATGTATCACAATAGCATGCGGACAAAGCTTTAGCGCCTGCCTTGTAGGCATGGCCGAGTGCACGCCAAACTTGCGCGCCTCATAACTGCAGGAAGCTACCACCCCCCTATCCGCCGAGCCGCCGATGATGACAGCCTTGCCGATGAGCGAGGGATTGAATTTCCGCTCTACAGATACGAAGAATGAATCAAGGTCGATATGTACAATATGCCGCTTAGCATCCATGCACAAATATGAAAATATATTTTGAATTATGCTAATTTTATTAGCAATTTTGAGACGATAAACGATGTGATGTTATGACTGGCTATGCTGATTATTTGTTCCTGCTTTCCCCTCCTGAGCCTGTTAAAGAGCTTATCAGCAAGTATAAAAAAGCATCGGTAAAGCATATCGGTAATTTTAAAAGCATGGATGCACCGGCACATATATCTATTTTGCATGCCGAGCGCCAAAAGCCCTTCTTTGCCGGCCATACCTTAACCCGGATACAGCAAACCCTGAACATTATGCCACCGGTTTTATTGCATATTGATGGCTTTAAATATTTCTCACACCTGCATAGTCAGTATACAATTTATGCGCACATTCGTATTACCCCTGCTGTGGATACGTGGTTTACCTTATTAAAGAAAAACCTGGGCATCAAGAAAACGCTGGTTCCGCATATTACGGTGGTAAGAAATGTGCCCGAGGCTGATTTTAATACGTTATGGCCGCATTTTCGCCACAAAAAAGTGATCGAGCCATTCTGGATAAAGGAATTGAAAATAGTAAAACGCGAAACATTTGGTAATATGCCTAAGTGGGAACCTTTTAAAACATTTCAGTTTAGAGGGACGAGGGGGCTGGAATATGTAGATACGAAGGTTGAAGAAGTGAAAAAACAAATTGATCTGTTCTAACAAACTTGTCATCCCGAACAATAGCAAAGTATCTATTTGCGAACTTTGCATATCGAATATCCATATCGGCGATTAGCTGCTTCCCTACGCTCAGCATGACAAGAGGTTATTTTTCGCCATAGCATCTTTGAGTGAGATTAAATCCTCCTGATAATCAGCCCCTCCACCCCTCAATTTCCTTTTTTAATAATTTCTTAACCTAAAATGCATCCTTTTTCTATCTTTGCGGCGGGATAAGTCTTTTACGGCCAGCTCCTCTTGAACTCCCCCAGGGTGGGAACGCAGCAAGGGTAGAGAGTTGAGCGGCGCGATAAAAGTAGCTTATCCCATTTTTTTTGCCCTCTTTTTTTCTTCCTGTACCCCTGAATGATACGCTACTTCAAAATTTGACATTCAGCATTCATTATTCGACATTTTCTTAATCATTACTGCCTATCTTCGCCTTATGCTCGATATACTCATTATAGGCGGTGGCCCCATAGGTTTGGCCTGCGGACTGGCAGCCCAAAAAGCTGGGTTAAGTTTTATTATTGTTGAAAAAGGCTGCCTGGTAAACTCGTTGTACAACTACCCTTCTACCATGACATTCTTCTCCACCTCAGAAAAACTGGAGATAGGCGGTGTGCCTTTTGTAACCGTGCATAATAAGCCCACCCGCAATGATGCTTTGGAATATTATCGCCGTGTGGCTTTATCCAATAACCTGCCGCTAAACTTATTTGAAGAGGTTACTAATGTAATACCTATAGAGGGCGGTTACCGTATTACTACAAGTAAAGCTACTTATGAGGCCAAAAAGGTGATCCTTTCTACAGGCTTTTATGACATCGCCGTAAACCTTGATATCCCGGGCGAAGACCTGCCTAAAGTAAAGCATTACTACCAGGACCCACATTACTATACCTCGCAAAAAATTGTAGTTGTAGGCAGCAGTAACTCGGCCATTGATGTGGCTTTAGAAACTTATCGCAAAGGTGCCGAGGTTACACTGGTTATACGTGGCAGCGAGGTAAGCAGCCGGGTTAAATATTGGGTTCGGCCCGATATTATTAACCGCATTAAAGAAGGCAGCATTAAGGCGTATTTTAATTCGAGCCTTGTCGCTATTCGCCAAACCGAGGTGGATATTGATACCCCCGAAGGTAAAGTTACCATCCCTAATGATTTTGTAATGGCCATGACTGGCTATAAACCCAACTTTGATTTCCTGGCTAAAATTGGCATCAAGTTAACCGAAGATAAATTCATCCCAACGTATAACCCCGATACCATGGAAACCAACCAGCGGGGCCTATACCTTGCCGGTGTTGTTGTAGGCGGACTGGATACACACCTTTGGTTCATCGAAAACTCGCGCATCCATGCCGATATGATCATCAAAGACATTGTAGCGAATAAGTCTAAAAACTAATCCTTCACAGGTTTCTTCGGTGCAAAATCAACTACTTCAGGATGCTCAGCAACATTAAACGGGTTATAATAATAAAGGCTCATTTTTTTATACCATTCAACTTCTGCCTTTAATTTATCACTGAAGGTGCCCTCCTTTTTATTTGCTTCGGTACTCCATGCGGCCTCGGCTAATGCAGCCATCCTAGGGAATAAAAGGTAATCCAGTCGTTTTTCTGTGCCTACTGTCTCTGTCCACAGGTTGGCTTGTACACCTATTATGTTTTTAGACGTTAACTCCTGCTCATCCAAATACTTATCCGGAAAATTATAAACATCCTGCACGGTATTGTATGTACCCTGCAAATGGTAACCGGCAACCCTGGTGCTGTCCCACTTGCGGCCCGATGTATGGGTACTATCCTGCACAAAATCAAAATACATGGGCAGGCGCGGGCACAACACCACCTGGTAATTTTTACTGAGCGCAAGTTTAAGGCTTTGGGGTTTATTCTGCCGCCACCAAAATACAATAGTTTTATCGGCCGGCAAATCGGTTTCTACAGCCTCATCCCAGCAAAGTATTTTGCTGCCCAGTTTTATTACCGTATCTCCCATCCGCCTGAAAAAGTAATGCTCCAGTTCGGTTGGTGTTTTAAAATTATTCTTTGCCATCATTGCCGTAATAGCGGGTTTATTTAACCATGCCTGGATTCCAAGAAAAACTTCATCGCCACCTAAATGGATCATCTTGGCCGGGAATAAGCTATTGGTTTCTTTGATAATGGTTGACAGGTATTTATAAGTTTCTTCTTTTGATGGGTCGAACGTAAAGTTCGGGTAACCCGCAACGCTACCCCCACTAAATTGCGGGTAGGCTTTATTAGCCGCGGTAGCATGGCCGGGCATATCAATTTCGGGTATCACATCAATAAAACGCCTTTTCGCATAAGCTACTATCTCGCTGATATCGGCCTGTGTGTAATATTGGGCCGTAGCGACCGAATCGGTAAAGTTGCCAATGCCGCCAACAGTATTAAGCTTAGGGTATTTTTTGATCTGCAAGCGCCAGCCATGGCTATCGGTTAAATGCCAGTGAAACTTATTAAGCTTATATCGGGCCATTAGGTCAAGCATTTGCTTTACCTTTTGCTTCCCAAAAAAATGCCGCGACTCATCCAGCATAAAACCACGCCATTGATAACGTGAGGCATCAGTTATATCTACGGCGGATATTGTTTTTGTATTGATGTTGATCAGTTGTAATAACGACTGCACCCCATAAAATAGTCCTTCTTTGTTTTCAGATTCAATAAGTACCCCGCCCGCATTGGCACTCAATTTATATGACCCTTTTGGCTCACTGTTAGCATTTTTTTTTAGCCTAAGGTAAAAGCTTGGGTGCACACCATTAGGGTGCTTTATCTTTACTTTACATGTTAAGTATATTTGGCGCTCTAAATATTTAGCCATCCAAGCCAACGATTTGTCATTATAACCGATCTGCGTTGCTCCTTTTAGGTCAAATTCTCCCCTGTCTGTTGCTATAGAAGATGGTTGAGGAATTACACGCTGCGTTATACCCAATAATGGGCATAGCATAAAAAATAAGGCAAATATTATTTTCATAATTTGATTGGCTATGATTGCCCAATTTACATTTTTAAGCTATTAAACAAGTTTATATCCCACTTATTTAAAACAAATGCATTTTGCTTGTAAATCGATATTTTAGCTATCGCATTAAAAACCTTATATTAAACATATACGTCTTAGGTTTATGAGTAACATCACCATCAAAGGACTTGCCCTGGAATTAAACTTGTCTGCTGCTACCGTATCAAGGGCATTAAGTGATAGTTACGAAATTAGTGCAGCAACCAAACAAAGGGTTTGGGATTTAGCTAAAAAACTAAACTATGAACCTAATCCATCGGCAAGTACCTTACGAAGCCACAAAAGCAAAACGCTGGCAGTAATTATTCCTGAAATAGCCAATAACTTTTTTTCGCAGGCAATTAATGGCATCGAAGAAATTTCGAGGCAACATGGTTACCATGTATTAATTTATCAAACGCATGATAACAGCGAAACAGAAGCGGCTTTTATAAAAAGTTTATTGAGCGGCCGTGTTGACGGTGTTTTAATATCCGTTTCGAGCGAAACAGACAATAACGATCACTTTACCGAACTTAATAAAAACATACATGTTGTGTTTTTTGACAGAACGTTAGAAGATATTGATGCTATTAAAATAACAACCGATGATTATGAAAGCGCCTATATTGCTACCGAACACTTAATTGAATGTGGATGTAAAAAAATAGGCTACCTTTCGGCACTTAACAATCTTTCGGCAGGTAAAAAGCGGTTAAGCGGATACGCTGATGCCTTAGCAAGCCATCATGTAGTTTATGATAAAAACCTGGTAATTAACTGTGATAATAATGAAAACCAGAATTATTCACATATAAAAGATCTGCTAAGCCAAAATAAACCTGATGGTATCATCTCTGCTATCGAAGAGTTGGTACTGCCTTGTTACAAGATATGCCAAGATCTGCATATAAACATCCCACATGATCTTAAAATAGTAAGTTTTTCAAACTTAAAAACAGCGCCATTCCTAAACCCATCGTTAACAACCATTACCCAACCCGCATTTGAAATTGGCCAGGCTGCCGCAACCCTCCTTTTAAAATTACTGAACAAAAAGCAGGTTGATACAAATGAAGCAGTGATATTAAAATCTACGCTGATCAAAAGAGCATCAACGGGCTGTTAAATTAAACTAAAGTTTAACCGTTGCAGGTAAATACTTAGCAATTAAATCTTCATAATAAGGCTTCAGCTCGGCTACTACAGGGGGCTTGGGGCTTTTTGAATACAAATCGTACGGGTTAAATTTATCAACCCATTTAAACATTTCCTTATCATGGGCATTTAACAGGTGATTATAAGCGTTCTCGCGATGCTGCGAATAAAACGAATGGTAGCGTATCATATACAAAGCAGGTTCGGGGAGGTGATCTTTTGTGATATGATACAAATACTCGTCATGCCCCCATGACATGTGGATATTATCTAACCCGCACTGGTGCGAGTAAACGCCGTATTTGGTATTAAAACGCTCATCATCATTATCCGGGTTGGCAGCAAAAAACTCCGGATATACAATTTTATCTGAAAATTTGCATCCCACCGGGAAGGTATCGCCTACTACGTTCCACTGCGGCTCACCAAATAAGCACAGCACTTTCCCCAAATCATGTATAAACCCGGTTAATACAAACCAATCCGGGTGCCCGTCGGCCCTGATAGCTTCGGCTGTTTGTAATAAATGTTGCAGCTGATCAAGAGAGGTATCAGGATCAGAATCATCAACCAGGGTGTTTAAATAGTCCATGGCATCCCACCATGGCATTTCCTTTTTATCAAACTTTAAAAAATTAGCTTTTTTTGCCAATACATTATCATAGGTTTGATATTTATGGTTCAGACGATAAAATTCACGTACGGAATCGTTTTCGGGACTATCATAATTCCTGAACTCCTCTTTACTTTTTGTCGGACCAGATTCCGGGTATCTTTTTAAAATGTCATCCTCCCATACATCCAAACTACTTAGCGGCGCCATTTCATTTTCACTTAAACTTCGCATAATTAATTACTTTTTGATTGAACTTTAGATAAAAGGCTTTATGTCTTTTTATAATTGGTACCTAAAGTTCAATAAAACACATGATGATGTTACTAGGATTGGCGGTTTATATTTACGTAATCGTTTACGTAAAATGCATTATTTAGTATGACTTGTGAACTACCCAACAGCATGTTGCTGGCGACAACACCAACAACGGCGTAAACGTATTTTTACTTATTTGAAGCTATATCTGTTACCTTAATATTTCTCAATTGTAATGTTTTATGCGTGCAGGCAAATTATAATAGTTTTTTCTTGCATAAGTAAAATTTAATGCAATAATTTGCACAAAATTTAAAAGTACCACATACTTTACTAAAATGATTAAACAAAACATAAACAGAATGGATATCAGGACGATCTTCGCCCCGGTTGCCGCTGCTTTAGTTTCTTTTGTTTTATTATTCTCTCCCAGCCGACGACGGGTGTTCATCCCACGGGTTTGAATTAGGTTTTAATCTCCACCCAAATAAAGAAGTTGTTTTTTAAACTTCTTTAAACAATGTCCCTCTAATTATTATGGCTTAAAACGCCAATAATTTAACGGTAATTTTTCTATTATAATGACCATACAAGATTTTGACATAACCGTAGCAACTGCACAACATGCAGATTTTGCGGCTATTATATGTGATGAAATGGCAGAGTCGGCCAAAGCTCGGGGCACAGGTATTGCCCAGCGTTCGCCGGAGTATGTTGCCAATAAGATGCTGGAAGGTAAAGCTGTGATAGCTTTGCATAAAGACGGAACCTGGGCTGGGTTCTGCTACATCGAAACCTGGAGCCACGGCGATTTCGTGGCCAACTCGGGCCTGATAGTAAACCCCATTTACCGTAAAGCGGGTTTAGCTAAAGCCATTAAGCATAAAATATTTGAGTTATCGCGCAGCAAATACCCAAAAGCCAAGCTATTTGGTTTAACCACCGGGCTGGCCGTAATGAAGATCAATTCAGAAATAGGCTACGAACCGGTTACCTATTCGGAGCTTACGCAGGATGAGGACTTTTGGAAAGGCTGCCGTAGCTGCGTTAATTACGATATATTGATGAGTAAGGACCGCAAGAACTGCATGTGCACCGCCATGCTTTTCGATCCGGAGGTTATTCAGAAACAATACGAAGAGAAAATGAAAAAGATAACGCACAAGGCAACGTTATTAGAACGTATTGAAGCTGCGATTAAAAAGCGCATGGAGAAAATGGTTTTATTTAGTTAATTATATTTTTTGTAGAGACGTGATAACATGCGTCTTAATAAACACCAATAATGGATAAAAAGAAAGTAGTACTGGCATACAGCGGCGGATTAGACACCTCATTTTGCTGTATTTATTTAACACGCGATCTGGGTTACGAGGTTCACTCGGTAATTGTAAACACAGGTGGTTTTAGTGACGAAGAGCTTAAAGGCGTTGAAGAACGTGCTTACCAAATGGGCGTAACATCACACCACGTGGTTGACGAAACCACAAACTTCTACAACACCTGCGTACGCTTTTTGATATACGGTAACGTGTTAAAAAACAACACCTACCCATTATCGGTTAGTGCCGAACGTGTGAGCCAGGCTACAGCTATTGCCAACTACGCAAAAGAGATTGGTGCCCAATTTGTTGCCCACGGCAGCACCGGCGCCGGTAACGACCAGGTAAGGTTTGATATGATTTTCAACATACTGGTACCCGAGGTACAGATCATCACCCCTATCCGCGATTTAAAATTAAGCCGCGAAGCAGAGATTGAATACCTGAAAAAACACGGCGTTGAAATGAACTTTGAGAAAGCAAAGTATTCTATCAACAAAGGCATCTGGGGAACATCAGTAGGTGGTAAAGAAACGCTCACCTCAAACTTAGGCTTACCTGAGGAGGCATGGCCTACCCAGGTTACCGAATCTGAGCCAAGAACATTAGAGCTGATATTTGAACAAGGTGAATTGGTTGGCATTGATAATGAGAAATATGACCACCCAACAAAAGCAATACAAGCATTGCAAGCTATTGCGCAGCCTTATGGCATTGGCCGCGATATACATGTGGGCGATACCATTATAGGCATAAAGGGCCGTGTAGGTTTTGAAGCTGCTGCCCCAATGGTAATCATTAAAGCGCACCATACTTTAGAGAAACACGTTTTAACCAAGTGGCAGCTATCATGGAAAGACCAGTTATCTGCTTTTTACGGCAACTGGCTGCACGAAGGGCAGTTCCATGACCCTATTATGCGTAACATGGAAGCATTCCTTACAGATACGCAGAAGAACGTGAGCGGTAAGGTGTTTGTTGAGCTGCACCCGTACCGTTTCCAGGTGATCGGTATCGAATCTGAACATGACCTGATGAGTAACAAATTTGGTAGCTACGGCGAAATGAATAACTCATGGAGCGGCGAAGACGTTAAAGGGTTCTCAAAAATATTTGGTAACCAGGTAATGATATACCACAAAGTAAACGAACAGGATTAATTATGGAGAACCCCATCTTTTCGAGAAGCGAATGCTTAAGCACCTATAAGTGGGGCGATGACTGCTACGGCTGGAACTATGTTGACAGCGATGCATTATCAATAAAACAGGAATTAATGCCGCCGGATACTGCCGAGCAATTACATTATCACGAAAAATCTTCGCAGTTTTTCTTTGTATTGAAAGGCCGGGCAACATTTACCATCGACGGGGAGATAAGTGTGTTAAAACCCGAGCAAGGGATAGAAATTAAACCGGGCCAAAAGCACTTTATCAGCAATAAAGAGAGCAGCGACCTGGAATTTATCCTCTACTCATCACCATCTACAAAAAATGACAGAATCAACCTCTAAAATAAAAGCAGGCATTGTTGGCGGCGCGGGTTATACCGGCGGCGAAATGCTACGGATACTGATCAATCACCCTAACGTGGAGATCATATTTGTGCATAGCAACAGCAATGCGGGTAACCACGTTTATGATGTGCATACCGACCTGTTTGGCGATACCGACCTAACCTTCGCTGCCGAACTGGCCTACAACATTGATGTACTGTTCCTTTGCGTTGGCCACGGTGATGCCCGTAAATTTTTAGAGGCTAATGCCATCCCCGATCATATCCTGATTATCGATTTAAGCCAGGATTTCAGGTTAAGCCAAAATGCGACCATCGGCAATAAGAGCTTTGTTTACGGCCTGCCCGAATTAAACCGCGAGGCAATAAAATCGGCAGATAATATTGCTAACCCGGGCTGCTTCGCTACTTGTTTGCAACTGGGCTTATTACCGCTTGCAAATAAAGGTTTATTGACTAACGAAGTACACGTAACCGCAACTACAGGTTCTACCGGTGCAGGGCAAAGCCTTTCACCCACCTCGCACTTTACGTGGCGGAATGATAACCTATCTGTTTATAAGGCATTTAACCACCAGCATTTAAATGAGATTGGGCAATCGCTAAGGCAACTGCAGGGCGGTTTTGATAAGGACATTAATTTCGTACCATATCGTGGCGGCTTTACCCGTGGCATCATCGCTTCTATTTATACCCAGAGTGACCTAAGTGAAGCAGAAGCGTTGAAGCTTTACCAGGAATATTATGCCGGCCATCCGTTTACGCATGTAACCAGTAAAGATATCGACCTGAAACAAATTGTGAATACCAATAAATGTTTTTTACAGGTTAAGAAACATGGTAATAAGATATTCATTATCAGCATAATGGATAATTTACTTAAAGGTGCGTCAGGCCAGGCCGTACAAAACATGAACATCATGTTTGGTTTGGACGAGCGCGCAGGATTACGACTTAAGGCGACCGGTTTTTAAGCCGTGCTCGCCACTTTAGCGTTTATCCATTAAGTATCAATTTATCAGAGTTTTTAAAATGAAATTATTCGACGTATATCCAATCAATCCAATCAATATAGTTAAGGGCTTAGGCAGCCTTGTTTATGACGACAAAGGCACCGAATACCTTGACCTTTACGGCGGGCACGCCGTTATCTCTATCGGCCACACCAACCCGCATTACGTAAAACGTTTGGAAGACCAACTGCACCAGATAGGCTTTTACTCCAACTCTATCGAGATCCCTTTACAAACACAACTGGCCGAAAAGCTGGGCCATGTTTCCGGTAAAGAGGATTTCCAGTTGTTCCTTTGCAACTCGGGTGCCGAGGCTAACGAGAACGCTTTGAAACTGGCGTCGTTTTACAATGGCAAAAAGAAAATTATTGCGTTTAAAAAGGCATTTCACGGGCGTACATCATTAGCAGTTGCAGCTACCGATAACCCCAAAATTGTTGCCCCTGTTAACGAAACCGATAACGTGATATTTTTACCATGGAACGACGAAGCAGCATTAGAGCAGGCTTTTAAAAACCATGAGGTATCATCTGTAATTATAGAAGGCATACAAGGCGTTGGCGGTATACAAGTTGCGCCGGTTAGCTTTTTGCAAAAGATCCGTTTGCTTTGCGATGAACATAACGCTGTTTTTATAGCCGATTCTGTACAGTGCGGTTATGGCCGTACCGGTAAATTCTTCTCGCATGATTTTGCGGGTATAAATGCCGATATCTACTCGATGGCTAAAGGTATGGGCAACGGTTTCCCTGTAGGTGGTATTATTATATCTCCAAAAATAGCACCTGCTTATGGTATGCTGGGCACAACTTTTGGTGGTAACCATTTGGCCTGTGCCGCTGGTTTAGCAGTACTGGAAGTGATTGAAAAGGACAACCTGATGCAAAACGCGGCTGAAGTTGGCGGATACCTGATTGAGGAACTAAAGAAATTTGATAAGGTAAAAGAAGTGCGTGGCCGTGGGCTGATGATTGGCATTGACCTGCCCGAAGAACTGGCTAACGTAAAGAAAGATCTGTTATTTAAGCATCACATATTTACAGGCGAGGCTAAACCAAATGTGGTAAGGTTATTACCCGCCCTTAACCTGACCAAGGCCTATGCCGACAGGTTTTTGGAAGCATTCAGCACAACTTTAAATAACTCTTAAATAACGGGTTACAGTATTTAATTATATTTTTACAAGCATAAGGACTAACAAGGCTCATGAAATTATTCTCTTCGGTAAATAACGTTAAGGATGTGCCGGCACTGGTTGCCGAAGCGTTGCAATTGAAACAAAACCCATACGCGCACCAGCATTTGGGTAAGAATAAAACCCTGAGCCTTGTTTTCCTGAACCCAAGTCTGCGCACCCGCATGAGCACCCAAAAAGCGGGTGCAAATTTAGGCATGAACGTAATTGTGCTGAATATTGATAAAGAAGGCTGGGCGCTTGAGCTGCGCGATAACGTGATCATGAACGGTACCACGGTGGAGCATATCCGCGAGGCTGCCGGTGTAATGGGCGAATATTCTGACATTATCGGTGTACGCTCCTTCCCCGGGTTGAAAGACCGTGAGGAAGATTACAGCGAAACCATTTTTAATAAATTTGTGGAGTTTTGCAAAGTGCCTGTGGTAAGCCTGGAATCGGCCACCCGCCACCCGTTGCAAAGCCTTGCCGACCTGGTAACCATCGAAGAATTGAAAACCACAGCACGGCCCAAGGTAGTATTGACATGGGCACCACATATAAAGGCCCTGCCGCAGGCTGTACCTAATTCTTTTGCCGAATGGATGTGCAAGGCTGATGTCGATTTTACCATCGCCCATCCGGCAGGGTATGCGCTTTCTACCGATTTTACCAACGGCGCAACCATTACCCATAATCAGGATGAAGCCATCAAGGATGCGGATTTTATCTATGTAAAAAACTGGTCGGCTTATGAGCCTTATGGTGCAGTAACCGGTGGTAACGAAGACTGGATGCTAACCAACGCCAAACTGGATGCAGTAGCACCAAACGCCAAAGTAATGCACTGCTTACCCGTACGCCGCGACCTGGAGCTTTCCTCAGAAATACTGGATGGGCCAAAGTCTATCGTAATCCACGAGGCGGGAAACCGTGTTTGGGCTGCACAGGCCGTGCTAAAGCAAATGCTGGAAAACTTGTAACCAATAGTCTTTCCTGTCCTGTTTCTTGATTCTAACCTCTTGACTCTGATATTATGTACACGCCAAAACATTTTCAACTAACAGATCATCAGGAAGCTATCAGCTTTATGCAGAAGTATAGCTTTGCTACAATAGTTACCTTATTGAATGGCGTGCCTGAGGCTACCCACCTGCCTTTTTTGGTTGAGCAGCGCGGCGAGCAGTTAGTGTTGGTATCCCACTTCGCTAAAGCCAATCCACAGGCCGCCGCTGTTTTTAATGAAACATCGTTGGTGATCTTCACCGAGCCACACGCTTATATCTCCCCGTCAAATTACGAAAAAGAACAAAACGTACCTACCTGGAACTATTTAGCCATACATGCCTACGGCAAAGCTGAGTTAATTGACGATAAAACACAGGTTGCCCAATTGCTGGAAAAGATGATAGGTTTTTACGAGGCCGCTTACCGGGATCAATGGGATAAGCTATCGTATGATTACAAACACAAGATGATGAACGGCATCATCGCTTTCGAGATAGTAGTTACTGACCTGCAAGCCAAAAAGAAACTCAGCCAAAACCGCACGGAGGTAGAGCGGGAAAACATCATATCCTCATTCAGTTCATCTGCCGATAAAAATGAGCAGGAAATAGCCGCGTATATGTCGGCTCTGAAAAAAGACAGCTAAGACTTTATCTTGTACGATGCATTGATCACCCTGTTTAACGTGAGCCCCTGAACAATAATGGAGAATATCACGATAAAGTAGGTACCGGCCAGTATAAAATGCCGGTAGGATGAAATGGGTAAAGCCAGTGCAAGCGCTATAGATATACCTCCCCGTAACCCTGCCCAGGTTAAAATATTGATGCTGCCGTAATTCACATTTAATGATCGCCTTAAAAAAGTAAGTGGCAGCATAATGCTTGCCCACCTTGCAGCCAGCAGAATAATTATGCCAATAAAACCGGTTATCCAATAATTACTGATAAAGGGTACGTTAACCATCTGCAGACCTATCATCACAAAAAGCATGGTGTTCAGCATTTCGTCAATCAGCGTCCAGAAGTTTTCGAGTGCCTGATGCGAATGGTCTTTATTATCTACGTTGATAGACCTTCCCCCTGCAAACAAACCTGCGGTTACTACAGCTAATGGGATAGACAAATGCAAAGCCGAAGCCGCCAGTGAATTGATCATCACTAACGCTAATGATACCAGCACAATGGTCTGAAAATCGTTAATAGATTTCATAAGCCTGAATGCCAGGTAGCCTGTAACCGCGCCGAGGATGATACCGCCAAAAACCTCCTGCACAAAAAGTATGGCTGTTTTTGCAAAATCGACATTATCAGTACCGGATTGCGTTATTTCCAACAACGTAATAAACAATACAAGCCCTATCCCGTCATTAAATAATGATTCGCCTGAGATAATGGTTTCCAGGCTGGCGGGCAGCCTGGAGCCTTTAATAATGGCCCCTACCGCCACCGGATCTGTTGGTGATACCAGCGCACCAAACAGCAGGCAATAGATATATGGTATTTTAATATCAATGAGCCCGGTTACATAATAAAGCAAGGTACCAAATATGGCTGTTGATATAATTACGCCCAGAGTACTCAGGATAAATACCGGCCTCATTTCTTTCTTTAATTTCCGTGTATCCAGGTTAAAGGCACTCGCGAACAGCAGGAAGCCCAGCATAATATTGAGCACCGTAGTAGAAAAGTTGATGTTTTTGGCTAAAACGGTCAGGTAATCGGCAATATGAGGGTTAAGCCGGTCGATAACAAGTGTAAGCACCGAGCCGGCTATGGCCAGCGTCATGATACCGATGGTACCGGGCAATTTTATCCAGCGCGCGTTGATGTATGAATAAATAGCGCTAACAATTACCAGTAGCGCGATGATCAAAAACAAGTGCATATACTTTGGTTAACCAACAGCAGGATGAAGCTGCATTGTAGTACGTAACAGGAGAAAGTAATTATGTGTTTTAACTTATAATATTTTTTTGATGGGTAAGATATTTAAACCACAGAGAACAAAGATGAAAACACAAAGTACACAGAGGTTTAAATTGCTAAGCGTTGTGCCCTGCGTAAAAAAAACCTGCACCCTTAGTGGTTATATCCACCACCATCACCAAAAAATAACTATAATTGCCATCGAACTTATATATAATACAACATGCAAGCCCTGCACATTATAAAAATTGGCGGTAACGTAATTGACAACTCCGAAAACCTGCACCGTTTTCTGAAAGATTTTACCGCGCTTGATGGTTACAAAATACTGGTGCATGGCGGCGGAAAAGTGGCCACCCAGGTATCCGAAACCATGGGCATCGAAGCTAAAATGGTTGATGGCCGCCGCATAACCGACATTGATACCCTGCGTATTGTTACTATGGTTTATGGCGGCTTGATCAACAAAAACATTGTTGCTCAACTACAGCGCTACGGCAATAACGCTATAGGGCTTACCGGTGCCGACGGTGATTTTATCCGTGCAAAAAAACGCCCGGTAAAAACTATCGACTACGGTTTTGCCGGTGACCTGTTTGATGGCTCTATCAACCCCGAAAACATCAGTAAACTACTGGATGGCGGCTTCACCCCTGTTTTTTGCGCCTTAACACACGATGGCGAGGGCCAAATGCTAAATACCAATGCCGATACCATAGCCTCGGCATTAGCGGTGGCCTTGTCAAAGTTATATGAAACTACCCTGATATATTGCTTTGAGAAAAAGGGTGTGTTGCAGGATATTAATGATGATGATTCACTGATCAGGGAGATAAACCCCGAACGGTATGAGCAGTTAAAAAAGGAACAGATTATTCACAGCGGGATGCTCCCAAAAATGGACAATGCCTTTACCGCTATATCATGCGGGGTTAAAGCGGTTATCATCGGGCATTCTGATGATTTGGGACAATTAAAGAACAAACAGGGTTTTGGTACACGTTTAAGCAAATAACAAATGGAAACACAACAACATATTGCCATTTTAGGCAGCGGGAATATTGGCCTTGCATTGGCTAAGGGATTAGTAAAAGCCGGGATATTTACCCCGCAGCAAATTACGCTTACACGCCGTAATATAGCTGCTTTATCGGCCCTTGCAGATGAAGGCTATAATGTTACCGCCAACAATGCCGAGGCAGTTACCAAAGCCGATATTGTTGTACTGGCTATCCTTCCGCAGCAATTAAATAAACTGCTGGATGAGATAAAACCCGCAGCTAACCAAACCAAACACCTGCTGATATCGGTAGTATCGGGCGTAAGCTGCCAGGATATCCGTACGCAGCTGGGGTTAGATGTACAGGTGATCCGGGCCATGCCAAATACCGCTATTTCCATCGGCCACAGCATGACCTGTATTGCTACCGATAACGCATCTGCCGCAAACACAAGCCTGGTATTATCATTATTTGATACCGTTGGAGTGAGCATTCAGATAAACGAGGAGTTGATGACATCGGCCACTGCATTATGCGCCTGCGGTATCGCATTCTTCCTGCGTTCTATCCGTGCGGCTTCACAAGGTGGCACCGAAATTGGTTTCCACGCGCATGATGCCCTCAGAATGGCTGCCCAAACCGCTAAAGGTGCTGCCGACCTGCTTTTACAGCTTGCATCGCACCCCGAGCAGGAGATTGATAAGGTTACATCGCCAAAAGGCTGTACTATTGCCGGGCTTAACGAAATGGAACACAACGGCTTTAGCTCGGCTATGATAAAAGGTATAAAGTTATCGGCCGAAAAAGCCGGTGCACTTTATAAAAGCGAATAGTGGTGCCGGCTAATATTATGGCATAACAAACCCAGGCACGTATTTGTAGGGATACTAAAACTTTTAATTATTTTAAGAATAACTTATATAGATGCTTTACAGCACGAACAAGGGCGGCAAGGTATTACCAGCCTATCAGAAAGGCGCTGCCCGTTTAGGAGAGCTTTGGGGCAAGGCCATCTACAAGGTGTTGTATAAGTAACGGGGATTAATCCTCTTCGTTAACTTTCTTTTCGGGTGGGGTTGATACAATCTCGCCGAACTCATTTACATAAGCCATCATGTTATCCAGATCGCTGCCATTTGGGTTTTCTTTACGCTCCTGTTTGCGTTGTGCTTTGTCCTCTTTCTTTTTCTGGCGGTTCTTTTCCAGTTGCTTTTTCATGAATGTTGCTTGCGATTTAGCCATATTTTAATGTGGGTTAGTGAATAAAAAAAGCACCTGCTTTTACGGGCAGATGCTCAGTATCCTCACAATATAGTCAATTTAAATCATTTTACTTTAAATAAAATATTTTAAGCTTTGTTTAAACAGATAGTTAACTGTATATCAGCCGTTAAGATTTCACCTGCGTTTAGTGCCAATGGCAGCAATTTATTAATAATACAAAACCTGCTGATTTTCAATAAATAAAGGTTAGCTTTAAGAAATTCCTTCTCGCATAATCAAGTATTAAAAGGCATTGCCACTACATTTTAACTGCATTGGCCGGGCTTATGCCCTATTATCAATAGTATCATTAACAATAAAACATTTACACAATGAGTAAAGACAGAAAAACGGTTAAAGAAACCAAAAAGCAGCCTACCGTAAACGTAAACAAAAAGCAATCGGCATACCAATCAGGTAAAGGCTCGGCTTCTTCCGATCTATCAAGTAAGAAATAAAAACATGAGCGAACAAACTATAGAGACCCAAACAAAAATGTACCTGTATGATCTGACCAACCTGGCCAAAGAGCATGGTTTTAAGGCAGATGATAACTGGGAATTTAGCATGGCCAGTAACGCCGACAGGATAAAGATCCAGCGGAACTACTTCCCTACTAATGCCACTAAAATGGGGCCTGAGATATTACTGCAGGTACTAAATTCGGTTAAAGCAGGGCTTAAACAATCGTACACACGCGATGACAGCCAGATTGATAAGCGCACCATCATAGCAGATGAGCTGGATTACCTGGTTGCGTTTAACCCCAAAAGGCCAAGGACGTAAGCAAATAACAAAGCTGTAATGCCTAATTTATTTCGGCATCTCTCATGCAAATTTGCTTGTCCTGAGATATCTCCTGAAGCAAGTTCAGGGGTACCTTCCCTCTACAACAATTCCGTGGCTAAATTGGCCAGCTCGCTCCTTTCGCCCTTTTGCAGGGTGATATGGGCGTAAAGCGGGTGCCCTTTGGCTTTATCAATCAGGTATGATAAGCCGTTACTCTCCGCATCCAGGTATGGAGTATCTATCTGGTATATATCGCCCGTAAACACAAACTTGCTGTTTTCGCCTGCGCGGGATATGATGGTTTTAACCTCATGTGGCGTAAGGTTCTGCGCCTCATCAACAATAAAGAAGATCTTGCTTAGCGTACGCCCGCGGATGAACGCCAGCGGTGTGATAGAAATTTTATCATTAGCCACTAACTCATCCAGCTTAGCCTGCATCTTTTCATCTTCGGCAAACTGGTCTTTTATAAATTTCAGGTTATCCCATATCGGGGCCATGTACGGGTCTATCTTTGATTTTACATCGCCGGGTAAAAAGCCTATATCCTTATTGCTTAAAGGTACTATCGGGCGGGTTACGAAGATCTGCCTGTAATACTTGCGCTGCTCTAATGCACTGGCAAGTGCCAACAGGGTTTTACCTGTACCGGCGTTGCCTTGTATGGTCACCAGTTTAATATCCGGGTGCAGCAGTGCGTGTATGGCAAAAGCCTGCTCGGTATTGCGCGGATAGATATTTAATACGGGCTGCTCGGTTACTTTCTCCAATTGCCCACTTTGTGCGTTATAAAACCCCGAGGCCGATCCATTCTTGCTATTTAAAATATAGAACTGGTTACCGGCTTCTACCGGGATATCTAAATTATCAGCCGGCAGGCTCTCGTTCTTATTGAGCTTGCCCAGCAGCTTCTCGGTTATTTTATTAAGTGTAGTTTTACCACTGTAAAGCTCATCAAGGTTTTTTACCTTGCCGGTTTCATAATCTTCGGCAAACAGGTTGAGCGATTTTGCCTTTAAACGCAGGCATATATCCTTCGATACTAATATCACCTTCCTGTCGGGGTGCTCAAACTGCACGCCCAGGGCAGCATTCAGGATGCGGTGGTCTATCTTATCAGACCCAAACACCACCTCGGCATCGGCGCTGGTATTCTTGGCATCCATGATCACTTTAAAACAGCCTTTGCTTTTACCATTCAGGGGAACCCATTGGTTGATGAGCCTGCTTTTAGACATATCGTCCATCAGCCTGATAAAGCTGCGGGCTTCAAAGTTGCGGGTATCGTTACCGCTTTTCATATTATCCAGCTCTTCCAGTACCTGTATGGGTATGGCAACATCGTGTTCCTGGAAATTCTCAAAAGCGTTGTGGTCATAAAGTATAACCGAGGTATCCAGCACAAATATCTTCTTCTTTCCGTCTGTTTTTCCTGTAGATTCCTTCATCAATGCAAAATAGGCATTTTGATTGGGGACTTACAGCAGATGTGGAAAATGTTGTGATTGTTGGGAAAGGTATGAACCTATGGTCTATTATATTAATCGCCTTTTTAACTTTGTTCAATTTCTTTCAGGCTATCCATTTTTTTATAGGCCAGGAAACCTTTAATGTCTTCAAAGTGCTCACGTACGCGCTTTTTACCAAACTCGAATACTTTTTCTGCAAGGCCATCCAAAAAGTCACGATCATGCGATACCAGGATCAATGTGCCATCAAAATCCTTAAGGGCGTCTTTGATAATATCTTTGGTCTTCATATCCAAATGATTGGTTGGTTCATCCAGTATTAAAACATTTACGGGTTCTAAAAGCAATTTAATCATGGCTAAGCGGGTTTTTTCACCTCCGGAAAGTACCTTAACCTTTTTAGTGGTATCGTCGCCACTAAACATAAAGGCGCCTAAAAGATCTTTTATTTTTATGGTACCATCGCTTAACGGAATCTGATCAATAGTTTCAAACACGGTTAAACGCTCATCCAACAATGCTGCCTGATTCTGAGCAAAATAGCCAATTTTGGCATTGTGGCCAACTTTTAGGCCTCCCTCAAAATCAATCTCTCCCATAATGGCTTTAATCATGGTAGACTTACCCTCACCATTTTTACCTACAAAAGCCACCTTTTCTCCCCGCTCAATCACCATCGATGCTTTTTCAAACACCACATGATCGCCATACGTTTTGGTTAATTCTTCTACCATTACAGGGTATTGGCCCGAACGTGGAGATGGCGGGAACTTTAGGCGCAATGCAGACGTATCTACTTCATCAATCTCTATAACTTCGAGTTTTTCGAGCATTTTTACCCGCGACTGCACTTGCAGGGTTTTTGAGTAAGTTCCTCTAAAACGATCTATAAATTCCTGGTTATCGGCAATAAAGCGCTGTTGTTCTTCGTAGGCTTTTAGTTGATGCACACGGCGGTCGGCACGTAATTGGAGGTAGTGGCTGTATTTGGCTTTATAATCATATATCCGCCCCATGGTAACCTCAATTGTACGATTAGTGATATTATCTACAAAAGCACGGTCGTGCGATATTACCATAACCGCTTTTGCTGAATTGATCAAAAAATCTTCTAACCATTGAATACTCTCAATATCCATGTGGTTAGTAGGCTCATCCAGCAAGATCAGATCAGGTTTTTTCAATAAAATTTTGGCCAGCTCTATCCGCATGCGCCACCCGCCAGAAAACTCAGAAGTTTGGCGGTCAAAGTCCTTACGCTCAAACCCCAGGCCTTTTAGCACTTTTTCTACTTCCGCATCATAATTGATCTCTTCTACCGTGTAAACTTTTTCGCTTAGTTCCGATACCCTTTCAATCAATTTCATGTACTCGTCACTTTCGTAATCTGTACGAATGTTAAGCTGCTCGTTTACCTCATCCAATTCCTTTTGCATTTGGTTAGCCTCTGCAAAAGCTTTCATGGTTTCTTCAAACACGGTTACTTTATCCTGGGTAAGCAAATGCTGTGGCAGATAAGCTATTACCGCGTCTTTGGGGCCGGTTACATTGCCGGCAGTAGGCTTGGCTTCGCCTGCAATAATTTTTAAAATGGTAGACTTTCCTGCACCATTTTTACCCATCAGGGCTATTTTGTCGTTCTCGTTGATGGAGAAAGTTACATCACTAAATAAGACAGTTCCTCCAAATGAAACGGAGATATTATTTACATTAATCACAAAATGCGGGTGTTAAATTGAGCGGCAAAGATAGTGGATTTTGATACAAATACCGAACGCCCCTAAAATAGGAAAACGGAAGCCTCTTCTTTCGAAATGACTCCCGTTTTTCCTGCCCTCATGAATGCCGTAGCCGTCATGAAGCACCAAGTTTTGTGTAAATTAACCGACCTGCTCTCCTCTTTGTTATAATGCGAACGCTGATGTCTCTTTATTCTCTGCGAATGCTGATGTTTCAATTGTTGGCACCGATGCTGATCTTGTCTGTCTCCTTGCGGATGGCGACGCCTTCAAATCCGTTCCGTATGTGTCCTTCTTTCCTCTTGCGAGGGCTGACGGGTCATCTCGTCTGCGAATGTTGATCTTGTCACTTCTCCCTCGGGGAAGTCGACTCCTTCGTTATCCGTGCAACGCTGATACTTCTTTATTCGTTTGAATGCTGATGTCTCTTTGTTACGCTAACGCCGATTGCTTCAAGGTCATTATTTTGTTTGCTGCTTCCCGTAGGCTCTCGCAAAACCCATAATACCTCTTTAATCATTTCCGGGGTAAATTACTTTCGTATTCCATTCCCTTCATCTGATTCAGGTACTTCCCTTATCTTTAGTTCGCCCTGAGGGTCACCCGATTAAGTTTCTGTATTCCTGTAAGGCTGTCAAAGTACGTCGTTCTTGATGATTACAATATAGGGAGATAAAGTGCCATTTGTCAAGCATTTTTTTACTTTTCTTTTTAACACGTTATTAACACTAAATTGATGCTTATCCACATCTATTTAGTGATGTATAATAGTAATTTAGCGCCCCCGGGGCTGGTTTATAAACATTGTCCTTTATCCACAAACAGCCGGCAAACCCAACCATCCTTACCAATTAAAAAACGCGCAAAATCATAAAAATCAAATTTTTTCGGTTAAATGCTTCCAGTATCTTTTGGGGATGTGGCGCACATGAAGCTTGGTATTTTTGCGCGACGGGATATTTACACTGGTAAAATAATTCTTCCAAAGGTGCTGGTAGATGCCTTCATCCTCAGTAAAGGCGGTAATTACATCTGCAGGTTTGCCTACGTTGGCAAAATCAAGTGAAATGTACTGTGTATCGTGCAGGTCGTAATACAGGCCGTACTTACGTTTCAGATCGTATATAATCCATTTTTGATCGGCGTAGCGGCTTTTAAAATGGCGAATAAGTAAGGGCAGCACGTTAAAATCGGGTTCAACAGCAGCATAAAAGGTATCGTCTTTCAATTTCTGGAAACGCACAAAGGCCTCCATCCTATGTTTTTCGCGCCTAACCATACGCACCATTTCTGAAACCCGCATTACAAACCGGTTGCCATAGTCTTCCTCAATATTCAATACCGAATCAAACGCATACCTGATATAGCCAAGCAAACTATTGGCATCGCTATCCATTTCGGCCAAATGCGCCGCGTATAAGCGCTGCACCCCCATCGATGATACCTTTTGCTTTAATCCTTTCAACACACGGTTAGCACGGGCCTCGTCGGTAATTACCTGTAACTTACCCTCAAACAGGGCATCGGTACCTAAATCTGTCTTTTGCAGGTTCACCCTATCCAGCCGCCGGTCGTAAACCTCAAACACCGCGGTGAGCAGGCCTTCAAAAGTGCCGTCGTAAACTAATGTGGTCATCATTAAAATAAGTTTAATTGTACCTGTGTATTCTTTAAATATTTGCTTTGCGATGTAGCCAGTATAAATTGTTTAATGTTGTTGCCGGTAAGGTCGCGCCGTTCAAATTCGTTGCTTTTGCAGATGATAAAGTATTTGGCGCGGTTTAGGGCCACTCCTATTTTTTTGAGCTGATCCCAGTTAAGCTTAGCAAACTTACGCGCGCTTACAATTTTTTGTGCTGATTGTAACCCAATGCCCGGCACACGCAAAATCATCTGCAGGTCGGCCTTATTAATATCTATGGGGAATGCCTGCATATTGCGGATGGCCCAGCTCAGCTTAGGGTCGATATCCAGATCCAGGTGTGGCTGGCTATCGTTTACAATCTCGTTCACCTTAAAACCGTAAAAGCGCATCAACCAATCGGCCTGATAAAGGCGGTTCTCTCGCACCATGGGTACGCTGGTATTTAACGCGGGCAAGCGGCTATCGGCCAGTACCGGTACATAGCCCGAATAATAAACCCGTTTTAAATTAAAATTCCTGTAAAAGTAATTGGCCGACTGCAGCACCTCGCTGTCATTCTCGGGCGTGGCGCCGATAATAACCTGGGTGCTTTGGCCGGCCGGGGCAAAAATAGGTGCTTTCTTAAACAGCTTCTTTTCTTCGGCACGCCGGATGATGGCATTTTTAAGATAGCCCATAGGTTTGATCATATCCGCCTGGTTTTTATCAGGCGCTAAAAGTTTCAGGCCGGCCTCGGTGGGCATTTCCAGGTTAACACTCAGGCGGTCGGCATACAGGCCGGCCTCGTTCATCAATTCATCGCTGGCACCGGGGATAGATTTAAGGTGGATGTAACCGTTAAAGTTATGTTCGGTACGCAGTTTTTTGGCAATGCGCACCAGCCGTTCCATAGTATAATCGGCATCCTTAAATATACCCGAACTGAGGAACAGCCCCTCGATATAATTACGGCGGTAGAAGTTGATGGTCAAATCAACCACCTCCTGCACGGTAAAGGCAGCGCGCTGGATATCGTTGTTTTTACGTGATACACAATAAGCGCAATCAAATATACAATGGTTGGTGAGCAGGATCTTTAATAACGACACACATCGCCCGTCCTCGGTATAGGAATGGCAGATGCCATTGCTGGCATTGCCCAGCCCTTTATTTTCGTTTTTGCGCTTGCTGCCGCTGCTTGCGCATGATACATCGTACTTAGCGGCATCTGCCAATATGTTCAACTTCTCCATAATCCTGTCTACATTCATATCAAATCAAAATTACTAATATTATTAGCAATTTATATGCCGCTATACTTTTTATTTTACTCCTTTTAAGGGTATTAGTAACTTTAAATCAATCGCTCCTAATTTTTATCTCAAAAAAATAAAATTATCCTTGCCAGTTATTAATACATAATGCAACTTTGTTGCAATTTAAATAACGGCGCTGAGAAATGATAAATGAAAACGATAAACCTGAATTCTGGGAAATCAGCTTTATAAAAAATCAGGAAATGTGGGGCCTGGAGCCATCAAAGTCGGCAGTGCTAACAAAAAACTTTTTTGTTGAGCGATCGGTAAAAAACATCCTTATCCCCGGAATTGGTTACGGGCGCAACGCGCAAATTTTCAAAGACAATGGAATTACGGTAACCGGGATTGAGATCTCAAAAACGGCTATTGAAATGGCCGGGAAACATTACGGTGCTGGTTTGAAGATCTACCATGGTTCGGTAACCGATATGCCGTTTGATAAAGCCCGGTATGATGGGGTATTTTGTTATGCTTTGATTCATTTATTAAACGCCAATGAAAGGCGGAAACTGATCCGTGATTGTTACGATCAGCTTACTGATAATGGTTATATGGTTTTCACGGCCATTTCAAAAGAAGCGCCGACTTACGGCAAAGGCAAATTCATCAGCAAAGACCGTTACGAGGTGTTTGATGGCGTTAAGATGTTTTTTTATGACAGGGCATCTATCACCACCGAGTTTAAAAAAGCCGGATTATTGGAGATCGCCGAAATAGACGAGACTTATCCGTTCTTTTTGATCAAATGCAAAAAAGGCAGTAACTAAAATATGGTTGGGGATAAATAATTGCTTTGCTATATTAGCATACAATATATTTACCCGCTATGCCAGATTTAGATCCATCATTTTGCCAACACCTGCAGGCCATTACCGAAGTTAAGCTGAGTGATGACCATGTGTGTGAAGAATGTATAAAACAAGGTACAGAATGGTTCCACCTGCGCACCTGCCAAACCTGCGGGGTTACTCTATGCTGCGACCAAAGCGATGAGCAGCACATGACCAAACATTACCACGCCCAGCATCACCCGGTAATTGCATCGGCCCAGCCCGGCGAACGCTGGCTTTGGTGTTATGTGGATGAACAGTTTGTAGAGTATTAATTATTTCTTAGTCACTTCCACACTCCAATCGCTACCGCTGCCAATTTTGTAGGTATCGGCGAAGCTGCCCATATTAAGCGCGAATGATAATTGCATCAGGCTGTTCAGGTATGCCAGTGGTTTCCCCTCGGGCACGCTGCCAAAGGTTTCACTGTAGGGCATATCGCTTTCATGTACCAGTTTGCCCTTATTAAACACTTTTAAATGCAGTACATCGCCGTATTTAGGGTTAAGCTGTTTAACAAGGTCTTCACTGATGTCCGTCCAGATATTGCCGTACTGCACATCGTGGATATCTATAGTGCCTTTTAATATACCAGCCTCAAAAACCGATTTTTGATAAGGGATGCTTACCACCTGTTTCGGCAGCTCGGGCCCTACCTGCTCAAAAGTTATAACCCCTGCCGCCAGGCGCGCGGCGGTGTATGAGTAAACATCGCGGCCATGAAAGGTATATGATTTGCCCGAACCCGGGCGGCGGTTTTTTACTTCGTCAATCTCGCGGATACCGGCAATACCATAAGCTTGTGCAACCAGGGTAAGCGTACCGTTATCAGGCGTTACAATAAACTGCCCTGTATTGGTTTTTAGCACTACCGATTTACGGGAAGTACCCACGCCCGGATCAACTACCGAAACAAACACCGTCCCCTTCGGCCAGTAGTTAATGGTTTGGAATAAGCGGTATGATGCTTCCCAAATGTTATAATTGGGGATCTCGTGCGTCAGATCGTACAGTTTAAGACCGGGCGATACGCCGATGGCCACGCCTTTCATTTCAGAAACAGCTCCGTCCTTCAGGCCAAAATCCGACTGGTAAACAATGATCTTATTTTGTGCGAAGGTTGTGCTGATGCCAAGCAGCATCAATGAAAGCAATAAGGGTTTCAGGGTTTTATTCATATCAGCTTGTATTAGCCATAAAGTAGCTAATACAAGCTGAATATAAAAATTATTCCGAAGCTTCTTCGCCTTTTTCGCCCAGTTCTACAATATCGCCTTTTTGGAACAAAATAGCCTTGAGGGTTTCGCGCCAAACGGGTTTCTGGCGCAGCAGAAACTCCAGATCCATGCCGAAGTGTTTAAATTCTTCGTGCTGGGCGTTTTGCATAATTGCCTTTGCCTGTTTGTCTTTCTCTACAGAGATACGTTGTTCGTACCAATTAATAGCCTCGGCTTCTTCGCCCAGGGATACAATCATGCGTACAAAAGTGCGGGTTTCCTGTGATAACTCTTCAGGTGGTTCGTGGTATTGGTCAAATGCCATAGCGTTTTCTTTTTTGTTATAAAAGAAACGCTATGGCATTTTTGTTTTATGAAGTTTGATTGATTTTTATATCACCTCGTTAATACTCATTTCCTTAATTTCTTTGGAAACGTTAGGGCGGCCGTTTTTAAATGCTTTACGCGGTGTTAAGCCCAAAAGCTGGAACATGGCCATATCCTCATCAAAAGAAGGGTTTGGCGTGGTCAGTAATTTTTCGCCTGCGAAGATGGAGTTGGCGCCTGCCATAAAACACATAGCCTGCTCAACGGTGCTCATCTCGGTACGGCCTGCTGATAATCTTACAACAGTTTTTGGCATAATGATACGCGTAGTAGCGATCATCCTTACCATATCCCAAACAGATACACGCGGCTGGTCGGCCAGTGGCGTACCCTGCACCGGTACCAATGCATTGATCGGCACAGACTCCGGGTGCTTGGGCATGTTTGATAATGTCTTCAGCATCGAGATGCGGTCCTGAGCGGTTTCGCCAAGGCCGATGATACCACCGCTACAAACAGAAATTTTTGCTTTGCGAACGTGGTCGAGCGTTTGTAAACGATCGTCATACGTACGGGTGGTGATGATACGCTTGTAATCATCCTCAGAAGTATCTAAATTATGGTTGTAAGCATACAGGCCTGCATCGGCCAAACGTTGCGCCTGGTTCTCGGTAAGCATACCCAGTGTGCAGCAAACTTCCATATCCAGTTCGTTAACGGCTTTTACCATATCAATTACCTTGTCAAAATCGCGGTTGTCGCGTACCTCGCGCCAGGCGGCACCCATGCAAAGCCTTGAAGCGCCACCATTCTTTGCTTTTTGCGCAACTGCAATAACTTCTTCCTTTGGCATAATGGCATGCACATCAACACCGGTGTTGTAACGCGCCGCCTGCGGGCAATAAGCGCAATCCTCGGGGCAGCCGCCTGTTTTGATGGAGATAAGCGAACTTATCTGTACCTCGGCATAATCCTTATTCTCGCGGTGAATGGTAGCCGCGCGAAAGATCAGGTCAAGCAGCGGTGAGTGATATATTTTGGAAATTTCTTCCTGTGTCCAGTCGTATCTTACTTCAGTCATTAGTTCAAATTTAATTGTTAGCTATGCTAAGACGCAAATATCAAAGTTTATTTACTATTTCAATTATTTCAGCTGATTTTTTGATTGAAAATATTAAAATGCAATGTGTTAATTTTGTTTAACGCTAAGACGCTATGCATGTTTATTAATATAATTCACTTTATCTTTTTTCGCGTCTCTGTGAGAGCAAACCCCTTAAATCAAAATTATAATAAAAGCTTGCTTGCCAACCATAGTGGCAGAAAAAATCCAATGCAATCTGTAAAAGTGGTAATGATGATAGACGATGCCACCGCCGGGTCTATCCCTACTCTTTTTAATATCAATGGTATAGATGCGCCTGTAATACCGGCAATAACCAGGTTACCTGTCATAGCTAAAAACAATACCAGGCCCAGCATGGGGTTGGCATCGTAAAAATAAGCCACCGCAAAAACAATTACCCCGTTTGCGGCGCCGTTTATTAGTCCTACCAAAAACTCTTTTATAACGGTGTTGTAGGCTTGCCTGTCGCTCAGATCGCTTAGCGAGATACGCCTTACCGTTACTGCCAGTGCCTGTGTAGCAGTGTTACCGCCCATACCCGCAATAATGGTCATGTAGGCTGATATAATGGCCAGGTTTTTTACTGTTGAATCGAAATTACGGATAATGGATGCCGCCAAAAATGCTGTACCCAAATTAATAATGAGCCATGGCAAACGGCTTTTCACTGCATCCTGCCAGTTACCACTCAGTTCTTCATCTTCGGACACCCCGGAGATCTTCAGGATATCCTCGGTATTCTCGGCTTCCATTACGTCGATGATATCATCAACGGTAATACGGCCAAGCAGTTTCATATGGTCATCCACCACAGGGATAGTGGTCAGGTTATATTGCGAGATCAGTTTGGCTACCTCTTCCTGATCGAGTTCGGCTTTTACATATACGAAATCGGCTTGTACCAGATCGCGCACCTTAGCCTCGCTGCGGGCTTTGATAATATCTTTGATGGATACAATGCCTTGCAGGGTTTTATGGTCATCTACCACGTAAATGGTGTAAAACTCTTCCATCTCCTCCGATTGACGGATGATCTCATCGAGCGCCATCTTCTTATCCAGGTTAATGTTTACGCAAATAACCTGCGAGTTCATCAAACCACCGGCGGTATCCTCGTCATAGTTTAACAGCGCACGGATGCTGGTGGCATCGTCCTGGTCAATATCCTCTAATATTTCGTGCTGATCCTGTTCGTCCAGCTGCGAGATAATATCCGTAGCTACGTCATAATCCATCTCCTCAACAATATCAGAACGTTTTTCGGGATGGAGACTGATCAACAGGTCTTCCGGGTGCGACTCCTCGGTCATTTCCGAGATCACCTCAGAGGCTATCTCGGTCGACAGAATATTAATGATCCGCTCTTTGGCTTCCTGCGGGAGTTTTTCAAACAGGATGGCAATCTCCGAAGCGTGATAGTCTTTCAGAACCTCTTGTAACCCAGCATCATCCCCCTCAAGAGCGGTTTTAATGCGGAGCAGGTCGGTTTTATCTATTTCAAAAGATTGCATATGCAGGCAAAATAAGCAATTTTACTGAGAAGCTGAACCGGGATTAAGCGGATTTTTAAGATTGACAGGATTTAAGGCAGGCAATGAACAAGTGGTGGCCTGAAGGAGAATAGCGACGAAGCATAATTTCTATCTTTCATCAAGAGATTGCTTCGTACCTCTCAATGACGCGTGGGATAGCCCACTTCCTACCCGCTATAATCATAAACTGCTTTTACCCCGCTTACTTTGTTTAGCTTATACATCACCTGCTCTACCTGCGTTTTACGGACGGAGAATTTGATCTGGCAGTTCAACTCAGATATCTGCTCCAGTATCTGCAGTTGCTCGTCTTTAATAATGCGCATTACATCGTTCATCTGCACATATTCAAAGGTGATGGTGTAAATATCGTTTACTGTTTTTTCTATTATCTGCGTGATATCCAGCGCCATTTCGGTAGCGGTTTTATAAGCGTTGATGAGGCCGGGAACGCCTAATAAAGTACCGCCAAAATAGCGAACTACCACCACAAGCACATTGGTGATGTTGCGCGACAATAAGGTATTCAGGATAGGCCGGCCCGCTGTGCCCGATGGTTCGCCATCATCATTCACCCTGAAAACGGAGCGGTCTATCCCCAGCCTGATGGCCCAGCAATGGTGGTTAGCTTTTGGGTGCTCGGCCTTTAAATTAGCCACAATGGCTTTTATATCATGATCAGATGTAATCGGATAGGCAAACCCCAGGAATTTGCTCCCACGATCGCGGAAGATGCTTTCTGATGGTTGCGCAATGGTTTTGTAGGTATCGTCGAACAGCATTACCAGTGAAGGATATTAACAAAGGTTATCATGATGATGGATAGCACGGCCAGCCCAAGGCCAACCTTATTTAAGGTGCTTAAACGTTCATGGAAAATGAACAGGCCCACCAGTGTCCCAAATAAAATAACCCCGATATTCATAGATGAAAAAACTAGCGAAGGGCTGCTTGAAAGCGCCTTGTGAGCCTTTAAATAAAACAGGATGTTGCCAAAATTAGCCACACCAAGGATCCATCCAAAGCCAATGTGCGGCCAGGAGAATTTGGTTTGTTTGGTAATTACCCTTACCAACAAGCTAACAAAGGCAATAATAAACGCCAGTACATATATAAAAAACAAAGACGTGGTATAGGGCACTAAGGTAAAGGCGGCCACTTTTTTAAACAAAATATCAATAGCGCCGAAACCTACAAAAACGATGAACAAATAAAGCCATGCGTTACTTAATAGTTTGCGGTTAGCGGTTTTCTTTTGCCAGGGTATAGAGCAAAGTATAGCTGCAAAACCAACAATAAAACATACTAACCGGGCTGTGCTAAAGCTATCGTTGAATAACAGGAATGCCGCAAAAAGCGAGATAAAGAGCGATAGGCGCTGCGCCACATCTGTACGTACAATACCCGCTACCCTAACCGACGACGCCATCACCCAAAATATCAGCGGCAGTAAAATACCTACCGCAATGTAAACTGCGGCGGGCGCCTGTTTAAAACTGAATGTGCTTAGATCTGGTTTAAAAAAGAACCAGGTAAGCAGTATGGCTATGCTGTAATTCCAGGTAATAGCCTGAAAAACATCTATCTGGTAGCGCCTGGCCAATTTCAGCAATACAGAAACAATAACGCTGCAACAAATACTTAAAAAAACGTATAACATTATTATATGGGTAGATGTGTAATGATCTGTAAATTATC